>Ga0209269_1000106_pt1 | contig 135511 bp, 120 predicted proteins | sample MTBAKMMethaMetaG_FD_187455 | JGI IMG/M metagenome (GOLD analysis project Ga0209269, IMG submission 187455) | Enrichment culture microbial communities from Arthur Kill intertidal strait, New Jersey, USA, that are MTBE-degrading - MTBE-AKM (Arthur... | ecosystem: Environmental > Aquatic > Marine...
ACCTGAAGGCCGTCGAAGCGGGTGCCGACTGCATCGACTGCGCGATCTCCTCCTTCTCGGGCGGCACTTCGCAGCCGGCCACCGAATCCCTGAACTATGCCCTGAAACAGATGGGCTACGACTCCGGACTCAAGGAAGATGTGCTCAAGCAGATCAACGATTTCTTCAAACCAGTCAAGGACAAATACGTCGCCTCCGGTCTTTTAGACCCGTATGTCCTGAGTACGGACACCGACGCCCTGACCTACCAGATCCCGGGTGGCATGCTGTCCAACCTGGTCTCCCAGCTCAAGCAGCAGAACGCGATCGACCGCCTGCCCGAGGTGCTCGCTGAGACGCCACGGGTCCGGGCCGACCTCGGCTACCCGCCCCTGGTCACCCCAATGAGCCAGATGGTTGGCGTCCAGGCCGCGACGAATGTTCTGGTTGGCGAACGCTACAAGAACATCTCCAAGGAAGTCAAAGCTTATATCCGCGGTGAATACGGCAAAGCACCCGGCACGGTCGACCCGGACCTGATCAAGAAGGTTCTCGGCGACGAACAGCCGATCACGGGCCGTTACGCCGAAACCCTGGCACCGGAATTCGAGGCCGCCAAGGCCAAACTGGCCGGTATCGCCGAAAATGACGAGGATGTCCTCAGCTACCTGGCCTTCCCGCAGATTGCCGAGAAGTTCTTTGCCAACCGGGCCGAGAAGAAGATCAATCGCGTATCTTACTCAATCAAGCAGCTCTGATAGCAGGAGGCATACATGGATATCATCAACAGCCTGTTCACCAGTTTGTTTGGCATCAGCGTCGTCTTTGCCGTCCTGGTGAGCCTGATCTTCCTGATTTACCTTCAGTCCTATGTGATGAAAAAGCTTCATCGGGAAAAACCGGCATCTGTTGCAGCGCAACCAGCTCAACCAGCTCCGGCACCAGTTGCCCCGGCTGTTGCACCAGCCGCACCCGGCAAGCTCGAGCTGGTCGGAATTGATGAAAAGACGGCAGCCATGGTCATGGCGATCGTTTGCGACGAGAGCGGAATTCCTGTCAACGAACTGATTTTCAAATCCATCCGTGAAATCGCCTGAGTGACCAGGCTGAGGAGACAACACATGAAGTATCAAGTGACCATCAATAACAAGACCTACGAAGTCGAAGTCGAACGCGGCGAGGCTAACCTGCTCGCCACCTACGAAGCCGTCGCGCCGGCCGCTCCGGTGGCCGTTGCAGCGCCAGCCGCTACCGCCGCCCCAGCTGCCTCAGCCCCGGCAGCGCCGCATATCCAGGCGGTGGCTGGTGAAGCTCTCACCGCCCCGATGCCAGGCACCATCATCAACGTGATGAAAAAAGTTGGTGACAAAGTTGCTGAGGGCGAAGTCGTTTGCATCCTTGAGGCCATGAAAATGGAAAACGAAGTGGTGGCGGCGATCGCCGGCACCGTCGGCCAAGTCCTTGTGGCCAAGGGCTCTGTGGTCAAGACCGGCGATCCGCTGGTCATGATCCATTGACGGAGGGACAGGATGTTAATCGATACACTGGGCAAACTCTGGGGTGACTCCGGGTTTGCCGCCCTTGATCTGCGCCACACCATTATGATCATCGTGGCCGGTGTCCTGATCTATCTGGCCATCGTCAAGAAATTCGAGCCTTTGCTGCTGCTGCCGATCGCCTTCGGCATGTTGCTGGCCAACCTGCCGATCACCGGGCTGATGGACGCACCACCGGTTGATCACAGCAGTCCGGGCGGCTTGCTCTACTACCTTTACCAGGGCGTTAAGCTCGGCATCTACCCGTCGTTGATTTTCCTCGGGATCGGCGCCATGACTGACTTTGGTCCGCTGATCGCCCGGCCCTCGAGCCTTCTGTTGGGAGCTGCGGCCCAGTTTGGCATCTACGTCGCCTTCACCGTGGCCCGGATGCTCGGTTTCACCGTCCAGGAAGCGGCCTCGATCGGCATCATCGGCGGTGCCGATGGCCCGACTGCGATCTTTTTAACTACCCGACTGGCGCCGGAGCTGCTGCCCGCGATTGCGATTGCGGCCTACTCGTACATGGCCCTGATCCCGCTGATCCAGCCGCCGATCATGCGCGCGCTGACCACCGAGAAGGAACGCCAGACGGTGATGTCACAGCTGCGCCCTGTGACCAAGACCGAGAAGATCGTCTTCCCGATCATCGTCACGATCGTCGCCGTGCTGCTGCTGCCCTCGGTTGCACCTCTGATCGGCATGCTGATGTTGGGCAACCTGTTCCGTGAATCAGGCGTGGTCGACCGCATTTCCCAGACCGCCCAGAACGAGCTGATCAACATCGTCACGATCTTTTTGGGTGTCACCGTTGGAGCGACGGCCAATGCCGACCGCTTCCTGCAGTGGGGCACGATTAAGATCATTGCCCTCGGCCTGTTTGCCTTCACGTTCAGCACTATTGGTGGTATGCTGTTCGGCAAGCTGATGTATGTCGTGACCGGCGGCAAGGTCAATCCGCTGATCGGCTCAGCTGGTGTCTCGGCGGTGCCGATGGCCGCCCGCGTCTCCCAGACCGAAGGTCAGCGGGCCAATCCGAAGAACTACCTCCTGATGCATGCCATGGGCCCGAATGTGGCCGGCGTCATCGGATCGGCCGTTGCAGCCGGATTCCTCCTGGCGATGTTTGGCACGTGACAAAATAATACAAAAGGCGGGCAGGCGAGTTCCTTGTCCCGCTGTCCACACGAACGCTATAATTCAAGACAGGTCTTGTCACAAGGCCTGTCTTGTTTTTAACCAAACGTGACGTGTATCTGCTCATATAGATGGAGGATCAGCCATGCCATTACAATCGTCTTTGCTGGAACAGGCGCTGCGGGAGATCGTTTCCCCCAGCGATGACTATTTCAAGGCAGCCAACCTGCGGCTCGACTCGCTGGTCAAACCGCCCCAGAGCCTGGGCCACCTCGAGGCAATGGCAGCCCGCCTGATGGCCATCCAGCAACAGCCGGTCATCTCCGTTGAGAAACGCTGCGTGATCGTTCTGGCTGCCGACAATGGAGTGGTCGCCGAAGGCGTCTCCAGTGCCCCCCAGGCGGTCACCGCCCTGCAAACGGTCAACATCCTCAACGGCTTGGCCGGTGTATCGGTTCTCTCACGCCAGTTCTCCGCCGACCTGATGGTTGTGGACGTTGGCGTCGCCAGTGATCTCGATCACCCCCAACTGGTCAAGCGTAAAATTCGCGCCTCAACCGGTAACATAGCCCGCGAACCTGCTCTGACTCGTGCAGAGGTCATCAAAGCTTTGGAAACGGGCCTGGACTTGGCTCGTGAAGCCAAAACCAAAGGCTATCAGGTTCTGGGTGTCGGTGAAATGGGTATTGGTAATACCACGACCAGTAGCGCCGTCCTGGCAGGTCTTCTGGGCTATGGCCACGGACAGGTTGAGCCTCTCGTCGGGCGCGGTGCCGGCCTGAGCGATGCGGATTTCCACCACAAGGTCTCTATTATAGAGCAGGCGTTGCAGCTGCATCAGCCTGACGCAAACGATGTTCTCGATGTCCTGGCCAAAGTGGGCGGACTGGACTTGGCGACGATGACCGGTGTCTTTCTGGGTGCTGCAGCCAACCGGTTGCCGGTGGCCATCGATGGTTTCATTTCGGTTGTCGCAGCCTTGTGTGCCGTCCGTCTGGCACCTGCTGTGCGGGAATATCTCTTTGCCTCCCATCAATCGTTCGAGAGGGGCTATGTGGTGGCGATTCGAGAACTGGATTTGCCCACTCCTCTACAGCTCGACATGCGCCTGGGTGAGGGCAGTGGTTGCCCGCTGCTGTTTGCCCTGATGGACGCAGCCGTAGCCATCTACCACAACATGGGCACGTTCAGTGCCGGCGGTATTGACCTCGACTACACGGAGGAGATCACCTTCTGATGCGGCTTTTTGTCAGCGGCGGCTGTAAAAATGGCAAATCGTCCTTTGCCGAGGCCTGGACGGCCGCCGGGGTACAGCCGGGACAGTCTCTATACTATCTGGCTACGATGCTGCCCAAGGATGACGAGGATCAGGCACGCGTCCAGCGCCACCGGCAGCAACGAGCTGATTTCCCATACCAGACGGTGGAGATCCCCGGCAATATCTTGCAGGTGCTGCAGTCCTGCGATCCGCAAGGACACTATCTGCTTGACAGCACAACAGCCCTGCTCGAAAATGCCATGTTCTTGCCCGATGGCTCCGTGGACCTTCAAGCTGGCGAATCCGTTAGTGCCGATCTCGGAAAGCTTCTGGCTCATCTGGACCATATCACCATCGTCAGTGACTACCTGGGCTCTGATGCTTTTTTCTACGACCCTCTGACAGAGGCGTTTCGCCGTTCCCTGGCCAGACTTGACCGTATGCTGGCCCACACCTGTGACGTGGTGGTTGAGATTTGTGCTGGTCAGCCGATCATCCACAAAGGGCGAGAGCTTTTCCCAAAAGATCCAGTGCCATTGATCGCGCCAGGTGACCGATGAAACTGATCAAAGCCTGGTTTATGACCCTGGGCATGTTCACCATCGTGCCGGTGCCCCCTGTCTGGGACGACGACGCCAAACCCTGGGTCGTTCCCTTGCTTCCGCTGGCTGGACTTTTTCCGGGTGCCCTGGCAGCTGGCACAGCCTGGCTGGTTTCACGGGCTGAATTCAGTCACCTGCTGGAAGCTGTTGGGGTCTTGCTGGCTTGGCACATTGCCTCGGGATTCATCCATGTGGACGGCCTGATGGACACGTCCGATGCATTGTTTTCCCGGGCCAGCCGGGACAAGCGCCTGGCCATTCTCAAAGACCCCCATGTTGGGTCTTTTGCGGTGATCGCGCTGGTGGTAGTCCTGCTGCTCCAGCTTGCCTCTCTGGATTCTCTGGTGAGCAAGCCTTTTGTCCTGTGGCACTGGCTGGTGATCCCGGTCCTGTCCCGCTCCTGGGCCAGCCTGTCGGTCTTGCTAACCCCAAAGGTCCTGACCGAAGGGTATGCCAGCCAGTTCCGCAGTTCGATGAATATGCAATACCTCCTGATTCCGCTAGCCTTACTGGCCGGTCTACCCGTGCTCGCGTTTATTCTGGCCGGTTGGACTGGATTAGCACTGGCTGGTGTGTTGGCTGTTGTCGCTGGCATGACCTGGACGATCGTCAAGCGCAGCTTTGGTGGTATTTCAGGTGATCTGGCCGGATTCATCCTGGTCATCTGTGAAACTGCGGCCCTGCTGGCCTGGGCTATCTTACCGGAGGTTGTCTGACCATGGTTTTTGTCATTGGAGGTGCCTATCAGGGCAAGCTCGATTTTGCCCATGAACACTTGTGTGAACCAGATGCCAGGGTCTGGACCTGTGATGATCAATCCCTGGAAATTGACTGGTCGTACCAGGTGATCGATCAAATCCATCTGCTGATCTGGGCTCGCCAGCAGGCAGGTCTGGATACGCTGGATTATCTCCTGAAGCACCGGAACCTGCTGCAGGAAAAAATTGTGATTTGCGACGATCTCTCATCCGGTGTGGTGCCGATTGACCGGGATACCCGTCTCTGGCGGGAAAGTGTGGGTCGCTGCTCGGTCTTGCTGGCAAGGGAAGCGGACCGGGTGGTCCGGGTTTTCTGTGGCCTGGCTACAGATCTGAAGGCATGAGGTTGGTATGGAGTTGATCTTGATCCGGCATGGCCTGACCCGGGCCAATTTCGAGCGCCGTTTCTGTGGCAAGACCGACTGGCCTTTGCTGCCAGAATCTCTGACGGCCCTCGATCAGCTGGCCCAGTCTGGCGCGTTGACCCCGGTTCAGGTCGTTTGCCACACGGGCCTTTTGCGCACGATCCAGACCGCTGAGCGCCTGTTTCCGGGCGTGCCCACACTGGCCGCACCTGCTCTCGCTGAGTTTGATTTCGGTGATTTTGAAACGCTGACCCATGAAGACTTAAAGGATAATCCGGACTACGTTCGCTGGTTGGACGAATTTGCGACGATGGCCTGTCCGAATGGCGAGAACCAGATTGAATTTCAGGACCGGATTCGCCGCGGCTGGCAGGACCTCGTTGCAAGCTGGGCAGCAATTGAAATCGAAAAAGCCGCCCTGGTGACCCATGGCGGCGTGATCGCGGTTCTGATGAACGACTGGTTCCCTGGTGACAGGGCCCTTTTGGACTGGCAGCCGGACTGCGGTGCAGGCTATCGGGTCAGTTTTTCGACTGGCTGTCCGATGCTGGTCCAATCATTTGGCGCCAGAAAGATTTGACTTCTTTTTTACTGGCAAGCGGGATGACTTCGATGGCATCGATCTCCAGTTCCTTCATGGAATAAATTTTGAACCGGTGCTGCTTGTAGGAAACCTCCAGGCCTGTGAAGGGCTTGAGCCCTTCTTCACGGATCAGGTGGAGGACCAGGTCACGAGCGGACCGTCCACCGTCGTCTGGGGTGAATTTCGTGCCGAGGATGGCGTTCATTTCGCCCAGGGTGGTATTGGCTTCGATGATGACGCCGTTCGGGTCTGTTTTCTGGGCAAAGTAGCGCTTGACGATCAGCAAGGCACAGATGGCCACGACACCGAGGACAATCTCGTAATATTTGGGCTCATCGATGGCGATCTTGCGGGCGATGATGAAAAACAGGACTTCGATGGTGCTTTCCGGGGTGTGCTTAGAGATCATTTTGACAAACTCGACGGCGATGATCAGCTCGATCACATGCTTGAGGAAGGGCTGGATGTCAAACGTATAAATGGCATGGGTGATGTCCCAGAAATGGCCGTAGAGAGTGACCAGAATCTCAATACCGGCCAGTAAAACGGCCAGGACGATCAATCCGGACAGGGCAATCTCGAGGTAAGAAGCCATACGGCTGACTCGGCTGCGAAAGTATTGTTTCATGGTCCCTCCATCGGGAAAGTTGCAGGAAGTGTTTCGATTATAGTTGATTCGGAAATGGTTGACAACTTGTATCTGAACACTCGGATGCCAGGGAAAGCACGAGGCCGCATACCGGTCCGTGCCTGTCTACAACAGACCAGAACAAAGCCGCGGACCCTGATCTCAGGATTCGCGGCTCTTGTCCGAATTAAATCAAGAGCTGTCGCAAAACAGCCAGAATGCTTGTATCAGTACCGCATCAGGGCAACAGCATCGGCTCCGTCAGGGATCTGGTCCGGATCGATGGAATGGACCTGTGCGCCGTGGGACAAGGCACGGATGGCAGCGAACTCGAGCAAGTCTTGATGTTCGAAAGGTTTGGCGGGATTTCCCGGCAAAGGGCGGCTGATTTCCCGAGTCTCAGGCTCAAACCGTCCCGGTAGCACTTTGCCGCGGGGGATGAAAAGCTTGTCGACCCGGCCATTTTCCGCCGCTTCGATGATCTGGCGGATGTTCTGGCGGATCCGGTCACTGCCGAAGAAATTCTGGGCACTCGTCCAGTCTTCGCTGGAAAGGTCAGGCAGATGAGCCTGAACGATCGACCAGGCCCTGTCCCGCAATTCAGTTTCGGTGAGATGGTCAGGCGAGCCTGGGATATTTTCTGGCAGCAGATTGGGATTCTTGCTGATCTTCTGGAAAGCGGCAAACAGATAGTCGACGCTTGCCAGGACCAGGGGCAAGTTTTCCTTCTGCCAATGCTCGATGATTTTAGTGTCCACAGCCCGGCAATAATCTTCGACCATCAGGCGGTCGCGATCTTTGCTGTTTTCAAAGCCGTGGTTGACGGCCCCTGCTACGGCGCCATGGTTCGATCCGGCTGCACCGCCATATTGCCGCCGCTGTTTTTCAAATGAGTAGGCAGAAACAATGGTATCCAATGATTCTGGCAGATCCTGGACTGGAATCTGGATCAGTCGATTCTTGCTGCCGCGATAAACCCGGACAGCACCTCTGCCGATGGCCAGCAGCAGGTATTCTGCGTTCTGGACATCAAGCTCCAGCAAGGGCCGCACCGTGAAATGATCATCGATGACGATGTTTTCATCAACGGACTGTTCCAGCGAAAAGATCACAGACTGGCTGTCGCTCATGAACATGGCCAGTGCAGTAGGTGCGACCGCCCAGAAGAGCGGTTGCTCCAGGAGCTCGCTGGCTGGCTTGAGGATTTTCTGGATCTTGGGAACGGTCAGGCCATTGCCTTTGAGGTGATCCTCGGCCTGGCGCAGCAGCGTGCGCAGGCGGATCTGGGACATCGTGACATCATTGCCCTCGCGCAGGATTGGCAGGTAGATGGAAACACAGGGGAATTCCTGGACTGAAACCAGGGTTTGCAACGTATCGCGGTCAAAACGTAGCATAGCATCATCTCCATTCTTCTCGCTGCAGTAAAGCTCTAATTTCATTATACATCTTCAGTCTGGAAAAAACTGAACGGATCAGGGTAACTTATACACATTGAAGCCTCGCAAGCTTCCATGATAGAGTGGATAAAAAGGCCAGGGAGGTCCGTTGCCATGGATTTGCAGACTGTAAGGATGTCTATCTATCTGGCCGACAGGGACAAGCAGCAGCTTGAACCTGTGCCCGCAGAACTGCCTGAGCTGGACAAGCAAACCCAGATTTTCGGGTTTCTTCTGAGCGATCCGAAAACCGCCCGGGAAGAGCTGGCGATTTTCCCGCTCTGTCTGGACATGGCCCGGCGCAAAGCCCGGGCCGGTGGTCTTAAGCAGGGTGCACTCTTTTGCGGACTCGATCCTAATAAACATCCCTGCCACCCGGATGAGCCCCCGGAAAAACCGCTCCATCTGCTGCCAAGTTTCAGCTTGTCCCGACTGCTGATCGATTACTACCGGACCAGTCTTGACTTCCAGTTTCTGCTTTCCGGCGGAGCGGATGTGGTGTTTGAAACCGCACGTCTGTGGCAGGCAATCCTGGCTGCTGGGTTTGCAACGGCTGCCGACGAATGGCCAGCCTTGGAACCACTGGTCCAGCTCAATTTGAACTGGACGAGCCGAATCTGGACGATGCTGGGACGTACCGGCAAGCAGCAGGATCTGGCAGCACGGCTCGGCTTGTCTGAGCAGGAGGTTCACCAACTGGCCGGATTGGCCGTTCAGTTGCCAGATAATGTCACATCCAGAACCAAGTCCGGCCAAACAAAAGAGGCTGCAGCTCTGTTAACTGGCCTGGTTCATGCTAGCCACAGCCTATCACCTGACTGTTGGCACAACGGTGAGGAAGCGGGCTTTTTTGCTATCCTGGCGACACAGATCGCACGACTTGAGATCGAAGATGAAGAACTCTCGTTTTGCCCCGTATTACCAACTGGCTGGAAGGGATACACCCTGCACCTGACCTTCCGGGGCAGCAAATTTGACATCCAAGTTCAAGGATCGACTGGCAAGATGATCCTGACCGAAGGCTCAGCCATTCCGGTCATCGTCAATGGTCTTGAATACATGCTTGAAGATGAATTTGCGTTTGATCTGATTGAGGGTAAGACTATCAAGGATGAATAAAGAGAGAACGAACCCTGCCGGGAAGCGCGATAGAGTCAGTACGAAGCGATTCCCAGATCCGTTGTTCTGGCTGTTGCTGCCAGTTGTCCTGTATGTCTCATTACTGCTCATTCTCCCCGGGCAGCGTCTCGATCTTGAACTGAAACAGGCACAACTCCTGGATAGTGACTGGGTTTTAAGTCGTGCAAAAATGAATGGTCAAGCGATACAGCTTCCGGCCGATCTGGAATGGCCTGCAGGTGAGCCGCTCGCGATCCACACCGTGCTGCCACAGGCTTTTTCCGACCAGCAAACGATTCTGATCCGTTCATCACTCCAGTCCCTGTCGGTTCTGCTGGATGGTGCGATGATCCATCACTATGACCGTCATACCCAAGATGCGCCCCGGTCTCCTCTGGCCAGTTCCTGGCATATGGTCCGGATCCCGGATCACAGCGACGGAAAAACCCTTGAACTTGTCCTTCGTTCCCCCTATGCCAGTATGTCAGGCCAGATCAATTCCGTCCTGTATGGCAACAAAGCCAGCCTGATGTATTGGCTGGTCTCGATCTATGGTCCTGGCCTGTTTTTGTGCATCCTTCAGATCCTGGTCGGGCTGACTTTGCTGACCGTTGCATTTTTCATGCCGGCCAAATCCCGGAAAAGCCTTTGGGCACTCGGATCCTTTGCAGTCCTGATGGGTGCCTGGTTTCTGGCTGAATCCAGGATGATGCAGTTTTTCCTGCCAAATGAGCTGATCATCGGCAGTCTGGCCTATGTATCCCTGGCGCTTTGTCCGGTCCCTTTCTTGATCCTGATATCTGATTCTATCTTGCCGGAACAGCGCAACCTTTTCAGCCGCCTGATCACTCTGTTCAGCATCCATACCATCCTGATCCAACTGCTCCAATTTCTTGGCTGGGCAGATTTCTTTTCTACCGTCTGGATAACCAATTTATTGATTGTCCTGTCCATGTGCCTGGTTTTCTTTATACTCGTGAAAAGCTGGTTCACCACTAGACGCAAAGAGATTGCCCGATTCCTGGCCGCATTTTCAATTCTGGCCTTCTTTGCTTTTCTGGAGTTTGCCAATTTTCTAAGGAGCAATTTTGCAGGCACATCGTTTTCCCTGCGCCTCGGCATGGTCACCTTCCTGCTGATCCTGGCCTATCAGTCCCTGCGCAATGCCCGGCAGATCATGCTCCAGAACCAATCAACACTGATTTACGAGAAAATGGCCTTTGAGGATATTTTAACCGGACTTGGAAACCGGGCAGCCTTTGAACGTGACACGGCAGGTTTCAATCGGCCTGATTCAGTTGCTGCACCCATCCGGTTGGTCTCCATGGATCTCAATAATCTCAAATGGATCAATGACAACCTGGGTCATGCTGCCGGGGACGAAGCCATCCGGATGGCCAGCAACAGTCTGAAGCAGCATTTTTCTCCCCTGGGCTCTTGCTACCGGTTGGGTGGGGATGAATTTGCCTGCCTGATAAAACCTGACCAGCCGTCAATTTTCCAGCATAATCTGGAGCGCTTCCGGGAGCAAGTCGAAAAAATCAGCAGCGAGGTGGCCTACCCCTTTTCGATTGCCATCGGCAGCGCTGTCTATCAGACCGGTTCATCAGAGACCTTCCATGATTTCCAGGTCAAGGTTGACCAGCTCATGTATTCCGACAAGCAAAACAAACCTGTACTTTGATTGGCGCTCAAGCGAAACTGAGTTATCATGTAAGTAGGCAGTCTGAGCAGGTTCTTTCTTGAAAATGCTTGACGATTTGCCTGTCGATAATTATTCTTAATATCATCCAGACTTGAGGAGGATTTCACATGTCAAAACTTGAAGGAACCAAGACCCTTGAGAACTTGATGAAAGCATTTGCTGGAGAATCCCAGGCCCGCAATCGCTACACGTATTTTGCGTCAGTTGCCCGGAAAGAAGGCTATAACCAGATTGAAGCCATTTTCCTGGAAACCGCCGACAATGAGAAAGAACACGCCAAACTCTTTTACAAACACATCGTGGCTGGCCTGGATGCCGAATCAGCCGTACCGGTCGATATCTGTGCGACTTATCCCGCTGGCCTGGGGGATACCCGCCAGAATCTGCTGTCTGCAGCAGCAGGCGAGCGAGAAGAATGGACCATGTTGTACAACAATTTTTCTGAAATTGCTGTCCAGGAAGGTTTCAAAGACATCGCAGCCAGCTTTAACAAAATAGCAGAAGTTGAAAAAGAGCACGAGGCTCGCTATCTCAAACTGGCCGACAATGTTGCCAACAACAAAGTCTTTGCCAAGGACGCGCCCGTTCTCTGGAAATGCCGCAACTGTGGCTATATTGTGGAAGGCCTGGAGGCGCCACAGATTTGCCCGGCCTGCAAGCATCCGCGTGAATATTTTGAAGTTGCCGCGATGAATTTCTGATTGTACGAATCAACAAGGAACTGGGATACTCCGACTGGCGACCCAGCTTCAATTTACCCGGAGGTATCAGATCATGGGCAAGACAGCCATGGCAATTTCCAATGTCGACAACAATGAGATCATCCAAGTCCTTAACGAAGCACTCTCAGAAGAATGGCTCGCCTACTATCAGTACTGGGTTGGCTCCCGCCTGATGGTTGGCCCGATGCGCAGTGAGGTTGAACCGGAACTGTTGCTGCATGCCACCCAGGAACTCGGACATGCAGAACTCGTCCTCAACCGCATCATCCAACTCGGCGGCACCCCCGTTCTAAATCCCAACAAATGGAAAGACCTGGCCCGCTGTGATTATGAGGAACCATCCGATCCGTACATTGAAGTCATTCTCGAGCAGAACCTGCGCGGTGAACGCTGTGCGATCCAGCGCTACCAGACATTGGCTGCCATGACCGATGGCAAGGACTATGCGACCTACCAGATGGCGGTCACGATCCTGAATGAAGAACTTGAGCATGAGCATGACATCGAAGATTTCATTGCCGACATCGAACGGTTGAAGGAAGACATCCGCCAGTTCAGGCTCTGATCAGATAACCGCCAGTCGGCGCTGGTCCGCATGGCGCATATCAAGCCCTGCTCCATTTAAAGCAAAAACCGGTTTCATTCCTGTTGGATAACTCCACATTTGTGTGACCGGTTTTTCAATTGAGCTGGATCAGTGATAATGGATGGCTTTGAATTTGCAGGCGTCGACACAGTTGCGGCAAACCAGGCATTCGGCCGGCTGGATCTGGTATTTGCCACCTTCAAGTTTGCTGATCGTGGTGGTCGGACACACTTTTGCGCAGGCGCCACAGTTGACACAGGCACTTGACTCGATGGTCATTTTCTTTTTGGAAAGACGGCCGGGCAGGCTGAGAATAGTGCCGTAAGGACACAGGTAGCGATGCCAGAGTGGCTCCGGGAAGAACAGGGTCAGGCCAATCCCGATGAAAAAGAGGGCAGGCAGAACGGGCAGAGGCTTTTTCCCAATGATCCCCAGCGCTGCCAGGCCCAGGAAAGCGATCAGGATGGCGATCCGGACCCATGACTTTTTGAGCCATTTCGGCGTTTCCAGGCTTTTAATGTGTAGTTTCTTTTTCAGCCAGGTTTGAAACCTCATCACAGTGTTCATTGGACAGATCCAGCCACAGTAGAAGCGGCCAAAGAACAAGCCAGCGATGGCACTGCCCAGGAACACAACCATCCAGAGCTGGACTTTGCCTTTGGCCAACAAGACCAGGAACAGGGCAAGGAATACGAGTTGAAGAGCTGTCTGGATCTTCTTAACCATGCTTCTTCTCGCCTTTGCCAGCCCAGTTAGGGTTGGGTGTCTTGACCACATCGAATTCCAGAATACCATCCGAGAAATTGTTGACATTCATTTTTGTGTTGTTTGGGATTTCGATAATCTGGTTTGCCTGATAATCGACAGCTGCCTGGTCGCCCAGGCGAAGATTCATGGTCCCGCGTAAAATCACCATGTTGACATGGGCATTGGTGTAATGTTCCGGCAACCCTTCGCCGGTTGGCATGATCATGTGATTGATCAAGATCGATTCTGCGTTGACGACAGTCTCAATGGTCCGGGTATCCTGCTGAATCGGTGTGTGAACGGTTTCAATCATAAGTGGGTCCTCCTGACAGTTAACTACCTGTTGAGTATAATGAGACACAGATCAAAAAAGAGTTACCATGGAAACTTATTTGACGATGCATCAGGAAGATTCAGGAAAAGGCAGGTTCTTCACTCATGGCAGATACGTCATCTCAGGATCATTTATGGCAGGCACTAGCTAAAATTCCTCCGCTCGATGCCTTGCGCAGAGAGCAATGGCAAGTTCTCGAACACTCGGGATCTGTCCGGTTCCTCACTTTTGAAAAAGGCGCTTTGATCCATTTGCAGCAAGAGCCTTGCACTGATCTCGATGTCATTCTGGAGGGGCAAATTTCGATCCAGAACATCGCTGAGGATGGAACGGTCCTGACTGTCAACTTGTTTGCTCCCCGTGACCTTCTGGGTGTCAATCTGATCTTTGCCAGCAAGAACCGCTATCCGATGACCGTCATCGCCGACCGTAAAAGTTTGGTGGCGCAGGTTCAAGGTGAATGGATCATGGTCTTTTGCCGGGAGAATCCAGACTTCATGGCAGGGGTGATGCGAGCCATTTCCGACCGTTCGCTCGTGCTGACGGGCCGGATCCAGGCAATGGCTCACCGCAGCATCCGAAAAGCCTTGCTGGACTATCTGGAGTATGAACGAGTTCTCCAGGGCAGCCGCACCATCCACTTGCCCGTAAGCAAGAAAAAGCTGGCCGAGCAACTGGGCGTTGAACGCACATCGCTCAGCCGGGAGCTATCGAAGATGCGCGATGACGGATTGGTGCGGTATGATTCCAGGACGATCACCCTGTTATCTTAATAGTGACAGTCTGACAGAGGTCGTGCAGATGGTGTTCTGGATTATGTTGTCGTCACCACGGTCGACCTGGGCGAACACAATGAAACCAAACTGGATCAAGCCAGAGCACACTCGGTCCCTCTGGGCTTGCTTGCTCTTGCTGATATGATCGGTATGGATACGACGGGCGAGACGGTCAAATCTTTCTTTGCAAATCCCGAACACGTGCAATCGCTCGAGGCTAAATCGACTGGCGGACAACTCCTGCAAGTCAAACCCAAAGATAGCCAGCCGCAAGGTGCGCTCGCTTTGAGTGGGACCGACGCCTCTGAGACCATTCCAGGAACTGTTCTGGCAGAACTTATGGTTGAAAAGAAAGAAAAGACACCGGCTGCGACCAGCCCGGCGGTTGAGAAGAAGGCCGAGACCCCGGCTGCAGACAAAAAGCCGGATTCCCAGCAGGCTCCTGGCCAGGCCAAAAAATAAATGGATGAAATCTTGGTATAAATAGATCCGTTCGGCAGCCAGATTGTTAAGTATGGGATTTTGCGCATAATGACGGGTTGTCCCTGACAGATTTTATGCTTTTTTCAACCAGTCTTCACATTTTCATCACATTGATTGGCTTTAATGAAGATGGTCATCATCCTTTGAAGAAAACTGGATGAGACCATCTTGTTTTTTCGTTGCAACACCTTTGATAAAGGAAGGGATCCGATATGACAGAAATCCATGAAACAAACAAACAAGACAGACGCCGGACCGGACTGATAGCAGCTTTTGTCACCGTCGCCCTGATTCTGACAGCAGCTACAGGCGTGGGCGTCTACTATGGCATCAACAGCCTGACCCCGGAACGACTTGGTCTTGCGGTCACGGAATCTACAACGACAGACGATGCACGTTCTTTGGAAACTGGTGAATCGGGCAAGGATACAGCCAGTGGACGTTCCGGCAAGTCTTTCAGTCTCGAATCATCGGCAGCCCGGACCGATACAGACCGCGAGGCCTTGTCCATCACGCAAATCGTAGCCCAGGGCAAACCAGCGGTCGTTGCCATCGATACCGAGACGACCGTGGCAACCCCATTTGGCCGTAACAGCATCATCCCATCGGCCGGTTCGGGTTTCATCATTTCTGCAGATGGCTATGTGGTGACCAACCACCATGTCATCAGCGGAGCCCAGAGTATCCAGGTGACTCTCGATAATGGTGATACCTACAAGGCGTCCTTGGTCGGCTCTGATCCTGCCAACGACATTGCAGTCCTCAAAATCGATGGCACGGATTTACCCACCGTTCAATTGGGCGAATCCTCTGATCTCGAGGTTGGTGAGCTGGCGGTGGCAATCGGCAATCCTCTGGGCGAACTCAGTGGTACTGTGACCGCAGGCATCATCAGCGCCCTGGACCGGACGATCACTGTAGACGGCCAGGATATGACCTTGCTCCAGACGGATGCGGCGATCAATGCCGGCAATTCCGGTGGTGCACTGTTCAACTCCTTCGGTGAAGTGATTGGCATCAACACGGCGAAAAACTCAGGGTCCGGTATCGAAGGCCTCGGCTTTGCCATCCCGATCGACCACGCTGAGCCGATTATCGAACAATTGATTGAAAAAGGGTCGGTGCCCGAACCACCCCGTATCGGCATCTACACCCAGGACGTCACGGCCGAGATGGCCCAGCAATATGATCTGCCCGAAGGTGTCTATGTTGTCCAGGTCGGAGAGGGCAGCCCGGCGGCTGCAGCCGGCATCCAGCGTGGCGACGTGATCATCGCCATCAATGGTCGGGAGACCTTGACCACCTCAGCCATCAATGCTGTGAAAAACACCCTCCAGGCAGGAGACACAATGACCATGACCATCATTCGCGATGGGGAAAAGCTGGATATTCCGGTCGTATTGGCCGAAGCGACCACCTGAATCTCCACCATCAATCGTGACCCCAGCCGTATTTTCCATGGAGCTCGACAAAACGGACGTCCTCGACCGGATGCTGGTGCATCAGGCCCTGGGCGTCTTTGGTCACAAGGAGCAGCTGCTGCCAGGAAGCTGGTCCGACCGGGATGACCATCCGGCCGCCGGGCTTGAGCTGGGTAAATAGCTCATCCGGGATCCTGCCCGCGGCGGCTGTGACCATGATCCGGTCGTAGGGTGAATGCTCGGGCCAGCCCAAGCTGCCATCACCGATCCTGAACAGGATATTATTGAAGCCGAGCTGTTCCAGCCGGGCCTGTGCTGCGATGGATAGCTCGGCGATGCGCTCGACGGTGTAGACATCGCGGGCAAAATGGGCCAGCAAGGCGGTCTGGTAACCGGAGCCCGTGCCGATTTCCAGAACCGAGCAATCAGGCCCGATGTCGAGGATCCGGGTCATCTCGACCACTAGGCTGGGCTGGGAGATGGTCTGGCCATAGCCGATCGGCAGCGGACCGTCGACCGACGCCATGGGTTTGTATTCATCATCCAGGAACAAGGATCGATCCAGCTGGCGGAAAAAGGACCACAGTGCTTCATTATCCATTTTTTTGCACCCCGCGCCAGATGTCTTCCGGTCGCATCGGCAGACGAGTCAGGCGAACCCCGCTAGCCTGGTAGATGGCCTCGGCAATCGCCGGGGCTGGTGTATTGATGACAACCTCGCCGATCGATTTGGCCCCGAAAGGTCCAGTTGGCTCACTCGATTCCTCAAAGGCGATCTGGATGCGCCCGATATCGGCCCGGGTCGGAATCTTGTACTGCAAGAACGAATTCGTGTCGATCTGGCCGTTTTTGCCATAGCGGACTTCCTCATAAAGAGCGAGGCCAATGCCCTGGACAATACCGCCTTCCGCCTGGATCCGAGCCAGGTTGGGATTGATGACCTTGCCGCAGTCGACGACACCGGCATAGTCGAGGACCCGGACCTGGCCGGTGGCCGGGTCGAGTTCAATCCGGGCAAAACCAGCCATATACGGCGGCGGGCTGGTCGGTCCACCAAAGCTGCCGATCCCTGTCAGGGTTTTGCCTTCTGTTCCGGACGATAATTTCTCGGCCAGGTCTCGCATTTCGATCGGCTCGCCATCGAGCACCAGGATCACCCCGTCGCCAAGATCTAGACTGTTGCGATCCAGTTGGTAGCGGCTGGCAGCTTCGTCGAGGATCTGGCGTTTGAGGTCCTCACAGGCGGCAACGACCGCCCGTCCGGTGACATAGGTGCCGCTGGAGGCGTAGGAGCCAGGGTCATAAGGCGTGATGTCGGTGTCAGCTACGATCGTGACGATATTGTAAAGGCTTGTACCCAGAATTTCCGCCGCCATCTGGGTCAGGATCGTGTCGGCACCGGTGCCGACATCGGTCGGGCTCATCAGCAAGGAGAAATCGCCGCTTTCATTGAACTGGACTTTGACGGTCGAGACGTCAACATTGGCAATACCGGAACCCTGCATGGTGATCGCCATGCCGGTGGCACGGATTTTACCATCCGGCAGCACTTCGCGGCGCGGGGTGTGATCCCAGCCGATCAATTCTTTACCTTTAATGATGCAGCGGTCAAGCGCGCTGCTCAGGATATGCTTGTTGTAGGCGACGGTCTTTTCACCTTCGTGGACGATGTTTTGCAGTCGCAACTCAGCAGGATCGATACCGAGCGTATCAGCCAGTTCATTGATGATCGACTCGACAAAGAAAGCGCCCTGCGTTGCGCCATAGCCACGGAAGGCACCGGCTGGCATTTTGTGGGTATAGATGACCTTGGCCGAAAAACGGGCATGCTCAAGTTTGTTGTACAGGGGCAGGGATTTTTCGCCGACCAGGCCGAGCGTGGTCCAGCCATGCAGGCTATAGGCGCCCTGGTCCGAGAGGGCATCGACGGTCAGGGCCCGGATCGTGCCGTCGCGACGGGCGCCGATCTTGACCGTGGCCCGCACCGCATGGCGGCTGTTCGAGGCCATGTAGGTTTCCTGGCGTGTATAGACGATCTTGGCCGGCTTGCCAGTTTTCAGGGTGACGATCGCCGGGAAGATTTCTGTGACGGAGGTCTGCTTGGCACCGAACCCGCCGCCGACTCGGGGCTTGATTACACGGATCCGGCCGGAGGGCAGGCCCAGGGCGAGGGAGAGCTGGCGCTTGATGTGGAAGGGGACCTGGGTCGAGGAAATGACGACCAGACGGTTCCACTGGTCGAGGTAGGAGTAGCTGCGGAAGGTCTCCATCATCGACTGGGCCTGAGCCTGGGTCTGGTAGGTCCGCTCCAGCACGACATCGCAATCCTCGAAGACCGACGCATCGCGCGTACCGAAGGTATAGTCGTGCGCGCCCATGATGTTGTGGGCGATGTCCGGTTTGCCGACGGTGTCGGGCAGATTGAACACCATGTGGTCCAACTCGTGAACCAGCGTTTCGCCTTTGAGGGCCTCGTCGATCGTCAGGACGGCAGGTAGGACTTCATAGTCGACCTTGATCAGGCGCAGAGCCATCAGAGCAGCTCGTTCAGATTCGGCAGCGACAATCGCGACTTCATCACCGGCATAGCGCACCTCGCGGTCGAGGATCAGGCGGTCATAGGGGGATGGCTCGGGATAGGACTGGCCGGCCAAGGTGAAACGGGTCTGGGGCACATCCTCCCAGGTTAAAATCAGCTCGACACCGGGCACTTTTTTCGCCTTGCTGGTGTCGATGCTGCGGATGCGGGCGTGGGCATGCGGTGAACGCAGGATCTTGATCACCAGCGCATCCGGCGCAGCGAGGTCGTCGGTGTAGACAGCCTTGCCGTGCAGGATCGAACGGCTGTCGAGCTTCTCAACGGGCTGGCCGACCGATCTGCCTCTGGCTTGTCCAGGCAATGCGGCGATGAATTCGGGTGCTTTGACCGGACCAGGATTGATTGCCACGGCCTCGACTGGCGTTGACTCAGGACCGGCAAGGTAGCGGCGGATCGCACGCAGCTGGCCGACATAACCGGTACAGCGGCAAAGATTGCCAAGCAGATACTGATTGATTTCGTCATCGCTGACAGTCTGGACAGCGTCGGCCGAACGGGCCAGCAGTTTGTTTTTCAGGGATATGGTGGACAGGATCAGGCCGGGGCTGCAATAGCCGCACTGGTCGGAGCCTTCGCTCGCCAGGCAGCTGGCCACCTGCTCAACTTCGTCGTGCAGACCTTCCAGCGTCTGGATCAACTTGCCTTCGGCCTGCCAAGCCAGGGTGGAGCAGGACAAGATCGGCTCACCGTCGGCGAGGACGGAACAGAGGCCGCAGTTGCTCGTTTCACAGCCGCGCTGGACGGACTTGTAGCCGAGCGTGCGTAGGACATCGAGCAGGACGTCAGCGGGATCCACTTCGACAGCGTGTTTTTTGTTATTGACGGACAATTGGATCAGCATGATGCCACCTCTTCGATCGCCCGCTGGGCCAGGACTTTGGCCATGGCCTGGCGGTAGTCTGCGCTGGCCCGGGCATTGCTGCCAAAGGTCAGATGATCGATGGCGTCGGTGACTTGCTCGATCGCTGCCTCGGATGGGACCTTTCCAGTCAGCATGCTGCTGACCTGGGGGACCAGCTGGGCGCGTCCTGGCCTGGCGCCGATGGCGAGCTGCCACGTACCGCTCGCCTCGTCGCGAGCTACAGCACAATTGACGACCGGCAAATCGCTGGACGTGTAGCGCAAGCTCTGGCAGGATGCCGCCTGTGGCCGATCCGGCAGATGGACGGCGACCAGGATATCGCGTGACAGCGGCTGGGCCAGGAAGGCTGCGAGGGGCATGCGGCCAGCCTGGTGCAGCGTCACTTCGGCGTCGAGCACCAAAAGAACGGGGAGAAAATCGGAAAAGCCGTAGCGGGAAAAAACGGAAGCGCCAACCTGGACCCGGTTTCTAAGCTGGACACCGACAATCGGTTGCAGCGCTTTGACGATGACGCCACCGGCATAGGCTTGGATCAGGGGATTTTCCGACAGCTGACCATAGGTGCACGACGCACCGATGTTAAACCAGCCATCTTGCTGGCGGATAAAGTCCAGCCCGATCGTTTCGAGGCTGATCCCCTGGTTGATCAGCTTTTTACCCATCTTGAGAAATGCACAACCACCCAGGATGCGGTTGTTGCGATTGGCTGACAATGCGGCATAAGCCTCGTCTAAAGTTGCAGGTGTCACCACCTGGCGAATTTCAAACATATGGAACACCTCTTTTCCAGTCCGGAACACACGGAGCCGGCAAGATCTTTTTGTCTTTACTTTATCATAGGGTGCCCTATAAAATCAGTAGGATGGTGACGCAAAAGCGTCACGGGACAGTTTGAAGGAGACCTTGCCCACGTGAGAAAATATTCAACTTTGCTGCTATCCCTGATCCTGATCTTAGCCATCTTAACAGCGTGCGCCGCAGGGCCTGCCAGTTCTTCGGCTCCAACCAGCCTCGCACCGTCCACCGTTAGTGCCGAAACCCCTGCAGAACCGGTTGCTACGACTGAAGCATCCCAGCCAGCCGCCTTTCCCGTCACTGTGATGGACCAGCTCGGTCGCAGTGTGACCTTGGACCAAAAGCCGGAGCGCCTGGTCAGCGGCTACTATATCTCAACCTCGCTCCTGATTGCCCTCGGCCTTGAAAATCAGCTGGTTGGTATCGAAGCCAAGGCCAGCCAGCGTCCGATCTATGCACTGAGTGCGCCCGAGCTTCTGGACCTGCCCAATGTTGGCACGGCCAAAGATTTTTCCATTGAAGGCACCCTGGCTTTAGAGCCTGATCTGGTCATCTTGCCGGCCCGGCTCAAGGACGCGATTGAAACCCTGTCGGGCATGGGCCTTGCGGTTCTGGCGATCAATCCGGAAAACGGCGACCTGCTCGCTGAAGCCATCCGCCTGGTTGGTGCTGCGACAGGCACAACCAAACGCGCGGAGGCGCTTTTGGCTAAAAGTGACGCACTGGCCGAGAAAGCCCAGTCATTTGCCGCTTCCGCTGCAGGTCCAACCAAGCGGGTCTACCTGGCGGGTAACAGTGCCCTGCTTTCTACCGCTGGCCTTGCCATGTACCAGTCATCCCTGCTGACTGCGGTCGGTGCGGACAATGTCGCCGCCGAGCTCAAGGACAATTATTGGGCTGAGATTTCCTACGAACAGCTTTTGGCCTGGCAACCGGACCTGATCGTGCTCGTACCAGAAGCTGCTTATTCGGTGGAAGATGTCCTCGCTGATCCAGCTCTGGCCGATCTCGCTGCGGTAAAAAACAAGCAGGTCTACCAGATGCCGAAAGACTACGAAGCCTGGGACTCGCCCGTCCCGTCCGGCGTCCTCGGCCAGCTTTACCTTGCCAGCATCCTCTATCCGGACCAGTACAGCCAGGCCGATTTTAAGCAGGATGTGGTTGGTTTTTATCAGGAATTCTACGGGTTCTGATTTTGACAGAGCGAAATAAACCATTAAATTCAAGAAATCTTTTGTTTTAACGAAATATAAGTGATAAAATAATAATTATTTCGATGAAACAAAATAAAAATGAAAAGCATAACAGAGATCGATTGAAATGAAAGGGGCTGAATCATGATCATCAGGGAGCTGTATTTGAATCGGATTCGACCTTTCTATGATTCTGATTTGATCAAGGTCGTCGTCGGCATTCGCCGGTGTGGGAAATCGGTCCTGCTCAAGCAGATTCAAGCGGAATTACTCTCGCGCGGTGTGGTGCAATCGCAGATCATCGAGTTGAACTTTGAAGATCTTGCCTTTTCATTCATTAAAAATGAAATCGACTTGTACCAGTACATTCGACAGCAGATCAATCATAACCAAAAATCCTATTTGTTTTTTGATGAGATTCAAAATGTGGATGGCTTTGAAAAGGCGGTCAATTCTTTCCGGGCAACTTTGAATTGCAGCATATTTTTAACGGGATCGAATGGCAAACTGTTGTCGGGCGAATTGGCTACCCACTTATCCGGACGATATGTCAGCTTCCGACTGATGCCGTTTTCATTCAAGGAGATGTGTGAGGTCAAAGGTCTGACCAGGGAAACTTTGCGAGATGAAGATTTTTTCGACTTCCTGAATTATGGTGGCATGCCCCAGCGTTTCCTGATGCCATCGGAAAATGAAACAAAAGTCTACTTGCGTGATCTGTATCATTCGATTGTCCTCAAAGACATCATCCAGCGAAGCAAGGCCAAGGATGTTGATCTTCTTAACCGCATCGTCGAATACATGGTCATGACCACATCGCAAACCTTTTCTGCCCAATCCATTTCACGGTATTTCGAAAGTGAAAACAGGAAAGTATCAACCGAGACGATTTACGGTTATCTGGATCTCATCACCACTTCCCTGATCATGAATAAAGCCGTCCGTTATGATGTACGAGGCAAGCGGATCCTGACTCGCCAGGACAAATACTATTTGACGGATCTGGGCCTGAGTAAAATCAATCAGACAGGATTCAAAACAGACATCGGTCCGCTGATCGAAACGGTCGTTTATAACGAACTGATCTTGCGCGGTTTCGATGTCTTTGTCGGAAAAACGACCAAGGGTGAAATTGATTTTATTGCCATGGATGGTGAGTCTCGCAGTTATTACCAGGTGGCTTACCTGATGCCCGATGAAAACGTCGTGCGAAGAGAGTTTGGCGCCTATGCGGGGATCGCTGATCATTACCCCAAATATGTGATCTCCATGGACAAATTTGATTTTTCCAGAGATGGCATCCGGCATGTGAACCTGATTGATTTCCTGTTGGAAAGATAACACCATGACCAGGCCTGTGCAAAAACTGGTTCGACCCGCTACCTTGCGATCCCGCTGGAGTTTGCTCCTCGTTTTGCTTGTGCTGCTGGCGATCCTGTCGTTGTTGGCTGGACGTTTCCCGATCGACTGGCGACTCCTGTTTCCAGGTCGTGCTATGCCAGATGGTTTGCCTGCTGATGGCCAGACTGCCATGGCCCGCTCGGTCTTGTTCAATCTGCGCCTGCCCCGGACCTTTGTCGCTCTTTACGGTGGTTTTTGTCTGGCCCTGGTGGGCTCTATCCTGCAAACCATTTTCAAAAATCCTCTGGCCTCGCCCGACATCATGGGCGTCTCCAGCGGCGCCAGCGTTGGAGCCGCGGCCGCGATCCTGTTTCTCGGCAGCGGCGTCCTGCCGGTGACACTGGGCGCGTTTGCTGGTGGCTTGCTGGCCGTTACCCTGGCCATCTTCCTGGCCCAGAGTGGCAACCAACGCCAGCTAGCGACGTTCGTCGTCTCCGGGCTGGCCGTCAATGCCTTGGCCCAGGCTCTGCTGATGCTTCTCAAACTGGTCGCCGATCCGCACAATACGCTGGCTGCGATTGAGTTCTGGATCATGGGTGGACTGGGTACGATCACGCTGGCCAAGGCTGGCGGGCTCCTGGCCGCGACCTTACCGGCTCTGATCCTGCTCATCCTTTTAAACCGCCAGGTCTCGCTTTTATCCTTGTCGGACTCCGAAGCCATGGCCCTGGGCGTCAACCTGCATCTCGTCCGCCCTTTGCTCCTGGGCCTCGCCACCTTGGTCGTGGCTGGAACGGTGGCGGTAACCGGACTGATTTCCTTCATTGGCCTGATCGCTCCACACATCGCCCGTCTCGTTTATCGGCGCAACGATCGCACCGTCTGGCTGTTTGGCGGCCTCGTTGGTTCCGGGTTGTTGCTGACTGCTGACATCCTGGCTCGTTCGCTGGCCACGGCAGAAATTCCGGTCAGCATTTTGACCTCCCTGATCGGGGTGCCGGTCCTGGTTTCCCTAGTCCACCGAGGAGGGCGCTTGCCATGAGCCTGACAATTGCCATGAGCCTGGCAATAGAAAATTTCCAGGCGGGGTATGCTGCAGCGCAGCTGCGGGATACGGGTTTGGCTGATCATCGTCAATCTTTTACCACCGCGCCGATCACGTTGGAGATTCCTGCCAGCGGTCTGGTGGCTTTACTCGGTCCCAATGGGTCTGGTAAAAGCACCCTGCTCAAGGGGCTCATGGGACTGATCCCGCATCGCGGTCTGATCCACGTCAAGGACGTCGATCTCTCACAGGCCTCGAGCCGGGAACGGGCACGTCATCTGGCCTACCTGCCGCAGCGCCATCAATTCGCTTTCCCGATCCAAGTCGAAGAAATTGTCCTGATGGGGTTCAATCCGGTCATGGGCTTATTCAGTCTGTATTCGAAAAATCAGCGCGAGAAGGCCCGGGCGGTGCTCGACCGCCTTGGTCTGGCCGGCATGGCAGATGCGGATTACACGCACCTCTCCGAAGGCCAGCGCCAGCGCGTTCTTCTGGCCCGCAGCCTGGTCCAGCAGGCGGATGTCCTGCTCCTCGATGAACCGGACACGGCGCTGGATCTGCGCGTCCGCTACGAAACACTCAGGGCCATTCGCACCATTTTGCAGGAGGACCAGCGCAGTGGCCTTCTGATCCTGCACGACCCGAGCCTGGCTCTCGATCTGTGCGACCGCATCGAGCTGATGCAAAACGGCCAGATCATCGCCCAGATCGATCCGGCCGTGGAATCACCCCGCCAAATCGCTGAAAAGCTCAGTCTGCTCTATGGCCCGCTCACGATCCATGTGCTGCCCGATGGACGGCGATTGGTCAGCCTGGAGCCCAGTCATTCTGGACCGGGGGACGTTGATCCTGGCGTTTTTGCGGCAGCAGCCAGAAGGGGGGAGGAAGCCTGATGCACATCATCCTCACCGGCAGTCGCGGCAGCGGCAAATCGACCCTGGTCCGTCGCCTGCTGTCGGAACTGGCTATGCAGCCGTCCGGGTTTGTCACCTTTCCGTATACCATCTCAGGGCAGCGTCGCGGCCATTACCTGCACAGTCTGGTCGACTGCCCGGACCAGCTCAACGATCTGCCGATCTCAGTTCTGCAGGCCCCCGGCCAGAGCATCGCCATTCCGCAAACTTTTGCGACTCTCGGGGTGGCCTGCCTGCGCCAGTCGCTGACCGCCTCTTCGGACTGCATGTTGCTCGATGAAATCGGCCGCTTTGAAGCAGCGGTCGAGCCTTTTCATGCAGCGATCCGGGCTGTCTTTGCCCAGTCGAAAAAGCCTGTCCTGGCGGTGATTCAGAAGGAACCGCTCCCTTTCCTCGATGAATTGTGTGTCTGGCCTGGCTGTCTGCATCTCGATCTGGACGAGATCGAGCGTGAAGAGGCCTATCAAAAGATGCTTGATGCCTGGAGGTGAACCATGGACCGTTACCTGGATCTGATCTATCTTGCTGCTGGTCTGAGCACGCGCTATGGCAGTAATAAATTGCTGGCTCTGGTGGATAGCAACCCACTCTACCAGCACGGGCTGGCAATTTTGACGGACTACCAGCACAACCATCCGGACCAGTGCCAGATCATCGTGGTCACCCGTTTCCCGGAAATCATCGCCAGTGCTCGTGCGATCGGTGCTCAGGTTGTGGAAAACGATCAACCGGAAGCCGGGATTTCCCACAGCATCCACCTTGGCCTGGCGGCTGCGGGAGAATCGGACAAAATTCGTCCGGAGCGCCGGGCAGCGGTCTTTCTCGTTGCTGACCAGCCCAGGCTGAAAAAGGAAACCCTGGCCGCTTTTCTTGATCAGGCCCGCGTGACCATGACTGGGATCTTGACCGCAAGTCATGCCGGTATTCCAGGCAATCCTGTCTCGTTTGACCAGGTTTATTTCCCTGAGTTGATGACACTCGCAGGTGATCACGGCGGTCGCGTCATTTGTGTCCGACACCCCGACGACACGGCGTGGTATGATATTCCCGCATACGAGCAAATCGACATCGATCACATGGAAAGGCAGGAACTTTCGTGAGTCAAAAAGATACTTCATCCTCACCCGCGCTGTACAACTGGCAGGGGAAATTGCCCTTGCAGCAATTGCTGCCACTTTCACTGCAGCATGTCTTGGCCATGGTGGTCGGCTGTGTCACACCAGCGATTGTTGTGTCCGGCGTCGCCGGCTTGTCCCAGTCTGACAGCGTCATCCTGATCCAGTCATCCCTCCTGATAGCAGCAATAGCCACGGCAATCCAGATTTTCCCCGCCTTTCGCTGGTTTGGTTCCGGTCTTCCGGTCATCATCGGCGTCAGTTTCTCCTATTTGCCAGCCCTGACCGCCATTGCCGGTCAATATCCCTTGAGTACGGTCTTTGGTGCCCAGATCATCGGCGGTCTTGCGGCCATGCTGGTCGGTGTTTTCATGAAACCGTTGCGCCAGTTTTTTCCGCCGCTGATATCCGGTATTGTCGTTTTCACCATCGGCCTGTCCCTCTATCCGACGGCGATCAACTACATGGCGGGTGGTGTCGGAGCCAAAGACTATGGTTCCTGGCAAAACTGGCTGGTCGCTTTTTTCACCCTGACCGTCGTCACCGTGCTCAGCCATTACGGCAAAGGCATCGTCAAAACGGCCTCGATTTTGTTCGGCATGGTCATCGGCTATCTGTTCTCCGCCTTGTTCGGCATGACCTCGCTCCAATCGGTCGCCAGCGCCAGTTTTATCCATCTGCCCCAACTGCTCCATTTCGGCATCCAGTTCGAAGCTTCCAGTGCGATCATCATCTCAGTCCTGTTTGTGGTCAACGCTATCCAGGCGATTGGCGATTTTTCGGCCGTGACCATCGGCGGCTACGACCGTGAACCACAAGACCAGGAACTCAAGGGCGGCGTCATCGCCAATGGCGCAGCCGGCCTGGTCGGTGCCCTGCTCGGCGGCTTGCCGACGGCTACTTATAGCCAGAATGTCGGCATCGTCAGCACGACCAAGGTCGTCAACCGCAGTGTGTTCGGACTTGCCAGCGCGATCATCCTGCTCGCCGCCCTGATGCCGAAATTCTCTGCCCTCCTGACAACCATCCCGAAAAGCGTCCTGGGTGGTGCGACGATCTCAGTCTTTGCGATCATCGCCATGAACGGCCTCAAGCTGATCCATACCCACCCGATCAATGTCCGCGGCACTTCAGTCGTCGGCCTCTCTGTCGCCCTTGGCGTCGGCATCACCTCTGCCTCTGCAGCCCTGGCCTCCTTTCCGCCCTGGGTCACCACCGTCTTTGGCAAATCCCCCGTCGTCGTCGCCACGATCGTCGCGATTTTTTTGAATGAGACCTTGCCTGGTCAAAAGAGCCGGTAATGCAATGCCTTTAGACCTGATTTATCTTGCACCGCCTCATTCCCCGATTCGGTGTATAATAAAACTGACAGACGTTTACGATCATTGGCCCTTGGGGTTCGACGATCGTCCGGCAGCCACACGGAGTGGTGAAGGGAGGCATTTTGAATGAAACAGGAACTCGAGCAGAAGATCCAGAAAATCCTGGCCAGTAATTTCGAGACCCCCAGCATTTTCAAAACCGTCCTGAAAAAAGAACTGGCAATCACTGAAAAGGAAGAAATCCTCGACATTGTCAACATCCAGCGTGAATACACGGATGCTGTCAAGAAGACCCAGATCTATTCCCCGGCTGTCCTTTTGATCGCAACCACGTATGGCCTGATCGCTGTCGAGGAAGGCCAGACCGCCCTGGAACTCGACTATGGCGGCTATCGCATCCGCCACATCATGTATTCCAAGATCCAGTGCCTCGAATTCGACACCTGCCTGCTGCTGGGCGTTTTCAAACTGGTGCTTGGTACGGGCAATGAACCTGATCTGGTGATCGAATTCAACACCGCCAGGAACTACTATGAATTCGAAGCTCTGGTGGATAGTGTGCGCCGGAAAATGGTCGAAACCGAACGGGCTTTGCATGCATGAGGCAACCGGCTGACGCTTGCCCGATCTTGCCTGAGGTTCAGCCCGCATGATCCAGATCTGGCTGCCAGTTCTGGTTGTGCTGGTTATTCTGGCCGGATGGGCCGTGGTAGCTTCCGCACTTTTTTTGATTTCAAAGAAACGTATCCAGCAGACAGAGCGCCGTTATGAGACCCTGTGCCAGTTGAGCCAGACCGATCCACTGACCGGTCTGCCCAACCGCACGGCGCTTTTGGCGCGTTCAGCCGACCGGCCACCCCAGACCCAGCCTGGCCAGGCGGAGTCTGCTATTTTCATCGATTTTGACAATTTCCGTGTGGTCAACGAGGCGTTGGGCCACGTGGCGGGTGACCGGATTCTCAAGGAGCTGGCCCTGGCGCTGGTCCAATCGCTGCATGGCAAAGGCGAGGTCTTCCGGATCGGTGGTGACGAATTCCTGATTGTCCTCAAAGCGGAGCGGCTCGAAGAACTGGAAGCCATCGCCCGCTCGGCCCAGCGGATCCTCGCCCGCCAGGTCACAATCAATCAGCGATCGTTCTATCTGACGACCAGCATCGGCATCCATGAAGCCCTGCCCGGTGACACCTTGGAAGACTCGCTGCGCAAAGCCGATATCGCCCTGTTTTTTGCCAAGAAATTGCGCAACAACATTCTGGTCTATTCACCACGTATGGAATCCTCGCGGACCCGTGACTCGATCCTGAGCCAGGACTTGCCAGCGGCTCTGGATCACCACCAGTTTGAACTGACTTACCAGCCGATTGTTTCAGCTACCCAGGGTCAACTGCTCGCAGTCGAAGCAAAGGCTGTCTGGCTCCACCCCGAATTCGGTACGATTCTTGTCGATGAATGGACACCTGTTGCAGAAACCAGCCGCCTGGTCATCCCATTGCAGGACTGGATGATACAACAGGCCTGCCGCCAGCTGGTGAAATGGCAGCAGCAAGGCCTTGCTGCTGTGCCAATCTGTTGTGCCGTGTCGCCCGTCTGGTTTGAAAGTCATCTCGGAGATCTGGCAGAAACTGCCAGTCAGGCGATTGCCCGGAGCGGTGTGGATCCGAAACACATGATCCTGATGATCCCGGAATCTGCTCTGGCTGACAAACCGGAGGACGTGGTCCGGACGCTTTTACAGCTGCACGCAGCAGGCATCCAGCTGATCCTGGACAAGTTCGGTATCGGATATGTGGCCCTGCGCTGGCTCGACCAGCTGCCGCTGATGGGCATTCGCCTGGATCCTGCTCTGGTGATATCAGTCGATGATCCTGAAGCATCCACCTCGCTTTTGAAATCCCTGCTTGCCTTCACCCATTCCCTCGATTTACTGCTCATGGCAACTGGAATCGAAAGCAAACTTCAGGCCGATGCACTCAAATCAATGGGCTGCGATGCGTTCCAGGGATCCTTAGTTGGATCCTCCCTGCATGAAGATGATTTACTTGCCTGGATAAGGGAGGGGCGCCATGAACTCCGCTGAAAATCTGGACCCCATTGAACGGTTGAAAAAAATCCAGGATAACATCGGCCAGATTCTGGTCGGCAAGCAGGACACGATCAAGCTGCTCTTGATCGCCTTGCTTTGCCGGGGCCATTGCCTGGTCGAGGATGTGCCCGGGGTGGGCAAGACCACCTTGGCTCATGCCTTTGCCCGTTCTCTCGGCCTTTTGTTCCAGCGCATCCAGTTCACACCGGATGTCTTGCCGTCTGACATTACTGGCTACAATTTATATGATTTGAAACAGGGGGCAATGACTTTTCACCCGGGTGCGATCATGAGCCAGATCATCCTGGCTGATGAAATCAACCGCAGCAGTCCCAAAACACAGTCTAGCCTTTTAGAGGCGATGCAGGAGGGGCAGGTCACAGTCGATGGCCAGACCTATCCACTGCCACAGCCGTTCATGGTCCTGGCAACCCAGAATCCGATCGAATTTTCCGGAACGTTCCCTTTGCCGGAAGCCCAACTCGACCGGTTTCTCCTGAGGCTCCACCTCGGCTATCCGTCCCCAGCTGAAGAGGTGGCGATTTTGCAGCAGCACCTGAAAACACGGCTGGTCCAGTCATTGCCAGCTGTGGTGACGCAGCTCGAAATCGAAGCGCTGCAGCAAGCGTGTGAAGCCGTACTGGTGTCTGATCCGATCCTCGAATACATCAGCCGCCTGGTTGCCTGGACACGGGTCCAGGAATCGATCGCGCTGGGCATCAGTCCACGCGGCGGAATCGCCCTGATGCAGGCAGCCCGGGCGCAGGCTTTCCTTGCGGGCCGGACATTCGTCATCCCTGATGACGTCCAGTCGCTACTGGAACCGGTCTGGTCGCATCGCCTGGTCCTCAGGCCGGAAGCGGCCCTGGACCGCACCGCCCTGACAAAACTTTTCGGCCGCCTGATCCGGGAAACCAGAATCCCCGCCTTGTCATGACACCGGTCCTGAAAGGCTGGCGTCCCCTGTATTACAGTCTGGCCGGCTTCTTTCTGCTGGCTGGACTGACCAGCGGGGAACGCCCGTTTTTTATCTTGTTCCTGGCCCAGGTCCTGCTGGCGCTGGCAGCGTTGCTGGTCAATCTCTACGCAGCGTGGACATTTTCTTTTGTCCAGCAAACAAGTGCCAGCCAAGTCCTGCATGGGGATCACGTCCATCTGCAACTCCAGATCCACAATGAAAAGCCCTTGCCCTACCCCTTGCTGCGGATCAGGATCAACCAGGCGGAAGATCCCGAACCGGCACGCTTGGAATTCAACCTGGCTCCGCACAGCCAGAGGGACTTTGACGTGTTGCTCTACTGCCCCTACCGTGGCCGCTACCCAGTCGGGATGACCGTGATCGATTTCATCGATTGCTTCAATCTGGTTCGCCTGCCCTTTGACCTGCGCCACCTGCCGTATTACCGGATGCCGGAACTTATGGTCTTGCCCGGTTTTGAGACGGGCGTCACGATTGAGGGCCAGGCCCAGGTCCAGCAGGCGGCGGCACATCTGGCAAGGCCAAGTGATGATAATTCCGAGCCCTATGCCACGGTGCGTCCCTACCAGCCTGGTGACTCCCGGCGCGAGATCCATTGGAAAGCCTCGCTCCGCCAGCAAATGCTGCTGACGCGCCAGTATGGCCAGGCGATCGAGCCGCAAGTGCTCCTGATCCTCGATTTTTCCCAGCCGGCCTGGACTGGCCGGCTGGCCTGGCAGGCCGCAGATTCCCTCTGCAGTGCTGCCTGCACCTTGTTGCATGCCTACCTGAGCCAGCAGATCCCTGTGCGCGTGATCAGCAATCAGGGCCCGCATCTGGTCGAAACCCGCACCGCCCAATCCCTGCAGGAATTTGAAACCCTGCGTACCTGGCTGGGTGGCATGCCCTTTGCCGCCCCAGTGCCACTTGCAGACCTGCTGCGCAAAAGCCATGCCCTGCTCGAATCCGCCCGGATGATCTTTCTCCTCACCACGGCCCACGAAAAAACCAGCATCGATCCCATCCTGCCCCTGCTCGCCCAGCAAAACCGGCCCGGCCGCCCCTGCCAAGTCATCCTCGCCCTGCCCGAGTCTGCTGAAAAGTGGACGGTGTACCTTTTTCGGCAAAATGGCCTCAAAGCCTTGGCATTCCGCTTTGGCCAGTCTTGGGGGGATCAGGAGAAAGGATGAGCGGACGGGAGAAAACAAGGGAAGCTGGACTGCTTTCTGGTCGATCGGGCCAGTTGCAGGAACATCTGGAACCATGGATTGATGCGGTGGTTTCTGGTTTGCTCGCCAGTGGCTTGCTCCAGTTCGTCTGGATCTGGCGCGGCTACCCGGCGACTTGGATTGCCACAGGCATCATCTGCGCTGGTCTGGCTGCTCTGTGGACAGGTCTGGCTCGTTTGCGCGGTTGGCTGGTGCTGCTGATTCCACTCATCCTGTTACCGGCGGCCTTGCTGCTGATCCGGCTGAGTTTAGGTCCGGCGGCTTTCTGGCAGCAGCTGGAAGGTCTTTATGGCTGGTTTGCCGGTTTTTTCCAATGGGATGGCCCGGCCCCGGCGATCCGCTATCTGCCCCAGGCCATCTTGAGCCTGCCGGTGAGTGGTGCGATGTATGGGTTGGCCCGGAGGAACCTTCTGCTGCTGCCTTACCTGATTCTGGCCACGCTGGGCCTCTGCCTGGTCCTGTTTCTGTGGCCATCGGCCTGGACGGCGACTCTTTTGCTAGTTGCAGCAAGCCTGATCCAGATGCCGCGCCGTCTGGTCTTCTTGATCTTACGCGAACACCCGGGCGAACCCGTTCTGCCACGCGGTGCGATGCAGATCCTCGCCATCGCCCTGGCTGCCCTGGTTTTGCTGTCCGCCAATCACCTGATTCCAGGCAATACCCTAAGCTGGCGCCTGCCCACTCTGGCCTACTGGGCCCAGGACATCCAGGACCTCTGGCAGAACCTGAGCCGTTCCGGCCGCGGCTGGCCAACCTACAACCTGGTCTATTACGGCTACGACAACCCGGACACCCAGCTGGGCGGTCCGGTGAACCCCGGCCGCCAGCCGATCCTGATGGCTGTGAGCACCCGCTCGCTGCTTCTGAAAGGCAGCACCCGTTCGATTTACACGGGATCGAGCTGGCAGCGCCTCCTGCAGGACAGCTACCGTTTCGACAGCCCTGTCTGGCGCAACCAGCAACGCGCAGCGCTGACTGATCCATTGTCCAGGAGCCAGGCGGGCCGTCAGTTTGCCAGCTACTGGCGCGGCAGCATCGAAGTCAAAATCCAGCACCGCAGCACCCAGATGACGCTGTTCCAGACAGGTCTCGTGCAAAACATCAGGCTCAGCGATCCGGTCCAGACGGTGCCGTTTTTTACCCGCGATGGCGACCTGTTCACAGTGTCGACATTGGCCCAGGGGGAGGCCTACACCATCCAGGGCCTCTACCTCGACCGGCGGCGCGAAGGTTTTGAACAGGCTCTATTGAATTATGAACGGACCTTTGAACTCGAAGATGACCCCTATTGGACGGATATCCAGTCCAGATATCTGCAGCTGCCAGTGACCTTGCCGCAAACTGTGCCAGAGCTGGCCCGTTCCCTGACCAGCTCGATTGATTCTGCCTATGCCAGAGCCGCCGCCATCGAGCACCATCTGCAGACCTTTGGCACCTATGCCCAAGACACGAATGTACCGCAGGCGGGCAGCGACTTTGTGGCCGATTTCCTCGAAACCCGGCGCGGCTATTGCGTCCACTATGCCTCGGCCATGGTCGTTTTGGCCCGTTCCATCGGCATTCCGGCCCGCTTTGTCGAAGGCGTCGCCATTTCTCCGGGCAGCGACTCTGCCCAGTTCCTGGCGACCGGCCAGGCTGCCCATGCCTGGGCCGAACTCTATTTTGCCGGCATCGGCTGGCTGGCCTTCGATGCCACGCCGGCAGCCCCCGAGGCACCACCGCGCGACTCGGAGATCTTGCCCGAAAAACCGGAGCCAACGTCAGGTGGTGCGGCAGAAGCAGGGACAGATGCTGGCAGTCAGGGCAGCCGGGATTCATACCGCTGGCTCTGGAGCCTCGCGAGCATCCCCCTGCTGCTCGCTATCGGCAGCGTGTTGTTGAAATTTGCCAGGTATCGCCATCAGAGGACATTTTTGCCCGCCTGGATTGTGCAGCAGATCCCAGACGCGTCCAGCCGTCTGCGCTTCCTCTACCAGGATATCCTAGCCCAGTTGGCCTGCATCAGCGTGATACCTGAGCCAGGGGAAACCCTGGTCCAGTTTGCTCAGCGCGCCGAGGACCATGTCCGCCTTGAACAGGTGTCTTTGCCTGAAGTGCTGTGGCCGGTCAACCGCCTGCTCTATGGCCAGATGGAACCTGCTGAGCAGGATCTGGAAAACCTGATGCACCTGCGCAGCCAGCTGGAGCAACGCTTGCAGGCAGACTTGCCCTACTGGACTTACCGGCTCAGGCGGATTCTGGCTTGAGCGTCGATTTTTCTGGCAGCATAGGTGTACATCGCACTGATGACAAAGCAGATCAAACCGCCCCCGATCAGGGCGACCACACGCAGTGCCGTGTTGAGATTGTTGACATCGATCGTCACCAGTTTGAGCACGCAGGCCAGTGTGAGCAGCAGGCCGTAGAAACGCAGGGCTTTTTGCTGGCCCAAAAAGCCCAGGACAACACTCGCCAGAGCCGTCAGCATGCTGATCACACTCAAGAGGTAAGCCTGGTCGAACCAGTGCGTCTGGCCCTGGACCGTTGCCAGGACCAGAATGGTCAGTTTGATTCCGATCAGGATCCCGGACATGCCTTTGCCATGCTGAGACAACACCTCGCGGATCCGGCCAAAAGCCAAAACGAAGGACAGCAGGGAGAGCAGGCCGTAAAGCAGCGCTGCCGTGCGGTCTTTGTCATTGAAAGCCATGGCAAAAGACGAGACCACCAATAACAGGTGATTGGCCATGGTCATGCAGACAGGCAATAGGGAGCGACCTGAAAGCGGCCGGTCGTAGTTGGAAAATTGAAGCACGATCGATAGTCCTGTCAGGACAATCAGCACGATCGGCACCTTGTGGGTCCAGTCTGTTGCCAACACGATGGAGATCAGGGAAAAGTCCAGCCCCAGCCAGGCTGCCAGGCGGACCCAGGCTTCTTGCCGCCGCGCAGAGGGCCGGTCAAACAAGAACCACTGTCCCCAGACCAGCCCGATCAGGGCGACCAGATACATAAAGGCCCAGACAATGAATGATTGCCGGACCAGAGCCGGAAAACCGTCGAAGAGCATGAACAGCAGATCCAGGCCTAAAAGGCTGTTGGCCCCGATCTGGTACACGCTGCGTCCGCTGAAATATCGCGCACCATACAGCAATACTGCGAGCAGGGCCAGGCCGGTCAAACGCACCGAAACGAGTCCAGTTGCCACTTTGGCAGTCCAATATATGACTAGCAGCAGGGCCGCCGCTGTGACCAGGAAAAGAACCGAATAGCTGGCCAGGTCACCATCCGGGGTCTGGTAGCGGCTCCTGATGAAAAACCAGCCGGCAAAAGCAAGCAGGACCAGGATTCCGGTCAGGATCGCCGTGGCCAGGGCTGCCAGCTGGATTGTTTCTGGCAAGACCAGCCAATCAGCCATTTCTGCGGCACTTCTGTGATAGACCGCCAGCCGGTAAACCGGCACCAGGACGTCGATCGCCAGCAGTGCCAGCCACAACACCTGCCCGGCAAAAATCTGGACAGCCCGTAAGACTTCATTTTCAGCCAATTGCCTGTAGCGGGACACCAGGATGGCCAATCCCGTCGCCCCCAAAAACTGGAAACCGAACGCTGCTGCGATCGCCCCCGTTGGCAAGGTCGTCGCAAAAGGCGCCAATGAACCAGCCAGTGGTGACGACATGAAGGTACCCGCCATGATCGTGCTGGTTATCAGGACCAGAAGCAGGGAGGCAAGCAGACTGGCTCTTTGCGTCAGCGGGAACACCAGCAAATTGCCCACCACGACAACAGCCATGGCCACGGTCTGGTAGATCAGGAGCAGGAGCAGTTTTTGGTCTGACAACCCCCAGCCATAAGCCATCACGATCGACACCGCCATGCCGATATGGGCCACAACGCTCAGCGTCAGTGCCCGGTAGCGCCGGGCCAGATACAAACAGCCGGTCAGCCAGATGACCAGCAAAGCGTAGGCAGCACTGTCGCTGAGCCGGTTGAAATACAGGTGCGTGAGCACGATCGAGATGAAAAAGGAACCACAGCCAGTGCCGAGCATGCTCTGGGAAAAAGCACTCAGGCGCTTCTCGATCAAAGCCAGGCCGAGTCCGGTCAATACAGCACTGATCGCGAACAAGGCCACGATTTTCACGGTATCCGTCAGGTAGCGGTAGACCAGCGTGCCGAGAAAAATCAGCCCGGCAAAAATCAACACTGCGGCAGCAAGGCTGAGGACATTTTTGCCCAGGACGGATTCCAGATTGTGAGTCGGAACGGCTTCGACAGGCTGCGGCTTTTGCTGGGGGATCGCTTCTGAGGCTGGGCGAGGTGTCTTGTCCTGACGGACAAACGTTTCAGGCTGTGATTCCAGAGGCATTGCCATCTGCTCCAGGAGACCAGCTGGCTGTTGCATGACGTCAGCCAGCGGAGCTGCCCCAACCTGCGGCTCGTTCTCTGGCTCGGTTGCAGCAAATCCCCCGGACATAGATACTTTTTGTTTCAGGTCATTCATGTCCTGGCGCAGCGATTCTGTCAGAGCTGCCAAAGCATGAAGCGACGTTTTCAGTGACTCGATCTCGTGACGCCGCGCCTGTGACCGGTTGACCACCAGGACAATGAGTCCGACGACGATGGCCAGGACAAAGAAGAAAACACCCATGCTGCACCTCCGCATCCAAATGATTGACAAAACATGGCATAACAGGCGGATAAAAGGTCTTTTCGTGCCATGCAAGTCAGTAATCGTTGGTTTTTCCACGTGTCCTTTGACTTGCCGGAAAAGGGGGTCGAACCTATAATTTTAGAATGAATCATCGTAAAAACGATTGCAACCGCGACAAGCCTATTTTGCACAAAAACGGCAACATCCGATCAGCAAGGAGATCCCTTATGCCTGGAAAAACACTTTATGAAAAAATCTGGGACCTGCACCTGGTTGACTCCAGTGAAGGTCAGAACCTGATCTACATCGACCTGCACCTGCTGCACGAGGTCACCTCGCCACAGGCCTTTGAAGGTCTCAAGATGGCCGGCCGCAAAGTCCGCCGCCCCGACCTGTCGTATGCAACCATGGACCACAACATCCCGACGCTCGACCGCCACAACATCAAGGATCCGATTTCCAAGCTCCAGATGGAGACCCTGGCGAAAAACTGTGCCGAAACGGGCGTGACCTTGTTCGGCATGGACAGCGAATACCAAGGTGTCGTCCATGTCATGGGCCCGGAACTCGGCCTGACTCTGCCGGGCAACACGATTGTCTGCGGCGACAGCCACACCGCCACCCATGGTGCTTTCGGAGCCTTGGCCTTCGGTATTGGCACCAGCGAAGTCGAGCACGTCCTGGCGACCCAGTGCCTGCCGCAGAAAAAATCCAAGACCATGAACATCAAGGTCAACGGCACTCTCGGTACAGGCGTCACAGCCAAGGATATCATCCTTGGCGTCATCAGCCAGTATGGCACCGACTTCGGCACTGGCTATGTCATGGAATTCACCGGTGAAGCCATCCGCAAGCTGACCATGGAAGAACGCATGACCGTCTGCAACATGGCGATCGAAGCCGGCGCCCGTTCCGGTCTGATTGCTCCCGACCAGACCACCTTTGACTACCTGCGCGGCCGCATTTATGCCCCGCAGGGCGAGGCTTTCGAGGCCGCTGTCGCCGAGTGGAAGAAGCTCTACACCGACGCTGACGCCGTCTTTGACAAGGTCGTCGATTTCGATGCCGCTGCCCTCGCACCGCAAGTCACTTGGGGCACCAGCCCGAGCATGGGCGCCTCGATTGAAGACATCGTCCCCTATCCGGAAAGCTTTGCTGACCCGGACAAGCAGAAGGCCGCCCAGCGCGCCCTCGACTACATGGGCTTAATCGCTGGCACGCTGATGAAAGACATTGCGATCGACTATGCCTTCATCGGTTCCTGCACCAACGGCCGCATCGAAGACTTGCGCGCCGCTGCTGCAATCGCCAAGGGTCGCAAAGTCAGCCCCACTGTCACGGCCCTGGTTGTACCGGGTTCCGTCCAGGTCAAGAAGCAGGCCGAAGCCGAAGGCCTCGACCAGATCTTCATCGAAGCTGGTTTTGAATGGCGCCAGCCCGGTTGCAGCATGTGCCTGGCCATGAATCCCGATGTCCTCCAGCCCGGCCAGCGTTGCGCTTCGACCTCGAACCGCAACTTCGAAGGCCGCCAGGGCCGCGGTGGCCGCACCCACCTCGTCTCCCCGGAAATGGCCGCCGCCGCCGCCATCGCCGGTCATTTCGTCGACGTGCGAACATTTTAAGCGAGAAGTAGAGGAGGAACACCCCATGGAACCTTTCGTCAAACTCAATGGCCTGGTCGCCCCGCTCGACCAGAACAATGTCGATACCGATGCCATCATCCCCAAGCAGTTTTTAAAGCGCATCGAACGCAGCGGTTTTGGCCAGTATGTCTTTTTCGAACTGCGCTTCGATGACGATGGCAATCTCAAGCCCGACTTCGAGATGAATAAGCCCCGCTACCAGGGCGCCAGCATCCTGGTCTCCCGTGCCAACTTCGGCTGCGGCTCCTCCCGCGAGCACGCCCCCTGGGCACTGCTCGACTACGGCTTTAGAGCCATCATCGCCCCCAGCTACGCCGACATTTTCTACAACAACTGCTTCAACAACGGCATCCTGCCGATCCGCCTCAGCGCCGAGCAAGTCGATGAAATCTTCCAGCGCGTCGCCGCCAACCCCGGCTACACGCTCGAAATCGACCTCGCAGCCAAGACTGTGCGCGATGCCGACGGCCTTTCCTACACCTTCGAACTCGATGAGTTCAATACCACCAAGCTCCTGAACGGCTTCGATGACATCAGCCTGACCCTGTTGAAGGACGACAAGATCGCCGCCTACGAAGCCGCCCACCCTGTCGTGAAAAAAGCTGCCAAGGTGTCCTGAGTCCGGTGGGCGGTTAGCCCTGGATTCTAGGTGCGAAGCTTCTATAAACAAATCATCAAAATAATCAAAAGCCTGGAAACCGGGTGCGGTTTTCAGGCCTTTTCATGATCAGGGGACAGGGGAGGGGGTCTTCGCTGAGCGATCGGGCTGGGGGAGGTGCACGCGCCAAGTCTGGACCTGTCTGCGGTAATTGCCGGGATTGGGTCCACCCTTCGCGCCCAGCCTGGTATAGCTCGCGCCAACTTTCCCACCCCTCGCCAGGCGCCGCGCCCGCGCGCCAATCTGCTCTGGACAGCCGCTGGCAAAAAGGCTAGGATGACCGTTAGACAACTGACTTGCGGTTTCGCGACTGTACAGCAGAGATTAATCACCATGAATGGATGAGGACCCGAGAGATGTCTGAAACCACCCTCAATCAACCCGCATCCTCCCGGCAATTGCCTGCCAAAGCCGGGCCATTCCTGATCCTGGCTGCTGCGCTGCTCTGGAGCCTGGCAGGTTTGCTGGTCAAGTATATCCCTTGGCATCCGCTGGCCATCGCTTCGGGCAGAAGCTTGCTCGCTGCACTCATTTTTGTTGTTGCCTACCGCCAGCGCCTGCTGCGCCGCTTCAACTGGACCACCCTCATTTCCGGACTGGCCCTGATGCTGACCCAGACGGGATTCATCATTGCCAACAAGATGACGACTGCCGCTAATGCGATCATGCTCCAGTATGCCTCGCCGCTGTTTGTGGTCATTTTTGGCGCGATCTTCTACCACTACCGGCCGACGCGGCGGGAAGCCATCGCCCTCGGCCTCGCTTTGGCAGGTATCATCTTGTTTTTCCTCGATGATCTTTCACCCGGCAGTTTGCTGGGCAATCTGATCGCCACAAGCACTGGCGTGACCTTTGGTCTGGTTTTCCTTTTGAACAGCCGGCCGGAATGTGACACGCCCCAAGCCATTTTCATTGGCCAAGTGACGACTTTTTTAATTGGCCTGCCCATGTTGCTGCAAGTCCGAGATGTGTCGACCCCTTCGATCCTGGCCATTCTTGTCCTGGGATTTTTCCAGCTCGGCCTGGCGTATTTCCTGTTTGGCATCGGCATCCGCCTGACCCGGCCGCTTTCCGCCAATTTGCTGGCGTTGCTCGAGCCGATTGCCAACCCTGTCTGGGTATTCCTGGCTTTTGGTGAAGTGCCCGGCTGGCTGGCCGGACTGGGGGCTGTGATTGTCCTCGGCTCGATCCTGTACCTTAACCTTGAACGGTTGCGCCAGCCGGTCAGCCCCTGACAGCCGGGCAATCCCTGAAAGGTATCAGCTCCTCCATTCCAAACCCACGAAAAAGGCCGTTTCCGATTGCAATCAGAAACAGCCTTCGCTTTTCATAGAGATATGATCTTAATATTCAATGACGCGGGGCAATTCTTTGGCTTGGGCGACCCAGCCTTCGACTTGGTTTTCGGTCGGCAGCTTGCGGACCAGTTTCTTTTCCTCGTTCACTTCATGGAGTTTCGCGACCAGATTAGCAGGCTTGCGAGTGGCCAGTTCAGGAACTGTGTCGACGCCAGCCGCTTCGAGAAGATCGGCATATTCGCCACCGATGCCTTTGATACGAGCCAAGTCAGCCCGGTTGGTCCATTTCAGAATCAACTTGCCCGAGATGCCCGTTTTCTCAGCCAGACCATCCCGGCCTTTCCTTGATTTGCAGGTGTCCAGGAGGTTTTCAATTGACGTGATCCCGTTGGCCTCCAGTGTGGCGGCATAAGACTCGCCAATCCCTTCGATTTCCGTTAATTTTGTCATATTCAAACTCCTTTCATGTAAAAAAATATGGATCCTACTTTCAGGTTAGCCCTTGTATGAGTAAACGTCAATTCTTTGGTTTTGACATTTGCCGCCAGCTGACACCTGTGGAATACTGTAGGAACAAGGTATAGAGGTGACTCAAAGACGGCTCGCCGGAGGTTTGGGATTCGAACATGAAACCCATTAAATCACTCAAACATCACTCGAATCCCTACCTGGGACAGCTGGCCGGCTATGTCCTGGCAGGGTCGACTGCAATTTACCTTGAAGGTCGCTATAGCGGAGATTGGCAGCTGGTTCGAGAAGTAAACCTCAAGGTAACCAATCCCCCTCTGTTGATGAATGATTTTCGTCCTGGTGTTGGTTGTTGCACGATCACAGCTCTGACAGCGACGTTTCGCCAGATCCAGCGCACACACGGTAGTATCCTGATCCAGGTTGATGAACACGATTTATTCGACCAGATCGAATCCGTCGCCGCCCGCCATGGCTATCGTCCCAAGCGCGGCCGGACCAATCCATTGCGCATTGGAAGCATCGTCCGCCATCTGTTTCACTTCTATCACCTGCAAGGACGGGCAGGATCAACCCTTTTTCTGTCGGCACAAAAAATCTGCAACGAACTGGATCACGGACGACCGGTACTGATGAACCTCGCCTTCGGCCATTATCGCCGCCACACCGTCACAGTGGTGGGGTATCAGATCTGGCAAGACACGACAATGCAGCCGAAGGCGAAAAATCGTCAGCGCTTCCTGTGGCAGGTCCACGACGGCTGGAGCCAGGATATCCGTTACATCGACCATTGGGCCCTGACCCGGCCCTGGTCTGGTCACTGGACGATCTACAGTGTGACCCGGATCCGGCCGAAACAGTCCAACCACGCCCAAATTTAGCTTGACAAAAGAGTCTGTCCGACTTATTATGCCCTTATAACCTATATAAATAGTAGGAATTAGATTTAAGGCATGCCAACGCATTCATAGCCGTCTAAGCAACCACCCGATAGAAACCCACCGCAGGAGGAATCCCCATGGCCAAGATCGCCCAGTCGATGACCGAACTGATCGGCAACACCCCGCTCGTCGAATTGACCCACTACAATCAGAAAAACGGTATCGCAGCCCGTTTGATCGCCAAGGTTGAGTATTTCAACCCGTCCGGAAGCGTCAAATGTCGCATCGGCAATGCCATGATCGTCGCTGGCGAGAAGGCCGGCCTGATCCAGGAAGGCACCACGATCATCGAACCGACCAGTGGCAATACCGGCATCGCGCTCGCCTTTGCCGCCGCGGCCAAGGGGTACCGCCTGATACTGGTCATGCCCGACACCATGAGTGTTGAACGGAGAAACTTGCTCAAAGCTTACGGTGCCGAGCTCGTTCTGACGCCTGGCAGTGAAGGGATGAGTGGTGCGATCAAAAAAGCCCAGGAACTTTCCGCCGAAATCCCAGGCTCCTACGTGCCGCAACAGTTTGAAAACCCAGCCAATCCAGACATCCACCGCCGCACCACTGCCGAGGAAATCTGGCGTGACACTGACGGCGAGATCGACATCTTTGTCGGTGGCGTCGGCACCGGTGGCACCATTTCCGGCGTCGGCGAAGTCCTCAAGGCCAAAAAGCCCGGTGTCCAGGTCATCGCGGTCGAACCGACCGATTCTGCAGTCCTGTCTGGTGGTCCCAAGGGCCCGCACAAGATCCAGGGCATCGGCGCCGGCTTCGTGCCAAAAAACTACAACAGCACCTTCGTCGATGAAGTTTTCCAAGTCAGTAACGACCAGGCTTTTGAAATCGCCCGCACTCTGGCCCGTACCGAAGGCCTCCTCGTCGGCATCTCCTCCGGCGCCGCCGCCTACGCCGCCACCCAGATCGCCTTGCGCCCAGAAAACGCTGGAAAGACCATTGTCGTTCTGCTGCCCGATAACGGTGAGCGATATTTATCGACGACATTGTTCCAGGAGGGATGAGGAAGAACGTTCAATAACCCACTGAATTCAAGAAAAGCCGGATGCTTTCGAAAGTGACAGTATCTGGCTTTTTTAGCATCAAATAAGCAGATAGCAGATGCCGCCGATCAAGCCGCTGCCTAGCATAATCAATATGGGATTAGGTTTGAGTTTTTTCAACAGCAGTAGGCCTGCAGAAAAAAGGGCTACCGCAATGGAGTCGATCGATCCCAGGTTCCAGTTCACGCCATCGACCCCCCAGAAGGACAGAATCAGGATGGACAGCCCGGCGGATAGGATCAGGGCGACGACCGTCGGCCGCAGCCCGGCGAGGATTCCCTTGATGAAGAACAGGTTCTGATATTTCCCGTAGAGCCAAGCCAGCAGCGAAACCAGGATGGTCGAAGGCAGGATATTACCCAAGGTAGCAACCAGTGCACCACCCAAACCGGCGATTTTGATCCCGACAAAGGTCGCCGAATTGATGGCGATCGGGCCGGGCGTCATCTGGGAGATCGTGATCAGGTCAGTAAATTCAGTCAGACTGAGCCAGTCGTGCAGGTTGACCACCTCATTTTGAATCAACGGCATGGCAGCATAGCCGCCGCCGAAACTGAACAGGCCGACTTTGAAAAAACTCCAAAAAAGCTGCAGGTAAAGCATAGCTCAGAGCAGTTCCTTTTCAGTTATTTTGCCGTGTAGGCTGATCAGGGCTCCGAGCGTAGCGCAAAACAGAATGATGTAGACCACATTGATTGTGAAAATGAAACTAGCGGCAAAAGCACCGACCATAATCAGGATAGGTAGAAACTTCCGGGCTTTGAAAATAGTCTGTCCCATGGTGATCACCACGTCGAAAATGACCGCACAGACCCCAGCCATCATGCCTTTCAGCACGGCGCTGACAATTGGGTTGTCACGGAAAGTCGCATAAAACAATGAAATGAGCGACAGGATGATCAGTGGAGGCAACACTGTTCCCAGGATGGCCACGAGTGCCCCGGTGACACCCATCAGACGCCAGCCAATCAAAATGGACGCATTTACCGCCATCGCTCCCGGCGAAGATTGGGCAATTGCCGCAATGTTCAGCATATCCTCTTCATTCAGCCAACCCAGTTCATCCACGAATTTCTTCTTCATCAATGGGATGATGACATAGCCACCGCCAAAGGTGAAAGTACTGAGGAAAAAAGTGGATTTGAAGATCGTCCTGTATTTTTTACGTTTCATGCCCGCTCGATCTCAAGTCAATTCCGGCCTCGGTCTCTGTCTGCTTGCTTTTCCAGAAAGCCCGCGACTTTTCGTATGCTTCAAATACTGTGCTATTTATCATCGTGAAATCAGTATATCACGAGACCGAGTAGGATTCGGCTTTTACTTCTCCCGTACCGCCTGCTCCAGTCGCTCCAGCGCCTGCTCCAGGACTTTCCTGGGGCAGGCGTAATTGATGCGCTCAAAATGCTCACCGCCGGCGCCGAACATCGAGCCTTTGTCGAGCCAGAGCTTGGCCCGGCGGACGATCAGGTCCTGACGCTCGGCCTCTGACAGGCCGAGGCCGGAGCAGTCGAGCCAGGCCAGATAGGTGCCTTGAGGTTCGACGAGGCGGATTTCCGGCAGGCGCTCCTGTAAAAACTCGCGAATGTAAGTCAAATTGCCCTGCAGATATAAAAGCAGCTCGTCAAGCCATGCGGCGCCGTGTTCATAAGCAGCCTGGCAGGCGATCAGGCCGAGCGTGTTCAACTGACTGTAGCCGCTACAGTGGATTTCGTGGATGACCGCGTGCTTGATCTTTCGGTTAGAGGCAAACAGATTGGACACTTGCAATCCAGCCAGGTTGAAGGTCTTGCTCGGTGCGGTGCAGGTGACCGTGATGGCGGCAAATTCAGGACGCAGATTGGCAAACACCTCATGCCGGCAGCCCGGGTAAATGAAATCAGCGTGGATTTCATCGGCGATGACCCGGACCTGGTGGCGGAGGCAAATCTCGCCCAGCTGTTCCAGTTCCGCTCGTGTCCAGACGCGGCCGACGGGATTGTGGGGGTTGCAGAGGATGAACAGTTTGACCTGGCTCGCGACGACTTTGGCCTCGAAATCGGCAAAATCGATGTAATACTGGCCGTCCGTGTAGCGGAGCTCATTGACGACCAGACGGCGGCTATTGACACGCACAACGGACTCGAACGGGTAGTAGACCGGCTGCTGGATGATCACGGCATCGCCTGGCTTGGTCAAAGCACGCACGCTATTGGCGATCGCAAATACGACCCCGGGGGCCTTGATCAACCAGTCCTTTTCGACCTGCCAGCCCAGGCGACGGATGAGCCAGCTCTGGACGGCATGGAAATAGTCGTCCTTGGCGTCGGAATAGCCGAAAATCCCGTGCTGGGCGGCTTTGACCAGGGCATCGACCACCGCTGGCGGGGTGCGAAAATCCATATCCGCGACCCACAGAGGCAGCAGGTCTTCCGGCATGCCGCGCTCGAGCGCAAAATCATATTTCAGTGAATTCGTGTTCTGACGGTCGATGATTTCGTCGAAATTGTAGGGCATGAGCCAGATCTCCTTGACTGGTGTGATGAACGACTGGCTTTGCTGCGTGAGCTGCTTTGCGCACGGGTTATGCCAGCGCCTGCTCCAGATCGGCAATCAGGTCATCGATGTGCTCGATCCCGGCGGACAGGCGCAGCAGTTGGTCGTCGATTCCCAGTTTAGCACGCAAATCGGCTGGAATCGCCTGGTGTGTCTGCAAAATCGGATAGGTGATCAGCGTTTCTGTACCGCCGAGGCTTTCGGCATAATAGATCAGGCGGACCTGGTTGAGCACGGCTTCAGCCGTCGCGGCGTTATTGACGCGGAAGGAGAGGGTCGCACCAAAACCGCGGGCCTGTGTGAGGAGCAACTCGCGACCGGGATGATCCGGCAGGCCAGGGAAGAAAACCTGCTCGACCTTGGGGTGCTTCTGCAACCATTTGGCGATGGCCAGGGCGTTTTGCTGCTGCCGCTCAATCCGGATGGCAAGAGTTTTGATTCCCCGGAGGATCAGCCAGCTGTCGAGTGGTGCCAACACGGCGCCTTCAGATTTCTGGATCAGGCGCAAATTGTCATGCAGATTAGTGTTGTTCAGGGCCAGGACACCGGCCAGGGTGTCGTTGTGACCCCCCAAGTATTTGCTGGCGCTGTGGACGACGATATCGGCACCGAGGTTCAAAGGCTGGATCAGGAAGGGGGAGAGGAGTGTGCTGTCAACGATGATCAGTAGATTGTGCGCTCGGGCCAGCGTGCTGAGCGCGCGTACGTCGACGATTTTCATCATCGGATTGGTTGGGACTTCGAGGAAAATCGCTTTCGTGTCGGGCTGGATCGCCGCCTGTGTCGCGGCCGTGTCGGTCAGGTCAACGAAAGTTGCGGTGATGCCATAGCTTTTGTAGATTTCCGTGATCAGGCGATAAACGCCACCATAGAGGTCATCCGAGAGGATGAAATGTGAACCAGCCGGGAAAAGTTTGACGATTGTAGAGATGGCTGCCATGCCGCTGGCAAAGGCCAGGCCGAATTCAGCCTGTTCCAGGCGGGCGATGGTTTTTTCCAATTCCTCGCGGGTTGGATTTTGCAGACGTGAGTAGTCATAGCCAGTCGTTTCCATAAGCCCGGGGTGGCGAAACGTCGCACTCTGGTAAATCGGGATACTGACCGCACCGGTCTGTGGATCGTACCCTTGGGCGCCATGAACGGCGATGGTTTCCAGATGTTCTGCCATGGTTCGATCCTCCCGGCGATCGTGCCATATTGGTTTAATATATTAATTCCCATATAAATAATAGGATTAGAAGCTATCATAGCATCAGAAAGGACAGCTGGTCAAGAAAGTCGATCTGATATTTCGTAGTTGAGGATACGAAGTTTTATGGTTGCTCGTGCTACAGTAAACGTGTACGGAACATCCGTGAGGTAAGACCTCACACACAATAATAGGAGGGTACAAACCTATGGCACTTTTGAAAAACATTGTTCAGGAACAAATCGTCCGTCTCAAGGACCTCGTTTCAGTGGTCCCAGGCCAGATCGTCAGCAAGACCCTGGTCCAGAACAAGTCTGTCAGCGTAACCCTGTTCGCATTTGCCAAAGGAGAGGAAATCAGCTCCCACGATTCCGAGGGGGATGCCCTGGTCACCGTTTTTGAAGGCGTCGGTCGCTTCATCGTCAAAGGCACCGACCATATCCTCAAGGAAGGCGAAAGCATCGTCATGCCCGCCACCCTGCCCCATGCCATCCAGGCCGTCGAAGACTGCAAATGGATGCTGACGGTAGTGTTTTAAGCTCCTTCTGCCGGATCTTTTTCTGTCACATATCCGTCTAAAAAATGGACTATAATGGTACTTAGATGGAGACAGAAAGAGGGTGCATTGAACATGAGATCCATGATCCGTTTCCGATTCAGACTTGCGGCGCTTTGCCTGGCCCTTGCCATCTCACTCGCATTGACGTCCTGCCAGAGCCCGACCACGAGCGGACCTGCGAGTGGAACGTCCGAATCAACAGCACCGCCCACAACCAGTATCGAGCCCACAACAGAACCCACCACCCAACCGACCACCCAGCCATCAGAGACAACCTCCTCTACAACTGCACCGACCACAACAGAAACCACACCGGCCCAGACTGAGCCGACGCAGCCCGCGCGAACTGTTGAGCAGTATTTCCCCCTGACCCCGGACGTCTTTGCCCGCTACACGGGCACGGGCAACGAGTACGTCCCGATGACGGTCTATGTCGATTATTCAAGGACGGGCCAGATCCAGCTCGCCTATGACAATGGCGGCACCGAAATCCATGTCCTTTATACCGTGGGCAACGGTAAAGTCCAGGTCCTGCAGGAACTGCCGGAGCTGTATGTCCGTGAAGACCTCGCCCAGTTGCCACCGCTTTCCAACGGCGAAATCCTCCTGATGGAGCCGCTCGTGGCAGGCACGACTTGGAACGTCGAGCACGGGACCCGGGCAATCACCGCCGTCGACGTGCCTGTCGACACGGAGGCGGGTGCGTTCAATGCGATCGAGGTCACGACCACCGGTTCCGATGTTGTGACCAAGCACTACTACGCGCGTGGCTTTGGCCTGGTCCAGATGACGGCCAAAAATGGCTACGACATCCATCAGGAGCTGGCTGAGCGGCGACTCAATGCCAGCCGCGCCCAGAGACTGACCGTCTATTACCCGCGCATGACCCAGACCGACATTGAGATCGTCGCCAAAGAGGTGACGGTCGAGATGAAGACCAACACAGGCATCCGCGAGATCCTCGACCGCTTCTTCCGCTCGGCTGCCCAGGCGTTCCCGAAACGGACCTACACCGTCAAGCCGCATGACACCCTGTGGTCAATCGCGCTGTATAATCTCGGTGACGGCCAGAAATACAAAGACATCGCAGCCCTGAATGGCATCCCTTCACCCTACATCATCAAGCCTGGCCAGATCCTGGTCCTGGAGTCTGATACAGATTTGCCGGCCCTGATGAGCCCGCAGACTGTGATCAACTCGGTTCATCTCCAGCAGGACCGTGGCATCGTGGCGATCGATTTTTCGCGCAGCCTGGTTACCGATATGAATGCCGGTTCCGGGTTTGAAGCAGCACTGATCCGTTCGATCGTCAATGCGGTCGGCCATGCCTATGGTGTGCCTAACGTCCAGATCACACTCGATGGTGATCCGTATGAATCCGGCCACATTGCGCTGGCACCGGGCGAAAGTTTCTCGGTCGACTACCAGGGCGTGATCGTGGTGAACTGACGCCTTGATTGAATAAAATAATTTGGAAGGATTTTTGCATGGATTATCTGCTCATCGCCCTGGTGATCTGGAACATCATGACTTTTCTGCTCATGGGGTATGACAAATACCAGGCGATCCACAAAAACTGGCGCGTTCCTGAGAAAACGTTATTGACGGTTGCTTTTGCCATGGGAGGAGTGGGGTGCTGGGCGGGCGCGACTGTTTTCCGGCACAAAACCCGCAAAGCTCAGTTTCGCATCCTTCTCCCACTGGCTACGGTGCTGAATCTGGCAATCATCGCCTTCGTTTTCCAGGGCCAGTTGATCTGAGATCCACGACCATGAAAAGCAGCCAGCCAACCAATGAATCCCAGAACGGCAGATTGTTCGCCATCGGTGACATCCATGGCTGCTACCAGGAATTCTGTGCGGTCCTGGATTGTCTGGCGCCTGATCTAACGCATGATTATCTGGTCATTTTGGGTGACCTGATCGACCGGGGTCCGGATAGCTATGAAGTGGTGCAGAAAGCCCGCCAACTGCAGGCGCGCTTCGGACCAGATCATGTCATCGTACTGCGCGGCAATCATGAGCAGATGGCCCTCGAATACTTCATGGGAGACGGCGATTGGTGGAATTTCAATGGCAACGAATTCACCCTCGCAAGTTATGAAAACCAAGGAGGTGCGATCCAGTCAGAGTTGAATTATTTTGCCAGCCTGCCACTGACCTATGAAAAGGACGGATTCCTTTTTGTCCATGCCGGGCTTAACCCATACAAATCCCTGGAAGATCAAGATGATTCTGATTTGCTTTGGATCCGCGAAGCTTTCTACAACAGTCGCAAGCAATGGCCGTTCACGATTGTGTTTGGCCATACGCCTACCTATACACTCGTCCGCCAGAACGTGCCCGTCAGCCGATTCGGCTGGATTGCCCTCGACACCGGCTGCGTCTATGGCGGCAACCTGACCGGCGTCGAACTCAAGAACGGAGTGATTGTGAAAATTTGCTCTGTCAAAAGAAAGGATGGTCGAAATGGATTTGCTGATTAACCAATTGAAAAACCAGGGACTCACCATGGAAATGGTCCTGCAGCAGGGTCTGGCCCGGGCGATCGTCAACTACCCTGCAGCCAGCAGTGACAGTCCGGCTGAATTGCTGGACCGGCTGCTGGAAATCCGCACCGAACCGGAAGTGGTATCGGCCATCAACAAGGCTTTCGAGGATGACCTCGTGCGCCGGCTGCTGCTCGATTGTCTGGAAGACGCCACCGTGCGCCAGGTCAATCATCTGAGCAGCGACAAGGTCCAGGCCCGCGAAGAACAGCTCGAACAGGACCGCGAAACAGAGCATTTTGACACCTGACAGATAGAAAGGACCTGCATAAGGCTCCGCCAGTAAATGCCCACCAGGATTTGCCAGGTCACGTCAGTCCTCTCCCGGCTGGTCCGTCTTGCGGTTTGCCTGCCCATCGCCTCGCCGCCGCATGAGCAAGGCATTGATTTCCACACCTAGCAATATGATGGTCGAGATGAGCTGGACCCACAGCAACAAAGCGACCATGGTGCCCAGGGCGCCGTAAAACAGCGAATAATCGGCAAAATTATCAACATAATACTGGAACAGCAGCGTCAGGCCTGTCCAGGCGACTGTTGTGAACAGCGCCCCGGGAAAGGCGGCACGAAAACGGACTCTGCGGGCTGGTACAAACATGTAGAACAGCGTCAGGATGCCAAAAATCAGCAAGACAGGCAAGACGAGACGCGAAAACTGGATCAGTGGGTACAGGGGCAGCTGGGGGAAACGCACCATCATCAGATCGATGATCTGCTGGCCGAAAACCATCGCCACCAGGACAATGATGATCGTCAGGGCAAATAGAATCACCCCGGCCACGGAAATCAAGTAATTGACGATGAAATTGCGCCGATCGACCAGCCCCAAGACCTGGTTGCTGCCCTTGGTCAGCGCCCGGAAGCCCCTGGAAGCCGCGTGGATCGCGACCACGATTGAAATCGATAACAGTTGCCCGTGCTGGCGGCCCAGGACATCCTCGATGATCCCGGACACCAGACGATAAACCGAGAGCGGTAGAATCTGGGCCAGTTGTTCCAGCAGGGAAGTGGCGTCCAACCGCAAAAAGCCCAGCAGGGTGAACAGGAAAATGACAAACGGGAAAAAGGCCAGAATCAGACTGAGGGTCAGCTGGTTGGCATAAGACACCAGATGGTTTTCCTCAATCTTCCGGCCGAATTCACGGATGCCTGCAAAGGCGCTGCTAAACCATTTTAAAACGTGTCTGGGCAATCCAGTCCTCCTGGATTCCAGTCAGCGGCTGCCTGACTTAGTGGTTGTTCGCCAAAGGATATTCGGCGATTTTGCGGTAGACGCGCCGGCCTTCCGTTTCCTCACTGGCGAAGAGGACCAGCCAATGGACCGTCATGTCCTTGAGCTGGACAGGTCCCAGGGCCGCTTTGACTTGTTCGAATTCTGTCTTGAAAACCAGATCCTGACCCAGCGTGACATGCGGGGCAAAGCCGCGTTTTTCCGCCGGATAGCCGAGGGGTTCGAGCGCCTTGTCGACAGTGGTCTGCAAGTTGCGCAAAGTTTCGAGGTCACCAGCAAGGCCCAGCCAGAGGAAGCGCATCAGGTCCTTGTCATCGTAGGTCCAGAAATCAGCCAGGGACAGGGAAAAAGGCTTCACCTGCTTTGCGACTGCTTTCATGGCATCGTTGATCGGCTCCAGTGGTCCAGAGCCAATCTCACCCATGAATTTCAAGGTCAGGTGCAAATCATCCAAGGACTTCCAACGTCCTGTATCAGTATGGGGTTTCAGCCTGTCCTGAATGGTCAGGATTTCGTTCTTGATCTCGTCGTTGAAATCGATCCCGATAAAAGCTCTCAAAAAACTCACGCTCCTCGTCCGCTATTCTGTTTGGATCTGGGGCAGCTTGGCTGCTGCTTTAATTTTACACGATCTGGCCGGTAAACCGTAGTCTTAAAAGTGTGGATTGACAGGAAATTCGTCAGGAAGTTCAACCAATCCAGGTTCATAGACTGTAACGAGCGAAAAGGCCAAGTGAATGACTGATTTCTATAATGAAATCAGATCATGATCATGACAATCCAATCACGAAATGGGAGGTGATGTTCGTGGACGAGTATCTGATTAAAAACACAACTCGGGAGCAGCGGGAAGAAATCATTCGTCGTTCGCTCGATTGCGGAGGGGGCGGCTGCGAGAATTGTTCCGCCTGTGGCGCCTATGGTGCGGGCGATCCATACGACATGTACCAGCCCTATATTGATGGTGAGTTGGAATTAGCTGAAATCCATGCCAGATTCCGGTCATCTTACTTACGCGGATAATCCATCAATGGTGCAATCCGGCGTTGGTAGAATTCCGGATCGCGTCGCAGTTTCCAATAAACCAGCAAACCAATAATCAATGCTCCGAGCAGTCCAACAGCCAGGTCGATCATGGTGTCGGTCAGGGCAATGAGGTCGCCTTCCTGCCAGCGTTGCATGTCCGCCGCCACCCATCTGTCGCCGGCAAATTCATAGAGTTCCCAGACAAATTTTCCCAGCATCGTAAATGAAAGGCCAAACAACAAGACTAGCCCGGGATCAAAAGGCTGGTCTTTTTCCAGACCTTTTGTTTTCCGATACAAAAGGAGAATTCCGGCCCAGGCCAGGACCATGCCAAACAGGAAATGGATCAGGGTGTCATACACGGAAAAATGGTCGTACCCATGGTAGATCGTTCCCCAGACGATGCCCTGGCCAGTCAGCAGTGAAACGGCGATGTCCAGGATGCTGCAAAATTTGCCCGGACACAGCCAGTCCAGAAACCACCAGGCCAGGAGCAGGGCAATGATTCCGCCGACGCCGGCTGCCAGTTCATACCATTTGGCTTGGATCACGCAATCCAGTGAGCCATAGACCATCCCAGCCAAAACAAACAAGCGAACCAGAAGTATACCGAGTGGTAATTTTCGCAACCCATTTACCATGACAGAACCTCCGTTGCCCTTGCTTCATTATAAACCTCTATCTGGTCAGAATTGTTAAAGAAACAGGCTGCCCCTGGTACGAAAAGTGTGATAGCATACTAGATTGAGTTGTTTTTTAACCAGCTCGATTCTGGTTTGCAAGGCCCTGAGGTGGTATCACGATGTTAGAAATTGATTTTTTCCTGGATTTGGCGATTATCTTGATCAGTACGAAAATACTTGGCCTGATCACCCGGCGGCTGGAGATGCCGCAGGTGGTGGGGGCATTGATTGCCGGGGTCATTCTCGGCCCATCCCTGATGGATGTTGTCTTTGAAACGGATTTCATCCACAAGATGGCTGAGCTGGGTGTCATTGCCCTGATGTTCACCGCCGGTCTGGAAACCGATACGGATGAACTGAAAAAGAGTGGCAAAGCCTCTCTCGTGATTGCCATGTTTGGCGTGCTCGTGCCTCTGGGCGGCGGATTTCTCGTCTCGTGGCTTTTTGCCGGCTCCTCACTGGCGCAGCTGACCAAGATCGAGTTGCTCCAGCATATTTTCATCGGTGTCATCCTGACGGCAACTTCGGTCAGCATCACGGTCGAGACTCTGCGCGAAATGGGCCATCTGAAATCTGCCACTGGTACGGCCATTCTTGGTGCAGCGGTGATCGATGACATTGTAGGCATCGTGGTGTATACATTTGTCTCCAGCATGGCGGACGAGACCATCAGCCTGATGAGTGTGGTGACCCGCATCCTGCTGTTCTTCCTGTTTACCGCAGTCATCGGTGTTGTGTTCTATCTGGTCTTCAAGTTTCTCAGTAACCGCTATGGCAAGAAGCGCCGGGTCCCGATCTATGGCCTCGTCTTTGCTCTGCTGCTGTCCTATGCGGCTGAGCGCTTTTTCGGCATCGCCGACATTACCGGCGCCTATCTGGCTGGCCTGATCATCTCCAATGTCCGCCAGGCCGACTACATCTCGAGCAAGTTCGAAGTCTTGTCCTACATGCTGCTGTCACCGATCTTTTTTGCCAGCATCGGACTGCAAACCCACTTGTCCGGTCTGACCGGCAGCATCCTGGCTTTCTCAGCGGTTTTGCTGCTGGTAGCCATTTTCTCCAAGGTGGCCGGCTGTGGACTGGGTGCCAAGATCATGGGCTACCGTGGCAGAGATCCCCTGCGCATCGGTGTCGGCATGGTTTCTCGTGGTGAAGTAGCCCTGATCCTGGCAGGAAAAGGGGCCGCAATCGGCCTGATGAATAACACCCTGTTTGCGCCCCTGATCCTTGTCGTTGTCATTACCACCCTCCTGACCCCGGTGCTGTTGAAGGTGGTCTACAAGGGCGAACCAGCTGACGTCTCATTGGTTTCATAAAGACTATTTATAAATTGTATTGACAGTTTTGGCTGGCGGTGGTATCTTCAAAGAGCGAAACGTTTCGCGCAACTTTGAAGCCAGATAGGGAGGACCGCCCAATGCCAGTTCATGTTGATCCTGATCTCATCCCCAAACGCCGTCTGGCTACAGCTGAATGGATCCCCGGCATCGGCATGGGGACCTTTGGCTCGGACAACTGTACCGCCCAGCAGATTTCTGATGCTGTCTCCGGTGCGATCCGGGCCGGTTATCGCCTGTTTGACTGTGCCTCGGTCTATGGTAACGAAGCCCAGATCGGTCAGGTTTTTGCGGCTGCGATTGCAGATGGCAGCGTCACACGCGAAGAGCTGTTCATCACATCCAAGGTCTGGAATGACAAGCATGGCCGAGGCGATGTTCTGCTGTCCTGTGCCCAGTCATTGAAGGACCTCCAGCTCGAACAAATCGACTTGTATTTCGTCCATTGGCCCTTTCCCAATTACCATGCTCCGGGTTGCTCCGGTGATGCGCGGTCTCCAGATGCCGTACCTTTTTCTGTTGAACGTTTCATGGCCACCTGGCGCCAGATGGAACGCCTGCATGACATGGGCCTCGTGCGTCACATTGGCATGTCCAATATGACCATCCCCAAGCTCGAGGCTGTCCTGCCGCTGTGCCGGATCCAGCCTGCTGCACTCGAGATGGAATTGCACCCAAGCTTCCAGCAGCCTGAGCTGTTCCAGTATTGCCTCGACCACGATATCCTGCCGATTGGCTTCTCGCCGATTGGTTCACCGGCCCGTCCGGCCCGGGACACGACCGATACTGATGTGGTCGATCTGGAGATGCCGGAAATTGTAGCTGCCGCCCGGAGTCACGGCATTCACCCTGCCTTGGTCTGTCTCAAATGGGCGGTCCAGCGCGGCCAGGTCCCGATTCCGTTTTCCGTCCATGAATCCCATTATGTTGCCAATTTACGTTGTGTAACCGAAGATCCATTAAGTGACGCAGAAATGGCCGCGATTGCAGCGGCTGACAAGAAGTGCCGCCTGATCAAGGGCCAGGTTTTCCTCTGGGAAGGTGCCCACAGCTGGGAAGATCTCTGGGATCTCAATGGCACCATCTCTGGATCAGGGCAAACAAAGGGGTGATCGTGTGGCAGTAACCATCAAGGATGTCGCCCGCACCGCCGGATTGTCGATCGCAACTGTCTCCAAATACATGAATGGTGGTCATGTCCTGGATGGCAATCGTGCGGCGATTGAGCAGGCCATCGATACGCTTGGCTATCGTGTCAATGTCGTCGCCCGCGGTTTGAAAACTCGCCGGACCATGACGGTCGGTGTCCTGATTCCCTCGATCGAGCAGATCTTCAGCACGGCCATTATTGCTGCCATAGAAAAGCATCTCGCGGAAGCAGGATTTACCACCATCGTCTGTGACTGCCAGCTGGATGCTGACCTGGAAAGCCGCAAGATGGAAATTCTTCTGGAAAAACAGGTCGACGGGATCATCATGATGCCCTTCTCCGGGACATCTGAGCCGATCCAGAAGGCGATCGACCAGAGTGTTCCGGTTGTCCTGATCGACCGCAAAGTGGAGGGTGTCGCGCTCGACATGGTCCTGGTCGACAACGAACATTTGGCCCACCAGGCTGTCAACCGCCTGATCCTGGCGGGGCACCGCCGGATTGGACTCGTGTTGGGGCCAGAAGACCTCTACACCTCGCGCAAGCGTTTTGACGGTTACGCTGCTGCCTTAAAGGAAGCTGGCATCCCAATCGATTCCAGCCTGGTCCGGCACAGCGACTACCAGATTGCGGGTGGCCTGGCAGCCTTTGCCGCATTGCTCGATCGCCCGGACCGACCGTCTGCGATTTTCACCACCAATTACGAAACAACTTTCGCCGCTGGCCTGATCATCAACGAACGGGGGATGCGTATTCCACAGGATCTTTCCTGGATTGGCTTTGACAGCCTGAGCATGGCGCAGATCTTCAAACCGCGACTGACCATCGTTGCCCAGCCAGTGCGGCAAATCGGCGAGACAGCAGCCAAGTTGATTCTGGAGCGCATGTCCGGACAAGGCAGCCCCGATCTCGAAGCTCGCGATGTCATATTACCCGGCGAATTGATTGAAGGCTCATCCACAGGCCCTATCCGCATCAATAAGGATTAAAAACCGGGGAAACATCCCCAAGAGTGTCAAAGGAGAAAAGAACATGAACCAGATCCCAGAAAAAATGCTCGCCGCCTACCTGCCCGGCAACAGCACCGTCGAACTCAAGGAAGTCGCAATCCCCCAGCCCGGCCACGGCCAGGTCCTGATCCGGACCAAGTCCTCGACCATCTGCGGCAGCGACATTCGCGCCATTTACCGCGAGCACCTCGGCAAAGGTCCGGAAGGCTACCAGAACAAGATCGCCGGACACGAACCGGCCGGCCAGATCGTCAAATGCGGCCCCGGCATGCGCCGTTTCAAAGAAGGCGACCGAGTCGTTATCTATCACATCAGTGGTTGTGGTGTCTGCATGGATTGCCGTCAGGGCTTCATGATCAGCTGCACCAGCCCCCTGCGCGCGGCATACGGCTGGCAGCGCGATGGTGGCATGGCTCCCTACATCCTGGCCGATGAGAAAGATCTCGTACCGCTGCCGGATTCCCTGACCTACACCGATGGCGCTCAGATCGCCTGCGGTTTCGGTACCGTCTATGAAGGTCTGGAAAAAATTGGCATCTCCGGCAATGATGCCGTCCTCGTCGTCGGCCTCGGCCCGGTCGGCCTGGCCACCCTGATGCTGGCCAAATCCCTCGGCGCCAACAAACTGATTGGTGTCGATGTCAATCCGGACCGCTGCCAGCTCGCTCTCGACAAAGGCCTGGCTGACACCGTCTTCGTCTCCGGACCAGACACCCTACAGGCCGTGCTCGATGCCACTGGTGGGCAGGGCGTCGAACGCGCCATCGACTGCTCCGGCCACACTTCTGGTCGCCAGCTCGCCATCCGCGCCACGCGCAAATGGGGCAAGATCGCCTTCGTCGGTGAAGGCGGCACGGTCGAGTTCAACCCCAGCCCCGATATGCTGCACGATCAGAAGACCATCTACGGCTCCTGGGTCACCAGCATCTGGAAAATGGAAGAACTCGTGTCCAAAATTTTCCGCTGGGGCATCCATCCCGAAGACCTCGTCACCCACCGCTTCACCCTCGACCAGGCCGACGAAGCCTATGCCCTGATGGCCAGTGGCAATTGCGGTAAAGTCGCCGTCGTCTTCGACGAAGAGATCAAGTAAGAAACGGGGCGACTGATGTAGCAGAGTGCTGCTGAACGCATCTGACCGCGCGAAGGCCGGCACTGCTTGTAGCAATTGCCACGCTCGTAGCCAGACTTGGTGGGACGGGTGGGCCCTCAGGCGGAAATTGTCGCGTTACGTGTCAGGATTACGCGTTCGCGCTGTCTATTGTGAGCCTGGATGAACCACCTAATACAATTTATGACAAAGCACCCAGAAGCAGTTGCTTGAAAAATGCGCCTGTTGCGTGTCACAATAGCAGGCGGACATCAATTTTCACCAAATCCTGAAGGAGGCGCTGATGGATCGTCTGGGATTGAATGACAAACGGGGTAGGAATCTCTACCGATGAATGATGCGACGCTGCGCCTGTATGACCAAAATGCCTATCTCAAAGAATTCGATGCCCGAGTTTTGAGCTGCGAACCTGTGGATAAGCGTTATGCTGTGATCCTGGACCAGACCGCTTTTTACCCGGAAGGCGGTGGCCAGCCCGCCGACCAAGGGATTCTAGGCGGTCAACAGGTGCTCGATGTCAGGGAAAGGCCAGAGGGACTGATTCATTTCCTCGGCGAACCTTTGACTGCAGGGTCGGTTGTGCATGGCGCGATCGACTGGAATATTCGCCTTGCGCGCATGCAGCACCACAGTGGTGAACACATCGTTTCCGGCCTGATCAAGCAACGGTATGGCTTGGACAATGTCGGCTTTCACATGGGCAGTGAGGCTGTGACCATGGATTTTAATGGTGTGTTGAGTGATGGCATGCTGGAAGAGGTGGAACGACTGGCCAACCAAGTGATTTACCAAAATATGCCGGTTGAGGCTGCCTATCCACAGAAAACGGTTCTGGAAAACTTGGATTATCGCAGCAAAAAGGCGCTTGAAGGAAGCATCCGGATTGTGACGATCCCCGGAACAGACCTGTGTGCCTGCTGCGGTACTCACGTTCGTCATACCGGCGAAATCGGCATCATCCGATTGGTCAAAGCAGAGAAGTACAAGGGCGGCACTCGGGTGACGCTGCTATGTGGTCTGAGTGCCTGGCAGGAAGCTCGCACCCAGGCGCAGCGTGTGCAGGCGATCGCGGCCGGACTATCGACCTCAGCGGCCAATGTGGTACAGGGCGTACAGCGTCTGAAAGAGGAACTGGTTGCGGTTCAAAAACAAAACCAGGTTCTGAAAAACAAAGTCTGGGCGCTTGAAATGACTCATGCTGAGCCTGTCAACGGCTGGATCATCCGGTTTGAGGATGATTTAAGCGCAGAGGATCTCAGGCAGTGCTGCCAACTGTTTGGCCAGAAAACCGGACGGGCGATCATCCTGTCAGCAAAGGACGCAGGCAGCAGGGAAGAGGCGCCCATGGAATATCGTTATGCGATGTTCAGCACCCATGAAGATGTAAGGGCATTGGCTAAAACTTTCAATCAACGCTTTTCTGGCAAAGGCGGAGGCAATGCCACGCTCGTCCAAGGGACGTTGACAGGGACAAAACGCGAGATTGAGAATTATGTGTTAGAGATATAAAAAACCACCTATTCGGTCATTAGTTAAAACCGAATAGGTGGTCTGCTTGGTGTTTTAAGTTACCTGGTTGCTTTATCTTTTTTTGCGATTGCGCTTCCGGGCAGCGGCCTGGCGGCGGATGTCCTTTTCACGGCTGTTTTCAAAATGGGATTTGATCTTGTAGTCGCGCAGGATGCCTTCCTTGGCGACCGTCTGCTTGAATTTGCGCAGTGCCTGTTCGAAGCTTTCCGGACTGTTGACAGTAATTTTGACCATTTGTGTTTCTCCTTTCAAATACCTGGCAGAGATGATGATTTGCTTGCCAGGTTCATGAGGGGGCTATGAACCGCCTGAGAAGTCAAAAGACTTCATGAGACGATGCTCCGAGGCGTTTCCTTCTGGTTTCGGAGCAGGATTTAAACCTGCGGCCTTCGGTTTTCGAAAAGAGCCACCCTCTGACTATTCAATTTTTCTTCGCTAAGCCTGATTTATCGTTCGAAATCATGAGATGTTTGGAAGGCTTTAAATAAATTTATCACATTCTTTCTTTAATCATTCTGCAACTGAATCAAAATTATACCACAATAATTTGGTGACGGAAACAGTTATTTCAAGTTTCGTCTGTATGGCTTGTCTGGCCGAAAAGGTGCGTAATAGACCGGTTACCTCACGGCCATCAAGCAAAAAATAGACCGCCAGGTAATGACGGTCTACTTGTCCTCCAAGTAGGAGGATGATGTGGTTGCGGAGGCAGGATTCGAACCTGCGACCTTCGGGTTATGAGCCCGACAAGCTACCAACTGCTCCACTCCGCGGTATGAAATTGAGGCGGTTCGTTGCACCCAAGTGGTGGTGCTCGTGGCCGGACTCGAACCGGCACGGAGGTTAATCCGACGGATTTTAAGTCCGGTGCGTCTGCCTATTCCGCCACACGAGCAAGGGTTTCTTGTTGTGTGCTCAATAATAATAGCACCAGGCCAGGGGAAAGTCAAACATTTTTCTTGGCGCCGGAGGATGAAATTTCAGCAAAAATTCAACGCTTTTTTCATTCCGGCAGGCAATACCCGAAATTATCCCGCATGGCCGGGCGATCAGAGCAAGGACTCGCCATCCGTCCGTGTTTCGACGCCCAGCAGGGCGGCCGCTGTGGCTCCGGCATCGGCAAAGGTCCTGCGGGTGCCTTTGGCCAGAGCAGGCGGGACTAGGTGGCCCCAGATCAGGAGCGGCACATATTCGCGCGAATGGTCGGTGCTGGGTGAGGCCGGATCGCAGCCGTGATCCGCGGTGATCATCAGGACATCGTCCTCGTGCAGCAAAGGCAGCAAGTCATCCAGCCTTTCATCGAAGCGATTGAGGGCTTGGGCATAGCCGACTGCATCGTTACGATGGCCATAGACCATGTCAAATTCGACCAGATTGATAAAGCAGAGCCCCTGCCAGTCTTCCGCGGCGACGGCCAGCAATTTGTCCATACCGTCCTCATTGCTGACGGTCGGCAGGGAGCGACTGATGCCCTGGCCGGCGAAGATGTCGTTGATTTTGCCAATGCTGATGGTCTGAAGACCTGCCTGCTGCAGCTCGTCGAGGATCGTCGGGCGCGGTGGCAGCAGGGAAAAATCGTGACGCCGGGCGGTGCGCTTAAACTGGCCGGGCTCACCTTCGAACGGGCGGGCAATGACGCGGCCGACCGCATGCTCGCCCTTGAGGAGATCACGAGCGATCTGGCAGTAGGCATAGAGCTGCTCGACCGGGACGATTCCCTCATGGGCTGCAACCTGGAAGACACTGTCAGCCGAGGTGTAGACGATCAGATTGCCGGTCGCAAGATGCTCCGTGCCAAAATCCGTCAGCGCCTGGGTGCCGGAATAAGGTCGGTTGCACAGGGTGCCACGTCCCGTTTGCTGCTCGAAGGCCGCGATGATCTCCGGTGGGAAGCCATTCGGGTAGGTGGGCATGGCCTGGGGCGAAATCAGGCCGGCGATTTCCCAGTGCCCGATCGTCGTGTCCTTGCCAGCTGACTGTTCAGCCAGGCGGGCAAAGGCACCCGCTGGCCGGGCAACCGGTGTGCCGAATGTGACACCGTCGATGTTGAACAGGCCGAGCCGGGTCAGATTGGGCACATGTAGCACGCCTGTGTCCCAGCAGGCTTTCAGGGTATTGCTGCCCTCATCGCCATACCGGGCTGCATCGGGCAATTCACCGATTCCAAAACTGTCCAGGACGATCAGGAAAACACGTTTGGCGGTTGGCATGGATCATTCTCCTTTACAAAACCGGTTCGATTTCGATCAGCATGACTTCGTGCGGCTCGAGATTGGCATCGAGGTAGAGATTGGCTGAGACATCTTCGTTTGCATACAAGATGTCTGGGGTGCTTTTGTTTTTGATGTATTCTATCACGGAGGGGCTGGGGTTTTCCGGTGCCCCCATATTCACCCACAAATCATAGGCGGAACCGGACTGGCGGTTAAGGTTCGATTTTTTGATCGAGTATTGTCCGGGCTCGACCGTCAGGATCAGGTGCATCTGCAGGTGCTCGGTCGCTTCGTAGATATTATAGCGCTGCATGTAGGAGAGTGCCGACTGGTCGGAATAGCGATACAGCGAATCGTAGTAGGAGAGGTAGAACATCAGGACCTGGTAGCCTCGCTCCGACTTGGCAATGATGGTGTTATCGGACTGGTAAAGAATCGTTCGCCCGAGCCGGGTGAAAAACTGGAAGGCGTAGTAGACGGGTTTTTTTATGCCGTAGAAATCGAGCATGCCGGCGCCGCCATGGAACAGGCTGCTGTGTGGGAAAAAATCTTCGTTGACATCACTGAGGGAACGAAAACACATGCCGTTGACTTCGCGGAGCAAGGCTGACTGATTATAAGTGAAGTAGGGTCCCATGAAACTGGTGTCCCGCGACAGGTCTCTGGGCAGAAAGGAGACATTCCAGTGCGAGAGTAGAAGCGGCTTGTCCTGATAACCTTTGGTGGCCATGATCGCCTTGATGGCCGAAACCTGGCGCAGGAGGCTTGTTTTATCCGATGAATCCTGGTCTGCGTCCCGGGTGCTGGAGTAAGAAACGAATTCATGCCGGTCAGTCGTGATGTTGATGCTGTACATGTGCGCCGAAATAAAGGCAGGATCGATGGATTGGGTGTGGCAAAAATCGAAAAAGGCTTCGTACCAGGACAAGCCGCTGGGTGTCGAAAAGGTCGGGGATCCAATCTGGATCTGTGGGGAGACACCTTTGACCGCCCTGTAGGTCGCCAGGTAGAACTCAAAGAATTTCTCCATCGATTCGTTCCAGTAGCCGTTGTGGATCTGCAAATCAGGACAAACCCAGAAATCAAAATACCAAGTGTGCACGTCGCTGGCGCCATAGCGGGCCAGGCAATGGCGGATGAATGTACTGACGAGCATCATCCACTTCTCGATTGACTTGGGAAAGCTGACATTGGGCTGGAAATTCCAACCTGCATATTGCTTTTTGGATGCAAGCTGGCGCGGCATGAAGCCAATTTCGAAAAATGGTTTGACGTCGATGGACCTGAGAAAATCAATGATGATGTCGATGTATTGCCAGTTGAAGACAGGCAGTTTGTCGGCCTCTTCGTGATAGACAAAGAGGTCATCGGAAAAAATATCACGCATACGCAGGTAATGAAAACCCAGGTCGGTCTTGGCCATCCGGATCAGTTCCTGGATTTCAACCCGCAGGCAGGATGACGCTCGTCCGGCATCGACAAAGAAGGGGCGGTCATTGTGAAACTCACCCGGCTGAGGGCGAGTCAGATCGAACGAAACTGTCTGGTGGCGCTGCAACTGGTTGGAGCCACTTTCAGACGGCTGCGGCTGGTTCCAGAATTGCTGGAAATACTGGAACATGCCCTGCAGCGCTTCGGAATCGGTCTCGGACAAAGCCTGAGTATGGGCGTGCGTTTGCCGGTAGCGCTGCGGTGATACATCAAGAAGCTTCTTGAAGGCTGTGCCGTAAGTCTTATGGTTGCCAAATCCGTTGGCAACGGCAATCGTCAAAATACTATCATCGCTGTTGATCAGAGCGGCAATCGACCGATAGATGCGGTAATGGGTCAAAAATTCAACGAAAGTCTGGTGGAACTGTTTCTTGAAAAAGGCGGTGAAATACTGGGGGTGCAAGCCGACTGCTGCGGCGATGGCGTCCAGGGTGATCCTGTCCTCATAGTTTTCATTGATGTAGCGGATGATGGTGCGGATCCGCTCGGTCGTAGAATCATCCTGGGTCGTTTTCGCTGCATTTTTCTCGCCGAAAGCTTCGATGAAGGTGGTCATCATTTTTGACACCGCGGCTACACATTTCAGATGCTCGCAGGAGCCTTCCTTGATGCTGTGCAGGGTGATCTGGCCGATGCCTTCACAGATGGCTTTGTACTCATCAGAATAATCATTGTGGCGGATGTAATGGGTCTTGAACTGGATGGCATCGAAGTCCCAGACCAGATCGCGGATGAACCGGGCACTGATCACCAGATGGAGCAGGCGCAGATTGTCCGAATGGGTGATGACGGAAAAGGTCTGGTACGGTTCGAGGAAAAACAAGTCGTTCTGGTTCAGAAGGTGGCCGCGCCCGGACAAGCTAACGTTGAGTTTTCCCTGCAGGATGAAAAAGACACAAAAATCACTGTGCCACTGCAGTTCATTGGTGAACTGGTTCTTGACCGCAAATTCGTAGGGCAGTCCCTGTGAGAGCTCCTGGCTGGATTTGTTCATGCACTTGTCCTCGGCTGACACCCTTGCGAAGGCCAATTTCCGCTGCACTGACTCAATTATATTTCATCCTGATCGATTTCGAAACGTGAATCTCCCTGATTTAAAGAAATAGGGTCAAAAAATATCCGTGATCTTCATGCTGTGTGGCAGAGATAAGCGCATTTCCTTGGCTTTCCACATGATTTGTCTTGACATACCGGACGATGCCGTCTGCCAGCCGTGTTAAATTGGGTGCAGCTGAAGCGAGGAGATCGATATGGCGCACGAATTGATATTCGAAACAAGGAAACTCTGCAAACACTTTGGCCCGACGGTGGCCTTGAATAACGTCGATCTGCAGATTTTCCGCGGCCAGGTCACGGGTTTGATCGGCGAAAATGGGTCAGGCAAATCGACGATCTCGTCGATTGCAGCTGGGATCCAGCCAGCCACGTCTGGCGAGATGTCTTACAAAGGGGCGTCCTACGAGCCCAGGACTATGCTCAGTGCCGAAAAAATGGGTATTGGCATGATCGTCCAGGAACAGGGCACGATTTCCGGGATCACAGTTGCGGAGAACCTGTTCCTGGGCCAGGAGCAGCGCTTTCGCCGTCTGGGCGTGATCAGCAGTTCGCTGATGAACAAGGCGGCCAAGGAAATCCTGGCGACCATCGGCTTTGGCCACATAGATCCTTCGGAGCGGATCGAACGCTTCAACATGCAGGACAGGAAACTTTTTGAAGTCGCCAAAGTCATGCACAACGAGCCAGAGCTTCTGATCGTCGACGAAAGCACCACAGCGCTCTCTCAGCATGGCCGCCAGATCATCTATGACATCATGGCCAAGATGCGCCAAGACAACAAGGCAGTCATTTTCATCTCGCATGACCTCGATGAAATGATCGCCCATTGCGACCGCCTGACCGTGCTCAGGGATGGTGTTCTGACCGCTACCCTCGAGAAGGCAGACATGACCGAAGCCAACATCAAGCGCTCCATGGTCGGCCGCGAGATGAAAGGGGACTACTACCGCAGCGATTACGGCACACCGGTCAGCGACGAGGTTGTCCTGAAAGTGGACAACATCACCACGGGCACGGGACTTTTGACCAATTTCAGCCTCGTAGCCCACAAAGGTGAAATTCTCGGTATCGGCGGTCTTTCCGATTGCGGCATGCACGAGCTGGGCAAGGCAATATTCGGTGAAGAGAAAATCGTCAAGGGCTCGGTCCTGCACACCAGGAGCGGTGCGACCATAGCCCATCCCTATCAGGCCGTTGAACTCGGTTTTGGCTATGTTTCCAAAGATCGCGACCAGGAAGCCCTGGTCCTGTCGGCCACGATCCAGGACAACATCTTGTCTGCGGGACTCCAGCGGGTCGCCAATGCCTTCAACATCATCCAGAAAAAGAAAAAACAGGAGTATGTCACCAAGCAAGTGGCCGATCTGAAGATCAAATGCGCTTCGGTTGAGCAGGAGGTCCAGTACCTGTCCGGCGGCAATAAGCAAAAAGTCGTTTTTGGCAAGTGGGTTGGCCGTGATTGTGACATTCTGGTCCTGGACTGCCCGACCCGCGGCGTCGACATCGGGGTCAAGGCGGCCATGTACCAGCTGATGAATGACATGCGCAAGGCTGGCAAGACGTTGATCATGATTTCGGAAGAGCTGACAGAGCTGATCGGTATGAGCGACCGGATCATCATCATCAAAGACGGACTGAAATCCGGCGAATTCCTGCGCAGTGAGCTACTGACCGAACATACCGTCATCGACTCGATGATCTGAGGGGAGCGTAATTTCTTGGAAAAATTGGAAGATCTAAAAACCTATGTCCGTTCAGGGCTGTTTGCAAAAATCGCTCCCTATATCGGACTGATCATTGGCACCATCGTATTTGGCATTTTGACCGGAGGCAGACTGTTGACCCTGGCCAATCTGCAGAACCTGACCAACCAGGTTATCATCACAGCCCTGGTCTCAATCGGAGCGGTCTTTTTGTTCGGAATCGGCAGTTTCGACTTGTCCCTGGGCTCTCTGGTCGCCATGACCAGTGTGTTCGGCGGACTTGTCGCTATCAAGACAGGCAATCTGGCCCTGGCCTTCGTAATTTGCCTGGTGGTGCCCATCGCAGCTGGCCTGGTCAAAGGCCTGTTCAATGCCTACGTCGAAGTTCCCTTTTTCATCTTCACCATCATCCTGGCCGTTGTGATCAATGCCTTTGTCCTGGTCATTCTCGGCAAGGAAACGACCCTGTACCTGGACAATGCGATCCGCGCCATTCCGACCTTCAATTTTTCGCAGATGACTTTGATCAATGTTGTGGTGCTCGGCGGTTATTTCCTGGCCTGCCTGTTCATCTTCAATCACACACCCTTGGGGATCGAGGTCAAGATGCTGGGTGGCAGCCAGAAAGCCGCCCGCCAGACGGGTCTCAACCTGACGCGCATCCGGGTGTTTGCTTTCCTGATATCTGCCGTCGGCATCGGCCTGGCCGCCTTCCTGATCCTGATTCGGGTCCGGACTGTGGGCTATTCGACAGCCGTCTCCACCGGAAATGACGTCATGGTCGCCCTGGTCCTGGGTGGCATGCCAATTTCCGGCGGGCCCAAGACCCGGATCGCTGCTGGTCTGGTCGGTGCGGCTACGATCACCATCCTGAACAGTGGGTTGGCGATCATGGGCCTTTCCACCGGTGTCATCCAATTGGTCCGAGGTCTTGTCTTTATTGTGGTTGTATTGGTGGCCAGCTTCAGTTACCGCACGAAGCTGCTACCAAGATGATAAAAATCTCAGGAGGAAGTTCTATGAAAAAGCTTATGGCCCTGTTCGTTCTGTTCGCCATGGTGGTCAGTCTGACGGCCTGTGCAGGCAGTGGCACCACGACTGCCGCTCCTGCCACAACCGCCGCTGCAGCTGAAACGACTGCTGCTGCAACCGAAGCCCCGACGACAGCGTTTCCGCTCGATGGCACCTGGCCAGCGGAAAAAGTGAAAATTGGCTTCATCGCCTATGACACGACCGATGAGCAGTTCCTGTCCATCCAGCAGTATTATGGCTACCTGGCTCAGTTCTTCAATTTCGAAATCATCAGCTCCGAATCGATCGCTTCTCCGGAAGACGAGCTGAAATTCATTGAAAACTGTGCGTCTGCTGGCTGCAAAGCCATCATCGGTTATTACAATGCTTCCGGTGCACAGGCTGCACAATTGGCAATCGACAAGGGTATGTATTACTGGGGCGGCGCCGATGTGGCAGCCATCTATGACAAGATGATGGCCCAGGACCTGTATCTCGGATCGTATTCCGGCGGCAACTCCAATTACGAAGCCGGCTACAACATCGCCAAATCCCTGATTGACGCCGGTTGTGAAAAACTGGTCTACACCTCGGGTGGCCGTGATTTCGGTGTTGATTTCTTCATCGAACGTTCGGACGGTTTCTATGCAGCTGTAGAAGAAGCTAAGAAAACAAATCCGAATGTCGAAGTGGTCTATGATGTCTCCGGCTGGCCGGGCACCGATTCCTTCACCGCCGACCAGACGAAAGTCTGTGACATGGACATTGAAGGTATCGGCAATTCCTTCTCGGCCCTGGTCTGGATCCAGCCACTGCAGACGGTCAATAAATTCGGCCAGGTCAAGCTGGCGACCGTAGGCACAGCCAATGAAGTCTACAAAGACTTGATGAATGCCGGTGCAGTCAACGCCGTTGTCTACGAAAATGAAGAAGTGCAGTTTGGCGGTGCCATCCCGATGATCCTGAACGCCGTCAACGATGACAATGCGATCAATCGCATGGATGGCAAAGCCGCCAAGTACAGTGTCACACCCTGGCTCTTGAACGACCCGGCCCTGATCAATGCCATCTACGACAAGCACAGCAAAGACGAATACTATGTCACGGCAGAAGAAGTCGCCCAGTGCATCAAAGCCTTCAACCCCGATGCCACCTACGAGACCTTGTCTGACCTGTACGCTGCCAAGACCATCGACATCGTCAACTGATTGCCTGTCAATCACAAGTCCGGCCGGACGGGAGCAGCACGTGCTGTTCCCGTCCGGCCGAGAGAATCCGAAACAAAGGTGCATATGAAAAGTCTAGTGAAAAAAGTGTTTGGCACACTGATCATCCCGGTCACGCTGTTTCTGATCCTCAAAGTCTTGAGTCTGACGGTTGGCGACCAGAAATTTGCTGTGGGATCGGATCTCGGCACGATCATCTATACTGGGATTTACACGTGCATGCTGGCTCTGGCGATGGCGATCAACCTGACCTCCGGGCGCTTTGATTTCAGCATCGGATCGGTGCTCGTTGTCAGTGCCATCGTCGGGGGCAACTTTGCCAAAAGCCAGGCCTATGGACCTTTGGGTCTGATTCTGTCGATCGTTGCCGTGGGCATGCTGATGGGGCTTGTTTCTGGCCTCGTCTATGTCACCCTGAGGCTGCCGCCGATGATCACATCTCTTGGCATGACCATGATCTATGAGTCCTTTTCCATGATGGTCAACCAGTCCAAAGGCATCCGCCTGATCGGCAAGTTTGACGTGCTGGTCTTTGCCGGGCAGCCCTATCTCTGGATCTTGCTCGTGATCGTGCTGGTCGTCTACACCTACCTGCTCTACAAGACTCGGTTTGGCTACAATTACCGTGCTCTGGCCAATGGCCAGAAAATCGCGATCGACACCGGGATCAATGAAAAAGTCAACGCCGTCATTTGCTATGTCCTGTCTGGTGCTTTGATTGCCATCGCTGCGACGATTTTTCTCAGCAAATATGGCACGATTTCCCCGGAGTCAGGCCTTTCAAGCTCTGCCTATTTCATGGGCGCCTTCCTGCCGATTTTTATTGGCGGCTTCATCAGCCGTTACTCCAACCTGATCATTGGGGTAATCATTGGTAGCTTCACCCAGGCGATGCTGTCCTCCGGGCTGGTCAGCCTCGGATTGAGCAATTCTTTGCAGACCCTGATCAATGGTGTCTTTGTCATGGCTTTCCTGATCTTTACAACCAACAGCTACAAACTGCAGCTGCAGAAACTGTATCGGAGCAAACTGGCCCAGGCTGAAGCAGGTAGCTCGCTGTCCTGACCTGACTTAAGACGCGACTTGATCGCTTACCCCAAATCATTGAGGAGCAACCCTATGAAGTGTGACCTGAGGGTTCGCCTGGCGGATGTCAGCGGGCGACTGTTTCCGCTTGGACTGGACGAGCCTGCACCGGTTTTCCATTATATGGCCGAAAGTGATGGCCGGGGAAAATCAATCTCTGCCTGTCAGCTGCTGGTCCGCGATGAATCGGGACTGGTCATCTGGAACAGTGGCAAATCAATTCCGCCCGAAAGTCCCTACATTCGCTATCAAGGCGTACCCCTCGTGCCGCAATCGATTTATACGGTAGAGATCCGGGTCTGGGATGAACAGGATGGTGCCACTCCGTTTAGTGAACCCTTGCAGTTTGAGACCGGTCTGATGGATATGCCGTGGCAGGCACAGTGGATCGAGCCTGTTCAGGAAGAGGCCATCTCGGAGAAAGCTTTGCCTTTTCATCAGTTGTTTGTGCCGAACCCGGAATTCTGGGGTGGGGACACCCGACTGCAACCCTGTCAAAACGTGCGTAAAACCTTTTTCTGCAAAGGCGATGTTAGAAGAGCCCGTGCATACGTTTCGGCCCATGGGGTGTACCAGCTCTCCCTCAATGGGCAGGTCGTCGGTCAGCAACGACTGGCCCCGGAAACGAGCGTTTATGAAAAAATCCTCTATTACCAGACGTATGACCTTACGTCACTGCTGCTGCCCGGGGAGAACGCGCTCGGGGTGACCCTGGCCGATGGCTGGTGGATCGGCCGCCTGGGCATTTCCGGCGAAAGCTGCAACTACGGCCATCGCCTGGGCCTGATCTTGCAGCTGGAGATTCTATACGAAGACGGTCGCCGGGAATGTGTGACCAGCGACTCCAGTTTTAGATCAGCCGAATCGATGATCCGCTATGCCGATCTGTTCATCGGCGAAAAGCAGGATCAGCGCCTGGATGACCATTCATGGCGTTTGCCCGGTTTTGACGATGCCAACTGGCAGCCGTGCCTGCCAGCTGGGTTTGCGACCGGCAACCTGACCGGGCAATTGACGGATGGCATCCGCGTCATCCAGGAGATCCCCTGCGCCAGCAAAAGCCTGACTCCCAGCGGGGAGCTGGTCCTCGATTTCGGCCAGGTGATCGCAGGCGTCTGCCGCTTCACCATCTTGGGCCAGGAGGGTCAGATGGTTACCTTCGAGCATGGCGAAGTGCTCGACCGGGCTGGCAATTTCAAAAATAACATCATCGGCCGCAACAAGGACCAGAAAGATGTCCTGGTCTGCCGGGCTGGCTGGCAAACGTTCGAACCTTCGTTTACCTACCACGGGTTCCGGTATGTCCGGGTTACAGGGGTCACGCTGGATCAGATCGACGCTGTGGCTTTGGTGCTGGGGACGCCCCTGAAAAAGACAGGCTCATTTTCCTGCTCCGATGCCAGACTCAATCAGTTGCAGCAGGCGATCGAGTGGAGCACCCTGGGCAATATGGTTTCGGTGCCGACGGACTGTCCGCAGCGCGAAAAGCTCGGCTGGACCGGGGATATCCAGGTCTTTGCCCGGACCGGGTGTTTCAACTTTGACTTGAAAAATTTCCTGGAATCCTGGTTGTCCAACCTCAGTGCCGACCAGTGCGCCAGTGGGGAAGTCCCGGTCGTGGTGCCCAACCACCCGTCCCAGGATCGTCTGCAACGCCAGTTGTCGCAGGGTATGAATTCGTCTTCGGGCTGGAGCGATGCCTGTGTCCTGGTTCCGCTTTACCTGTATCAGCACTATGGCGATCCGCGTGTCCTGCTGGACCATTTCCCGGTCATGGAGCGCTGGCTCGACTTTGTCAAACGCCAGGCCGCGATCGAGCCGGACGGATTTTCCGGCTATTCCGGGGTGCGGAAAGCGGCCAATCCGTACCTGTGGACCAAAGGTTTCCATTTCGGGGACTGGCTGATCCCGAGCCTGCGCCAATTGCCCGACGGCGTTGCGCTGGGGACGGAAAAAACGGCCAAAGTCGTCGGGGCGTGCTTTTACGCGATCACCGTCGAGTCCTTTGCCCAGATTTGCCGCTGGCTGGGTTATGAAGAGAAGGCTGTTGAACAAGATGCGTTGCTTGACAAGATTCGCCAGGCGATCCGGACTGAATTTGTCAGGGGCGATGGTATGGTCGCTGGCACGGCTGATGGGTCGGCTGCTGGCAGTGATTTGCAGGGCCTGTACGTGATGGTGCTGCGATCAGGCGCTGTCACTGGACTACTGCGCGAAAAAGTCGCGCACAGGCTGGTCGATCTGATCGTTGAAAACGAGTATTGCCTGGACACCGGATTTTCCTCGGTCAGTTATCTGTTGGATGTGCTCTATGACAACGGCTATCCGGACATCGCCTATCGGATACTTTTCCAGACCCGAGCGCCTTCCTGGCTGTACATGATCGAGCAGGGCGCGACGACGATCTGGGAGAACTGGCGCGCCATCACGGACACAGGTGAGGTGACGGATTCGTCCTACAACCATTATGCCTTGGGCTGTGTGGGCGACTGGATCTATCGCCGGATCGGCGGCATCACGCCGCTCAAGCCGGGTTACCGGGATGTGCTGATTGCACCGGATTTTTCCTGCGATCTGTCCTATTCCAAGTGCGTGCTGGAAACGCCCCGTGGGACGCTGCGGGTCGACTGGGCGATTCAGGATGGCCTGGTTGAGTTGGAACTGACGATACCCGTAGATACGCATGCGGTGGTTCAATGGCCGGGTGCTCAACACGAGCTGGGATCGGGAACGTATTCTTTTACTGTGAACAAACTGAAATAAACTTTTTGGAGGGCCATTCTTTGCAAACATTCAACTTCCCTGAAAATTTCCTCTGGGGCGCGTCTACGGCTGCGCATCAGGTCGAAGGCAACAACCTCAACAGCGAGCTCTGGACATTGGAGCATCTGCCGGGGACGATCTTTGCTGAACCGTCGGGCGATGCCTGCGATCATTACCATCACTACCGGGAGGACATCCAGCTGCTGGGTAAGCTCGGCTTGAATGCCTATCGATTTTCGCTTGAGTGGGCCCGGATCGAGCCTTCTGAAGGCGAGTTTTCCCGGGCCGAGCTGGACCATTACCGCCGGATGTTGTCCGCTTGCCTGGAGCAGGGGATCACGCCAGTGGTCACGCTGCACCATTTTACCTCGCCGCGCTGGCTGATCGAGAAAGGCGGCTGGCTCGATCAGCGGACCCCGGACAGCTATCTGCGCTATTGTGAGCGGGTGGTTCGACATCTGGGTGACCTGATTGGCGCTGCCTGCACCTTCAACGAAGTGAATCTGCCGGTTGTCCTGTCCAAGATTTTGCCGTTCAAAGTAAGCGAGACCCCCTTTTGGCAGACAGCGGCCCAGGCTTTCGGTGTGACGCCAGATCGGTTGGGGTTGTTCCAGTTTGTCGCCGATCCTCGCATGAGTGAGATTGTTTTCAATGCCCATCACCGGGCCTATGACGTCCTGCATTCCGGCTCGCATCCGTTCCCAGTTGGCATGACCCTGGCGATGATGGACTTTCACGCGGCGCCGGGAGGGGAAGCCATGATGGCGCGATTCCAGCGCGAGTTGTCAGACGTGTACCTCGAGCAGCTGCGCGGCGACGATTTTGTCGGCGTCCAGACCTATTCGCGTATGATCATCGGACCAGACGGGATTGAGCCACCACCCGAGGGCGCAGAAATGAACCAGATGGGCGAGGAGTATTATCCGGAGGCGATCGGCGGGACCATCCGTCGAGCGGCCCAGGTGGCCGGTGTGCCGATCTATGTCACGGAAAATGGCGTGGCCACCGAAGATGACACACGCCGGGTGGAATATCTGCAGCGGGCCGTGCGCAGCGTAGCCGCAGCGATGGCTTCAGGGATCGATGTTCGCGGGTACTTCAGCTGGTCCTTTATGGATAATTTCGAATGGATCAGCGGCTATCGGCCCAAGTTCGGTCTGGTGGCAGTCGATCGCGAAACCCAGGCGCGCACCCCCAAGCCGAGTGCATTCTGGCTGGGCAAAACCGCGCGGGAAAACAAAATTCAGATTTGAATGGAGATTTACATGAGTAAAACCAAGGCCTTTTTAGGTGCGGCGATACCAGCCGGCATTTTCAGTTTCATCATGTCCTTTGTGATCGGGGGCTTTATCGTGCCTTTTCCTGAGACGATCCTTGCCAATGCCGTTGGCAACGGGATCAGCGGCCTGATCAGCGGTGTGATCAGCGCCGTGATCGCCACACAGGTTATGTTGAAAAAGGTCCGGAGCTGAGGCTTCCACTGGCAGGTTGATCCGGCAGAAATGGCATAAATGATGAAGTTTATTCATTTGCCAGCGTGCTATGATGAAAGTAACTGAAAAAGCTTTGGCGGCGTTGAAGTACATCCCGTATCTGGACGCTTGGGATGCATGGAGCTAATAGCGTAACCGGCCAATTTGGCCGGTTTTTTATTGCGCCGGCCCGAGGTCATTGGACTCCAGGTCCAAGGATAAGGAGAGTGATGTGCAGATGAATGCGAAAAAGAAACTGGCTTTGCTGTTGTCGCTGGTGCTCCTGCTGATGCTGTTGCCTGCCTCGGTCCAGGCGGAAGAGGCGGTCGCCGAGATTGTAGAACCGCCGCTGTACCTGGCACTAGGCGACTCGATCAGTTTTGGGCTGACGGATTTGAACTCAGAATTTGAATTGCAAGGCGGTTATGTCGCAAAGTTCGACGATTTTTTGGACGCGTACTTGGACAATCAAATGATTCCTCTGGATATTGAGTACGATAGTGTGAATCTGAGTTACCCCGGCGACACAACACTGGATTTGCTTGGTGTGATCGGCAAAAATCACAAAATGGTCAAAAATGCCGAGGTGATCTCAATCAGCATCGGCAGCAATCATTTACTTGGACCTGCCATTGAGGCCATTGTTGGCCTTTATGGGCTCAACCCAGACGACTTCTCTGCTCTGGATGGTAGAGATATGCTGATGGCTTTGGCTATGCTCATGAAGGCTGATTGGACGGATGGTGGCGAAACGCCAGCTGACAGGATTGCAAGTCTGATGATGCCAACAATACAAGCGGCCGAACTAGACTTGGCCTGGACAGAAGGGGCAGCCATGTTCACCCGCAAATGGCCGCTGATCATCAGCAGGATTCGTCGTGATAATCCGGACGCCGAAATTATTGTCAATAATATCTATAACCCGCTCAAGCTATCAGTGATGGCGAATTCGACAATGGAACCGCTGTATACATCCCTTGAAGGATATGTTCAACAACTCAATGCAGTCATCGAGGATCATCAGACAGCATACAGTTATAAAATCGTGGATGTTCACGAGCTGTTTGCACCTTCTGAAGTTTATTCCGGATATCTGTCTGATCCGATGAATACAAGCGGTGGCTGGTTCACAGCGCCTGTGCTTTTCAATATTCCGATGGCACTCTATCTGACGATGACCCCATCTTTTAACCCAGCCAATCCATCACAATTCCTTCCATTCTTTTTCTCATGTGACCCCCATCCATCAACTGCTGGACATTTCATGATCTCTGGAGCAGTCATTGCCCAATACATAGGTGTTGCACCTTAGCGTATCTAACCGTTTTCTAAATCGTATCTGCATCAAGAAAAATCGGGACTATGGGCATATCGCCCAGGTCCCGGTTTTTAAGAAATGTGTTCAGTCAGGTGATATCCAAGTTGATTCAGCCAGGTGTGTTTTATTTGTCTCTCTCATCTTTTTCGCCCCCTCACAACCACCACAATCAGTGCGATTGCGAACAGGACCAGACAACCAATCACCGTTACGATGACCCCTGGATATTGACCGGCAAACCCACTGGCGGAGAGGTGCTTGAGCAGGATGCCGGTATAAGCCCAGATCAGGACCAGGCCATAGGCAATGCTTTTGAGAAGCATAGTCGTGACCCAGCCGATCAAAAGCCCAGCCAGCAGGATCAGGACCGTCCAAGTGGTTTCGCTCCGCCCAGCACCGGTCCACTTGAGGTCAACCAGCAGGGCCGTGACATTGGCGATCGTCGCCACCGTGATCCAGCCGAAATAGATCGCAAACGGCAGACGGACAAAGAAATTTCCGCCTGTTTCATAGGTTTGCTTGCGAGTGACCAGGTTGATGATCATGAGACAGACCAGCAGGACGAGCATCAGCACCAGTGTCAGCACAATCAGGTGAAAGTGCCAGGCGAAGATCCAGATGGAATTGGCGAGTGAAGAAATAATGAAAAGCAGGCGGATCTTCTGGTCGCTGGCGAGCTGGATGTCCGTTTTGTCTTTCTGGATCAGTCCGAACTGGTAGAGAACGTAGCCAGCCAGGGCCAGGTAGATCACGCCCCAGATGGCAAACGTCAGCCCGGTAGGAGCAAAAAGATTGGGATACGAATCAGACACTTCGCCGGTTGTAATCCCGTTGATCGGCAGGATGTTGGCCAGAGCATTGACCATGATCATGACCAGATACGCGGCCAGGACCAGCAACTTGGTGGGGACACGTCTTGTTTGAGTTTCCATGGGTGTACGCTCCTCTAGCATCAGCTGAAATCATAGCGGCGGATCGGGGTGTAGACACGACGTCCTTCGATCTGCTCGCTCTTGAACAATGTCAAATGGTCGACTGTGACCGGTGCGATGGTGACTGGCCCGAGTGATTGCTGGATCCCCCGGAAGTCTTGTGTAAACACGACATCCTGGCCCATAGTGATGTGCGGTGCGTAGGGCCGGGTTTCGGCGGCAAATCCAGCCGGAACGAGCCCGCGCTCGATCTGACCCTGAAGCTGGCTCAGGCGATCCAGATCACCAGCCATACCCAGCCAGACAACCCGGATCGAGTCGCGGCCACGAAACTGGCCGAGCCCCGTGAACTCAAGCTGGAAAGGCGCCTGCTGCTGGGCCAGATTGGTCATCACCGTATCGATCGCCACCAGCTGTTCCTCCTGAACTTCCGACAGAAACTTCAAAGTCAAATGCAAATTCTCCTCACGCTTCCAGCGCCCCTTCCTTGCATCTTTATGCAGAAAATCGATTATTCTGGTAATCTCAGATTTTTGCAGATCACCCAGCTCAATCCCGATAAACGCCCTGATAGCAGTCACCTCCAGCATCGGTGCCAAAAAACGGACCCGGTCCGTTTTTTGGCAAATTTTAATCCTTGTCCCCTTGCTGCGCTTGATGGAAGTTTGCCAGTTTGTCGTTGGCGCGGGCGAAGATGCTGCCTTCGGGGTAGGCGCCGGTTGTGTCTTTCTGGCCGGCGGGGAGGCCGGTGAGGATTTCGATACCGTCTTCGATGGTCTGGACGGCGTAGAGGTGGAAGCGGCTGGCGCGGACGGCGTCGAGAACTTCGTCTTTGAGCATCAGGTTGTCGATGTTGCTCTGCGGGATGATGACGCCCTGGTCGCCGGTCAGTCCCTTGGCGACGCAGATGTCGTAAAAGCCCTCGATTTTCTCGGTGACACCGCCGATCGGCTGGATTTCACCGTATTGGTTGACCGAGCCGGTGACGGCGAGGGACTGGCGGACGGGGGTGTCGGCCAGGCTGGAAAGGATGGCGTAGAGCTCGGCGCTGGAGGCGCTGTCGCCCTCGATGCCGCCATAATTCTGCTCGAATGTGATTTGGGCCGTCAGGGAGAGCGGTTTGTCCTGGGCAAATTTCATCCCCAGGTAGCCGGACAGGGTCAGGACCCCTTTGCTGTGGATGCTGCCGCTCATCTCTGTCTCGCGCTCGATCGCGATGACGCCATCCTTGCCCATGAAGGTGACAGCCGTGATCCGCGTAGGCTGGCCAAAGGCAAAATTGCCCAGCTCGACGACGGACAAGCCATTGACTTGACCGACGCACTCGCCTGCTGTGTCGATCAGCAGCTTGCCGGTCAGGATCATCTCCTGGACCTTCTCCTCGACCCGGCTCCGGCGGAAATGCCGCTGGCGGATTGCTTCATCGACATGGACGGCTGAGACCAGGCTGGATCCGTCGGATGCCGCCAGAGCGCTGGCCTCGTAGATGATCTCGCCGACTTCATTGAACCGGGTCGAAAGCTTGGTTTGGTCACCGGCAAGGCGCGAGCCGTATTCGATGATCTGGGCCAAGGCTGTCCGGTCCAGGTGATGGAGCTTTTCGCGCCGGCAGAGCGAACTGACAAACGAGACATATTGGCAGAGATTTTCCCGCGAACGGGCCATTTCGACATCGAAATCGACCTTGACCTTGAAGAGTTTGGCGAAATCCTCATCCGAGGTCAGGACCAGGTAGAAGAGCGGGCTGCCGATCAGGATGACTTTGAGATGCAAGGGGATTGGCTCCATGCGCAACGTGGCAGTCGGGATGTTGCGGTACTGCTCACCGATGTTTTCTATCACGGCTTGGCGGTATTTCAGGGTCCGCTTGAGCTGTTCCCAGACCAGGGGCTCGATCAGGGCATCCCGGGCCTGCAGGATCAGGTAGCCGCCGTTGGCCCTGTGGATCGCCCCGGGCTTGACCATGGTGAAATCGGTTGACACCGACATCAGCTGGTTCTTGTATTCGACCTTGCCAAACAGGTTGTAATAGTTGGGGTTTGTCTCAAGGATGACGGGGGCGCCTGTTGCACCTTCGTGGCTGATGAACAGATTGACTTTATAACGGGTGAATTCTTCGCCATCGCCGGGACCGGTGATCAGAGATAGGTCAACCAGTTCTTCTTCGCTACCGGATTCGGTGGTTTCCCCGGCCTCTTCAGTCTCGGATTCCAAAAACAGTTCCCGGTTCTCCTCGATATCCTTGCGGACGGCATCGAGATAGACCAGCACTTTGGCATGACCGGCGTACTTTTCACGCAGACGGTCAAAAGCTGGCGTAGCGGCTGCCCGGGCGATCTGCTTTTCGAGATCGACAATTTTCTCGGCCGTCTGCTTCTCCAGGGTTTTGCCTTCGCGCAGGATCTCTTCCAGAACACCTTCCAGCCGATGGCCCGTTGCTTCGAGAGCCTGGCGCTGCTCATCCGGAAGTTCGGCGAATTCCTGGTTCGAATAGGGCTTGTCATCTTTTAAAGGCATGATCATCAGCTTGCCGCCTGCTTGGCGGAACAGGAAACGGACCTCGCTGGCTTGTTTTTGCAGGGCACTGAGGCGCTCCTGCATGTGGTTCTGGAAAGAGGATTCGAGCGTCTTTTTCTTTTGCTCGTAATCATTGCTCTCAAATGCTTTCGGCATCGCTGAGCGCAGTTCGCGCACCAGCTCATCCATGTCCTTCTGGAACTGCCGCCCCTGCCCGGCCGGGAGGGAGATAGCAATCGGACTTTCCGTTTCAGCGAAGTTGTTGACGTAGCACCAGTCGTCCGGAACAGCACCGCCCGCTGCGGCCTCGGTGACGCTGGCATTGACATAGGTTGTCTTGCCAGTTCCCGGCAGACCGGAGACGAAAATGTTGTAGCCAGGAGCGTCCATCGCCAGGCCGAATTGCATTGAGCGCACCGCCCGGTCCTGGCCGATCACCCCCTCCAGGCCGGGGACATCTTCACTCGAGATACAAAAATCCAGCTCAGTGTCCAGGTCGCAGACCCGTCTGAGTTTGGCCACGGGAATCCGGAAACGCTCAGCTTGTTCCATGATGATCCCTCCTTTCGTGTTTGGGAGATGCCAAAAGCTGCAACGTGATCGTCGTAATTGAATAGGTCAAGCCTGTCATAACCTGGCTTTCAGCGTCTGGTACAGGTCAGGCTTGGCCTTGCTGAACGGAATGGAATCAGGGAAAAACAGCGGCTCTCCGCAGGCAATCTGCCGGTTCTGGTGATCGATCTGCAGTGGGATGAAGGGGAGATGCTGGCCAGTTTTACGCCGGTAAAAACGCTCCAAATCGAGAAAACCATCATACAGGTCACCTATTTCTGTACGGTCGTCGGCGTAATCGATGTCGGGGGCGAGCAAGAGACTCTCCCCGGCCAAGAGCGCTGTAAGGCTTTCCCGGAAGGTCGTGATCACGGCTGCGGTTTCGCGATGGACCGGAATGGCCCGCATCGAATGCATGACGCCAGCAATGATGAAAGAAACTGGCCAGGCCAGGATGGCTGCCAGAACTTTGGGTATTTTTAGGCGCTTGGTAAAGGTATAATGGTAGTACTGGTCAAAGCATGCTCGCTGGTTGAAAAAGACATTCAGCACCCAGGGGCGTACGGTAACCGGGAACCAGGCCATACTGAGGAGTGGTCCTTTGAGGTTCTGGTGGTGCACCACATAAACGGCAGGTTCAGGCCTCTGGGCTGGCAGCGTAAAGCGGTAGGGGTACCGCCAGCGTACGATGGCCCTGCAAATGGAAAAGAGTGCACCGGTCCGATTCTGTGCCATGCTGTCTCGGCCCCCCTATGAGTTCATTTTACCGTTATTCGAGCTTGAACGGTACTATTCCCTGGTATAGGCAGACAACAATAGCAACAGATCAATCAGGAAGGGGAGAGCTATTTTGGATTTAATCTTGCTCCGTCATGGTGAAGCTGAAGATGCAGCCGATCCGGCTGATCCAGTTGCAGATGCCGCCCGCCGATTGACCGACGAAGGCAAAAAAAAGCTGGCCCGTTCACTGCCACAGCTGCGCCTGCTGTTAGACAATAAAAAACAGCTGGTCATTTGGACCAGCCCTCTGGTCCGGGCCCGGGAGACGGCTGAAATTCTCAGAGACAGCTTGGACATGGATGAGAAGGCCATGCCAGCTGATATGCCGCAGCACGAATTCATCGCCACCGGGGACTGGCCCAGTTTCGTCGAGGCAGCCAAGACACTAGGCCCTGCAACCAGCCTGGTCCTGGTCGGCCACGAACCCCACTGGGGTCACTGGAGCCAGCGTCTCTGCAGCTGCCTTTTGCCATTCAAAAAAGGTGCCGCCGCCTGTTTCGAATTTGATCCTTTTTCCTGGGATCCTCTGGGCAACGGCCAGGCCATCTGGAAAGGGCAGGGCCAAGGCCAGCTGCAATGGTTTGTCCAGCCGAAAATACTAAAAAAAATTCGCCCGTAACAAACTGATTGTGGGAGGTAGGAATATGGCTGATCCGGATACCCATCTGCCTGATATAAGTTTCCTGGCCCAGGCCCTGGGCGAGATCCAGAACCAGAACGCCGAGCAGCTGAAGTTGATGAAAAAGCAACTGCAACTGTTTCGCATCTTGGCCCTGGTCTTGGCCATCGCCCTGGTCGTCCTGGCTGTGTCCCTGGGGTCCACCTTCAACAAGGTCAACCGGACGATCGAGCACATTGAGACGGTGACAGCAGACCTGGCCGAGGCTGACTGGACCGGCATGGTCGAGAACATCAACACTTTGGTCGAGTCGAGCCAGAAGAGCCTGGGACAGGCCACTGCCAAGATCGACAGCATCGACATCGAGACGCTCAACCAGTCCATCCAGGACCTCAGCACCGTGATCGGTCCGATTGCCCGCCTGTTCGGCGGCTAATGGAGGTATACAGCATGGAGGTCAAAATTGCTGCCGTCCAGATGAAAGTCACAGACGATAAGGTCCTAAACCTCAAGACAGCTGCCCGGGCCATCGCGCGCCTTGCCGGGCAGGGGGCCGACCTGATCGTCCTGCCGGAGATGTTCCTGTGCCCCTACCAGTCGGATCTGTTCCACACCTATGCTGAGCCAGCCGACGGACCAGCCGTGAAGCAGCTGTCCAGCCTGGCGGCCCGGCACCAGGTCTGGCTCGTAGCCGGCTCGATTCCCGAGCGTGATGCCGCAGGCCTAGTCTACAACACGTCTTTTGTGTTTGACCGCACGGGTCTCTCCGTCGCCTTTCACCGCAAGGCCCATCTTTTCGATGTGGATATCAAAGGGGGCCAGTATTTCAAAGAGTCTGACACGCTCGCACCCGGCCAGGCCGCCACCGTTTTTGCGACCGAGTTTGGCCGGATTGGCCTTTGCATCTGCTACGATTTCCGTTTCCCTGAACTGGCGCGCCGGATGGTCCTCGAAGGGGCGAAACTGATCCTAGTCCCCGGCGCATTCAACCAGACGACCGGACCGGCCCATTGGGAGGTGTTATTCAGAAGCCGGGCGATCGATAACCAGGTTTTCACGTTGGGCTGTGCCCCGGCCCGCAACCCTGATTCCTCATACCAGTCCTGGGGTCATTCCATCCTTGCCGGACCCTGGGGCAATATCATCCGCCAGCTGGGCCAGTCACCCGGCAGCTTTCTGGAAACCGTCGACCTTGGCCTCGTGGACAAGGTCCGCCGCGAATTGCCGCTGCTTGTGCACCGGCGCCCGGAAATTTATTAAATAGTGACTGGTTAGTCCTGTCAAACAGGCTATCGAAAACGATTCCGAACAATTTGGGACCGCGTTTTTGTAAACGTTTGCCTCAGGTTATGGCAGAAATCGATAACGTTTGCGGAAATGAGCAACTTTTTGTTATGTAAAATGACAAAATGTGCAAAAATGACTCTGCCAAACTCTTTATTTGCATAAAAAAGTATGTTTAAATGGGTGTTATTGGAACATAGGTTACCAAAAGCGGGGTTTTCCTCCCGCTTGAAATCAGAGGAGGTCAGCTTATTCATGTGCACAAATGAATTATTGCACGAGAAGTTCGTCGAACTGGATGCATTCATCGATGGACTCGAAGAAAAAGAAGGCTCGTTGATCACAGTTTTGCACAAGACCCAGGAGCTTTTCGGATACCTGCCGAAGGAAATCCAGCTCCACGTCGCGCGCAAACTCGACATCCCGGCTGCCAAGGTCAACGGCGTCGTAACATTCTATTCCTACTTCACTGAAACCCCACGTGGTGAGTACGTCATCAATGTCTGCATGGGGACGGCCTGTTTCGTCCGCGGCGCTGAGGAAATCCTCAAGGCCCTGCAGGACAAACTCAAAGTCAAAACTGGTGAGACGACCCCGGACGGCAAGTTCACCCTCGACGCCCTGCGTTGCGTCGGTGCCTGCGGCTTGGCCCCTGTTGTCATGGTCAATGGCAAGGTCTATGGCCGTGTCAAGCTCGAACAAGTCGATGCCATCCTCAACGAATACAAGGGCGAGGAAGCCTGACCTGAAAGCAAAGGAGAAAGGTTTGATACTATGGCCAAAATGAAATCCTTGGAAGAACTCAAGGCAATCAAGGAACAGCTCAAGACCAACATGAACGTCCGCAATGAAAGCGAAGGCGTCACCAAAGTGATCATCGGCATGGCAACCTGCGGCATCGCTGCTGGCGCCCGTGAGACCTTCAACGCCATGGCCAGCAAAGCTGCTGAGCTCGGACTCGACAACATCAAGTTTGTCACCGCCGGCTGCATGGGTTCCTGCTACGCCGAACCGACGGTCGAAGTCCAGGTCCCTGGACAGGCCTCCATCCTCTATGGCTATGTTTCCGCCGATAAGGGTGTCGAAATCGTCGAAAAACACCTCAAAAATGGCGAACTCGTCGAAAACCTGATCATCGGCCAGCCTTTTGAAAAGGCCTGAGCGGCGACTTACCAGTCCGAAATCTTTTGGGAGGAATGCGAATGAGCAAGTTTAGAATGCACGTGCTGGTTTGCGGAGGCACAGGCTGTGTCTCGTCAGACAGCATGAAGATTGTCGAGAATTTCAAAAAACAGATCAAGGCCGCCGGATTGGCCGAGGAAGTCCAGGTTGTCGCAACCGGCTGCTTCGGTTTCTGCGAAAAAGGCCCGATCGTCAAGATCCATCCAGATAATGTCCTGTACGTCGAAGTCAAGCCGGAAGACACCCAGGAGATTGTCAACGAGCACTGCATCAAAGGCCGTACCGTTGACCGTCTGCTGTATGTCGAACCGACCTTCGAGCAGCGTATCAGCGAACACAAGGATATGCCCTTCTACAAGAAACAGCTCCGTGTCGCACTCCGCAACTGCGGCGCCATCGACCCGGAAAACATTGACGAATACATCGCTGCCGATGGCTACCAGGCCCTGGGCAAGATCCTGACCGACATGACCCCGGCCCAGGTCATCGACACCGTCAAGCAAAGCGGCCTGCGGGGCAGAGGCGGCGGTGGCTTCCCCACCGGCATGAAGTGGGATTTCGCCAGCCGTTATTCCGCGGACCAGAAATACGTCATCTGCAACGCCGACGAAGGTGACCCGGGCGCGTTCATGGACCGTTCCATCCTCGAAGGTGATCCGCACAGTGTCCTCGAAGCCATGGCCATCGCCGGCTATGCCATCGGAGCCACCAAAGGCTACATCTACATCCGCGCTGAGTACCCGCTGGCCATCAAGCGCCTTCGGATCGCCATCGAGCAGGCTTATAACTATGGCCTCCTCGGCAAAGACCTCTTTGATTCCGGTTTCGACTTCGACATCCAGCTGCGTTTTGGTGCGGGTGCCTTTGTCTGTGGCGAGGAAACTGCTCTGATCAAGTCGATCGAAGGTCTGCGCGGTGAACCGACCAACAAACCGCCGTTCCCGGCTGAAAAAGGATTGTGGCAGAAACCAACCATCGTCAACAACGTTGAGACCCTGGCCAATGTCCCGGTCATCTTCCTCAAGGGTGCCGAATGGTTCTCCTCGATCGGTACCACCAAGAGCAAGGGCACCAAGGTCTTCGCCCTCGCTGGCAAGGTCAACAACGTCGGCCTCGTTGAAGTCCCGATGGGCATGACCCTGCGTGAAATCATCTACGACATCGGTGGCGGCATCAAGGGCGGCAAGGAATTCAAGGCGGTCCAGACCGGCGGTCCTTCCGGCGGCTGCATCACCAAAGCCAACCTCGACACCCCGATCGACTATGACAACCTGATCGCCATCGGCTCCATGATGGGCTCCGGCGGCATGATCGTCATGGACGAGGACGACTGCATGGTCAACATCGCCAAGTTCTACCTCGAGTTCACCATGGACGAGTCCTGCGGCAAATGCACCGCCTGCCGCGTCGGCAACAAGCGCCTGCACGAGATGCTGACCCGCATCACCGAAGGCAAAGCCACCCCGGACTGCATCGAAGAACTCAAGGAACTCTCTGTGATCATCAAGGACACCGCCCTGTGCGGTCTCGGCCAGACCTCTCCGAACCCGGTCCTGTCCACGATCAACCACTTCCTGGATGAGTACAAAGCCCACGTCTACGAGAAGCGCTGCCCGGCTGGCGTCTGCCAGGCCCTGTCGGTCTACACCATCATCGAAGACAAGTGCATTGGCTGTACCGCCTGCGCCCGTGCCTGCCCCGTCAAGTGCATCTCCGGTTCCGTCAAGAAACCGCATGTCATTGACCAGAGCAAGTGCATCAAATGCGGTGCCTGCCTCAAAGCCTGCGCATTTGGCGCTGTCGAAAAGAAATAAGGAGGTCTGAAGTTAAGCTTATGCGCGAAGTAAAAATTAAAATCAATGACGTCGAGCTGACTGTACCGGATACCATAACGGTTCTCGAAGCAGCCAAGCAAGTCAACGTCAAGATCCCGACCCTCTGCCATTTGAACCTTCACGACCTCAAGGCCGTCAACCAGGCCGCTTCCTGCCGCGTCTGCATGGTCGAAATCGATGGTCGCCGCAACCTGGCTCCAGCCTGCGCCACCTACGTCACAGAAGGCATGAACATCCGCACAACCACCCCGCGTGTTGTCAAAGCCCGCCGCACCATGGTCGAGCTGCTCCTGTCTGACCATCCGAAGGAATGCCTCAACTGCGAAAAGAACCAGAAGTGCGACTTGCAAAAGCTCGCCTCCGATCTCGGCGTGCGTGGCCAGATCCGTTATGAAGGCGCCATGTCGACCTACACGGATGATGCCTCCAGCTTTGCCATCTACCGCGATCTCGACAAGTGCATCCTGTGCCGCCGTTGCGAGACCATGTGTAACACCGTCCAGACCTGCGGCATCCTGTCCGCTGTCGGCCGCGGCTTCAATACCGTCGTCGCCCCAGCTTTCAACCTGCCGATGATCGACACCATGTGCACCTTCTGCGGCCAGTGCGTCGCCGTCTGCCCGACGGGTGCCTTGACCGAGATGAATGACATCCGCAATGTCTGGAATTCCCTCAACGATCCGGACAAGTACGTCATCGTCCAGACCGCTCCGGCTGTCCGCGTCGCCCTCGGCGAAGAATTCGGCATGGAACCCGGCACGATCGTCACGGGCAAAATGGCTGCCGCTCTGCGCCGCCTCGGTTTCAACAACGTCTTTGATACCGACTTTGCCGCTGACCTGACCATCATCGAGGAAGCCTCAGAGTTCATCCACCGCCTGCAGCATGGTGGTACCCTGCCGATCCTGACCAGCTGCTGCCCGGCTTGGGTCAAGTTCTTCGAACACCAGTTCCCGGATCTGCTGGACATTCCTTCGTCCTGCAAATCCCCGCACGAAATGTTCGGCGCCGTCGCCAAGACCTACTATGCCAACAAGATGGGCATTGACCCCGCCAAAATGGTTGTCGTATCGGTCATGCCCTGCGTCGCCAAGAAAAACGAAGCAGCCCGTCCCGAGCTCTCCGGTGAATCGCTGAAGAACGTTGACTACGTCCTCTCGACCCGTGAGCTGGGCATGATGATCAGAGAAACCGGCATCGATTTCGTCTCCCTGCCAGACGAAGATTTTGACCACCCACTCGGCGAATCCACGGGTGCTGCCGTTATCTTCGGCGCCACCGGCGGTGTTATCGAAGCTGCCGTCCGTACCGCTTACGAATGGCTGACTGGCGAAACCCTCGAATTCGTCGACTTCCACGCCCTCCGCGGTATCCAGGGCATTCGCGAAGCCACCATCGATATCGCTGGCACCGAAGTCAAGATCGGCGTCGCCCACGGCCTCGGCAATGCCAGGAAGCTCCTCGAAGCCATCCGTCGCGGTGAATCCAAATACCACGCCATCGAAATCATGGCCTGCCCCGGCGGCTGTGTCGGCGGCGGCGGCCAACCCTACCACCACGGCGATGACACCATCATCAAAAAGCGCACCGAGGCGATCTACCGTGAAGACCAGGGCAAGACTCTCCGCAAATCGCACGAGAACAAAGACGTCATGAAACTCTACGAAGAGTTCCTCGGCGAATTCTATGGCGAAAAAGCCCACGAACTCCTCCACACCCACTACGTCGCTCGCGAAAAGATCTAAGACCTGTAAGCGTTCGACAACGACTCACACATCAATCATCAAAAGAGCCCCGGCGCCAGCAATGGCACCGGGGCTTTGGCGCGCAGCGCCGAAGGCCCTGAGGCGGGAAATTTTACTGGCCTGGCTCCTTCAATGTCCCGGTAGCCCAGGCGGCGACTTCGGAGAGGGCTGGGTGGATAACCATGGCCTGGTCTATGGCGGCGGTGGAGTCGGGGCCTAAGGAGAGATGCGGCCGCAGCATGGTCCGGCCTGGATCGTGTGCCTGGAGCGAGGTTTCGAGCTGATCACAGTCCTCGGCCCGGACGTGGAGACCCTGGTTCATAAGGTAGATGAAGGGCTGGATCAGGATGGCGGCCTGGGGGCCAATGATGTGGACGCCGAGGATGGTGTGGTCCTTACTGACGACGAGCTTGACGAAACCATCGTCTTCATCGCCAGGCAGATAGCCCATGGCATAACCCTTCGCAGTTGAGGAATAGTGGTTGACCCCGGTCAGCAGTTCATACCCAGCTTCGCGAGCCTGCTGTTCAGTCAGGCCAACATGGGCGATCTGGGGATGGGTGAAAATGGCCCACGGTACACGATCATAATAGGCAATCCGTTCGGGTTTTTCCGGTTCATAAAGGTTGTTGGCCAGGATGTAGGCCTCGTAGTTGGCTTTGTGCCGGTACTGGAACTTGCCGTTGATGTCGCCGACCGCATAGATACCGGGCACATTGGTGCGCATATGATCATCGGTCAGGATATAGCCACGCTCATCCATCGCCAGGCCACAGCGGTCTGCCTGGAGCCAGTCGCTGTTGCTGGCAAAACCGGTGGCGATGAAAATTTCATCGGCGGCAAAAATCTCTTCCGCCCCGGTCAGCTTATCACGCACCGTCACGCGTTTTTCGCCTGCGGCCAACTCCGCCCGGACTGGTTCGACGCCCGTCCGGACCCGGATCCCGACCCGGCGGAACTCCTTTTCCAGCAAGGCACTGACCTCAGGCTCCTCGTGCTTGGCCAAACGCGGATTGTGGTCCATGATCGTGACCTCGGCGCCATAGGACGAGAAAATATGGGCAAATTCGGTGCCGACGATGCCGCCACCGATGATCAGCAGGCGCTTGTAGGGTGCGGTGGGGAATTTGTCGCCGAAAAAACTCTCGAAATTAACAAAACCGGTCTCGGAAAGTCCTTCGATCGACGGTTTCTTGGCCCGGCCACCAATACCGATCACGATCGTCTCGGAGCGGATGTTGTCTGTGACCTGGCCCTGGGCATCCAGGACCTCGAGCACATAGGGTTTGGTAAAACGAGCCGTGCCCTGGAAAACAGTCAGGCCCGGCCAGGACTGGTAGGCTTCCAGGATCTGGCGGTTTTCCCCGATTTTATCCCACATCCGTTGGCCCAGTTTTTCCCAGTCGACCTTGGGCGGGGCAATTTCCAGCCCGATCTTTTCGCCCCGCTCACATTCCCGGATCGTGTCAGCGGGATGGACCAGGATCTTGGACGGGATGCAACCGCGGTTGAGGCAAGTGCCACCAAATTTGTGCCGTTCAACCAGGGCACAGGTCTTGCCCTGGGCTAAGGCTGCCTCCAATACAATCAAGGCAGCGCCGCTGCCGACCACGATCAAATCAAATTCTTGCATGTCAACCCCTTCCTTCTGGGTAAAAAATCAGGATTATTCAGCGAGCAGATCACTCGCCGGCAAATCGAGAATCCGGGCCAGGTCGAATAACCGGTCCATTGGCATGTCAACTTCACCGCGTTCATAGTGTTCGATCTGGTTCACAGACGCATCGACGCGCTGCGCCAGGTCGGACTGGGAGAACCCCTTGTCGACCCGCGCTTTTTTCAGGCGGAAAGCAGTGGTGGCTGTGATCCATACAGTTTCATATTCAGTCATAGCAGACCTCTTTTCTGAACTTCCAAGTTTAACATGATGCAAGACCTCATGAGATCCATTAATATCCCCGCAAAATCGTTGAGCTCGAACGCAAACTACACTATACTCAATCCTGAGATCTTCAGACCGGCAACGACTGGTTTTGCTGCTTGTGCCAGTCCTTGATCGCTGTGGCGATCTGTTGGGCTGACAGTCCTGCGGTCGGTTGCACTCTGTCGGCGTAGCGCTCATAGAGCGGACGCCTGATGCGGTAGATGTCCCGGATCGATTGGTGCTTTTTGATCACGATGCCACGCGTCTTGATGTTCCAGAGCCGGCGTTCGATCTTGGGCAGCGGGACGTCGAGGTAGACCACAAACCCCAGGGTGCGCAGATGTTGCATCGCACCCTGGTCGAGCACCACACTGCCACCGGTGGCGATGACGTGGTGTGTGGGTTTCAGGGCACGGACGACTTGGGCTTCCAGCCGGATGAAAGCACCGATGCCATCCTGGTCCAGGATGGCCTGCAAAGGTTTTTGCCGGCGTTCTTCGATCCGTTTGTCGGTATCGACGAAGGCCCAGCCTAAAAGTTCGGCCAGAATCCGGCCTACGGTGCTTTTGCCACTGCCTGGCATGCCGATCAGGATGATGTTGCTGCGTTGGTCCATGCCGGTATTATACAGCAGGTCCATGACAATTGGGGAAAAGGCATGAATGAATCAAACTATAAGCGCGAAAAAATATTGATCGTCGACAGCAGCCCGGATGCGATCCGCTCCCTGGCAGGGGCTTTGCCATCTCATTTCACGAAACTGGTGGCTACCAGTGGATCCAAGGCCTTTAACTTGCTGGCCGCCGCAGAGGAGCTGCCCAGCCTGATCTTGCTCGAGACCCTCATGCCCCAGATGGATGGCTATGAAATCTGCAGCCGACTCAAGGCAGATCCTCGCATCAGGGATATCCCTGTCATTTTCATTTCCAGCAAGAATGAAATCAGGGAAAAAGTTGAAGGATTGCAACGGGGCGCGGTCGATTTCATCACCAAACCATTCGATCCCGGCGAGGTCCTGTCGCGGGTGGATGTCCATCTCAAAATTTATAATTTGCAGCAGGAACTCAATCGCCGCCAGCACGATCTGGAAGATCTGGTCGAAGCCAAGGCCCAAGAAGTGACCGACATGCAGCTGGCCACCTTATTTGCCCTGGTCCGCCTGACCGATCGCCGCGATGACAAGATCGGGGGTCACCTCGAAAGAACCCAGGTTCTCTGTGCCAGCCTGGCCAGGAAACTGGGCGAATTACCCCGGTTCCAGAATCAGGTCGACGAGGCTTTCATTGACAACCTTTTCAAAGCCGCACCCCTGCATGACATTGGCAAAGTCGGCATTCCGGATCATATTTACCTCAAACCAGGACGTCTGACACCGGAAGAGTTTGTCACCATGCAGCGTCATACCCTGGTTGGAGCCCAGACCCTTGCCAAGGTTCTGGAGAAATTTCCTGACAACCAGCTGATCCACACAGGGATCGAAATTGCCCGTTACCACCATGAACGCTGGGACGGAACGGGCTATCCAGAAGGCCTTTCGGGTGAGGACATTCCGTTAAGCGCCCGGATCATGGCAGTGGCAGACGTCTTTGATGCCTTGCGCATGCTGCGGCCCTATAAAAAGCCGATGCCGCACAAAGACAGTGTTGCGGTCATCCGTGAAGGTCGCGGCCGCCATTTTGATCCGGACGTCGTCGATACATTTCTGGCGATTGAATCCGATCTGGAAAAACTCTACCCAGCTGCCGGCTGGATTGCCAAGCCTTAGCAGAAAACAACATAAGTCCTGTGGGCTGGCAGAACCCGCTGCATAGGAGATAGCCGAATACTGGAGCAATTGCCATGGGAAAAGAACGCGTGTTCAATCAAGTCCTCGATTCCATCCCCGACCTGGTTTTCTACAAAGATCTCCAGGGCGTTTACCTGGGCTGCAATCGTGCCTTCGCAGAATTTGCCGGCCGCGAAATCACGGACATTGTGGGCAAGACGGACCAAGAGTTGTTCCCGGCAGACGTTGCACAGACCTGTGTTTTTTTTGACCGGGTCATGCTGGAATCAGGCGATCCCCGTTATAACCATGAATGGGCCACGCACCCGGATGGCCGCAGTATTCTGTTTGATACCCTCAAAGCGCCGATGCGTGACCGCGAGGGCCAGCTCCTGGGAACCATGGGCATCGCCCGAGACATAACCAGTCAGGAGCACGTCAAGCAAGAGCTCGAAACGACGCTCGCCAATTTCAGCATGTTCATCGAAACGATCAATGACATGATTTTCATCACGGACCTCAACGGACGTGCTCTCTATATCAATCCTGCGGTCACTGCCAATCTGGGATTCACCTTGGCGGAATTGCAGGACAGGCACCTTCTGGATGTGCATCCGCCGGAACTGTGTGAGACCGCCGAACAGATTTTTGCCGAAATGCTGGCCGGCCAGACAGATATCTGTCCCCTGCCCCTGGCCAGGAAAGATGGCGTGCGCGTCCCGGTTGAGACCCGGGTCTGGATGGGACGCTGGGACAACCAGGACTGCCTGTTTGGCTTTTGCAAGGACCTCAGCGGCGAGCAGGAAGCCCTGCAGCGCTTCAACAAGATTTTCCAGGTCAATCCGACGCCGATGATGATCACCACCATCCCTGAGGGCAGGATCCTTGATGTCAATAACGCCTTCATCGCTACCTTTGGCTACAAGCGGCTTGAAGCAATTGGCTGCCTGGTGTCGGAGCTGAATTTTTTCACATCAGCGGAAGATGCCGACCGCGCGCAGACGTATCTGTCGTCCACCGAACCCCTGGTCCAGTATGAAATGTCCGTCAGGACCCGGTCAAACCAGATCCTGGTGGGCCAGATCTCCGGTGAGGTCGTCAAAACTCAGTCGGAGGACCTGCGCCTGACAGTCATGAATGACCTGACGGCCATTAAGCAAGCCGAAGAGAGCTTGCGCTACCAGGCCCAGTTCCACAACATGCTGATGAAAATCGCCACTGAGTACATCAACGTACCGCTGGACCATGTCCACGATGCCATCAACAACGCCCTGCGCGAGATTGGCTTGTTCGTCGATGCGGACCGTGTCTATATTTTCGATTATGATTTCCGGCGCCAGACCTGTTCCAACACCTATGAATGGTGCAACACAGACATCAACCCGGAGATCGACAATCTTCAGGATGTCCCTCTGGCGGAAATTCCCGAATGGGTCAACGCCCATAAAAACGGCGTGAAAATGCAAATTGATGATGTGCTGGCTTTGCCAGCGGACAATGCGGTGCGCCAGATCCTGGAACCTCAATCAGTCAAAAGCCTCCTGACGCTGCCCCTTTTATCTGGCAGCGACTGCATCGGTTTTGTCGGGTTTGATTCCTGCCGCCATGTCCGGGAGTACTCCAGTGACGAAATCGGTTTGCTCAGCCTGTTTTGCGAGATGCTGGTCAATATGCGCAACCGCCAGGAACAGGAGCTGTGCCTGAAGAAGACCAAGGAGCAGGCCGAGATGGCCAGCCGCTCAAAAAGCCAGTTCCTGGCCAACATGAGCCACGAGATCCGCACGCCACTCAATGCGGTCATGGGCTACCTCCAGCTGCTCGAGCAACAGGAAGCCGATCCGGACAAGCAGCAGCTGATCGCCCGAATGTCCGACTCAGCAGATTCCCTGCTCAAGGTCATCAATGACATCCTGGATGTCTCGAAAATCGAAGCCGGCAAGCTCCATCTGGAACAGATCCCGTTCAACCTCGTGGCCAACCTGGAGGCGATAGCAGAACCCTTTGCTTTCGCAGCCCGGGAAAAAGGCCTCGATTTTATCCTGGAAATATCCGACAACATCCCCCGTGAGATCCTGGGAGATCCGCTGCGCCTGCGCCAGATTCTCAACAACCTGTGCAGCAATGCCGTCAAATTTACGGAAAATGGTTTTGTCCAGGTTATGGCCCTTGTGTCCAGCCGGACTGACGATGCCGTTTTGGTTGAACTGTCCGTTGCCGATTCCGGACCTGGCATTGCCCCGGATTTCCTCGCGCATATTTTTGAACCGTTTGCCCAGGAAGACAGCACATTGCCGCGCCGCTTTGGTGGCACCGGCCTGGGCTTATCGATCAGCCATGAGCTGGCCCAGCTGATGCAAGGGCACTTGCAAATCCAGAGCGAGCAAGGGAGAGGTAGCGTCTTCACCCTGACGCTGCCATTTGCCATGACCAGGAACAGACCAGTCAACTTGGGTCCGGCCACTCCTGTCGATCCGGACATCACACCCCGCCGCCCCGTCCCGGCAGAAAATTCGCCTGTCTGGCTGACTCGCCATCAGTGGAAGACCTTCCTTTCCCATGAACGGCAGCTCCTGTCGCAAGGCGATTTCATGGCTGCTGACGAGCTTTCCCGCATCATCGACGGGCGGGATTTCGAGGAACTGGACGATGGGCTCCAGGCTCTGGTGACAGCGATGGACCAATTTGATTTCGATCAGGCACTCTTGCTGGTCCAGGATATGATAAAATCATTGGATGGAACAAATCCAGATGGATACTGAATCATTCCCTGACGCCAAGATCCTGATTGTCGATGATTATCCGGGCAATATTGACATCCTTTGCCAGGCGTTGCCGGAGTCTTATGCGCTCAGGACGGCACTGGGCGGGCAGGAAGCGCTCGATCTTTTGCAGCGGTCTGCTTTCACGCCGGACCTGATCCTGATGGATGTCATGATGCCTGACCTGGATGGTTATGAAGTCTGCCGGATCCTGAAGCAAGACGCCCGCTACCGGGATATTCCAGTCATATTTGTCAGCGCTATGGCCGATGTCCAGAGTAAAATCAACGGCCTGAAACTTGGTGGGGTGGATTACATCACCAAGCCATACAATTTCAGGGAAATCCAGGCCCGGATTGACATCCACTTGAAACTGCGCCGACTCAACCAGACAGTGGCTGAGTCGAACCGTCAGCTCGAGACGCTGGTTGAAACCAAGATCCAGACCATTTCAGACACCCAGCTTGAGCTGATCTTTGCCTTGTCCAATCTGGTCACCCTGCGTGATCCCGGTACCGGCGGACATATCGAACGTGTCCGTGGCATCATCTCGATCCTGGCGCATGCTCTGGCAAAAGACTCCCATTACAGCGGTCTGGTCGATGATTGGTACATAGACCAGCTGATCAAGGCCTGCCCGCTGCACGACATCGGTAAAATCAGCGTGCCTGACCGGATCCTGAGCAAAACCGCCCCGCTCGATGAAAAGGAGAAGGCCATACTGGCCGAACACACACGAATCGGAGCTGCCACGCTCGCCGAGGTTGCAAACCGTTTCCCCGGCAATTCCTTTATCGACATGGGCATTGACATGACGCGCAGCCACCATGAACGCTGGGATGGCACGGGCTACCCTGACGGTCTCAAAGGGGACGCCATCCCCCTCTCCGCCCAGATCCTTGCCCTCGCCGATACTCTGGATTATCGCTACGCCGAAGCACTGGGCGGCAAAGCCTGCCTGTCCCCCATTGCGCTGGATCAGCCAATTCCGCTCGCCAAAGCTGGAAGCGCTGACGCGATCCAGAACGTTCGTACCTGGATCGAAGTGGAGAAAGGCCGGGGCTTTGCCCCTTCACTGGTCGAGGCTTACCTGAACGTTGCCGACACGATCGAAAAACTATACACACCTGCTGGGTCTATCTCTTAGCCCCCCAGCCAGATTAAAGGAAACGAAACATGCAAATTGCCGACTCTTTTTCAGCCATGAACTTGTCCGAAGCCACCCTCGCCGCCCTGGCCCAGGCCAACATCACGACGCCAACCCCGATCCAGGCTCAGACCATCCTGGCCATGATCGACTGGTATGACATCATTGGCAAAGCACCGACTGGCACAGGCAAGACCCTGGCCTTTGGAATCCCGATCATCGAGCACCTCGACCTCTCCATCCAGTCGCCCCAGGCCCTGATCCTGGCCCCGACCCGTGAGCTTGTCCTCCAGATCGTCGAAGAGCTCAAAAAGCTCTCGGCCTTCATGCCCCATGTCCGTTCGGTCGCGATATACGGCGGTGCCAGCATCGGCCAGCAGATCGAAGACCTGCGCAAGCATCCCCAGATCATCGTCGCCACTCCGGGACGCCTGATCGACCACCTCGGACGCCGCACGATCCTTCTCGACAAGGTCCAGACGGTGGTCCTCGACGAAGCCGACCGCATGCTCGACATGGGCTTTGTCCGCGATGTGAGAAAGATCCTCGACAAAATGCCCCGCGTCGGCCAGATCGCCATGTTTTCGGCCACCCTTTCCCGGGCGGTCATGGATATTTCCTGGATCTACCAGCGCGATCCCGTCGAAGTCACCGTACAGGAAGACGAAGCCAACAAGCCGCCGATCACGCAGTACAGCATCAATCTCGGCGGCCATGCCCGGGTCGAAACCATCGCCCACATCGTCAAGAAATACCAGTACGAAAAGGTCATGGTTTTCTGCAATACGAAAGGCATGGTCCAAGGTGTCGCCAAGCGCCTGAACCAGGCTGGCTGCAAGGCCGACTGCATCCATGGCGATATTCGCCAGTCCCAGCGTGAAAAGGTCCTGGCCAGTTTCCGCAAGGGCCATCTGCCTGCCATTGTCTGCACCGACGTTGCCGCCCGCGGGATCGATATTTTCGGTGTCGATGCTGTCTTCAATTACGATGTACCGCTCGAAAATGAAAGCTACACCCACCGCATCGGCCGGACCGGCCGGGCACACCACCCGGGTGTTGCCTATACGTTCTATGCCTTCCTCGACAAAATCCGCCTCGATGAGATCGTGCGCTTTACAAAAACGCCGCTGACGCCATTTGACGCCGAGCGGCTGGAACCAGTGGTTGTTGAAGTGGCAGACGAGGCAGAGGGCCTGACCGGCGGCTAAACACCGGCAGAGGTGGGCGCTGGCTGGCTTGCAATCAGCGTTGTGGTGTCCGGTAGACAAACTCCCGCTGCATATAGAAACTCAGCACATAGAGCAGCCCGTCGCCGATGATTTTTGCGACGAGGAGTGGCCAGCCCAGGACCTGGCTGAACAAGCGGATCAAGATGTAGCTTAACAGCATGATGACCGTGGCCAGCACATAATAGCGGGCCAGTGCCTGCCTGTGGTGACTGCCGCGAGCGAAGACCAGCTTGTGGTTGAGGAAATAATTGACCAGGGAGCTGACGATGCGCGCGGCAATAACCGTGGCCAGCAGATAGCCCGGAATCACGCGCGACAAGCCATAAAAAATCCCAAGATCGATCAGGCCGGCCGTCGAAGACGAGGCCATGAACCGGAACAGAAGTCCGTAGATTTTCAGCGAATCCCGGACGGGACTAAAATGCGATGAACGGTTCTCTTCAATGTAGACTGTTTCGATCGGTACCTGCGAGACCTTGATCTCGTGCGTGCGGATCGCCAGGAGCTGGTTCATTTCGTACTCATACCGTTCCCCCTTTAACTGCATAAAAAGGTGCAAATGCCGGACTGGCAGACCTCTCAGGCCCGTTTGGGTGTCTCGGACATCGATGCCGTTGATCGCGGCATAGACCAGCCGCGTCAGGCGGTTGCCAAACTTGCTTCTCATTGGCACATCACCGGTGAATTCCCGTACACCCAGCACCAGTGCGTCCGGATCCAGCGCCATGGCCCGGGCGATTTTCAGGATGTCCTCCGGTTTGTGTTGACCATCAGCATCCGCCGTGATCACACCCCAATCCCCCAAGCCATGCTCCAGAATGTAGTTCAGCCCCGTCTTCAATGCCCGGCCCTTGCCCAGGTTCACCACATGCGTGACCACCGGCACATTCAAAGTCCGGACCTCCGCAAATAAAGCCGCCGATCCAAAACCGCCCCCATCATCCACGACCACAATCTTCTCAAACCCCGCCGCACGCAAATCATGGACCAGCGTCACAAGCTTGTCATCAGGTCGATATGCAGGAATAAGCACACAAGGTTGCATTACGAGTCCTCGATGCCAAAAAAGGGACCCGGTCCCTTTTTTGGTCAAAATGAAAGTATGTTCCAACCCAATTGTAACCAATCACGTGAAACGACAAAAGTGCCGAATTTGGGACCCGGTCCCTTTTTGTTACTTTTGCTTCTCGGCACGCACGGGGCGGTTGCCGATCTTGCGTCCGGTGAGGTTTTTGACGACTTCATCGGCGGCCTCTTTGGGGACGTCGACGAAGGTGTAGCGGCCGTAGATGGCGATGGCACCGATCTGCTTGCCGGTCAGGGATGAGTGGGAGCAGACGGCTTTGACGATGTGCTGTGGCAGGACATTGTCGTCGGATCCGACGTTGAGGAACAGCCGCGACATGCCGGCTTCGATTTTCTTGCCGCCGCGACTTTTCTTGTCAGATGAGCCCTTTTTACCGTCTGCGCGATCTTTATCTGCCGTGAAGAAGCCAGCTCTGCTGTTGTTGTAGCTCGACTGGTAGCGGTTGTTGCGCGCGATGTGTTCGAGATAGGGGACCACCGGTTCGATTTCTTCAGCCTGGTGGAACTGCTCGCCCATTGAAAGTCGCAGCAGGGCCGCCGCCAGATCCGCCGTGGTGTAGAACGAATCCGCCGGGCTTTCGACATTGAGGTCCTGAAGATACTGCTCGACCGCCTCGACGTAGTAGCCCAGGTCGTCGGCGCCGAGGCTGTCCTTGAGACCTTTGAGGATCGAGTTCACCCGGCTCTGCGTGACATCGGTCAGGCTCGGCGGCTGGGCGCAGACAATATTGGCCTTGGCATAATGCTGGATGTTTTTCAGTTCGATGATCTCGCGGCCAACAACAAACGTGTAAGCCTTGCCGGAACGCCCGGCGCGGCCCGTACGGCCGATCCGGTGGACATAATATTCCTCGTCCTGGGGCAGATCGAAGTTGATCACGACCTCGATGTCGTCGACATCGATGCCACGCGCGGCGACATCCGTAGCCACCAGCAGGTCGACTTCACCCGAACGGAACCGGTTCATGACCCGCGTCCGCAGCGGCTGCTTCATGTCGCCGTGCAGCGCCTCCGCTGCATAACCGCGCGTAGCCAATTTTTCACAGACCTCATCGACCTTGCGCTTGGTGTTGCAAAAAACCAGTGCCAGCTTGATTCGCTCCGACTCGATCAGGCGGCAGAGCACCTCGAGCTTGTTCGATTCGCGCACTTCGATGTAGAACTGGCTGATGTTCTCAACCGCCAGCTGCTTGGGCGCGATCCGGACATGGACCGGCTCATGCAAATACTTCTGCGTCAGTTCGAGGATCGATTTCGGCATCGTCGCTGAGAAAAAGACTTTCTGGATCTCGTCCGGCGTCGACTCGAGGATCGTATCGATGTCCTCCTTGAAGCCCATGTTGAGCATTTCATCGGCTTCGTCAAGGATAATTCCGGTCAGGCTGTCCAGGCGCAAGGTCCGGCGGCGCATGTGGTCCATGACCCGGCCTGGCGTACCGACGATGATCTGTGGCCGCTTTTTCAAGGCCAGGATCTGCCGGTCGATCGGCTGACCGCCGTAAACCGCCAGGATCCGGATGCCTTCTTTGTATTTGGCAACCTCGTGCATCTCATCGGCGATCTGGATCGCCAGCTCGCGCGTCGGGGCCAGAATCAGAAACTGGACCCGGCTATCGTCGCGGTCTACCCGCTCAATGACCGGAATGCCGAAGGCACAGGTCTTGCCCGTGCCCGTCTGGGCCTGGCCGAGCATATCAACGCCGCCGAGGATATGCGGAATCGACTCACTCTGGATCGGCGTCGCCTCCTCAAAGCCCATGTCCGCAACCGCGCGCTGGATCTCATACGATAAGGGAAGATCTTTAAAAGCTACTGTGTTCAAACTAACTCGACTTTCTCTGGGCAAAAAAGGCCTGCCCGCTGCCATGTATGCAAATTCAACCCAGAGAATCTCATCACCCCTGAGTACACCGCACAATTTGTTAACAAAATCGATCAATCATAGCATAAAACAAGCAGCCTGTCGATGACCGGCTACCGATTTGGCTGAAAAGGGTGAAAAGGCTGATTTCGCCTGAGACCTGAACGCCGCCTCAATCCTCTTCCAGCGCCAGCATGGCGGCAGGGAAGGGTTTCAAGGCACGGGGCAGGATGCCCATGGTGTAGGCGATGAGCATGCCATAATTGGTGATTGCGACGCCGTGCTCACGGGCCAGGGCGATCCGGTACTGCATTTCCTTGCGGTTGAGCATGCAGCCGCCGCAATGGACGATCACCGCATAGTCGCCGATGTTTTTCGGGTATTGCACGCCGGAGGCCCATTCGAACTGGACATCGCCACCGACAATCTGGCGGATCCAGCGCGGGATCTTCACTGTGCCGATGTCGTCCGACTGACGGTGGTGGGTGCAGCCTTCGACGATCAGGACCTTGTCCTGAGGTGTCAGATTTTCGATCCGGCGCAACCCCTCGATCATCGGGGCGAGGTCACCTTTCTGGCGGGCGAACAAGATCGAGAAAGACGTCATCGGGATGTCGTTCGGGGTGTCGGCTGAAACTTTGAGGAAGGCCTGGGAGTCCGTGATCACGATGGCCGGCTTCTGCTTGAGGCTCTCCAGCGTCTGCTTGAGTTCGTGCTCTTTGGTGACCATCGCAATCGCATCGATTTCGAGCAGATCGCGGATCACCTGCTGCTGGGGCAGGATCAGGCGGCCTTTCGGGGCGGCCTTGTCGATCGGCGTGACCAGGACGGCAATTTCGCCCGGCCGGACCAGATCGCCGACCAGACCGAGTTCTTCTTCGTCAAAACGGGCGTTTTCGATGATCAGCTCTTTGAGCGCGCCGATGCCTTCACCTTTCGCAGCACTGACCCGGACCACAGGCAAAGCCAAGGTTTTTTTCTGCTCCTTGAAATGATCCTCGGACATCGGGCTGAGGTCGGTCTTGTTGAAAACGACCACCGTCGGGGTCTGGCGTTTTTTCAGATCGGCCAGGAAATCACGCTCGAAATCGGTGATGCCTTCTTCCGCGCTGACAACCACGATCGCTAAATGCGTCTTGCGCAGGACTTCGTAGGTCTTCTCCACGCGCAGCGCGCCCAGCTCGCCGACGTCATCAAGACCAGCCGTGTCGGTGATCACCACCGGACCGATCGGCAGCAGCTCCATCGTCTTGTGGACAGGGTCCGTCGTAGTTCCCGCCACAGGTGACGTGATGGCAAAGCTCTGGCCAGTAAGTGCATTGATCAGGGACGATTTGCCGGCATTGCGCTTGCCGAAAATGGAAATCGCCAGGCGGTTAGCCATCGGGGTGTTGTTCATGGACATGTCAAAGGGCCTCCAGTGTGGTTTGAAGGCAGATCTGCCGGGCAAGCCCTGCCAGACACAATCTGCCAGGGCTTATTTGCTGCCCGGGATCCCGGGGCTAGTCATGGTTTCGGGGGCGAGGATTTTTTCCAGCTGCTCAGCCGTTAAAAGACCGCGCCGGATCAGCAAGGTGCGCACCGTTTCGCCGCTGGCCAGACACTCAGCCGCAATTTCGGCTGCCTGGTCGTAGCCAATGTGGCCGGTCAACGCCGTGACGATCGCCGTCGAATGCTCGAGCAGGCTGCGGCAGCGCGCTTCATCGGCGACGATACCGGCAATGCATTTGTCGATGAACAGTGGCACGACGTGGTCGAGCATATCGAGGGTCTGGAGCAAATTGTGGGCGATCAGGGGCAGAAACGCATTGAGCTCGAGCTGGCCGCCTTGGGCAGCGAGGGTGATCGCCAGGTCATTGGCCATGATCTGGTAGGCGACCTGGTTGACCGCTTCCGGCAGGACCGGATTGACCTTGCCTGGCATGATCGACGAGCCCGACTGCAAAGCTGGCAGACGAATTTCGCCCAGGCCGGCCCGCGGACCGGATGACAGCAGGCGCAGATCGTTGGCGATTTTATTGAGACTGACGGCTGCCGTTTTCAACAGGCCGGAAACTTCGACGAAAACGTCATTGTTCTGGGTCGGGTCCATCAGGTAATCGGCTCGAGCCAGGCCGAGGCCGGTGACTTCGCGCAGTTTGTCGATCATGGTGAAGAGATATTTGCGAGGCGCGTTGATACCGGTGCCGACAGCCGTGCCGCCAATATTGACCTGGCGCAGCCGTTCTTCGACCTTGTACAAGCGCCAGCGGTCGCGCGCGATCGCCTGGGCCCACGCGCCAAATTCCTGGCCCAGCGTAACTGGAACGGCATCCTGCAGCTGGGTGCGGCCAACTTTCAGGATCGTGGCAAAGGACTGCTCTTTTTCCTGCAGTGCGGTCTGCAGGCGGGCAAATTGCTCGCTGACTGACTTGAGTCGTTCAATCGCGGCAATGCGCACGGCGGTAGGGAAGACATCATTGGTGGACTGGAACAGGTTTACATGGTCAATCGGGTGAATGCGGGCATAATCGCCCTTCGCCGCACCGAGAATTTCGAGCGCCCGGTTTGCCAGGACTTCGTTGACATTCATATTGGCTGATGTGCCGGCGCCGCCCTGCAAGGCATCGACCACGAACTGGTCCTGAAGGGCGCCTGCAAGCACGTCGTCGCAGGCCTGCTCAATAGCCCGGCCAATGTCCGGATCAATGAATTTGTGCTGGAGATTGGTGAGAACAGCGGCTTTTTTGACCTGTACCAGCGCTCGGACCAAGTCCGGATGCACCGGCTGGCGCAAAATGGGGAAATTGTCGATAGCCCGGGCGGTCTGTAAACCGTAATAGCACTGGTCCTCCAGTGTTCTTTCACCGTGGGTGTCCCGTTCGATCCGCATGGGCCGTCCTCCATCTCGTGCAGCTAAACAATCCGCTCCTCAGTATAGCGCAGGATCGTTGCTTCGCGAAGTAGCTGGAGATACGTTGGCCGATCAGGCTGTGTAGCCGTCGTAAGCCTGGGTATTCTCGAAATGAATCAGCTCGATGGTCGCTTTTTCAATCGCCTGCAGCTTTTCATAGGTCAGTTTGACCTCGTTGCTGGCCCGGTAATCGGGGCGATAGTGATGGGTGACCTGGCGCAGCTGACGCAAGATTTCCATGATCTGGTCGTGTTCCTTGATGGAATCTGTGACCTGTTCAATGGCCAGGCTCAAGGGTGCTGCATCAGTTTCATGGCGCAGCAAGGTCGGATAGACAAACTTAGCTTCGCGCTTGAGATGAGCCGTCAGTATGGAAAGCAACTTGACAAACAGAAACCGGATTTCACGCAGCTCAGGCTGTTCTTCTGTCGCATTGCGCAAGACCAGGGTAGTCAATTGGTCCAAAAGTGGCAAATCGTGTGCCAGGATCTGGTTGTGGGCCGCCTTGATCTCGCTGATCATGGCAAACGTGCTTTTATTCATATCATTCGTAAAAGGCATAATCGTTCCTCCTGTTTGATAACCGGAACCCGCCTTGAGGGTTGCTTGGTAAAAATCAGTTCTTGTAATCTGGCCCGAGCCTCCTGCCCGGAAAATCACCTGATTCAACACAATGCTACTGGCAAAATTTATTTTATACAATAGGCAAAGACAACAAAAATTGTGAACATTTTGTGTGCTTTTGAATGAATCTAACCGATATTTCAAGAAATGAACCCCAAAACACCACAAACTTTTTATAGAATATTGCACATGCGCTCAAAACCAATCATCTGCCGAATTTGGGACGGGGTCCTGATATTGCAAACCGATATCGGTTTGCAATATCAGGACCCCGTCCCTTTTCCATCCAAACGCCGTAAAAGAGCCCGGCACCAGGGGTTTGGGGTGCCAGGCTCTTGCAGGGTGTTTGTGTTGGATGTTGACGTGCGGTGTGGAGGTGAGGTAAGGGGAGGTGGGATTCTTACTTTTTGTTGCGGGTGACGACGTCGAAGACGACGGCGAGGACGAGGACGGCGCCGCGGATGATGTACTGCCAGGAGATGTCAACGCCCATCAGGTTCATGCCGCTGATCAGGGAGGCCATGACCAGGGCGCCGATGATCGAGCCGGTGACTTTGCCGACGCCGCCGGCAGCGGAGACACCACCGACATAGGCAGCGGCGATCGCGTCAAGCTCGAACAGCGTGCCGGCCGTTGTGGTGGCTGACTGCAAGCGGGCTGTGTAGAGGATGCCGGACATGGCAGACAACAGGCCCATCGAGCCAAAGACGAGGAAGGTAATCGCCTTGACACTGATACCAGACAGCTTGGCAGCTTCGGGGTTGCCACCAACAGCGTAGATATGGCGGCCGATGACGGTGCGGTTCGTCACATAATGGTAGATCGCGGTGACGACGATGACGATGACTGTTGTCCAGGACAATCCATTGAACTGGGAAAGAATGAAGGCGATGTAGGCAATGATCAGGGAGACGAAAACCAGCTTGATCGAAAAGATCGTGCCAGAGACGACCTCGAAATTGTATTTGACTTTGTTGCGGCGAGTGTTGCTTTCGCTGATGACCATGAACACGATCGCCAGTGCACCCAGCACCAGGGTGATGAAATGATTATTCGGCAGGATCGCCAAGTCGGGGATGTAGCCATTGCCGATCGCATTGAAGCTGGCATTCGGAACGATGATGGTGCCGGTCTTCTGGGTGACTTGGAGCAAGGCGCCGCGGTAGATAAGCATGCCGGCCAGCGAAGCAACGAAGGCAGGGATGCCGACGCGGGCAACAAAGAAGCCGGTCAGGAGGCCGACGACCACACCGAGAGCCAGGATGATCGGAATGACGACAATAACCGGCAGCTTGGCACTCGTCAGCAAAATGGCCGCGACGGCACCGAGGAAGCCAGCTGCAAAGCCGACGGACAGGTCGATGTGGCGGATGACGATGACCAGTGTCATGCCGACGGCAAGCACGGCGATGTAGCCGGTGGCGTCGATCAGCTTGGAAATGTTGCGTGACGAGATGAAGGTCCCGTCGGTCAGGACGGCGAAAACCGCCATGATGACGACCAGGGCAATGTACATACCGTAATCACGGATGTTCTTTTTCAAAAGATCTTTCATTTCAGTGATGAAACCCATAATGAATCCTCCTTGGGTGGGCGTTGGTAATCCGTTTTGGCTGCTCAGACCGAGCTCAGATCGTCTCTGGATCGTGCTCAGACAGTGGCCAGGGCCATGATGACATCCTGGGTTGCTTCTTCAATCGGCAGTTCGCCGGTGATCTTGCCTTCGGCGACGACATAGATGCGGTCGCTCATGCCGAGGACTTCGGGCAGCTCGGACGAAATCATGATGATGCTCAAGCCTTGTTCGATCAGCTGGTTCATGATGGAGTAGATTTCGAATTTGGCACCAACGTCGATGCCGCGGGTCGGTTCATCTAGGATCAGGATTCTCGGCTTGGTGAACAACCATTTGCCGAGGGAGACCTTCTGCTGGTTTCCGCCGGACAGCTTGCCTGTCTTCATCTCAATGCTCGGCGCCTTGATCGTGAGGTCTTCCTTATATTGGTTGGCGATCTTAATTTCCTCATTCTCATCAATGACGCCGTTTTTGGCCAGGGACTTGAGGTTGGCCAGGGTGATGTTCTGCTTGATGTCATCGATCAGGATCAGGCCGTCGCCTTTGCGATCTTCCGTGACATAGGCTATACCTCGCTTGATCGCCTGTCCGGGCGATTTGAGTGAGACCGATTCGCCGTTGAGTTTCATGTCGCCCTGGATCTTGTAATCGCGCGGATTGCCAAAAATCGACAAGGCCAGCTCGGTGCGTCCGGCGCCCATCAGCCCCGACAGGCCAATGACCTCGCCACGGCGGACATTGAAATTGACATCCTTCAAGATATTGCGTCCGACTGCCGGATCAAAGGCGGTCCAGTTGCTGATTTCGAGCACTTTTTCGCCCTGTGGCTTTTTCGGCCGTTTTGGATAAATGTCATCGATCGCGCGGCCGACCATGTTCTTGATCAGGACCGGCTCAGTGACTTCGCCTTTGGCAGCATCAAGGGAGCAGATCGTCTGGCCGTCGCGCAGGACGGTGACCGTATCCGCGATCGAGATGACTTCCTTGAGCTTGTGCGAGATCATGATTGAGGTGATGCCTTCTGCACGCAGCTCTTTTAAAAGTTTCAACAGGTTCTCGGAGTCGTCTTCATTCAGGGCGGCGGTCGGTTCGTCGAGGATCAGCAACTTGATGTTCTTGCTGAACGCCTTGGCGATTTCGACCAGCTGCTGTTTGCCGACGCCCATATCCTTGACCTTCGTCTCAGGATTGACCTTGAGCTTGACTTTTTCCAGCATTTTCGTCGCCTGGACAATGGTTTCATTCCAGTCGACCGTGCGCCCTTTTTTGATCTCATGACCGAGGTAGATGTTTTCGTACACAGTCATGTCCGGAACCAGGGCCAGTTCCTGGTAAATGATGGCAATGCCGGCTTTTTCCGAATCAGAAATGCCGCGGTAGGTTTGCACCTGGCCGTTGAGAACAATGTCCCCCGTGTAGTCGCCGTGCGGATAGACGCCGGATAGGACCTTCATCAAGGTCGATTTGCCTGCGCCGTTTTCACCAACCAGACAATGGATTTCGCCCCGCTTGACGCGGAAGTTGACGTTGCTCAGGGCCTTGACGCCAGGAAATTCCTTGGTGATGTTACGCATTTCCAGAATGTAGTCAGTTGATTGTGACACTTCTTTCAACACTTCCCTTCGTAATGTATGATCTGGTCGCTGAAAACTGAACAGACCGGCAGATTATTTAAATTGTACAACATTCGTGGTTGTGTATACTATAAATTTTGTGAAATTTGTCCCCTGACAGGGCAGAATCGTAGCAACCTTGCGGCTGCCACGATCCTGCTGTCAATAATCCAAGGGGTCAAACCAGAGGAGATGATCTGGTTTAAATGAGGCAGAAGAGTGATTCAAGTCGAGGATCAGTTCAGGCCGGTGAAATCAGCAGCAGCATAGTAGCCGGTATCGATCAGCGTGGACTTGACATTAGCCTGGTCGACGACGATGACTTCGGTCTGCTTGGCTTTAACGTCAACTTTTTTGTTGTTGTAGGAACCGGTGGTCTCGGGCTCTTCACCCTTGAGGATGGAGACGGCCATGGTGATGGAGTCAGCGACGAGGCTGCGGACGTCTTTGAAAACGGTCATGCTCTGCTTGCCATCGATGATGTACTGGACAGAAGCTTTTTCAGCGTCCTGGCCGGTGACGACGAAGCTGGTGACTTCTTTGTCAGAGGCGAAGGTGTCAGCGATGGAACGAGCGGTGCCATCGTTAGGAGCGAGGATGTAGACATCGCCCTTATCGGCAACGGTTGCGTTGGTCAGGTGAGCTTCAGCTTTGTTCTTGGCTTCGTTGAAATCCCAGTTGGTGGTGACCTGGCCAATGATGGCGGCCATTTCGTCACGGGTCAGAGTCGCTTTGTCCTGCAGCTTGACAGCTTCGGCAGAGTTCTTGATTACGAAGGTACCGTCAGCAATCTTGGGTTGCAGCACATTCCAGGCGCCTTCGAAGAACAGGAAGGCATTGTTGTCAGAGGAAGCACCAGCATACAGGTACAGCGGAGCGCCTTTGGCACCGGCAGCGGTGGCTTTGTCGATCAGGTACTGGCCCTGGGCGGCACCGACGGCGATGCTGTCGAAGGTCACATAGAAGTTGACGTTTTCACTGGAGGTGATCAGGCGGTCGTAGGAGATGACTTTGACACCTGCGGCAGCAGCAGCATCAGCGGCAGCAGCGGCGGCATCGCCGTCTTGCGGGCAGATGATCAGGACTTTGATGCCCTTGGTGATCAGAGCTTCGACGTTGGACTTTTCAGTCGCTGATGAACCCTGGCTGAAAAGAACTTCGGAGCCAAAGCCGGCTTCTTGCAATGCAGCGGTGAAACGGCCTTCGTCCTGGACCCAGCGGGGCTCGTCCTTGGTCGGCAAAACGATACCGACGTCGAGGCCGCCAGTTGAGGGAGCAACAGTGGTTTCGCCTGCAGCGGTTGTACCAGCCGGAGCAGCGGTGGTGGAAGTCGACGCACAGCCTGCAATGCCAAACAGGGCGAGCATCAGAGTCAGAACCAGAACGAGTGCAACTGATTTCTTGACAGATTTCATGATTTCTTTCCTCCTCATGTTTTGGCCGGGGGCGTTCCCCGACCCTGCATTCACAGGCTAACACAACACAATCTTCACTTACTTGTCACAAATCTTTCATATTTTAAGTGATATGTCCTGTGCGCCGAAAAGATCAGGACTTTCTTGCCGCAAGAAAATGCTAGAAACGAACAAATTTTCCAGCAGAACCATGTATCATCACCGATGCATTTTTTAGGCGAAATGACTTTTTAAATCAAATCCGTTCAGATAGACTTGAACCATTGATCTCAGTTCCTTCGGTTCATTTTATGCCACACGTGCAGCGCCCCCCATTCGACCCCGACAGGTACGCACAGGAACATGAAATGAAGGAGAGACACGATCATGAGTAAAAAAAGTCGCGCAATTTCAAAACTGGCGGCATCTACCACATCACCCATCGAGGACACAATCATCAATTCATCCTCGCGGACGACATCGACAAAGCCACTTTCCTTGACAAGCTCAAGAAAATCCTAAGTGAGCACTCAGGCCATTTGCTTTATTTTGTCCTGATGAATAACCACCTATTAAATCCCATCCGGGCTGGCTTGAATGAAAAAATGACCGAATACCGTTGGAGTGCCCATCTCGCACCCACCCCCTCGCTCATACCCATAGACCTGTCCGTGTGCTACAATATGCAAATCTTTCTAGAAAATAAGGATGATCCATCCATGTACAACTTTTTTTCCAGCACCGGCCGAACGACGGCTTTGATCATTGTCATTGCTTTACTGGTTTCATTGACGCTTGCTTTCGGTTTGGCTGCCTGCGCATTGAATGACACAGACAAAGTAGCTGAAGGTACGACATTTGCTGACCAGACCAGCCCCATTTCTGACGCTGCGGCTGATCTTGGCGCGAGTGAAACCGGAAATACTTCAGATGACTCAGCCGGTGAAATTGCCAGCTCCACTTCCCAGGAGCAGCCGGCCACCACTGCCACTGCGCCGGTCGACGCCTCCGGTCCACTTACCATCACCAACTGGACCTTGACTGAGCAGGGCACCATCCTCTGGAACACCCCCGCGCCGGATCCGATTGCCTACAACCCGGTCCGCACCGTATCGGTCACCATTCCCGAGGGCTACACCCTGGTCGAGATCTGCAAGCTCCTGGAGAAAAAAGGCATCCAGACCTTTTACCATACGTTTTCAGCCGCCCTGAACGGCGACTATCCCGGCTATGGTTTCACCGATGCTTCGAAAACCACGCCCAACCGTCGTTATGCGCTCGAGGGCTATCTTTTCCCCGACACTTATGAATTCCACATCGGCGAAAAGCCCTACGACATTTTTGCCAAGATCCTCAGCCAGACAAATGCCGTGCTCAGCAGTTACCAGCCATATCCCGGTATGACCATGGACGAGGTTGTCACCCTGGCCTCGCTTGTCGAGGAAGAAGCGTTTACTGGCGAAACCCGAGGCAATGTGTCTTCGGTTCTGCACAATCGACTCAACATCGGCCAGCGCCTCGAGCTCGACAAATCGATCCATTACGTCGAGTGGTACATCAAACCGCTGATCCAGTCCACCAGCACGGCTGAAATCAACGCCTACAACAGTTACTACAATACCTATAAATGCCCTGCCCTGCCTGCCGGGCCGATCTCGAATCCTGGTCGCCTGGCGATCGAAGCCGCGATCAATCCCGCCCAGACCAACTACTACTACTTTGTCACGGATGCTGCTGGCAATTACTACTTCGCCAGCACGTGGGAAGAACACCTCGAAAACCTCACAAAAGCCGGACTGGCGTAAATGAATCATGAAATTCAAAGGTGAAATCAGTCTTTTGTCCGTCGCCCTGATCTGGGGCAGCGGCTTTGTCGCCACCGATCTGGCCCTTGGCAACCTCACCGCTACAGGGGTCATGGCGATCCGCTTTGTCATCGCCGCCATCTTCATCGGCGCATTGTTCGGCCGCCGCATCCGACCTGCCTTGGACAGCCTCACGATCCGGCGTGGCATTTTCCTCGGCGTCTTCCTCAACCTGTCCTTTCTGGCCCAGACCATCGGCCTTGTTTTCACCACACCGTCGAAAAACGCCTTCCTGACCGCCGTCAACGTCATCATCGTGCCCTTCATTGCCGCGATCTTCGCGCGCGGCTCGCACAAAGTCGAGCGCTCCGGCGTCATCGGCGCACTTCTCGCCATCGTCGGCATTGGCCTGATCAGCCTCAATCTTGACGGTTCGGTCAATATCGGCGACCTGCTGACCCTCCTGTGTGCGGTCGGGTTTGCCTTCCATATCTATTTCACCGGGGATTTTGTCCGCCGCGGCAGCGACGCCATTGCCCTGACGATTCTCCAGCTCAGCACCGCTGCCGTGATGTCCCTGGTCGCCGTCGGCGTCGAGACACTCTTTAGCCTTGGCCAGGTCAAAGACACCGCGACCGTCAACCCTACCGTGTCAATCCTGGCGGCCGTCTATCTCGGCCTGCTCTCCACCGGCGTCGCCTTCCTGCTCCAGACCGTGGCCCAACAATGGACGACCCAGACCCGCGCCGCCATCCTGATGTCCACCGAATCGGTCTTTGGCACGCTGATGTCCGCTCTCATCCTCCACGAACAGCTGACCGCGCGTGCCATCATCGGCTCCGCCATCGTCTTCGCTGCTATTCTGGTTGCTGAACTGGGCGCCATCCGGCAAGGCCCTAAAGTGCCAAATCTCGCCTTGGATCAAAAACCTGACTTTGATTAAACATACAAAATCATTGATAAAGATTCACCAACGAGGCTCAAAGCAAAGTAAAATAGAAGGAAGATGAATATTTTGCCGAATAACGGACCACGTCCGTTTTTCGTCCGTAATCTCCCGGAGGTGATTGTGATGCCTTCCCAACGATTGAAAATCATCTGCAGCGGCCTGGTCCAGGCGGTCGGCTTCCGCTATTTTGTCAAGACAACAGCAAACGCGTTGCGCATCACCGGTTTTGTCGAAAACCTCGACAATGGCGATGTCCTGATCGAGGCCCAGGGCACCCCTGAGCAGCTGCAGACTTTGCTCGCCCGCATTGAGCGAGGCAACGGCTACTCGCGGATCGACCGGCTGGTCCGCTACCCCCTGCCACCGGACCCGCATACACGCAGCTTCGAAATCCGCTATGAGGATTGACAGCTGATGGCGGACAACAGACCCCACAGACTCAAAACCAGGCTATTGCGCAACCGCTGGCTTGTCCGGCTCAGCCTGAGCTTTCTTGTGACCAGTATCGTATTGACAAGCCTTTTGATGCTTCTGGTTTCCCGAACCGTCACTGGGCAGTTCATCGACCAAACGGACGCGGCCAACCGCGAGTTGCTGGCCCAGACGGCCATCAACATTGACTATACGTTGACTGATCTTTACACCGAGTATTACCAGCTCTGGCAAAAAGATCCCGCCATCCAGGCGGCACTGCAAACCACAGGGCCGGAGATTTCGCCAGACCTGGACCAGAAGCTGACACAGGAACTGAATTTTTCGACCGAGCAGCTCATGCTTGTCCGGTCTGCCCATTTGATCAGTTATCGCCTGGACCGCGTCTGGTCGAGCAACGCAGCTCCGACAGACTTGGCCGGCCAGCCGGACACGAGCGCCGACCGATTCCTGGACGAAGTGTCTGCCCAGTACGACACCTACCGCAAAGACATCTTTTTTGCCCGCAAAACCCGCTACACCGGTTCGACGGTCGCGGGAGCCGCAGCCGACGCCGAGGTCGATAACCTGACCTTCTTTTTTGCCAGCCGGTCAGCGGACACGCCAAACCGTCCCTTCAATGATGTCCTTTTCATCAACATCGATCGCGATGCCTTCAGCCAGCTGATCCAGCAGCATACGGACACCGGCTTCATCCTGCTCGTTTCACCCAGCGGTGAAATTGTCACTGATACAAGCCAACAATGGACCGGACACGTGCTGAATGACCTGGTCACCAACACGGACCATTTCCCCCGCATGCGCGAATCCGCAGAAAAAGGCGGATCATTCCTCGCCGCAACTGCCGTCGGCCGCAGTCTGGTCACCTGGCAAAAGGCCAGTTCGATGGACTTTTTCCTTATCGACATCATGCCCCTGGCCAGTGTCTATGCACAAGTCAATCTCCTGAACAGGCAAATTGTCTTTTATTTCCTGGCGGCCATGCTATTGAGCCTCTTGATCGGCCTCTTATCAGTGCGGTATTTATACAAACCCCTGCAGAACTTGCTGGACCGCATCGGCCCCCATTCGACATCCTCTGATGAATTCGCCGTCCTGGATGCCGCCTACCAGCATTTTGCGCTGCGCGAGCAACAGCAGATCTTGGTTCAGCTCTTGCATGGTATTCCCCCGGAATCCAGCCTGGCGATGAAAAGTGCCTACCCGGCTGCTTCCCTTGATCTTTCAAACCCTGATGCAACGTCCTGGCTGGCTTTGACGCTGATGCCCGTGCAGGAAAAAGGTCTCACTTTGGAACAGACCGTTCTGCTTGGCCAGACCATTCAGGAGAAACTCGGCCACATCACTGTCGTGACCCAGGATGACATGATCCACACGTTGCTGCCTCTGGCAGATGAGCATACGATTCACACCATTCGCACCCAATATGAAAAATTGCTCAACGAGTGGCAGGCGAGTGGCCAGCCTGCCCTGGTCTGTGGACTGGGCGCCCCGGTGGAAAATCCAGTTGATGCCCGGATTTCGCATCGCCAGGCGATCATCGCTGCCAATCAGGCCCGGTTGGTCGTGGGTGACCAGACCCGTCCCGCATCATCTGTTTTCACCTACGAAGGCTTTGCATCAGGGCAGAAGCCATCCGATTCCAACCCGAACACCCCCGCCAGCCAGGCCAAATCCCTGGTCGCGGAACATCTCGCCAACCCGAACTTGAGTATTGACCAGATCGCCTCGACCATCGGCCTGTCCAATGGCTACCTGCGCCAGCTTTTCAAACAGGAAACGGGCCAGACCCTCAATGACTACATCATCGACTCCCGGATTCAGCGTGCCTGCGAATTGCTGGTGAACACCAGCCAGACTGGGCGCGAAATCGCCAGCGCCACAGGATTCAATGATGTCCGCTATTTCTACACCTTGTTTAAAAAGCGCACCGGAATGACAATCGAACACTATCGCCGCAGCAAGACACAAGCGCCGTAGGTATCTGCTTCGCAGACGATCCGTCAAAAATCCGCAGATCCCATGCTTTTTTGTCATGTGCGGAAATTCAACATCCTCTCCAGATCATCAACACACCGCCGGAACATGTTTAAAATACGGTGAAACACGCTCATCTGCGCATCATTGACTTGGCCGGAGGTCAGATACGACCTACGATCAAATCAAGCTTACAGATCCCAGATCGGCTTGCATGAAGCCAGGCCTGCCGGCCCTCGCCTCTTGCAGACTGAGCAGAAAGGACCTTCACATGATTAAAGGAAAAATCTTGATCAGCATTCTCACCGGTGCAATCACCCTGGCCTCAGCTGGCATGGCGACGATCATCACCAATCCCAGCGCCAGCAGCGAGTGGCTCAGCCAACGATTTTCAGCCTTCAACCTCCAGGATTCCGCCGAAAAGGGTGAAAACGACCAGGATGAATGGTTCGAAACGACCGTACCTGATGAGGCCAGACTCCTTGCTGTGACACCCGCTCCGACAATTGCTACCAGCGCCTCAGCTTCCATCGGTGATGACGAAGACTGGGACGAGGATGATGTCCAGACAGGTGATGCCAGCCTTGGCCAAACCGATGCCGTCGCTTCAGCCTCGATCCCGGCAGAAGAATCAGGCAGCACCGGCACTTCGGGCAGCTATTCGAGCGTCGATGCCGTCGCTTCAGCCTCGATCCCGGCAGAAGAATCAGGCAGCACCGGCACTTCGGGCAGCAGCACCCCTGTTGACGTCGTCGCCTCGGCCTCCAAGCCGGGCTCCTCAACGCCTGTCTCAATGGAAGGCCTGATTTCGCTCGAAGAAGCCATCAAATTCGCTCGGGCAGTTGTCGGTGATGCTGTTTACAAAGGATATGAACTCGACGATGACTACCCACCCGTCTATGAACTCTATTTTGTCAGCGGCAATACGGGGTATGAAGTGGAAGTTCTTGCTGCCAATGGCAAAATCTTGGATGTCGACAGTGAAACGGCCTATCAGGAAGACGATGACGATGATGATCATGACGGCGATGACGACGATGATCGTGACGACGATGATGATCATGATGACGATGATGACGACGATCGTGACGATGAAGAAGACGATGAAGAAGACGATGAAGAAGACGATGATTGACCGTTGATCGACATCCGTTTTGCGTCAATAACAACCAAAGAAACCCGCTTTAGTGCCAGACAGCCAACCACAAAGGCCGTCTGGCACTTTCTTTTTGGTGAGTTGCCGAATTGTCGAAAATTGCGCCAGACGGTATCATTAAACCGTAAACAGAACGGAGGATTTTAGGCATGCCCATTGAATTGATCGTGACCGACCTTGACGGCACCGTGCTCGACGAAGAAAACCGCATCCCGGAGCCGGTCAGCCACGCCTTCCGCCAGGCACGCGCCAAAGGCGTCCCAGCCATCATCGCCACGGGCCGTACTTTGATTGAAGCAGTGGACGCCCAGTCTGCCATCGGTGCCGAAGACTACAGCATCACCATGAACGGCGCGTTCGTCTTTGACCACATCAACCAGCTGCCGCTCAGCCATGCCCTGATCCCGCGCCAGACCGTCCTGACCATCATCAAACTCCTCGAATCTTTCGACGATGTCTTTTTCCACGCCTATGGCAACAACCAGCCCATCTGCTCCGAGAAGACTTTGCGCAGCATCCACCTGAGCGGTGCGGGTCCTGCTTACGTCGCCATGTACAATGCGACCCAGAGAGTCGTTCCGGACCTCATCCCATTCCTCGAGCAAACAGGCCAGGAGATCAACAAATTCTACATCACCACCCAGAACCTCGATCATCTCAACCTGATCAAGCAATACACCACCCAGGTCCCCGGCGTCCGTTGCCTCCAGTCCATGCCGCGCGGTATCGAGATCATCCCTGAATCTGTTGACAAGGCCCACGCCGTCAATCTGATTTGCCAGCACCTTGGCATAGACATTGAAAATGTTCTTCTGATCGGCGACAGCGAAAATGACATCGGCATGCTCCAGCTCGGCGGTATCAGTGTGGCTATGGGCAATGCCCCCGACCATGTCAAAATCCACGCCGACTGGATTGCCCCAACCAATACCGAAAATGGCGCAGCCGCCGCGATTGAACGCTACGTGCTGCAATAAAACGTGCCATTGTGTCCGCTGTGCGGAATTTACCTCGCCTAATGAACAAAAACCTGGCAAAACGTAGACTGCCAGGTTTTTCCTTTTGGTATAATGAAACTAAGAAGTTCATTCGACCGAGCGCATGCAGGATAAATGGACGCGGCCTTTACGCATTCAAATCCGCGCGAAAGGCCAGCAAATTCACCGAACCAGCTTCCGGTCGTACATGACGGCCCGTCGCCCGTGAAAGTCCCGGTGATTTCGATGTCCTTGAATGAAAAAATGCCAGCATCCCACGCCACTGGCCCCAAAGACCAGGCGGGTATTCTCGCCGCCTTCCTCGCCCCTCATCCGCCCATCATCATCCCAGCTGTCGGTCACGGCAGTCGCGAAGCTGACCGCACCATCGCAGCCCTGAAACAGGCTGCCGCTGATTTGGCTGCTCTGCAGCCGGAGGCGATCGTCATCCTCTCACCCCATGCCCCGATGTTCAGCGACTATGTCTATTTCTACAGCGGCGACCGTCTCTCCGGCAGCTTTGCCCAGTTTGGCCACCCGGAGAGCCGCCAGGAATGGCCGATCGATGCCGAGCTGGCCGATGCGATCATCGCTGAGATCGCGACCGAAGGCCTGCCCGGCGGCTATTTGCCCAGCCGTGAAATGCACCGCCATGGCCTTGATGGCTCACTCGACCACGGGGTCCTTGTCCCGCTTCATTACCTCGCTGCACAGACGCCTGGCATCCGGCTGGTAGCCATCTCCAGCTCCGACCTGCCTGCCGACGACATTTTCCGCCTCGGCCAGGCGATTGCCCGCGCCGCCACTGCCATGAAGCGCCGCGTCGTCCTCGTTGCCAGCGGCGATCTGTCCCACAAAGCCAACGCCAACAGCCCCTACGGCAGTTGCCCGGAGGGTGCCCAGTTCGACAGCGAACTCATGGCTGCGATTAGCTCGGGTGACTTGGGCCAGATCCTGAAAATTGACAATCGCCTGCGCGAGCGCGCCGCCGAATGCGGCTACCGCTCCTTGATTGCCCTCTGCGGCGCCCTCAGCGACCGCGCGGTTGTAACCCACGTCTATCACTATGAGGCGCCCTACGGCATCGGCTATGGCGTCGCCCGTTTCACCCCGGTTGGCCCTGCGAAGCCCGCGTCCGCCGAGCCGATGGCTGCTGCCGGGTCAGCAGCACCCACCGAGCCAGAATCACCTGCTGAGCTGGCCGATCCAGCCAAGTCACCGGTTCATTCCGTTCCCGTCACCATCGCCCGGCGCACGCTGGAAACTTACCTGCGCCAGCACAAGACCCTCACTCCGGCTGACTTGGCCCAGATCGAACCAGACCTGGACCTCAGCACCTTTTCAGGTCAGCGCGCCGGCGCCTTCGTCTCCCTGCACAAGCACGACCAGCTGCGCGGCTGCATCGGCACCACAGGCCCCACCACAGCCAGCGTCGTCACCGAGATCATCCAGAATGCCATCAGTGCCGCCATCCATGACCCGCGTTTCGACCCCGTCCGCGCCTCCGAACTCCCCGATCTCGAAATCAGCGTCGACATCCTCGAAAAAGCCGAGCCCATCACCGACAAGAGCCAGCTCGATCCACGCAGGTTCGGCGTCATCGTGCGCCATCGCGGCCGCACCGGTCTGCTGCTGCCCGACCTTGAGGGCGTCGACACCATCGAAGACCAACTCGCCATCGCCTGCCGCAAGGCCGGTATTGCTGCGGATGAACCCTGCACCATCGAACGCTTCCGTGTAACCCGCTACCATTGAACTGAGGTGATCATCATGCCAACGCCTAACCACTCAAATGGCTTTAAAGAAGCAAAATACTACGACATCCATCCGGAATTTGTCATTTGCCGTCTCTGTCCCCATTTTTGCCACATCAAACCGGGCAACCATGGCCGCTGTCTGGGCCGCGTCAATCACGATGGCATCCTGTATGCAGAAAGCTACGGCCAGATCACCTCGATCGCCCTTGATCCGATCGAGAAAAAGCCGTTGAAACGATTTTTCCCCGGCAGCACGATCCTCTCCGTTGGCTCCTACGGCTGCAACCTCGCCTGCGACTTTTGCCAGAACTGGCAGATCTCCCAGCGGCACGCCGAATCGCATTATTATCCGCCCAATGAGTTGGTCAATATTGCCCTGGCTGAGCAAGTTAACGGTAATATCGGACTTGCCTTTACGTACAATGAGCCGTTCATCACGTTTGAATACGTGCTCGACACCAGTCGGCTGGCTCATCAGGCCGGGCTCAAAACCGTCCTCGTCACCAATGGCCTGGTCAATCCCGAGCCGCTGCAGGAAATCCTGCCCCACATCGATGCCATGAACATCGACCTCAAAGCCTTCCGCGCCGCGTTTTACAACCGCTATTGCCACGGCCCGCTCGAGCCGGTCAAGCGCACGATCGAAACCGCCGCCCGCGTCTGCCATGTCGAGCTCACCACGCTCCTGATCCCCGGGCTCAACGATGACGAAGACGAAATCGACCAGCTCGCCAGCTGGGTCGCCTCGATTGACCGCCTGATCCCGCTGCACCTCTCCCGCCATCATCCCGCCTATCACATGACCCAGCCTGGGCCGATCAGCCTTGAGCGCATGCAGCTGCTCGCCAAAATTGCCCGCCGCCACCTCAGTGATGTCTTTCTCGGCAATGTCTGAGCCGGTCTGGCCAGCAGGGCAGGGAGGGGGCAACCATTACACGGACAGCAGGTGATCATCAGTTGACCGGGCAATTCCGACTGATTTCGTAGCCAATCGCCTTGCATCCCCGGAAACAGGCTGATAAAATCAGTCCATTAATCCCGGGAGACCTTTGCATGACCCAAAACCCCTCCGAATCTGCCCAGCCGCTCGATCAGCACCACGGCAAGCGCGTGCTTGTCGCCATGAGCGGCGGCGTCGACTCTGCTGTCGCCGCCGTGCTTTTGCAGCGCCAAGGCTATGATGTCACTGGCGTTACGTTGAAACTTTTTGACCGCTCGACCGAGGACGACATCGCCACCCGTTCCTGCTGCTCGCTGGAAAGCATCGAAGACGCCCGCCGTGTTTGCCACCTGCTTGGCATCGAGCACCATGTCTTCAACATGATCCGCACCTTCGAAAACAGCGTGATCAACCCCTTCGTCGATGCCTATCGCAGTGGCCTCACACCCAATCCCTGCGTCGAATGCAACCGCACGATCAAATTTGACGAACTCCTGAAAAAGGCCCGCGCCTACGGTTTTGACTACGTCGCCACCGGCCACTACTTGCGCAACCTTTTCGACCCAGCCACCGGCCTATATCACCTGCGCCGCGGCCGCGACGACCGCAAAGACCAGAGCTATGCCCTCTACATGCTGACCCAGGACCAGCTCGCCCACTTGCTCTTTCCCCTCGGTGAGCTCGAAAAAGCCGAGGTCCGCCAGATCGCCAATGAGGCTGGCCTGCGCGTCCATAACAAGCCCGACAGCCAGGAGATCTGCTTTGTTGACGGCCGCTATAGCGAATTTTTGCGCGAAACCAGCGGCGAAATTGCTCAGCCTGGCCCGATGGTCGACCTCTCCGGCCAGGTTGTCGGCCAGCACACCGGCATCATCGACTACACCATCGGCCAGCGCAAAGGCCTCGGCGCCTTCGGCCATCCCACCTTTGTCATCGACAAAGATGCCGCCACCAATACCCTCGTCGTCGGCCCCAACGAAGCCCTCTTCAACGACCGGCTCCTCGCCGACCACGCCAATTGGATCATCCCCGTCGCCAGCGGCACCACCCTCAGCGCCAAAATCCGCTACTCGGCCAAACCCGCCCCCTGCAGGATCGATCTGCTCCCCGAAGGCGGCGAGCCAGGTAGCGAGGCCGGCAGCCAGACCGGCGGCCAAGTCCTCGTCACCTTCGAGACCCCCCAGCGCGCCATCACACCCGGCCAGCTCATCGTCTTCTACCAAGGCGATGAAATGATCGGCGGTGCCACCATCCGAACCAGCCCCACCTACGGAAAATAGATTGTTCAAAAAAGGGACGCCGTCCATTTTTCGGCACCGCACCCTCAGGAGGAAACCTCATGATTCGTGAATTGCAAGACAAGATCATCGCCCTGAAAAAAGAGAAGGGCATCTGCCTTGTCGCCCATACCTACCAGGCGTCAGAAATCCTTGAAGTCGCCGACATCAAGGGTGACTCGTTCCAGCTCAGCGTCGGCGCCCAGCAGGTTCCCGAACAGACCATCGTCCTGGCTGGTGTCCGTTTCATGGCTGAGGGTGTCAAACTCCTGAACCCTGAGAAAAAGGTCATCCTGGCTCATTCTGAGGCTGGGTGCCCGATGGCTGAGCAGATCGCCCCGGCCCGCGTCGCCCAGTTCAAGCAGGATAACCCCGGGATCCCCGTCGTCGCCTACATCAATACCACCGCCGAACTCAAAGCCGTCTGCGACGTCTGCGTCACGTCCTCAACCGCGGTCAAGATCGTCTCCCGCATGCCGGAAAATGAAATCCTCTTCATCCCGGACTGCAATCTCGGCGACTACGTCCAGCGCCAGCTGCCAGACAAAAAAGTCAATCTCTGGCTCGGTGGCTGCCACGTCCATGCGGCCGTCACGGAAAAAGACGTCCTGACCGCCAAGAAACTCCATCCCGGCGCCCCGATCCTGATCCACCCCGAGTGCGTCCCCGACGTCGTCAAGCATGCCGATTTCGTCGGCTCCACCTCAGCCATCCTCGACTACGCCGCCCAGAGTGACGCCAAAGAATTCGTCATCGGCACCGAGATGAGCATTGCCGAGCATCTGGCCTACCAGTTCCCGGACAAGCAGTTCCACATGCTCTCGAAAAAGCTCGTCTGCCCCAATATGAAAATCACGTCACTGATGGATGTCTACCACGCCATTGCCGGCACCGGCGGCGACGAAATCAACCTCTCGCCCGAGCTGATGCGCGACGCCCGCCGCTCGATCGATAAAATGATCGAGCTCGGCAGCTAAGCAAAGCAACGCTAAGCTAAGCCAGGACCCCCTGCACCAGCACCATATAAACCGCCGTCCCGGCCCCGATGCTCACCAGCGAATTGCCCTTCCACAGCTGCAGCGCCACGATCACGCCGATCGCGAACGCTTCCGGCAGCCCGTGTGGTGCAGCCAGGACATCGACTCCTTTGAGGCAATACACGACCAGAAAGCCGATTACGGCATAGGGCAGGACCTTGCCCAGATACGTCACATAAGGGTGCGTATCCCGGTCGGCCGGGAAAAGAATGAAGGGCAAAAATCGTGTCGTCATGGTCGCCAGCATCATCAAGCCAATGATGACCATGGTTTCAAAAGGCGAAAGAAACATGCTCAAACCTCCTCGGCCACTTGCAGTTTTTCCCGGAAGACGAGCAAAATCACCAGAATCGCGACCATCGCCGGGATAATGAACCGGTCCGGTCCGAAGATAAGCAAGCAGGCCACCGAGCTGGCGACCCCGATCATTGCCGGGCCATGCTTTTTCTGGCTTTTCCACTGGCTTGTAAAAATCACGACAAACAGCGCGGTCAGGACGAAATCGAGCCCGCGTGTGTTGAACGAGAGCATTGATCCGAGAAGACCGCCCATGACCGAGCCGAGCACCCAGTACACGTGATTCAGAACGGTCACGAAAAACATGAACCACCTGCGGTCCACGCCCTCCGGCGGCTCGGCCGAACACAGGATCGAAAAGGTCTCATCTGTCAGCCCGAATATCAGGTAAGGCCGAAACCGCCCTGCCCCGCGAAATTTGTCCAGCAAGGACAAGCCATAGAACAGATGCCGCGCATTGATCATCAAGGTCAGCACAAACGCATAGACCGGGTTGAATGCCGCGGTCAAAAACGTGATCCCCACGTACTGCGCCGATCCCGCAAAGACGAACAAGCTCATCAGGAATGTCCAGCCAACCCCGTAGCCTTTGCTCGCCATCAGGATCCCGAACGCCATTCCCAGGAAAGAAAAGCCCGTCAACACCGGCACCGTATGCGGAAATGCCGCCCGCAAGGCCGCCGTTTTCACGCCCGTTCCCGGGCCAACGGACCCAGCTGGCTGGCCCTGCTCCCGATCATCCAACCCCGTTGTCATCTCATTGACTCCTCATCGACCGGCACATAAACCGATCGTTTTTCGCTACCCATCACCATATTCGTCTCCACGCGGCACACCGCTGGATTGCCCATCAGCGAGTCATTCACGAAATCGTGGCAACTCGCCATGTCGCGCGCGACAATTTCCGACGATTATGCAAGATAAAATTTCGAAAGTAAATCACGAAACTGAATAAAAAACCGAAAAAACGCATAATCAAAAAATTTAAATCAGAAAGCATCTCGATTTTAGCAGAAAGCAAAGCGGAAATTGACATCGTATGAATAGGCTGCCGAAAATGGGACCCCGTCCCTTTTTCGGCAGCCTATCCGCCATCTGAATATTTGCCGGATATCGGACCACTTCCCTTTTCTGATATAATTCCCCGTAGGAGGTTCACTATGATACTTTCACCTCGTAAAATTGCATTGATCGTTGTCGTTGCCGTTGTGGCACTTTTTGTCGTCACGCTTGGCAGCTCGACTGTGTACACCGTCGCCGAGTCTGAACAGGCGGTCATCACGACTTTTGGCCGCTACACGAAGACCAGCAGCGCTGGCTTGCACGTCAAATTGCCCTGGCCGATCCAGTCGGTCACCATCCTGCCCGTCAATCTGACCCAGAAGATCGAGCTCGGCTACATCGAAAACAATGACGGCACCTTCACCTCTGTACCCGACGAAAGCAACATGATCACCGGCGACATGAACATCGTCAACATCGACTTTTTCGTCGAATGGAAAATCAGCGACCCCTACAAATACCTGTTCATCACCGACAACCCGAAGCTGATCCTGAAAAACATGATCCAGGGCGCAGTCCGCTCCGTCGTTGGCACGCGAAACATCGACGACGTCCTGACCATCGGCAAGATCCAGATCCAGGCCGACGTCAAGGAGCAGCTCACCCAGAGCCTCATGACCAACGACATCGGCGTCATGATCATCGACGTCAAAGTCAACGACTCCGAGCCGCCGACAGAAGAAGTCGCCAAGGCCTTCCGCGACGTTGAAACCGCCAAGCAGGAAAAGGCGACCGCCATCAACCAGGCGCTCGAATACCAGAACGGCAAAATCCCGGCCGCCAAAGCCCAGGCCGACAAAATTATCAAAGACGCCGAGGGCGCCAAGCAGGCCAAAATAAACCTCGCCACCGGTGAGCGCGACAAATTCCTTGCTATGTTCAACGAATACCTCAATTTCCCCGCCATCACCCGCCAGCGCATGTATCTCGAAATGATCGAGACCGTCCTGCCCGGCGTCAAAGTCTACATCGACGACGGCACCGGAACCAGCAAGCTGCTGCCCCTCGAGCCCTTTTCCGGCACGAGCACCGGCAGCACAAGCGGAACCAGCAACACGACGGGGGTGAACTGACATGCCTGACAATACCTTCAACACCAGCGGTTCCAACCCGTTCAGCAACGCCGCCCCCGGCCGTGCGCCCAAAGCCAAATCCCCCTTGCGCCACATCGGCCGCGCCGGCCTTGCCATCATCATCATCGCCATCCTCATGGTCGTGTCCGGCTCCCTCTACACCGTCAACGAAGGCGAATATGTCTTCATCACCCAGTTCGGTGCCATCCAGTCGATCCAGATGGACGCCGGTCTCAACGTTAAACTTCCCTTCATCCAGGATGTCAATCGCCTGACCAAGAAGCAGATGATCTACAACATCGCCCCCAGCGAAGTCCTCACTGCCGACAAAAAGGCCATGATCGTCGACAGCTACTCGATCTGGGCGATCGAAGACGTCACCACCTTCATCCGCACCGTCGGCAACATCGCTGAAATGCAGAAGCGCATCGACGCCTCCACCTACAGTGTGATCAAGAACGTCATGGGCAGCCTCGAGCAGAGCGCGATCATCGCCGACACCGAAGCCGGCCGTACCTCACTCAACAAAACGATCACCGAGCAAGTCGCCGCCCAGCTCAAAGGCTACGGCGTCCACATCCAGACCGTCGAAGTCAAGCGTTTCGACCTGCCCAGCGACAACGAAGCTGCCGTTTTCAGCCGCATGATCTCCGAGCGCGCCCAGATGGCCGCCACCTTCAAGGCTGAAGGCGAATTCGAAGCCGCCAAAATCCGCAACGAAACCGACAAGACAGTCGAAATCCTGCTCGGCGAAGCCCGCGCCCAAGCCCAGCGCCTGGTCGGCGAAGGGGAAGAAGAGTACATGGCCATCCTCAAGGAACTCTACAACGACCCGGCCAAAGCCGACTTCTACGTCTTCGTCCGCGAACTCGAAGCCGCCAAAAAAGCCCTCGCCGGCGACAAAACCCTGATCATCGGCCAAAACTCGCCTCTCGTCGACATCCTCAACAACCAGTAATCAACAACCAGTAATCAACAACCAGTAACAAAAAACCAGTAACCAAAGGAGCACCCAACCTGCATGGACTGCAAACACCAGGCCAAATTTTCATTCAAGACCCTCTTTGCCAAAAAGCCCACCTACACCTGCAAAAAATGCGGCGTTGACCTCGAAATGACCACCATGACCCAGTCGATCAGCCGCGCCCTCAACAGCATCCTCATCGCGGCCCTGTTCTTCAGAGTCCTCGCTGGCAAACCCGCCGAAGACGTTCCCGGCATGATCCTGAGCTTTGCCGTGCTCCTTTTGTACATCCTCATCTACATCATCGCTTACTATTTCCTCGTCACCTTCGGTAAATTCGTCGCAAAAGCCCCCGCCCCGATCGAACCGATCGTGGTGCCAGGCACCGAAAGCGGCCCGAGCAGCACGACAGACCAGGCCCCTGCCGCCACATCGGATGCGACAGCCGCTGGGTCAGCTTCCCCGGATGCCAAGCCAGCCCTCTCCAAGGAGCAGCAGGACCTCATCGCCCTCTACAATTCCTACCTGCCAGAAGATGAAAAAAAAGAATCCGCACCGAATCAAACGACCAGCGCTACCCCTGGTCCAGCTCAGGCCGCAGCCCAACCCATGCCCCATCTGCACGAAGCCTGCGTCCACACCCCGCAGAAAAGCTGGAAAAACTACATCCCCAGCCAGTTCAATTTCACCTGTGAAAAGTGCGGCCAGCCGATCACTTTTTCCCAGCAGACCAAAAAACACGTCAACCTCGCGATCATGGCGGTCATTTTTGCCATCCTGATGCCATCCTTCCTTGACACCAACGTCAGCCACCTCAAGTTCCTCGGCCTCACCGCCATCGCTGTCGCCATTTCGACAGGCATCCAATACTATTTCGTCACAAAAAGCAAATACATCGACAATCCGCAGGCCCCTAAAACCGGCCAGTCCCGCCGCCGCCGCTGACCAGCACGGCTCGGCAAAACCACCCAATGCAAACCAGAGATAAAATCCCAGCCATTTCCCGCAGCCTGGCACTGGCATTAGCCCTCGCGCTGACCATTTCCATCCTGAGCGCCTGCTCTGCCCGTACAGCCCAATCCATTGTCGATGACATCCGGGAACCTGTTGAACAGATCCTGACCGACTCATCCTCGGCACTCGAATCCGCCGCGGAGAAATTCCCAGCTAAAACCACTGCCAAATCTTCCGCCAGCGAACCGGTTCCTTCCAATGAACCCATCCTCGACACCACTCGGGCCACCCCCAGCCGATCGTTCGACGAAATTGTCCTCACCGCCATCCGCGACGCCCTCGACCATTACCAGAACAAAGTCATTCTCGATGAAGCCGTCACCCAGTACACCTTCACCGAAGAGCAGACCGACGAGCTGATCGACCGCGTCTATACCCTCTACGACCAGGTTTTCCGCGAAAATGCCCAATACTTCTGGCTCGACGGTTCCGCCCGCATCGAATACTCCATCCTCCAGACTAAAACCCCGACCTTCAACGCCATGACCCTGGAAATGGGCTACACCCCTGGTTATGCCGACGCCAGCATTGAGACGCTGAAATCCCGCCAGACCGCGCTTCTCTCCGAAGCCAGCAACATCGCCGCCCTCGCAAACCAGGCACCGACACACTGGCAGCAGCTTCAGATCGTCCACGACCACCTGATCCGCAACACCGTCTACGACACCACCCTCGACCAGACCACAAACAACGCTGCCAGCGCCCTGTTAGACCACCTGACCCTCTGCCAGGGCTATGCCCAGTCCTTCCAGCTCATCACCCAGAAGCTCGGCATCCCCGTCACCCTCATCACCGGCTCCTCCGAAGGCGTCGATCACGCCTGGAACCTGGTCTGGCTCGACGGTCAGCCCTATCACATCGACGTCACCCACGACGATCCCGTCCCCGACGGCGGCGAGAGCGACCAGCCGACCCACATCAACTTCCTCCGCTCCGATGCCATGATGCGCCAGACCCACACATGGAACACCGACGACTACCCCCGCGCAACCAGTGACGGCGCCCAATATTACCGTCTCCAGGACCTCACCGCCGCCACCCTCGACGAACTCGACGCGCGCATCGCCCACTTCGTCAGCCAGGCCGACTTCACCGACAGCCAGCCCGACCTGCTCGAAATCCTCTACCTCGGCGACGACCTCCCCGATAAAACCACCGCCGAAGACCTCCTCATCAACCAACTCCGCGCCCAAACCAACCTCCGCACCATCACCTACCGCGCCACCATCGACAAAGCCATCATCTCCCTCGAAGTCCTCCCGAACTAAAAAGGGACCGGGTCCCTTTTTAGGCAAAGGCATTCAAAGCCCCGCCATCACGAAGTCTCGGCACGATAGTTCGAAATCGCGACTTTGCATAAGAATGCAGAATCGTGGATAAAACAATCAAATTTTTCAAAAAAGGGACCCGGTCCCAAATTAACCACTGGAGGCCGAACGCTATGCCCTGGATCTTCACCATCAATCCCGGCTCCACCTCCACCAAGACCGCACTCTTCCATGACACCACCTGCGTCTGCGAGTCTGTCGTGCGCCATGAGCACGCCGCCCTGGCCGCACTGCCCACGCTCCAGGACCAGCTCCCCCTGCGCCTGGCGGCCATCGAGCAGGCCCTCGACGAGGCCATCGTCCAAGCCCAGGAGCAAGACTGGCAGCCCGACCCAGACCTCGCCGGCTACCCGCCCCTGACCACGCCGCCCACCAGCCCCGCCGACATCGACGCCTTCGTCGGTCGCGGCGGCCTCCTGCGTCCCCTCACCAGCGGCACCTACTCGATCAACTCCGATATGCTCGCCGATCTCACCACCCATCGCTATGGTACCCACGCCAGCAACCTCGGTGCCCCCATCGCCCACAGCCTGGCCACCACCCACGGTGACCACAGCGCCAAACCTGCTTTCATCGTCGATCCCGTCACCGTCGACGAATTCGAGCCGCTCGCCCGCTACACCGGCTTGCCCCAGCTCAAAAGGCTCAGCCGCTTCCACGCCCTCAACCACAAAGCCATCGCCCGCCGCGCCGCCGCCCAGATCGGCCGCCCCTACAGCGAGCTCAACCTGATCATCGCCCATCTCGGCGGCGGCATCTCCATCGCCGCCCACCGCCAAGGCCGCGTCATCGACGTCAACAATGCCCTCGAAGAAGGCCCCTTTTCCCCGGAACGCGCCGGCACCCTGCCGACCCTCCAGCTTCTAGACCTCTTCGAGAGCCAAACATACACCCCCGCCCAGATCCGCACCCTCCTCGTCGGCCGCGGCGGCCTGTTCGCCTACACCGGCACGACCGATGCCCGCGCCATCGAGGAAGCCGCACACACCGATCCCGAAAAACGCGAACTTCTTGACGCCATGGCCTACCAGATCGCCAAAACCATCGGGTCCATGGCCGTCGCGCTGAAAGGCCAGGTCGACGCCATCATCCTCACCGGCGGCCTCGCCCGCAGCTCCATCCTGACCACAGCCATCACCGAATCGACCCAGTTCCTCGCCCCTGTTCTCGTTATCCCCGGCGAAGATGAAATGCTCGCCATGGCCGAAGGCGCCCTGCGTGTCCTCACCGGTCAGGAAGCCCCGAAAACGTACGAAAGTGAGGTCTGAGCGGTGGATAATTTCGCCCAACTCGAACAACTCCTCGCCGGCCGCAGCCCCGGCCGCATCGCCGTCGCCGCTGCCCACGACAGCCATGTCCTCGAATCCGTCCACGACGTCTGGCAAAAAGGCTATGCCTCACCCATCCTGATTGGTGACAAAGAGAAAATCTTCGCGATCGCCGACGAGCTCCAAATCGACGTCTCCCACATGACCATCATCAAGGAACTCGAAGACCGCCGCGCCGCCGAAATGGCTGTCAACCTTGTCAACAACCGCGAAGCTGATGTGCTCATGAAAGGCGCCCTCCAGACCGCCGATCTCCTCAAAGCCGTCCTCGAGCGCGACAAAGGCCTGAGGACCAACCGCCTCTTGAGCCACGTCGGCCTTTATGAAATCAACAACTACCACAAATTACTATTTGTCACTGATGGCGGCATCAACATCGCTCCCGACCTCAAGCAAAAAACCGACATCGTCACCAATGCCATTACCGTCGCCCGCGCCCTCGGCGTCGAAAAGCCCAAAATCGCCGTTCTCGCCGCCGTCGAAACCGTCAACCCCGCCATGCAGCCCACCCTCGATGCCGCTGCCCTCACCCTCATGAGCCAGCGCGGCCAAATCAAAAACTGCATCATCGACGGCCCCCTGGCCATGGACAACGCCATCAACCTCGAAGCCGCCGTCCACAAAGGCATCAGCTCCCCCGTCGCCGGCGACGCCGACATCCTCCTAGTTCCCAACATCGAAGCCGGCAACATCCTCGTCAAAGGCCTCATCTTCCTCAGCAACGCCCGCTCCAGCGGCATCATCACCGGCGCCCGCGTCCCCCTCGTCGTCACCTCCCGCGCCGAAAGCAGCGAAGCCAAATACTACTCCATCCTCCTCGCCCTCGCCATCCACGACCAAATCTGCTAAAAATGGGACCCGGTCCCTTTTTCGGCACAAATCGCACTAATCCACCCAATCCCTCGTAACAACTAAACCAAAACATCGACAAACACCATCATCCGCCGAAATTGGGACCCGGTCCCTTTTCCGGCACCGAGCAGGAGGCAACCATGAGCCACATCAAGAAAACCATTCTCTCCGTCTGGGTTGAAGACAAGCCTGGCGTTCTCTGGCACGTCACCGAGCTGTTCGGCGAGGAAAATTGCAACATCGAAAGCCTCGCCGTCGGATCCACGGAAAAACCCGGCGTCGCCCGCATCACGATCATCATCAAGGGCGAGCATCAGGCTGTCGAAAAAGTCATCGCCCGCCTCAACCGTGTCACCAACCTCGTCCAGGTCAAGCGCGTCAACGACGCCGAAACCATCCTGATGGAGCTGGGCCTGATCATGGTCGACGCCCCAGACGAACGCAAAACCGACCTCATCAACCTTGTCAACGTCTTCCGCGGCAAAATCATCGACGTTGCCTCCAACTCCATGACTGTCGCTGTCTCCGGCAGCCCCGACAAAATCCAGGCCATGACCGACCTCCTGCGCCCCTACGGTATCCTCGAAATCGTCCGCACCGGCACCATTGCCATGGAAAGAGGGAAGAGGGGGAGCTGAAACCGGTAAGAAATATGACTGGATGACCTTACAAGCGGTCATAAAAATTACCAGATACCGAAAAAGAAACTACGTTCCCCAATCGCCACCTTGCATAAAAATGCAGCCCGTGCATACACACCGGCTGCATTTTCTTTCCAATTTCATGATTGTCTATGTTATTGAAATGAGAAAATAACCTGGAAATATCCGTGGTAGTTTCTTTTCACAATATTCCTGATGATAGAACATATTTTTCCATTGAACATGACATTACTCATAAATACCACCAGGAAATAAATACAGCTCCGCACCAGTTCGCAGCTACCGCTGCCGCGCTGGCTCGTGATCAGAGACCTACCCCTCGAACTGGCTGTTGTACAGCTCGGCGTAGAATCCGCCCGCCGCAAGCAGCGCCTCATGCCGGCCCTGCTCGACAATGTCGCCGTCGCGCATGACCAGGATCAGGTCCGCATCGCGGATGGTCGACAAACGATGGGCAATGATGAAGCTCGTCCGCCCATGCATCAGCCGCGCCATTGCCTTCTGAATCAGCACCTCCGTGCGCGTGTCGACCGAACTCGTCGCTTCATCGAGGATCAGGATCGACGGATCTTTCAGCACCGCACGCGCGATCGTCAACAACTGCTTCTGGCCCAGCGAAATATTGTTCGCCTCTTCATTCAGCTCCATGTCGTAGCCATGCGGCAGCGTGTGGACAAAATGGTCCGCATAAGCCGCCTGCGCCGCCTCGATCACCGCCGCGTCATCCGCGTCCGGCCGGCCAAAACGCACATTTTCCCGGATCGAACCGTTAAAGAGCCACGTGTCCTGCAACACCATGCCGAACTGCGCCCGCAAATCGTTGCGCGTCATCTGCGTGATGTCGACCCCGTCGACCGAGATCGAGCCGCTGTTCAGCTCATAAAAACGCATCAGCAGCTTGACCAGCGTCGTCTTGCCAGCGCCCGTCGGCCCGACAATCGCCACCTTCTGGCCCGGCTCGATCGTCACCGAAAAGTCATTGATAATCGTGCGCCCCTCGACATAGCCGAAATGCACATGGGAAAATTGCACCGCACCACGCAGTTGAGCAGGGCAGACCGCATCAGAAGGCTCAGCGATTTCCTCGCCCTCCTCCAAAAACGCAAACACCCGTTCCGCCGCCGCCATGGTTGACTGCAGCACATTCGCGATGTTTGCCACCTGCTGGATCGGATGGTTGAACTGGCGCACATACTGGATAAATGCGAGAATGTCGCCGATCAAAATCTTGCCCGTCACAGCCAGCAAACCGCCAAGCAGACTGACCACGACATAGCCCAGGTTGCCGACAAAACCCATCAGCGGCATCATCAGACCCGACAAAAACTGCGATTTCCAGCCCGAGCGATACAATTCGCGGTTCAATTCCTCAAAAATCGCCACCGAGCGCGCCTCGCCGTTGAACGCCTTCATGACCAGGTGACCGCTGTACATTTCCTCGACATGACCATTGATGTGGCCCAGATATGCCTGCTGTGTTTTGAAAAAACGCTGCGATTGCTTGACGATGAGCATGATGAGCATCATCGAAAGCGGTAAAACCAGCACAGCCGCCAGCGTCATCAGCCAGCTGATCGTGAGCATCATCACGACAATCCCCAAAAGCAGCGCCACTGAAGAGACAATTTGCGACAAACTTTGGTTGAGCGTATTGCTCACCGTGTCGACATCATTCGTCACCCGCGACAAAACCTCACCATGCGTCGTCCGGTCGAAATATTTCAGCGGCAGCCGGTCGATTTTCGCCGCAATCCGCTCGCGCAGATTGTAGCTGATTTTCATCGCCACCCCCGACATCAGGTAGCCCTGGATGTAGCCGAGCAGCGTGCTCACACCATACAAGACCGCCAGCCAGACCAGGATCCGCCCGATCGCGGCAAAATCAATCCCGCCCGCGACCTGTACCTTGGCCAGGATCCCTTCGACCAGTTTGTTCGTCGCCGTGCCCATCAGTTTCGGCCCGATTATCGTAAACACCGTGCTGCCGATTGCAAACACCAGAACCAGGATCGTCGTCCACCAGTAAGGCCGCATGTATTCTAAAAGTTTGCGCGTCGTGCCTTTGAAATCGCGCGCCTTTTCGCCCGGCATCATCATGCCCGGACCATGTCCCGGACCACCCGGACCCGGCCCGCGCCGCATCCCCGGCCCACCCGGGCCGCCAGCCGCACCAGCCGGACCAGCCGCACCAGACGCTCCGCCGCCAGCGTTTTTCCCATCCGGCCCCAGCCGGTTTTCCCTGATCATTTTCAAACGGTCACTCATTTCGCCAATTCCTCCGCTGACAACTGCGACGCCGCGATCTCGGCATACACCTGACACGTCACCAAAAGCTCTTCATGCTTGCCGACACCGACAATCCGGCCCTCGTCGAGCACGATGATCTGCTCGGCATGCCGGATCGTGCCGATCCGCTGCGCCACGATGAGCACCGTACTCGCCGCCGTCTGCTCATGCAGGGCCCGGCGCAGCGCTGCGTCGGTCCGGTAGTCCAGCGCCGAGAAACTGTCATCAAAAATATAGACCGGTGCCCGTGTCGCCAGCGCCCGGGCGATAGACAGGCGCTGCTTTTGCCCGCCCGACACGTTCGCACCACCCTGGGCCACGACTGAAGCAAATCCATCCGCAGAAGAGGAAATGAAATCCATCGCCTGCGCCGTCTGCGCCGCCTCTGCGACCTCGTCATCCGTCGCCTCTGCGCGGCCGTAACGGATATTTCCTGCGATATCACCGGTAAAAAGAATGCCTTTTTGCGGTACATAACCGATCGTCGCCCGCAAATCCCCCTGTCGCAGCCGCCTGATATCGACGCCGTCGAGCAATATATCGCCTTCGGACACATCATAAAAGCGCGGGATCAGGTTGATCAGGGTCGATTTGCCGCTGCCCGTCGAGCCGATAAAAGCCGTTGTCTGGCCCGGTTCGGCGACAAAGCTGATCCCCGACAGCACCGGGTCATCCGCGCCCGGGTAGCGGAACGACACATTGCGAAACTCGATCCGCCCCCGCACCGGCTGCTCCAGCTGATCCGGCTGCTCCGGGTCGACAATCGACAAATCCGTGTCGATGACTTCGACCACCCGCTGCGCCGCAACGCTTGCCCGCGGCATCATTACGAACACGAACGAGACCATCAGGAACGAGAAAATGATCGTCATGCTGTATTGCATGAAAGCCATCATGTCGCCAACTTGCATCACGCCGGCATCGATCCGCTGCGCCCCAACCCAGACGATCAGAAGCGTCGTGGCATTCATGATCAACATCATGAACGGCATCATCAGCACCATCACCCGGTTGACGAAAAGGTTCGTTTTCGTCAGTTCCTCATTAGCCCGGGCGAATTTTGCCTGCAACTGCGGCTGCGTGTTGAACGCCCGCACGACCAACAGGCCGGTCAAAATTTCCCGCGTCACCAGATTGAGCCGGTCGATCAGCTTCTGGATGATCTTGAACCGCGGCATCGCCACCATAAAGACCGAGCCCAGCAAGGTGAGCAGCGCGACAATTGCCAGGCCAATGATCCAGATCATCGACACATCGCCCCGGGCGATTTTCAAAATGCCGCCGATCGCCATCATCGGGGCGAAGAAGAGGACCCGCAGCAAAAACACCAGGGTCATCTGGATCTGCTGGATGTCGTTCGTCGTCCGCGTGATTAAGGACGCCGTCGAAAACTTGTCGAACTCGGCATTCGAGAATTGCTCGACCTTGGTGAAAATCCCCTTGCGCAGGTCATGTGCCAGACCGGCCGCCACGCGCGCCGAGAAAAAGCCGACCGCGATCGCAAACATCACACTCGCCAGCGCGATCAACAGCATCCAGCCGCCCATCCGCCAGATGTAGCGGTTCTGCAAAGCGCCCACATCGACACCATCCTCCACATACATGGCCCGGATCACCGCAATCGCCGCCTGCCTCTGCACTGCTCCACTCATCCCCGGCGCCAGAGGGGCCAGCGCCGGAATCAAATCCGCCTCCAGCGCTGAAAGCTCCGCCTCCGACAAATCCGACCGCAGCTCCCACAGCCCACCTTCCTGCGAAATCACATACGCCGCCCGAAGCCGCGAAACGCCCTCGTCCGTAAGCTCGGAGGTCAGTTTGCCAAAAAAGGGACCCGGTCCCTTTTCTGGCACAGCACGCTCGATCCCGCCCTGCTGCAGCCCGACATTGACAATATTCGACATGTAGTCGGGCAGCGCCAGGTCCGTCATCGCCTGGGCAAACAACAGCGCCACGATCACAACGACCGAGACCCAATAAGGTTTCAAATACCGTATCAATTGCATCATTTTGTCGCATCCTCCGTCGCATCGTGCCGCGTCCGGTGCATCCCGTGCCCGATCACCGCGCCATCGTTCATCTTCACCAGCAAGCTCTCCAGACGTTCCAGCGCCTGGAAAAATTGCCGCTGCTCCGTTTTCGTCAGTTTGTCGACCTGCTCCCTAAACCGCGACCCGCGCCGCTCACGCAGCCGCTCGGCAAACTCGCGTCCCGAATCCGTCAGCTGCAACACCTGACGCCGCCGGTCATCCGGATCCACCTCCCGCGTCACAAAACCCCACTCGATGAGCCGGTTCGCGATCGGCGTGAACGACCCCTTCTCGAGGCCCAGAAACCGCGCCACCGTCGACATCGGACTCGGTCCATGGATCTTTAAAAAAACCACCGCATGTACATGCGTCTTATTCAGCCCATCCAGATCCCCAAACGCCACCCCATGCCCCTCGAAAAAAGCATGCGAAAACGCCGGAATCAAATGGAAAATCAGCTTCATCTCCCGCTCACTCAAACCGCCAGCCCCAGCACAGCAACCAAAACCCGTCTCGTCAGTCATCCAGATCACCTCTGTCAAAATTCGCTAATCGCCATTATGCACCCACCGATGCCTCGCGTCAATTGGTTTGAAATAAAACCAAAATATTTTGTTTTCAAACTAAATATCGCTGGTAGGAAATTTCTGATAACTTTCAAGTAGCATAAACAAATCTGCAACAGTAATTGCTTATATGTAACATTTAAAGTCGCATATACGAGTATTCGTCTCTGCCATAATCAAAGCACGCGTACTCCTGACAAATATTCGCCGAATTTCGACAAAAATCTTTCGTGCAACCGGTTGAATAAGCCAAAAATGCGCTAAAATAGGGAAAAGGGAAGAGGCGGTTCATACTACCGCCCCGGACATGAAACCACACACCTCAGCATAACGGCCTGACCCGTCCCACACCCACTATCTACCTCACCCCGCCCACCCCACGATCCCGCCCCCGGTCCCAGCCTGCCGGCTGTGCCCGGTTCCGTCGCCCGGCTGCTCAAACCAACCGTACAAAGGAGATCACCACCATGAAGCGTTCCAGCGGAATCCTCATGCCCATCTTCGCTCTCCCAGGCCCCTGGGGCATCGGCTGCTTCGACCAAGTCGCCCGCTCCTTCGCCGAGAAAGTCGCGCAAGCCGGCTTCAAGTACTGGCAGATCCTGCCCCTCAATCCCACCAGTGCCGGCGACTCCCCCTACCAGGGCCTCTCCGCCTATGCCGGCAACCCTTACTTTATCGACCTCCAGCAGCTCCACGACCAACACCTCCTCACCGCCGAAGACCTCAACGAAGGCCTCTACCCCTGGGCGCAGGACAAAGTCGACTACGGCTGGCTCTACCACACCCGCGAAGCCCTCCTCCACAAGGCCTACGCCCGCCTCGGCGACGAACACCGCCACCGCATCGCCGCCTTCATCGCCAAAAACGAACGCTGGCTCCCCGACTACACCCTGTACCGCGCCATCAAAAAGGCCAACGGCGATCGCCCCTGGTGGGAATGGGAAGGCCCCCTGCGCCGCCACGAACCCCAGGCCCTCGCCGAATTTGCCGACAAATACGCCGACGAAATCGGCTACCACAGCTTTGTCCAGTACGAGTTCGACCGCCAGTGGCAGTCCCTCAAGTCGGACATCAACCATCTCGGCGTCGAAATCATCGGCGACATGCCGATTTACGTCTCCCAGGACAGTTCCGACGCCTGGTCCCGCACCGACCTTTTCGAAATGGACGAAGACAGCCGCCTCCTGCGGGTCGCAGGTGTGCCACCGGACTACTTCACCGCCGACGGCCAGCTCTGGGGCAATCCACTCTACCGCTGGGACCTCATGGAAAAGGACAACTTCGCCTGGTGGATCGACCGCATTCGCACCGCCCTCACCACCGTCGACGTCGTGCGCATTGACCACTTCCGCGGCTTCGAATCCTACTGGGCCGTCACCGCCGGCGAATCCACCGCCCGCAACGGCCAATGGGAAAAAGGCCCCGCCATGAATCTGTTCGACATCGTCCTCAAAACCTTCCCCAACGCCCCGATCATCGCCGAAGACCTAGGTGACATCGACGACGACGTCCGCAGCTTCCTCAACGCCACCGGCCTACCGGGCATGAAAGTCATGCAATTCGGCTTCGACGGCTACTTCGACGGCAACGACCTGCCCCACGCCCACGTCCCCAACAGCGTCGTTTACACCGGCACCCACGACAACACCACCACCATTGGCTGGCGCCAGACCCTCGACCCCGACAAAGCCAAATTCGTCGGCCAATACATCCGCTACACCCCCCACCACCCCGAAAACACCCCCGCCGACAACCTCGACTTCTGCCGCGCCTTCATCCAGACCCTCTGGATCTCACCCGCCCACCTCGCCGTCGCCCCCATCCAAGACTTCCTCGCCCTTGACGCCACCACCCGCATCAACACCCCAGGCACCCCCAGCAACAACTGGATCTTCCGCCTCCCCGACGAAACCCTCGCCCAACTCGACATCGAATGGATCAAGCAGCTCAACCGGACGTATTATAGGTAAGGGACCGGGTCCGTTTTTCGGCAGACCGCCGAAAAACAGGACCCGGTGTAATAAAAACCACAAAAAACGGACCTTTTAAACGGGTCCGTTTTTGATTTCAATACAAAAATATTTGCCAAAAAGCGAAGAAAAAAGCCGAATTATTTCGAAAAGATGCAAGAGAGAGAGTTGCCGAAAAAGAGACCCTGTCCCTGATTGTTTATTATATACAATAAATGATATTGTTATATAAAACATGATATAATGAAATTGTTTGGGAATTTAAGCCAGCCACATTCATGTGCATCCGAAACACACGGAAGCAATTTGAGAAGGGGGTGGTGGCACATTTTTGGATATAAATGCGCTTGTACAACTCGATTGAAACAAAGCATGGACGCTTGATTCGGCGGTTTTTCAATTAACTTGGGATACAATGAAGCGCAACCCCAATGTGGACACCTGGATTGCGTGGAGTGAATGGTGTAACCGGCCCTCTTGACGTGTTTGGGAGGGATTTATATGCATGACAGGCGAATGATAAGAGGAAAAATAAGCCTGTTGATCACATTTTCATTGCTCGTCCTCATATTGGCTGTTGGTACGGTCAGTGCCGCAAATACCCCGCCAACCCTGTTATCACCAGATGACGGTAGTGAAACCACTGACACAACACCAACACTGGACTGGACTGCGGTAACGGGAGCTGATCGTTATCAATGGCAAGTTGGTAATTATGATCTTTCGGTTATTGAACGTTCAGGTACGATTTATGGATCACCACCTAGCAGCCAAGTGACAACTTCGTCACTTGAATATGGTCTTAAATTCTGGCGTGTCCGAACCTATGATAGCGGATCCTACGGCGCATGGTCATCAATCTGGTCCTTTAGCGTCGTCAGGGTAATAAGTCCGACTCTGGTATTCCCCGCCAATGGCTCGCAACTGTTTGACACGACACCATACCTGGACTGGTCCAGAGTTGACGGTGCGGATGAATATGAATGGCAGATTGACAACTCTGCACTTTTTACATCGCCTGAAGCAACTGGCACCGCTACTGCCAGCAACGCTTTCGTCACGACTGCACTGCCCTATGGCACTTATTATTGGCATGTCAGGGCCAGGGATGGCAGCTATTACAGCAACTGGTCCTACCCTGAGTGGTCTTTCACCATTTACAATGGCAAACCCACCCTGGTCTCACCAGCCAACGGCTCTTCGACAACAGACACAACACCCAGCCTTGACTGGTCGGATGTGTCGGAAGCCGAATCGTATGACTGGCAGGTCGCCAACGATGCAGATTTCCTCTCTCTAGTCTATACAGGCTCATCGGCATCATCCAATGCAACAACCGAGTTTCTTGGCTATGGAACGATGTATTGGCGCGTCAGGGCCAATGACTACCTGGAGGTCGGCAATGGTCCGACCCATGGTCTTTTGACAATCGTCGTGCAAAAGCCAACGCTCGTGTCACCAGCCAATGACTCGCAAATCACCGATACCACGCCTGCCCTGGACTGGACCACAGTATCCGGCGCAGATAGCTACGAATGGCAATATGATGACAATCCTGAATTCACATCACCTTCAGGCAGTACTCGATATGGCGAATCCAACTCAAACACAATCATCAACTCAACCTTATCCTTCGGCACCTATTACTGGCGCGTCAGAACCATTGATAACAATACGCCCAGTGACTGGTCCGATCCGTTCCATTTCACTGTTGTTCCAGAAAACAGCATCACCGCCGCCATTTCACCTGAAACAGCAACAGCAAGTGAATCAAAAACCTATGACCTGACGATCACGGCCAATGCCTTGAACGATCATTATCTAGGTTCGGCTGTTGTGGATATCCCATCCGGGTGGGCTGTAACCGCCCAGAGTATCCATGCCATCTCAACCGGCAGAAATTGGTCTGTTGCACTCTCCGGCGGCTCTGCCGGTGAATTGCGGTTGACTGCAGATTCAATGTCGGTATCCAACCAGCTTCGAGCGACCGAATTTGTTACCGTCCGATTTACTGCGACATCCGCTGCGACTGAAGCTACCTATATCTTTACAACCACCGGCTACGACAACGAAATCGGTACGGCTGTATTCCCGCTCATCGGGGCACAGCCTCAAGTCGTTGTGAGCGGCAGCAGCGGATCGGCGCCCGCCATTACAACGCATCCGTCTCCTGTCACGATCACCTACGGTGCGAACGCGACCTTCTCGGCAGCCGCCAGCGGCACACCAGAACCGTCGGTCCAATGGCAAATCCTCCTGGCAGGTGATCCTGATCTGGAAGAAAACTGGGGGGATATTGCGGGTAAAACCAGCACGACACTCGAAATTGAACAACCTTCAGTTGTCGCAAGTGGCAACAAAGTCCGAGCTGTCTTCACCAATGCCTCAGGTTCTGCCACCACCAACTCAGCCTTGCTGACCGTTAATAAAAAAGCCCTGACCGTGACCGGCCTGACGGGCAACAACAAGGTCTACGACGGCACGACTGCAGCAACCACAAGCGGCACCCCGGCTCTCAGCGGCGTCATCGCCCCTGACGTGGTCAACCTCAGCGGCACCCCGGTCTACACTTTCGCCAGCGCAGACGTGGGCACCGGGATCACGATCAACACCACCGGCTTCACCCTCGACGGTGCAGACAAGGACAACTACTCGCTGACCCAGCCCATCCTGTCCGCAGATATCACGCCCAAAGCCCTGACCGTGACCGGCCTGACGGGCAACAACAAGGTCTACGACGGCACGACAGCAGCAACCACCAGCGGCACCCCGGCTCTCAGCGGCGTCATCGCCCCTGACGTGGTCAACCTCAGCGGCACCCCGGTCTACACTTTCGCCAGCGCAGACGTGGGCACCGGGATCACGATCAACACCACCGGCTTCACCC
>Ga0209269_1000107_pt1 | contig 134979 bp, 105 predicted proteins | sample MTBAKMMethaMetaG_FD_187455 | JGI IMG/M metagenome (GOLD analysis project Ga0209269, IMG submission 187455) | Enrichment culture microbial communities from Arthur Kill intertidal strait, New Jersey, USA, that are MTBE-degrading - MTBE-AKM (Arthur... | ecosystem: Environmental > Aquatic > Marine...
GGTTTGATAATCCCGCCTGTACAGCATTACCGATACTCCGTCCCGGTTAGCACTCCCCGGAATTGTATCATCTTTATTACAGCATGTCAGAGAACTTCAGTAAATTTTCCCTAACTTCACGGCACAAACAAAGGACTCAAAGTACACACAAAGGACACGAAGTATATATGCCTAAATGACAGCACTTTCCGCGAGCGCTGAAGCTACTCAGCGGAGGCGCTGCGTTCTTCGTGTTATCCTTGGTTTCCTTTGTGGTTTATACATGAAGAATAAGTATATTACTACAGATTTTCCGCCAGCCAGTCCCCTACCTCAGAGGTTTTATACGCTTTACCTTCCGCGATGTCGGTGGTGACAATACCTGCCTTCATGGATTTATCAACCGCATCCCTTATTGTACGGGCTTCCTCTTTCAGGTTCAATGACAGTTCCAGCAGCATGGCAGCCGAAAGGACGGTAGCGATAGGGTTGGCAATATTTTTACCTGCCGCCTGCGGGTATGATCCGTGAATAGGTTCAAATACCGAGGTATGTATTCCTACGGATGCGGAGGGAAGCAATCCCAGCGACCCGGTTATCACACTTGCCTCATCGGAAAGGATATCACCAAACATGTTCTCGGTAAGGATAACGTCGAACTTCTTCGGCCACTGGATGATCTGCATGGCGGCATTATCGACAAACATATAATCCACCTCTATATCTTTATACGCAGGAGCCATTTCCTGCACTGTTTCCCTCCACAGGCGGGAAGTAGCCAGCACATTTGCCTTATCAACCACGGTAAGCCTCCTGTTTCTCTTTGCGGCATATTCAAAACCAAGCTTTGCTATACGCTCAATCTCTTCCTTTGTATAGGTACAAGTGTCATATGCTTTTTTCAGATCTTCGGATCTTCCCCTTGGCTCGCCGAAATATATTCCCCCGGTAAGTTCTCTGATGACGACAAAGTCAGCACCGTCAACGAGATCAGGACGCAGGGGAGATTTATGGATGAGAGATTTGAAGGTGCTTACCGGACGGATATTCGCGTAAAGCCCCAATTGCTTTCTCATCCTGAGGAGACCCTGTTCGGGCCTGACCTTTGCTTTCGGGTCGTTATCGTATTTAGGGTCTCCTATTGCACCGAAAAGCACTGCATCTGATTCCATGCATAACAGAAATGTTTCCTCGGGAAAAGGATCCCCCACGGCATCAATGGCCGCAGCGCCAACGAGGGCGTCTGTAAAAATAAAACGGTGGTTAAACTTCGCGCCAACTGCCGTTAACACTTTCTTTGCCTGTTCGATGATCTCGGGGCCTATGCCGTCACCGGGTAATACTGCGATTTTGAATGTCATTTTTTTAAATTAAATTGTTTATTATAGGGATCACGGGATCGGGGGATCACGAGATCACGGGATCACGGGAACAAGTGTTAACCAGTAACTCAATAACCCAATAACCAATTAACCAATTAACCTATTAACCCAATAACCTAATAACCCAATAACCCTCAAAAAGTCAAATCAATTGCACCCTCCCGCAAAGGTAATCCAATAATTAAAGCCTGATAATAAAATATTCCCCCCTTGATCCCGTGATCCCGTGATAGCGTGATCCCTTTTGTCCCTTTTGTCCCTTTTGTCCCCTTAGTCCCTTTGCTCCCTTTGCTCCCTTTGCTCCCTTTCCATAATATTCAGCATCCTTGTTGTACATTTGATGGCTGCCACGGTCTGGTCAGAATCGAGCCCTCTGGTTTTGAATGTTTTGCCTTCATAATCCCATGTGATCATACATTCCACCAGGGCGTCGGTTTTTCCCCCGGGAGGGATGGTAACCACATAGTCGAGCAGCACAGGATGCTTCTTTTTCAGCATATCGTAAATCTTCCACAGAGCCCTCATGAATGCATCGTACTGGCCATCACCGGTTGCTGTTTCCTCGTAAACCTTTCCTTCAATTTCAATACTAAGGGTGGCCACAGATTTAAGTCCTGCCGCTACTGATAACGAATAGTTCCTTATATGTATCCTCTCCTCCACCCTCTGGCTCCTCAGCACGTCGGAGATAATATATGGAAGGTCTTCCTTGGTCACAGTTTCCTTTTTATCACCCAGCTCAATGATACGTTTGGTGATCCGCTTCATTTCCTCCTTGTTGAGCTGGATACCCAGGTCTTCCAGGTTTTTTATGATACTTGCCTTGCCTGACATTTTCCCCAGCGCATACTGGCGTTTTCTCCCAAACCGTTCAGGTAAGAGGTCGTTGAAATACAGGTTGTCCTTATGATCGCCGTCGGCGTGAATACCGCTGGTCTGGGTGAAGACATTCTCCCCTATAAGGGGTTTGTTGGCCGGTATCCTTATACCTGAAAAAGACTCTATGAACTTGCTCACAAAGTATAGTTTTTCCTCGTTAACCGACATATCGCATTTCAGGTGATCTTTCACAATCCCTATAACACTGGAAACAGGGACATTTCCGGCTCTTTCACCCAATCCGTTGACCGTAGTATGAATGCCTGTAATTCCTGCTTTAATGGCTGAGAATACATTTGCTGTAGCCAGGTCGTAATCATTATGGGCATGATAGTCAAAATCCAGGTTCGGATAACGGGTTTTCATATCGAGGCAGAAATCGTAGGTTTCCTGGTGGTTAAGTATCCCCAGTGTATCCGGCAGCATGTACCTCAGGATATTCTCATGTTGCAGGCTGTCCAGCATCTGGTACATATATTCCGGGGAATTTCTCATGCCATTCGACCAGTCCTCAAAATATATATTTACCTTAATTCCCAGGTCACCTGCATTTCTGATCACCGTTTTAATATCTTCCAGGTGCTGTTCGGGAGTTTTTTTAAGCTGATGCTGGCAGTGTTTCAGTGAGCCTTTTGTGAGAAGGTTAATTACCCTTCCCCCGGCATTTTTAATCCAGTTAAGGGACTCCATGCCATCGACAAAGCCCAGAATTTCAACCCTGTCGAGATAGTTATGTTCCTTAGCCCAGTCGAGGATCATCTGTGCACCCTTATATTCTCCTTCAGAAACGCGGGCAGATGCGATCTCAATCCTGTCCACCTGCAGGTCTTCGAGTAATAACTTGGCTATATTAAGTTTTTCCGCGGCAGTGAATGACACCCCGGAGGTTTGTTCTCCATCACGGAGAGTGGTATCGAGTATGGTTATTTTCATGGTTTTCTTTCTTCAAATGCCATAATTTTTTCTTTCAGGCTAACCAGGTAATCAATATCTTCGTACCCGTTAAGCAGGCATTCCTTCTTATAGGGGTTTATATCAAAGCTTTCTTTATTGCCGGTGGCTAAGATGGTGATCTCCTGGTTAAGCAGGTCCACTTTGAATCTGGTTTCCGCATCTGCGTTTATGGCACTGAACATTTCAGCCAGGAAAGCTTCCGACACCTGCACCGGCAGGAGTCCGTTATTCAGGGCATTATTCTTAAAGATATCGGCAAAGAAACTGGAAACGACGACTTTAAATCCGTAGTCATAAATAGCCCAGGCAGCATGCTCACGACTGGAACCGCTTCCGAAGTTCTTTCCGGCGACGAGGATGCTGCCCTTATGCAGTGTGTTATTGAGTACAAAATCGGGCTTAGGCTGGTTGTTCTTATCAAAACGCCAGTCTCTGAAAAGGTTTTCACCGAATCCGTCGCGTGTGGTAGCCTTAAGAAACCGTGCGGGTATGATCTGGTCGGTATCCACATTTTCTATGGGCAGAGGTACTGCCGTAGATTCGATAGTTATAAATTTTGATATTGGCATGGTTTTTAACTATTTATATTTTATGTGCCCCCCTTCGTGTTCCTTCGTGGTAAAAATATTAACCACAAAGGTATACACAAAGGGCACTAAGGATGCTATATTTTTGGAATAATGATTTTGCCTTCGATGGCCACTGCTGCTGCTGTCAGGGGGCTTGCCAGCATGGTGCGTGCACCGGGGCCCTGCCGCCCTTCAAAGTTCCTGTTGGAAGTAGCCACTGCGAGCATGCCTTCGGGTATTTTATCATCGTTCATGGCCAGGCAGGCGGAACATCCGGGCTGCCTCAGCCGGAACCCTGCTTCTTCGAGCACCTTTGTTATTCCTTCCTCGTGTGCCTGCTTCTCCACCTGTTTTGATCCCGGAACGATCCAGGCAGTGATATTGTCAGCCTTTTTCTTTCCCTTAACATAATCAGCGACAACCCTCAGGTCTTCGATTCTTCCGTTAGTGCAGCTTCCCACGAAAACATAATCCACCGTTTTTCCCGTCACCGGCTCGCCGGCTTGAAAACCCATGTATTTCAATGCTTTCCTGAATGTTTCCAGGTTAGCTGGTTCGATATCGCTTTCCCGGGGTATGTTTTCACTGATCTTCATTCCCATGCCCGGGTTGGTACCATAGGTGATCATTGGTTCAATATCGGCGGCATCATAGGTTATTTCCCTGTCGAACACCGCGTCATCATCCGATTTCAGTTCCTTCCATCTGGTAACGGCTCTGTCAAAGTCGGCGCCTTTGGGTGCAAATTCCCTTCCCCGGATATATTCAAAAGTGATATCATCAGGAGCTATAAGTCCCCCGCGGGCACCGCTCTCGATGCTCATATTGCAGACGGTCATCCGGCCTTCCATGGAAAGCTCCCTGATAGCTGAGCCGGCGTACTCAATGAAATAGCCGGTTCCGCCGCTGGCAGATATTTTTGATATGATATACAGGATGATATCTTTGGCAGAGACGTTCTTTTTCAGTTTTCCCTCCACGTTAATTCTCATTTTCTTCGGCTTGGGCTGAAGGATGCATTGTGTTGCCAGCACCATTTCCACCTCGCTGGTACCGATGCCAAAGGCAACAGCCCCGAAAGCCCCGTGGGTTGATGTATGGCTGTCGCCGCATACGATAGTCATCCCCGGCTGGGTGATTCCCAGTTCGGGACCAATAACATGTACAATGCCCTGGTACGGGTGATTCAGTCCGTACATGGTAATGTTGTGCTTTTCGCAGTTTTCCCTGAGTTTGTTAACCTGGAAGCGGGAAAGTTCATCCCTGATCGGCAAGTGCTGATCGATGGTAGGAACATTGTGATCGGGAGTGGCAACGGTCTTTTCCGGGCGGAAAACGCTGAAGCCTCTCTTGTCTATTCCTGCGAAGGCCTGCGGACTGGTAACTTCGTGCACCAGGTGTTTATCTATATATACAACACTGGGGCCACCTTTTATTTCCTCTACAACATGGGTATCCCATATCTTGTCAAATAATGTTTTTCCTGCCAATTTTGAAAATTTTAATTGATTACCGGGGTGCAAAGATAGGAATTTTTATTGAAGAAATGTAAGTTTAAGCAGGGTTGAGAGTTATGATTTAACAGTTTTTCAAGGGGACGATACAGGGACGAAGGGGACGACAGGGATCACGCTATCACGGGATCACGGGATCAAGTGGTTGAGTGGTTATGTGGATGAGTGGTTACGTGGGTGAGTGGTGGGGATGAGTGGTGGGGATGAGTGGTGGGGATGAGTGGTGGGGATGAGTGGTGGGGATGAGTGGTGGGGATGAGTGGATAAGTACAAGTAAATGTGCAAATTACCCCGCCTCGCTTTCGCGTAGCTTCAGCGAAGCAAAGAAGGGGTATCAATATAATAGCCATGGATTTTGTTGTAGAGACAGGGTATGCCCTGTTTCTACAACAAAACCCATGGTGAAAAATGACGATATGAAAATCCGCCGAACAGAAACCGGCTTTTAATATCGATTGGTTTATTGAGGCGGAACAGATAAAGCTGATTTAGGAAAAATTATTATGAACAAAACGATATAGTATTAACCAAAAATTTGTAATCCTAATTTAGGACGCTACATTCGACTTTTAACCGGGAGCTGATACATTTCTTTTTATATATTTGTTTTTCTGAATATCATATGGTAGAGACATTATTGTTCATGCAGCAGGTATATGGCTGCGGGTGTTCCTTCCCATGGCCGGATTAGCATGGGCGAAGCAGCAACGGGATTATAAAAGAATATAAATTAAAATGTTACAGACATGAAAAATGGCATGGTATTACGATATGCAATTGCCGGAGTTATTTTTTCTCTGGTAATTATAAATCACGGAATCCTTTCCGGATCGGAGCGCGGAATGTCTATACAGGAGAGGCATGAAAAGAATAGCGGGACAATATATAAAGAGGCGGGTGCGGATCAGATTTATGACATTAGTAAATGTGATTTCCATTTTGCTGAAGCCGGAGCAGGAATAAGAGATACGGCGCCTTCTGTGTACCAGGCCTGGGTAACGCTGACCGTCTCCGAAAGCAAACGGCTTATTGCCAAGGGTCTGCTCAGGTATCCACCATTTAAGGAACGACTGGAAAAGGGGCAGGTCATAATTACCAAAGGTACTACCAATACTTATATTGTTGAAGAACTGCTTAATGAAACCTTAAGGCCGGGAGAATTTGTAATTGGTCATATCCTTCCTGCGCGGGGAGATCTCAAGCTTGACCGCAGCAATCCCCGTCGGGAGCTGGTAATGAAAGACGGGATGGTCAGGGACATTTCTTTAACAGAAGCATTGGAAGATATGAATGAAGGAGACATCATACTTAAAGGAGCCAATATTATCAACTACCGGAATAAGCAGGCCGGAGTGATGGTTGGGAGTCCCACAGGAGGCACCACAGGCGCCATAACACCGGTGATCAAAGATCGGAATCTCCGGTTGATCATACCTGTCGGGTTAGAAAAAGAATCCGGTCAGGATATAGAGATGCTCAGCCGGCACAGCATAATTCCCCATGAGGCTATAGGAGATAGAATGCCCCGGATATGGAGTATTGAAGGAGAGCTTTTTACGGAGTTGGAGGCAATTAAGCAGTTTGCTGATGTTGAGGTTGTTCATATGGCATCAGGGGGGATAGGTGGTGCGGAGGGTGCAGTGACGATCTGTATCAGGGGGTTGAAGGGAGAGGTAGAGAAGGCGGTGGAGGCAGTTGAGGCGGTACAGGGGGAGGCGGGGTTTTTGAGGTGAAGGGAAGTGGGTGAGTGGTTACGTGGGTGAGTGGGTGAGTGGGTGAGTTGAGTAAAAGAGTAATTGAGTAATTGAGTAAAAATGCAAGGCGTGCGACACACTGTAGAGAGACGCGTTTGAACGCGTCTCCCCGTGGCCGGGGTATTTAATATAATAGCCAGGGTTTTTTGTTGTAGAGACAGGGATCAAGGGAAAACACGCAGGGTTGCCCCAACGTCATCAAATCTTAGAAAGAGGGCAAACACATAGGTTTGCCCCAACATCATTAAATCAGTATTAAGGGATATATAGATTTTCAAATTCGCAATTTTTGCATTATCTTTGCGGGGAGAATACCAGGGGCTGTTTTGGTATTGACAGCGGGTAAAACTGGTATGTAAGCATGCCGGGCTTTGGGTGTTAGCCCGTAAATCTGAATGCTCAATCTATAATCGGCAATACTAATTTTGCTCTCGCTGCTTAAAAGCGCTTAGCGTTTCAGGCTTAATCCCGGCACAAGGTGTCGGGACGGGATGTCTCGCCGTTGTTTACTCCCGGTTGGCAACGGCATACGGGGCACAGTTTAAACAGGGATAGCCGGTGGGAAGTTCCGGTTCACCGGTGAAATTAAGGAACTAAGGGATGGGTTTGTAGTCTTTCGCCAGCCTGTTCACGAAAATTAAAGAAGGACTAAGCATGTAGAAAACGTATGGGTTTCTCGTTTGGACCGGGGTTCGAGTCCCCGCAGCTCCACAAATTTGAAAACAAATAAAAGTAAAACGCTGTGAATTTAATGATTTACAGCGTTTTTTGTTTTTTGCATATACCAGATTTTACCTCTGAAATCATAAAAAATTCCCCCTATTCGGATACCTGTTTTCAAAAAATCAATTTGGTATCCTAATAAGCTGTAATAAATTGTAATAAAATAAATTAAAAATTTGGAAATTGTTATTATTTTAGCTTAAATTTACCAATATTTATGTTATTCGGATACCAACTTTTTATTTTATGACTGAACGACAAACTTTATCCATTCTTTATTATCTCCGCAGGGACAAGAAAAATAAAAAAGATGAAGCACCGGTTTATTTGCGTATCACTGTAAATGGAAAGAGATCGGAAATGGCTACCAACCGGTATGTTGATCCTGATAAATGGAATCATGAAGGAGGTTATGTAAAAGGAAACAAAACAGAGTATAAGGCCTTAAATGAATATCTGGATATATTAAGGAGTAAAGTATACCAGGCACAGAGGGAACTGATTGAGGGAAATAAACTGGTTACAGCCGAAGCTTTACGTAACAAGATACAAGGGAAAACAGGAATACAGAAAACCCTTCTTGAAGTTTTTGAATATCATAATCATTTGATAAAAGAACAGGTTCCCGGACAATATTCACCTGCCACTCTCACAAAATATAAAACAACACTGGACCATATCCGGAACTTTGTAAAATACAAGTTCCAGAAGGAAGACCTATATCTTAATGAACTTAATCATGAATTTGTTACCAGTCTGGAACATTATCTGAAGACTATCCTTGATCAGAATCATAATACTGCTATCAAGTATATAAAGAATCTAAGGAAAGTAATCCATCTCGCTGTTAAGAATGACTGGTTGGTGAAAGATCCCTTTATACATTTCTCCGTAAGACTGAAAGAAGTTAAAAAGGATTACCTGGATGAACATGAGCTCACTATAATAGAAAGTGTAGGAATTGCATCTCCCAGACTTGGGCTGGTAAGGGATATCTTTATTTTTTCTTGCTACACAGGACTTGCATATAAGGATGTGAAATTATTAACCCCCGATAATGTCAGGATTGGAATTGACGGTGAACAATGGATATTCACTGAACGAATAAAGACCGACACTAAATCCAATATTCCTTTATTACCCAAAGCTCTGGAGATAATCGAAAAGTATAAGGAATACCCGGAAAATGTCATAGAAGGCAGACTATTACCTGTGATCTCCAACCAAAAAATGAATTTATACCTGAAGGAAATTGCCAAACTGGCCGGAATTAAGAAGACTCTGACCTTTCACCTGGCAAGACATACTTTTGCCACCACGGTAACCCTTGCAAACGGGGTACCCATTGAATCGGTAAGTGAGATGCTGGGGCATAAGAGCATGCGGACAACTCAGATATATGCCAAGGTTATTGATAAGAAGGTTAGCGAGGATATGGGCAAGTTAAAAGAAAAACTCATTAATAAAAACAAATTAACTAAACAATATAAAGTAAAGAAATAAGGCAAATATTTTCCGTTAAATTATTTGTATAAACACTATTTTGTTTATAATTTTTGTGCCTCTCATATGTCTTCAGGTAACCTGCTTTCTTTTAATTATCAATCACATATCATAGTACTACTGCCACCTTCTTAAAGACCTAAAAGGCTTCTTTTAAATAAAGTTATCCACATCATTTTACGTTAAATTGCCGTGTTTTTACGACAATTTGTCGTATTCATTAAAAACAAATTAATGAAATTTGTTACAAAAGTAATTAAAATGAATATAGATCAGATTTTAACCAGGCGAGATCTTCTGGAATTTGAGGAAAGGCTTATCTCCAGATTGAAGGAAGAAATACAAAGTAAGGGTGAGAAGCAAAAATTTATGCGGACGAAAGATGTTTGCGAAATGCTCGGGATTTCTGCCTCCACGCTTCAGAATCTTAGAATAAATGGGACCATACCATTTATGAAAATCGGGGGTACTCTTTTCTATGACCAGGAAGAGATCAAAAAGACAGTGTTATATCATGCAAAGAAGTTCAACAATAATTTTCCAAAATCATGAAAACATTACCTGGGAAAATAAGAAAAAAAGAATAACAATGAACAGAACGAGAAATAAGACAGGATTTAACCAGAATATTCAATTTGTGCTGCAAAAGATCAATTCTTTAAAAAAGCAGGAGACTAAAATCCCTGTTGAACTATGTTTTTATATTATAAGAAAAAAAATGATGCCCCTTTTCAAAGTGTACATACTACTGAAAATGACTTGCTGCGGTAAATGCAGATTGAATTACGAGGATAAACTAAACTATTCGGAATTTTGCGGTTATGAAACTGTACGATCTTTTAATAACCAGTTAAGAAATCTAATAAACCTCAACTGGATAGGATATAACCAAAAATCAGGTATATATCATATCAGAAGTTTTGGATATATACAGAGACAACAACATTTATATAAAAGAACTGGTTTCTGGTTTTCCATCCAGAATATGCAACATTTCGATGGAGTAATATATAGCGCGGTTATAGGATATTTAAGTAAAAGCCAGGGGAAGAAACGAAGAACCGACCAGGAAAAAGGAAGGTCCAGACAAGTTCTTTGTAAATCCCCTGGTTTCTTTCCAATATCGAATTATGCTTTGTCAAAAATACTCAATATTTCTATATCTACAGGTTCTTTGATGAAAAGACGAGCTGAAGAGGTTAACGGTATTTATATAAAGAGAAAGAAAATTATTGCCCCAGCCACACCTGAGGTTTATCAAAAATTACAGACATCTTATCCGAGTTATTTTTTTTCTCCTATTATCTGGAAAGGCAAATTATTTCAACGTTTCCCGGATTGTGTCAAAGCAAATATGAAATATGGAACAAGGAAAAAAATCGATAAATAAAAAAAGGAATATATATCTATAAGAAGTATTTTAAAGAAACATTAATAAAATAGAATAATGAATGAAATAAAAGCATATAAATGTGGATTTTGCGGAAAAATTTATGAGAAAATGAATTCATGTAAATCACACGAATATCGTTGCTATTTTAATCCTCAAACGAAAAGTTGTGCGTCGTGCGCATTTTCAACACTTGATCTGAGGGAATACAAATCCCAGCATATATTACAATATCGGGCTTGTCTTGTGAATATTCCAATAAGTAAAACCAGGTTACAGACAAAATGCGAGAAATATTTGAATAAAAAATATATGGAAGATAATGAGATTATGGATCTCGTCAGGCAGAATTATGATTTTAAGTCTCCATTTAATGATACTGTTGGGAGATTAAATAAGGGATTCGAATGAATTTTAAAATTTTAATAAAGAATAATGAGCTATGAAGCAAGTTAACAAGGATGACAAGTACAGATGGTATTAGAGAGCAATTATTCATTATCTTTAATTTAATGTTTAACACATGACTGTCAGATGAAGAAAACAGGTTTCTAAAGTAGATAAAAATAGACAATTAAATTACTTGAGATGGCACAAGGATATAAGACGGGAGGCCGAAAAAAGGGAACTTTAAATAAAGTTACCAAAGATCTTCGTGTATTGATAAAAGATCTGCTATTAAAAGAATTTGAAAGCATAGAAGAATATATGGATAAAGCCGATCCAAGAACCAGAATGGATTTTATCATTAAGTTATTGCCATATGCCCTTCCAAGATATGAGAGTGCTGCCTATGATGTAGCGGGAAATACCAGGGAAGGTTATAGTCTTATCCAAGCATATAACGATTATTTTAAGAACAAACTAATAGAACAGGAAAATCCAAAAGCTAATGTCTTAGCCCCCTAAATGGTTGGATAAAAATTCTCCTCAACTGTTACCTTTATCGGGTAATTCTTATTTAAAACCAGGGTATTTTCAATCTAATCTTCTGCTGTTGCATCATATAATAATATTACCGATAATTCCCATAAATATTTTGGGTAATAATTAATGGGATTACCGAAAACTAATTCAATTTTATTAAAATATGTGGTTAGCAGACTGTAGATTAATGATTATCAATAATTTTGATTACCAAAAACTATTCCGATTTTGACGTAATTAAATGCAATTTTTAGATCGAAAATATTCTTTAAATGAATTTTCTCATTGTAATTATCCAAGAAACCAGAAGGAAGAGATTATAGATTAACAGAAAGAAAATATGCCGGTTTTGTAGATAAGTTTCCGGTCAGGAAGGACATTGCACAGGAAAAGATGCGTAATATTTCTTAAAGAAAGATTGAAATAATTGGAAGTTAATGTAACTTGTTGTATATTAATGTTTTTTGATTGAGTTGTTGCAATATTGCAACGGAAAATTCTGGATTTGTTTTAGAAATTGCTGGGGAAGAAGATAAAAACGTAATCGAAAAGCTTATCTCAGCCTTTATATTTCAAAAAGAAACACAGCAAAGATTGGCACAATAAAAACCCGGATAATCCATTCAATCTAATAACAATAACTATAAAAAGTAATTTTATTATTACCAGGGTCTATAGAAAAATGTACAAAATATTCAGAGTTAAAACCAAAATTTTTACACTGGTAGTAACTTAATGTAATAGGTTGTATTTCTTCTTTTAATTCGATAGTACCGTAAGGAGATATAAATTTTAAGCTATCTTTATCATATTCATATTTCTCTCCAAGATAACGTTGTGTCAAATCAGTTATATTAAAACCTTCTTCTGTCTCTTCATGCCTTATAATATTTTCAGTATTTAAGATAATTATTTTTTCATCCTTATAACAATAAAAAGCTACTTCTTCTCTATTCAATTTATAAAATTCTTTTTGTCCATTACAATTTACATTAATTGCTCCAAGGTAATTTAAATCAAGGCTAAAAATAATAATCGAATCAGACCTTGTAAGTGCAAATATCTTATTATTAAAACAAGCAATATCAATTAATGTAGGCTTCCATGAATATTTACTAAACGATAATTCTGATAATGAAATGCTTGATATTAAATCCCCTTTATTTAAATCAAAACCGTTTACTTTTGAAAAGAGAGGATTAATAAAATAGACTTTGTCGTCATGAATACATATTGAATTTGGACCAATCTCAAATTCATCTTCTTCAGGGTAACCTATCTTACTTTCATCTGAATGACTTAATTCAAACTGATATTCTTTGCGTGGACAGATTTCCGATTTCTCTAATTCTTGAGAATTACAGTTCTTCGGTCCTTGTTTACATGTAAACAATAAAATGCTAAAACATATTATTTTATAATTAAACATTACACCTTTCATTATTAAGATTTTATTAGGTTGGAATAATACCCGACTTTGACTATAGATAAGTAATACCCTATCTTGTCACTGTAACTTCAGGAATCTTTGCCTTGTAAATATCAGGTTTAGAATCCCATCTAAAATAAGTATGTTCTCTTTTAACCCATCTACTAGTTTTATCATTTGGATTAAATTTATCTTGGATGTGTCCTCTGTTATATTCTGAGTGGTTCATAGTAATTTCTGTAATCTTACCATCTTTATCTCTTTCAACATTAACAACCAATCCGTTATGGTAAGATATACTTCCATCATCTTTCACCTTTTTCCATACATAACCTGTTCCTGGCACAACATCATTTTCATCTTCAACAACACCTACAACGGGATTTTCCATTGAAGCTTCTTTCACATTCGTTAAAATAGTTGCCGCACCAGATTCATCAGTCCAATCTCCATTCTTATCAGGGTGTTTATAAGAATCACCTCCTGCTCTTGTCCAATTATCAAAAGTAGTTGAGCAATCCGATTTTTTATATTCTTCAGGATCATCTTCTGCACTAGCATTGACATCCTTATTGGATGCATCAATAGCTTGTTGCCGTTGAATACTGTCCAAACCAAATGGATCAATTAAATTAACTGGATTATTATAAACATAGATATAAGGTGAATGCTCAAAATGATTATTTTCTATAGCAGGATCTACCACGTGCCACCTCCCCAGTTGTGGATCATAAAATCTCGCCCCATAATCATACCACTTTACGCGGTTTTTTCGCCTTGTTTTCAGACTCCTACCCGCTCCAAAACAACTTATTCAAAGAACCTTACATGCTCATAAAAATAGTGCTTTTTTCTTTTAATTGAACTTTTATTTGAAGGTTTTTCAGTTATTTCAATTAAAAGAAAAAAGGATATAAACAAAGTCAGGTGCCGTTTGAGCAAGCCAGGGCATTTTCACCGCTTAGGCAACCATCAAAGCCAGGGGAGGAAAGCAAGGTTTTTGGAGAAAAAATTTTGACTTTCTCCATAACTTGCCGGGAGTACTGATCCCGGATTAAGCCCGGTACAAAGAAGGTAAAATTTTTTCTTCAAAACCCGGAGGGCTTGACCTTGCGCGGGCTGGCCGGTGGCTTTACCTTTGCCTGAGCGGTGAAAATGGCACAGGAAGATTTTGCCATGTTCTGGCAGGGTGCTCGGGCTGATGGGTTAGCAGGTTGCTTATAGTAAGAAGGCGGGCAGGCTGCGGGGCTATTTAACATAGTGGCGCATTATAGGAACCGCCCCGGGACTTATTTGTTGGGTTAAGACTGAGCTCATGGGGCGGGTACTATAATGCCGCATTATGTTTAAATAGCTTGGGGCAGCCGTTGTTTGGCGGGGCTTTTGACATGCGCGGCGCAATCGGCAACTGCAAAAGACATGACAAACAACGGCTGCAGAAGGGCTGGGCGTGGGGAGGGATTCCTGAACTTATTTTTTTATTTTCTTCAGGTTGCCAGGGTCTCGGCTTGTATGGAAAACATCCAGGATAATAACAGTGTCAGAAGTGATTTCATAAACGATCTTGTAACTCCAGATGGCTTTAAAACGAATATCCCCGGGTTCGTCTTTTAAAAATGGATCTTCGACATACTTGTGGGGCATAAAACTTAGGCTTTTTGCCAAATTCCGGATTTCATTGCTTACTTTTCCGGCCTGGTCAGCGGATTCTCTCTTTTTGATGTAGATATAAATACTGCGTAATGAAGCTTTCGCCTGGTCTTCCCAAATTACTTTGTAGTTCCTTTTTACCATTGCTCCATCTCTTTTTCCAAGTCTTCCTGTGTTGTATAGTACCCAGCTTTTACACGTTCCTGTGCTTTTCTGATCCTGGCTCTATAGCTATCAACATCCATTGGAGTACCCGGAAGAGTATAATCTTCATCGCTTTCGTAACTTGTCGCTATCGCATGGACTATCCTTAAAAAACGATCATCGCCTTTGTCGATGTATTGATGAAGCTCTTTCCTGATCTTTGTTGTGTTCATAACTTCTAAAATCATAGTTTCTACAAATTTAACAATTAATAACCACTTATAGTTTAACTTAAGGGATGATATTTTTCTATTTTCTTTTGAAGATTGTCCAGGTTATTGAGCTGATACCTCTCCGTTGAACTTACATACTTATGCCCGGCCATATATTGCACCTGCCGCAGATTATAGTTTTTCAGCCACCAGGTGATCACACTGGAGCGGACCTGTTTCGTGCTTTGGATACCCGGATTTGTTTTTTGTATCGCTTTAAACATATGCAACAGGCTGTTCTTGATGTTCTCTGAGCCGTTGATGCTAATAAATAGCTGGTCGTTCAGCCTTTTTTCATTGATTATATCCGGTTTGCGGGCAGGCTTTGACAGGGTTATTTCTTTTAGTATCTGTGGCCTTATCCTGGTTATATACTCATGCAGTTCCAGTATTTGAAAAGGTTTTAATTCCAGCTCCCGGCTGCCACTCTTACGGGTACCAGAGACACGTATTTTTCCTTGTTTTAATTTAATGTCTGTTACCTCCAACCGGTGCAACTCCCCGGTGGTAACACCCTGGTAAACCAATAATCCCAGGATCACCCGGTTTCGATTGTCCCGTAAGGTTTTGTTCGGGTAGTTTTGATATAAAGATTCAAGGACAGGATAGCTGATAATCCCTGATGGCAACGTGTGACGGATACCCTTTACATAAAGGTTCAAGGCCGGATTGCTTATATCCGGGTTCTTCTTTTTCAGGTACTGGTAATAGTTCCTGATGCTCCTTAATTTGCTGTTGATATGCTTTTTGCTATTGCCTTCCAAATTACAGTAATCCATAAAATTCAACAGATCATTGTACCTGGCATCTTCCGGTCGAAGACGCTCTGATTCCAGCCATTTTAAATAATAACCTGTATAGTTCATTTTTTGCCGGATCGTGTTTTCCCCGTTACCCAACGCCTGCAGGTAAGGTTTAAAACCCTTTAGCCGACTTCGGATCTCTTTGGTAAAGCTATATTCAGGATTCCTTTTCATTTAAATATCCTCCTTCGCCCCTTCTCCGAAGCAAATCTGCGAAGGGGAAGCCGGGGCTTCGGAGGCCACGTGTGTATAAATCTGTGTGCTTTCTAAACTGGCATGCCCAAGGAACTGGCTGACTTCCTCCAGTGTCAGGCCCGACTGCAAAAGATGTGTAGCTATGGAGTGGCGTAAGGTGTGTAAACCAATCTCCTTGCTGATATGTGCCTTTTCTGCAAGCTTTTGCAATCGTAAAATCACGCTGTTTCCATGCATCCGGCTGCAGCGCATACTTAATAGTAAAGCTTCCTGTTTGATGCCCTTAAAGCTTAGTATCTTTTCCCTGGCTACATAGAGATAATTTTCCAGGTCTTCCCTGACCTTCTCTGTCATTGGTACATACCTTTCCCTATAATTTTTACCTTTCCTGACATACAGCCTTTTTTCTTTTAACTGAAGATCTGATATATTCAATGCCACACCTTCGCTTCTTCTTAGTCCACAGCCATAATAAATACCCAGGATCGCCCGGTCACGAAGGCCCAGGATATCATTACCGCAGGCCCGGTACAGGGATCTTATTTCCACTAACGTCAAGATAGGTTGGATTTCGGGGGTTATTGCCTTTAGCTGTAAATCTATTTCCAGGTTAGCTTTCCCGGTCTCCTGCAAGTACCGGCTAAAGCGTTTCAGGGCGTCGATGTTGCTGATAATGGAGCTCTCCGACAGACCGCCCGTTTGTCTCTTATTGGCCCTTTTCTGTAAGTAATTGTAATACGTTTTGATCACCTTGCCATTGACCTGGTGTAATCCATGTACCGGTGTTGGTTCCAGCCATATTAAAAAATCCCTTACATACCGCACCGACCCGTACACCGTGCTTTCTGCATAACCAATAGTACGGAGCCATTTTTCAAAGTCTTCTGCAATTATAACCGGTATGCCCATTATGATGCGTTTTTTTACCCCTCGGCCTTGCATTTCAGTGAGCTACTGAACCACTGACTGTAACTTACTGACCCTGTTTCCATTGAGTGGTCTGTTTTGCCCGTAACCCACCTCTGACCCACCTGATCCACTCACTTTTTGTTTGATCTGCTCTAACACTTCATCCAGAACTGTATTTACAGCTCTTTCAAGATTCTTGTATTCATCCGGGGCAATGACTTCGTACTCAAAGCCGGATTTAAAACGATTGCCCCCGGTGACCTTAATAAAATTGTAGGTATTCAGGCTGTGCAAATAGCGTTTTACCTTGCTGGGATGCATACGCAAAGCATCCCTTACCTCTTTGGCATAAAAGCTTTTCTTGTGGTTTTCCCGCAGCCACTTTTTAATGGATTCAAAAAAGCTGCGCTCTGCCTTGTTTAGTTCATCGCTCTTAGCCAGCAGCACATCTTTTAACAGCCGGTTGGCCCATTCAATGTCTTCCAGAGTGGTCTCAATGTAAGGTTCAACAGGCTCACCATTTGCATCGGTCGTTTTTATCTCTCTTTGATATTGGTGATAAAACGTGATGGCCTCAATAACCCCCAGGTAATGCGAGTTGGTTCTAAGCGGCTTAAATACGTATTCCGGCAGCTTCAAGTGTTCGGCAAAAGGATTACGCACCCGGAGAGGTTTCAGTACCGTTTGCATATCCTTAAAAAACTCCTTTAACTCCTGTTCCTGTCCGATGTTAATCTTCCCGGCCGATAACCTGCGCTGGTAGGCCATGACCTGTTCCTTATGCACGGTGCTGTTATCCACGTAAATCAGCACACTACGGTTGGCATTGTCCTCATAGAGCCGTTCCCTGGTGGTAGTGCCGGCCAGACAGATCGGCCCTTCCACCTGCAGGGTAATGGTCCTTAAGTTTCCCTTACTGTCCTTGATGGGAACAGTTTTAGATATCTTCCGCTTGGTCTGCAGCTCTCTTAGTGGATAAAGCACATTCTCAGCACCATCCATATCTTCGATCAGCACCAGCTTATGTTTAAGTTCCTTTCTATCGAAGTAGTAAAAGGCATTTTCAGAGAGTATGGTAATTTCAAGTTTATCCTGCCCCGGGATCAGTTCGCTTACTTTCTCCTGAAGGTAGGTTTTACCGGTTCCGGAACTGCCCAGGCTGATAATATGTAGCGGCTGTTCCCGCAGTCTTGAAGTAAATACCAGGTACATTAAAAGCCGGTTGTTATCTTCGCCTATTACGCCCGTTTTGCCTATATCTTCATTTGTCCGTTCCATCAGCCGGGAAGCTTTCAGGTAGTTTACTGCTTTACGCTGCTGCTGTTCGGTTAATTGCCTTTGCCTGAGCTTTTGTTCTTTCATGCACTCGATCCGGCTTAACCGGTACTCCTCTATTTGCTCGGTCAACTCTGCCAATGCCCTTCTTAAAACAGTTGTCCCGGTCTCTAATTGCTCGCTGGCTTTGTTAATGAACTTCTCTAAATAATCACTGTGGTATAAATCCAATGTATGCCGGATGCTGTGAAGTGGATCACGGGTATCCCTGCGGCTGATCTTCAGGGTTATCCGCAGTCTGTCTAATTGCTGAAGGTTGATACCTCCAAGGATAATAATTTGTAGTTCTTCTGTGGTGTAGGTTATGTAATCCGGGTTTCGGGTATTTAGTTTTGCTGTGGCTCCTGGCTGTTCCTGTATTGGTTCCGTTTCCCGGGTTTCAGTTTTTTCAGTTAAAAGAAAAGATTCATCCCTTACCGAAGGTCGGGAAAGGTCTTTTCTATTTTCTAATAAGTGGGTAAATATTTCCGGCTCATGAGATACTGCCAGGCTGTTTATATCTTCTCCCTCCGGAGTTTCTACTGTGGTTAATTTTATTCCTGGTAATAATTTGATTAGCTCGTCATGGTATTTCTTTATGGCTTCTCTTGCGGGGTTGTCCCCGTCAAAGAAAAATATAATTTCCTTGAGCCTTTGCAGTTCTTTGATTGCTGCTTTGTGTTCTTCTGTAAATCCATTTGTGCCATAGCAGCTTAATAGTTCATACCCTTGTGTAATTTCCGGTATTTGAAAAAGGCTTGCCGCATCTATTATTGCCTCGGTTAAAATCAGCCTGATGGTATTTGGGTTGGGATAGTTTGGGTAAAGCCCCTGCCTGTCTTTTAAATAGTAGTGCCTGCCTGACGGCGAGGCAGGCTTTGCATTACTGTTGTTTTTGACGCTCCTGCCGTAAAGACTGACGATCCGGTTTTGTTTATCCTTTAAAGGGAAGATAATACAGTCCCTGGCAAAGGCCGTATAAGTGGTGCCAGACCCGTGCGGTACACTTCCCTGGTACGGGATCAGAAGACCGGCACTAACCCATTCTTCCACCTCCTTTTCTGCCATCTTCCCGTTGTGGTGGTACTGCCCCGAGTTAAACCCAACATCCAGTATCTCGATATTTAATCCCCTCTGGCTGGCATATTCCCGGGCTTTCTTGCTTGTGGTACGCAATAACCCGTTTCTGAAGCTCTCAAAGGCTTTGGTTAGGGTTGCAGTATGGTTTTCAGTGGGAAAATTCCCTGACTGGGGCTTTGGGGTTCTTATATTTCCTGGCTGTAACCCGCAAAGCTCCGTAGCCTTTAATATCCCTTCGTGCTTGCTGCCTTCCTTGAGCGAACAAAACTCGATGGCATCCCCATTTTTATTACAGCCAAAACAATTAAAGCTGTTGGTGCCCGGGTAGATCTTCAGACTGGCCGTGTCTTCCTCGTGGAATGGGCACTTTAACATTCCATTCTTATCGGATTCTAAAGCGTAGTGTTTTAAAACTGTGTGAATGGATAGCCGGGACTTGATTTCGCGTATTTCCATTACTCGGCAGGTTTAATGATTAAATGACGGGGCTGTACTTCTACTTTCACTTTCTCTCCCGGTTTAAACCCGGCTTGTGTAAGCCAAAGCCCGGTTAATCGCAGTTTGGGTACTTCTTTGAACAGGTAGTTCATTCCACAGCGGGTATCGCTTTGCATGGTTAAAATCCTTGTCTGCTTTTGGGTCTTGTTTTTCATTGTTGATAAATTTTTAATACTACTTATTGGTTGCAAATTAAATACATTAAGTCATATACAACAAATTTTAAAAGTAATAAGATATTAACAATAGGGCGTAATATATCCCGTAAACAGCAATGTTTTAGTTATATTTGCGATGTTAATAATTGATACACGTATCAAAAATGACACAACTTAGCAATAGGATATTAGACCTGCGTAAGAAAAAAAATTGGTCGCAATCGGAACTGGCCAAAATGGTTGGTGTTACTTATGCCCAAATTGGGCGATATGAGACCAAAGGTGCGCAACCTTCGGCTGAAGTACTTAAAAAAATTGCCAATGCGCTGGATACAACAACCGATTATTTAATGTATGGAGACAAGGACGAGAAGGCAAGGGCTGCCCTGGAAGATGCCGAACTGCTGCAACAATTCAAGGAAATAGAGAAGATGAGTAATGACGATAAGAAAACCATTAAGAACGTAATTGATGCCTTTATTAAAAGAAGTAAATTAACCCAGATCGTAGCAATGTAAACCAAAAACAGCCCGACCTACGCCGGGCTTTCCCTTTGAAAATCCTGTATCTTGTTGTATATTAATGCTTTTTATAGATGTTGTTGCAATATTGCAACGGAAAATTCTGGTTTTACTTTAGATATTGCTGGAAATATTATTTAGGTTTTACAAAGTACTTTATTGCAAACTTTTCATTTCTGTTTTCCTCTTTAATGTTTATATAATCAACATACCCCTCATAGATTTTTTCCCCACTACTACGTCCTGCAGCGTTAAAAACAGCACATCTTTTTATTGTGTCAATGGGTAATCTGGCTGTATCTTCTCCCCTTATTATGTAAAATTTAGGTAGAAAATTTTCATGATATGGTACATATAGCTCTGCATTATATGTTTCACCATAACTTATTGTATCTGTTTTAGTTTTGATAACTATTTCTGACTTGTTAAAACCACTACAGGAACCAATTATTATAACTAACACTATTGTTAAAGTATATCTTCTCATCTTTTTGTTTTTTTACCTTTTTTCAATGTATTTTTTAGAAACTGGTCTTCCCTTGTTTGTATACTTGTGAACTTTCCAAATCTGGACTGAATCACCTTTTTCTTCATCAAAATAATATGTGAACTTTGTTTCAACAGAGTCGCTCTCTTGTTGTCCGTATTTTTGATCTATTTCATTAAGTGGTCTTCCATCAGCATCTGTTTTCTCAGCAGTACCTGTAGACTGTTCAACAATCTGTTTATCAGATGTCTGATTAGTGCTATTATCCTCTGAATTACTCTTATCTGAACTATTATTATCAAAAATCTTGTTAATATTCGGATTGTCTCTTGATATAACATCTTGATTTCCATAAGGCTCTTCGCTTTTATACCAATCCATATCAACCCCATCATCAACAACAGTTTCTCTATATGGTTCAGGAGGGCCAGTTATAGCATCTTCTGTGGCCATTAATGCTCTTACAATTTTATTTAATATTCTTTTTAACAAACCTGGTCTTTCAGTTACAAAATCCACTCCAGGTAAGGGAACAGGAATCTGTTTACCTGTATTAGGATCAATTTTCAGGGTATCTAATCCAAAAGGATCAATAAAATTTATGGGATTATTAAAACAATAATGATAAGGTGTATTGTTAAAATGCCATTCCATCAGCGGGTCTTTTGTATGGAATCGCCCTATTTGTGGGTCATACATCCTTGCCCCGTAATCATACCAATCCAACCCAATACTCCCAACCTCATCATCCTGCAACTCTTTCCCGTTGTATAAATACTTATTTTCTCCTCCCAGCATTCCAGCAAACGACATACCAAACGGGTAATAATCCGTACGCTGTAGTACCTCCGTGGAAGAAGTGCCCCTGTCTATCCATCCGTCGTGATTGCGGTCCGAAAAGACAACACGTGTATTTCCCAAGTGATCCCTGAGAAAATACTGGTATTCGTATGTCGAACCGTCTTTGTTTATCATTCCTTCCGGGTTAAGAAAATAACTTGCCTCGTAATCCGACTGGGGCTCATCACTCTTATATACAAAACTCCCGTAATAGGCAGTATTTGTTTGATCATCATAATTTTTTACCCATTTTACCCCTGAGGCATCGTAAATATAATAAATATTTTCTTCTCCGGAAATAGTATCAGGAAGATTTAAATAATTATAAGTAATCGAAATATCTTTATTTTTATCTTCTTTCATATTCCCGTTCCCGTCATACAAATAATCCGACCCGGAAGTGTTCCCGTTGTAAAATCCTGTCATGGAAGCGGCATCTGCCACAGAATCCAGCCGGTTACCTGCATTAAGATAAAAATAGGTAAGCTGGTCCATTAATGTTCCCTGGTCTCCATACCGGAACAGGGTATCAATGTTACCGTTAAGATCGTAGGAGATCTGGCTTACATCGAAGTAGGATCTCTGCAACCAGGTGGTGGAAGGTTTTTCCTTGTAATCCGCTGATATCAGCCTGTTAAGATCATCATACTGGTATCCGTACCCTTTGATGAAGGTTTCATCATCATGTTTCCATTCCTGGGCGGATATGTTCCCGTTATACTGCGGATCGCTTCCAATCCCGGCATCAGGTGCATGGTAGGAAAGCTTCATTCCAAACAGGGCATTGTTTTGAGAAAGGTCAGCAGGATAATTGATCTGCGATAACCACCCCCGGATGTTGTAGGTATAATCCACCGACTGCAACAAAGACTCCAGGTCTTCCGAATGCAGATTCTTTTGTTCCAGCTCTCCCAGTTCGTTATACCGCATCTGGGAAAGCAGGATGGTATCGCCCTGGTTTAGTTTCATCCTGGTTTCCAATGGTCTGCCTGTATGATCATAGCTGAATTGGGTAAACAGGGTGTTTTCTACCTCGCTTACCCACTGGATTTCTTTGGACTCTCTCACCTTCCCGGTAAAATCATAACTCGAACTGATAAATCCATACCCTGTGGGATAAAATGTCTGCTGTCGCTGGATCAATCGGTAACGGTCATCATAATAATTCACTGCATACACAAAGTTTGTGGCAGAAGCATCCAGGATGTTAATTTTAGTACCGGTCAGTTGTCCTTTGACTTTTTCCATCTCCGAGGAAGGAAATCCTGCCAGCCCGGTAGTTTCCTCAAAACCATCATTAATATCTCCCGGGAAATACTCCAGGAAATAATAATCATCGTAATAGTTTACCGTAAATACCCTGAAATCGCTGCCATCTATATTATATTTCGGGAATGACCGGGTATTGGTATAATTATGAGTGCCCGAGCTTGAACTTCGGTCTTCATAGAAATGATACGATGTGTCACTGGCATAACAACTGTTTATGTATGCCTGCATCCCGGAAAGAGTTTGATGTTGTGCATTGGTGTCTTTATATTTTCCGGTAATAACGGGACGGTTCAGCGCATCGTATTTGGTAAAAAGCCACATGTGATCTTTCCGTAACACGCTGTCCTGGGTAAGAACCAGCCTGTCCCGGTTGTCATATATCATATACACGGGATTAACGCCGGGAAGTTTTTTCGAGACCATACGTTTTCGTTCGTCATAGGTATAATAATATCCCAGTTCAAAGAAACTGCCGGATATCAAATCAGGATCAATGGAATGATTGCCCGGCGTGCTTATTCCGGCTGTATATTTCGGGGGAAGAACAGCCCGGAGAAGTCCGAAATCATCGTAAATATAGTAGGTTTGCAGTGTGTCATCTCCTTCACAGGAAACTTTCAGCACCACATTTCCCTGCTTATCCTTGTATTCCGTGGTGAACCTGCCGTAACCTGTTGTGCCATCTTTGTTTTCATCCTCTATCGTGTTTTTGAAAAGTTCTCCGGATGCATAATATGAATTGCACACTAAGGAAGAGGAGGTTACCTGCCAGAGCATAACTTCATTGGTCGTATCGGTCTCGTAGTAAAAACTATCAGTATGTCCGCTGGATGTTATATTACTATCGTAAGGCTGCCAGTAATTCCCTGGTGCTCCCTGTTCCAGCACACGGTTCAGGGGAGAGGATTCATACACAGTTCTCGAATACGCATAAGGTTTATTTTCTCCCAGGTTAAAGTGATCCTGGTAGAAATCATATTGCTCGGTTGAATCATCTTCCCTGTATGCTCCAGGAGAAATGACATTGTCAAGGGGATAAGGGAGATAGTTATATTCTGTTCTTCCCATGTTATCGTATTTTACCGGTCGTACCAAATCTCTTCCCAGCGGTGTGGCACGAACCTGGACTTCCTGCATGAGTCTTCCCAGTCCGTCGAAATAATTCACCGTCTCACTGATTTTTTCCAGTTCGGCAACCTGGGTCAAGTCGGACTGTGTACAGGTATCCAGTGCTACGAGGGTGCGGATAAAATTCCGGCTACTATCCGGGGAAGTGCTTTGAAGGGTGGGCTCAGATGGAGAAGTATACTCAATATTATAAGGTAAGGTATATAACCGGATGTTCGGCCTGTTCCCGGTACTTTCACTGGCACTATTAAATGCACAGCCTTCATCATCGTCATTAAATTCCCCGATAACATTATTATACCCGGTAGAAGAATATCTGACAGTGGAATTTTCATTATACGAATCATTGTCAAAACATACATCTATAATAATGTTTGATGAACCGTTCCACTCAAAAGGAGTTGTGAAATTTATCACGCTCCATCCTTTATTTGGAGTATAATTACCGCTATACACCTGGGTTAACCCGCTTTGAAAGCTCATGCTGGAAAAAGCAGACAGGGAGGTATGCCCTATCTTAACCGTAAAATTGCTCATGGAGATGTTTGCAGAATCCACATCCCAACTGGCAACAAATGACTTTTCGGATTGCCTTCAATTATTTAGAAAAACACATGGTTATTTAAAACTCTTTATCTGGTATTTAATAATCTCAAATCTAAGGTTGGGATAAAAAAACGTAGGGGATCTTGCATTTTTAAATAAATATAAGTTGAGAATCTTACTTAAATTGAATTTTTTACTTTAAAACAATCCACCTTCCACCTTTATCTGGTCCTGAACGTTTAATTAACCCGTCACTCTTTAACTTTCCAAGATTATATTCGACACCTCTTCTCGTTAATCCTGTTTCTTGTTGTAATTCTTTGCTGGTTATTTCAGGATTTTTCCTTATTAACCTAAGAATTTTCTCCACAGTTTTCTCCACAGTTTTCTCCACAGGCTCCCCGGGCTGTTTTCTTAACTCAATTACAAATCCAGATAAATCATACTTAAAAACCGGTGGAGGCAGATTTGATTTCGCACAGTCGTTAATAATCCTGAAGATTCCCTGACCCCATGCTTCTATAAGACCGGCACGGAAAAAAGCATTGGCAATATCAGGGTTAAAAGGAACAGATGGATGTTTTAATGTTAATTGTTCCACTGTCCAGTTTTCAGGCAGTTGTCCTTCGTTCCAGAAAATTATTTTATAATCATAAACACTTATCTGTATTGGATTACCACTGCTGTAATCTTTATGGGCAATGGCATTTAGAAGTGCCTCTCTTAATGCGGTTTCCGGGAAGGGATAAGTTTCCACTCTGTGGAGACCTTCATAACTGATCATTGCCTTCATATATTTTGTAAGCAGGAGATCCATTGTTTTTTCAACCTGCTCAAACAAATAGCCATGTATCTCATCCTGATAAACCAGGATTTCCTTGTCGTTAAAAAATCCAATCTTAACATACGCACCTGTAACATATTTCTCGGGATCCGGATGAAACAATAAAATAGCTGCACGTTTGAGATAATCAGCTTCTTTTAGATGTAATTTTTCCAGGAGATCATTATGCGATTCATCCAGTATTTCAATATTCAGACGTTTGCCAGACCTGGCTTTACGGATGAAGTAATCAAAAGCCTGCTGACTCAATTCATTAACACTAACCTTCGGTACGGGCACCCCATCCCAGCGTTTACCCTGCTTACGCAGGAGAAACCGATCAAGAGCATTACCCTTGAGTTCCTGTTTTGTGCTGCCACTTCGATAATGGTACTGACCTTTGTAACTGACAGGGAAAGGATGGGGTTCAATATTGATTTCAAGATACTTTTTCCCCTTTTTGGTTTCCAGGTTAACATCCACAATAATTCCCAGTATATCCCTGACTTTATTCGGGATGGTTTCCAATAGCTCTTCAGCTTCTGCCAAACCCGTTATCTCTCCTCTGTTATTCATGCCAATAATAAGCTTACCTCCGTTAGCATTGGCAAAACCGCCAATCCAACGTATGTATTCATCACGCCAGGATTCTTTCCATTCAATATTTTGGTTCTCTATATTCAAATTACTCTGTTATTTTCCGGGTTACTGTTTATCCCTGAATGCTTTTTAATAAAATATTCCAATTATTTTGAGCGGATAATGATTTCAAATCAACGTTTACACAAATCTAAATAATAATATGGGATTTTTCTACTCTCCGGGTATTATTAACATCTGAATAGTGTATTATAAAATAGAATATGATTATTAATTTCGACTGGTTAAATAAACCATAGAATCGCAGATATAAAATATCATTTGGAGGATTTAGTAAAATTCATTGACCGCCCCATATTCGGATACCTCTCATTTCTCCACTATTATATATATCTATATATCAGCTATATAAAGTAGCCGGTTTTAGTCCCCGAAGCTACAAAACATTTCCTTAGCTCAGCCACTCGCCCCTGTCAGTAACAGTTAAATAATGAGTTGGTTAGTGCCACTACCCAACTGAAACTTTTAGCAAATGACGGCAAACAATATTTAACCGATATGTTGGATTACAATGGCATTATTTCCTCCACCCTGCCTGCCACCTCCACTGCAGCATTTCGCCCCCGGCCATGAAACAATGATCTGCCAGACTTTAGTTCAACAAGATTAACCTCAAGTGTTGATGCCATGCTTTCCTCAATCCTGCCATCCATATGCCCTCTTACCGGAGCGGCAAGACCAGTAGCTGTATCCCGCTCAGCAAAGATCTCAAGAAGATACTTTTTATTTGCAAGTGAAATCTCCACTTCCCCTGTTTCAACCTTTACTTTCTTCAGTACAGAACCATTATACGTAGTGAATCTTATCAGTTTATCCTTCAACCATATCCCTGATATAAACCCAACAAAAGAACTCCTCATCCAGGGAATTTTAGCAACTGATGTCTTTATGGAAATTCCAGGTTCGTCAAAATGATTTGACTGAAGCCAGATATAACCCTCAGGGAAAGAACTGCCCCAGTCTTTTTCAGTATACCCCCTTCCCCCTCCGAAGTCAATCAGCTTTCCGTTGAATTCCAGCTTGCCTGTGATGGAATGATCCATGCTGACAATCCCATGATAACATTCCATAAATGGTACAAATGCGTATGGACCCATTATGCCCGGAGAATACCATGGTTTGGGCCAGCCGACATTGTCAGAAAAATCCAGTCCACCCTTTAATTCAGGTAAATCAAGGGAAATTGAATGTGCTGAAAAATGATTGTTTCCAATCGAAACCTTAAACCTCTTCCCCGAAGCTGTAAAGCTGTTAAATTCAAATTTATGATATTGAGCCTTTTTCTTCCTTCCGTCAAGAACCTGAATAAATGCATGCCGGGAACCATTACCGTCCATGGCAACTCCGGGTATAATTGCAAGGGCAGCGGACTCATCCCGGTTCAGAACCTTAAAATACCAGCCTTCAAAATAGTCGCGCTTCTTACCCCATCCATGATAATACTCAGGATTGAATAAGGATCTTATTTTATTTATTATCACCGTATAGTGTTTAGTTGCCATGAATACTGGCCGGTAAGTTAAGCAAAAAAATCAATTTAATGTCCTGTAAAACCCTCAGACACTGCCTCACACAAAACGACATGGATCTAACCACCAACCGGCAGCGGGCTTAGTAATCTCAATGTGAAAAATCTAATGCCCAACCATTTACGGTGTTATCATAATTTCCTTAACTTAAAATTACATTGAAACCCGGGAGCCGCGCTAAAAGAAATTGCCGGAAAAACCATTCCGCATATCTCCGGATTTAACCCTATCTTTGCACAATCCTTAATGTGAATACAGATCAACTAATAGTAATAAGTTAATCACAACATATATCTGTAACCTGAATTACACGAAATTGATAACGAAAAAACCAACATACCAACTGCCCCTTCTTGTATTTCTGTTCATCATATGCCTCCTGGCACCGGTACAGCTTTTCATGGATATACGCATGCTGCTGCTATACAGGTTCCTCCCTGGCGGGGGATGGATACAGATCTTCATTGTTGCACTGTACGGAGGACTTATTGCATATAAAATGCAGGATCCCGGTAAAGTCCCGTTCTGGAGAATACTTACATGGACTGTCTTTTCCGTGGTATTTTTCACACAACTTCTGCTGGGCATCCTTGTTTCGGAGACATTTCTGCTTACCGGCAAACTGCATCTTCCCATTCCCATGATGATCATAGGCGGACCGGTTTACCGGAGCCAGTTATCCATCATGACACTTTTGTTCCTCAGCACCCTTGTTCTTACGGGGCCGGCATGGTGCAGCCATCTGTGCTACTTTGGAGCTATAGACGGACTTGTTTCACGCGGGAAGGGAAAAATAACACCCCTGAAACGGGTCCTGCATTTTAAGGGAGCTATCCTGTTCCTGGTTATCCTCATTGCCCTGATTTTCCGCTTTGCAAATGTTCCCGTACTCATAACCACTATCTCGGCGGCAGGTTTTGGGATTGGCGGTGTTGCTGTCATTGTTCTGCTTTCAGTCAGGAAGAAACAGATGATGCATTGCATTTACTACTGTCCTGTGGGAACCCTGGTGAATTATTTCAGGTTTGTGAACCCTTTCAGGATGTATATTGATACTAACTGCACAAGTTGCATGAAATGCACTGCGGCATGCCGCTATAATGCCTTAAACGCTGTGGATATAAAGCAGGGAAAGCCTGGGCTTACCTGCACCCTTTGCGGCGATTGCATACATTCATGTCCTGAGCAGTCAATAAAATACAGGTTTTTCAAGCTTTCACCGGAAAGTTCCCGGCGACTTTATTTGTTTCTGACAATCTCCCTGCATGCTGTGTTCCTGGCGCTGGGGAGGATTTAATTAGTGTCTGTCCATAATGTCCGATATCTGCGTTATGCTCGTCCGAAAATTGCTCATCCCGACAATATTTGTCGGGACTCCGCATTTTCGGACTTCGCATGCCTTGATCTCGAACATTCTGAATCAGACACTCGACTTTATTGACAGACTCTAATTATACACCCGGTAATATAAGTTTTAACTTTATGGAAGTAAAGTAAAATCTAAATTGACCGGATTAAGCTTAGATTCCAAATAATTGTATTTATTTTGCTTTTGAAAAACAAGGAATTCTTCGAGTTAAAAAAAACGGTATTACAGAAATTTAAAAATGAGTAACGAAAATAAATCCATTCACGAATTCGACTTCAATTTAATCTGCGAATATTTTTCAGGTATGCAGCGCCAGGGACCTGGCAGTCCTGAGGTAACCCTGAAAGCACTGAGCTTTATTGATAATCTCACAGGGTGTTCCCATATTGCGGATATTGGCTGCGGTACAGGAGGACAAACCATGGTGCTGGCACAACATGCATCCGGACATATTACTGCAGTTGATCTGTTTCCCCTTTTTATTGAAATGCTTAATGAAAACGCCCGTAAACATAATCTTCAGGACAGAGTAACCGGTATAGTTGGATCCATGGATGCGCTTCCCTTTCAGAATGAAGAGCTGGACCTGATCTGGTCGGAAGGAGCTATCTATAATATCGGTTTTGTAAAGGGACTGAATGAATGGCGGAGATTTCTCAAGAAGGGAGGTTACATGGCTGTTACAGAGGCATCGTGGTTTACTGAAGAACGTCCTGAAGAGATCGAAAAATTCTGGAAAGATGCGTACCCTGAAATTAACACCATTTCAAATAAGGTAAGTCAGATGCAAAAAGCCGGTTATATTCCGGTTGCTGCCTTTATCCTGCCGGAGAACTGCTGGACAGAAAACTTCTATGTCCCGCAGGTTGCCGTACAGAAAGCCTTCCTGGAAAAATATGCCGGGAATAAATCAGCTGAAGAACTCGTTGCAAATGAGAAACATGAGGCTCAATTATATAACAGGTATAAAGAGTATTACGGGTATGTGTTTTATATTGGGAGGAAGATTTAGACAGGATTCCGGAAATATATCTAAAGCATCTTGAAAATACAAACGGATTATTACGGAAGGACTTGGCGGACATCTTGAAATCTCGATAAGATTTTAGGTTTAATATATTGACTTGTCGATGCTATTCTGTTTCAGTTCCCTTGCCACATTCAGGTTGTGCTGCACTTTCGCGGCTAATTTTGGCTTAGGACTGTTTGCGCTTTCCTGTAACAGCCCGATTGCTTTATCATACTGCCGGGAATATATTAGAGAATTGGATTCTTTAAAAACCTTACCTGTATATAATTTCCTTTGTGCGTAACCTGATTCGGAAGGATAAAACATACCAATATACTCATTTCCTGCATCACGTGCAAGCATGCTGATCTTGTCCTGTGCTTTGTCAAGCTTGGGAAGAATGGTGAACAATGGTATAAATGATAACCTGGAGGTGTAATAATGAGATTTTTCAAGACGGGTTCTTTCGATAATTCCTCCGGTTGTATCGTAAAGGGTGACATAGTAGTTATTAAAAAGATAAAAATCTTTTGTTTTAGATACAGAACCATCCATAGGGTCTTCTTCCCTGATCACTTCCCATTCAAAATGAAGATCTGCACTGTCAAGACTGAGAAGATAGCCGGCATTATTTGCCCTGCATGCAGAGATGATTTCATCTTTCGGCATCACCCCTTCAAAGAGCATACCGGTTTTGGGTTTCTTCCCTGCTTTATCAATAAGGAAAATCACTACAGGATTTTTGTGTAAAGTATCATTCACGAGGGTATTCCCAAATTCTTCAATTCCGGTCCTGTATGCCGTTTCATGTTTGTCTTTTATGCCGGCATTTGCCTGATAGCTAAACTGGTCACTAAAAACAATCCTGGCCGGCGGCCGGCTTTCAAGAATTATTTCAGGGGGATTAGTTTTGGTCAGGAAAACCGGCGTCGAACAACTGCTGAAAATCAACTGCAATGATAGCAGATATAACACATTCTTCATACTAAACACAATAAGAGTAACTGAATCAAAGATACAGGATGATACCCGGATAAGGGTATTGATTCTTTGGGCTGTGAATCTCTCCCTCGACACACTAAATAATCAGGAAAGTTACAATAATAAAAAAGCAAAGTCAAAGATTATATTGCCTTTTTATAAGCATGCACCCATAATCAATCCAACGGGAGGAAATGTAGTTAAATCCGGATTGAAAGTCCCAAGGAAGGAATCAGGATCAGTGTTTATATGGGGGGCATCCATCATTCCAACCTGTACATCTTATCATAAATACTAACTATCATCTCCTTCATATTATTCCTGTTTTTAAGTTTTGCAGAGATACCGTACAGGGCTGCAGAGCCGGATTCTTTGCTGCTGTTATTTCCAATGAAACGGGAAGCAAAATCCATTACATTTTTAAACATTTTTTCAGGCAATATTCCCGATAACGCTGATACAGCTGAAGTGACAAGCCGATCGCTGATTTTTTCCCGTTTTTTTTGTCCTGTCAATGCAATCACCTCCCTGAGATCATTCAGGAATTCCTTTTCCTTACCGGCCTGAAGCCTGCCCACGGTGATGTGTATACAGGCCGGATTTTGCAAGCGGTCAGTTAACCATCCCTTTTTCTCCAGTTCATCACCTATTGAATAGATATCATATTTTCCTGATCTCACTGCAAAAACACTCATCTCAGGATCTCCGACTATTTCCAGCCCATCAGTCGCTTTAATTCCCTCCTGCATTTTTCTTGTTGTATCCATCACTTCGGATGCAACAGCCATATATCCTTTTACACCCATGAGTTTTACCGTAGCCCATGCTGCAGCGACAGGTCCCCCGCTTTTACTTCCCAGCAAAGCATTTGAAACGAAAATTCCACCCTGCCATTCAGTGGTGACAAAAAACTGAAGTTTTCGCAGCTCCGGATCACGATACAGAATCAGCGATGCTCCCTTTACTGAATAACCGTATTTATGCACATCTGCAGAGATGGAGGTGACGCCTTTCACACGGAAATCAAAAGGAGGTACTTTGTAATCCGTTTTTTCAACAAAAGGAAGCATAAATCCACCCAGGCAGGCATCTACATGACAGAGGAGTCTGTTCTTTACTGCCAGTTCAGCGATTTCTTCAACCGGATCAACCACACCATAAGGGAAACAGGGCGCAGATCCCACCAGCATGGCGGTATGTTCATTCACAGCAGATGCCATCTTGTCCACATCGGCCCTGAAATCACCGCGAAGCGGCACATGTATAAGCTTGATATCAAGATAATGTGCAGCCTTATCGAAAGCAGGATGAGCAGAAACCGGCACTATCACCTCGGGTTTAACCTCCGGCATCATTCCCCTTTTCCAGTTGCGTGCCACCTTCATGGCCATTAAAATACTTTCTGTCCCCCCGGAAGTAACCGATCCGGTAACATTTTTATCCCCATGGAAAAGGCTCCCGACCATGGCCGCCAGCTCATTCTCCATTCTTCTCAATGAACCGAAAGCAGTGGGATTAAGCGTACTGTCGTGCATAAAGAGCTTATAAACCGATTCAACCGTCTCCATTATCTCATCACCCGGGTAATATACATACCCAAACATTTTTCCCTTTCTCCAGTTGAAATCCTGATCCCGTCTTTTACTGACTTCCCGGAGCAACTCCTCCGATCCTGTTCCTTCTAAAGGAAATACCAAACCTGATTTTTTTATACGCATTTTTTAATTATGTAATGATGGGTTATTAGGTTATTAGGTTATTGGGTTATTGGGTTATTGGGTTATTGGGTTATTGGGGTTATCCCTTGATCCTGTGATCCCCTGATAGCGTGATCCCTCAGCGGGCAAAGACATAGCTTTGCCCCAACATAACCACATATCCAATCCCCACTCTCCACTTACCTATCCTAAAACATAAGCCACCAGAATCCCCAGATAATTGGCAAATGCAATTCCCAGCAGTCCCATTGTGATCCCTGAGACGATCACAAGAGGATTTTTGATCGCATTGGCCACCGGCCCCACGAATGCCGGGCCGAAAATAGCGGCAGTGGAGGTGATGATAACCGTATCGGCATCTATCCGTAAAATAGCGGCTACAGCAAAGTGAAAAATTACCGACAGTAACACCACGAAGCCAACATATAAAAAGATCTGAGGACCGGCACTTAAAAGTTCTGCCAGATCGGCCATGGAGCCCATGGCGATGGCAAAAACAAAAAGCAGATACTCCGCAGTTCTGTATGTTCCTGCGAGTGATCTGACTTTACTGATAAAAGAGAGTCCAATAGCTAAGGAGGTGAGCAGGAGAATGATCAAAGGGGCTGTCATTTTCCCGGTTATCAGCAGGGAGATGCCTATGCCTGCCCCTAAAACCAGAACTGAAAGAGTAAGTCCAATGGCAACCGGTAATATTAATTTTTTAGCCGGGGAATCCGGGGAAGTACCGGTTTGTTCTGTACCAGGTTTTCCGGAATTTGAGAATGCAGGCAGGAACAAGCGTAGCAGGGGTTTAGCAACAGTAAGAAGAAAAATGAAATATATGCCGCTGATCACAATATCTGCGCTGTTCAGCAGGACAAAAAGCTCTTCCCTGGCACCAATGGCTATTCCGATGGCGCTCATGTTAGGGGTGCCCCCTGTATATACACCGATCATCATTGCCGATACTTTGTGTGCATCGGGAACACTATCCCTGAAAACCATATAGGCAACCAAAGACGCCGTTACGACTCCTGCCACTGAAATAAAAAATGAGATAATTGTCTTTTTGGCATGTTTCATCCACCTTTTCAGGTCGGTGGAAAACAGAAGCAGAGGAATTGCCAGGCAGATACTGATCTCCGTGATATTTGAGAGCATCCCTCTGTCCGGCTTAAGAAGAGGAGTATTCGCTATGATTACACCTGCAAGATAGCAGAGAACAATAGGTCCGATCCACCGTATCAGCCTGACACGCTTTTCTCCCAGGATAAGGAGCCAGGGAAGGCCGAGGATAATAAGTATGGTAAGCAGGTTGTTTAGCATTTTGAAGGGTTTTGGGTTAATACAAATTATAAAACAATCCCAATCCAATACTGGGCAATACTGGAAAAGATATACCTCCAAAATAGATTCCGTAACCACCACCACTGCTACCTGTATAAGACGTTGTGTATTTCGTCTTACTGGAAAGTTCAAAAATAGCCCCTGCATCTAAATTTATTCCGATTCTTTTTGAGATATTAAATTCCCTTCCAAGTCGTAAATTGAGATAGTAATATTCACTGATACTGTAACTGCCTTTATCTCTCCAATAAATAAATCCTGTTCTTCCATACCAGGGTCGTCTGGCTGATAACTCAGATAATCCTGCAAAATGGTAATAAACATCAACTGAGACAGTGACAATTTCAATATTTGGCATCGTACCAAAACTTAACCCTGTTTGTACCTGCCTGATCTGATATCGTAAACCGGCATTTAAGAATTCAGGGAAGCCCATTCCAGCTGATATGTTGACTTTTTCCTGTCCGGATAATTGAATTCCGGAGTTGAATAAACAGTTAATTATCAGCGGAATATAGAATAAAAATTTTACTTTGTATGTCATAACTATTTGAATTATAAAAATTAAAATGAATTTATTTTCATGGTACAGAACTTAATCACAGGTATATTTGAAAAATCTTCCTTAACTAAACTACCACCATTCAATGGGTTTTTTGTTTTCATGTTTCCGGATTTTTAAATAAGAACTTTAGTGAAACATTTCCAGGAACTAAATTACACCCAATAAAAAGCTTATAAAAATTGATTTTTACGGGTGAAGAGGAAGGAATTCTTAGTTTTTGCAAATAAGGAATTTTAGTGCCAGCGGTTTAATGCGGACTGGCAAAAACTGCAAAAATGGAAGGCATAGTTTGCATTAAATCCTGATATTAATCCCTGAATATTGACTTGTGTTGTAAATATTCATATTTTTAATGAAATTAATTTATTGACAATAGTTCGTTATGTTTTTATAACATGTTGATAATGAGAGTTTTGTTAATTCATTACAACATTATGCTTTCTATTGATAATCAACACTTTGCGCCTTTGCGCCTTTGCGTTTTTTTTTTAATTTAACGAACTATTATTATTGAAGAATATTAATTAAATACATAAATTATAACTCATTACAGAGTAACATTATCTTCTGCACAAAGCCAAACGCAGAAGTTGGAGGTTTTTCAAGGTGCCCTTAAGCTAATCACAGGTTGCTTTCTATTTACTAAAACAACTTACGATGATGACACCCTTATGTACTTTCCAAAAGGCACTTTTTGAAAGCATCAGCAGTCGCCTTCCGCCTCATATCTCCTTTGTGGATGAAATTTCTGAAGTATTGAACGTAAGCACTGACAGCGCATACCGGAGAATACGCGGCGACAAGGTGCTGTCTCTGGATGAGGCAGAAAAGCTTTCACATCATTTTAATGTTTCTCTCGACAACCTGATGGGCATAACCTCAGATTCAGTGACTTTTAAATCGCTTCACCTGAATGAGGAGACTCTCTGTTTCGCAGATTACCTCAAAACAATACTTTCCGAAATGGAGAGAGTGCCTGATATTAACTCTGTTGAACTGATATTCCAGCTAAATGAATTAAACCTCTTTCATTCCATTCAGTTTCCTGAAATCCTGGCCTTTAAAATATATTTCTGGAGTAAGTCGAGCCTGGATTTCAAGTCTTACCGCGATAAAAAATATTCACTACAGGTAATTGATGATGAAATACTTGAAATAAGCTCCCTGATCACCGGATTATATGTAAAATTCAATACTATTGAAATACTCACCCAGGAATTTTTAATCAGTTTCCTGAAGCAAATTGAATATTACCGGCTTTCCGGGTTTTTTAAAAACAACGACGATGCTATTTTGCTTTGCGACAAGGCATCAGAGCTTATTGAACACCTGAGGAGACAAGCTGAACTGGGATATAAGTTTGCTTACGGTTCTGAACCTTCCGGGCAGGAAGGGAATCTTAAACTATATAGTAACAACCTGACACTGACCGATAATGTAATTATTTTAAAACTGGGTAACCAGGGCACAACCTATCTTACAAACGGCGCTATTAATCGTCTGCAAACAGAAAATCAGGATTTTTACAAACGAAATCTGGAAATGGTGAATGCAATTATCAGAAAGTCAACCCTGATCAGCGGCGGTGCAGAGAGGGAAAGGAACTATTTCTTTAATACTATACAGGATAGTATAAACAGGGTGAAGAAAAGGCTTACTGAATGAGATGCAAAAATAATCCCGTAAGCAACTGAAATCTCATTACTCCAAACTCACGTTAACTTATGAAAAGAGAAAACCAAAACAAATTGTCACCTGAACAAAGTAAGAAACTACTCAATATCCTTAAAACCCGTTTTGAGAAAAACATGCACCGCCATCAGGGTCTTGAATGGTCTGAAATACAAACCAGGCTTGAAATGAATCCTGAAAAACTCCTTTCGCTTAACGAAATGGAAAAAACGGGTGGTGAGCCGGATGTTGTGAGATGCGGTCAAAAAACAGGCGAATATATCTTTTTCGATTGCTCTGCTGAAAGTCCTGAAGGCCGAAGAAGTGTCTGTTACGACCCGGAAGCATTACAGTCCAGAAAAGAACATAAACCCCGGAACAGTGCTGTTGGCATGGCGGCAGATATGGGAATTGAGCTTTTAACAGAAGAACAATATTTTGAGCTGCAACAATTTGGGAAATTCGACACTAAAACATCCGGCTGGATTTTGACACCGGCTGATATCAGAGAATCCGGAGGTGCAATTTTTGGCGACCGCCGCTATGGCAGGGTGTTCATTTATCATAACAGTGCGGAATCATATTATGGGGCCAGAGGATTCCGGGGGGCACTCAGAGTATAGATTTTATGGGAATAGAATCATACTTATGCTGCCCTCAGAAATTATAACCTGGCTATCTTCAATATGAAAAAATACCTCATCCTCTACCCGGATGCTCCGGATGCAAGGGCAGCACAGGATAAAATTTATGAGTGGGAATTAATGTTGCCTGTTTAATTAATATTACCGGTTATCCCTCACACACCTCACAGAACAACCTCGCTGTCTGTATGGTGTTTGTCTCCAGACGGTATTTTGCAAATAGTTCACCGCCCTCGAGTAAGCGTAAATGGAATTGTGCCCGGTAGAACTCCACCAGTGAGCATAAGACCTCAATCCTGAAAAAATCCCGTCATAATCCCTCAAACTACCTGGCAGGGCAGTAAACCCACTTTCATTTGTAGCATCGGTATTCGGAGCATTCCAGTGCGCCGTGCCTGTCTCTTTCATCCTTCCGCCGGCCATGGCGCCTAAATAATCAGTTAAAACTGTCCATTCAGCATCTGTGGGTACATGCCATCCCTCCGGACATAAAAAGCCCGTTTTTGCGGCAAACCAGTTGTATAATGCGCCATAGGTTTCCTTGTGCGTTTCTTCATTGTTATACCAGCAAAAGGCAGGTGTGGATAAAAGACTCCATTCTGTCTTATCTGTAACCAGGGGAATGTTATCTCCATGATTAAACCGGGTTGTTTTAAGGTTCTCTGCCATCCATACCTGTGTCCCTATTTTCACGGTATTGTAGATGTTGTCGTCAATATCGGTAACTGTTGGCTCACCTGCAAAGGGATATTCAACAGTGATCATAGGCAGTGCCATTAAATTACCGTTGTCTGAAATATAAAACTCCCAGTATGTTCCGTTCTTGAACAGACTTATCTTCCCGGCATAAAATGCATACGGTACACTTAACAACTGACTTATTCCGGTTATGGTATAATTGTCACCCCCGGTTATGTCGGTTTCAACTTTAATAAAGAAAGTTCCTTTCGACCAGTCGATCTCAGAAAAAGAACCTGAGACAACAGAGCCTGCACCCACCTCAACCGAAGCCAGTCCGTTGGCACTTGTCGCGGGAGTGTGAGTTTCGGAATAAACCACAACACCATCTGCGGCTCCCTGTATGATGCTGACCTGCATCCCCACCGGGGTATTGGTCACCAGGTTATTTTCCGCATCGCGTATCGCTGCCTGGTAGCTCATTTTTTCAGGAGGCTGGGAGCATACAATAAAAGGTGTTCCTAAAGCAATAAGAATTGTAAAGATTATACGATTCATTATTTTTATATTTTAAATAAAACTCTTAATGATGGTATAAATTAAATAAAATTGCAGAATAAGACTAAAAATAAGAAAAGTTTCGCAAACCCTTACCACACATTTTAAATTATATTATGAGTTTCCCTTTATTTACCTTTGTGAAACCCTTTGTTTACTTTGTGGTTAAAAACGTAATGAGGTTAACCACCAAGGGCACAAAGGGTTTCACAAAGATACACGAAGGAAAAAATAATTTTCATGAAAAATAAAACCGCAACATTAATCGGCGCCACAGGCCTGATTGGCAGCCACCTGCTGGAAATCCTGCAGGACGACCCGGAGTTTTCCCCCGTTAAAGTCATTGTAAGAAGACCTTTTCAATGTAGCCACCCAAAAGTAAAAGTGGCAGTAATTGATTTTGCCGACAAAGAAGTTTTTAAATCAGCCATAGAGGGCAGCGATGTGGTTTTCTGCGCTGTGGGAACAACCAGCAAAAAGGTGAAGGGGGATAAAGACGAGTACAGGAAAGTTGATCACGATATCCCTGTAAATGCAGCAAAACTCTGTTCAGAGACCGGATGCAGGCAATTCGTCTATGTCTCATCTGTGGGAGCCGACAGTAAAAATAAAAATTTTTACCTCCGGCTTAAAGGGGAAGTGGAAGACACACTGCGCAATCTGAACATTGAATCCATCCTGATCTTCCGGCCTTCTCTGCTTCTGGGTAAAAGAAATGAATTCAGATCAGGAGAGTTTATCGGAACAATATTCATGAAGCCCGTTTCATTTCTGCTTCCATCAAACCTGAAACCTCTTAAGGCCCGGTGTGTGGCAGAATCAATGGTCGAAGCTTCGAAAAAGAATATAAAAGGAGTCAGAATGTTTCATTATAATGATATGATAAAACTCCTGTTTTTTATTCATTTTCTTGCTGCTTACGCCGGTTTATGAGGGTTTCATAAAAAAACGCAAGGGTGCAAAGGCGCAATTTTAAATGTTGCCAGTTAAAAAGAAATTCCAACAACAATATTAACCTGCTGTTTATCCGGGTTAATTATAAATGCACCGGATAACGGAAATGAGAATGTTTCAGTGAGTTTAATACTTTTCACCGCAGCAACACCCACATTACATAACGAAAAACCTCCGTTGGTGGTATAACTTTCATTACCGGCACCTGCAAACAGACCGAAATGTTTAAAAGAGTACCCGGCCTCAAAATAAAGATCACTGCTGGCATTGAGGAAATAATACCCTGATATATATAAATCACCGATTCCCTGGTTTAATCCGATTTCAAAAGTGTGCGCATCCCTGCTGAACCATGTGCTATCAACAACCACACCAACCTGTCCTGCCGGAAAATAGTAATCCGTGGCAATCACATCCAGTCCGAAACCAAAGGAATAACTCGCATACAGGTCTGCTTCAAGGTAAGGACTTGCACTTATGGGATAACTCCCCCATACACCGAAGGCAAAACTGCCCAGCCCAAGCTCAATGGTTGGCTGCACTGCGGGTGCATTCCCAAAATCCGTACCCCTCCATACATACCTGCTAACCAGGTCAACACTGACTGAAACAGGAGATTCTTTATCCTGAGCCTGCACAGTATTCGAAATTAGTAATGCAACTGTTGCAGAAGTTATCACCTTGCTTAAAAGATAATTTGCTTTCATCATTTTTGCATTTAGGATTAACAATTTATATTTAATTCGACAAAAATATATATTATTTTTTATACCCCCCTATTTTATATACTTTAATTTCGTTATTTTATATTTTATCATCACCCTAACTCCCTTTATATTTAAATTATGTTGATTTTTTTATTATTTTTATTCTCCCCTCCCCCTTTTTTTTCTTAATTTAATATTTATTTCAACACTATAGTTCGTTATATTTTTATATTGCGCTGAATTTGTTTTACTTGTCAGTCTGAATTAAGCCTTTTATGTCATACGTCTTTGATACTAGTAAAACTTCAACTATCTTTACAAAGAAACTGAGAAAGCTTTGTGTATCATATTAATTCGTTATCCAAAGCCCTGATCAGGATACAGTGAACGTATTAAGGGAATCCCTTAATTAATTTAATACAAAATATTTATGAATAATAATCAGTTTATGTTTGATCCTTTAAAGGCTGAGCGATGGGTTAAAAAATACCTGTTAAATATCATCATCGCTTTTATACTGTTTGTTGCATTATTGTCAGCCACTAAAACAGTAGGTCCGGAAGAAGAGGGTGTAGTTCTTTTTTTCGGAAAGTATAACCGCACAGTGCCGCCCGGTTTGAACTTCATCGCACCGTTTGGCATTGAAAAGATGTACAAAATACCCGTTCAGCGTCAGCTCAAACAGGAATTTGGTTTCAGGACCGACATGGCAGCCACGCGCACGACATACTCCCCCCAGAGCTTTTCAGATGAATCACTGATGCTTTCGGGAGATCTTAACCTCGCTGATGTGGAGTGGGTAGTGCAATACCGTATTAGCAATTCCTACCAGTACCTTTTCAGGGTGCGCAATGCAGAAAAAACCCTTCGCGATATGGCTGAAGCCTCCGTGAGGAAGACCGTGGGTGACCGCACTGTAAATGAAGTGCTTACAGTAGGCCGCCAGGAAGTAGCTTCAAATGTGGAAGCGCTGCTTCAGCAGATGTGCAACGAGTATGAAAATGGCATCCGGATTGACCAGGTGGTATTGCAGGATGTGAATCCTCCTGAAACTGTTAAACCCAGTTTTAATGCAGTGAACCAGGCACAACAGGAGCGTGAAACGCTCATCAATGAAGCAGAATCGGAATATAACCGCGTGATTCCCCGTGCCCGCGGAGAAGCGGAGGAAACCATCCAGCTTGCCGAAGCTTATTACCTGAACCGCGTGAATCGAGCTGCCGGTGAAGCCGACCGCTTTAATTCACTATTTGCGGCCTACATTAAAGCACCCGAAGTGACCAAAAAGAGAATCTACCTGGAAACGATGGAGCGCGTCCTGCCTAAACTCCAGCATAAAATAATACTGGATGAAAAAGGCAACAACATCCTCCCACTGCTCAATCTTGGAACCTCTCAAAAAATCACAGCACCATGAAGAAGTATTATATCATAATTATTGCACTTATAGTACTCGCAATAATCACTATCAGAAGCGGAGTTTATATTCTGGATGAAACACAGCAAACTGTTGTCACCCAGTTTGGCAAGCCCGTGGGTGAGCCCAGGACCAAGCCGGGTCTGCAGTTTAAAGTACCATTTATTCAGAAAGTACAGTTTTTTGACAAACGGTATCTCGAATGGGACGGTGACCCTAATCAGGTGCCCACCAAGGACAAACGATTTATTCATGTTGACACCTATGCACGCTGGGAAATAACTGACCCCCTGCAGTTTTATATCCGCTTACGCGACGAACGCTCAGCACAATCCCGGTTAGACGATATTCTCGACGGAGAGACACGAATTGCCGTGGCCAGCCACGACCTTCTCGAAATAGTGCGATCAACGAACCGCAAACCTGAAATTGTTGAGGAATTCATGGAAGTGATGGAACATCTCGAAGACATCAACGTTGGCAGGGATGTTATCGAAGCCCTCATTCTTGAAAAAGCTAACCTGAGAACTGCTGATCTTGGGATCAGGATCCTTGACTTTCGTTTTAAAAGAATGAGCTATGTGGAAGAAGTCCGCAACAGGGTTTACGATCGTATGATCAGTGAACGTAACCGTATTGCCGATCAGTTCCGCAGCGAAGGTCAGGGTGAGGCACGTAAAATTTTGGGTAACAAAGAACGGGATCTGGCTCAGATACAATCCGAAGCCATACGTGAGGCAGAAAAGATACAAGGCCGTGCTGATGCTGAAGCCACAAATATTTACGCAGCCGCTGTTAACCGTAACCGGCAAACACAGGAACTCTATTATTTTATGCGTACGATGGAAAGTTTCGAAAAAGCACTGGACGAAAAAACCACGCTTATCATCACCACTAATAGCGAATTTTACCGTTACATCCAGGGTGTGAAATAAAACTATAAAAAAACAGAACCCAACTCCGGAAAAATAAGCAAATATCCTGTGCCGACCGGAAGTCCTTACCAATGATTTCTTTGTAAACCTGCTCAAAATGAGCACCGTATGGAAGCCGGCATCAGAATTCGGAGAAACCTTTGAGGGAACTGACCGCACTACAGGCAAACTGAAATGGACAAACACACGGACAGATCTTGTCTTCGGTTGAACCTCAGAACTCAGGGCACTCGCCGAAGTCTAAGGTAGTGCAGATGCAGGAGGAAAATTTGTTAAGGACTTCGTGGCAGCATGGGACAAGGTTATGAACCTTGACAGGTTTGAAATGGTTTGATATTTTAGAGGTTTGCGGTATTTTCAATATTTAAACTAAAAATTTGTAAATTGTAAACTTTTAAGTTAACTTTGCTGAATGAATATTCAGAGACGAATTATTTTTTTCGAACACTATTTTACTGACTTCTATCTGAAGCAGACAAAAAAAGTGCAGGAGAAAATTGAGTATGTCTTTAAGATTATCCGGACAGTGAAGAACGTACCAAATAAGTTTCTCGACCATATAACTGGGACTGATGGACTTTATGAAATCCGGATTGAGTTTGAAAGCAATATTTATCGGATATTCTGCTGTTTCGATAAAGGCAATTTGGTTGTTCTCTTTAATGGTTTTAATAAAAAGACCCGGAAGACTCCTAAAAAAGAGATTGACCTGGCCCTGAAACTTAAAGACGAATACTTTAACTCAAAAAAGAAAAACGATGGACAGAAATAAAATTAGAAACGCTAAAAACTTCGATGAGTTGTTAGACATTAAATATGGTAAGATTGGCACTGAAAAACGAGATAAATTTGAAGAAAAAGCTCAATATTTTGTGATTAGTGAAATGTTAAAGGAAGCCCGAAAAGAAGCTAAAATGACACAGCAGCAACTCGCAGAGAAAATTGGAACTAAAAAAAGTTACATATCACGGCTTGAAAATGGGAAGTGCGATATTCAACTTTCAACACTTTACAGGATTTTCGGTTTTGGGCTTGGGAAAAAGATTAACTTACTAATTGGGTAGTCTATAAATTTCAGTCCCTCTCAGGCGACAGTAATCCTCCACAAAACCATATTAACAGAATGCATGTCTTCAATGCAACTATCATTTTGAGATAATATCCCCTCAAGTAAATGGAGAAACTTCAGGGATGCCAGGATATTCGTAAGGAAGTTAGGTCTCTCATAAATACATGAATGGGACAGGTATATCACAGGGCAGTACAGAAACCTGTCGCCTCTCCCCGAAGATATCCCGTACAATCCGGATGTTCAATACCAGAATTCAGGATGGGAAGGCTGGGACGACTGGCTTGGGATTACATCTTCACAACCTGGCACTGTTATGCCAATAAACAGTATCTGGGACGTGAAAGAGAAACCCAAATGGAGACCTTTCCCCGAAGCAAGAAAGGTTTCATGGGAATATGAATTTGAATATAAGGAAGAGTGGGATGCATTTATCATGGGAAAGTTCCCTGACAGAAAACCATTACCTTGTGATATCCCTCCAAGCCCGGATGTAATATACCGGCATACCGGCTGGAAAGGCTGGAATGACTGGCTGGGTACAGATATAAAATTTAAGGATTATGCAACTACCCGGAGCTTTATTAAAAGTCTGAAACTGAAAAACAAATCCGATTGGAGAAGTTATTGCAATAATCAATTACCGGGAAAAAATCCAAAGCCGGAAAATATATATTCTTATCCTGAAATTGCGTACAGGAATGACGGATGGAAAGACTGGAACGAATGGTTAGGCACCGGTGAAAATAAGAGAGAAAGGCTTAATAATGAAACAGGTGATACAATCATTGAATGCAGATGCATGGGGAGAATAGCGAATTGTCCGGAATGTGACGGGAAAGGATATATTTCAATCCTTATTTAATCATCTTTCCACCTCAAAAGCTATAACCAGATTCTCATTTTTCTGTCCTATTCCATATATTACCATTTTATCCTTCACCGTACGGTCAAAAGCGATTCCCTGCCCATAAGTAAGTGTCGGTATGGTTCTTACATGCCTGAGTGTATATCCTGACCGTGGAATTTCCATTACATAAATCTCGTAATTGTCATGTCCGGTACAATAAAGTTTACCGTCTGTTCCCCATGCTGCGCCCGAATTGCTTTTCGGGGCAAATATCTCCAGCAGGTGATCGGGGAATATCCAGGCCTCAACACGTTGCCATTTTTTTGTGAACTTTACCACCGAAGTCCATTTTGTGTCTTTGCCTTCGGTTGACCCCTTCCCTGTATAATGGGCAAAACCAACATACCAGTATCCTTCACGCTGATCTATCCATGTAACCGAGCCTGTATAAATGCCAAAACTGTGGTTCCCGATATGCTGCAGGGTTTTTGTGTCAAAGATCTCAATGGAACCCGCCATCGGTGAATCCGGGTAATTGGAATTTGCGCAGTATAACTTCCCTTTGATTACAACCCCGCTGTTGAGATGTTTGATCCCTTCAGCACTTCCGTCCCATTCAGCTGCCAGCTGCCCGTCGGATTTCCTGTATTTAAGTATGGTGCTGTTATTGATAACATAGAAGAAGTCCCTGTCAACTGCCGCTGCCTGCCTGGCTTCCCTGACTTCATAACGTTTAATTTCTTTTACTTCGGAGGATGAGGGCTGGGCAGATAAAGAACAAACCATAATCTGCAGGAATAAAGCAAAACTGAAAAATCGTTTCATTTAAATGAAAATTAAAAAATTAGTAAAATAAAATTTTCAGGTTGTACCTGAATAGTTACAATAATTTATTACTACTTCTTTTTCACAATGTAATACACAATAGCTGTTATAATGCTGAACAGAATAGCCACCACTGTCCAGAGAATTTTATTCCCTTCACTCATCTTCTTTTGATTGGTCCAGACATCATAGATTACCCATATTGCACAAATTAAGGCAATAATACCAATGATTGAAGTTGAATTCATAGCTTTGGATTTAAGTTAATAATTACCAAATATAGTAAAATCAAGTAATAATATTATTACCTATATTTGAGTGGTATTATTTTTGTTTTTTCATGCGTACAAATATTAATTATGTTATTGCAAATCAATAAGTTTTATTTGCCTATGGGCAAATGGGCATGGAACCTCCATTTTTTTGTTCATGCGTGTTTGCGTTTGCCGCAATCATGGAGGTTTCATCCGTACAAAATTTTATTTTCAATGGTCGGATGAACCCCGTAGGGCTCGACGAAGTCAAACCTCCATTTTTTTGTTCATGCGTGTTTGCGTTTGCCGCAATCATGGAGGTTTCATAGGGGTTGTCTCATTAATTGAAGTATTATCAACCACGAAGGACACCAGGGACAACACGAAGAACACAGCGCCTCCCTTCGGCCGCCGGAGGATTGCCGAAGACGCGGCGCTGAGTAGCCTGTACCTTCGCTGAAGTTACGGCAACACGCAGTCAGCGCTCGCGGAAAGTGCTGTCATTTAGGTTATTGGGTTATTGGGTTATTGGGAATATATACTTCAGTCCATTTGTGCGTACTTTGAGTCCTTCGTGGTTAAAAACATTTATGAGACAGCCCCATTGACAGGTCTTTTGCTGGAATTTTCAGGAAACTTAAATCCACATATTTATGAAACTATCTTTACACATTCTGTTCCTACTTAGCCTGGGATTTCTCCCCTTCATTCCCGTGGAAGCACAAAAAGCCTATTATACCACCAACGGTGGCATGACCATAGGCTTTGGCATGGGAGGTGCTTACCAGAAGAGCGATATCGCTAATTCAAAGGGTTATGGATTCGATTTTTCACTTGGTCATCACTTGGGGAAAAAAGAGAATGCACTTATCAATACCGACTGGAAGTTCAGGTTTTTAAGAGGTGAAAATTGGGCGCACGACCACAGGATCAACCTCGACGGCACATATGATAACGTGCGTTTCGATTTTTTTAATTATGACTTTGAACTGGGACTGACACTGAACCGGTTACGTGAACGCACACGCATCGTCGTAACCGGATTTGCCGGGGGAGGAATTACCCATGGCCGCACTTTTACCGACCTTTACGATGAAAATAACAGCCTTTATGACTATAGCGTTATTGACCCCGTCCAGTCTCCCTCCAAAATAAATGAGGACCTGCTGAAACTTTCCGACAGGAAATATGAAACCCGGCTGGATAACAGGGCCGCTATTCTGCCGACATGTGGATTTTTTCTCGGATACCAGTTTTCCCGAAGCTTTTCGATGGGTATAGAACATAAGGTGAATTTTTCATTAACTGAGGAAAACAGCCTTGTGGGAATAAACATGGATAACAATATCGCTCCGGGCTCAGGCATCGACCGGAACAGGTACACCACCCTGGGTTTTAAATGGAGTATGGGCCGCGGTTCTGCAGGTGCAGTTGCCCGGACCAGAATCCCTTCTCCATACCCTGCTCCTGCTCCTGCTCCCGCTGTCGCACCAATCACACCCTATAAAGAGCCCCTTCCTTCAGTGAAAATTTTCGACCCTCCCTCCGATCCCTTTCCCACTAATATCAATATCCACACTGTAAGAGCAAAAGTTCACAATGTACAGGGATATTCCGGTATAAGGTTTTACCAGGACGGTGTAAGAAAAGATAACTTTACATTTTCATCCGCCACTAACAATATCGAGGTAAACGTTACCCTGCACGAAGGCAATAATAATTTCAGGGTGGTAGCAGAAAACTCCGCCGGAACTGCTGAAGACAGGGTAACCATTAACTTTAACAGGACTGTTGCCCAAACACCTCCAACTCCACTTCCAACACCACCAACACCTGCACCAACACCTCCGCCTCCACCTCCACTGCCGCCGCCTCCACCTCCTCCACCACCTCCTCCACCACCTGCTCCCGCAAAAGTCTATCCTCCTGCCGTTAAATTCACCAATCCACCTTCCTCCGTTACAGTGCAGCAAAATGATTTCCCTGTGAGTGCGCAAACAACCAATGTTACAACAAAGAGGGATGTGACAGTGAAAATCAACGGGATAACCACCAGTAACTTCTCGTTCAGCACCAATGGCGTGGTAACTACAAATATCGACCTGGCAGAAGGAGCCAATACCATTGAGATCATCGCAAGAAATGAATACGGAGTAACATCCGATATGACCACAATCATTAAAAATTCCAAACCCTGCCCTCTCCCTGAAGTTATTCTGCTGAGCAGCAACGACGTGAAGGTCGAAAACATTCAGTACGTATACTCTGCCAGGGTAATGAACGTAACTGATATCAGCAGTATCAAACTTACTGTAAATAATAAGGCTGTCAGATTTAACTTCACTGACAATGTGGTAAGTTTCAACACACAACTGACCGAGGGCATAAATACCTTCTTGCTGGAAGCAAAAAATGAATGCGGACAGGAACGAAAAACTGCCATGGTTACCTTCGTACCTGCCCTCATTGAAAGACCATGCCCCGTTCCTTCAATAAACGTCAATATAATGCAGGTCAAACTTGAAGATGCTAGCCACGAATTAAAGGGAACGGTAACCCAGGTGAAGAACAAAAGTGAGATCACCCTGACAGTAAATGGACAGCCCGATAACAGCTTCCAGTTCGTACCCGCAACCGGGGTAATCTCGGCTAAGTTCAAACTGCAGCCGGGTAGCTTCACGTTTGTGGTAACGGCTAAGAATGAGTGCGGACAGGACAGCAAGACAAGCTCCGTTACCGTTGCCGCCCCGCCGGCAGAGGAAAAACCACCCTGCGTACCCCCGGTCGTGAGCTTCAACATTACCGCCGTGGATCGTACCGATGCTTCCCACGATTTAAAGGGAACGGTAACCCAGGTGAAGAACAAAAGTGAGATCACCCTGACAGTAAATGGCCAGCCTGACAACAGCTTCCAGTTCGTACCCGCAACCGGGGTAATCTCGGCTAAGTTCAAACTGCAGCCGGGTACCTTCACGTTTGTGGTAACGGCTAAAAACGAGTGCGGACAGGACAGTAAGACAAGCTCCGTTACCGTTGCTGCCCCGCCGGCAGAGGAAAAACCATGTGGACCCAGGATAAACCCGGGGAATGCAGCATGGCAATTCTGTATGGTAACACCTTCCGGAACATATAACAGGGATAACTTAACCAATAAGAACTTCAGCTACTCGGGCCCTGCCACCAGCCTGTATTTCATGCCTATTGCAGGGGGTGGTGATGCCATTGTGAACGGAAAGCCATATAGCGTGAGACCGGGACAGTACTATCTGTTTATAGGTAAACTAAAAGTTACAGTGAGCAACAAAAATCCCGGATCTATGGGCCACTGGTCGGTATGTATTGATACTGACAAGGAGCCTGTCTTTGGCAGTGGGAACAATCGTCCGAAAAGTCCCTGTGAGCCTGCTCAGGAAGAAAGTAAACCGGGAAACCAGGATGATAAAGGACAGGGCAATAAGGAAGATAAAGAACAGAACAATAAGGAAGATAAAGGGCAGGGCGTTAAGTTAGATAAAGGGCAGGACAAAGCCGGTGATACCGGAAAAGGAGGCCAGGGGAAGGAATAGGATATCATTGTTAAAAAAATAACAGCTGCGGAAAGGGTCCTTTCATTAAAAGGATCCCTGTTTGTGAACCAGATATGTTCTGCCAATCAACGATGATTGTATTGGGATGGAACATGTGACTTTTCGCCAGATTTACTACTTAACATCCACATCCAGGCAGGGATGAACTCAACCTGGCGTTGCAATCCAAACCATGAAAACTCCTCCTTTTTTTCCTCTTCTAAAGTAATGATCAGCAGCCTGTTGCATTTTAACTTTTCTGAAGCCTTCAACAGCGACCGAACTTCCCTGTTAAGGGTTTTGGGTTGATTTATGTCCCAGCAAACCTGGATAAGCTCTGTAACCTGCGTTTCGGTTTGTATCACAAAATCAACCTCCTGCTGATCCCTGTCCTTCCAGTAAAACAGTTTTAAGCCTTTATAAAGGCATCTTTTATAAAGCTCTGAAGCCACGGCATTTTCGAGCAGTTTGCCCCAATCGTCGCTAAACTGAAATCCTTTGGCCTGACGAAAACCGTTGTCGTAACAATATATCTTTCTGTTTCCGCGTTGCTGCTCACCCACCTTAAAGGAAAACAGTGGCAGTGTAAAGAGAATAAATGATTCCTCAAGATAATGAAGGTACTTTTTTATAGTATGAACACTCGATATCTGTACCTGTGAACAAATGGAGTTAAGTGAAAATTCAGACGTTATATTTGAGACGAGCCACACAGCCAGGTTTTCAAGAGAATCGGGCTGGCGTATTTTGTATCTTTTCACAATGTCTTTGTAAAGGATCGAATCGAACAACACTTGCAGGTAATCCCTGGTATGAAGCCCTTTCATCAACGGTTCCGGATAACCTCCATTAACGAGCCAATCGTTCAATTTTTCTCTTTTTTCAAGTTCTGTAAGCTGCACTTCTATGGATGCAAGATACTCGCTGAAGGAGAAAGTAAATAAATAAACAGGCAAATGTCTTCCGGTAAGGTGGGTTGCCAGTTCGCTGCTTAGCAGATTTGAGTTGCTGCCTGTAATCATCAGCCTGAAACCTTGCCGTTGCAGCCGGTTTACAATAAGTTCCCAATCCGGAAGGTTTTGGATTTCATCCAATAAAAGAGATGAAGGGTTACCATAAACGGCCATGATGGCTTCCAGTATCTCATCAAAGTTCTGAACCTTTACAAGACGTTCGTCATCAAGGTTTAAGAACCCGAACTTTTCGCCCTTTGCGAGTTGATGCATTCCGAAAAATGATTTTCCTGCTCTCCTGGGGCCGATGAGCACATAAATCATATCAGAAGCTTTGGAAGTAAAAGTAATACCCCTTGGAACATACTTTTCCTGCATCCGTTGTTCGAGCTCCCTCTTCTGGCCTAAAACGATATCTCTGATCATAACTGAAGTATAAGTAGTATAATGCACAAAAATACGTATTTTTTTGCAATACGTTTAGTTTTGAGCATTCTTTCTTTTAAAAAACACTCTTCTTTCAGGTGATTGCAGGCAGAACTCAGGATTTCTTTTAGTTTTTCGGTTGAAATCATTTTCCTGATTATTGATTATTATAATAGGCAAATATTGATAGTATTGCTCAATATAATGAGTAATTTTAAAATAAATTCTATTTGAGTGACCTCAAAGACCATTAGGGTTGTTCAGACAACCCATGCAGCAACCTGCCGCCCTGTGTGATCTGGTTGTGGTGAAGTCTGTTGTGAAATCAGACACCATCCATCTTTAATCAGAATCCAGTAAAGTTCAGAACATTTCCTTGACTCATATACTATTTTCTTCTATCTTTACCTGATAGCAATGAAGACTGTCTTACTCTCTTTTCAGCTCCCGGGATATATTAAATCTCCCGGGCAGGATATAGAATGATACACATACAAGTATTCCAAACTGAAATCCTTTAAATACCTTTCGTAAACAATAAGGTCCATCATTAAAAGTGCAACTGTTATCATGTGTTTATTCCGAATATAATACCAGACTCAAAAATCACATAAAATAATATCTTATGACAAACACAATCTTCAAACAGACCGGTTACTTATTCATCAAAGCAGCCATTCTTGCCCTGGTAAATATTACGGGTATCGCATCCTTATCAGCCCAGAGCCCCGAAAAAATGAGCTACCAGGCAGTGATCCGCAATAGCGAAAATCAACTCTTAACCAACAAGGGGGTTGGTATGTGTATCACCATCCTGCAGGGCTCCCCAACAGGAACAGAAGTTTACAAAGAGGCCTACTTTCCCAATCCCCAAACCAATGCCAATGGTCTGGTAAGCATTGAAATCGGAACGGGACTGCGTCTGATAGAAAAATTCTTCGCAGATATTGACTGGTCGGGTGGACCTTATTTCATCAAAGTCCAAACCGACCCGACAGGTGGCACAGATTACACCCTTACCGGTACCAGTCAGCTGTTAAGCGTTCCCTATGCCCTGCATGCAAAAACGGCGGAAAGCGTTTCAGGGGATATCACTTATGAAGAAACAGACCCCACCGTACCTGAACATGTAAAGGATATTGGAACTGCTGATATAGATAGCTGGAATGCATCTTATAAAGCGGGAAGCGCTGCCGACCTGGCTTCCCTGTATATTCAGGGGACACCTGTAATTGACATGCATGGTCACTGGGTTGGGTATGATCCGTATGAATATTACGCTCCCAACTGGAATACCGCCTATAACTGGGGAGATCATTCCATTGCCGGTTATGTTCCTGAAATAAGAACCATATCCATTAACGGGAATGTCATGGACCTGACGGCCAACAGAAGTTGGAATGTGGGAACGGTAACCTCGGTAGGACTTACACTTCCGGGTCTTTTTGATGTCTCCGGCTCGCCGGTAACTACCAGTGGAAATTTACAGGCTACCCTGTTATCACAGCCGGCCAACCGGATTTTTGCCTCACCCGACGGAAGTACGGGTTCGCCAGTATTCAGACCCCTGGTATCCGGCGATATACCTGACCTCGACTGGTCGAAAATCACAACCGGCAAGCCGACAACCCTTTTAGGGTATGGAATAACCGACGGAGTGGATATAACCTCTGACCAGACTATCGCGGGTAATAAATCATTCACCGGAACGACCACAGTTCAAACGCCGGTCAATCCCACCGATGCAGTCACCAAAGCATACGTGGATGCACTTCTGCAGAAGATCGACCAGCTGGAAAGCCAGCCCGGTATTGTAAAGGATGTTGACGGAAACCTTTATACTACCGTAAAGATCGGAAACCAGGTGTGGATGGCCGAGAACCTGAAAACTACCAGGTATAACGATGGAACAGCAATACCGGAGATTCATGATAATAATGAATGGAAAGATCTAACATCACCGGCGTTCTGTTGGTACGACAACTGGAAAGATGAATACGGAAATTTATATGGCGCTTTATACAACTGGTATGCTGTGAATTCTGCTGACAATGGCAACAGGAACATATGCCCTTCCGGCTGGCATGTGCCTTCCAGTTCCGAGTTGAACGCCCTGTTAAATTATCTTACTGCCAATGGCTACAATTATGATGGCAGTACTACCGGCAATTTAATTGCCAAATCGCTGGCTTCCACGACACACTGGAAATCTTCTGAAGTTGAAGGTGCAGTCGGCAATACCGATTACCCTGAAAAAAGAAACCTGAGCAGGTTCACAGCACTTCCGGGAGGTTCCCGTGGCAATATCAACGGGACTTTTAGCGGTGTAAACAGCAACACATACTTTTGGTCTTCTACCCAGCATTCCTCTCTACCTGGAAATGCATATACAAGAATTTTATATTATGACGCTGTTAACTTTCACGGGTATGCTTCTGAAAAGGAAAATGGATTTAGTATAAGGTGTATAAGGGATTAGATAAATTTTCTATTAACAGATATATATGAGGCAGATTGCTTTTTAATTGGCATTAACGATGGCGATGATATTGAATTCACTCCCATAGCTGGGATAACTTAATAAATTACGAGCCATACAATTACAAGGCATAAACCAAAATCAATAGAAAATAAGAAAGGCCCAGAGTTAATGGTTTCTACTGTTAGAATAAAAATAGAGGTTACTGGAATGGAAAAATACTAATAATAGTGATAGTATGAAGAAAATGGTGATCTTGCTTGTTTTAATGCATGCATTTATTCTGGTTACTTCCGCACAACATACATACCTGCTGTTAACGCGAAAACATACCGTAGCCTATTCATCAACAGAGCCGGTTGACGTTCTGATAGCTATCGGAGAAGTACTCGCTGAAGATATTATCCCTGATGTAAAAAAGAAAGTTAAGGAAGGGACTCGTGTAAAAGTCCGCTCTGGTGAAACAGGAAAAGGAAAAATAAAAGGCAGACTTGAAATATTAAATGATTCAACTATTCAGGTTGGAGATAGAATTGTACCGATAAAAAATATTGAGAGGTTATTTGTCCAAACCCCCTTCTCACAAGTATCGGGGCCCGTTATATCCAGTGCAGGAATTGCAGGAATAATATTTATCACCCCAATATTTATAAATTCTTTTTCTTTATTTGAGGGTGCAGCACTTTCGGTAATTGCAGGAATCTTTATGGTTCCCGTAACTGCTGCTGCTATTGTTTGTTGTACCGTTGCAACTATAGGCGGAACAATATACTTCATAAACGGACGGGTATATAACATTAAAGATAAATGGCACAAACGTAAGGGAGGGTGGCGGATTCAGGTAGCAAATACACCCTGAATACCATACAAATGGTATATGCCGACGGGGAAAGACTGAGCCGCTGCCTGAATGCTTAATACGGAAGACATCACTTATACTCCCTCTCCAGTTTCAACCTTATATTATTCAGAACATCAACAGCCTGATCAATAGTTTTTAACTTCGTTCGGAAGGAGAGAATAGCCATTCGTATTACAAACTTCTTATCAACAATGGTTGAGCTGAAAAAAACATTCCCGTCTTTATATAATAACTCTAAAAGCCTCCGGTTAAATGCATCCTGATCTCCCTTTTTATAAGGGTACCAGAAATAACTCACTGACAGATCCGGATCAGGACCGGTCTCAAAACCTGACTCACTTAGTCTGTTTCTGAAATATGATGTTAACAATAATTTTTCTTCCAGGCAGGCTTTAAATGGTTCTATTCCATGCATCTGCAAGGGAAGCCAGATGCGTAATGCCCTGAAATGCCGGGTTAATTCCGGGGAAACATCAGCCGGGTTATAGATATCCGAATCGATACGGGTGGAATCCTGCATGTAATTTGCCGTGTACCGGTGTGACTGCATCACCGCCTCCCTGTTTTTCACAAGAACCGCACCTGTACCATATGGGATAAATAAGCCCTTATGAGGATCAGTAACCAGCGAATCGGCCATTTCTATTCCCCTGAATAACTCTTTTTTCTGATCCGTTAAAATGAAGAATCCACCATAAGCGGCATCAATATGATACCAGAGATTGTTTTCCACAGCTATGTTACCAATCTTCATCAACGGGTCAACAGCTCCTGTATCTGTTGTTCCTGCAGTGGCAATAACCAGGAAAGGATGTAATCCCTGCCGCCTGTCCTTATTTATTTTTGTGTTTAAATCATTGACATCCATTCTCGAATGCTTGTCCATCCTGGTATAACGGATAATAATATCTTCCAGTCCGATTATTTTCAATGCCTTGGGAATACAATGATGAGCCTGGGGACTCATATAGATAACACTCTTATTGATCCTGGTTGATTTTATTTTATGATGATCTCTGGCTGCTGTCAATGCGATCAGATTTGCTACAGATCCCCCTGAGGTTAGGCTTCCTGCCGCACTTTCCGGGAATCCGAAGATGGATTTCATCCAGTTTAATATCTCATTTTCAATAATAACAGCTCCCGGCGATGCGAAATACAAGCCTGCATATTCATTCGTCACTGCAGCCATTAAATCTGCAATAGCAGAAACATAAAGCCCTCCACCCGGAATGTATCCGATATGGCGGCCGGATGCAGCATTGATCCCCTTATCCACTACTTCTTGTTTATACACCTCAATGATGTCTTTTAAAGGCTTCTTTTGCCCGTCTATTGCCAGAAGATCACGTTCAACCTTTTTATCGGAATAGGCTTTTGATGTTTGAATATCATTAATGAACCTGTTTGAAAAATCCTGTATCTGCTGGAAATAATTATTCCTTTCGGCCTCCGAAGGTTCCAGTTCTCTGGAAATATTTTCCAGCTCTTTAATTCTGGTTAGTAATTCTTCCATTGAAGATTATGCTCTTGGAATAATTGTACCTGTGTTTTTCAAAAGATCAGAGATAGTTGCTATTATTTTTGTTTTCTTCATAATGATAAAAATCAGGGCGCAAAGATATTCTAAACAAGTCATTATAAAAAAAGTATTTTCCCGTTGGGGAAGAAAAACTTTTCCGGTATAAGATATGTGAAAGATTAGGACTCAGTAATTACTGAAAAACAGAAATGTCCCGAAGTAATAATCCGGAACCGTGGTATAATGATCCCCGCCCGGTGAAGGCTTCAGTTCCACTTCTAATGATCCCCTCCCCGTCATCGCTTCCCAGGCAGTGGCAGAATTGAAGTAGAACACAAAATCATCATCGGTTCCGTGATACAGCTGTAAAGGAACAGAGGGTTTCCAGTCGTAATTATCATTATCTGCCAGTATGCTGATAAATTCTGTGTCAGTGCCATTGATTATCCCTTCCCTGAAGCTGTTGGTAAAGATATTCTGAGGATTCAGTTCTGTGTTGGCAAAAATGCCTCCCTGTTGGATTGCTGACGCCACAGGTTCATTGAAATAAGTAGTGTAAGGCCTGTTAACTTTATATATCCTGTTGTAAGCATCCAATACCCATAAAAAATAGTTAATGTACGTCAGTTCCGTGTCGGCTTCCAGTATATACCTGGCAAACTCTGATTTGTTATATGCCCCTGCTCCAACAGTGGCTGCGGTTACACGGAACTCATCCTTATGCTCCTCTTCCAACAGCTTCAGCAAAGCCATGGTAGCATATCCCCCTTCGGAATAGCCGGTGAGAAACAGCTTATCTCCTGCGGCAAACTTATTATCCCTTATGTCAAATTCACGGACAGCCCGCAGCATATCGCGGGAAGCAGTAGCCAGCGACCTGCCATGCTCGTAGGGATGTTCCATCTGGCTTGAACTGCCGTAACCCAGGTAATCCGGTAAAACCATGATATATCCTGTTGAAGCAAAGAAGACTGCTGAATGATACTGACTGGATACAAAATAAGACGGAGCATCTTCGTCCTGCCTTATTGTTCCGTGCTGGAAACTTAAAAGCGGCAGGCGGCTTTTGTTATCAGGGACTATCAGCGCACCTGAAGCCAGAACAGGGTTGTTGTCTGTATCAACAGTTTCATAAATGATCTTATAAATACTTACTCCATAACGAATAAGGAGTGCGGGAATACCTGGAATATTACCCATGTCATTTACCAGATTTACAATCTCATCCTGATTATAGCTGGTAAGTAATTCAGAATCGACAAAATATTCCGGATCAGGAAGAGTATTATCCCGTTCGCAGGCGAAAAGAGCTGTTAATAACAGCAGGATAAAGAGTATACGGTACAGCATATTGTCATGTTTATAGTATCAAAAGACAAGATCAAATGGTCTTCTTAACTCATCCATCAGCATATTTTTCTTCCCTGACATATCTTCCTTCCTCCCGATCTGGATCATTGAATGGAAGTCTTCAGAATCCTCATCATGAAATCCGCCGGCAAGAAAATAAAAATCATTATAGAAATAGAGCCCTATAAGCTCGCTGATCTTATCTACTGTAATACCTGTATCTGTGACAAAAGCCCAAAGTGCTGTTAAAGAAGTGAATTCCTCTTCCTGCAGCTCAGACATATCATCCCAATATGCCAGGTAATACCCCTGAGCTTCTCCAATCTCGACCTCTGCCAGATTGAGAAAGGTTTCAGCATCATCCAGGATATTGAAATCTTCCGAAAGGACAAGAATATATTTACATTTGTTATTTTCGAAACTATAAAAGAGATAGGTATTAGTCATACCGCTGATCACCTCTTCCATCCTGAAATAAATATAATCCTGGCTGTTGATATAAATTTCACCGGGACTGGCTTTTGTAACATGATCCGTAGATTTTCCCAGAAGTGTAGTAAGGTTCTTTAAGGTAAAGGATAGCTGTGTTACCTTATCCTTTTCGCAGGCTGAAAGGGAAAGGATCAGAATTAACGAATAAAGAATGATTTTTTTCATGTCATAAAATTTTGAAAACAACCTAAATGAAAATTTTTATTGTCTTACTTAACCTATTAAAACAAATATGTTGAATATTTCTTCTTTCTATTTAAAAAAAATGAATAATTTCCTTGCAGTTTTAAATAATAGTTTAAATTTGTTCTATACTCATACACTGTACTTTCATTCTCTACAATTTAATGTTATGGAGTCTTTTCTCTGATAATGCAAACCCTTATTAATATACAAATATCATTAAATTTAAGTAATATTCTCAGATAAGACTCATGTTTTATTAGTTAGAAAAAATTCTAATTATAAATTACCAAATACCAACTCCTATGAAAAAACTTCTAACTTTCTCATTAGCTGTGATTTTATGTGCCAATATGTTTTCACAGCCCCCGTCTAAAATAAGTTATCAGTCAGTGGTTCGCACTTCTGATAATAATCTCATCACAAATCAACAAGTGGGAATTTGTATAAGCATTTTACAAGGTTCAGAAACTGGTCTTGAAGTTTATAAAGAAATTTACTACCCAAATCCACAAACCAATTTCAATGGTTTAGTAACTATTGAGATTGGTACAGGAATACCCTTGAAGGGAGATTTTTCAACTGTTGACTGGTCGAACGGGCCTTATTATTTAAGAACAGAAATTGATCCTACTGGTGGAACCATCTATACCATTTCCGGAACAAGTCAGTTATTAAGTGTTCCATACTCATTATACGCTAAAACATCTGAGAGTATAAGTGGTGAAATTCCGGAAACCGACCCGATATTTAGTACATGGGACAAATCGACAGGAATTTCCATTACAGAAAGTCAGATTAATGACCTGGGCAATTACATTGAGAGTGAAACGGACCCTGTATTTACAGCATGGGATAAATCATCAGATATAATTATCTCCGAAGTTCAGATAACAGACCTGCAAAACTACCTTGTTAGTGAAAGTGATCCTGCTGTGACAGCAAACTTTGATTTTACAGATGCAGCAACTGGTGATTTATTGCAGTTCAATGGTGAACGATGGGTTAAATTAACGCCCCAATATATTTCAGGATATACCGTAACTGAAACTGATGTTACTGCACATCAGGAAGCATTAATAATTAAAGAGAGCCAGATCAGTGATCTGAAAAATTACCTGACACAGGAAACACAGACTATTGCAGATGTAGCTGCACTGAATAATTCTGTAAATGCTCAGATTAAAAATGTAACTGACCCTACCGATGCACAGGATGCAGCGACAAAGAATTATGTAGACGCATTACTTTTACGCATTGAAGCTCTTGAGGAAGCCAACCTGTTAGCAAATGGATTCAAAGATGAACGGGATAATTATACATACCCGGCAGTAAAAATTGGAGAACAAATATGGATGGCGGAAAATTTACGATATCTGCCATCAGTTGTTGGGCCCGTAACAGGTTCTCAGACAGACCCTTATTATTATGTTTATGATTATGACGGAACCGTTGTCAATGATGCAAAAGCGACTCTTAATTATGAAATATATGGAGTACTTTACAATTGGGCTGCAGCAATGAACGGAGAAAGCAGCAGCAGCACCAATCCAAGTGGAGTACAGGGAATATGCCCAACAGGTTGGCATTTACCCAGTGACGCTGAGTGGACACAACTGGCGAATTATTTAGGCGGAACAAGTATTGCAGGGGGTAAATTAAAAGAAACCGGCACAACACATTGGAACAGTCCTAACACTGATGCAACTAATGAAACCGGGTTTACTGCCCTGCCGGCAGGAAACCGGTCAACAACCAATACATTTTTTAGTATGGGCGATTACAGTTACTGGTGGTCTTCCACTCAAATGAGCACCACTGCCTATTATCATCTCGTATATAATACCAGTGGTGAACTTAAAAGAATGAATAACAATAAAGCAATTGGGTTTTCAGTACGTTGCATAAAAGATTAGATTGCTTCAATTTGTATCTTTGGTTCCCTTTTTCCATGTTCTCGAATCCTTTTACCTGCTCCTTTACTTCTCTGTTTAACTTTTCAAGTTATGCAAATATTTTACTGCGACTCTGCATACCTTTTCCCCCATTATCGAATCCCTATTAATCGCGCCTTTGCGCCTTCGCGTCCCTTTTTATACGTTATTGAATCCCCCCCAAAAAAATAATTGGTTTAATTTTTGCCTTACATGAATTCACCTGTATTCAAATAAACACCGGCAATTATGACAGTCCATGAACTGAAAATACAATATGCTGAAATTTGCAACAGCCTCTCTGCCCGCAGGTTGAAACCCGCATTCGACATGTTGGGAAAGCTTATCCTGGAAAACGGGCCGGGTATTTATTCCGATGAATGCCGGAAGCTTGAAGAAACCTACCACTACATGCTGAAATATACAGTGGAAGGCGTCTCCGATCCTGAACGCCGGAAGGTATACCGTAAGCTCATTGCATCAGCCTTCGAACTGGCCGATAAGGTCAATGAAGCCCTTCGGATGAAATATTCCCCTTCCCCCGAATATGAGAAAAAACGGGCGTACGGAAACTCCCTGATAATCAACCCTGCTGCCTGCTTAGCGGAACTTGAAGCATATTATCAACCCGCTGATAAAAAACACCGGTCCGGCAAAACAAAATCAGAAGGGGATAAAGGTCAATCCCCCGGAAATATAGAATCCACGGCAGAAAGCGACAGGGAACAACATCACAGGATACAGAGACTCTTTTATCATATCTGGTTTAATGACAAACTGTCATCAGAGGAAGCAGATACCTGGCGTACGTTTTTGCAAAACCCGGTAATACCCGTTCCATACAAGTCTTTGATTACTACCGCCATCATGCTTGGCCTTCAACGGTTTTTCGATGCTGCAAAGTTCGTGATACTGTCTGAAGCCTGCTCTTCCCCTGAAATCGCGGTTAACCAGCGTGCCCTGGTCGGACTGCTGATCAACCTGTATAAATATGATTCCCGGTTATCATTTTATCCCGATCTTACCGGGCGACTCAACATCCTGAATGACAACCCGGCATTCAGGCGTAATCTTGAAAAAATTATCTCCCAGTTCATTGCCAGTAAAGAAACGGAGAAACTGCAGCAACGGATCAGGGATGAGATCCTGCCTGAAATGATAAAGATCAGTCCTAACCTGAAAGACAAGATCAATCTCGACAGTCTTATGGAGGAAGGTTTGTCGGAAGACAAGAATCCTGACTGGGAGGATATTTTCAAGGATTCACCCGGCTTTCTTCAGAAAATGGAGGAATTCTCAAACCTCCAGATGGGTGGAGCTGACGTATTCATGGGATCTTTCTCCATGCTGAAATCATTTTCCTTCTTTAATGAATTAAGTAACTGGTTTATCCCCTTTTTCCCCGGGAACCCTGAAATTGCTGAGGTAACTGACCTTAATGACAAAAACATACTCCATATTATAGATGCCCTTGATCACGCACCAATTCTTTGCAATTCGGATAAGTATTCATTTTGTCTCAGTATAGGCAGACTACCCAAAGAGAACCTGGAATTTATGACCCAGGCCATGAAAGCAGAGATGGAACAGATGAAAGAACTTACTGCCGATGAAGAATTGCTTGACCCCGGCCGGAAGGCTGAATTCATCTCCAACCGATACATACAGGATCTTTACCGTTTCTACAAACTCTTCCCCCGAAAGGGTGATTTTGAGGATGTTTTTAACTGGCGTTTCGATTTTCACAATACCCAAACCCTGGGCGCCCTCTTAAAGGAAGATAAGGCCATGCTGCGGAATATTGCCGAATATTATTTTGCCAAAGACCGGTTTGATGAAGCAGCGGAGATCTTTGGTTCTCTGCTTGAGCAGGAAAAAAGCGGGGAGCTGTATCAGAAGTTAGCATGGTGTTATCAAAAGAGAGGGGATTTTAAATCAGCTCTGGATCACTACCTGAAAGCAGAATTATATGATGTAAACCGGTTATGGAACCTTAAGAAAGTCGCTCTCTGTTACCGTAACCTGAAACAGCCGGATAAGGCGCTCGAATACTACCAGGAAGCGGAAAAAACCGATCCCGATAACCTTACCAACCAGCTTAACATCGGTCATTGCCTGCTGGAACTCGACAGGTATGAGGAGGCCCTGAAATGCTATTTTAAGGTGGAATATCTCGCCCCGGGAAATAAGAAAGTATGGCGACCTATCGCCTGGTGTTCATTTTTAACCGGTAAAAAAGATCAGGCAGAAAAATATTACCTGATGCTTATAAGCGACGAACCCAACAAGCACGATTTTATCAATATGGGCCATGTGCAATGGAGCCTGGGCAAACGAAAGGATGCTCTCGGCTATTACAGCAAATCCATCTCCAAAGACGGTTTCTCAGAAGAAGAGTTCCTTGCGGTCTTTGATGACGACATTCCCCACCTCCTCGAACAGGACGTGGATAGTGATGATATACCGATAATGCTGGATCAGCTGAGGTATTTTTTGGAAGAGAAATAATAATTTTTAATTTATTGATACATCTGCTCTTAATTCAAAGTTTATTTATATTTTTGCAGTAACGTAACAGCGGTTACGGTAATATTGGTTACGTTAATTTCAACCATATAAATAATGAAGTTTTACAATAGAATATCTGAGATTGCAACTTTACAAAGCATAGAACAAATTTCTGCGGAAACAGCACAAATGACAATGATGGTCGGACGTAGACGTGTCGGCAAAACTACATTGCTTAAAAATGCTTTTCAATCTACACCATTTCTGTATTTCTTTGTGGCAAAAAAAAATGAAGTATTACTGTGTGATGAATTTGCACGGGAATTAAATGAGAAATCAGGGATTCCTGTTGGGAGCTATTCTGGTTTTGCCGATTTGTTCAGAGCAATTATGCAGTTATCGCAACAGATAAATTTCACTTTGGTAATTGATGAATTTCAGGAGTTCCGTACTGTTAATCCTTCAGTATTCAGCGATATGCAAAATATATGGGACGCATCGAAAGAAAACAGCAAAATCAATCTCATACTTTGTGGTTCAATCTATTCTATGATGAACCGCATTTTTGAGAATTCCAAAGAGCCTCTTTTCGGCAGGACTACATCCCGTATGAATATTAAAGCTTTTGATATTAATACGATCAAAGAGATATTGTCGGATTATCACCCTGATTATACTAATGAGGACTTATTAGCTTTCTATATGATAACCGGAGGTGTGGCTAAGTACATTGAGCAATTAGTTAATAAGAAGGCATTTACCAGGAAAGCTATTCTTGACACACTGTTCACCGAAGAATCATTCTTTCTGGATGAAGGTCGCAATGTGTTGATTGACGAGTTTGGTAAAGATTATGGGAATTACTTTTCTATACTTTCGTTAATTGCTTCTTCCAAAACAGATAGAAGCCAGATAGAAAGTATTTTAAATATGGATGTTGGGGGTTATCTTGACCGATTGGAAAGAGAGTATAATATAATCAACCGCAGCCGTCCTTTCGGTGCTAAAGAGGGTAGTCGTTCCAATAAATACAAAATTGAAGATTGCTTCCTGAACTTCTGGTTCCGGTTTATATATAAATACCGTAGCGCTATAGAAATTGGTAATCCCGGTTATGTGCGCGAAATCGTTGAACGAGATTACGAAACATACAGTGGGATTTTACTTGAAAAGTACTTCAGTACAAAGATGATTCAGTCAAAAGAATTTTCCGGTATTCAGGGATATTGGAACTCCAGAGGTGAAAATGAAATTGATATTGTAGCTGTAAATGATGTGGAAAAACGCTTGACGTTTTGCGAAGTGAAACGCAATTCCCGCCGTATTAGCTTAGCAGAACTGGAAAATAAAGCTAAAGATATCATCGCGAAATATCCTAAATACATGGTAGAATTCAAAGGCCTTTCTCTTGATGATATGTAACCGATCCTGATTCATTTACCAGGGTAATACTTATAGTCATTAATACTCAATATTTTACTTGTCACCCATCACTGTCAACCGTCACACGTCACCCGTCACTTGTCACTAATCAATCAGTAAACTACAATCTCCCTGGTATGAGTGTACATCTCCGTATTTACTATCCCTGACACCTTTCTTCCTTCCGGTAAAACTTCCCCCTTATTCACTGCGATATATTCAGCAACCCAGTCGGGTCTGGGCGGCATTTCGTCCGCCAGGAATTTCTCTTTCCATTCCTCGTCCGTGTAGAGGTAATAATTTTCGGTAACCTCATAATGAAAGGCAGAAAAAATCCGTAGTGTTTTCATGATTTCGGAGTTCTATGCTAGTTACGATGTTTAAGATGAAATATCAGGTTCTGTTTCAATTTAAGGTTAAAGGAGTCAGACGGAATATAAAAAATCTCTGTGTCTCTCTGTGCCTTCTCTCTGTGCCTTCTCTCTGTGCCTTCTCTCTGTGTACCTCTGTGTAACAATCGTTTATTAATTATAACACAGAGACACACAGAGAAGGCACAGAGAAGAGCCGTAACAAACGCAAAAAAAGCATGGAGCTAAGCCCCATGCTTTTTATTTTTTACCCGATTACCGTTTACCTGCTTCGTGCCGGTCTGCTCCTGTTTTCTGACTGGCTACTGCTTTTCTTATCACTGCTGCTACTTTTACTGCTGCTGCTTCTCACCTGTGCAGGTGCTTTGGAACCCGATGCAGGCGCCTGTCTGACCGAGGAAGACCTGCTGGTTGCAGCTTTCTGCACGTTAGTCGTGCGCGTTGCCGGTCTGGTTACGGTAGCAGCCGGTTTGTTTGTTGCCGGTGTATTCCTTACCGCCGGAGCAGTTGCAGCCTTCCTTTCTGAAGAATTTACTGAAGTCCTGTTTTGAGGAGAAGTTACAGCAGCCTTTCTTTCTGCAGGAGCAGGAGTTGTGCTGCGGGTCGTAGTGGTATTCCTTACTGCAGCAGGATTCGATGTAGTTCGTTTTGTTCCTGTTGAGCCGGATACCCGTGCAGCCTCATTTTTCCTTCCTGAAGTATTACCGCTAACCGTTCTCTCATTGGCTGTGGAGGCTTTCCTTACTGCCCCGGAATTATTGGCAGGGCTTTGGGTATTTTCTGTTCTTGTCCTCACAGCAGCTGAAGTTCTGTTCCCTGTACCCGGTACGTTTCCTTCCCTTGTATTTGTCCTGCCTGAATGTACGGCTGAATTTCCCCTGCTCTGACTGTTTACCGCTTCCCTGTGCCGGTTTGAAGTACCCCTGTTTGCCTGTACCCTTGAATAATGGGCTTCACCTTCCCTCTTCAGCTCGGGTCGTGAATAGGTTGTTTTGTAATGATTGTTTTGAATATTTACTATCACTGTTGGAGAAGATTTACGTATTGAGGTATAGTAATGAGCAGTATATCCGGGATACCGGTAATATGTCCATGGCCTGTAGTACCGGTAGTAATGAGTATGCCAGTTATAGTGGTACCCGTAGTAATAATGCCAGTAGAAAGGACTCCATGGCTGCCAGTATGCCGGGTAATAACCCCAGTACCATGAAGAACGCCATACTACATAAGTCGGCAGGTAGATATATCTGATCAGAGGCCAGGCAGCCACTTCATAATAGGTTGTAGTGACAACCGTGGTTTTTACCTTTCTGGTTTTTGTGCCGATATAACCGGGATTGGGAGTTTCAGCATAAACAGGTTCAATGATATAATTCCTCCCGTATAATGCTTCATCACCGATAAGCTGTATTTGCACCGCACCGTTGCTGAACTTCTGAACCGTAAAGACGGCCACATCCTGATATTCATTCCTTTCAAGAGCAGCACGTAATACTATGGTGTGCACCTCCCCGTCAACATAGTCGGAAACCGTTATATAATCAACTATGTTATCCCCATTCAGATCAAGATTATTAATCATGGTATTTCCGTCATTAAGGCTTCTTTCAAAACCTTCCAGTGTTTCAGATTCCTGAAACAGGTTCATGACTGCATAGAGGTTAAGATTATCTCCCGGGAGACCCAGGTATTCCTTCGGCTGGTTCTGTGCCATGACTATGGTCATTGATGCTGTCAGAACTGCGAAGACCGATGTGAGTATTAACTTTTTCATCTCTTTAAGTTTTTATGTAACGGTTTCTTACCTAAGAGAATTCAAAAGCCGTGCCAAAGTAAATAGCGAAAATATAAATGACTGATATAGTGCCTCTTACGCAACTCCTTAGTGTCCCTTTGTGACTACCTTGGTGTCCTTAGTGGTTAAAATTATTAAACTCCGAAATACTAACAATTGAACCTTGTACAACAATCCCCTAAGGCTATATTATGTATTGTTGCAGTTCAGAATATGGAAGCGCCCCGAATTATTTTTGGTTGTTCCCTGTCAGTCCTTCACACATCGTACAGACATCCCGTTTTTCTTATTGGCATATCCCATGAATGTATTGCTGTAATTAAACAGGATATTAAGATATGAAGCGTTTAAGGTGCTGTATTCTGAAAGGCTCCACCAGTTACTTTCAACCTTTACAAAGTCAAATCTTCCATCGTCATACCGTTTACCTCCCGGAAGAGCATTGAAGCCATATTCGTTAGTTGCTCCGGTGTTTGGACTTTTCCAGTGCGCCGTACCGGTTTCTTTAAGTGCCCCCCCTGCTGTTCCTGCGCCTCCCACGTATTTTACAAGTTCATTAATATCATCATTCGTTGACACATGCCAGCCTGAAGGACACAGTTTACCGCTTTCCACGGCGTACCAGTTATAAAGAGCTCCATATGTATCATAATTAGCAGTGCTGTCATTTGCATACCAGCAAAAGCCCGGACCGGTTAATTGTGCCCATATGGAATCATTCTCAACGAAAGGTATGGAATTGCCATCATTATATTTCACAGCCTTCAGGTTTTCCGTCATCCACTCCTGATAACCAATACCTATTGTCTGATAGGTGTTCCCCTCAACATCATCAACTGTACCTTTAATCCCGGTAATTACTGTAGTAAATGTGGAGTCTGTACTATAAACTGTTCCGAGATCATTTTCCGCTTTCACTCTGAAATGGTAGAGTGTACCCGGATCCAGTCCGGTTATGCCGGCAATTACCGTATAATCATTTTCTGTGACCGGACTATTTTCAGCTTCCATGCTATTTCCATAGGAAACGGTCAGCCCGTATTCAAAACTTACTTTTGTACTCAGGTCATTGGCATTAACCAGGGCAATTAATGTAATGCTTGTGGCTGTGAGATCAGCATAGTCCCTTCCGTTTATTTCGGGTGCTTCTCCCAGGGTACGAAAACTTTTTTCTTCTCCATATGCTGTGCCGGTAGTATTCACTGCGTATGCCACCACATAATATTCAGTACCGGGATTAAGGTTGTCAAGGGTATCAATAAAGCTGCCTGTTCCGCTGCCAATTGCCAGTTTCGTTCCGGCAGATACAGGATCTGTGCTTGTTCCCCAATATACTCCCCGCTCCGTAATATCGGAACCGCCGTCAGAACTTACATTTCCACCTGCTTTTGCTGAATACGCGGTAATTTCTGAAACGGTTGACGTATATACTACAGGCATTTCAGGCTCAGTTGAAAAGCTGATCTCTTCTCCATATGCTGTCCCTTTTATGTTAGTTGCAAAAGCTGTTACGTAATAGGTTACGGAACGACTCAGATCAGTAAGTGTTTGTGAAAATTCACCATCACCGCTTCCCATAATAATTTTTGTTCCCTTTAATCTGGGATTAGGTTCTGTGCCCCAGTATACACCCCTCTGGGTTATTTCAAAACCGCCATTATCAGTAACCACCCCTCCAATCCTGGCGGTAGTGGATGTAAATTCTGTCACTGCCGAAGTCACTATGGTAGGCAGACTGATCTGTGTTGTAAAAAAGGTTTCATTGCCGTAAGATGTTCCTGCACTATTAGTGGCATATGCTTTTACATAATATTTTGTGCCCGAAGAAAGCCCGGAAAGAGTTTCATAGAAGATTCCCTGACCTGTTCCAACCTGTAACTTTGTTCCCGATGTTTCAGGACCGGTGGAAGTACTCCAGTAAACCCCCCTGTCAGTTATCTCAGCGCCTCCACTGTCTGAAACTCTGCCACCCACCCTGGCAGAAGTGTTATAAATTTCATCAACCGATGCTGTGTCAACGCCTGGAAGAACTATTTTTTCTTCCTTTTCACAGGCGAAAAACAGTATGAACACCAGTAATAGTTTGAGACTGATAAAATATTTCCTTTTCATTTTTGTGCTGGTATATGACATAAAATGTAAATTCTTAGTATAATTTAATTGCCTTAACCCCGTTACTAATGTCCTTCTGATATGACTTATCCAACTCATTTTCAATTGTATTTAGGGCATCATTAATAAAACGTTCTTTAAATCCGGGTTCCGTTGCCATTTTTTCAAAAAATGGATTTTCATTGATATTTACTCCTTTTTCCTTTAATGTTTCTTCGGCCAGACTTATACCCTCAAGAATCTGTTCCTTTGTAATTCCATAATAAATAACAGTGTTTTCCTCCGGAACATAGATCTGATCAGGGTAATCAACAGCTGTTACAGTGCTCTCTTTCAAATTGTTTCCCATCAGGAGAGAGTAGTTTGGGACAACCTGGGCTAGCACCTCATTCATCTGGTCTAATTGTTTTTTAAGACTTTTTATCTCGTCCTCCTGTTCATTAATTTTCCGTTCCTGGTTAATACATAATTTTGCCACATCATTAATGTGCAAGCCAACAGCAAGGTTTACAAAATTATATTGAAGTGATTCTGAACCTGTCCAGGCAATTCCGACAATTTTATTGTACTCATCAGGTTTAATATCGGCAGGGGAGATCGCTATGCCCGCCCCATTGTTTCTTCCTCCCGGTATTATATAATCACCGGGCTGCACTTTACCCATAACTTTAACAGGAACCTGGCCCATAAAAGCAACTTTCTCGTAATCAGCCTCTTTTCCTTCTTCAGGCATATTTCCCAAAACTATAGGGTTATGCGATATAACCATTAAGTGATCAGCATTATCGGTAGTTTTGGATATTTTACCTGCTTTCACACCAACGATATCACCCGGATGAAATATTTCATCTGATATGGATTTTGGAAGCCACTCAGCATAATCGCCGGCACCCGATTGATAGGTCACCCCAATGTTAGTATGCTTAAACACGTTATATAAAACAGGCTCCGCGATTACAAGTGCCAGATTTGCTGTTTCCATAACCAATTCCGCTATTGCCCCTGCAATGAGGGAAGGAATAGGAGCTGTAACACATGCACCAAGACCTGCACATGCAGTGGATGATGATGAGGCTGACACGATAGCTGCGCCGGCTTTCGCCACATCAACAGTTGAGCGGATTATCTCATTGGCAAAAAGAACATTATCAAAGATGTATTCCACATCCGTTAACAGTTCCGTTGTTGTCTGACCTTCAATACGTCCCTGTATATTTACATCATCCCAGAATGTAACAAAATAATTCCCGCTGCTCCTTGAACCGTTGATCTTTACGGCTATGCCCTGATCACTGCCCTCAACCCGGAGAGGATATGCTTCATAACTTGACTTATCCCCTTCCGCATCAAAATGAGGATTAATGGTAACCTGTCCATTTAAGCTGCTTCCGGCATTTACCGTCAGGTTATTGTGCAGAGTAGTCTGCTCATTAACCGTTAAATCACCTGAAAGAAAGGTCGGGCTTCCGCCGGTAACATTCAACCTGTCATTAAGACTGGTGATACCGTCAACCAGCAAAGATCCTGTAGCTGTAATATTTTTATGATAAGCATACGGAACAAAAGTGAGTTCTTCATAGCTGAAATCCGAATAAAAAATATCTGTATCACTGAGACTAAGGTCTACCTTAAGAAATTTAGGTGTTCCGTTCCAGTCGATCTCAATAAAAGAGAAAGGACTGATAGAAGTTAGAGTACCCCTGCCAATCATCAGGCTGATCATTCCATACATATCTGTTGTAGTTGAATGTTCCTCCTGATATTCAATAGTACCTGCCGCATCCAGTATCGAGAACCGGATCATAAGCGGATGGTTTGGCAGGATATTTCCGGTAATATCCCTCCCGGGAACTTCCTGTGGTGTTTTATCAAGAATTACTGCCTGGTAATTTATCCCCTGGGATTGACAAAACAGTTCCACGGGCATTAAAAATAGTACTGCAAGAAAAATTAATTTTCTCATATTCCTGTAGATTTTATTGATATTGTCCATAGATGTGGTTTATATTATAATCTGTAAAGGATGAATCTTATCTCCTGTTGTAAGATAAACTGACTGAAAAACCTATGTTAACAGTGTGAGTTAAATAACGTAGTTGCTCCTGCCCGTCATAATTACCAAACAGGAAGCTTCTGCCATACATATATTGCACATATGCTATATAACTTCTTGTAATGTAGTAGATTAATCCCGCGCCTCCTTTCAGAAAAAAAACAGGCCTGTCAAATTCTTCTTCACCTTTTAAATCAAAAACCTGGTTGTTTAACCGCTGCTTCCCATTTACCAAAAAATCAGTTGCGATCGTTCCTTTTAAATAAAACGAGAAGGTATTGCTTTCGATGACGCTCATGGAAGGTTTCAGGAATTCATAATCCACTCCCACATTCGCATCCAGGTATGACACATCCCATTCGGAATAATTCCCCAGTACTTCATCGCTGCTTGATGCTCCATATTTTTTATGAGACACTCCCGCTGAAATATGCCAGGGTGATCTCAACACTGACATCCTTACTCCCAGGCCCAGGCTATTCTGGATGCTTCCCTTTAGATCACTGAGCGAATTACCCTCTGAATTTTTATAATCAAATGATGAAATAACCTTACCTGTTTCAAGGTATAGTAGCTGACTTCGCTGACCACTTGCAGTTAACATAAAAAAAGTAAGTAGCAAACAACTGAAAATATTTTTCATAAATATGATTTTATAAGTGTAGTTTGATATGATTTCTATATCAATAGTTCAAAAAAAACGCAAAGGCGCAATGGCGCAATAAAATATTTTCACGACTTAAACGGAAACGCGCAGGTTCGATGGCGCAAATAATTATTTGCATGGCGTAAAAGAAAACGCACTTTATTTCTTCAGTGTTTTGCATTTTTCCGGTAAAGTATATCTTTTAACTTATCAGGGGATAATCAAAGTTTCACCAACTTTGAGTAATAATACCCTGACTCTGAACTCATTTTAAGAATATAAACGGAAGGTGCCAGAGAGCTGACATCCAGGTTTAACTCCCGGACATCGCCGTATTTCTTTAAAAATACTACTTTACCATTCATAGTCAGGAGAGTAACATATAGAATACCTGAAATCTCTTCAGCAAAAGAGATCGTGATATCCGATGAGAATGGATTTGGAAACACGGTTGCCGGTAATGACTCTATTGTGATACCGTCGGCGGAACCTTTAAGCGGTTGAATAAACCCCTGCCTGAGCAAATAATTATTATCCTGAGACAGACCAATTACACTGGATTGACCTATACTCTGCTGAATAAAATATTCCCGGTCGTTTAACTCAAATTTCCGGGATGATCCACCAGTGTTTAAGGTTGATCTTAATTTTACCAGTGCCTGGGAATTGATCGTTTGAAGAGATAGCAGCGCCAGTAAAATTGTAAAATATAACCTGAATGGTTTTTGTAAGTTAAACACTTAATTAAATATAAGGCCTCTATAATCTGTCTAAATTAAACAAAATAAATTCACGATCCAAAGATTTTATGTGATAAGATAGAAATATTAATTGTCCGGGTAAGTAATTGATTAATCGATTACTCATTAATCACTTAACCACGTAACCACTCATCCACCCGTCACCCCTCACTTGTCACCTTCTTACTTTCCGCTTTTCAATATATTTAATACTTCTTCTGAAGGTTTATTTGGAATAACGGCAATAATTTCTTCATTATATACAAACACTTCCTCATCATCTTTCGTTATTTCCCCTATTATGGCAGTATTTTCTGTTTTGGTTCGTATGGCTTTCAGAACTTCGTCGACAGATTCGGGAGCGACCTGTACAGCGTATCTTGCCTGGGTTTCACAGATAAGTATTTCCTGTGGGCTGATGTCTTTAACAGAAACAGGTATCTTTGAAAGATCAACTTTAGCTCCCAGTCTGCCGTATCTTGCTGACTCACATATGGCAGCACCCACACCTGCAGCACCAAGGTCGGAACAGGCTTTTATTTTACCTGTAGCGAAAGCAGCAAGGGCAGCCTCCATGGCGATTTTTTCTTCTTTGAACAAGGCTATTGCCGGGCGCATCTCTTTTACCAGTCCTGCCCTGTAGAGAGTATCATTTCCGTCATTCCCCGTAACACCGATAATGATGATCTTATCGCCTGCACTCTTTGCGGGTTTGGTAAGGGGTTTTTCAGTTACCAGCTTTCCAAAAACAGAAACCACAACGGCAGGAACAATATCTGAAAAGGAAGTGGAGAAGCCTCCGCCTACTATAAATACTTCCATGGTCTCACACATGTCCCTTAATCCCTTTATCATAATATTGAGCCTTTCCTGGCTGGTCATCACCTTACACTTACCGCAGTCACAATGCCCTTTAAATCCACAGGGTCCTACAATAACTTCCTGGTCGAGCGGCCTCGTCCCGATAAAGTCGAGAAGAAAAACAGGACGTCCACCCATGGCAACCACATCCCGCATTGCTCCTCCCCCCCCGGTGGCTGCAGCATCATAAGGCCGCGGAACACAAGGAGAACAATGACTCTCCATCTTTGCCACCACATACCCTTCCATGCCCGGCACCGTGAATACAGCCGCATCATCATTCTGTTCCGGACCAATGACCAGTGCCCCCGGCCAGATCTTGTCCACCTGCCGGTTTAATTCCTGGAAACTCTTGAAATCAATAACCTTATCAATATTATGATGCAGGTGAACGAACAGACCGTGCATCAGAGCTTTTTCAATAGTATTCATAGTACCTCCTTTTTGGTTTAAAAATAAGACTTTTTTAACTTCCGGTGAATTTTTAAATAATTTTTTGCGCCTTTGCGCCTTTGCGTTTCCTTTTTTCACGTTATACATTCCCCTGTTATTCTTTCCACCACCGCATCAACCCAAAATAAAAATTTAAATAAATTCTTCAATATCATAATCGGTATTTTTTTAGTTTTGCATCCATAATTATCAGTAATTATAAATTAAAAGTCCCTGAGATAAAGTTTAAATCCATTTTTCACCATTTTCTAAACTTAAATTAATAAAACACTAAATGAATAAAATTAAAGTCGCCGTGGTAAGCTACGGAAATATCGGGAAGTTCACAGTTGAAGCCATACAGGTTGCACCCGACATGGAACTTGCAGGAGTCGTGCGCAGAAGCACCTCTGTTGGCAATATTCCCGAAGAATTGTCTAATGTTAAAGTAGTGAGTGATATTTCCGGTCTGGGAAAGGTAGATGTTGCCATATTGTGTTCACCCACCCGGAGTATTCCTGAAATAGCCAAAGATATCATGTCGAAAGGCATTTGCACAGTCGACAGTTTTGATATTCACGGCAATGAGATGCTTAAATTAAGAAAACTGCTGGATGAAACAGGGAAGAAACATAACAGTAAAGCCATTATTTCTGCAGGCTGGGATCCGGGAAGTGATTCCGTTGTTCGCACCCTGCTGAAAGTCATGGCTCCCAAAGGCCTTACATATACCAACTTCGGACCCGGTATGAGTATGGGGCATTCAGTGGTGGCAAAAAGTAAAAAAGGAGTGAAAGATGCTCTTTCCATGACCATACCGAAGGGAACAGGCCTGCATCGCAGGATGGTTTATGTGGAACTGGAAGAAGGGGGAAATATAGAACAGGTGACAAAGGATATTAAATCCGACAGTTATTTTTCCAACGATGAAACTTATGTTATTCCCGTACCTTACGTGGATGAACTGCGGGACATGGGACACGGAGTGTTGATGGAGCACAAAGGGGTTTCAGGCAAAACCCAGAATCAGCTGATTGAATTCCGTATGAAAATAAATAACCCTGCCCTTACTGCCCAGATAATGGTGTCCTGTGCACGGGCTGTGTTAATGCAGCAACCGGGGGCATATACCATGCCGGAGATCCCGCCGGTGGATTACCTGCCGGGGGATAAAGAGGCATGGCTAAAAGCACTGGTTTAGTAATATATGCTTCGCATGCATCGTTGTTTGCATGATGAAAGATGAACAGGTTAATCCCGGTGAGATTTGTGCCGGAAATTACCTCGTCCCAAATGATCTCAAATGTATGCGTTTTGCATCCTCCCGAATAACCAACGGTAAAATATGAGCTGTCCTTTTTCAATAACGCGGAAATCAGGTCAAAGGGGTCGCCCTGTGATAGAGGGGAGTTTTCCAGAACTTCATTAAAGCCATTCAGGGATTTCATGATAGATTCTTCTGATGGCTTAATATCCTGTATGGGATCATTATCTTTATCACAAGATGTTAGAAGTATAATTTGGGCGATTAGCAGGATACAAAGAAGCGATTTCATTTCCCGGGTATTTTAGGTATTATTTGACTTAGATATGAAATTGCCGGGTAAAAGCTTGCGTAGTGCAAATGCTATAAAAATTTTCAGGGATTTTTATACGTGTATTTTATTGACAATAGTTCGTTAAACTTTTATATTGCGTTGATAATGAATATTTTAACAATTCAGGTATAAATTATCTATATTATTGATATACAATATATTGCGCCTTCGCGCCTTCGCGTTTTATTTTAATTTAACGAACTGTTGTTATTGAAAAATTATTCATAAATTTGATCTCACAAATTCTCAATTGTCGAATTAAAATCATAATCGCATGAAAAACAATATTCTAACGCTCCTTATGCTTATTTTGGCCGGAGCACTGGTAATTTTCTCCTGTTCACAAAACGATCCACTCCCGGCTGATGCTGAAGATCAGTATACCCTGGCTGTGCAGGATGCCGTTTTTGAAGCTGTTCTTGAAAAGGTTGATAACCTGATCGATAAAGAAATATCCATGCTGGAAAATTACAACTATGATCTTTCTACCCGTAAGTCCGCAGAAGTGGAACCCTGTAGTCCTGTTGTTGAAGTTCAAACTCCGGCAAATTCCAGATTTCCAAAAACTATTACTCTTGATTTTGGAGAGGGCTGTATTGATGACGAAGGGAACTTCAGGGCAGGGCAAATCATCGTGCATATCACAGGTCGCCACTGGGAAAAAAATACAGTTCGTCATGCAAGGCTTACAGATTATGTTTATAATGATCTTAAAATTAAAGGGGACAGGCATTCCATGAATAAAGGCACAAATGATGACGGATATTATGTTTTTGAAATTAAAAACAGTCAGAAAATATGGACAGTTGAAGGAGAATTCCTTGTTGACCGTAAATGGAACAGGGTTCGGATTTATAACAGAGGGGATGACCTTTCAACAAAAGATGATGATGAAGTATGGGTTACCGGTAGTGCTAAAATAGAAAAAGCAGGTGTAAAAATTGTAAAGGAAATAACAGCACCCTTATACCGGCCGCTACTATGTCAACATTTTCAATCCGGAATTATTACTACTACCAGAAATGATGAAAAGAATTCTGAACTGGATTACGGGACCTATGTACCCGGGGAATGCGATAACACAGCTACCTGGACGAATGGGGTAAGAACGAAAATTATCACACTTAAAACCGGCATCAATTATTACAAAATTAAGCAGTGATAACAGAAATTAACATTCCCCGGGAAAAACGCTTTTCATATGTCGAAAATCAAAGACAGGCTGTATTCCATAATATTTGAAACCAACACCCGCGGTGACATAATTTTTACTCATTGTAGTGCCTACCGGGCTGATAACTGCAACCCTGTTCACTCAGCGTATAGTTGAAAATACAAAGATATGCTGTAACTGCTTGTATGAACATCATGATGATGATGCCCGGTTTTGTAAAAAGTGCGGGGCGGAATTGAATCTGAAAAAATAAAAAAAGTGAAATATCCGCAAATACTAAGGATGGATTTGTGGGATATGTTTCTAATACCTTAATACTTTTCTGGTAATTTCCTTATTATTTTTACTGTATATGCTAACCAGATAAACCCCGGTGAGCAGACCATCAGTGTTAATTATCATTTGTTCGGATCCATAATTATTAATCTCAACTAACAACCGTCCCGCAAGACTGGTAATCACAACCTTACTGACATTTTCTGAATTACTTAAAATAAAATGGGAATTGAATGGGTTAGGATAAATAAAAATCTCCTTTTCTTCAGCCGATAATGTGTATGTATAACCAGGAGAATAATTATGCAACCCTGCCTGACCCTGCCATTTTAAATAAGGGTAAGTAATATTTTCATTGATACTCCATATATTATTAAAATCCCATGACAAAAAATTGATTTGTTTTAACATCTGATCTGTAGTTAACCCTATTCCTGCTGAAGAATTGTTTAACCCGCTGGTTAGCTTATCCCAATAACAGAATGCAATATTCATGATATCATCAACATACCCAATTAAACCACCAACAGAAGTACCCTGAGCAGAAACATTACCTGTTGAGTAACAATATGCGCCTGTTGACATATCGGAAATAAACCCTGCGAGTCCCCCGATATAATTCCCCTGCCCTGTTACAGCAGAGGAAGAATATGAATTTTCCAGGATACAATTGTGTGAAAGCACACCTGATAAACCTCCCACATAGGATTGTCCTGAAACTGACCCGCAGGAGTATGATTTCTTTATTGTACAATAAGATGTAGCTGCACCTGCCAACCCCCCGGTATTATCTCTGCCGCTCACCTGACCACTTGCAAAACAATTTATAATATTAGCTTCATTGCCTGAGCTGATACCAATAAGTCCTCCATTGTTATCTCCTGAACTTGTTACTCTTGCTGAAGAAAATGAATTTTCAACGGTTTTATTATTCTCACCACACAATCCTCCTATTTTCCCTTCCACACTACTTGTCTGGATAATACCGGTAGAATGACAATTCTTAATATAACCCGTATTATTTATCCCAGCAAGGATTCCTGCCCTACCTTCATTATCATTAACAGATGCATCAATGACGCCGAGATTGATAATTACACCATCATTATAACCGAATAATCCCTGATATTGATCACTATGACGATTAATCATCATATTCTTTATCACATGTTCATTCCCATCATAATTTCCATAAAAATGCATAGTACCTGATCCTATGGGTATCCATCCTTCACTCTCATTCCACGGAGCAATACCAAGATCAATATCTGACTCCTGTTTAAAGTATTTATCAATGTTCTCACTCCCCAGGTAATTCCTGACATTATTAAGATGTTCTGCACTATTCACAATAAATGGATCTTCTGATGTTCCTGTACCGCCTCCGAATTCAGTGGCTGTCATTTCCATTACTGATCCAACCATAAAAATAACAAGAGCAAAAAGTAAAAATTTTCTCATGGACTATCTGTATTTGTTGTTAATTAATCAAATACCAAAGTTAAGGTATTTTTTTAAATTTAAAGGTCTTATCCGGAAAACTAATCCGCAGGAAAAAATGATTCCATGCAAATCCTTTAATAATCATGTATTAATTGATAAAATTATGCCGGTATCAAAAACAATCGCTGAATAATATTCCTAAATTCTTGACACAGATAGAATATAATCATAATTTTATTCATTAATATGATCCGGAAATACTATCCGGGTTAAATCCATAACAATGAAAAGCAAAATCAGCATTTACAGGACAGTGTGCATTTTTATCCTATCATTACTGTTCATTAACATCTGTTTATTTTCCCAGTCACCTCAAAAATTAAGTTATCAGATGGTTATCCGTAATAACTCCGGCCAACTGATTACCAACCAGACTGTCGGCATGCAGATCAGTATTTTGCAGGGTTCTCCGACAGGTGAGGCAGTTTATTCTGAAGTGTTTACTCCGACTACCAATGCAAACGGACTAGTAAGTATTGAGATAGGAGCACAGACAGGCTTCGATGCCATCGACTGGTCAGCAGGGCCTTATTTCATTAAATCAGAAACTGATCCCACAGGGGGCAGCAATTACATCATCAGCGGAACCAGTATTATATTAAGTGTGCCTTATGCCTTCCATGCAAGAAAAGCGGACACTATTACCGGTACTGTTAATGAAGAAGATCCGGTATTTGCAGCCAGCCCCGCAGCTGATATTCAAGCCGGGAATTTGAATACCTGGAACACAGCCTTTGGATGGGGAGACCATGCTGCCGAAAATTATCTTAAAACAGAAAGTGATCCCGCTGTAACCAGTATTTTTGATCTCACCGATTCAGAAACAGGCGATCTGCTTATTTTTAACGGCACCAAATGGGTAAAATTCACTCCTGCTTATCTGACAGAATTTATTGAAAATGATCCTTCATGGACTGGTACTGCTGACCATACCGGCAATATTGGAAGAACAGGTTATGTGGGTATTGGAACTACCAATCCCGGTGCTCAGCTTGAAGTTACAGGACTTATGATGCTTACTCCCCTGGAAATGCCCGCAAGTTGCGTAGAAAATTCTGAAGGAAGTATGTATTATGATATGATTCTTAAAACGCTTTGTATCTGCAACGGTACTCACTGGATAAAACCGAACGGCAGTGGATATTGTGAATGTGTTGACAGGGATGATGACGGATTCGATCCCTGTGATCCTTCCCACCCTTATGATACAGATGGCTTACCTGCCGATTGTGACGATAATGATCCTGCATTTCATCCGGATGCAGAAGAGCTCTGTGATGGAAAAGATAATAACTGCAATGGACAGGTTGACGAAAACCGGCCGGAGTTGGGACAACCCTGCACTGTCGGTACAGGGGCATGTATGAGAGGAGGTTTTTATGTTTGTAATCCGGATGATCCTTCAAGACCTGCTGTTTGCAATGCTATCCCGGGAGAACCAAAGGATGAAGTCTGCGACAATATTGACAATGACTGCAACGGACAGGTTGACGAAAACTGGCCGGAGTTGGGACAACCCTGCACTGTAGGTACAGGGGCATGTATGAGAGGAGGTTTTTATGTTTGTAATCCGGATGATCCTTCAGGACCTGCTGTTTGTAATGCTATCCCGGGAGAACCAAAGGCTGAAGTCTGCGACAATATTGACAATGACTGCGATGGCATCATAGATAACGGCTTTAGTGATGAATATGGTATCTACTATAACGACCTTACCTGTGGAAATTGTTATACAAACTGTTTAGCTATCTATGATCTGCCAAATGCTTACGGTGTATGCAACACATCAGGAACAGCTCCTTTCTGTGAGATGAAATGTAACGATGGATATTATGATCTTGACCAGATCCCTCAAAACGGATGTGAATTTCATCTGCCTGAAGATGTTGTATTTGTTTCTCCATATGGTGAAGATACTGGTGAATGCGGCACCTTGTTTAATCCCTGCAGGTCAATAACCTATGGAATAAACAGAGCATTAACCCTGGGTAAAAAGAGATTATTTGTAGCTAATGGTATATATAACGAAACAGTCCATTTAGAAGAAGGGATCGACCTTCTTGGAGGATATGATGCGGTAACCTGGAATCGTAATCCATCGAACTCAGGCACTATAATATCCGGCACCGAAACACTTAACAATCATCCTGTTACAGTCGTAGCTGAGAATATTAACCAGGCTGAAGTTTCAGGATTCATTATTTATGGAAAAAACGCTACAGTGCAAGGTCATAACTCCTATGCAGTGTATATTAATAATTCAGGGTCAGATTTATTATTTACTGACAATATTATTCATGGTGGAACTGCTGCTCATGGTGAAGCAGGGGATGACGGAGTAAACGGCCAGCATGGAACTTCCGGAAATAATGGTACAGACGCATATAATCCTTATGAGTATTATGATGATGCAACATGCATTGAATTACCCGGAGGATACGGCGGAAATCTGAATCTGGGATATTCAGATATATCGGGAGGAGACGGCGGGGCCTCAATCTGTCCTGTGATAAATGGATCTTCTGCAGGTAATGGGGAATCCGGATATACCGCCGGTTCTTTACCGGGTGGCACAGGTGGCCATGGAGGTTATCATGCATGGGTTCAGGTTTTTACATGTCAGGGATACGAAGTGGGAGGCCCATACTTAAGCGGACAAAACGGAGAAAATGGCGTCAACGGCATGAATGGTCTGTCAGGATCAGGTGGCATAGAAACCTCCGGAACAATAACGGAATCACACTGGCAGGGGGAAGAAGGTTCAGATGGCCTAAAAGGAAATGATGGCAGTGGCGGAGGTGGTGGTGGTGCAGCCGGAAGTTTCCTGATGCATTCATCATGTTATGCTATCTATTCAACTACCATAGTATATGCACCAACAGGCGGCGGAGGCGGCAGCGGAGGACAGGGCGGTAATGGAGGACAGGGTGGGAAACCAGGCGGCGCTTCTACTGGCATATTTATTGTCAATGGTAATGCCCCTGCAATAACTAATAATCAGTTCTACCTGGGATCCGGCGGTAACGGAGGCTATGGTGGTAACGGGGGAATTTACGGTAATGGAGGATTTGGCGGAAATGGAGGAGGTGTCAGCACTGAACTGCTGGAAAACATAGACCCTCTTGTTCCGGCTCCTGCCGGCGTTGGAGGTAACGGAGGCAGAGGAGGTAACGGAGGAGGAGGAGGCGGTGGCACAGGTGGCTCTTCATATGGGATCTATAGCGTTAACATCATAGGTACAATGGAATATGTAAACGAGAATTCATTCTCAGGAGGAAATGCCGGCCAGGGTGGAAAAGGAGGTTTGTCATTAGGACAACCAGGTGGTAATGGAGAAAACGGAGAAGTAATGTATTACAGAAATAAATAGTTTTTAAAAACAAAAGTATCAATTTATAAGTCCCAAAATAAATGAAGAAAATAACCCTGTTAACAATTACAACTTTTTTCATTATTAATGTATTGGCACAGATACCGCAGGCTATATCCTACCAGGCTGTAGTGCGCGACAGCGATAACCATCTGATAACAAATCAACAGGTGGGCATCCGTATCAGTATCCTCAAGGGAACTGCCAATGGCACAGAAGTCTACTCAGAGACTCATATACCCCTGACAAATTCCAACGGCCTTGTAACATTAGAAATAGGCACAGGAACAACCAGCGATGATATTTCCCTTATTGACTGGTCAGACGATATCTATTTTATTAAAACAGTAACAGATCCCTCCGGGGGAACCGATTATACCATTACAGGAATAAGCCAGATACTAAGTGTTCCCTATGCCCTTCATGCAAAAACCGCTGAAACCCTTACCGGCACTGTCAATGAAAAAGATCCGGTATTTACAGCCAGCCCCGCCGCCGATATTGAAGCCTCTGATATGTATAACTGGAACACAGCCTTTGGATGGGGAGATCATGCTGCTGAAGATTATCTGAAAGAAGAAAACGATCCTTCCCTTGCAGAAATTTTTGATCTTACAGGCTCAGAAACAGGTGATATGCTCATATTTAACGGCACAAAATGGGTGAAATTCACTCCTGCTTACCTGACAGAATTTATCGAAACCGATCCAACATGGGAAGGGGATGGAAATCACACAGCTAACATAGGGAGGACAGGATATGTGGGTATTGGCACAACAAACCCGGGTGCACAACTCGAAGTTTTCGGAATCATGATGCTTTCCCCCCTGGAAACACCGGTTAATTGTAATGAAAGCATTGAAGGGAGCATGTATTATGATAAGTCATTAAAGATCCTCTGCTACTGTAACGGCACTCACTGGATTACATTAGACGGAAGAGTTATTTTATTTGATAAATAAAATCTGATAGTTAAAGGTGATATGGAAGAGTGTTCAAAATAATAATTTGTTTTTCATTACACCATTCTACCTGGATTTAAAATTTGATAGCTTTGCAAATCTTTTCATTTCTATAAAAAAAGTAACACTCACTAATGTTCTCCCATCTGTACGCGTGATCCCGTTATCCCGTCACTCGTCACTTGTCACTTGTCACTTCCCCCTACTCCCCACTCTTCCCATAATTCGGCAGCACTCTCGCACTGGGATCGTTCACATTACAGTTTTCCCAGTTTTTGTTAGGCATCCAGAAATCTTTAATTACCGGCGCCCTGCCGGGGAAGTGGAACTCAAAGATATCCCTGTACATCAGTGATTCTTTGGAAATTGGAGGAGAATATGCATACTTTGTTTTGGCGAGCAACAGGTCTTCATCCGAATACATCTCTTCCGCCCAGGCTTTCAGGTTATCAACCACGCTGTGACCCACCGCATCGCTGAATGCCGCCTTTTCCCTGTATAGGATTTCACGGGGGAGGTAATCCCCTTCAAATGCTTTTCTTAACAGGTACTTACCGATGCCGGTAAAGTTCATTTTTAATTCGGGGCGGATACTCATTACATATTCCACGAAATCAAGGTCGCCAAAAGGAACCCTTGCCTCGAGTCCGTTGGAAGAGATTGACCTGTCGGCGCGAAGCACATCGTACATATAAATTTCTCTGAGCCTCTTGCGTGCTTCCTGTTGAAATGCATCGGGGGAAGGAGCAAAATCGGTATATTTATATCCGAAGATCTCATCACTGATCTCACCGGTCATCAAAACCTTAACATCCGTATTTTCGGCTATATATTTACTAACCAGGTACATCCCCATGGAAGCACGGATAGTGGTAATATCCCATGTTTCGAGGAAATAGATCAGCTTACTGAGGGTATCGAAAATATCCTGTTTTGTAAACAGCACTTCCGTATGATCGGTACCCAGGTAATCAGCCACAATCCGGGCATATTTTGTATCGATCGGGCCGTCTTCAATCCCGACAGCAAAAGTCTTGATCGGCTTTTTCAGCATTCGTGCAGCGATGGAACATACCAGGCTGGAGTCGAGTCCCCCGCTGCACAGGAACCCTACCGGAACATCAGCAGTAAGTCTTTTTTCAACCGCACTTGTCAGCAGCTTATTCAAATTCAAAAATACATCCTCAATATCATCATTGGAATATTGTTTGACTGCAGAAATATCCCTGTAGGATAAAAACTTCTCTCCGTCGTAATAATAGCCCGGAGGAAAGGGCTTTACCTCCGGGCAGAGGGAGTGGATTGCTTTCATCTCACTGGCAAACATGATGTCACCATCATCAGAGTAGCCGTAAAACATCGGACGGATACCAACAGGATCGCGTGCTGCAAAATATTTTTTCTGAACAGAATCGTATATCACAAAAACAAACTCAGCATCCAGTTCCAGAGCGGTCTGCCTTATTCCCTTTTCCAGGAAGAGAGGGATAATGACTTCACAGTCGCTGTCTGATGAAAACTCAAATTTCCCTTCATACCTCTTCCGCAGCTGATTATAATTATACACCTCCCCATTACATATCAGATGGATATTTTCATGAACCAGGGGTTGATTTCCCCTGTCAGAAACATCCATAATTTTTAGCCGGTGGAATCCCATCCAGCCTTCATCCTGTAGATCGAGTATCACTGTATTATCAGGTCCCCTGTATTTCAATTTCTGAAATTCGCCTGGTGTCTGTACTCTGAGCTTTTTATCGCTACCGGTGTAAATAGTAAATCCGCACATGGGTGGTTTGTTTTTAAATAACATTTAATGCAGCAAAAATAATCATTTTGTAATTATTATCAAATTTTTTGTTATATTTTATTATATTTATTGTATTATTTATTTCTTTTTGTAATTTTTTAAGGGTTTTTAATTACTGATTGGTATTTTAATAATTGAATAGGGACTGAGAAGGAATAGATTTAACAATGAGATGGTTCACTTATTATCCTTATCATGATAAAAGTGAATGAGAAGTTCATTGGTTAAAATATGTTAATAAATTAATTTCCCTTGAAAGGACTCAATAATTATGGGGATAAGTTGTTTATAAAAAGCGCGGACAAAATTCGTTCTGGTAAAAGGGCTTTGACTAACTTTGAAAAATGCACCATTTTCTTATTGGAAAGAGACTTTATATGAACACCTCAGTAGAATGAGAACGCATATAAATATATTGTTCAAGGAATTATCCGAAAGGCTGGAAGCAGAATTATTCCTGATTTTTAACATTGAGTTTATTGATAGAAAATTTTAAAGATGTTAACCCTTAGTAACCAAAAATAAGTTTATCATGTTAACTAATAAACCGGACAACGATGAGGTTTTTTTCAAACTTACAAAAGAGGATATTCAATCAGAAGCGGAACATTATTATGGGCGGCACCTTAACGAAGACGAATACCTCAGAATAAAAAAGATACTTGAATTTGGACTGGGTGAAAATATGTTATTTATTTATCAGAGTGCTTTTGCGGAGTTGAATAATAATTAATCTACCAAAACCACCCCCATCTCCATCGCCCCATGTGCCCCATACACCAAACTCTGCTCAATATCTGCAGTCTTCGAAGGCCCGCAGATAAACAAACCGAAACCGGTGCCGGTTAAATCAAGACGGTTGTAGGCTTCATGCATATCAGAAACCAACTGATTTTTATGGAGGATAATGATTAAACGTTGTGCGATGAAGGGAATCAGTCTGTGCGGGAAACATGAATCATCAATCCATACAGCCCCGTTCTCCGCCACCCCGAACCGGCCTTCCAGAACGACTGTTTCGAGGCGTTCCAGTTTCTCCTTTGCACAACCGGCAGAATATGTTTTCCCGGCATCCCCCCTGGTAAAGTCAACAGCCCCGGGATAATGGGTTTGCAACCACCCGTATATATCATCAGCATTGCTTAATTCAATACATTCCCCCCCGGCTTGCTTTAAACTCCTGCTAAAAATCTCAACCAGCTTCTCTTTTGCCAAAACGATGTTTTCCTGAAATTGCCCGGGCGGAGGCACTGGTAATGGTGAATTTTGACGTAACCTGTGTAATATTTTTTCCCTGCTCATGATTTAATATTCTTTTTATACCATTCTTTAAATGATCTTTCGGGAACCTCAGGCAGTTCCCTCCCCCTTCCCCATGCATTCAGAGGATGATAAATTATTTTACGCGACAAATGTTTCATTGCCCACCTGGCTGTCTTACCCGAAAGATCATACCACCTGCCGGCGGCAAATATCTTCGCTGCAAGCTTTAAAGATATCTTCTTAAATCCCGGGAATTTGCTTCTCCCCGTTATTTCCTGTCTCAGGTAATAAATCTGCTGATGAATATCAATTTTCACAGGGCATACGTCAGTACACGAACCACATAGTGAGGAAGCAAAAGGAAGGTCTTTGTATTTCTTTATGTCTGCATATGGGGCAAGTATGCTTCCAATAGGCCCGGGAATGACGTACCGGTAACTATACCCTCCGCTTCTTCTGTAAACCGGACAGGTATTCATGCATGCACCGCAGCGGATACATTTAAGAGAATCCCTGTATTTTACGTTTCCCAGGCGTTCCGATCTTCCGTTATCCGTGATCACTACATGCATTTCCCCTCCTTCTTTGGGTTTCAGATAATGCGATGTGTAAGTGGTAATATGCTGACCAGTGGCATTTCGTGCCAGCAGACGTGTGAAAACTCCCAGGTCGGCCGTAGATGGGATAATTTTTTCAATCCCCATACAATGCACCTGCACAGGTGCCGCATGCACTCCCATATCTGCATTTCCTTCATTGGTACACACCACAACCGCACCGGTCTCTGCTACAGCAAAATTCACACCCGTAATAGCCAGATCAGCACTAAGGAATTTCTCACGTAAATGTGCCCGGGCGGCAGCCGTGAGATAGTGAGGATCCGACGCTCCTTTTTCCGTATTGAGCTTCTCATGAAAAAGTTCGCCTATCTCCTCTTTTTTGAGATGAATAGCGGGCAGTACAATATGACTCGGAGGTTCGTTCCTGAATTGAATGATCCGCTCCCCAAGGTCGGTGTCAACCACTTCAATCCCCAATTTCTCAAGGAAAGGATTAAGTCCGCATTCCTCCGTGAGCATCGATTTGCTTTTAACAACTCTTACAGCTTTGCTATCATTGATGATCTTAAGGACTATCCTGTTCAGTTCATCAGCATCAACCGCCCAGTGAACCTTTACTCCGTTGGCAAGAGCATGCTGCTCAAACTGTAACAAATAGTTTTCCAGGTTGGATAAAACATTATCCTTGATTTTAGAAGCCTGTTCCCGTAATTGCTCCCACTCAGGAACGGATAAAGCTACTCTGTCGCGCTTCTGACGCACCATCCATAAGGTCTGGTCGTGCCAGTCGGAACGTTCCCTGTTTGCAAGGAAGTTAGCTGCCATCTGAGCATGTGCATTCATAAGCTGTTGCTGTTTAATATTTCAGCGATATGAACCACTTTAATATTCTTTTTTTGCCGGCGGATGATCCCTTCCATATGCATCAGGCATGACATATCGGTGGCAGTGATGATTTCAGCCCCATTGAGCTGGTGATCCTCTACCCTGGCCAACCCCATTCTGACAGATACATCGGGTTCAAAAACGGAGAAAGTACCCCCGAATCCGCAGCACTCATCTTCCCTGTGGAGTTTTATCAGCTCTATCCCTCCTGCTTTTTCAAGTAACTTATGAACTTTGGAATATCTTTCCGCAATGATCTCTGAGGACTTTCCCAGTTTCAATCCCCTGAGACCATGACAACTCTGATGAACCCCCACCTTATGAGGATAGTGTATCTTCAGATCATCAATTTTTAATATATCAGTAATAAACTCACAAAGTTCAAAGGTGTTCTTTCTGACCTTCTTTACCTCATCGGTTTGTTCAAGAATATCATAATGTTCACGCACATGATATACGCAACTTCCCGAAGGGGAAACCACATAGTCGAAACGGCTGAAATTCCGGATAAAATTACGGTAAACAGGAATGGCTTCTTTTTCTGCTCCCGTGTTGGCCAATGGCTGTCCGCAGCAGGTCTGCTTCAGGGGATAGCTGACATTTAGCTTAAGCTTTTGCAGTAATTCAAGTGTGGCAATGCCCACTCCGGGATAGAACTGGTCGATGTAACAGGGGATAAAGAGGCCGATTTTTAAAGAATGCATGATATATCTATTCAACAAGGCCGAATTTACAAAATTTAATTATCCAGCACACATTTTAAGGCCCCTAATAATGCAGCATGATCAATGCTTTTTATAACAGAAACCCTCATGAGACTTGAAACTTCTTTCTTCAACCCATTATTCAAAATATCTTCCATGTGATGGAAAGATCTGGATATTTGTCCGCCAAAAAGTAAACACTGAATATTATTCTCCTTTAGTATTAATTTCAATGCATCGACCAATATATCAGAAACCATATGAAAAGTTTGAATCGCATTTGTATTTCCCTTATCTGCCAATTTTCCAATATCTGAAACCTTAATATTATTTATTTCAGTTGCTCCGCTTAATTCGCTGTAAATTTTCAGGAATCCTCTTATTGAAGTGTAATCTTCCAATATCCCCTGTTTATAAGGAATTTTGAAAATTGTAATTAAAGGCCCGCCCATATTATTGAATTGAAGCACCCTGTTTTTACAAAAAGCAAAACCTAAGCCTGTTCCAAGGGTAACTGCAGCTGCATTTAAAAAGCCGGCAGCATTACCTTTCCATAGCTCACCTGCTAAGACAGCGTTGGCATCATGAATAAAGCAAACAGGAATACCTGGCGGAACTCCCTTAATATTACATATGAATTCACGTAAACTTATTCCATAAATACTATGAAATTTGTGTTCCATAAGTGGTATTCCCTTTTCATAATTGAAAGGACCCGGTGTAGCAATACCTATTCCGGCCAATGTCAGATTTCTTTCTCCTGAATACTGAAGACTATGATTTACAGTGTCGTATATTGCCTGTAATATTTTCTCCTTCGGTTTATCAGAAAAGGATCTGGTTATATAATCCGATTTATCATACACTATACCTTCTTTATCAAGTAAAGCAGATTTCAGAAAAGTTCCCCCTACATCAATTGTTAAATAAGCCATTTTATTACTATTTATCTTTAAGCATAGTTTTATGTATACAAACGGGTTCGTTACCCAGGTTTATGATCCTGTATTTACCAACATTGGCAGGTACAATAACCACATCAAGATAGTTCTGTTTATATGATAATCCGGGATCTTTGACTGATTGAACAATAACTTTCTCACCATCAACCAGGTTTATTACATGAAATTTTCCGTTTGTATCGTCTTCAATTGACTTTTCAAATTCCAATCTTCTCAGGCTGAAATACAAAAGATCATGTTCCCCGACAATATACTCTGCCCAGCCATCGCCGCTTCGTATCAGCCCTGGTGGTTGTACTAAGTTTTTTTTAACCCATGATGTTGTCCTCTCTTTGCGTAAAACATTTTCCCCATGCCATGTATGAATTGGCCTGGGGATTCCGTCAAGATCTTCACGCAAATAATCATACATTTTATAGGTATAGGAGCCTACGGTAAGGCTTCCGATTTCAAGAACCACCTGGTTCCTGCCGGAAGAATGTATGGTTCCTGCAGGAAGGAGGAATTGAATTCCCGGTTGTGATGGTATATGATTAATGTATTTTTGATAATCAACCGGAGTGAATTCTTTTTCAGATATTTTAACTTTCTCAACAAATTCATCCGGATTAATGCCTTCTTTAAAACCAACAAATGTCCTTGCCCCGTGACCGGTAGCAATTACATAATAACTTTCATCCTGTCTCCCATGTTCACCGAAATTTTCAATATTATAGTCATGCCCTGAATGTACCTGAATCGACATGTTCCCACTGCTATGAAAAGTGTCATCATAATTAAACCGGATCGGAAAATAACCTCCGAATTTTTTCACACATTCATCCCCCATCAGGGCTTTCCCTTCTTTCTGCACAAAAGTAAAGAAAGGAAATTCCAGAAGTTGTTTCCCTGCCTGAACAAGAATGCTTACTTCCAGAGGTATCAGGTCAAACACCCAGGCACAATTACGCATATCTTCCGGCAAATTACGTATCTTTTTTACATATTGTCCTCCCCATATTCCCTCAATGTAAACAGGTTTACAGCGTAAAGGATATCTGACCAGAACGGACATAACAGAATTAAAAGTTGCACGCGGAAGGAGTTTAATGTTATCCGGATTATCACTGATGCAATAAAAATCGATGGCATCATCATTTAATAAATCCCATCTCAGATGGCCGGATACTTCAAAATCAACATAATAGCATCTTCTTAATAAAGTTTTTATTGGTTTGGCAACATTATCCCCGATATTAGCAAACCTTCCTTTTTTTGCCCTTAAAATCACCTCTTTTGGTGTAAGATCAAGATATGTTATTAAATCATAAAAAGGACGCAATAACCTGATGGTACATCCATAACCATAAATTATCGTTACTTTCTTATCATTTTTGTTATTTTTTGATTTTTGCAGGATGTCTATAAGAGAATCTAATTTCTGATTATCTAATAATAATTCAAATCCTTCTTTAAATATTTTTCCAAAAAGTAGAACTGGATCCTTTTCTTTGTCCTCAGGCAGATATGAGAAAAGCTCCTCATCCAGTTGTACCGGACTCTTATAGACCTGTGAAAAATCAATTACAGATAACTCTATTAAGCCCATTTTCAGTTTTCCGGAAATGATATTAACTATCTGATCAAACTGTGCTCCGATATATCCATCCAAAGCAAGAATTATCTCTTTATCCGGATTCTCTGTTACTTTTTTTATTAATACATCACTTAAATATCCTGATGATGCTACTGTTCCTGAAATAATTGAATCTTTTATCTCTTCTGATAATTCAGGTCTGTTGACGGCGCTATAGTCATCATAAGGGTGTGGGTTAAACATAAAACTCATTTCCGGTTTCCTTTCTTTCTAAATAATTTGGTGATATTCAAAATTCATTATCTCTGCGAGCATGGCCAGTTCTTTAAGGTAATTACCTTCAACTACTGCAAAGTGTTGTGTTGTCCCGATGTTAAGGATCTTTTCAAACAATTCCTTTACCGGTAACTGAGGTCTGAAAATACCATGAGAATAACTGGCAAACAGGTGATCTCCTTCAAGAGCGTCAACCAGGGTTGCGACCAATTTGAATTTCCCGTTATTTTCAGAGAACTGGGCTATAGTTTTTAAACCCGGAGGGATCCTGTACCATGCAAACGGGGCACCTGCATATTTGTAATTTGTTTTAGCAAACCGCACATCACGGGCAATCAAAACATTTCCTGAAAAATCAGGATCATTATGATCATTTGGACCTGCATGCCCTCCGGCAAAAGTATTATCAGCAGCTTCGATATGGAAAGGTTCAATGAAATTAACATGTTTACCGCTTAGCAGTTTCATAATAAAGGTTATGATTCCCGCTCCAACATCAGCCTCTGGTACCAATACAGAAATATTACTGTTAAAAGAAGGATGATAAAATCCCGGACGAAGTCCAATGAGTTTAAACATAGCAGGATCCACATCATTAAAAATCATCGCATCAATACCCTGTCGTTCTGACAATTTTGCCAGTCCGAGGGAAGCCCTTACAGACTCAAAAAAATTATCTTTATCTACATCTTTCATGATGCGGTATTTCGATATTAACTCATCATAATAGTTTGTAGTTTCAGTATCACTGGTATCATTGATTTCATCAGCCAGTGTGGAATATGAGATGAACTTTATTTCAGGTCCGATGCGTGCAAAAATGTTGTATGGATCAATATATGTTGACCACATCAATTCATTATAATTAGCTAAGAGGCCAAACTGTGCCTGATGAAGTATGCTTCTCACTTTTGCGGCTTTTGAAAAAGGCACTACCTGATTAATCAATTCTTCCCTGCTTCCCATGGCAATCTTTATGTTTCTTCTGCCAAGTCTGTTAATCGAACCAGCAGCTTCCAATGAACCAACCAGTGTCCCGGAACACAAAAATTCTATGAAATCATCCTCATTGAGGGTGTCTTTGAAGGTCATTTTATCTTTTACAGGATTCATAAATATTATGGGTATTTCAGGCATATCACGAAGAAACCTGATCCATGCAAAATCTTCCGACCAGGATAAGAATTCGGCGATAATAAAATCAACTTTTTCATTGTAAAAAATATCCATGGCATTTTGCATTTCTTCCCGTTCATATACTATTCCCGGATGAACAATATGCATGAATTCCTGCAAAGAATCAATAATGTTGATTACTTCAGTTTCTTTCCGGTCATTATATTTACCTCTCCGTAATCCTTCACCTAAGTTTTTAAACCGGGGCGAACCTATTAAAAGTAACCCGGCTTTTGCTTTTTCATTTTTCATGCGTACAAATATTAATTATGTTATTAAAAATCAATAAGTTTTATTTCCCAATGGGCAAATGGGCATGGAACCCCCATGTTTGTTCATGTCCTTGTTGTGTGCGCTAGTGCATGGGGGTTTCATCAGAAAAAAAATTTAGTTATGTTATTGTTAATTAATGCGTTCTGATGGAACCCCCATGTTTTTTTCATGCTCTTTTGTGGACGATAGTGCATGAGGGTTTCATGCTCATAAATATTAATTATGTTATTGTAAATCATATTGTCAGGACTTCATTTCGGCAGATGGGCATGGAACCCCCATGTTTTTCTTTAGCTTGTTGTGGACGATAGTGCATGAGGGTTTCATCGTATAACAATTCATGTTTTATTATTTAAAATTATTTTATCAATTTCCCCTATGATTTGATTTTGTTCATCAAATAAAACCGCCGACATACATCCTTCTTCTTCACAGAATAATTTTTTTCTATCTGTATAAAAATCAATATGAATCCCTTCATGAGGAGTAACCTCAAGTTCATATAAAGATGAAACATTTTCTTTTCCTTTAATAAACACGTCTCCATTCATGATTTTTAGTTTACCATTTGTGAAAACGCCATATTTCCCACTAATTCTGATCTTTTCTCCCTCATAATCTGCATGTAAATTAGAAACAATTATCCCATAATTATTAACGTCCTGAACATCCTCATCCAGGGGAATTGTTGCTGCAAGTATCCTGTATTCATATTGGATCCTCTTGCCAGGATTTATCTGTTTTAATGGAGATAATAATTCTATCTCCAGATAAGGAGGGTTTAAATGTTTATCATCTTTAAATTCAGTAATCTTATTTCTTGAATAAATAATACCTCTTCCTTGTGTCCATATTTGCACTGTAGTATTATCGGGATAAATTTTATCCTTTTCAGGTTGAACTTTGAAAACGCATGTTTTTCCTGTTTTTTTATCATTGAAGATAACCCAGTTTGAATAAGTATCTATTCCTGTTTTTCCGACAAGATATTGGTAGTCAACTGCCAGGTTCCCATATTTATTAAATCTTAATTGCGGATTATTGACTAATCCGTGCATAACTGAATATCCTTTTTCAAACCTGCTGTTTTTATTTACAGGGCATACAACCTGGTATCTGTTATCATAATCATTTGCTGAAATGTTCATTTGACAGACCGGCCAGACTGACCATTTCCTGGAGATATTACTTCGGTTATGAAAAGCCGCGTTAATAATTACTTCTGAAGTATTTTTCTGAAGCGATATTCGTCGTTCAATTTGAATTCCGGTATAAGAATCAAATGAGCTTAGCAGGGTAATTCCATTATTTTTCAAATCGTTTTCATGAAATGAATAAATCCCGCTATCAAGAACCGGATCTGGTGGTCCGGGCCATTGTTCTGAGGAATTCCATCCCTGTGGAGCAGGCCATATTTTCTCTCCGCCAAAATTCAGCCAGGTTCCGTTCTGACCCAGACGGGATGCATCAGGTTCCATACCTGCAAGAGAAGGATTAACGAAAAGATACTCATAATTATCCATCTTCAGTTGAATAATTCTTCCTCCCAGTTGTGGAGCGACAAAAAGCTTTATCCACTCGTTTTCAAGTTCCCGTATATCCCAATTTCTATATTTTCCTGAAGTGACAAGCATTATTATCCGTTTAGTTACCTCTTGCTTTATTGAAATCCTTCATAAAATAAAATTTATAAGCTATCAATAAAAGTATACCGCAGAAAACCCAGATAACTGCCAGGGAAGTAATTCCAAATGAAAGACCCAGCATGGGTTTTAAGAAGCCTAAAATGACAGGTGCCAGTGAACCGATAGCAAATCCGGTCATAATCATGACCCCGGATGCAGAAGAGTGATACTTCTCAGGGATAACATCAAATAATATAGCATATGTGTTGGCATCAAAGAAAGCGCGGGCAAAACCAAAACCGGCAAATCCGATATAAATAGTAAGCAGAATCCCGGAATGTCCCATTAAAACAATAAAAGGGACAGCGAACAGCAATCCGAAGCCCTGCATAAGTAATCTTGCAGCCGGATACTTCCTGGCGACTTTATCAGAATAATTACCCGCAATAATTACTCCCGCAAAAGCAAACAAGTGAGTATAAAACATGGAGTGAAATCCTGCCTGAGAGAGACTCATACTGAAATTCTCATAAAGATATGTTGGCATCCATGTTAAATACCCTGTAAGGACAAAAATTAAACCGCTGAAAGCTATAGTTAGGATCAATGCAGTAGGGGTTTTGAAAAGTATTCTAAACCCGTCAAAAAAACTTATTTTTTCTTTTTTAACAATATTGACACTATTCTCTTTTTTATCCCTTAATCTGAAAATCATCACCATTCCATGAATCACACCAACTGCTCCAAACACATAAAATGCACTTCTCCATCCCCAGCGCTCTCCAATATATCCGGCTAAATACCCGCTAAGTATTATCCCCACGTAGTATGAAGTTTGATGTATTGACATGGCAAAGGAACGGGTTTCCTTATGATAGCTTGCCAGTAATGCATAATTTGGAGGCCCGAAAAATGCCTCACCACCCCCGGTAGCTATACTACGCATTAGAATCAACATGAGCATCCCGTTACTCAGACCAGTAAACATGGTTGCAATACTCCAGAAAATGATGCTGGATACCACTATCCATTTGCGACTGAATATATCTCCTACATAACCCCCAAGTGGAACAAGAAGTGCAAAAACAAGATTAAAGACAGTGGCTATCATTCCAACGTGAACATCAGTTAAATGGAGGTCATCTCTTATTAAGGGAAGAACAACGTTAAACACTTGTCTGTCAGCCTGATTTAGGAAAAAAGCAATCCAGAGTAAAGCTAATACTTCCCATTTATATCTGTTTCCTAAGTTCATAATAAGAAGAAAAGTTTAGTTGGGTATACATGTTAACAGTTCTCATTCCCATAGCATTTAACCTATTTTTTTATTTTAATTTTTTAGATATAAATAATATGTTTGGTGTAGTGTGGTGCAAATGTAAAAAATATATTTATAATATCAAATAGAATAGTTAGTTAATATCTGATAATCTAAGGCGTTTTTCGAACCCAAATTCTTGTTTTAATCGCTATATTTTGTTTTTCCCATTTTCAAACAACATGCTTTTCATTATTCATATTTTATAATTTGGTGCTGATATACTGAAGCTATACACTCCCGAGGGTACCTCGGCTGTAATATAACCCTTATGAGTTTTTAGTATATTAATGTCTTTATGTTGGGTAATCCGTTTTCTGTTTATCATTATTTGCGACCCGGCAGTAGCAGGAAAAGTTACAATTGCAGTAGTGTTTGCAGGAATAGTAATGTCCCATTTCAAGAAATCCGTTTGTTTTTCCCACTCACTTCTAATCGTTCCATAGGGTGACTCATGCGACGCTTTAACAAAATTCAAACCATCCGGAAATGTTGGTTGCATGATAATTATCTTAAATCCCACATCGGTTTTGTCAGTTTTTATCCCCGCCAAATCCTCGTAATACCAGCTTAATAAATCACCAAGGAGCATAACATGATTACCTGAATTCATGGATGGGTCAGCGGTATTCCCGTTCCATAGTTCCCAAATTGTAGTTGCCCCATTGTCAACCATATAACCCCAACTTGGATAGCTGCGGTTTTTAGCAAGGCGATAAGCAATGTCAGAACGTCCCCATGATGTCAGACCACGCATAAGAAATTGAAGGCCAATTAGTCCGACACTCACGTGCGAGTTGAATTCACCTTCAATTTTATCTGAAAGATTATCAAATACTTTTTGTTCGTGCCCTTCGGGTACTATACCCTGCATTAATGAAATAATATTGGCAGTTACCGTGTTGTTGTCGTATTGTGCTTTTTCTTCAATGAAAAATTTCTTGTTGTATGCGGTTTTCACCTTGGCTGCCAGTTCAATAAACAATTGTGTGTCGGCATTGTTCCCCGAAATAGTGGCGAACTTGGCCATAGTAAGCAGCAAACGATAGTAATAGCTGGTAGAAAGAAGTTCTCCATTGGTGATACGTGCCTGGTCTTTTGAGTGAATAATTTCCGGGTTTTCAGGAGGCATACACCAATCACCATATTTATCCCTGGTGATTATATAATCTGTCATATATTTTTCCTGCATGTAGTTGAGCCATTTCTTCATGGATTTGTAATGCGTCTTAACAGGTTTGTCATCACCAAATTGCTGATATAGCATCTCAGCAACACTTATAAATGCTGCTGGCCAGGTAATATTGTCGGAATAGTTTATCCAGTACGCAGGTGCAATATCCGGTAAACTACCTGATTCCAATTGAGCATCAGCGATATCTTGAGCCCATTTGCGATATAGTAATTGGTTATCAAAAATAAAGCTCTCTCCAAAACAACCGATGGCACGATCACCTAACCACCCCATTCGTTCATCTCTTTGCGGACAGTCGGTTGGCATACTTCGATAATTGCCCTTAATTCCCCAGCAAGCATTCCTGTAAACCTGATTTATGGTAGTATCGGATGTTTCAAAATTACCGGTATTAAGCATATAGTCGTAGTTTACTTTCCCTGTAAAATCATCAACGGAAGGTAAATAATCAATCCCTTTAATTTCAACATAGCGAAATCCATGATACACAAACCGGGGTTCGTAAAAAAAATCTCCATTTCTTGCGGGATGATAGAAATTAGTAGTACGCGCTCCACGAATATTATCCATGTAAACAGTACCATCTTCATTAATTAATTCAGCATGTTTAAATGAAATAGTTTTGTTTTTTATGCCTGTGAGTTTTGCTGAAACCCACCCAACCATATTTTGTCCCATGTCAATTACATAATGCCCTTTTTCAATTTCATAAACAGCAATGGGTTTTAATTCGCACATGGTAGCTATATTGGGGTTCAACTGTGCAACTAATTTGCCTTTTGGTGCATCTACAAGTTGCACTTTGCGCCATTTCGAGTCATCGAACCCATTATTATCCCAACCCGGCATTTCTAAATTGGCATCATACTCTTCACCGTCATATTCGTTGTTTGCAATAATCGGGCCTTCTGTGGTTATTCTCCACGAGGAGTCACTGATAATTGTTTTCGTGCCGCCATTTTGATAGTCAATCTCGAGTTGCAGTAAAAGTTTTGGAAACCCATATAGCCCGCCGCCAGGTGCTCTTCTTATACGCATGGAGAAAAAACGGCCATTCCCTAAAATAACCCCAATAGTATTACGATTTTCGGTAAGAAAATTTGTAACCTCAAACACATTATAATTCACGCGTTTTGTGTAATCAGTGGCAGTAGGAGCAAAAATGTCGTTGCTGATTTTTTTTCCGTTAATATAACATTCGTACATTCCCAATCCCGAAATGTATAATGTAGCTTTCTTTATTTGGGTGTCCAACATAAACTCTTTACGAAGGTACCGTGCCGAAAGACGGGTTTTGGTCGTGAGCTTACCCGAATTCAGTGTACTATCCATTCCAATCCATTGTGCTTTCCAATGACTTTGATCGGTAAATGCCATACTCCAGAATGCTGCATTACTCCATGTCGATGCGCCTTTATTGGTCCATACTTTTACTTTCCAATAATAAGTCTTACGGGCTTCAAGTTGTGCTCCACCGTAAGGAATAAGCAACGACCGATCAAATGCAACCTTACCCGAATTCCATACCAGATCTTTTTCATTGTTTAAGTCGTTGGGCGATCCGGCAACCACAATCTGATATGCCAATTGCTTTACATTCGGTAAAGTAGAGTTAATTTGCCAGGAAAACCGGGGATTTAATTCATCGATACCCATAGGATTGACGCGTGCTTCAACTTTTAGCGCAATAACACCCACATTACTGGTATTTGTTGAGCATGAAAAGTAAAGAAAAAAAGCAAGAAGAAATACTATTTTTGTCCTCATTAATTAAAAGCAGTTAAGATTTAAGTAACATGAGCGGGCACTTAAAACCCACTTATTTTTTATTTGTTTATATTTTGATTTTTTTTATTTGAATACCCATTTTTGTCAATTACTTTGGCTTTCTGCGATAACTCTGACAGGTCCAAACAATCCGGACGGCAGCAGAGGTGCGGAACTATCATAATACCTCCAGGAAGTAAAGGTATATCGTCCCTGAGATGGACGTGGCTGATCATTCAGTAACCAATCGGGCAGATCTTTCAATCCTCTGCCTTTGGTTTTTTCATCGTAGCCACCCATCCTCCTCCCTCCCTTCTGATGGCTTGAAAACCACAGGTCAGATCCTACAATATCACAATCCTCCGGTTCCTGTTCGTCACCGATAAGGCGGTTTGCCCAGGTGTTTGCTACTTCAACCTCAAGGATATTTCCTGATTCTTTCATCAGATCAGAAGGAATCTCGATGAGCCAGGGTGCGCACCAAACATATCCCAGATCTGAACCGTTTAACTTTACCTGTGCCAGGTTTTTTATTTTACCCAGGTCGATCCATACTTTCCCAAGACTTTTTGCCCCGGGCAATGTGGGAGCATCAAAGCTGGCACTGTACAATGCAATCCCGCTATAGTAACGAATGCCCGGTTCCGGGCGGGAAGTCCAGTCCCCCGGTTCATCAAAGACAACCGGATCAACCGGACCGCCCCATGCAGGATCGAAAGTAACCTTCCATGGACCTTTAATTTCGAAAAGTGTCTGAACATCCGGATGGTTCTTTCCGTTCGATATGGGTTTCTTTTTCCCGCCATTATCCGTGAACACTATAAAACCGCTCTGACGAGGAAAAAAGTTAAAGGGGATCACTGTGTACAAACCTTCCTGTTTGTATTCAGGCAAGGGCCGGGACTTCCCGGTAACAGGGTCCCAGAATTCCGGTATGCGGCCGCTGACCCGAAATGACAGTCTGGTTTTTAATTCCTGGTCTCCCGAATAGGCTATAAACCAGAAATCGGTTTTGTCCGTTCGCCGGTGCATGGCACGTACCAAGGAAGTCTCTCCTGAGTTTGCACTGCATTGGAAATCCGGTCCCCCCAGCAGATCGTCCAGGTGCTTTTCTGCAGGTTTTCCGGTAAGAACCTTGCCTCTCACAATGTTTTCCTCATTCCATATCTCATCAATGAGCTTTTTTATTTCCTGGTCAACATCGGGGTAGTTTTTCAGACTGGGTGAACAGGCAGGAGGAGACTCACCGATCAGGGTGGCGCCGGCCTCGACCAGTTCACGGATTTTCAGAAGGGCATCCGGCTTTATCGGTTGATCCGGGTTCATGACCAGAGCGGAGAAACTGTTACCGTTGGGAAGTGTAATCCGACCATTTTTTACGATAAGTCTTGTCATCAGGGCATCATCATTCAGTGTTACCTGGCGGTAAGGACCTGTAAATCCGAATTCCTTAGGTATAGATTCCTTTTTCGGAGGATATCTCAGAACATCGATCACAGGCAATCCCTGACGCAGCATATACTGGCATCGGGAAAGGTATCTGTGCCAACCCAAAGAGATGGGCCACCAGGTCAGGTGACGGCTGAACTGCGTTCCCCAGTAACCCATGGTCAATCCGGGTTTGTGCCGGTCGTCAAAGGGATTATGAACAAAACCGTGAAAGTAGAAATGATTGATCCCTTCACTGAAGGCCATATCTCCGTATGGCTTCAGCATCCATGGATCGTTGCGCCAGGCACTCTTATTCGGTTCAGCTGTGAAAGCCTCAGCCCAGACGATATCCAGATCATAAAGTGTGGCGATCCCTGGGGCGGGTCCCATAGTACTTTTCTCACCTAGTATAGACCCGCCGGCCCAGAACTCATTTCCCGGCCATAGAGACATAGAACCGGAAGTACGCCAGTCAATCGGCGCTCCAAAATAAGGCTCAATCATCCAGTCCAGATCATATGCATCTCCCAGCCGGCGTAGTTCTCCATGAAACCGCTCTGCCCACAACTCACTGATGGTTTGCAGCATATCATACCGAAAACGCCTGGTCTTGTCCTCCGTGTCGATTACCAGCTTCTTGTCCTTCCAGGCTGGCAGCCAATATACACAATCGTATCCTCTGCGCCGCCGAAACTCTTCCCTGAAATCCTTTCCGAAGTCCTGGAATCCAGCTTCGTAACTGTCAGTTTCAAATCCCTTAAAAGAATTATATCCTTTGGCTTTCGCTTCACGGTAGATACGCCCTACAATACCATCGAAAACCATTTGGACAGCCTCTGGATCCATCCGGTCACATTCCAGCCCAGACCCTTCTATGGGTGCAGGATGATTTTTTCCGTTCTCTGAGGCAAGTCCAAAACGAATAAGTTTCCATGATCCTTCCGGGACTTCCCAGGTGAGGTTTCCGTCTGCTGTCATCTGTTTCGAAAGGTCTATGATCTCATTGGAGGATATTATCTTATTATTATCCCTGAATGGCAGAGCCAGAAGAATCACATCCTGGTAATAGGGATCGGTCACGAAAGTTTGCTTTTTGAAGTCATCGCTCCATTCCGGTATCTGATTGCCGCCTTCTATTCCTCTTTTTGGGGGGGCCTTCGGAACGGCTGTATCAAAGCGTTTTGGCCCATGAATGATCGTGTCCTTTGCAACCAAAATTTTCAATCCTTTTTCCGGGGTTATCCAGGGTGCTCCGCAATGGCTCCACCCCGGGCACATGAAAAGTGAAAAATTCAATCCAAGACGGTCGCACTCCCCTATAGCATAATTGACCATCTCAAACCACTCGTCACTCAGACATTTTACCTTTCCCGGATAATCCCGGTACGACCAGCGTTTGGGGTATGGACACTGGTCCGGCATCTGCATCATCATTACGCCTCCAAGCCCAACTGCGCTCATAGATTCCATATCTGCAGTGATGCCCTCCTTACTAATGAGCCCACCCATCCAATTCCACATCACCTCCGGACGGCACTCATCCGGTGGATCTGTAAAACTTTGCCTGAGCTGATCCGGATGAATATTCATCTTGTGAGAATTTTCTGTTCGCCCGCAGGAAAAACAGATGATAATCCCGGATAGCAAGATGGCTAATATTAGTTGCAGGGACAGTTGTTGAAATAGTGTTTTCATACCTATAAGTTTTTTTTAATGGTTGTATGGAACCTCCATATTTTTATTCATGCGTATTTGCGTTTGCCGCAATCATGGAGGTTTCATAAGTTGATCATGTTAAAAAATTATAAATTTAATACGCGATGATATTCGTGGTCTTATATCATATATCTTTGCAGAGGATAATTATCAATCAATTATTAGCAATCCACTTCTTTTTTTAGTAAATGGTTTTCTTGTATTACTCAACATATTGATGTAAATTTTTCATTTGTTTACTTAGATATTTTTGTTCAATATCAATTCCCATCCTTTTTCATTCTTCGCCATTTTCCTTTTTTAGTTTGTTCCACCCTCCGGAATAACTATTTCTGAAATTAAATCAAACCCATGGAAATAACACTCACATTTATTTAAATAGTAGGATTTATCAAAACCACTATCATTTTTTGGATCAGGCTTGTTAAAATAATGCCATTCCCCTGAGTGATATGTTTTGTAGCCCGTGTCCATAATGTCTGTTTATTACATTATACCCGTTGGAAAATCGCTCTTCACGCTTTGCAGAACTTCGTATTTTTCAGCTTTACAAACACTGCAAACGAACATTCTGAGTCAGGCTCTCGATGAAAGACAGGCTCTAATTAATAATATGCAACAATTGAATACTCCTCACCGGTACCCGGAAGATTGATTATTTCTTCCCCAAAATCTTTCCATGTTTTACCGTTTACTTCTACTCTGGATATATTCTTACCTTGAGGATGTCTTAATTTCAATTTAATAGCAGATGGAGACTTTCTTGTTGATGAAGAAATATTTGTTTTAATATACCCTTTTGATACAAATGATTCAATATTATAATTAAAAGGGCCAAAACAAGTTTGAGCTTTCTTTACTTCTATTTTCTCACCATTTTCAAGCCATTTTTTTGGTACACCATAAGCCAGCCAGATTTCTTCTCTTTCTTCTTTTATCAGCATTTGATTAGTAACTCTTATTAGCTCTGATGTAGAATGAAGATGTGGTTGTCTTGCTGCATTCCAGGGTATGTTATGTCCGGTATTAAAATTATCATGTTCCTGTGTTGAGTGAAGATTCCTGGCCATACCATATGAAACCATGCCATAAAATGTCAGTAGAAATTTATTTATTTTGTTAAGTCTAATATTGGTAATAGCATAGCCAGCACTAAAGTGTGCGCTATAGCCCATTCTTCCCCCAAAACGCGCAATTCCTAATATCAAACTTTGCCTTTCCAGAAAATCAGGTATCCAGTTTAGACGTTCATCATCTGTATCGAATATCTCAGCTTCCAGCATTCGGGGGGAGAGTATATTATAATATGTTTCAAATGTATCCTTGTTTGTCATAACCATAGGGAGGAAAAGGAGATTGTTTTGTTTGATCACTGCTTTTCCCATAGAAGCAAATATGTCCGCTCTGTATTCATCCGCTTCATTTTTCAACCTGATACTCTCCTTTTCATATTCTTTTCCTAATTCGCTGAGAGCTATAGCCACCTGATTTAACCCTGCCCAACACCATGAGTTTCCCACATATTCCTGAGTGCCAGTTCCCCCGTCCACATTGTACCTGAAGGCTGGTAACATTCCATATGTCAATGGTTTCTCGCCATCTACCAGAGTCTTATTTTTTGATCGTTCTTTTATTATCCAATTGCATGCTTTTATTATATCGGGAATTATATCTTTAAACCATTCATCATCTCTTTCCATTCGGTATATCTGACTTATAGTATACAGAATGGCGCCATGTTGGTGCGGTATTATATCATTAGCTATATTTACACCCGATATCCCCCCGTCAGGTCTTTGAAGCTTTATGAACATTCGGGCACATTTTTTCGCTTCTTCAAAATATCCTCCGGTAGTGATGGTGTTCAGATACATGGCAGCCGCATATCCGAAAATACCCTCATAGAAGAAAGGAGCGTCAGTAGTTTTATAAGATTGGTGAAGCTTGTATTCCTGAACTAATAAAAAATTATTGATCCGCCATGTTTTATAAGCGTTATTAACAATCTTTTCAGGCACATCTATTTGCATTCCACTTGCTAAGACTTCTTTCCAGTAAATCTTTACTTTATCTAAAGTATTATCAAAATATACTTTTGATAATAAGCTGGCATCATGAAAAAATCGAACTAATCTACCACTATTTGTACTTTTTTTGATCGCCAGATGAGGAATGCAAAAATGAATATCTTTTTCCTCATCAGGTTCTAATGATAGTTCGTAGGAAAACTTATTATTACGAAATTTTCCCTGTGATTCTGACCAGAATATTACATCTCCATTCTCATTCAGGATCATATTGTCTTCTAAATAGAATTTTCCTGGACAATCAATTATTTCTATTCCACAAGTAGACCAAATTTGTTCGGAAGAAATAATTCCGGTTTCTCTGAACCTAATAGATAAAGTGGAATTTTTCTTTTGCCCTGACGGATTCTTAACCTTCATCCTGACGAAAGCAATGAGTGCATTTTCAGTTGAAAAACCTTCGGAATAAGCAAAAAGAGTTTGCTCATAAATTAAACCATTGTATTCGAAAGTTCTAATGATTACCGGAAGATAATTATCCAGGAGAGAATGGCCAAGTTTTTTTACCTCAATGCTTTCAAAGGGTGTAGGACTTTGTGTAGGACTTTTAATTCTTAAAAGATCGCTTCGGCTAATATTTACTTCGAATGATATATACATCGGCGGAGAAATAATAGCTCCATCCCATGAGGAGAGAAATCTGCCTAAATGCTCCTTCACTCCTACAATTGCTTTAGGATAATTCATATAGTCAGGAAATATACTGGAGACACTTTCAAATGAAGGGTCTCTCCCTTTCTTTATTTCTTTGTTTAAAGAAATAATCTTTTCCTGAGTTTCTTTGTTGAGATTATTAAATAATTCGCCAGGCATAATATAATTTTGTATATCCTGACCATTCGAAAATCCAAAAGTAACAATGGATGCAAGTATTAAGAAAAGAATCTTATTCATTTTAATTTGAGTTTTTAATTTATTAAACTTAGATTCAATAATATGCAACAATTGAATACTCCTCACCGGTACCCGAAAGATTGATTATTTCTTTCCCAAAATCTTTCCAGACTTTACCGTTTACTTCTACTCTGGATATATTCTTACCTTGTGGGTGTCTTAATTTCAATTTAATTGCAGTTGGAGACCTTCTTATTGATGAAGAAATATTTGTTTTAATATACCCTTTTGATACAAATGATTCAATATTATAATTAAAAGGTCCAAAACAAGTTTGAGCTTTTTTTACTTCTATTTTCTTTCCATCTTCAAGCCATTTTTTTGGCACACCATAAGCCAGCCAGATTTCTTCTCTTTCTTCTTTTATCAGCATTTGATTAGTAACTCTTATTAATTGTGAAGTGGAGTGAAGGTGCGGTTGTCTTGCAGAATACCATGGATCGATCTTCCCAGTCATAAAATTATCATGTTCCTGTGTAGAATAGAGTTCCCTTGCCATACCATAGGAAAGCATACCGTAGAATGTCAGAAGAAATTTATCGATTCTGTTCATCCTGAGATTGCTAATAGCGTAGCCTGCGCTAAAGTGAGCGGTATAGCTAAATTTGTCACTGAAACGGCATAATCCCAAGATAATCCCGTTTAGTCCCCTTTCGAGAAAGTCCGGCAGCCAGCGTAACCGTTCGTCATCTATATCGAATATCTCTGCTTCCAGCATCCTGGGGGAGACAAAGGTGTAAAAAAGCGACATAGGACTTTCGCGTATAGTTTTAAAAGGCTTTTTGTTTCCAATCTCTATCGGCAGGAAAAAGAGATCGTTTTGTTTTACCACTGATTTATCCATAGAAACAAATATGTCCGTTCTGTAATCATCCGCTTCCTTTTTAAGCCTGATACTCTCCTTTATAAATTCGCCTCCCAGTTCACCAAGAGCTATAGCCGCCTGATTTAATCCTGCCCAGGCCCATGAGTTACCCAAATATTCCTGAGTGCCAGTTCCCCCGTCCACATTGTATCTGTAATTGGGCAACATTCCATATGTTACTGGTTTCATGCCATCTACCATATTCTTGGTTTTTGAGCGTTCTCGTATTACCCAATTGCAGGCTTTTATTACATCGGGAGCTACAATTTTAAACCACTCATCATCTTTTCCCATTCTGTATACCTGACATATAGTGTACAGCATAGCACCATGTTGGTGCGGTATTATATCATTTGTTCTATTTACACCCGACATCCCCCCGTCCAGTCTCTGAAGCTTTAAGAACATATTAGCACACTTTTTCGCTTCTTCAAAATATCCTCCTGTCGTTATGGTATTCAGATACATAGCAGCAGCATATCCGAATATACCTTCATAGAAAAAGGGAGCGTCAATAGTTTTGTAAGATTGGCGGTGCTTATCTTCCTGCACTAAAAAAAAGTTGTTAATACGCCATGTTTTGTAAGCATTATTAACAATTTTCTCCGGAACTTCCACCTGCATACCGCCTTCTGTTACTTCTTTCCAGAAAATCCTGACTTTTTCTAAAGTTTCATCAAAGGATTGTTCTGATAATGAGTTGACAGTATCTTCTCTGACCGACCGGTGAGGAATGTAGAAGTACAGCTCTTTTTCTTCATAAAGATCTAATGATAGCTCGTATGAAATCTTATCATTACCAAATGTTCCTTGCGATCCTGACCAGAAAACTATTTCACCATTCTCATCCAGAATTTTATTACCGCCACAAGAGAGCATTCTGGGACAATCAATTATTCTATATCCACTCGTGGCCCAAATCTGTGTTGAAGGACGTACTCCTGTTCCCCTGAACCATATAGATAAAGTGGAATTTTTCTTTTTCCCGGATGGATTCTTAACCTTCATCCTGACGAAAGCAATGAGTGGATTTTCAGTTGAAAAACCTTTGGAATAGGCAAAAAGAGTTTGCTCATAAATCAAACCGTCATATTCGAAATTCCTTACGATCACAGGAAGATATTCACCCCAAAGGGAATGGTTCTGCTTTTCAACCTCAGGGCTTTCAAAAGGCATATTGTTTACTTCGAATGATATATACATGGGCGGAGAAATAATAGCACCATCCCACGAGGAGAGGAATCTGCCCCGATGTTCCTTTATTCCCACTAATGCTTTTGGATAATTCATATAGTCAGGAAATATACTGGAGACACTTTCAAATGAAGGATCTCCCCCTTTCTTCATTTCTTTGCTTAAAGAAATAATCTTTTCCTGAGTTTCTTTATTGAGATCATTAAATCTATCACCAGGCATAATATAATTTGGTATATCCTGGCCAATTGAAATCCCAAAAGTAAAAATGGATGCCAGTATTAAGGAAAGAATCTTATTCATTTTAATTTGAGTTTTTAATTTATTAAACTTAGATTTAATAATATGCAACAATTGAATACTCCTCACCGGTACCAGGAAGATTGATTATTTCTTTCCCAAAATCTTTCCAGACTTTGCCGTTTACTTCTACTCTGGATATATTCTTACCTTGAGGATGTCTTAATTTCAACTTAACAGCAGATGGAGACATCCTTATTGATGTAGAAATATTTGTTTTAATATATCCTTCTGATACAAATGATTCAATATTATAATTAAAAGGGCCAAAACAAGTTTGAGCTTTCTTTACTTCTATTTTCTTTCCATCTTCAAGCCATTTTCGCGGCGTACCATAAGCTAACCAAATTTCGTCTCGTTCTTCTTTTATAAGCATTTGATTAGTAATTCTTATTAGCTCTGATGTGGAATGAAGATGTGGTTGTCTTGCATAATACCACGGATCGTTCTTACCAGTTATAAAATTATCATGTTCCTGTGTTGAGTATAATTCTCTTGCCATACCATAAGAAATCATGCCGTAGAACGTAAGAAGAAATTTGTCGATTTTATTCATTCTGAGATTAGTAATAGCATAGCCTGCGCTAAAATGTGCAGTGTATCCAAATTTGTTGCCATTTACAAAACGTGCTATTCCTAATATAATACCATTTCGTCTTTCCAGAAAATCAGGTATCCATTGTATCTTTTCATCATCTTTATCAAATATCTCTGCTTCCAGCATCCGGGGGGAAAGTATATTGTAATAAACTGCTTTACCATTTTCCAGCAGATCGACATAAGGTTCATTATTTGTCATCACCATTGGAAGAAAGGTTAGATCACCTTGTTTAACAGCTGATTTTTTCATTGAAATAAAAATATCTTCCCTGTACTCATCTGCTTCTTTTTTCAGTCTGATGGCCTCACTTTGGTAATCACCCCCAAGTTCCCTCAAGGCTATGGCCACTTGATTTAATCCTGCCCAGCACCATGAATTTCCGACATATTCCATAGTACCAGTTCCAGTATCCACATTGTATCTGAATTCGGGTAGCATGCCATAAGTTAATGATTTCTCCCCATCTACCAGAGTCTTATTTTTTGATCGTTCTTTTATTATCCAATCGCATGCTTTTATTATATCGGGAATTATATCTTTAAACCATTCATCATCTCTTTCCATTCGATATATCTGACTTATTGTATAAAGTATTGCTCCATGCTGGTGCGGTATTATATCATTAGCTCTATTTACACCCGATATCCCCCCGTCAGGTCTTTGAAGCTTTATGAACATTCGGGCACATTTTTTCGCTTCTTCAAAATATCCTCCGGTAGTGATGGTGTTCAGATACATAGCAGCGGCATATCCGAATATACCTTCATAGAAGAATGGGGCATCAATAGTTTTATAAGATTGACGAAATTTGTCTTCCTGAACTAATAAAAAATTATTGATCCGCCATGTTTTATAAGCGTTATTAACAATCTTTTCAGGTACATCTATTTGCATTCCACCTGCTAATACTTCTTTCCAGTAAATCTTTACTTTTTCTAAAATCTCATTATAATGCTGTCCAGATAAAAGATTGATTCTGTTTTCCAGATTGATTTTGCTTTTTAAAATCGGTTCAAAAGGAAAGCAGAAATGCAACTCCTTTACTTCATCAGGATCTAATGATAATTCGTATGAAAGCTTATTATTACCAAATTTCCCCTGTGATTCTGACCAGAATATTACATCTCCATTCTCATTCAGGATCATATTGTCTTCTGAAAAAAGCATTCCGGGACAATCAATTATTTTTCTTCCACATGTAGCCCAAATTTGTGATGCGGGACGTACACCGGTTTCTCTGAACCATATAGATAAAGTGGATTTTTTTTGTTGCCCTGACGGATTTTTAACTTTCATTTTGACATAAGCAATTAGTGGTCTTTTAGTTGAAAAACCATCAGAATAGGCAAAAAGAGTTTGCTCATATATTAACCCATCATATTCGAAAGTTCTAATGATTACCGGAAGGTAATTATCTAAAAGTGTATGACCAAGTTTTTTTACCTCAGTGCTTTCAAAAGGTGTTGCCCTATCAAATAGCATTCTTTCTTTTATGCTTATCTCGAATGAAATATACCTGGGTGGGAAAATAATAGCTCCATCCCACGAGGAAAGGAATCTTCCTAAATGTTCCTTCACTCCAACAATTGCTTTTGGATAATTCATATAGTCAGGAAATATACTGGAGACACTTTCAAATGAAGGATCTCCCCCTTTCTTCATTTCTTTGTTTAGAGAAATAATCTTATCCTGAGTTTCTTTGTTGAGATTATTAAATAAATCAACAGGCATAATATAATTTTGTAAATCCTGCCCGATTGAAATTCCAAAAGTAAAAATGGATGCCAGCATTAAAGAAAGAATCTTATTCATTTTAATTTGAGTTTTTAAATTAATACGAGATCGACATAACTGCGACATAATAAGTTTAACCTGACACTAGTTTTTTCATTGTTTTTGGTTAATTTTTCATTATTAATAGCAGTAATGGCAACCAAAGTTCAATAATTCTGCGAGTTACTTTTTATTTAAATGAAAATAGTTTTGTTTGAGCCTGATTTAAAAAGATACTTAACTTTTTATTTCCAACAATAAGCTTTTCCCCATTCCACATTTCAGTTATCGTGGTCGAATTTGAATTATTATTTAAACTGGGTATGTTAAATATCGTTTGAACCGACAGATCTGCTGAGTGGTTAATCCCTTCTTCAAGGTTACCAGCCATTACCCGGTAACTTCCATCTTTCAACTGCCACATTACCAGGTTTAAAGGATGGTATTGATCAATGTAATCAGTACAGATGAGCCCGTTTTTTTTCATTATTTCGTTTATTAATCTTGCTGTTAATACGTACGGAGTCGGACTACCCAATATCTGATCGAGTGATTCACCATAATTACTGTAATCATTCAGGAGATTCTTGGAGAATTCCGGGGCATTCCAGAAAATTAACTGATTCCCTCCCAATTCATTATAACCCAGGCAAGGAGAGTTATTTACTGAATATATTGTTTCGACACCTTCACTGAATTTATTTTTTGTAAATAATTGAAAGATAGGGAAAGTATTAGGAAGTGACTGGAATAATCCAGCTGTTTTATAATTAATGGTTCCAATATATTTCGTGCCAGTTATAGCTGTATCATTCGTTGACACACCAAGGATTGCTGAAATTTCTTTATCTATTCCACCATAAGGGCTGGCGAATACTGCGGCGGGTTTTCCCGATTCCAATATTTTGCAGATATTCTTTTTCTCAATGTCTTTCAAATGGACCGGTGTTTGAAAAATTAACAAATCACTTTCGATAGCCGGAAGATACTCCGAACGAGTGATAGAAAGAATCGGCACAGACCATTTCATAATGGTTCCGGCTTGTTCGTCAATCCATTCACCAATAGTTTCGTTTGGTTTGTTTAGAGATTGCCATTCTAATGCACTCCTACAATATACCAATGTGGGGCCAAATACAGTTTTGGTTTCCATGGCGTCGGTTATTGCTGCATTACTGGTTTCTGCTAAAAAATTTACATCTTCTTCTGAAAGGAGTCTTTTGCCCTGATTACACCATGAGATATAACTTCCGGAGGGCATTTTCAGACCGTCGGGTTTCTTAACTGTTGCATGACTAAAAGCCCATATCCCCCATCTAAGCCGCTCTTGGGCATTGTGGATGATATCCCATGACTCCCATGCATCAAAAGTTTCGGTAAGGAAATAATGGTGCACTTTAGTATCTGCAAGAACTGCTGCATGTACCAACATATAGCTTAACTGATATGTCCATCCCAGCAAGGCGACGTTCCAGAAACGTTCAGGACGCTGACCAACTTCGTTCCATGCACCTGCCCATGTTTGGTCAATCCAGCCATCAAGATAACCCTCTTTTGCGATAGCCTCCAAATCAAAACAATTAACACGCCAATCAGCAACGGCACTTGCTGCATTAGAGTAACCAACCACCAATGCATTAGGATTCGAAATTTTGGTTTGTTTTACCAAATCGGCTGTGGCATCGCTCCAGTATTTTAATTTTTCAGGATCAGCAGGGGCTGTTTTTCCATAAGGGCCCGCACGACGATAAATCCCAACTCCAAGATAACTATCTCTTAATACAATAATATCAAGGTCTGTTGTCTTTGAAAGGCTACCCCATTGTTTTCCGAAAAATTCAGTAAAAGAAGTCCCTTCAGGGATACCACCAGGAAAAGCTCCGTATTTCCTGTTATCTGCTGAGAGTAGTGCTATCATGTTAGGGAAGTTATTGAAATAGACGTTTGGATGAATTTTGGCAAATACGGTTTTGTCCCCGCCATAAATGCTTTCCAGGCCAACTACAAGAGTGCCTACCTTAATACCAGCTAATCTATACTTCTTAATAGCAACATTTTTTATCAGGTTTGATAATTTTTTCAGATCAGCATAGGTCCAGGATTCATAATTAATTACCTCAGGTGCATCTGCCATAATAAAACGTTCTTTCCACAATTGCATGCGTTCAATTGTATTTCCGCTATATTGTCCTTCATCTTTGAACCATGGCCACTTTTTCATGTTTTTTGGTAACTTGATCACCTCGTTCAGGTCGCCATGCCAATCCAGTATATAATCACTTATCCAGCCAACATTGAGGATAACGCCTTTCCACCCATCAACTCCTTCAATTAGCGGGTAAAACCGGTCCCAAAACTTATTAACTGATTTTTCCATATCATTATGATCGAACCAGTATAAATCAATTTCAAGCCAGCGATCTGTTTTCAATGGGGTAGTTGCATTAATTACAGGAGATTGCGTGACAAGGAATAAGCATACTAATGTAAGTTGTTTGAGTAACCTGTTTAATTGAAGTGAAAAGATTTTTCCCATATTTGAAACATATTTCTATGTATTATTTGTGCTTTTTTTACTCATAAAACTTTATTTAATAGACTTATAATTACTTATATGCAATTAATTCTTTTGAAATATAAGTAACCTTATTGAGTTGGCATGCAATGGTAAAGTACCTTCAACCACCGAATTTTCGGGTTCTATCGCCTTGATTAAATGATATCCCGGAACAGAAACTGAAAAATCACTTTTTTCCGTCAAATGTTGATTCCAGGCGACAACACCTATTTTGTTACCATTTACAAATCCTTTTGCCAGGATATCATTTCCTTTAACTTCTATTCCATCCTCATCGATAAATTTTCCCGATCTGAAAAAATCAGAATTATTTTTTTCAAATTCAATAAGGGAATGTACATATTTTGTTGCTTCTGCTGCTGGCAACAAATTCATTTTTTTTATACTGGGAGGACTTACAACATTTAAATAACTCTCAGCTGTTGGTAATGTCCCATATAAAAGATATTCCACATCTCCAGGATACCTTGATTCAATTTCGTGTCTTAATCCATATACTAAGGCCCAATTTGCATCTGTCCTTGTTATCATGGGATTCGGGTTACGCTGAGTCATTATCAATTCAGGAAAAGTGTACCTGAATAATTCCGGAAATCCATCTACCCCAAAAAATGAAATCATTGATCCGAGTCCACACCCATGATGATAATCAATTCCCCTTATTATAGCATCATTAGTGCCTTCAGTCATAACTATAAAATCAGGATTAACTTCCCTTGATTTTTGCCGGGCTTCGTTAATCATTTGGAGGCGATTTTTTGCATCACCTAATCCGGGCTTATGATCATGGTTTTTTGAAAAGCAAGGCATGGGATTCATAATTCCAACCTGATCATAAATTATTCCGTCAGCACCCAAAGAGGCAGCCTGAAATCCAAGCTCATACATTGTTCTGCGCCAAACCTCTGATCCTGTGCATGCCTGCGCAAAAATAACCGGGGTGGAATTTTTCTGCTTAAGATAATATTGTATTTGCGGTCGTCCATTTTCCTGGATCAAAATAGTCTCAAATCCATTATACTTATAAAAATCCGTAGAGGTATCCATTATTTTCCCGTTAGCATAAATAATGATCTTAATACCTCTACTATGTGCTCTATCAATTGCTTTTTTAAGCTCTTCACGTCCCCCCATTAAATTGTCAGGCGGATAATTCGGATAATAACGGTCATGTCCTCCCACTGCCCAGCCAAAAAGGCTGATAGTACTTAAATTGAATTGTTCTGCAATGTCGCAAAGCTTGTCTATATCTTTATATGGCCACATAACTTCCATGTTCTGCTGTTTTAAAATCGCCAGCAACCAGCCTGGATCATCTCTCACCCAGTCAGGAGGTTTAACAATCTCAAAATGCTTATCATACCAGCTTCTATAATATTTAGCAGCATTGTGCCATTGCCCGTTATATATTTTGAGTATCATCTCAGGAATTACATATTCATGATCGAAAATCGGGGTATTAATATGCGTACCAAACATTTTAAGAGATTTGTCGTACCCCAGATTGAATACTTTTATCTCTTGTAAAGAATCATGACTTCCTATGTACATTCCAACGTCATTTGAATTTAAAGAAAACCAGGCCATTGCAGCCCCCTGACCATCGGGATATCTGAGACTTCTGTTTCCAAATTCCACAGGATCATTAAAATATTGACCAAGTCCCACGGGCCAGTAAATCCCCGGGTTATTATCTTTGATCTGTATCCCGCTGATAATAGGATAATCCAGTTCCTTCAACATCCACTCATCCGAATCGCTTTTCAGTGAGCCTGAAAAACAAAAAGCATCATCTTTTTCAGATATGGTAAATTCTGCCTTAACCGGTAAAGCTTTATTTTCTATTGAAATGCTATTTACAACTAACCTGAATATTTTATCACTTTTATCAATGGTGACGTTTTTATCCGGAATGATTGTATACTCTCTGTTGTTTAGATTATTTTTAAGGATAACTTTCCATAAGTTATATATGGAAGTATTTACCTGAATGACTTGCCCTTGATTCTGAATAATATGAAGATTTCCATTATGATCTATAGTCAATGTTGCTTTGCTGGTTTTTAATTCAAATTTTTCTGAAGCAGCAAACAACTGCAGGTAAGAAAAACCTAAAATGATAACTGAAATTAATACTGAGAAAATTATCTTTTTCATAATTTATGATTCAATAATTATTATTTTTCTGATCAAATCCCATTACAGATATCCCATACCTAATTATTGGAATGGTAAGTACTGATTGTTTACTAAAATTACGACTTGCAGTTTTCAATTCCTGAGCCCACTCCGAAAAGTACTTTCACCCCTAAATTACTCATTTCGTTCGTAAGATAGCTATGCTAAGTTCCCTGAAGGGCACTTTTTGCAAATTGCTCATTTTCAAGGACTCTCCCTATAGTTGTGCCATTTGGCAACAGATCATATGTAACTAATAACCAGGGTTTTGTTGAATATTAGGATTAATTTGAACTTCTGTCGCACCGATGGGCCATAAATATTGTTTGGAAGCATCAAATACCCTGTTGATTAATAATTTTATTAATCCGGCATTGTACATTGCTGAAAAATCAGCAATACCATCTTCATCGATTGAAGGAGTATCAGGAAAGAACCACAAGCCTGTGTTAACTATCTTAGTTCTCAGGTCATTAAGATCTAACAACCCATATATTGGACGATTTAATACTTTCTCAGCCATTCTCCATCTAATAATATCGTAATACCTGAGGCTCTCAAAGGCAAGTTCCATACGTCTTTCTACCCGAACAATCTTCCGTAATTCAACCTGGCTGGTAGCCGTTACTACAGGATACTCAGTTGTTGCAGTATAATCTACACCATAAGCACGCGCTCTGACCTTGTTCATCGCATCACGAACGGACTGGTCGATCTCTCCCAATTCAATTTTAGCTTCAGCATACATCAGTAAAACATCTGCAAAACGCATTAATATATCATCCGGGTCTACTATTGTTTTATCTAACCAGTATTGTTCATCGATTCCTTTCTTCCATGCCAATCCATTAAATGAAGCCCATTGAGTATTGGCTTTAGAATCATTATTCTTTACAGTTGCACCAGTAATAAAATTATAAACATTCAATGAATCAGGGTGGGGTTGATAGATAACACCCAAATGTCGGGTTCCAAATTCAACAATTGTTTCTGCACATCGTGGATCACGGTTTATAAAGGGTTCCTGTGGATTGTATAATGGAGATTCATCAATTGGCAAACCATCTGTACATAAAAAAGAACAAAATAACTCCCATGAAGGCTGAACGTAGTCGGTTCCTGCAGCAGTTCTTGTTCTCGGTTGATTTGACTTTGTTGCATTAATTATTACACCTAAATTTGCTGAACGAGGCCTTGCAAAGATAGTTTCTGCTGAATTTTTTTTGGTCAGAACATCGCTAAAATCAGGAAGAAGCTGATATTCCCCCAAATCCATGCAAGCTTTCGCTGCATCTCTTACAACTTCCCAATCACTCATATGCAAAGCGATTCGAGCCTTGAAACCAAGTGCCGCGCCTTTAGTAGCAAGTTTAAGTTCCGAAGAACCATATTTAACCGGCAGATAAGAACTTGCATAATCAAAATCTGCATAGATGCTTTGTAAAATGTCTGATTTGTCAGTACGTGACAAAGTAAAGGCTTCATCTATATCTAATTCCTTCTCAGTGTAGGGGACATCCCCATAAAAGAAAATCAGTCTTGAATATAGACATGCTCTAACAAATTTCGTTAAAGCAATATACTTTTGTATTTTTACTTCATCTATTTTACCTGATAATTTTCCCAATCTATCTAAAATAATATTTGCATTGGCAATACCAGCATATGCATAACTCCAAAGCGATGTGACATAGCTAGTTTGACTATTAATTGTGCCTCCTGTAATTTCAGACACAAGATTTCTATTCGTCCAATCATCTGTCCAGCTATCTGGCCAATATGTAACATTATCCCTAAAGAGACTAGAATACAAGTATCTTTCAGAATATAAGTAAAGAATAGCTGTATTAATGCCTTCTTCATTTGCATACCAATTTTCAGAGGATGTCTCTGACAATGGATTTAAATTCATATCGTTACAGGAAAATAATATGAAAATAATCATTATTAAAGTTAAATTTTTACTTTTCATAATTTAAGTTTTAAAACTGTTTTTATAAACTCAATGCAACTCCAAAAACGAATGATTTCGTAATACAGAATTGACTTCCTTCAGGATCATAACTCTTAGGGTATTTATCAAGACTTAAGAAATCAGATATACTAGTATAAATTCTTAATCCTTTCATCTGAGCTTTTTGAGTGATATTTGAAGGAATACTATATCCCAACGTAATATTTTTCAAACGGAAATATGCACCATTAAAAAGCCAAAAGTCAGACATTACATTGTTATTCGCTGTACTTGTAAGAAATCGTGGGTACCTGACATTTTTATTCTGTTCTGCTGTATTGTAATGACTCCAGTAGTTTCCATCCATTAGCTTAGATCCACCATAAAAAGGTTGTATCATTCCATAGGTGATATAAGCATTTTGTTTCCCTACTCCCTGAAATGTCATTGAAAAATCCAGGTTTTTATAACTTAACCGGATATTCCCTCCATACAGGTAACGGGGTAGTGATCCACCCAATAGTGCCCGATCGTATTCCGCTGATATTATGTCATCAGGAACACCATCCGGACCACTAATATCTATGTACTTAATATCTCCGGGAGCAACTGTTGAATTAACTGTTGCTGAATTGTCTACTTCCTCCTGAGTTTGAAATAGTCCATCTGACAGATATCCGTACCACTCATTAAATTCACTTCCTTCAAATTTCACCTGAGATCCAAGAAATTCAGTACCACCTATATCTCCTATTACTGATCTGAAGTCCGATATATTGAAAGAAACCGAATATTTAAAGTCTCCTATTAAATCGTTCCATCCCAGTTCAAGGTCCCACCCTTTTGTATACATTTCACCTGTGTTTTTTTCTGGATTGGCAAAACCCATAAAATTGGGAATTTCAACTGCTAACAACATATCTTTTGTGGTTTTTTTATAGTAATCCCCTGTTATCCTTAATTTATTGTTAAGAAAGGTAGCATCTAGGCCAACGTTATACGATTCAGTTGTTTCCCAGGAAATGTTTTTTATTGCATATTGGCTAACATATGCAGTTTGCGAAGAAACAATATTGTTTCCCTGGTAATATAATCCATTTCCAAAACTAACTGTTGACTGGTAAGGGTAGTTCCCTATTCTTTCATTACCCAAGGTTCCCCATGAAGCACGGATCTTTAAAAAGGATAAACCGCTAAGGTTTTGCATAAAAGATTCTTCAGAAATTACCCAACCTGCAGAAAAGGAAGGGAAAAATCCCCATCTGTATTCTTCAGCAAACCGGGATGATCCATCGTATCTTCCATTTGCCTGGAAAAGATACTTATTTTTATAATTATAAATAATACGTCCAAACCAGGATCTGTAGGCTAATTCAGATGCATTCCCCCCATTATCTCTGTAAGTTAAAGGACCAAGATTTAAATAAGGGAAATCATGTAATTCATATTCATCTCTTGAAGCGTCTAAGTTTTCAGAAAAATAATAGTAATTCTCAAATCCTGCTAACGCATATAAATAATGTTCACCTATGGTTTTTTTATAATCGGCTAAAAACTGAGTCGTAATGCTGTATTTATCATCTCTTTCTTCATTAAGAGATGTTTTAGGGGCGAATGTATTATAACCCACAATAACCTCAGGTTCATCCCAGTCAGTATAAGGTACTTGTCTTACGAATCTTTTAGTCTTTTCGTAGAAATATGCTGGAGCAATTATACCTGATAACTTTAAGTTTTCAATTGGTTTAAAATCAACAGAAATTTTACCTCTTATCTCACTATCCCACATATTGTTAAATCCGGCAGCTCCATCTACTACAGGATAAGGATTCTGTCCGGTGGTAGTTCCAGGAGCATACCTTCCATCAGACCATTTAGCTGCATAAATTCCCGGAAATCGGAAACCCAAACCAGGGATAGCAAAATCTGCTATTGGACGTTTGTCAATCGCATGGATAGCATTCAGGTCTATAGTTGTTGATAAATATTTGCTGAACGTTATGTCATTATTTGCTCTGATTGTATATCGTTCATAGTTGCGATTGTCATACAGTGCATCTATTTTGTCATATCCAAAAGAAGCTTTTGTATTGATGTTTTCAGAACCGGCGTTCATACTTAAGTTATGGCTTTGACGAGGGGCAAAGTCATTTAACATTAAACTTATCCAGTCTGTATCAGGATATTGATCAGGATTCCCTTTGTGTAATGACGGATAGTTTTCTATTAATTCCTTTGTGTATGTATTGTATTCATTACCGACTATATTCTTAGTATCATTCCATTTCAATTCATTGAAAAATTTCATATATTCAACTGCAGTTTCATTTTCCGGAATCCTGGTCGGTGTTTCAACACCATATTCAAAATTATAATCAAAACTTAGACCGGGCTCAGCACGTTTGGTCGTTACAATTATAACGCCTGATGCAGCTCTTGAACCATAAATAGAGGCAGCAGCGGCATCTTTTAATACAGAAATACTTTCTACATCATTTGGGTTGACATCATTCAAATTTCCAGGGATACCATCTATTATAACCAGTGGATCACTATCGTTAATTGTTGTGATTCCCCTGATCCTAATTGTGGCCCCTTGGTTTGCCATGCTATTTGTCCTGGTTACCATTAATCCGGACATTGTGCCTTGCAGGGCTTGTGATAACTGGGTTTTTTGTTTTCCGGCGAGAAAATCACCCTGTACGGAAGTAACAGCCCCGGTAAGATCGCTTTTCCTGATTGTACCATAACCAATAGCGACAACTTCCTCCAATACAATGGTTTCTTCTTCCATCGTAACATTGATTGTATTTCTACCATCAACTGCAATTTCCTGGGTTTTCATTCCAATAAATGAAAAGACTAAGGTTGCATCCGCTGTAACATTCGGCAGAGAATAACTACCCTCAGAATCGGTGATAGTCCCTTGAGTAGTTCCTTTTACAACAATAGTTACTCCTGGAACAGGTTCTCCTGAAGTGTTTTTAACACTTCCGGTAATAGTCATATATTGACCATTAACGCTGATATGAAATAAACTTGCAATTAGCGTTAAAAGAATGACAGCCAAAAATTTGCTAATTAATGGCCTGAATTCTTTCAGATTAATTTTTTTTTCATACATTTTTGTTTTGGTTTTAGTTATAATTATATTTGCACCACACAACAATAGAGCATAATATTAGTATGGTGTAGTGTGGTGCAAACTTAGCTAACTATTTTGTAATTTGCAATAGTTTATTGTTATTTTTTTATTCTAAATAATATAAAACGGCTGTATGTTTTATATTTATTATGTTTTAAGGAATATTTTATTTTTTTAATCAGGATTTCCTGTAGAAAATTGGCTTCATTTTCAGCCTGGATTAGTAACAATTGATTTTTTTGTTATATATGTTTTACAGTATATATTTCTTTTTTATTTAAAACTTATTATTATATGATATCTAAAATAAAGATCTCTCTTAATTCTCAGATTCCGGTTTACAAACAACTCCTGAACAATATTGAAGATTTGATCAATTCAGGAATATATAGTGTTGGTTATTTCCTGCCTTCAATGAATGAATTATCTTATGAATTAAACATCTCGAAAGAAACTGTAAAAAAAGCCTATTCCATACTACGTGAAAAAGGAATGATTGAATCTGTTCAAGGGAAAGGCTTCTATATTTCAAAAAATCATACAAAAAAGATAAAAATATTATTACTATTTGATAAACTCAGTACTTATAAACAGGTGTTATTTAGCTCTTTTGCAGCTACAATTGAAAATAATTCTGAAATTGTGATCAGGCTACATAACCAGGATATATCTCTATTTGAACATTTTATTGATGAAAATTTAGATAAGTTTGATTACTATATCATTACACCACATTTTCCTTTACAGCCTGATGTACAAAAAAGGGTAATCAAGGCTCTGAAAAGAATCCCAAACAGAAAATTATTGTTGCTTGACAGGTATATTCAAGAACTCAATGGTAATTTTGGTGCTGTATATCAGGATTTCGAAAATGATGTGTATGACGGTCTCCATCAGGGTCTGGATATAATAAAAAAATTCAAAAAATTAAATGTAATAACCATGCCGGGGAGCATGTATGCTTCTTTAATTACTGAAGGTATAAGTAAATTTTGTAAGGAAAATGAAATTAATTTCGAGATACATAATCAACTCATTGCAAAAAATATCCATAAACAGGAAATCTATTTTATATTAAACAGTCAGCTCGATATTGAACTTATCGAACTTGTCAGAATCGCCAAAATGAAGAATTGTAAGATCGGTCAGGATATCGGTATCATTTCCTATAATGAATCACCCATAAACGAAATTATTTTAGATGGACTAACAGTTCTTTCCACTGACTTTAAACAAATGGGGGAACTCGCTGCAAAAATGATCCTTAACAAATCATTCAGAAAAATCAGGTGTAATTTTCAACTAATAAGAAGAAATACCTTCTAATCCTGTTTCTCCTTATAATAGTTCATTAAACTTTTCGGCGGCCATAGTGCAGTAATATATAAGTTCTTTGACATAATTTAGATTTTTGATTGAGTATGGGTAAATATCGTACACGTCTATAATGATTTTTTTGTAGGTTATATTATCCCTGATGGTCATAACTATAATAGATTATGGTTAAGTCTATTAAGTTACTGATTATCAGTGGATTAGTCAAATTTTTTAAGGCTTACTTTATTGAAAATCAAACATTTATGTCAAAGTTTAACGTACCCTTATCCTAAGAAACTTTATAAATAATAGTACTATGAAAGTTGTCACAATATCCATTATTATTGTTTTAATCATTTTTACCGTGATTCTTGTATTGTCGAGAGATTTTCCCGAAAGTAAAGGGATCTGGATTGAGGCAGAATCTTTCAATACTTTAGGAGGATGGGTGATTGACCAGCAATCCATGGATCAAATGGGATCTCCATATATCATGGCTCATGGGATGGGAGTGCCTGTAAAAGATGCAACTACAACATTTGAGTTTCCGCATTCAGGAAAATGGACGGTATGGGTCCGCACCCGGGACTGGACTGCTGTATGGGGGCGTGGTGATTCAGGAGGGACCTTTAAAATCAATATTAACGGTAAAGTTTTAGATGAAACGCTTGGTACAAATGGGGCATCATGGGACTGGCAAAAAGCTGGTGTTATCCGTATAAAAAAAGGAGATGCTGCTATTTCTTTCTGTGATCTAACCGGATTTAATGGTCGCTGTGATGCAATTTATATGACTACAGACCAAGATTTTATTCCTCCAAACCAGCCGGATAAACTTGCAGGATTTAGAAAAAAGGAAAGTGGAGTTGAATGTATCGATGATCCGGTAGTGTATGATCTTGCTATTGCCGGCGGTGGTATTGCTGGTATCTGTACGGCAATTTCAGCCATTGCACATGGATTAAAAGTTGTCATAATTCAAGACAGGCCTGTTTTAGGGGGAGCGAACAGCTCAGAAATAAGGGTTTCGTTAGGAGGAAATATCCACACAGACCCTTACCCTAATCTTGGGAATGTAGTTGAGAAAATTGCGCCTGTATATGGTTATACAGGAACGTTACCCTCTGAATATTATGAGGATAAACGTAAAGAATTGGCATTCCGTTATTTCCATAAAGACCGTTATAAATTAGTGTTAAACGAGAGGGTAATTGAGGCGGAAAAGGATAGTAATGATCCCAAAAAAATAACAGCATATATTGGAAGGAATGTAATTACAGGTAAGGAAACCCGATATAAAGCCCGTCTTTTTGCTGATTGTACCGGTGATGCCGTTATTGCACTTTATATGGGAGCCGAAGTTATGTATGGAACAGAATCGAGGTCGGATTTTAACGAGGTGTTAGCGCCTGAGAAGGCAAGCAATCAGGTAATGGGACATTCTGTAATATGGTATTCGGAAAAAGATACAATTAAACGAGAATTCCCGAATATTACATGGGGTCTTGAGTTTGATGAAGATAAAGTATATTATATTAGAAAGGGTGATTGGGAATGGGAAACCGGTCAGTTTCGGAACATGGTTGACGAAATTGAATATATCCGCGATTACGGTATGATGGCGATATATGCTAATTGGTCTTATTTGAAAAACTACTCAACAAGGAAAGATGAATGGGCAAATGATACACTTTCATGGGTGTCGCCTATAGGAGGCAAAAGAGAGAGTTACCGTGTTGTTGGCGATCATATCCTGACATATAACGATATTATGGATAACGTCCCTTATCCTGATGGTACTGCTTCAATTACATGGGATACAGACATCCATTATCCTGATCCTGAAAATGCGAATAAATTTAAAGAAGCATTTCGTTCAGCAGCTTATCATAGGGGGAATGGGCATCCTTACCCGATACCATATCGTTGTTTATATCCGAAAGATATAAAAAACCTTTTTGTTGTGGGAAGGCATATAAGTGTTACCCATACGGCATTAGCCTCGGTAAGGGTAATGAGGACTTTAGGTATGTTGGGTGAAGTTGTTGGCATGGCTGCAAAAATTTGTAAGGATGAAAGTGCATATCCAAGAGATGTTTATGTACATTATTTAGATAGATTGAAAGAAATGATGAAAAAAGGGGTTCCAATTCCTAAAAGCTATCATGCCTATGGAACCGATAAATTTGAATCATATCATTTTAAAGAATTAGGACTTATCAAGGTATCCCCTACCCCTGACAAAAGACTTGCTGATCCGGAATTAAATAAACGTATTGAAGAAATGGGTGCTCAACATAAAATGAAGAAATAGACCGTATATGTTGGTCATCCAAAAAGTGAATAATAGTACCATTTGCATTACATAACATTTTTCATAGGTGCTGAATTAGTAAGTCGCATAAATCCGTTACAATACTAATAAATGAATATAAAATCTTTGAATATGAAAAAGATAATAAACTTTACAATTGTTATTTTATACCTTTTTTCAGTTTTTTCCTGCATATCGCAGGCTCAAAAAAAAGCAGCATTATTCCTGGATCTCCCGGAATACTGCAACACTCCTGACGGGATGACCCTTGGGGAGGACGGGGATATTTACCTTTCCTGCCCGAATTTCAATAACCCTGTTTTCCCGGGATTGGTAATGAAAATTACCCCGCAAAACGAACTTTCCATTTTTTATGCAATGCCAGCCCATCCGGAAACAAAAATGGCATGCCCTATGGGGTTGAATTTTGGTCCGGACGGGAACCTCTACATTGCCGACAATCAATATTTTTATAATACTGACCATAAATCCCGCCTGATAAAGATTATATTTAAAGACGGCAATCCTGTGAAAAGCGAAATAGTTGTTGAAGGAATGAACCTTGCAAATGCTGTAATTTGGAAAGGTAGCGATTGTTTTGTAAGCGAAACCCGCCTAAACCTGGATGGTGATGAAAGCACCAGCGGTATTTACCGCTTTACTTTGGAGGAAATGGATAAGGGAATAGTTAAACTAAAACCAGGAAAGGAGGACAGTCACCTGATTGCTGATTTTAAAACAGAATTTACCAACCGCGGAGACTGGGCAGGTGCCGATGGATTAACAATCGATTCGGAAGGAAACCTCTACACTGGTAACTTTGGAAACGGGGTAATGTCAAAGATCACTTTTAATAGCGATGGCAGCGTAAAATCAAATAAAACATTTGTCAGTGATAAAAAAATGACTTGTGTAGACGGTATTTTCTACGATAAATCCAAAGACCTGATCTACGTGGCAGATTCCGAAAGAAATGCCATCAGGACAGTAACAATGGATGGCAAGGTTGGTACACTTTGCGAAAATGACGATACCGATGGTTCAGATGGTGGAATGGATCAACCATGCGAGGTGCTTATCCGTGGAAGCGAAATGATCATTGCGAATTTCGACATGCCTTTCCCTGGCTTGAAAAATTCAAAATTTGATGCCCCATACACATTAAGTGTTATAAAAATTGAAGAATAATCGTGCAAATTGATTTTAAAGATTCAGATTTAAAATCTCATGCCGAGATGTGCACACAATAAGGTGTTTACAGCATATGCTTCCGCCTGAGTAATGTAAAACAAGCGGTCGAATTACTAAAAGGGAGAGCGGTAAAGGTTTCTTGCGTGTTAAGCTTTCCGCATGAAGCAGATTCAACTGAAGTAAATCCTTTGCACCAACCTTACGCCGATGGGTTTTTCCTATGATGGGAGTATGGCAGAGTAAGTCGTTATACGGGTAGTAAGTCTCTACTTTTTCCTATTTTTAAACTCATAAACTGACTATTAAAAACTACATTCCTTCTTTCTATTACCCTTTGCTAACCAACAATTGCCCCTTGCCAACTCATCCTTACCAAATCTCCTCTGTCTCCTGGCCACTGTCTTCTGATCTCTGACATCTGTCCCCCCCCAACTGTGCTCCTTTCCTCCAAACTGTGATGGTATGTGATGCTTTTTTAAAAATTCTTCCTAACTTGCAGGTTTATTCTAAAAATGGAAAAGGAAGCCTTCATACCCGTTTACCGTAAACTTACCGATTACTACCGGAGAAAGATCCAGGCACAGGAAATTTCCCCCGGCCAGCGGATCGACTCCATTAATAAAATCAGAGAACGGCACAAGGTCTCCCGGGAGACCGCCAAACTGGTGCTGAAAAAACTTACCGAAGACCAGCTGGTGATCTCAAGGGCAGGTAAAGGAACTTTCGCCGCCACCCAGACGACCATCAAAAAGATATGGGGAGTGATCCTCCCTTTTTATTCCTCCAATATGGAACAACTGATAGGGTGCCTGAAGGGCGAGGCAGAAAAGGAAGGACGACGGTTCACCTATTTCCTTGCCTATAACGACCCCGATGAGGAAATAAAACTGGTAAGCTCAATGATCAGGGAAGGATATGAAGCTATAATTGTGGTTCCAAACCATGATGAAATGCTTACGGCAAATTTCTACCGTAAGCTGATGCCCGGTAAGACTAAAGTGGTGCTCATCGACAACACCATGGCAGGGTCGCATTTCAGGTATGTTATCCAGAGTTATGACCTGGGAGTGAAACGCGCATTGATATATCTCGCAGAAAAACACAGGGGAAATTTCCTCCTGGTAAGCAATGATATATGGAAAGGCCGGAACCTGCTGAATGAACTCATTGAACATACGTTCCGGAGCCTGACACAGGAACTATATCCCGACAGAGAGATCTTTATCATCTCAGGAATCCCGGATCTTACATATGAAATGATTATCCATAATAACATAAAAGGCATTCTCTCCTATACCGATACCGATTCTGTAAAGGTACTCGGGCGGCTGAAAAAATGGGGCATTAAAATACCGGAACAGGTATCTCTCGTTTCTTACGGGAATACCGAACTTACAGCTTTCTTCCAGCCTGCCATTACAGCCATCGACTGCCGTTATGAAGAAATGACCCGTCACACCGCCCACCTTATCGAAGAAAAAAACAAAGAACCTATACTGCAGTATGTCATTCAACCGAAGCTAATTATAAGAGAAACATGATAAATATGAAGGAAAACTATTTAAAAGAGGGATCACGATATCACGGGATCACGGGATCAGGGGATCGCGAAATCAACGGATCACTGCCAGTCACTGTTCATCCACCGACCGCGTGTCGCTGTAGCTTTATCGGAGGCACAAACGCAGTAAAGGTGGATGTCACTCGTCACCCGTCACTTGTCACACTTAATCCTCAGTCAAAAACATACCGGGCAAAGGCAAAGGTCATTGCCCCAACACTTAACCACGTAACCACGTAACCACTTAATCACTTAATCACTTAATCACTCTAAAATGAAACAACTCCTCGAACAAATCGCTCACTGCGTTGAATTTGGAAAAATCAACAATGCATCTCCTTATCCTCCCGATATGAAAGGACAGGATGGGGCAGATGAACTTACAAAGCAGGCACTGGATGCCGGAGCTTTACCGGAACAAATACTTTCCGACGCACTCATCATAGGAATGCAGAAGGTAGGTGTAAAATTCCGTGAGAATAAAATTTTTGTTCCCCAGGTGCTTATGTCGGCCAAAGCTATGGGGGCAGCCATGGCACACCTTAAGCCTTTCTTCGCCAGCGGTGCAGCCAAACAAAAAGGCACTTTCATTATCGGAACCGTGGAAGGCGACCTGCATGACATAGGGAAAAACCTGGTCGCCATGATGGTGGAAGGCAACGGATTTAAGGTGGTTGACCTGGGTACAGATGTTAAGGCAGAAAATTTCCTCGCCGAAGCAGATAAATACCCTGACAGTATTATCGGCTTGTCCGCTCTGCTTACCACTACTATGGTAAATATGGAGAAAATAGTTAAAACTATTAAGGACAAATACCCCGATAAGAAAGTTTGCATTGGTGGGGCACCGGTTACAGATGATTTCTGTAAAAAGATCAATGCCGACTTTTACAGTCCTGATCCGCAGGGCGCGGTGGAATATCTGAATGCACTGGCATCCTGAAGACAGAAGCCTCCTTTGTGTTCCTTTGTGTAACCCTTTGTGTCCATTTGTGGTTCAATACCTTAGAAGGTTAACCACAAAGGAACATGAAGGGTTACACAAAGGAACACAAAGGTTTTTTCACTATCCCAAAATTTTCATAATATGCACGGAATAGAACTCATTAAACAAACCTTCCATCTTAAGGAAGTCCCCCGCATCCCCTGGGTGCCTTTTGTCGGCTGTCATGCCGGCAGTCTCCTCGGATTGACCGCTACAGAATATCTTACATCCGCAGACCATATCGTTAACGGTGTAAGTAAAGCTGTTGAACTCTATAAACCCGACGGCATACCCGTTGCTTTCGACCTCCAGATTGAAGCCGAAGCGCTGGGCTGCAGACTGAGCTGGGCTGATGACAATCCCCCTGCGGTGGTTTCCCACCCTCTTGCCGAAGGAGTTGATATTGATAAATTAAAGATTCCCTGCTCCTGTAAAGCCCGAATCCCGGTAGTTATGGAAGCCGCAAGGCAACTCCGCAGCAGGTATCCCGACCTTGCCCTTTACGGACTCGTTACCGGCCCGTTCACCCTCGCCCTCCACCTCATGGGAACAGATATCTTCATGAAAATGTTCGATGATCCTGATCATGTCCATAAGGTAATGCGCTTTGCAACCGACCTGGCCATCTTCATGTCGGGGAACTATATCGAAGCCGGCTGCGATGTCATCGCAATGGTGGATCCCATGACCAGCCAGATAGATCCTGCATCTTTCGAAACTTTTGTTACCCCCTATGCTACTGAGATTTTTTCTTTCATCAGGGAAACCGGGGCATTGAGCTCTTTCTTTGTCTGCGGGAATGCAAAACAGAATATTGAGGTCATGTGCAAATGCCGCCCCGACAATATCTCTATAGATGAAAACATACCCCTGGGCTATGTCCGCGATATCGCCCTCGCCCATAATATCAGTTTCGGGGGAAATATAAAACTTACCGTATCATTACTGATGGGCAGTGAAGACGACTCCCGCAGGGATGCCCTGGAATGCATGGATACCGGGGGAAAGAAAGGTTTCATCCTGGCTCCCGGCTGCGACCTGCCTATGGCTACTCCCCCAGAAAACATTATCGCCGTCACTGAGCTTGTTCACGATGAAATGCTGCAGGGGAAATTACGCGCTTCGGAAGCACCGGTACATGAAGTGGAAAAAATTGATCTTTCAAACCACTGGTCAGACAAACAGGTGGTAATCGATATTATCACCCTCGATTCCTCCTCCTGTGCCCCCTGCCAATATATGGTCAATGCCGTGGAAAGGGCTGCCAAACCTTTTGGCAACAAAGTAATATTTAAGGAACACCGGATAAAAGAAAAGGAAGGAGTGCAAATGATGATCAGCCTGGGAGTGCAGAATCTTCCAACTATAGTAATTGACGGTAACATTGAGTTCATTAGCCAAATACCCCCTGTTATTAACATAGAATCAAAAATACAGGAATACATTAATGCCAGATCATTATAAATCTGACTTTTTCCTCATTACCGGTTTCCTGGGAAGCGGAAAAACAACTTTCCTCAGATACATTCTTAATACTATCGGGGAAAAGTACAGGATAGCCATTATACAGAATGAGTTTGCCCCTACAGGTGTGGATGGTAAAGAGCTAAAGCATACGGGAAAAAAATTTACGCTGGTGGAAATAAATAACGGCTCTGTGTTTTGTGTCTGCCAGCTCTCCAACTTTATTTCCACCATGGAAAAACTACTGGAAAAATATACTCCTGAAATGGTTTTCCTGGAAGCATCAGGACTCTCCGATCCGATTAATATTCTGGAATTGCTACAATATGGCAACTTGCAAAAGAAACTCAATCTCAGGCACATCTATGCTATTGCAGATGCTTCCAACTTTTTCAGGTCGGTAAATATGCCGGAACGCATCCGTCACCAGCTGATGATCGCCGACACCATAATCCTGAATAAAACCGACCTTTGTAAGGAAGGGACAGGGAAAACCGAGGCCGAGATCAGAAAGTTAAATCCTTTTGCAGATATTATTAAAACTACCTATTGTGAAGCAATACTCAATGGTATCCTGGAAAAACGGGAAACCAGCCATACACCGGCCGAAAGATTTACCGGCAGCAAATCAGCAGGAAGGCCGGATATAAATACCTGTGTGCTACGCACTCATGATAAAATCTCAGAGAAGAATCTGTATGCTTTTATTAACGAACTTGTTCCGGATTCAATACGGATCAAAGGTTTTGTTAATCTGTCGGACGGAAGAACCATGGCGGTTCAGACTGTGTTTGAACATGTTGAATATAAAGAAATCGAAAAATACAGCGGACCAATTGAGATCATTGTCTTTAGTAACAATTTAACCGTAAAAGATGTATACGGGGAATTTAAGAAGAAAATCTCCGGAACATTCACATTTTAGTACATTGCATGCATTGACTGCATTCCCTGCCTTTCGGCTGACTCCCACCAAACAGAATATACAAGGCATACAACCATCGAAAAACAAATTATATACGGATTAAAAATAGGTTTTTAGATAATAATTAAATATTTTTACCTTAATAAAGAATCTCAAATTAATAGCAATAAGCTTAAGAATATGAGAAAAGCAGTTGTTTACATTGCTTTTGCAATTCTGATCTTTTCCTGTTACCATTGTTTCGCGCAAACAACTGTAAAAATTACTAAACCCTATCTCGAGGTAAAAGCTAATACGGTTAACATTTACTATAATATCACTAACAGTCAGCCAACTGATAAATTCAGGATATGGCTCGAAATAACGGATTCAACAGGCAACGTGATAAACGCCCATGCACTATACGGGGACTTCGGCGATAATGTCAGCGGTGGAAATAATAAAATAATTAAATGGGATATCACAAGTGATAGTGTTTTTGTGAATAATGGACTCTATTTCAAAATTTTTGCTGAAAAATTACCAGCCGAAAAAACAGAAGAAATAATTATGCCGGCAAAGAAAGATATCAAACCAGGTATATTCATTATGCAATCTGCTCTCTTCCCGGGATGGGGATTATCAACTATTCATAAAAGGCAACCTCACTGGATCAAAGGAATAACAACCTATGGATTAATTGCCACATCAATAATCTATAACAAGAAAGCCATATCCAGTTATGATGATTACCTTAACACCAGTGATATACAAAATATTAACCGATTTTATGATAATTCTGTAAAACAGGATAATATTTCTGAAATTTGTGCTTATAGTGCAATTGGCATCTGGCTTATAGATATTTTCTGGACAGTAAATAGCGCAACAAAAATTAAAAAAGACAAAAAATACAGTCAGACAAAAGGAATCTCAATTAACCCGGAATATAAACCTTATGTAAAAACTCCAATGTTAACTGTCAGATATAATTTTTAAACCTTTATACAATTTAAAACTATCTACCAGCAAAACATTATCAAATAAACTATATAAATATGTCATGATAACTATAAAACATTCAGCTATTCTCCTGTTTCTTTTCAGTTATTCTTTTATTCAAGCTCAGGTAATCACCAGTGAAAGATCATACCTGAAATTAAACAACAAACCGGAAGAAAAGGTTGAGTTAGTGGATAATACACCGCCGGAAATAAAGATAATTTCACCGGCATACAGGGAAGGGACAAAATGCAAAAGCACCCTGCCTGAGATCACACTCATTGGCAAAACCACTGATGAAAGTGGCATCAGTTCGGTAATTGTCAACTCCGAGGTAAAGGAAATCTCAGATGAAGGGGTATTTACTACCAGTATATTGCTGGAAGAGGGAGATAATGAGATAAGGATCGTCTCTGTAGATAAAAAAGACAATTACCAGGAAACCCGGTTTCTTGTTGAATATGCACCTCCCGTTTTAACATTTGCAGATAAAGTAAACAAAGAATCTAAGTATTTCGGCCTTATAATAGGGGTTAACAAGTATGAAGATCCGGCAATTACAAATCTTGATAACCCTGTCCGTGATGCACAGAAAATACATGATGTCCTTACAGCTTCATATACCTTTGACAAAGAAAATATTATTTTCCTCAAGAATGCAAAAAGGAAAGATATTATTGAATCACTTGATATACTTGGCAGCAGACTGACATCTGATGATAATCTCTTAATTTTCTATGCCGGACACGGCTGGTGGGATCAGGATGCCAACAACGGGTACTGGCTGCCTTCAGATGCGAGGAGAGACAACAAGACAGAATGGTTTAGGAACAGCACACTGGTAGATTATCTGAAAGAAATAAAATCCAAACACACTTTATTAATTGCCGATGCATGTTTTGGAGGAGCGATATTTAAAACGCGTACTGCTTTTACAGATGCCTCAAGAGCAATTGAAAAGCTATATGAATTGCCCAGCAGGAAGGCAATGACAAGCGGAACGCTCACTGAAGTGCCTGACAGAAGTGCCTTTACAAATTTTCTGCTAGAAAGACTGGAAAAGAATACAGAAAAATACCTGTCATCAGAGCAGTTGTTCAGTAGTTTCCGGATCGCTGTGATCAATAATAGTGATGTAGTGCCCCAGTACGGCGAAATAAGAAATGTAGGAGACCAGGGAGGAGACTTTATTTTTATTAAAAGATGAAATGCATGAACATGATCAGTTCCTCAGGGAAACTTACCCGGGGAAATAAAAATAAATTATACACATTTTGCTTTCTTTTCATTTGTTTTTTCATACTGATATTTGTAAACGGTTGTAAAGAAATTGAACCTGAAAGAATAGTTAGGTTAAAAACCGGATCAGTAACTGATATAAGTTATACTTCCTGTTCGGTCCATGGAACAATTCTTGATGTGGGTGATTCATACATCGAACAACATGGTTTCTGCTGGGGGACTGTTACAAATCCTTCAATTAACAATGAAAAAACGGAATTAGGGAAAAAACTATATCCCGGGGATTTTTCTTCCGTAATTTATGATTTATCAGCTTACACTACTTATTATGTAAAATCATTCGCTCAAAATACAGATGAAATCTTTTATGGTGAAGAAAAATTATTCTCAACACTTGAATACTATCTGCCCATATTAACTACCGCAGCTGTCACAGAAATAAAACATTTTACTGCAAAATGCGGGGGGAATGTAACTGATGACGGTTATTCATTTATTCTTGAAAAAGGTGTATGCTGGAGCAAATCTCCCGGACCGACTATTGAAAATGATAAAACCACTGAAGGAGATGATAAAGGTAGTTTTATTAGTACAATAATCATGCTATCTCCACAAACCACATATTATGCAAGGGCCTATGCTACAAACGCTGCAGGTACAGCTTATGGAAATGAGGTTGTATTTACTACGAAATCCTTTATCGGTAATTTAACCGACAATAGAGATGACCATGTTTATAAATTTGTGGAAATTAATGGTAAAAAATGGATGACGGAAAACCTTGCCTACCTTCCTGAAGTAAGTCCTTCAAATGTATCCTCCAGCCAAACTCCTCATTACTATGTTTATGATTATCAGGGTAGTAATGTTGAAGATGCCAAGGCTTTGTCAAATTACTCTGTTTATGGAGTGCTGTATAACTGGACAGCTGCTATGGCAGGAGCTAAGAGCAATGATGCCAATCCGGGAGCCATTCAGGGAGTATGTCCTGACGGATGGCACCTTCCCAGTGACAGCGAATGGAAAGAACTGGAAATATTTTTGGGCATGAGCCCTTATGACGCCAACCTTACTGGTCAACGCGGTGATATAGGAGGTAAATTGAAAGAAGAGGGAACAGAACACTGGCACCCCCCTAATACAGGAGCAATAAATACATATTCATTTACTGCCCTCCCGGGAGGAACACGTAATTATGATAACAACTTTTTTTCATTATCCTATACCGGATACTGGTGGACAAGCACTGAATATGATGTTACGTATGCCTATAACAGAATCTTAGATTATGCATTCCCCAGCATCTACCGTAATTATCCCCCTAAACACCAGGGGCTCTCCGTAAGATGCGTTGAGGGTCAGGGTGCACATATTCCTGAAGTCCATACAAGTACCCCTGAAAACATTACCGCAGATGGTGCTACTGTAGGAGGAGAGGTAATGGACGATGGCTTTGCAGCTATTATTGAACGGGGAATATTTTTTGGAACTAATACAAGTCCACAATTTACCGGAATAAAATATATAATAAATAGCGAAGAAGGCCCTTTCTCCACTAATTTATCAGGTCTTACAACTGGAGTAACATATTATGTAGTGGCATTTGCCACCAATGTTGCAGGTACAGCATACGGAGAGATTAAGACCTTCGTTCCCCAGTCGCGTTAATATCCATAAAAAAGTTAAGTTCTCAATCTCCAGGGAAGACCCAATTTTTATAGTTGAAAATAATCGAATACTTTTTTATACTTTTGAAATTCGTAATCGTAATCAAGCATTACGACCTGAATACTGTTAATATTTTGTAAAATAATGGATGTTCATATTCATACATTCACACTTAGTGACATCTCCCTCAACATGGATATTTTCGCCAGCCTTATCGGCGACTATACCGAAACAACCTTACCCGATCCCTACCCGCAGATCATTAAATCAGAGCTGGAAATTCTTCCTGAATATGTCAACATTAAGGGCGGTTACAGGATCATTGAAGATTTCGAACTTCGTCCCGGCGAGAATAATATTCTTATAAACGGATTGTCATTCCACACAGGTCACCAGGTAATGAGATATCTGAAAAATGCTGAAAAGCTTGCATTCTATATTTGCACTGCCGGTGAGGGCATAACCAGACGTTCCAGTGAACTTATGAATAAAGGATTACTGGTGGAAGGATATATTACCGATATGCTGGGCTCTGTCATTGTTGAAGAAGCTATGAATAATATTCACCGGGAGCTGAAAGAAAATATGGAAAAGGAACATTACCATGTAAGTAACCGCTACAGCCCGGGTTACTGTAACTGGGATGTGGCGGAACAACATAAACTGTTTTCCCTTTTTCCCCCGGGATTCTGCGGAGTAACATTAACTGCCGGTGCCCTCATGCACCCGGTAAAATCAGTAAGCGGGGTAATGGGTATCGGCAAAAATATCAAATTTCATAAATATATCTGCGATGCATGCAGTGATGTGAATTGTATATACAGGCATAAGCGAAATTTGTAGGGGGCTGTCTCATAAATGTTTTTTACCACGAAGGACTCAAAGTACGCACAAAGGACGCAAAGTATATATCTCTGATTTGCAACACTTTGCGTCCTTTGTGTTATCCTTTGTGGTTGAACATATTTAGACTTATGAGACAGCCCTTCAATTATATCCAATCCCGTAATCCCATGATCCCTTACTAACCTGTTCCCTCCACTTGATCCCGTAATCCCGTGATAGCGTGATCCCTTACCATGTAGCCACGTAACCACGTAACCACTCAACCACCTAACCACTCCTATACCCCAAACTTCCGTATATCATACGTAAAAGTCACCAGATAAAACCTCTGCAATACATTGCTCCTCGAATCCTCGATATAAAGATCGGTAATGCTCCTTTCAATATTTTTATTCTGATTAAGGGCATCGTTTACTGAAAAAGATATCTCCCCCCGCTGGTTTTTAAATAATTTTTTCCCAAAGCTGATATTCCATAACATATAATTAAGATTGTACCCTTCCGACAAGCCACTGTAATAAGTGTGATTAAACTGTGTATTGAAAACCAGCCCTTTCCAGAAAATGTATTTAAACCTCAGGTTGGTACGCTGATAAAAATAATTATTGCTCAGGTTATCCTGAAATGTACTTACCGGGATGCTGTAACTGGAATTACTTGAGATGGTAAAATCTATGTTCTGGCTGATATTACTGTTCAGAGAAACACCAAGTCCTGCCGTCCGGTCAGTTGACACGCCATCTATACCATTGATATAACCGGGCCTTCTTGTCACGGAAAATGAACCGTTAAGGTTAACACTGGATTTAATGAACTTTATGGGAATACCATAGGTGAGAAATAAACTGGTACTTATATAACCGTCAAGGTTCACGGGTATGATAAGCTGCTGTCCTTTGATAAGACCAATACCGTTTATTGTGGTATCCTTTTGAGCCATAAAAGTGCTGTTGGCAATATAGTTATTTCTGGTAGTCAGCCGTAACAGGGTATAAAAGACACTGGCTTTTGTAATATTAGCCGACTGGTACCTGAGAAAAACCATATTCTGGTATTCCTGCTTCAGTTCTGCATTTCCTGATCTGAGTCTCAGCGGATCCGAGTTATCCACAACATCCTGCAACTGGTCGATAGAAGGAAGATTTGTATTTGATCTGTACATAAGCCTCAGGTTACTGCTGCTGCTGAACTTATAATTCAACATAGCGTTTGGTAGTAGGCTGGCAAACTTAAAGTTATACTCTGCAATTACCGGGAATTCCCTGTTGTTTTCCAGGTTAGCGAGCTCATAGTCCAGACCGGTAGTAAAGTTCAGCTTTTCCCCTGCAAATCTGTAACCTGTTCCTGCCTGATGAGTAATATAGGTGTTCTTAAATTTATTGGAGAGTAATGTGTCAATGAGGTCATATGTATTTGAAAGATCATTGAAATTGCTTGTCATTTTATCGGCATCATTCCAGCGATAGGAATTCTGGTAATTAAACTGGATTATTGCCTTTGCGGATACCGGTTCCATATATGAAATGCGGGATGTTACTGAGTTGGTGTGACTAACATTACCGCTAAATTGATCAAGAGTGTCTGCAAGCAGTATCTCCCTCTGGTAATATATGTTTTCTGCCAGAAGATTTGTTTTCCCGTCTCTGTTATTCAATGATGTGTTGATATTCAGGGATAATGACCTTCCTTTTTTGGGAAAGCTATGCATGTACAGGAAGGTATTTGAAAAGCTGTACCCATTATTGTCTGACGTTCGGTTGTTGTCAGTCCTGTTGAGTATTAAAAGATCTTTAACTGTCTGACCCAATGTAGATGACCATGATGAGTTATCCTGCAGGCTGAGTCTGGGCATGATAAAAACACGGTTTGATGAATCAATATCGTATTGCAGCCTGGCTGAGAGCCGGTGGTTATTATTTATGTTATTCGACAGCTGGTCCTGGGAATATGTCTGACTCCCCTCTGCCATAAAATATTCCTGGTTAAGATAGTTTTCCACTACATTATCCACCTTGTTGTAAAAGTAACTGCCTGTCAGCTGAAGCTTCTCATTCCATGTATTTGAATAATTAATACCCAATGCATTAGTGGTTGAAATACCATTTTGTCTTCCAGTGAAGAAGTCACCACCCTCCCTTGGGATAAAACCCCCTCCGGTCATACTTCCCCCGGGAAACCCACCGCGGCCTCCGCCACCTCTTCCCATTCTTCCTCCCCCCATACCTCCGCCGGTAACTCCCAGAAAATCCTGCATGGTAAATCCCTGGTTATTGATGTTATTCGACTGTCCGACCAGTGAAATACGTTGATTTTCTTTAAAGTAATTCAGGCTGGCAGCTAAGGAATAGGATTCTTCATCACCTATACCGGCCGACACCTTCCCCGTTACACCATCTCTCATACCCCTGCGGGTTACAACATTGATGGTTTTTGTTGTTTGTCCGTCGTCAAAGCCTGTAAAGCGGGCCTGTTCCGATTGTTCATCAAAGATCTGTATTCTCTCAACGATCTCTGCAGGAAGATTTCTGAGAGCCAAAACCGGATCTTCGTCAAAAAGCCGCCTTCCGTCAACCGTTACTTTTCTGACCTCTTCTCCCTGTGCTTTAACAGTACCTCCTTCCACCTGTACCCCGGGCATTTTGCCTACCAGGTCTTCTGCAGTGGCATCCTGAGTAACCTTATACGCATCAGCTTGCATCTCCAGAGTATCCTCTTTAACCAGCGCCATGGGTGTACTGGCCACTACAGAGACTTCCTCCAGTTCTTTCCGTTCGCTCTCAAGAAATAGCCTGCCCATATCCTGATCCTCGTTCAATAACCTCACCGCTATATCCCGGCTTTTATACCCGATATAACTTATATGAAGTGTGTAATTCCCCGGGAACTGCCTGTCGATACGAAAATATCCCTTATCATTCACCAGAGCGGTACCTGCAATATCATCCCTGAAGTTCTTAAGGACAACATGAGCGCCCGGTAAAGGCTTCCCTGTCTCACCATCCAGCACTGTTCCTTCCAGCTTGTTGACAGACGGCTGTGCAGAAAGCAAAATGATACTCAGCAATAGAATGCAGGCTGTAAAAACTGATTTAATCCTCATCATATTATACTATTATTTATTTTTTTTGTTTCTTAAATCGTTGTGTCCCTTTGTGCGTACTTTGTGTCCTTTGTGGTTAATTATATTACGTATTTAACCACAAAGATTTCTATGGTTTCACCAAACGTTCTTTGAAATATTTTTATGCTAATTGATACTCTAATTGATAAGGAGTTCCTCTTTTTATTACAGCGCACAGTCTGTGAAGGACTTTATTGCGAATAGCATTTATAACAAGCATTTTATTTTTTCCTTCTCCAACTTTGCGAACATAATAATTCGAGAGTTCTTTATTACTTGAAATAGTTGACATAGCTACCAGGT
>Ga0209269_1000109_pt1 | contig 133147 bp, 120 predicted proteins | sample MTBAKMMethaMetaG_FD_187455 | JGI IMG/M metagenome (GOLD analysis project Ga0209269, IMG submission 187455) | Enrichment culture microbial communities from Arthur Kill intertidal strait, New Jersey, USA, that are MTBE-degrading - MTBE-AKM (Arthur... | ecosystem: Environmental > Aquatic > Marine...
GTAACTCCACCTTACAGCCAGCGGGCCCGATGACCACCTCATTTTTCGCGCCCTGGGGGGGCAGGGGGGTACCCCCCTGCCCCCCCAGGGCGAACCCGGAATTTACACCACCTCCGTGGACTCTAACGGTGCTCTCCGCGGGCGACGGAGAGGAAGGCCTGGCCATGATCCGCCAGCACCGGCCCCAGGTGGTCTTCCTGGACATCATGATGCCCAAGGTCAACGGCTACGAGGTCTGCCGCACGGTAAAGAAGGACCCCGAACTCAAGGACACCATGATCGTCCTGCTCACGGCCAAGGGCCAGGAAGTGGACCGCAAGAAGGGCCTGGAGCTGGGGGCCTACGACTACATGACCAAACCCTTCGACCCCGACGAACTGGTGGAACTGGCCCGGGAACTCCTGCGCGTGGTGGACTAGCCCCCGGAACTGCCCGTGCCCCCTGCCTACGCCCTTGGCCGCCTGCTCAAGCCCGGGTTCCTGCGCGGCTTTCTCCTGGACGCCCTGGCCGGGGCTCCTGGCCCGCTCTTCGTGGCCATCCTGGACACCGCCGGCGCCATGCTGGCCAGCCACGGCCCCCTGCCCGCGGACCTGAGGCCCACCCCGCCGCGGGTCCACGCCTTCCCCCTGGCGCTCAACGGCTCCCTCCTGGGCCAGATCCTGGCCGGGGGCGACGATGCCCTGGCCCCGCCCCTGGGCCTGGCCCTGTCCCGCTCCCTGGCCGAAATCATGGCCCGGGAGGCCACCCGCCGCGCCCTGGGCGAAGAAACCCTGGAACTCTACCGCGAATCCGCCCTGACCAACCGGGCGGTGCTCAGCCTGAACCTGTCCCTGCGCCTGCCCGAGGTGGCGGCCGCGCTCCTGGCCGAGTGCCAGGAGGGCTTCGCCCCGGCCGAGTGCGGCATGGTCTTCCTCATGAACCCGGACACCGGCCGGGCCGATTTGTTCGACAGCTACGGCACCCTGCCCCGGAGCCGCCTGGCCCGGCTGCCCCAATCCGCACTGTTCGCAGACGTGCTGGCCGGGGGCAAGGGCGAGATCGTCAACGACCTGGCCGCGGACCCGCGCTGGGCCGCGGAAGTGCCGGAACTCACCGCACTCCTGCTCCTGCCCCTGGAGTCCTCGGGGCATCCCCTGGGCGCCCTGGGCCTGGGCGAGACCCGTGGGGCGCGGCCCTTCCAGTCGGTGCACCTGAAAAGGGTGCGCACCCTGACCTCGGTGGCGGGCATCGCCATGTCCAACGCCATCCTCTTCGGCCGGGTGCAGGAGGTGCTCACCTCCCTCATGCAGACCATGGCCACCGCCATCGACTCCCGGGACCACTGCACCGCGGGCCATTCCCACCGGGTGGCGCGCTACGCCCAGGGGCTCATGCACTTCGCGGCCCTGGAGCTGGAACCCGAGGCCAACTTTGCGGAATCCGACCTGCAGGAGATCTACTACGCCGGGCTGCTGCACGACGTGGGCAAGATCGGGGTGCGCGAGGAGGTGCTCACCAAGGCCACCCGGCTGCCCGCCTCCCACCTGGAGCTCATCGGCATGCGCCTGGCCCTGTGGGGCCAGATCGAGAACCGTGACTGGGAGGACATCTACGCCTCCCTGGAGCGCATCAACCGGGCCTACGACCTGTCCGAGAGCGACGTGGATATCATCAACGCCTGCTCCCGGATCAAGGTGCAGGTGGCCGGCCGCTCCCTGGCCCTGGTTGACGCCGAGGAACAGCGCAAGCTGCTCACCCCGCGGGGCAACCTCACGGTGGAGGAATGGGAGGAGATCAAGCGCCATCCGGTGGAGAGCCACCGCATCCTCAAGAATATTCCCTTCACCGGGTTCTTCCCCAACCTGCTGGCCATGATCCTGCAACACCACGAGCGGCTGGACGGCTCGGGCTACCCCCAGGCCCTGGAAGGCGACGCCATCCTGCCCCAGAGCCGCATCCTGGCCATCGTGGACGTGTTCGACTCCCTGCGCCGGGACCGGCACTACAAGAAGGCCCTGCCCCAGGAACTGGCCCTCAAGATCCTCCAGGAGGAGGCCCTGCTCGGCAAGCTGGACCAGGCCCTGGTGGAGGTCTTCGTGCGCCACATCGAGGCCATCGAAAAGACGGTCGATCTCGACACCAGCCTGCCCGCCTGCGAATTCATGCAATAGCCCCTAATCCAGCGTCCGTCTGTACCGCGCCACGCCGATCACCAGCACCACGGCCAGGAAGGCGGCCAGGGGCCACAGGTGGGTGCTGGCCTCGGCCAGGCCGTTGCCCTTGAGCAGGATGCCCCGCACCAGGCGCAGGTAGTGGGTGAGCGGCAGCACCGAGCCCACGGCCTGGGCCCACTCGGGCATGCCCCGGAAGGGGAACATGAACCCCGAGAGCATGATGTTGGGCAGGAAGTAGAAAAAGGACATCTGCACCGCCTGGAGCTGGTTCCGGGCCAGGGTGGAGAAGGTCACGCCCATGGCCAGGTTGGCGGCGATGAACACGAAGGACAGCACGAAGAGCAACACCAGGCTGCCCTGCATGGGCACCTGGAAGAGATACTTGGCCGCGACCACGATGAGCCCCATCTGCATGTAGCCCACCACCACGTAGGGCACGATCTTGCCCAGCATGACCTCGGCCGGCCGCACCGGGGTGGAGAGCAGGTTCTCCATGGTGCCGCGCTCCCGCTCCCGGGTGATGGCCAGGCCGGTGATGATGACCAGGGTCATGGTCAGCACCACGCCCATGAGCCCGGGCACGATGTTGTAGCGGGTCTCGGCCTCGGGGTTGTAGCGGGGGTGCACCCGCACCTCCACGGGACCTTCCGTGGCCGCCAGCCCGGCCAAGGGGCCGCGCAGCTCCCGGGCCAGGGCCTGGTCCACCAACAGACGAAACGCCCCCACCGCTCCCGAGGTGGCCGAGGGGTCGGTGGCGTCGGCCTCCAGGAGCAGCACCGGCTTCTTGCCGGCCACCAGGTCCCGGCCGAAGCCCGCGGGCACGGTAAGCACGAATTGCGCCCGGCCCAGGCGCAGCAGGTCGTCGGCCTCCGCCTCGCTCGCGCACTCCCGCACCACGTCGAAATACCGGCTGCTCTTCATGCCCGCGGCCACGGCCCGGGAGAAGGCCGAACGATCCGCGTCCCGGATGGCGGTGGGCAGGTGGCGGGGGTCGGAGTTGATGGCGTAGCCGAACAGGATGAGCTGCATGAGCGGGATGCCGATCATCATGCCGAAGGTCACCCGGTCGCGCCGCATCTGCACGAACTCCTTGCCCACAATGGCCCCGAACCGGGCCAGGGAGAAGAAGCCCGCCATGTCAGTTCACCTCCGCCCCGGCCATGAGGCTGATGAAGACCTCCTCCAGGCTGGCCGGGACCTCCTGCACGCCCACCCCGCGCGCCGTGACCCGGGCCAGGCCGGCCAGCATGGCCCCCCGGTCCCGGCCGCTCACCCGCAGCACGTTGCCGAAGGGCACCACCTGCTCCACCCCGGGCAGGCCGGCCAACTCCTCGGCCAGGCGCGCGCCGTCCCCGTCCCGGACCTCGAAGGAGACCAAACCCCGGGCGGCCACCAGCTCGTCCGGGGTGCCCGCGGCCAGCAGGTTGCCGTAGGCGATGTAGGCCAGGCGGTGGCAGCGCTCGGCCTCGTCCATGTAGTGGGTGCTGATGAGCGCGGTGAGGCCCTCGCCGGTCAGGCGGTGCACCTCCTCCCAGAAGTCGCGGCGGGCCTTGGGGTCCACGCCCGCGGTGGGCTCGTCCAGGAGCAGCAGCCGGGGCCGGTGCACCAGGCAGCAGGCCAGGGCCAGGCGCTGCTTCCAGCCGCCGGACAGGGCCCCGGCCAGGTGGTTGCGGTACCGGATGAGGCCCATGCGCTCCATGACCTCGTCCACGGCCTCCCCGCGGCCGGGCACCTGGTAGATGCGGGCGATGAAGCCCAGGTTCTCGGTGACGGTGAGGTCCTCGTACAGGGAGAAGCGCTGGGCCATGTAGCCGACCTGGGGCTTGATGCGGTCGCTCTGCCGGGCGATGTCCAGGCCCAGGCAGGCCCCGGAGCCCGCGTCCGGCCGCAACAGGCCGCAGAGCATGCGCAAGAAGGTGGTCTTGCCGCTGCCGTTGGGGCCCAGGAAGCCGTAGATCTCGCCCCTGGCCACCTGCATGGACACCTGGTTCACCACCACCCGGCCGCCGAAGCTCTTGGTCAGGCCCTGGGCGTCGATGATGATCTCGGGCGTGGTCACTGCGCGGCCCCCTTGCCGACCCCGGGCCGCACCTCCACGGGCTGGCCCGGGTGCAGGCCCGCGGCGATGGCGGCGTCGGCCCGGGCCTCCACCATGTAGACCAGCTTGGCCCGGTTCTGGGCGCTGTAGATGACCGGGGGCGCGTACTCGGCCCGGGGCGAGACATAACTCACCCGGGCGGTGAAGGGGGCCAGGGCGTCCCCGGACACGGTGACCGGAGCGCCCACGGCCAGGCCTGCCGAGACCGGCTCGGGCACGAAGAAGCGCACCTTGACCCGGGCCGGGGGCAGGAGCGCCAGCACCGCGCCACCCGCGGGCACGACCTCGCCGGGCCGGCGGTACACGTCGAAGACCAGCCCGGCCTCGGGCGCGAAGCGGCGCTTCTGGTCCAGGCTCCAGCGGGCCTGGTCCACGGCGGCGCGGTCCGCGGCCACCTCGGCCTCGGCCGCGCGGATAGCGTCCTCCCGGCCGCCCAGCCGGGCGGTGGCGAGCTGGGCCGCCAGATCGCGCACCTTGGCCGCGTCGGCCGCGGCCGCGGTGCGGGCCTGGTCCAGCTCCTCCTTCGCAAGCACGCCCTTGGCGTGCAACTCCTCACGACGGGCCGCCTCGGCCTGGGACAGGCCGGCCGCGGCCTTGGCCTCGGCCAGCCTGGCGCGCAGGCTGGCCAGTTCGCTGGGCCGCTGGCCCTTGCCCAGGTCGGCCAGCCGGCTCTCGGCCCCGCGCAGGGCCTCCTCGGCCTGGCGCAGGACCGCGCGCTCGTGCTCGGCCTCCAGGCTGAACAGCTCCTGTCCCGCGGCCACCTGCTGCCCGGTGTCCGCAGCCAGGGTCTCCAGGGTGCCGGCCGCCAGGGGCGCGATGTAGAGGTATTCCCCTTCCACGTACCCGTACCAGGCCCCGGAGGGCTCCTCGGCGCAAGCCGCCAGGCCCAGACACAGGATCACGGCCGCGAGGACTGTGCAGCGCTTCATTGTGAATACCCCTTCTCTTTTACCGCGACGCCTTGGCCGGAGCGGCCACGGCCTTGCGGTAGAGTTCCCAGTTCTCGGCCACAGCCACGGCCAGGTCGAAGTTCCCGCCCGAGAGGTACCAGAGCATGGCGCAGGGCTGGAAGGTCCCGAACAGGAGCAGTGCCGCGGACTGCGGGGTGATGTCCCCCCGGATGCAGCCCTCCTCCTGGCCCTGCCGGGCCAGGCCGGCCAGGCCCGCCACCAGGGACTGCAACAGGTCGTGCAGCTTGGCCTTGAGCGCCGGGTCCCGGCCGTAGACCTCCTCGGAAAAGAGAATGCGGGGAATGGCCGAGAACTCCAGCACCAGGGCCACCTGGCGCATGAGCACGGTGTGCAGGGCCTCCAGCCCGTTTCGCGCGGACCCGGCCGCGGCCAGGTTGCCCAGGATGCGTGAGCGCAAGAGGTCCAGCACCGCGTCCAGTATCTCGGCCCGGCCCGCGTAGTGGCGGTACAGGGCCGAGGGCGTGAGCCCCACCAGCCGCGCCACCCGGGCCACGGTCATGGCCGAGATGCCCTGGCTGGCCACGATGGACAGGGCTGCGGTGGCGATCTGCTCCCGCCGCACCGCGGTTGCCTGCTTGGCTGCGCGCATGGGACCTCCTGAAAGTGAATCAATGTTCACATTAAGCCCACCCCTTCCCCTCGTCAACCCCTCGTGCCCGGCCTTGACCAAAACCCGGCCAACCGCCAATGTGCCTGCCGGAGGCAGACATGGGCTACCTGAACCTGGCAGCGGCCGTGGCGGATCTTACGCGCACCGGGCAGTTGCGCCGCATCCAGGCGGAAGTGGACCCGCGCCTGGAGGCCGGGGCCATCCAGCGCCGCGCGGCGGCCGCGGGCGGGCCGGCCCTGCTCTTCGAGAACGTGCGCGGCACGCGCTTTCCGCTCCTGGCCAACCTCTTCGGCACCATGGAGCGCACCCGCTTCCTGTTCCGGGATGCCCTGCGCAGCCTGGAGGCGCTGTTCGCGCTCAAGGCCGACCCCATGGAGCTTGTGCGCCGGCCCTGGCGCTATGCCGCCGTGCCCCGCGTGCTGTGGAACACCCGGCCCAAGGCGGTGGCCTCCGGCCCGGTGCTGGCCGGGCGCTGCGCCCTGTCCGACCTGCCCCAGGTGGTGTCCTGGCCGAGTGACGGCGGGGCCTACGTGACCCTGCCCCAGGTCTACACCGAGGACCCGGACCAGCCCGGCTTTTCCCATTCCAACCTGGGCATGTACCGGGTGCAGATCTCGGGCAACGATTTCACGCCGGACCGCGAGGCCGGGCTGCACTACCAGATCCATCGCGGCATCGGCCCGCACCACGCCGCGGCCCTGCGCCGGGGCCAGGACCTGCGGGTCAACGTGTTCGTGGGCGGGCCGCCGGCGCTCACCATGGCCGCCATCATGCCCCTGCCCGAGGGCCTGGCCGAACTGCTCTTTGCCGGCGCCCTGGGCGGCCGGCGCGTGCGCATGGCCCGGCAGCCGGGCGGGCTGCCCATCCTGGCCGAGGCGGACTTCTGCATCAGCGGCCGGGTGCGGCCGGGCCGAAACAAACCGGAAGGCCCCTTCGGCGACCACCTGGGCTACTACAGCCTGGCCCATCCCTTCCCGGTGCTGGAGGTGGACGCGGTCTTCCATCGCGAGGGCGCCATCTGGCCCTTCACCACCGTGGGCCGGCCGCCCCAGGAGGACACGGTGTTCGGGGCCTTCATCCACCACCTGGTCAAGGACCTGGCCCCCACGGTGTTCCCCGGGGTGCACGAGGTCCACGCCGTGGACGCGGCCGGGGTGCACCCCTTGCTCCTGGCCGTGGGCAGCGAGCGCTACGTGCCCTTTGCCGAGGAGCGCCAGCCCCAGGAGCTGCTCACCAACGCCATGGCGCTGCTGGGCTCCACCCAGACCGCCCTGTCCAAGTACGTGTGCATCGCGGCCCGGGAGGACGACCCGGCCCTGTCCGCGCACGACGTGCCCGGGTTCTTCCGGCACCTGCTGGAGCGGCTGGACCTGGCCCGGGACGTGCATTTCGTGACCCGCACCACCATGGACACCCTGGATTATTCCGGCATCAGCCTGAACCAGGGCTCCAAGGCCGTGCTGGCCGCGGCCGGAAAACCCAGGAGGACGCTCGGCGCGCAGCTTCCCTCCCTGCCCGGCCTGCCCCCGGGCTTCGGCGCGGCGCAGGTGTTCGCCCCGGGCATCCTGGTGCTCTCGGGTCCGCCGCACGCCCGGGAGCGCGGCCAGCAGGACCCGATGATGGAGGAGCTGTGCCGCTGCCTGGAGGGCGCGGACGGCCTGGCGGCCTTCCCCCTGGTGGTGGTGGCCGACGACGCGGACTTCGCGGCCGCCACCTGGGACAACTTCCTATGGGTGGCCTTCACCCGCTCGGACCCGGCCACGGACTCCTACGGCCCAGGGGCCCACGCCCACGCCAAGCACTGGGTGTTCCCCACCTGCCTGGTGCTGGACGCCCGGCTCAAGACCTACCACGCCCCGCCGCTCACGCCGGACCCGGCGGTGGAGCGCCGGGTGGAGGAGATGGCCGCGCCGGGTGGACCGCTGCACGGCCTGTTCTGATTCTCCGGGCTTGCCTTTTTCCCGGACAGGGGCCAAGATTCGGCCACGTCCCGGCATCCCGCCCGGACGGCTTTCCGACACTTCCCGCACCCACGGCGCGGAATCCCTATCTGGAGGTTGACGACGTGTACAAGCTCTTCCTGGTAACCGGCAAACACGAACGCCTGGTGATGGCCTCGGACAAGCTCCTGGACGTGAAACTGGCCCTGGAGCGTCACGTGCGCAGCCTGGCCAAGGGCATGATGGAGATCCGCCCGGACCAGCCAGGCCAGAAGGACAAGCCCGCCAAGTCCAAATAGCCAGGCCCCGCCGCCCGTCCGACGCCGGAGACCGCACCCGCGGTCCCCGGCGTCTTCTCTTTCAGCAAAAGCCGTAGGCCGTTCAAAAACCGCGAGGGCAAGGCGCGAGAATCCTTCAAGCCCGAAGCCCTTGAGCCGTCAGCGAGTCTTCGAGCGCTACGGCGCAAGAGAGCAGCGCTGTATTCGCCATACGTGAGGGTTTGACAGGGTCGCGGCAACGCAGCCATCGCGGATTTTTCAACGGCCTACGCGGCGCTGCCGCAGCCGAAGCCGCAGGACGGGTCGCCGTCGAGGAACTCTCCGGCGGGGAGGTAGTCGTCGAACCAGCGCGCTGCCGGGTTGCGGGGCAGCATGAGGAGTTCGCCGGACATGCGGGGATCGGCGGCCCGGTGGTAGCGCAGGACCACCGTGTCCCGGCACACGCCCACCACCTCCACCTTGCCCGTGGCGTGGGACATGACCAGCCTCGCCCGCTTGGCCAGGCCCGAGACCCGGGCCTGGGCCGCGGCGAACACCGCGTGGCACTCCTCCACCGGCACGGACAGGTGCAGGTTGCCCACCGTGGGCCGACACACGAACACGTAATACGGCGCAATGCCGGCAAAGGTCAGGCCGCGGAAGAGCTGGGCCAGGACCGCGGGGTCGTCGTTGACCCCGCGCAGGAGCGGGGTCTGGTTGCAGGCGGTCATGCCCGCGGCCAGGAGCCCGTGCACCGCGGCCAGGGCCTCCCGGGACAGCTCCCGGGGGTGGTTGAACTGGGTCATGAGGAAGAGGCGCAGGTCGGGCCGCACCGTGGCCCGCACCAGGCCGTGCAGGTCCGGGTCGCGCAGGATGCGGCCCGGGTCGTAGGCCGGGACCTTGCTGCCGATGCGCACCGCGCGCACGTGGGGGATCTGCGCCACCTGGTCCAGGATGGCGGCCAGCCGCCGGGTGGGCAGGGTCAGGGGATCGCCGCCGGTGAGCAGCACGTTGGTTATCTCCCGGTGCTCCCGGATGTACTCCAGGGCCGGCCGCAGATCCCGGGCCACCTCGCCGCCGCCCTCGCCGAACAGGCGCTTGCGGAAACAGTGGCGGCAATAGCCCGCGCAGTTGTCCGTGACCAGGAGAAGCGCGGTGGACGGGTACTTGTGCTGGAGCCCGGGGGCCCGGGTGTAGGCGGCCTCGTCCGAGGGGTCGGGCCGGCCCCAGGGGGCCAGTTCGTCGGGATGCGGCACCACGATGCGGCGCAGGGGATCGCCGGGGTCCTGCCAGTCGATGCGGGAGAGATACGGGGCCGGCGCACGGAAGGGGTAGCGCTCGGCCACGGCGTCCAGGGTCCGGCGCTCCGGCGGGGACAGGTTGTGGAGCTCGTCCACGGAGAGAATGCACGAAGACAGGGGCATGGTCTCCTCCTCAGGGTTGGCAGGGCCGGCTGGACCGGCGCTATGGCGTCGTTGCGCGGGGCCCGCCGGTGCTCGGGAAGATAACGGCGGCGGGTCCGCAGGGGCCGGGCCGGTGAAATCCGGCTCCGGCAGGGGGCAGGGCTGCCCCGGCAAAATGACCCTACCCGGTTCCGGCGCAGGGCTCAACCCCGGAGAGAAAAAACCTCGCGAATCAGCGGAGATCCACCAGCCGCCAGCCCAGACGGGTCAAGGCCCCCCCCTCCTGGGGCAACCGGGTCGGGCCGGGCTGGACGCACGTTTCCTCCCGCAGCCCGTTGCGGAGCATCTCCTCCACCAGCTTGGCGTCCAGAACTAAAAGCCGGCGCGGCATGGCCCCGTCGTAGACGGGCAGCCGGCTAAAGGCGTGGACCAGATGCAGGAGTTCGAAATGCCTGGAGCGTTACGACAGAGTTGGCCTCCGAGGATGCGGCATGGAACGTGCCGCCGACCATAGCGGCACCGCGTGACACGACGGTGACGCCCCCTGTCCGGCGAGATGCCCTGCATGAAGCCCGACTCCGGCGAAATACTGACTGGACGTTTAACTCCATGAATTTTTCATCTTGCCAACAAGAGGAATGTTCACGTAAAAGCTGTATTGAATCTCGAAGTGACGGGCATCTGCATTCTGCACAGTTAGTCAAAGACGCCGGCAAGCCTCTTGCCGTCAACAGGAGCGGGACCCCATGGGCGAAGACCACAACATCCTCCTGGAGTCGGGCACCAACGAGATGGAGATCCTGGAGTTCTCCATCACCGGCACGGACGGCAGCCGGCACGCCTTCGGCATCAACGTGGCCAAGGTGCTGGAAATCCTGGAGAGTCCTGGCCTCAAGTCCATCCCATCCGCGCCCCATCCCTGCTACATGGGCGTCATGTCCCTGCGCGGCACCGCCCTGCCCGTGCTGGACCTGGCTGTTTGGCTGCGCATGGACCGGGCCGCCCACCCCCACGACGTGGTCATGGTCACCGAGATCAACAAGACCGTCACCGGATTCCTGGTCTCGGGCGTGACCCAGATCCACCGGGTGAGCTGGAGCGACGTGGAGCCGCCCGGCACGGTGCTGACCGGGAGCCGCGACGGCTGCATCACCGCGCTGGCCAAGGTGGGCGGCCAGTTCATCCAGATCCTGGACCTGGAGCGGATGCTCGGCGAACTGGGGAACGTGGCCCCGGTGGCGTCCACCCGCACCAGCCAGGCCGGGGAGCGCGTCCTGCGGGCCCTGGTGGCGGACGATTCCACGTCCATCCGGAACATGATGGTGCAGAACCTGGAGGCAGACGGCTTCACGGTCATGACCGCCGGGGACGGCGAGGACGCCCTGAAGAAGCTCCTGGCCCTCAAGGCCCAGGCCGCGGCCGCGGGCAACCCGGCCACCAACCTCCTGGACATCCTGGTCTCGGACGTGGAGATGCCGCGCATGGACGGCTACACCCTGACCCGCAAGGTCAAGGAGGACCCGGTGCTCAAGGACATCCCGGTGATCCTCTTCTCCTCGCTCATCTCCGACTCCATCCGCCACAAGGGCCTGGCCGTGGGCGCGGACGAGCAGATCAGCAAGCCCGAGTTCGGCGAACTAGCCCTGCGCGCCAGAGCCCTCATCGCGGCTCGGGAACAGGCCTAGTCCGAAAGAAAACCACGAAAAACCGGGCCGCCCCAGCAGGGACGGCCCGGTTTTCTTGCGTTTCGTGGTGGGCAGTACAAGATTCGAACTTGTGGCCTTTGGCTCCGGAGGCCAACGCTCTATCCAACTGAGCTAACTGCCCGCACCGAAGAGCGGCTTTCTACGCTGCGGCCCCTGCGTTGTCAAGGACCGCGCCGGGCCGCCTTGCCACCTGCCCGGGCGGAGTGTAGAAAAAGGGAATGATACCCCCGGACAAGGAGCTCCCGTGACCCAAACCCGACGCATCGTGCTGGCCGTGACCGGGGCCAGCGGCATGCCCTATGCCCTGACCCTGGCCCGGGCCCTGGCCGCCACCCCGGGGGTGGAGCTGCACTGCATCGTGTCCAACGCGGCCCGCACCGTGCTGGAGGTGGAGACAGACGAAGGCCCCGACGCCTTCGCCGGCCTGGCGACCCGCTCCTACGGCCAGGACGACCTGGCCGCCCCGCCGGCCAGCGGCTCCTGGCAACACGCGGGCATGGTGGTCTGCCCCTGCTCCATGGCCAGCCTGGCCGCGGTGGCCCGGGGCCTGGGCACGAACCTCATCCACCGGGCCGCGGACGTGTGCCTCAAGGAACGCCGGCCCCTGGTGCTGGTCCCGCGCGAGACGCCCTTGTCCCGGATCCACCTGGAGAACATGCTGGCCGCCCACGCCGCGGGCGCGCACATCGTGCCCGCCTGCCCGGGCTTCTACCATAAGCCGAAGACCATCCAGGACCTGTGCGGACACCTGGCCGCGCGGGTGCTGGACCTGCTTGCCATCCCGCACGACCTGTGCCCCCGCTGGGGCGAATGACCGCGCCCCCTGGGCCCAATCGGAGGACGCCATGGACAACACCATCATCTGGCACGGCCACTCCTGCTTCGAGGTGCGCACGCCCGAAGCGGTGGCGTTCATCGACCCCTTCCTGGACGGCAACCCCAAGGCCCCGGCCGGGGCCGCGGCCATCGAGCGCTGCGACCTGGTGCTGGTGACCCACGACCACGGAGACCACGTGGGCCAGGCCGTGGACATCTGCCAGCGCACCGGGGCCATGCTCGGGGCCATCGTGGGCACCGCGGGCAAGCTCGGGGCGGCCGGCGTGCCCCAGGCCCAGATCGTGGGGGGCATCGGGTTCAACATCGGCGGCACCATCGAGGTGAAGGGCGTGAGGGCCACCATGACCCAGGCCTTCCACTCCACGGACTCGGGCGCGCCCACCGGCTACATCCTCACCCTGCCCGACGGGTTCACCATCTACCACGCGGGCGACACCGGGATATTCGCCTCCATGGAGACCTGGGGCCGGCTCTATACGATAGACCTCGCCCTGCTCCCCATCGGCGGCCACTTCACCATGGACGCTCGGCAGGCGGCCATGGCCGCGGCCATGCTCGGGGCCAAGGCGGTGACCCCCATGCACTGGGGCACCTTCCCCATACTCACGGCCAACACCCAGGCCTTTGCCGCGGAACTGGCCAGGTACGCCCCGGCCGCCACGCTCCAGGCCATGGAGCCGGGAACCCCGGTGGAAATCGGCCGCTAGCTTTTGTCGGGATTGCCTGGCACCAGGCTCTTGAGGGCCGCGGCCAGGGCCGCGGCCTTTTTCTTGCCCAGGCCGGGGAGCTTGGCCAGGTCGGAGGCGTCGGCCGCGGCCATGGCCTCCAGGGAGCCGTAGGCGTCCCAGAGCAGGCGGGCGGTCTTCTCGCCCACCCCGGGCAGACTCTCCAGGCCGCTCGTGAGCATCTCCTTGCGCCGGGCCCGGCGCTGCCGGCCGATGGCCAGTTCGTGGGCCGCATCGCGCACCCGCTGCAGGAAGAGCAGTTCCGGCGAACCGGGCTTGAGGGGCAGGGGGTTCACCCGGCCGGGCAGGAACACCCGGTCGCCCAGGGCTCCGGCCCGGCGGTCGGGCCTGCCCTCCTCCCCGGGCGTCTTGGCCATGGCCGCCAGGGGGAAGGCCATGGGCTTTCCGGCCTCCTCCATGGCCCGCATGGCCGCGGCCAGCTGGCCCCGGCCGCCGTCCAGGAGCGCCAGGTCCGGCCAGGGCGGGCCGGATTCGAGCCGGCGCTTCACCCAGGCGGCCATGGCCCGGTAGTCGTCGCCGCTTCCGGCCAGTTCCGGGAACACGAAGGCCCGGTTTTCGTCGGGCCTGGGCAGGCCGGCCACGAACACCGCCTGGGCCACCCGCACGCCCTCTCCCGCCAGGTGGGACACGTCCACCCCCTCCACCCGCTCCGGCGGGGCCTCCAGGTGCAGGGCGCGGGCCAGGCCGGGCGGCGGGCCGCCGGCCTCGCGCTCCCGGTCCCGGGACGCGGCCTCGGCCGCGTTGGCCCGGGCCATCTCCACCAGGCGCTTCTCGTCCGCGCTGCGCGGCGCGGCCAGGAACACCCGCCCCCCCCGGCGCTCGGCCAGCATCTCGGCCAGGGCAGGGTCGCCGAACGCGAAGGGCAAAAGGATGCGCTCGGGAATGAAGCGGGTGCCCCAGTAGAACTGGCCCAGGAAGCTGGCCAGGGCCTCGGGTCCCTCCTCCAGCCCCAGACCGGGCCAGAAGAAGGCGGCCTTGTCCAGCAACCGGCCCTGGCGCACGAAGAGCACGGCCAGGGCCAGGCCCTGGTCCGAGGCGGCCAGGGCAACCACGTCCAGGTCGTTGCCCCCGGGCAGCACCGCAGCCTGGCGCTCCACAGTGGCGCGCAGGGCGCGGAGCTGGTCGCGCAGCCGGGCCGCCTCCTCGAAGCGCAGTTCGTCCGAGGCCGTGCGCATCTCGGCCTCGATCTGCCGGCCCAGGTCTGCGTTGCGGCCGGCCAGGAACTGCTCCACCCGGCGCACCAGGGCCGCATACTCCTCCTGGGAAACGGGCAGCACGCACGGCCCCAGGCACTGGCCCAGGTGGTGGTACAGGCAGGGCCGCACCCGGTTGCGGAAGGCAGCGTCCCGGCACTTGCGCAGGGGGAAGACCTTGCCCAGGAGCTTCCAGGTCTCGCGCGCGGCCAGGGCCGAGGTGAAGGGGCCATAGTAGGCCGAGCCGTCGCGCACCACCCGGCGGGTCATGGTGAGCCGGGGCCAGGCGTCGGCCTTGGAAAGGCGGAAGAGCACGTAGCCCTTGTCGTCGCGCAGGGTGATGTTGAAGCGGGGCCGGTGCTTCTTGATGAGGCTGTTCTCCAGGAGCAGGGCCTCCTTCTCGGTGGCCGTGGCCAGCACGTCCACCGCCCGCACCCGGGCCACCAGCAGCCGGGTCTTGGGCGTCAGGCGCTCCTGGCCGCGGAAGTAGGAGGCCAGCCGCTTGCGCAGGCTCTTGGCCTTGCCCACGTAGAGGATGCGGCCGGAGGCGTCCTTCATGAGATAGACCCCGGGGCCGGCGGGATAGTCGTGGAGGGTGAAGGTGAACATGGCGGGTTTTCCGTGCTGCTCCGAATTCCAGCCTAGCCCATTTTTTGAAATTTTTCCACCAATTTCACCCCATATCCAAATATTTCAAATGAATAAAAGAGAGCACCCCGTGAAAAATAAATTTTTGAACCGTAAAAATATTTTTACTTCCGTCATTTTTTTGCACCAATTTGTCTTGATTTCGACATGGAAGTTGGAATAGATTCCAGCCGGGCCGGGGCGCAATCCTGGCCCAGGGCATCGGGAGATTTTGGACTGACCTTGGACTACACTCAAAAGAAGGAAGGAGAGGACATGAAACGTTTCCTCGCTCTGGCTCTTCTCGCCGCCTTCGTGCTGGGCGCCGGCGTTGCCAACGCCGCCACCACGCTGAAGACCTCCGGCGAGATGCAGTTCGCGTACACCTGGCATGACAACACGAACTTCTTCGACATGGACGCCGACAACACCAGTGAAGACGACTTCCGGGCCGCCCAGCGCACCCGCGTCTTCTTCGACTGGGCTGCCAGCGAGTCCCTCCGCGCCGTGGTCGGCCTGGAGATGGGCACCTCCGACTGGGGCGTTTCCGGCGGCGGCGCCGACCTCGACTCCGACGACGTGGTCGTCGAAGTGAAGCATGCCTACATGGACTTCACCTGGCCCAACACCGCCCTGAACTTCCGCATGGGCGTGCAGTCCGTTGAGCTGCCCTACGCGGTGGCCGGCAGCCCGGTGTTCGGCGCTGACGTGGCCGGCATCCTGGCTTCCTACAAGTTCAACGACACCGTTTCCGCCACCTTCGGCTGGCTGCGTCCCCAGGACGCCGACGCCGGCGCCGACACCGGCGGCCGCGCTGCCGACGGCGTGAACGACGAGCTCGACGTGCTGGCGTTGATCGTCCCCATCAAGGGCGACGGCTTCACCTTCACTCCCTGGCTCGCCTACGCCATCGTGGGCCAGAACGCCTCCCTGGACGCCAACGCCAACGTGGTCCGCGCCTACCAGGGCCTGATCAGCAACGCCACCGGCGCCCAGAATGACAACATGGACGCCTGGTGGGTCGGCGGCGCCTTCACCACGACCATGTTCGCCCCCTTCACCATCAAGGCTGACCTGGTTTACGGCTTCACCGACGGCGTCAACGGCTCCGAAGAGGGCGGCGTTGGCGAGCGTTCGGGCTGGTTCTTCGACGCGGCCGTGGACTACAAGATGGACATGGTCACCCCCGGCCTGTTCTTCGTGTACTCCACTGGCGAGGATGACGACAATTCCGACAGCGAGCGCCTGCCCGTGCTGTACAACGCGGCTGGCTATCGTCCGACCTCCTTCGGCTTCGGCGGCGGCGCCGGGCTGCTGGGCGACTGGGACGGCATCTTGGCCAACACCCCCACCAGCCTGATGGTCATCGGCGGCCAGCTGGCCAACTTCTCCTTCGTGGACAAGCTGACCCACACCCTGCGCGTGGCCTACGCCCAGGGCACCTCGGATGAGGACTACGTGAAGAAGGGCTACGCCGCTTCGAACTACAACGCGTACCACGGCCTGGCCCTCACCACCAAGGACAGCTTCTGGGAAGTCAACTTCGACTCCAAGTACTCCATCTACGAGAACCTGACCGGTTACGTCGAGATCGGCTACATCAACCTGGACCTGGACGACATGTGGAAGAGCCACACCACTCCGCTGGGCACGCTGGATACCGACAAGATCGAGGACGCGTGGAAGCTGGCCTTCTGCCTGAAGTACAGCTTCTAGTCACCTCCGGCCTCTCCTGATGCCATCCCGAGCCGGGGCCCGCGGGCCCCGGCTCTCTTTTTTTCGCGCCGCATCCTCTGCGGCGATACCCGCCGCACCGCGGGTGAACGAAGAAAACCCCGCACCGGCCCACGTCAGTTTAAATTTTTATACCCCCCGTCAACAATCTGCCGTCTCCCACTTGTGGATCGAGGCGAAGTAGAGTATTGCGCTCCTGAAGAGCCGCGGCGCAACTTGCGGCTCGTGGGGCGTCAGGACAAAACGTGGCATACTCAAAAGGAAGGAAGGAATCATGAAACGTCTTCTCATTCTGTCCTTGCTGGCGGTCTTCGTGCTGGGGGCCGGCATGGCCAATGCCGCCACCACGCTGAAGACCAACGGCGAGATGGCCTTCGGCTACCAGTGGCTGGACAACCCCGACTTCTTCTCGATGGATGACGACAACACCAGCGAAGACGACTTCCAGGTCTACCAGCGCGTCCGCATCTACTTCGACTGGTCCGCCAGCGAGTCCCTGCGCGCGGTCGTCGGCCTGGAAATCGGCGCTTCCAACTGGGGCGTGTCCGGCGGCGGCGCCGACCTCGACTCGGACGACGTGGCCGTGGAAGTGAAGCGCGCCTACCTGGACTTCGCCTGGCCCAACACCGGCCTGAACTTCCGCATGGGCGTCCAGGGCGTGACCCTGCCCGGCGCGGTGGCGGGTTCGCCCATCTTTGACGGCGACGTGGCCGGCATCCTGGCCTCCTACGAATTCAACGACATGGTCTCCGCCACGTTCGGCTGGCTGCGCCTGCAGGATTCCGACGCCGGCGCCGACACCGGCGGCCGCGCTGCCGACGGCGTGAACGACGAGATCGACGCCCTGGCCCTGCTCGTGCCCATGAAGGGTGATGGCTGGACCTTCACTCCCTGGGCGTTGTACGCCATTGTGGGCCAGAACTCGACCAACGACGCCAACGGCGTTGTGGGCCTGGCCTACAACGGCCTGATCAACAACAACACCGGCGCCCTGAGCGACAACATGGACGCCTGGTGGGTCGGCGCCGCCTACACCCTGGACATGTTCGCCCCCTTCTCCATCAAGGCCGACCTGATCTACGGCGCCACCGACGGCGCCAACGGCTCCGAGAGCGGCGGCGTGGGCGAGCGCTCGGGCTGGTTCTTCGACGCTTCCGTGGACTACAAGATGGACATGGTCACTCCCGGCATGTTCTTCATGTACTCCTCGGGCGAGGATGACGACAATTCCGACAGCGAGCGCATCCCCACCCTGTACGGCTGGTACGGCCTGACCTCCCTGGGCATGGCCGGCGCCTCCGGCGGCGGCATCCTGGACGGCTTCGCCGACGGCGTGCTGACCAACGACGCCACCATGGGCATGTGGGTCCTGGGCGGCAAGCTGGCCGGCTTCTCCTTCGTGGACAAGCTGTCCCACACCCTGCTCGTGGCCTACGGCCAGGGCACCACGGACGCGGACTTCGTGAAGAAGGGCTACGCGACCCAGAACGCCGGCTACAACAACTACAACGCCATGGCGTACCTGACGGAAAAGGACAGCTTCTGGGAAGTCAACTTGGACTCCCAGTACGCCATCTACGAGAACCTGACCGCCTTCGTCGAGCTGGGCTACCTGAACCTGGACCTGGACGACATGTGGAAGACCCACTCCCACAATCTCGGCGTGCAGGACACCGACAAGGCCGAGGACGTGTGGAAGCTGGCCATCGCCCTCGTCTACTCGTTCTAGGAACCACCCTTTCCTGACGCCACCCGGCCGGGGCCTTCGGGCCCCGGCCTTTTTTATGGCGCGGGCCGCCCCGGGCCGGCGGCCTCGACATTCGCCCCGCGTTTCTTTAGAACCACAGCCGGCGGCGGCCCCAACCGCCGGCTTCCAGAGGAGTTCCCATGCCTTGCCGAGAAATCACCTACGCCGGCCCGCAGGATCGGGACGCCCTGCGCTCCTGGCTGCGCGGCCGGGAGAACCCGGGCGACAGCGTGGACGCCCTGGTCCAGGACATCCTGGACACGGTGCGCCAGCGCGGGGACGAGGCCCTGGTGGAGTACACGCGGCGATTCGATTGCCCGGACTTCACCCTGGACCGGCTCCGGCTGTCCCAGGACGCCATCGCCAGCGCCGCGGCCCAGGTCCCGGCCGAGGACCTGGCCATCCTGGCCGAGGCCGCGGGCCGCATCCGGGCGTTCCACGAGCGACAGCGCGAGAACTCCTGGTTCGCCAGCGAACCGGACGGCACCATCCTGGGCCAGATGGTTGTGCCCGTGGACCGGGTGGGCCTGTACGTACCCGGCGGCCAGGGCGGCCAGACCCCCCTGGTCTCCAGCCTGCTCATGAACGCCATCCCCGCCCAGGTGGCCGGGGTGCCCCAGATCGCGGTGGTGTCGCCGCCGCGGCCGGACGGCGTCCTGAACCCGCTCATCCCGGCCACTGCCCACCTGCTCGGCATCACCGAGGTCTATTGCCTGGGCAGCGCCTGGGCCGTGGCCGCCCTGGCCTTCGGCACCGCCTCCGTGCCCGGGGTGGACGTGATCGCCGGGCCGGGCAACATCTTCGTCACCGCGGCCAAGCGCCTGCTGGTGGGCCGGGTGGGCATCGACATGATCGCCGGCCCCTCGGAGATCGTCATCCTCACCGACGGCTCGGCCGACCCGGCCTGGCTGGCCGCGGATATGCTCTCCCAGGCCGAGCACGACCCCCTGGCCTCCTCCATCCTGGTGACCCAGGACGCGCAGGCCGCGGCCGCGGTGCGCGCCGAGCTGGAAGCCCAGATCGCCAGGCTGCCCCGGGGCGAGATCGCGGCCAAGTCCCTGGCCGAGTGGGGGGCCATGGTGGTCACCCCGAACCTGGACACCGCCATCGAGGTGGTCAACGCCCTGGCCCCGGAACACCTGGAGCTGGCCCTGGCCGACCCCTGGCCGGCGCTGACCCGCATCCGCCACGCGGGCGCGGTGTTCATGGGCCACCACAGCCCGGAGCCGGTGGGCGACTACTTCGCCGGCCCCAACCACGTGCTGCCCACCCTGGGCACGGCCCGGTTCTCCCAGGCCCTGTCCGTGGAGAACTTCCGCAAGAAGACCAGCATCATCGCCACGTCCCAGTCCTTCGTAGCCGAGCACGGGGCCAAGATCGCCCGCCTGGCCCGACTGGAGGGACTGGAAGCCCACGCCCGCTCGGTGGAGAGCCGGCTCAAGAAGTAAGGAGGCCGCCATGCAGGTCGTCAAGCAAACCGCCTTCACCGAATTCCCGCTGCGCTCCCGGGGCAAGGTCCGGGACATCTACGAGACCGGGCCGGACACCCTGCTCATCGTGACCACCGACCGCATGAGCGCCTTTGACGTGGTCATGGCCGAACCCATCCCGCACAAGGGCGTGATCCTCAACAAGATCACTTTGTTTTGGATGCAGAAGTTCGCCTCCCTGGTGGACAACCACATCCTGGCCGCGGACCCCAGGGACTTCCCCAAGGCCCTTGCCCCCCACGCGGGCCTGCTGGAGGGCCGGGCGGTGCTGGTGCGCAAGGCCAAGCCCCTGCCCATCGAGTGCATCGTGCGCGGGTTCATCACCGGCTCGGGTTGGAAGGACTACCGGAAGACCGGCCAGGTTTGCGGCCACATGCTGCCCAAGGACCTGAAGGAGTCGGAGAAGCTGGCCAAGCCGCTCTTCACCCCGTCCACCAAGGCGGATCTGGGCCAGCACGACGAGAACATCACCCTGGACGCGGCCAAGGCCATGCTGGGCCCGGAACTGCTGGACAAGGTGGAGAGCCTGACCCTGGGCATCTACGGCCAGGGCCGGGACTACGCCGCCACCCGGGGCATCCTCATCGCGGACACCAAGTTCGAGTTCGGGATGGCGGACGACAAGCTCCTGCTCATCGACGAGGTGCTCACCCCGGACTCCTCCCGGTTTTGGCCCGCTGCGGGCTACCTGCCGGGCAAGTCCCAGCCGAGCTTCGACAAGCAGTACCTGCGCGACTGGCTCTCGGCCCAGCCCTGGGACATGACCCCGCCGCCCCCGGCCCTGCCCGCGGAGGTCATCGAGCAGACCCGGAACAAGTACCTCGAAGCCTACGAGATACTTACCGGCGAGCACCTGGATCTGTAGGCCCTCCATGCCCGTGCCCTTCAACGACCTCAAGGCCCAGCTTGCGCCCCTGGACGCCGAGCTGCGCGCGGCCTTCGACCGGGTGCTCTCCCGGGGCTGGTTCCTCTCCGGCCCGGAGGTGGCGGCCTTCGAGGCCGAATTCGCGGCCTGGCTGGGCCTGCCGCACGCCGTGTCCCTGAACAGCGGCACCGACGCCCTGGCCCTGTGCCTGCGCGCCCTGGACCCGGCTCCCGGGGACGAGGTGGTGCTGCCGGCGCACACCGCGCCCCCCTGCTACCACGCGGTGCTGGCCGCGGGCTGCGTGCCGGTGTTCGCGGACGTGGCCCCGGACACCGGCCTGCTGGACCCGGCAGCGGCAGCCGCGGCAGTGGGCCCGCGCACCAGGGCGGTGATGGCCGTGCATCTTTACGGCCTGGCATGCGATCTGGACCCGCTGCTCTCCCTGTGCGCGGAGCGCGGCCTGGCCCTGGTCGAGGACTGCGCCCAGGCCCACGGAGCGACCTACAACGGGAAGAAGGTCGGAACCCTGGGCCGCATGGCCGCCTTCAGCTTCTATCCCACCAAGAACCTGGGCGCGCTGGGCGACGCCGGGGCCGCGGCCTGCGCGGACCCGGACCTGGCCCAGCGGCTCGCCATGCTGCGCCAGTACGGGGAGAAGGTCCGCTACCGGAGCGACCTGGCCGGGGCCAACAGCCGCATGGACGAACTCCAGGCGGCCTTCCTGCGCGCCCGGCTGGCCCGGCTGGACCAGGACACGGCCGAGCGCCGCGCCCTGGCCGCGGCCTACGCCGCAGGGCTGGCCGGCCTGCCCCTGGCCCTGCCCGCAGCGCCCGCGGGCCGGGAGCACGTGTTCCACCTCTATGTGGTGCGCACCCCGCAGCGCGACGCCCTGGCGTCCTTCCTAAAGGATAAGGGCGTCGGCACGGCGGTGCACTACCCCATCCCCGGCCACAGGCAGCCCCTGTTCACTTCGGGCCAAGCCCCCAGCCGGGCCGGGGAGATGCCCCACACTGAGCGGCTGTGCCGGGAGGTCCTGTCCCTGCCCTTCTACCCGGGCATGGGCCAGGGCGCGGTGGACGAGGTCTGCGCCGGCATCCGCGGCTTCTTCGCCTGACCCCTTGCCTTGCCCCAGCCGGTGCTTAGTTTTCGCCCATGAGTGATACCCTCGCCATTCTCCTGGTCGTCGTGCTCTGGGTGGTTCTCAACCGGTTCGTGCTGCCGAAATTCGGCATCCGGGGCTGAGGCGCCGGCCCGGACTGCAGTTGGCAGCCCAAGGACAAGGCCCCGGACGAGAACTCCGAAGCTCCCAAGGAATAGGTCGACCTGAAGAAGGGCGGTTCGCGAACCGCCCCTACCGTCCTGCCGTGCGGCCTGAGCCCTGTGGAGGAACGACGGCGCAACCACGCCCGCCAATTTCCCCTTGCCAAGCCGGGGCGATTTCACTATGTAGGCAATCCTTGTTGCGGAGAGGTGCCCGAGCGGCCGAAGGGGCACGATTGGAAATCGTGTGTACCGCTAATCCCGGTACCGTGGGTTCAAATCCCACCCTCTCCGCCATCTTTCCTCCGGCGACGAGCCCAGCCGGAAGCAAGCGAAGCCGGGCGGCGGCGACGCCGCCAACCCCGCCAGGCCCGAAAGGGAGCAACGGTAACGGTTGTCTCCGGGTGCCCGGCTTCCCTAAGGGGCGCGGTTGCGACCGCGCCCTTTTTTTGCGTCCGATGCCTAGGCGATATGGACAGGCAGGCGGATCACGAAGCAGGCCCCGCAGCCTTCCTTCTTGCGCGCGAAGATGGCGCCGCCGTAATCCTTGATGATCCCGTAGCTGATGGACAGGCCCAGTCCGGTGCCCTTGCCCGGGTCCTTGGTGGTGAAGAAGGGCTCGAAGATGCGGTCCAGGATGTCCTCGGGCACCCCCACCCCGGTGTCGCAGATCTCGGCCACCACGTGGCCCAGGTCGCGGAACACCGAGATGGTGATTCGCTTCTGGGCGCCCTCTTCGGGCGGGGGCGCGCCGTTCTCCCAGCGGCTCTCAATGGCGTCGCGGGCGTTGATGATGAGGTTGGTGAACACCTGCTCGATGCGGTTGTCCTCGGCCAGCACCAGGGGCAGATCGGGCTCCACGTTCCATTGCACGGCGATGTTGCGCAGGGTGAGCTGCTGGTTGAAGAACTCGCAGGCCCGGGTGAAGACCGCGGCCAGGTCCACGGGCTCCAGGCGCAGGTCGGACTTGCGGCCGAACTCCCGCATGTGGCTGATGATCTTGGTGGCCCGCTCCACGTGTTCGCGCAGGCTGGCGGCCACCTCGTCCAGCATCTCCTGGCTCACGGACGCGCCCCGGGCCACGCGCCGGGCCAGGAGGTCGCCCACGGTGCGGATCACGGCCAGGGGCTGGTTGAGCTCATGGGCCACGCCGGTGGCCATCTCGCCCAGGGTGGCCATCTTGCCGGCCTGGATGAGCTGCTGCTCGGTCTCCAGGCGGTCGGTGATGTCCGAGCAGGTGACCAGGTACACGTCGCCGCCCGGATATTCCGTTGTGGAGACCCGGATGGACACGTAGAAGGGCTTGCCCGACTTCTTGCGGTGCTTGGCCCGATCAATGGCCTTCTCCTCGCGTATCATGCGGGCGTACATGTCGCGGTTGTTGTCCGCGAAAAGGTCCAGGAAATTGCTGTCCAGCAGTTCGTCCGGGGCGTAGCCGTACACGTCCTGGGAGCGGCGGTTGCACTCCAGTATCTCCAGACTCTCCCGATCCAGCACGAACACCGCGTTGGGAATGTGGCTGAAGATGGCCATGTACTTCTTGCGCGAGGCGTCCAGTTCCTGCTCCAGGCGGCGCATGCCGGTCACATCCACGCTGATCTCCATGACCGCGACCACGTTGCCCTGCTCGTCCATGAGTGGGTTGGTGCGCACGATGAAATGACGCGGGTTGCCGTTGCGGTCGAAGCCGGTCTCCTCGGTGGTGTGCGAGCGGTTGTCCGCAAAGGAGCGCAGAACCGGGCAGTTCTCGCAGGGCTCCTCCCGCCCCTTGTAGGCGCGGTAGCACAGCTCGCCCACGTGGGCCTTGAAAGCCGTGCCGAAGAACTGGTTGAACTGGGTGAGGCGGAGGTTCTTGTCCTGCACGGTGATGTAGCAGGGCACGTGCTCGTAGAGGTTCTGGTAAAGGTTCTTCTGCTGCTCCAGCTCACGGCGCTTGGAGGACACGTCCCGTCCCATGGCCTGCACCGCCCGGGCCAGCTCGCCCATCTCGTCCTGCTGCGGCACGTCGATGACCGGGGCGGGGTCGCCCGCGGCGATCTGGCGGGTGGCGCGGATGACCCGGCGCACCGGCCGGTTGACGAAATGGTGGATGGCGAAGAAGAGCGCCAGGGAGGTGGCGGCCAGGATGCCGCCCGCGATGAGCATGGACATCCGGGCGAAGCTGTTGAGCTTCCGCTCGCCCTCCTCCATGGACACGATGACGTCCAACAGGCCCAGGACCTTCTTGTCCGCGGGGTGGACGTGGCAGGGATCGTTGGAGCAGGCGGGCTCGTTGTAGATGGGGGAGAGCACCGCGGCGCTGCGCACCCCGTAGGAGTCGGTGAAGATGCGGGTGCGGCTGCGTACGTCTAGGGTGACCAGGGGCGGATTGGTCTGGTGGCAGACGTAGCAGGCCTGCTCCCGGATGTCCGTGACCTGGTCGGTTTCCTCGGCCTTGTTGGTGTACTTTATCTGGCCGGACTTGTTGTAGACCCGGATGGACTTGATGTCCGGCTGGGTGCTGATGTTCTTGATGATCTGCCGGATGTCCTGGGTGGAATAGGTGAGCATGGCGTAGTGCAGCCCCAGTTGGATGGTGCTGCCCAGCCGCTCCACCTCGCTCACCGTGTTGTCGGTGGAGAGCTGGCGGACGTTGTTGATGTTGAAAAAGGACCAGAGGAACATGCAGGACACGAGCAGCAGACCGGCGGCCAGGATCAGCTTGCCCATGAGGGAAAGCCGCAGCGGGCCGGGGCTCATGTCCCGGAAGATCATACCACGGTAACCGCGGCCGGGTCGAAGCTGACCCAGGCCTCCTGGCTGCGGGTCAATCCCAGCCCGGCCAGGGCGTCCAGGCCCAGGACCGCGCACAGGCGCACCCCTTCGGCGGTGCGCAGGATGGCCTTGGCCGTGTTCTTGCCCTGGATCACGTCGAAGACCTCGGCCGGCAGGACGTTCTCGTCCTGGGCCGCAGCGGGCTTGGCCCCGGGAGTCACGGCCATGAGCGAGGAGTTGACCCGCACGGAGATCTCGCCGCCCACCTTGATCTCGCGGTCCTGCCGGCCCAGGTCGGCCAGCAGCAGGATCAGGGTATGCCCTCCGGGCACCTCCACGGTCACCCGGTACTGGAGATCCTCACGGCCCACCGCGGCCACCCGGCCGCGAAAGGTGTTGTACATGCCGGACTGCTGGGCCAGGGGCTCCATGGCTAGGCGGCGCTCCTGGATGCGCTGCTCCCCGCCCTCCACCGCGAAGGTGAGGGAGGAGGAGATGGCCGTGGACAGGCCCAGGATGCGCTGCACCAGGATGAGGGACATGCCGCTGTTGAGAAGCTCCACCGCCCGGGAGCGGCGGATGGTGTTGGGATTGGCCAGGTTCTTGGGCAGGCCGCACTCCTTGGCCCGCTCGTAGATGACCCTGCGCACGTACCCCTGGTCCATGTTGAAGAAGTGCCCGCGCAGAGGGGAATAGGCCGGATCGCGCATGACCTGCTTCACTTCCAGGTAGAGTTCGGCGGGCAGGTAGACCTCGCGGGTCTTCTTGCCCGGCCGGCCCCCGGCCCCGAGCACCACCTTGCGGTAGGCCAGGGCGAAGTCGCGGGTGTCGTCCATGGCCAGAATCTCTCCCAGCTTGGCCCCGGTGTAGCGCAGGAAGAGAAAGACCAGCTTGGCCCGGTTGCGCGACACCCGGGTCTTTTCACCCCGGGCGGACTGCACCCACTGGGCAAAGGCGTCGGCGAGCCGGCCGAGCTGGTCAACGGTCAGGATGTTCTGCCCGTCCCCGGACTCGGCGCTCCCGCGTTCGGACCGGTCCGCATCGGTGCGTCCCTCGTGTCCGCCAACACCCGTATTCGCCATCAATGTTCCCTCCGACCGGTCTGTCTACCATAAAATTCTGGGGACCGGCATATCCTAAAATAATCACGAATTGAAAAAAATGCGTGACAAATTTTCTGGATGCATTTACGGTCTAGTCACGAAATCGATGTAAAGCGTGACAAAATGAACGGATTCTGTCAAGACGAACGTGCGATGCGCACCGGCCCTCCCAGGGCCGGTCCCCGTTTGGGGAGCGACAGGGCCGGGCCCTGCGGCTCCCTTTCCGTTTTCCGAAGGGCGGCGTGGACTAAGGACATTTCAACTTAGCAAGGGGCGTAGGAGTCATGGAGGAAAGGAAACAGCGGATACCCAGAAGCCTGGTCTTTCTGGCCCTGTGCGGGGTCGCCGGCCTGCTGGCCCTGGCCGTTTCAAGCGGCCACGCGACTCCCCAGGAAGATGACGGCTTCCGGGCGGACATCATGTCCATCAGCGTGCTCAAGGACTATGGGCCGCTCACCCAGCCCAAGGTCGTGTTCCTGCACGACAAGCACACCAGCGCCCTCGCCAAGCTCGGCGACAAGTACAAGGCGCAGTGCAACACCTGCCACCTCAAGGACAAGGACGGCAAGACCGGCCTGGCCTTCATGCGCGAGGCCAACCCGGCCTCGGGTTCGGATCTCAAGAAGATTTACCACGACGGCTGCATCGGCTGCCACACCGGCCTGGCCTCGGAAGGGCTCAAGTCCGGTCCCCTGGACGTGCAGTGCAAGAGCTGCCACGCGGGCGAGCCCGCGGTGAAGTCCTCCTGGCAGCCGCTGGCGGTGGACCGCCTGCTCCACTTCCGGCACGCCAAGACCCAGGAAAAGGCTGACAACAAGTGCGGGGCCTGCCACCACGTCTACGACGAGGCGGCCAAGAAGACCGCGCCCGCGCCCAAGGAAGAGCAGGTCCCCGGCTCCTGCGCCTACTGCCACAAGGCCACGGACACCGTGACCCCGGGCGGCAAGCCCGAGAAGGTCCGCTCCCTGCGCCTGGCCTCCCACGGCGAGTGCGTGACCTGCCACCTGGAGACCGCGGCCAAGGGGCCGAACACCCCCTCCGGCCCCGCCACCTGCTCGGGCTGCCACGCGCCGCTCTCCCAGAAGGACATCGAGGCCAACAACACCAAGCAGGTTCCCGCGGGCGCTGACCTGCGCATCAAGCGCCACCAGCCCGACCGGACCCTGATCCTGGCCCTGGCGCCCAAGGCCAAGAACGACCCGGCGGCCAAGTCCTTCACCATGGCCCCGGTTCCCTTCGACCACAAGGCGCACGAAGCCCGCGGCCTGTCCTGCGCCTCCTGCCACCATGAGACCCTGGCCTCCTGCGGGACCGAGTGCCACACCGTGGCCGGGTCCAAGGAAGGCGGGCAGGTCACCCTGGCCCAGGCCATGCACAGCCAGACCTCGGACCACAGCTGCGTGAGCTGCCACGCCCAGGAGCAGAAGAAGCCCGAGTGCGCAGGCTGCCACAGCCAGCGCAAGCCGGCCGACACCCAGGACAAGGCGGCCTGCGCCACCTGCCACACGACCCCGGCCCCGGCTGCGCCCGAGGCCCTGGCCGCCCTGGCCGCGGCCCCGGCCTCTGCGGCCCGCGCCGACGAGCTGGCGCGCTTGGCCTCCCAGCTCCTGGACGCCCGTCCCAAGGCCGCGCCCATGCTGGCCACCGAGGACATCCCGGAGAAGGTGAACATCGGCTCCATGGCCAAGGACTACGAGCCTGCGGAGTTCCCGCACCGGCGCATCGTGCTGGCCATGGCCAAGGCCATCAAGGACAGCACGCTGGCCACCGCCTTCCACGCGGATGAGACGGCCCTGTGCCGGGCCTGCCACCACGTGAGCCCGGTGTCCAAGACCCCGCCCCACTGCGTGAGCTGCCACTCCGCCTCCGGCCCCGGGCCCGACGGCCGGCCCGGACTCAAGGCGGCGCTGCACGGCCAGTGCATGGGCTGCCACAAGGCCATGGGCATCGAGGGCAAGAAGCCTGCGGACGCTCCGGCCGACGCCAAGCCCGTGCCCCTGAACACCGATTGCGCAGGCTGCCACAAGCAGGCCAAGAAATAACCCAGGAAAACTCCATCGAGGTCAGCATACCATGAATCGAAGAACCTTCCTCGGGCTGATGGGGGCGGCCGGCGTCACCCTGGGCACGGGCTCCGTGTCCCACGCCGCCTCGGCCGCCGACGTGAAAGGCCTGCCCGATTCCGGCGCGGTGCTCTTCGACGCCACCCGCTGCATCGGCTGCCGCAAATGTGAGGAGGCCTGCAACACGGTCAACGAGTTGCCCAAGCCGCAGGCCAAGTTCGACGACCTGAAAGTGTTGGAGACCCCCCGGCGCACCCACGCCGACGTCTTCACCGTGGTCAACAAGTACCAACCGGCCGGCGCAAAGGCCCCGGTCTTCCGCAAGATCCAGTGCAACCACTGCCTGGAGCCGGCCTGCGCCTCCGCCTGCTTCGTGCAGGCCTTCAAGAAGAACGAAACCGGGGCGGTGTCCTACGACGCCTCGCTGTGCGTGGGCTGCCGCTACTGCATGATCGCCTGCTCCTTCGGCATCCCGGCCTACGAGTACAACGAGGCCCTGACCCCGCGCGTGCGCAAGTGCACCTTCTGCGAGCCCCGGCTCAAGGAAGGCAAGCTGCCCGGCTGCGTGGAGGCCTGCCCCAAGGAGGCCCTGGTCTTCGGCAAGCGCAGCGAGATCATCCGCATCGCCCGCCAGAGGATCATGGACAACCCGGACAAGTACCTGGACCACATCTACGGCGAGCACGAGATGGGCGGCACCGCCTGGATGACCATCTCCGGCGTGCCCTTCAAGGAACTGGGCATGCGCGAGGACCTGGGCGTCGAGCCCGCTGGCTCCTACACCTCCGGCGCCCTGTCCGCGGTGCCGGTGGTGGTGGGCATGTGGCCGGTGCTGTTGGGCGGCATCTACGCCGTTTCCAAGCGCAAGGACCGCATCGCCGAGGAGGAGAAGCAGAAGGCCGTGACCGACGCCATCGCCCGGGCCAGCGCCGACGCCGAGGCCAAGCTCTCCGAGGAGCTGACCAAGGCCGAGGTGGCCAACAAGCGGCGCATCGAGGTCGAGGTCAAGAAGGCCCTGGAAGCCGCCGCGCAAAGCCAGACCAGCGGGGAGGAAGAGTAAATGACCACCCATGCGAGCGCCAAGAACGGGGGTGGTTCCCTCTTCACCCCCTTCAACGTCATCTGCGGCATCATCCTCCTGATCGGCGCGGGGCTCACGGTCCTGCGCTTCACCGGGGGACTCGGGGCGGTCACCGCCCTCGACGACAACAACCCCTGGGGCATCTGGATCGCCTTTGACCTTCTGTGCGGCGTGGCCCTGGCCGCGGGCGGCTACACCACCTCCGCGGCCTGCTACGTGTTCGGCCTCAAGCGCTACCACGGCGCGGTGCGGCCCGCCATCCTGACCGCCTTCCTGGGCTACGCCCTGGTGGTCTTCGCCCTGCACTACGACGTGGGCCGGCCCTGGCGCCTGCCCTACCCGGTGTTCGTGCAGCAGGGCACCACGTCCATCCTCTTCGAAGTGGGCCTGTGCGTGTTCATCTACCTCACGGTGCTCTTCGTGGAGTTCCTGCCCGTGGCCCTGGAGTGGAAGGGGTGGCCCAAGACCCGCAACGTCCTGGTCAAGCTCACCATGGCCCTGACCATCCTGGGCGTGGTGCTCTCCACCATGCACCAGTCCTCCCTGGGCGCCCTGTTCCTCATCGCCCCGACCAAGCTGCACCCGCTGTGGTACTCCTCGTACCTGCCGGTGTTCTTCTTCGTGTCCAGCATGTTCGCGGGCATGTCCATGGTCATCTTCGAGGGCAGCATGTCCCACCGCTGGTTGCACCACAAGATGGATTCGGGGCACCTGGACGCCTCGGACCACGTTGTCCTGGGCTTCGCCAAGGCCGCCTCGTACATCATGTTCGGCTACCTGTCCCTCAAGGCCTTCGGCCTGGCCATGGACAACCGCTGGCACTACCTGCTGACCGGCTACGGCGCGTGGTTCCTCTTCGAGGTGCTCGGGTTCGTGGCCCTGCCCTGCTACCTGTACGCCGTGGGCGCGCGGGACAAGAACATCGGGCTCATCCGCAAGACCTCCATCCTGGCGGTGCTGGGCATCGTGCTCAACCGCTTCAACATCAGCCTGGTGGCCTTCAACTGGCAGCTGCCCTCCGCGGACCGGTACTTCCCCAGCCTGGGCGAGATCGGCGTGTCGGTGTTCGTGGTCACCGTGGGCCTGGTGGCCTTCAAGTTCATCACCACCCGGATGCCGGTGTTCTTCGAGCACCCGGACTATCCTGACCACCACTAGGAGGGCGGCCATGACTCCCGCATTCAACACCGTCCAGGAACTGGCGACCTACTCCAAGGGCTGGACCTACGTGCTCATGGGGCTCTCGCTCATGTGCGTGGTCGGGTTCTGGTTCTTCCTGCACGGCCGGGACGAGTCCAAGGACCCCTTCAAGAACGTCAAGCAGCACCACAAGTAAGGGCTTCGGACCCAAGGAGACGATACCATGTACGACTTCCTCACCGGGCCCATGCTCTGGCTGTCGTTCGCCGTGTGCATCATCGGCCTGGCCGCGCGCGCGGTCTGGTACGTGCGCGGCCTGCACTGGCAGCTGGACCGGGTTCCGTACGGCTACGACAACGACCTCGCCGTCAAGGGCGCGCTCAAATCCATCCTCCACTGGATCATTCCCCTGGGCAGCCGCTCCTGGCGCATGAAGCCCGGGTTCATGGCCCTGTTCTTCGGCCTGCACCTGGGCCTGGTGCTGGTGCCCCTGTTCCTGGAAGGCCACGCGGTCATCCTGCGGGAGCGCTTCGGCCTGGGCTGGCCCACCCTGCCCGCAGGGCTGGCCGACGGCCTGACCATCGCGGCCATCGTGGCCGGCGTGCTCATCCTGATGCGCCGCTTTGCCCTGCCCGAGGTGCGGATCATCACCACCGGCCACGACCTGCTCATCATGCTCATCAGCCTGGCGCCCCTGGTCACCGGCTTCGTGGCCGCGAACATGGCCGGGGACAATTCCGGCTGGCTCCTGGCCCACGTCGTGTCCGGCGAAATCATGCTCATCGCCATCCCCTTCACCAAGCTGTCCCACGTGGTGCTCTTCTTCTGCTCCCGAGCCCAGATCGGAGTGGATTTCGGCATCAAGCGCGGTGGGCAGAAGGGCCGCGGCCTGGTCTGGTAGCCCGGCCGGGACTCAAGGAGAACCCCCATGCCTGAAGGAACCCTCTGCAACAAGATCCCGGTCAGCACCGAGGAAGATCTGAAGACCTTGCTCTCGGACACCCGGGGACGGAAATACTACGCGGAAATGGAAGAACTGGAGGTGGACCGGGCCGCCCTGTGGGCCACCATCCAGAAGACCCTCAAATCGCGCATGCGCACCTGGCTGGACATCTGCGCCCGCTGCGGCCTGTGCGCCGACGCCTGCTTCCTGTACTCGGTCAACAGCAACGACCCCAAGTGGGTGCCCTCCTACAAGATCCAGTCCACCCTGGGCGAGATGGTCCGCCGCAAGGGCGATGTGGACAACGCCTTCATGCGCTACACCATGGAGGTGGCCTGGTCCCGCTGCACTTGCTGCAACCGCTGCGCCATGTACTGCCCGCACGGCATCGACATGGGCGTGATGATGGGCTACGTGCGGGGCCTGTGCTTCTCGCAGGGCTTCGTGCCCTGGGAGTTGAAGATCGGCTCGGGCATGCACCGGGTCTACCGCGCCCAGATGGACGTGACCACCGAGGACTGGGTGGAGACCTGCGAGTGGATGGCCGAGGAGCAGCAGGACGAGTGGCCGGGCCTTGAGATCCCCGTGGACAAGGAAGGCGCGGACATCATGTACACCTGCAACGCCCGCGAGCCCAAGCACTACCCCGAGGACCTGGCCGAGACCGCCATCCTCTTCCATATCGCGGGAGAGAACTGGACCGTGCCCTCGGAAGGGTGGGAGCAGACCTGCCTGTCCATGTTCGCGGGCGACTGGGCGGCCTGCAAGATGATGGCCGACAACGTGTACTCGGCCATGGAGCGGCTCAAGCCCAAGCGCATGATCGGCACCGAGTGCGGCCACGCCCACCGCTGCACCGTGGTGGAAGGCCCCTACTGGGCGGGCCGGCGCGACGGCAAGCCGCCGGTGGAATGCATCCACTACGTGGAATGGGTGGCCGAGGCCCTGCGCACCGGCAAGATCAAGATCGACCCGGCCAAGCGCATCAAGGTGCCCGTCACCTACCAGGACTCCTGCAACTACATCCGCAACCACGGCCTGGCCGAGACCGCCCGGGAGATCCTCACCTACCTGGTGGAGCCCGGCTATTTGCGGGAGATGACCCCCAACAAGGAGCACAACCACTGCTGCGGCGGTGGCGGCGGCTTCAACGGCATCGGCATGTTCCGGCCCCAGCGCAACCGCGCCCTGCTCATGAAGCGGCACCAGATCGTGCAGACCGGGGCCAAGCTGGTCATCTCGCCCTGCCACAACTGCTGGGACGCCATCCGCGACCTGGAGGAGGAATACGCCATCGGCATCGAGTGGAGCTTCCTCAAGCCCCTGCTCATCAAGATGGCCATCGTGCCCGAGCACCTGAAGCCCAAAGAGGACGAGGAACTCGCCGAGGCCTAGCCTGACTGGCGGATTCACCGACAACCAACGGGGGAAATCCCATGTTCGGAAAGATACTGTTTGCGACCTCGGCCTCCCCGGCCTGCGACAGCGCGGCCCGGGTGGCCTTCGACATGGCCCGCAAGTACGGCTCGCAGATCACCGTGTTCCACGTCCTGGGCATCCCGGGCAAGGGTGACAGCACCCGCGTGGTGGACGTGCGCACCGGCGAGGAAGTGGATGCGGACCAGGAGTACATCGAGGGCGTGCACGAGGAGCTGCGCACCACCTACGCCAAGCAGCTGGCCGAGTTCCCCTCGGCCAAACTGGAGGTGGCGGTGGGCGTGCCCTTCCGCGAGGTCCTGCGCGAGGCGCGCAAGGACGACGTGGACCTCATCGTGCTCGGCGCGAGCACCCGCCAGGAAGGCGGGTACTACAAGCGCGGCATCGTGGGCGGCACCTTGCACAAGATCGCCAAGAACGCCCGCTGCCCGGTGCTCACCGTGGACCGGCCCGCGGCCTCGTTCTGGGGCGGATTCTCCAACGTGCTCTTCGCCACCGACTTCTCCAAGGCCTCGGACTCGGCCTTCCAGTTCGCCCAGTCCGTGGCCAGGCAGGTGGGCGGCGAAATGCACATCCTGAACGTCCTGGAGCTGGCCAAGATCGGCCAGGTGGCGGCCTTGACCCAGGAGGGCATCGAGGCCAAGCTCATGGAGGCCCGGCGCAAGATCCGTGCGGTGTACGGCCAGCGCACGGAGGGGCTGCCCCTGACCGTGGAGGTCTGGGAAGGCACGCCCTATGTGGAGATCACCAAGTACGTCCGGGAAAAGGGCATCGACCTGGTGGTCATGGCCCACTCGACCCGGGAGGTCGATCCCGACGAGCGGCCCTTCGGCAGCACCATGGAGCAGGTCATCGCCCGGGCCACCTGCCCGGTCATCAGCGTCAACCGACCGGACAAGCTGCCCCAGGCCGAGGGCGGCGAAGCCGGCGCCTAGGCGCCAGGCCAAAGGAGACACACCATGGCCAAGAAGATCCTCATCGTGGACGACGACGCGTCCATCCGCGACTACCTGACCACCCTGTTCGAGGACAACGGGTACGCCGCGCGCAGCGCGGGCAGCGGGGCCGATGCCCTGAAGATGCTGGAGCAGGACGCCCCGGACCTCATCACTCTGGACATCGAGATGCCGGAGATGACCGGTCCCTGGTTCTCCCGCACCGTGGCCAAGGGCGGCACCTACGACCGCATCCCGGTGATCGTCATCACCGGCCACGCGGGCCTGCAGTACGTGATCCCCAAGGCTGTGGCCAGCCTGACCAAGCCCTTCGACCAGGCTGAACTGCTGCGCATCGTCCGCGAAACCATCGGGCAATAGGGCAACAACCCGGCTGCGCGCCCCCGGCTCCGGCCGGGGGCGCGCCCCGGCTTCTCCAGGCGGGCCCCATGAGCGACACGCTGCTCCTGGTCGACGACGAAGAGGGAATCCGCAAGTTCCTCGGGCTCCTGCTCCGGGACATGGGCTACTCTGTCGAGACCGCGGCCAACGGCGACGAGGCCCTGAGCCTGATCCAGGCCGCGCGGCCGGACATCGTGCTCACCGACATCAAGATGCCGGGCATGGACGGCATCGAGCTGCTGCGCCGCATCAAGGCCATCTCCCCTGAAATCGAAGTGGTCATGATCTCCGGGCACGGGGACATGGAGCTGGCCATCCAGAGCCTCCAGCTGGAGGCAGCGGACTTCGTGACCAAGCCGGTCAACGACGAGATTCTGGCCGCCGCCCTGCGCCGGGTCAGCGAGAAGCTGGCCATGAAGCGCCAGATCCGCTCCTACACCGAGAACCTGGAGGAGATGGTCCGGGAGAAGTCCGCCCGGGTCCTGGAACTGGAGCGGGAGCTGGCCGCCACCCAGGTGGTGGACGCGGTGTGCCGGGGCATGCACTCTCTGGGCTCGGAGTCCTTCCCCGACGGGGTGCTCAACAACCTTCCCTGCCTCATGGCCGTACACAACCGCGACTTGGAGGTGGTCACCTGCAACCAGCTCTACCTGGAGCGGGTGGGCGACAAGGTGGGCCGCAGCAGCCTGGAGGCCTACCAGGCCGGGCCGGGGGCGGACAACCCGGTGCGGCGCACCTTCGAGACCGGCCGCGGCCAGCGCGGCCAGGCGATTTTCCGCGACCCGGCCGGCAATCCCCTGCCCATGGAGGTCTTCACCTCGCCGGTGTCCTATCGGGAGGGCCAGGTGGAGCTGGTCCTGGAGATGGCCCTGGACATGAGCGAGCTCACCCGCCTGCGCGAAGAGCTGCGCGTGGCCCAGGAGAAGTACCAGGACCTGTTCGAGCAGACCCCCTGCTACATCGCGGTGCGCGACCGCGACTACCGCATCGTGGCCAACAACCGCCGCTTCGCCCAGGACTTCGGGGAGGGCGCGGGCCGCTTCTGCTACGAGGCATTCAAGCACCGCTCCGCCCCCTGCCCGGACTGCAGCAGCATCCAGACCTTCGAGGACGGCGTGTCCCATCCCCACGAGACCGTGGTCGCCACCCGGGCCGGCCGCAAGCTGCACGTGCTGTCCTGGTCCGCCCCCATCCGCGACGCCAAGGGCCAGGTGGTGGAGGTCATGGAGATGTCCACGGACATCACCCAGATCCGCCAGCTCCAGGACCACCTGACCTCCCTGGGGCTCATGCTGGGCTCCATGTCGCACGGGGTCAAGGGTATGCTCACCGCCCTGGAGGGCGGCGTGTACCGCCTGGAGTCTGGCCTGAAGCGCCAGGACCTGGGGCGCATCGGGGACGCGGCCGAGTCGGTGAAGCAACTCACCGGCCGCATCAAGACCCTGGTGCTCAACGTGCTCTACTACGCCAAGTCCCGCGCCCTGTGCCAGGAAGAGGCCGATGTGGCCGAGTTCTGCACCCAGGTTGCCCAGGTGGTGCAACCCAAGGCCGAACGGGACAAGATCGTTTTTTCCCTGGACCTGGGCCCGGACCTGGGCCGGTTCACCGCGGACCTGGCCAACCTCTCGGCCGCCCTGGTGAACATCCTGGAGAACGCCATCGACGCCTGCGTGGCGGACCACGCCAAGCCCGAGCACGCCATCAGCTTCGCGGTGCGGGCGGACAACGGCGCGGTCCAACTCCACATCTCGGACAACGGCATGGGCATGGACCAGGAGACCCGGGAGAAGGCCCTGACCCTGTTCTTCTCGTCCAAGGGCCTGCGCGGCACGGGCCTGGGCCTGTTCATCGCCCACGACGTGGTCGCCAAGCACGGCGGCAGCATGTCCCTGGAATCCGAACCCGGCCAGGGCACGCGCTTCTTCATCCAGCTTCCCCGTACGCTTCCTGCGTCCTAGCCCTCCCCCGCAGACGTGCGCGCGCCGCTGCACCGCCTCATGGCGGCGCAGCGGCGCGCGCTGAAAATCGGCTCCCTGCCGGCCCATCCGGCAGGGAGCTCATGCGGTCCCTACTTGCCTATGGCTCCCTGCACGTGCTTGAGCACCTCGGCAGGGTCGAAGGGCTTGCGGATGGCGGCCACCGCCTTGCGGATGGACTGGTCGTGTCCCTCCAGGCCGCTGATCACGATGACCGGGATGTCCTTGTACTCGGGGAGCTGGGAGTACTTGCGGTAGAACCGCGGCCCCCACTCGTTGGGCATCTCCAGGTCCAGGGTGATGAGGTCGGGCTTCTCGGCCTTGAGCACGTCCAGGGCGGCGTCGCCGTCGCTGGCCGTGCAAATCGCGTAGCCGTTGTCGCTGAACAGGGTCTTGAGGAACTCGATGATTTCCGGGTCATCGTCCACGATCATGATCTTCTTGGACATATGTGCCTCCTGCAATGGGTTGCGGCCCTTGGCTCGCAGTGCAACCGCCCGCCGTCCTGGGGTTCCCCGCTGCGGTTTGAGCGGCCCCGCTTCCCAAGTTGCTGCCCTCGCCATGCCCGGGAGGTGCCAGCCCTCCCTGCGTCTATTCCGGTAGGCAAAGCGCCCGATTTCAAAAGTCACGCTTTGCATCCAATTCGTGACTTTTTTCTACCGTCTTTAAAATCATTTGTCACTCTTTTTTTCACGAAAATTTTTTTATGTGCTTCTGGTACGATAGCGTGAAATCCCTGCCATGGGAATCCCCCCCACTATACTGGGGAACGCAGCGCACCGAGAGACGATATATATTGCATACCAATATGGGAGAGAATTCGGGCATGCTGCGTCCACTTGCCATTGCAACACAGAAACGGCGACGGGCATTGCTCCCCTCCTGATTCCGCAGGCCACTGGCCAGGCTCCTGCTGCATGGCCCCGGCAAACCGGGCACGGGGGGGCTGAAGGGGGTGTCGGCCAAGAAGAAGGGGCCAGGCGCGCCGTGACGGGCAGCGCCTGACCCCTTGTGATGCGGTATGGTGCCGGGGGTGGGACTCGAACCCACACATTGTCGCCAACGCCAGATTTTGAGTCTGGTGCGTCTACCAATTCCGCCACCCCGGCACGGAATCCTGCCTCTATCCCTCGGGCGGAGATTCGTCAAGAAAGGGGCGGTGCGGCGCGGGCCGCAGTGGGTGAGACGCGGCGGCTTCGGCGGCGGCTCTCGCAGGGTGCCTGCGGCCACTCCGGGCCTCAAGGCCGGCCGGAACCGGCAAAAACCTGATGCCGTTCGAACGAGGCGTCCCTTTCCGGGAAATCCAGCCGATAATGATTGCCGCGGCTCTCCCGGCGCTCCTCGGCGGCCTGCGCAACCATGCGGCCCAGGAGCGCCATCTTCCGGACACGCAGTCGCCGCATGTTTTCGGCGTAGGTGTATCCGCCCGGCCGTTCCGCAGCAAGCGAAGCCTCCAGATCGCGCAGCCGGGAGATCGCCTCGGCCAGGCCGTCCCGGGAGCGCACGACACCCATTCGCTCCCAGAATACCTTCCGTATCTCCCCTTCGAACGCGTCCAGCGCGCCGTTCTTGCGGGGGACCGGCGGCAGGCTTTCCTCGGCCATCCGCGTCTGAACCGGGTCCGCCACCTCCTCCGGGCCCGCAACGCCAGCGGCGAACCGGGCCGCAGACCGACCCGCGATATCCCCGAAGACCAGGGTGGCGGTCAAGGCGTTGGCCCCCAGCCGGTTGGCCCCATGAATGCCGCCCGCGCACTCGCCCGCGGCGAACAGGCCCTCCACGCCGGTGGCGCAGTGCTCATTGATGTGAATGCCGCCGCAGGTGAAGTGGGCGGCCGGGGTGACCTCAATGTACGTACGCCGGAGGTCGATCCCGTGCGACGCCAACTGCCGGGCGCCGCCGAAACTCTCGATAATGGTCCGCTCGTCCAGGACGGTGGCGTCCAGATACACGCCGCCATGCGGAGTTCCCCGGCCCTGCGCCACTTCCGTGGCGATGGATATGGCCAGGATGTCCCGGCCAGCCAGGTCGCCGTACGCCGGGTCGTAACGCGCCATGAAGCGCTCGTTCTGACTGTTGCGAAGCACCGCGCCCTCGCCGCGCAGGGTGTCGTTGACCACCCGGCCGTGAAATTCGGGAGGAAAGGCGATGGTGGTGGGCATGAACTGGACGAATTCCAGGTCAATGAGCCTGCCACCCGCTTCGTAGGCCATCACCTGGCCCTCGCCGGTGAGGCCTGCTGGGGCGGTACGATGCTGATAGATCCCAGGGAATCCGCCCGTGGCCAGCACCACCGCCTTGGCTGCTATCTTCAGGGGCCGGCCTTCCCGGTCCATGCCCCAGGCCCCGCAGACCCGCGCCCCATGGCGCAGCAACCCCACGACCATGCAGTCCTTAAGCAGCTCCACCCCGGAATCGCGCACCCGCCGGGACAGGGTGCGGAAAAACTGGGCCAGGTTGCCGCCACGGCAGCGATAGGTGCGGGCCCGGTCATGCCCCCCAGAACGGAAGCGGCGCAGCGAGCCATCCTCCAGAATCGAGAACTCGACACCCCAGGACATGAGGTTCTGCAAGGCCGCAGCAGCGCGCTCGACCAGCACCTCCACCAGCCGCACATCCGCCAGGCCCCCGGAGCTTTGCAGCGTGTTCTCGCCATGGCGGCGGGGGGTGTCGTCCTCCACTCCGGGCATGACCGCGGCGAATGCGCCGGCGGCCACGCTGGTGCAGTTGCCGCCGGTCTTGTAGGCCAGCGCCACGCGCAAACCTGCGGCCCGCGCAGCCAAAGCGGCGCACATCCCCGCGCTGCCTCCGCCCACCACCAGGATATCGGTCTCCACTCTCTGCACGGCATTCTCCCCGGGCTCGGCCGTCCCTCCGCTGCGAAACTCTTGAGAAGCCGCCCGGGTACATTGTATCCTCCCGCCCCACGGCCCGCAAACACCGTCCCGGGAGGCGGCAGTCCAGCCAACCCCACGGGGATCGACGGAGCGCGGCGCGGACACGCCGAAAAAAAGGCCGGAATCCCTGAGGGGGACTCCTGGCCCTTGTCCTTTTCGCTGGTCGGGGGAGGGACTCGAATCCCAACGTCCGCCACCCCGGCGAGGGACCCCGCTCCTATTCCTCGGGCCGGGGTTCGTCAAGGAAAGGCGGCCCTGGGCGGCCGCATGAGGAACACTCACGGTCATACCAGTAGCGGCGGCGGCCGCAGGCCGTACAGGTGGATTCCGCGGCCTTGCGGGCCAGCCAGGCCCGCGCCCCGCTCTTGCAGATGCTGCGCAGGTCCTCGATCACCGTGGCGTGGTGGGAAACGCCGTTCTTCACGTGCACGTGGCGGAAGTCCTCAAGGCGCTGGCAGGGAAACTCCCCGCACTCCAGGCACCAGGTCACCCCGTGCTCCTGGGCGCAGTCCCGGAACCCGTGCCCGCAGGCGCGGCACTCGCCGCTCACCTCGCCCGAGAGGCAGCCATTGCAGGACAGGTCCGCGGGGGACACGCCCTTCTCCGCGGCCAGGGCCTCCAGGGTGGCGAAATCACCCTGGCGCGGGGCCAGATAGTTGGGGCAATCGCCGCAATACAGGCCGCAGATGCCCAGCAGATTGCGCAACGTGCCGTCCATGGAGATACTTGACGACTTTTCCATGGAAAATTCAAGCCGTGTACGCATTTTCACGAATTGGCACCAGATTCGTGACAGCAGCGCGGGTTCGGCTTGCCGTGGCCAGGGCTTTGCGCTACCCAGGCGCGATGCTGCTTCCGGTGGGTTCCCTCGTCAACGTCGCGGCCATCCTGGCCGGGTCCTTCCTGGGCCTGGTGCTGCACGGCCGCATGCCCCTGCGCGTCAAGACCATGGTGTTCCAGGGTCTGGGCCTGTGCGTGCTGGTCATCGGCATGGGCATGGCGCTCAAGATGCAGAACCCCGTGGTGGTGGTCCTGGCCGTGGTGTCGGGCGGAATCGTGGGGGAGCTGCTCAGGCTGGAGCAGGCCTTCGAGCGCCTGGGCGGCTGGCTCAAGGGCGCCATCAGGTCAAAGAACGAGACCTTCATCGACGGGTTCGTCACGGCCACGCTCATCTACTGCATCGGGAGCATGGCCATCCTGGGCGCGCTGGACGAGGGCCTGCGCGGCGACCCCACCATATTGCTCACCAAGGCCGTGCTGGACGGGTTCGCGTCCATCGCCCTGGCCGCCACCTACGGCCTGGGCGTGGCCTTCTCGGTGGTCCCGCTCTTCCTCTACCAGTTCGGCATCACGCTCTCGGCCCAGGCGGTGCAGCCCTTCTTCACCGAACCCCTCATGGCCCAGCTCACCGGCTGCGGCGGGGTCCTCATCCTGGGCATCGGCGTAAACCTCCTGGAACTGAAGCGCATCCCCCTCTCCAACCTGCTCCCGGCCCTGCCCATCGTGGTGGCCATCACCGCCCTGTTCGGATGATAAAAGGCGGGCCCCCTGCGGGACCCGCCTTCTTGCTGCGTCCGGTCTTGAGTTACGCGTTGATGGCGATCTTGCGGGGCTTGGCGTCCTCGGCCTTGAGCACGGTGACCGTGAGCACGCCGTTGTCCAGGGCGGCCTTGGCCTCGCCGGACAGGCGGCCGGGCAGGCGGATGCTGCGGCGGAACTCGCCCCAGGCGCGCTCGTTCAACAGCCAGTCCTCGCCCTCCACCCGCTCTTCGGCCTTCTTGCGCGCGGAGATGGTGAGCACCCCGTCGTCCAGGCCGATCTCGATGCCGTCCTTATCGAAGCCGGGCACCTCGGCCCGCACCAGGTAGGCCTCGCCGTTCTCGCGCAGGTCCAGGGGGAAGGCCCCGAAGCCGTCCGCTACCCGTTCCTCCACACCGCGGCCCAACGCCTCCGCGAACACGCGGTCGAAGATGTCCAGGCCACGGGAAAACCGGTCAATGGGATTGTATAGCGCCAACATGGAAGTGTCCTCCTTGCCGTTCTTTTGTAGCCTAGCAAATAAGTCGGCTATACGGCCTGTCAACACCTCCGGCCTCCAGCCTCCCGCAACCATGGGATTTCTTCCCCCGCCCCAGGCGCTCGGGCATGAAAAAGCCCCCGCAGGCGAACCGGCGGGGGCTTGGTGAGCCAGGGCGCTTCAGCCTAGATGAACAGGAAGGTCACCAGGACGAAGCAGGGAACCAGGATGCCCACGGACCAGGCCATGTAGCCGAAGAAGCTGGGCATCTTCACGCCGCCGGACTCGGCGATGGACCGGACCATGAAGTTCGGCGCGTTGCCGATGTAGGTGTTGGCGCCCATGAACACCGCGCCGGCCGAGATGGCCATGAGGGTGTGCACGTGGTGCATGAGGTACTGGGCGTCGCCGCCCGCGGTGTTGAAGAACACCAGGTAGGTGGGCGCGTTGTCCAGGAAGCTGGACAGGGCGCCGGTGAGCCAGAAGTACATCTCGTTCACCGGCTGGCCGTCCTTGGTCACCAGGGCGATGATGCCGGACAGGGCGCCGTGCTCGCCGGCGCGCAGGATCGCGATGGCCGGGATCATGGACACGAAGATGCCGGCAAAGAGCTTGGCCACCTCGATGATGGGGAACCAGTCGAACTCGTTCTTCTCGCGGGTGGCCTGGCTGGTGGTCTTCATGGAGATGAGGGCCAGGAGCAGCAGGATCAGGTCGCGCATGAGGTTCTGGATATCCACGTGCACGTGGTACACATCGAAGCCCACGCCCGGGTTCCACATGCCGCTCATGAGCACGCCGCCGACCACGCCGCCCAGCAGCACCAGGTTGAACGAACCCTCCAGGCGCAGCTTCTCGGACCCGGCGTTGGGCGGCACGGGCTTGCCTTCCTTGCCGAAGAGCACGGTGTCCAGGATGAAGTACACGCACAGGAGCAGCACCGCCAGGAAGGCCATGGGCACGAAGAGGTGCACGGTGGTCCAGAAGAAGGACACGCCCTTGAGGAAGCCCAGGAACAGCGGCGGATCGCCCAGAGGAGTCAGGGAGCCGCCGATGTTGGCAACCAGGAAGATGAAGAAGACCACGGTGTGGACTTTGTACTTGCGGTGGGCGTTGGCCCGCAGGAGCGGCCGGATGAGGAGCATGGCCGCGCCGGTGGTTCCCATCCAGCTCGCCAGGACCGTGCCGATGGCCAGGATCACCACGTTCACCAAGGGGCGGCCGACCAGGGAGCCGGTCAGGCACACGCCGCCCGCAATGGTGAACAGGGCGAAGAGCAGGATGAGGAAGGGAATGTACTCAAGGAGCGCCGTGTGCACCACCACGTACGCGGCCAGGGCGGCCCCGTGCTGGATGGTGAACGGCACCAGGAAGGCCAGGCCCCAGAAGGCCGCGACCTTGCCGAAGTGGTGGTGCCAGAAGTGCGGAGCGGTCAGGGGCAGGATGGCGATGGACAGGAGCATGCAGGCAAAGGGGACCACCCACAGGCCGCCCAGTACCTTGCCGATCTCGTTGGCCTGATGGTGCAGGCCGCCGCCTTCGCCGTGCCCACCGGCTTCGCCGTGGCCCTCGGCCACGGCCGCGGCCCCACCACCGTGGGCCTCGCCCGACACGGCCTGCCCCCCGGCCTCGCTGGAAGCGTGCGCCGCAGGCGCAAGGCAGGTCGCCATCACCGCGATAACGGCCACCAGGGCCAGGATGCCAAGCAACCGACGTACCATCCTCATCCTCCTCTCTGCACCAAGTGCCGTAAGCTTGCTAACTGCCTCATACAACGCCGCCGCCCAGCCCGGCCGGAGCGGCGGCTTGTTCTCGAAACATCCCCACTCCTACCCCACTACCCCCAGTTGCGAGAGGCGAACTGCGCGCCGGTGGCGCTCACCAACAGGCACTCGCGGCCGGGCAGGGAGTCCACGAAGGACAGGCCGGCGCGGGCGCCCATCACCATGACCGTGGTGGCCAGGGCGTCAGCTTCCATGACCGTGGGGGCCTTGACCGTGGCGCTCACCACCTCGTGGGGCGACACGCCGCTGCCCGGGGCCACCACGTGGTGGTGGTCGCGGCTGCGGTCGAAGAAGATCTCGTAGCTGCCCGAGGTGGCCACCGCCCCATTGGACAGGGTGATGACCGCGGGATAGTTGCCGGCCTTGGCCGGGTCCTCCACGGCCACGGTCCACGCCTTGCCCGGGGCCTTCTGCCCGGCGGCGCGGATGTCGCCGCCCGCATTGACCAGGTGGTCGGCCACGCCCATGGCGGACAGCACGGCCGAGGCGCGGTCCGCGATGAAGCCCTTGGCGATGCCGTCCAGGGTCAGGGACATGCCGCTCTTGTCCAAGGTGATGCGCCGGCCGGACACGTCCACCGCGCCGCAGTCCACCAGGGCCAGCAGTTCGGCCATCTCGGCCTGGGACAGGTCCAGGCTCTTGCCCGCGGCCGCGCGACCGCGCAGCGCGTCCACCAGCGGGGCCACGCTGGGATCGAAGGCCCCGCCGGAAAGCGAGTGCAGGGACAGGGAGCGCTCCACCACCGCAGCCAGTTCCGCCGGAGCGCCGGAGAGCTTGCCGTCCTGGTTGAGCACCGAAACCGCGGTGTCACCGCGGTGCCGGTCGAACACCGCGCACAGGCGCTCCATCTCGGCAAAGGCCCGGCCCACGGCCTCCTCGGCCAGGTCCTGGGAGGGATGCACCGCGGTGAGGGTCACGAAGGTGCCCATGAGGGGAAGGGTGCGGGCCACGGTGTGCGAATCCGCCCGGACCGCGGCCTGGACTGCGGCGGGAACCGCTCCGGCCGCGGCCAGGCCCAGGCCCAGCAGGCCGCAGGAACGCATAAACTCGCGCCGGGTGAAGATGCTCTCGGGGGTCATTGCCTTTTTCATGCGCTTCTCCGATCACCCGGCCCCAGGGGGCGCGGGATGCTGTTCACCATTGGGGCTTACGCCGCCTCTTCCTGCTTTTCCTGGGGCGCGGCCTGGGCCGTGGCCCCCAGCCGGCGCAGGATGCTGCGCGGGCACTTCTCGGCGCACACCTCCTGGCACTCAGGGCCGTAGGCGATGCAGGCCGCGTGGTCGATGCGGATCACCCCGCCCTCGAGCTTGACGCACTTGGCAGGGCATTCCTTGACGCATTTCATGCAGCTGATGCAGCCCGCGTCGCACACGTCGGTGACCGCCTTGCCCTTGTCCTGGGACGAGCACAGGACCATGACCCGGGCGGCCTGGGGCACGATCTCCATGATGCCGTTGGGGCAGGTGCGCACGCAGTTGCCGCAGGCGGTGCACTTGTCGCGGTTCACGTGGACCATGCCGTGGGCCATGTACATGGCGTCAAAGGGGCAGGCCCGCATGCAGTCGCCCAGGCCGATGCAGGAATAGGCACAGGCGTCGGGGCTGCCGAGCTGCTTGGCCGCGGCGCAACTGGGCACGCCCTGGTAGTCGTAGAGCTTCTTGACGTTTCCCTCGGTCTTGGCGCAGCGGCGGAAGGCCACCATGGGCTCGGCCGAGCCCGCGGCCTTGCCGGTGAGGGCCGCGACCTTGGCCGCGGTGTCCGCGCCGCCCGCGCAGCAGCGGTCGGCCGGGACATTGGGGTCGTTCACCGCGGCCGCCGCATAGGACTCGCAGCCCGCGAACCCACAGCCGCCGCAGTTGGCGCCGGGCAGGGCCTCGAGCACCGCCTCGACCCGCGGATCCTCTTCCACGGCCAGGAGCTTGGAGGCCACCGCCAGGACCGCGGAACAGGCCAGGCCCAGCCCCAACATGACGAGAAGCGATTGCAAAATCATGGTATGTTCTCCGTATTGCTCGCCGATCCTTGGTGTCCAGTAGCGGCCCAGCCTACCCGATCATGCCCTTGAAGGCGAAGAACGTCAGGGACATGAGCCCGGCCATGACCAGGCCGATGGAGGTCCCCTGCAGGGACTTGGGCAGCCGGGCAATGATCAGCCGCTCCCGGATGCCCGCCATGAGCATGAGGGCCAGGGTGAAGCCCAGCGAGGCCACGAAGGAGTAGTACAGGGACATGCCCAGTCCGAACTCCTTGCGCTGCACCAGGATGGCGATGCCGAGCACCGCGCAGTTGGTGGTGATGAGCGGCAGGAAGATGCCCAGCGCCTTGTACAGGGGCGGGACCATCTTCTTCAGGAACATCTCCACGAACTGCACCAGGGCCGCGATGACCAGGATGAACACCAGGGTCTGCAGGTAGCCCAGGCCGTACGGCTCCAGGACCCACTTCTGCATGATCCAGGTGAAGGCCGTGGCCATGACCGCCACGAAGATGACCGCCGCGCCCATGCCGAAGGCCACGCCCTTCTCCTTGGAGCAGCCAAGGAAGGGGCAGTTGCCCAGGTACTGGGCCAGAAGGATGTTGTTGACGAATATCGCCGAGATGAGCATCAGGAAGTAGTCCACGACCTAGCCCTCCTGGATGATTTGCTTGGATTCGCCGATGGCGCAGGCCCGGCATCCGCCGCAGGAAACGGCGACGTCAGGCTCGGGCAGGCCGGCGCGCTTGCTCTGCCAGATGGCCAGGTAGTTCATGGCCGCCAGGATGAGCCCCAGGCACACGAAGGCGCCGGGCGCCTCGATCATGAAGGTGAAGGGCTTGAAGGCGGGCCCGAACACCTCGGCGCCGAAGAGCTTGCCGTACCCGAAGATCTCCCGCAGCGCGCCCAGGAACGTGAGCGACAGGGTGAAGCCCAGCCCCATGCCCAGGCCGTCGGCCGCGGACAGAAGGACCGGATTCTTGGCCGCGAAGGCCTCGGCCCGGCCCAGGATGATGCAGTTCACCACGATGAGGGGCACGAAGATGCCCAGGCTCTGGTAGAGCGGGTAGGCGTAGGCCTGCATGAGCAGCTCCACCGAGACCACCAGGGAGGCGGCGATGACGATGAAGCAGGCGATGCGCACCTTCTTGGGGATGATCTTGCGCACCAGGGAGATGATGACGTTGGAGAGCACGAGCACGAAGATGACCGCCGCGCCCATGCCCATGCCGTCCGAGGCGGTCTTGGTGACCGCCAGGGTGGGACACAGGCCAAGCACCAGCCGGAAGGGGGGAATCTCCTTCCACAGGCCCTTGGTGAACTCCTTGACGATGGACATATGGTTCTCCTTGGGCGGACCTAGAAGGCGCCTTCAAGTTTGGGTTTGAGGCTCTTGTAGATCTCGATGGCCTTGTTGGCCGCCACCACCGTCGCGGTGGAGGAGATGGTGGCGCCGGACACCGCGTCCACGGTGCCGCCCTTGCCGGAGAGGCCGACCTTGTCCAGGGCCAGTCCCTTGAACTGCTTCTGGTACTTGGCCTCGGTCACCCGCATCCCCAGGCCCGGAGTCTCCTTGAGGGTGGTGACGCCGATGCCGGCCAGGGTGCCCTTGGCCATGTCGATGCCCACCATGACCCCGATCTGGCCGCCGTACCCGGGGGCGAAGGCCTCCAGGGCCACTGCGGTGAGCTTGCCGCCCTTCTTGGCCGGGAACACGGTGATCTGCCCCTCGGCGGTGTCGAACTTCTTGCGGTCCGCGATGGGGTCGTTCTCCGCATCGGCGAACACCGCCTTGATGGCCGGGCCCTGCACGTTGAGCAGCACCTGCTCCTCGATGGGCTTGGCCGTGACTTCCTTGAGGTAGGCCAGGGACAGGCCGGACGCCCCGCTGATGAGCGAGAGCACCACGATCATGTTGATGAGTTCGCGCATGGCTTACCTCGCGCCGAAGGGTTTGGGCCGGATGAGGTCGAACATGGGCGTGAACAGGTTGGCGAAGAGGATGGCGAAGGGCACGCCGTCGGGGTAGATGCCGTAGACCCGGATGATCACGGTCATGGCCCCGGCGGTGAGGCCGTAGCCGATCATGGCCGCCCGGTTCACCGGAGAGGAGTTGGGGTCGGTGGCCAGGAAGCAGGCCCCCAGCACCACGCTGCCCGTGAGCAGGTGGAACACGGGGCCGGGGTACACCGTCCCGTCAATGAAGGAGTAGACGAGCCCCAGCAGGAACACCCCGGCCAGGAAGGACAGGGGGATGTAGAGCTTGAGCAGGCCGCGGGACACCAGGTAGGCGGCCCCGAGCAGGAGCGCCAGCACCTGGGTGGCGCCCAGGCCGCCCAGCTGCTTGCCGATGAGCATGTCGGCCAGGCTCAGCTTGTTGGCCGCGTCCAGGCCCATGAACTTGAGCTGGGTCAGGGGATCCACCAGGTTGGTGGCCAGGACCATGGCGTCCGGGTCCATCTGGGTATGCCAGGACAGGGACAGGATGGCCCAGCCCACCAGCGGGGCGCAGAGCGGGTTGCCGCCCAGGCCGCCGAAGAGCATCTTGCCCACCACGATGGACACCGCCGCGCCCACCACCACCAGCCACCAGGGGGCCATGGCCGGCAGCAGGAAGGCGAGGAACAGGCCGGTGAGCACCGCGTGGAAGTCGTCCACGCTGGAGGGCCGGTCCATGGCCTTGCAGCACAGGGCCTCCACGGCCACTGCGGTGGCGCAGGACAGGGCCATGACCCGCAGGGCCGGGAATCCGTAATAGACCACGGCCATGACTGCCGCGGGCAGCAGGGCCAGGATGTACTGTTGCATCACGCCGGTGACGGTGCGGCCGCAATGCCAGTGCGGCGGCGCTGCCACGGTGTACAGGGTGGGTGCGGTTGCCTCGTTAGCCATGGGAGCGTCCTCTCTTTAGCTTCACTCGCCCTGCAGGCGGCAGGAGGTGAGGGCCGAGGCCTGGAGGTCCAGGTTCTTCTTGCCCAGCCGGATGAACTGCAGCAGGGGCCGGCGGGCGGTGCACACGTAGCCGCACAGGCCGCATTCCATGCAGGACTCCAGGTGGAACTCCTTGGCCTTGTCGTACAACTTGAACTCGACGTAGCGGGTCACGAACCCGGGCATGATCCGCGAGGGACACACCAGGACGCACTCCCCGCAGTTGATGCAGGGCAGGTCGGTGACCGGCGGGAAGGCGGCGTCGGGCACCACCGTGAGCGCGTAGTCGTCCTTGCTGACGCCCTGGTCCGTGGAGGCCACGGCGCGGCCGCGCATGGGGCCGCCCACCACCACCCGGTCGCACGGGGCGGCGGTGATGCCGGCCTGGGCCAGGACCGCGCCGATGGGAGTCCCCACCTTCACCCGGTAGGCGGTGCTGCCCACGGTGAGCACGGTCTCGGTCAGGGGCAGCCCGGTCTCGGCCACCCGGCCCAGGGCGTAGAGCTCCATGACGCTGACCATAGCCACGCCGTCCGCGGACTCCTTGCCGGTGAGGGCCTTGGTGACCAGAGGATTGAGGCTGTTGGGGTAGACCGCCGGGACCTGTTTCACGGTGCAGCCGTACAGGGTGGCGGAGCTGCCCTCGGGCACGGCCAGGAGCACCGTGGGGGGCTCCACCAGCTTCTGCACCAGGTCCAGGCCCTTTTCCACGGTGGCCTGGTGGTCCTTCAGCAGGATCTCGGCGATGCCGGTACCGGGTTCGGGATTGAGGCCGTTGACGATGAGCACCGCGGCCTTGGCGAACGGCTGGGAGGAGACGCCCAGGGCCTTGAGGGCCTTCTTGAGCTCGTCCCCGGCCAGGGAGGCCACGTCGATCGGGGCCACCGGGTCGGCCGTGGGGGCGGGCTCGCCCTCCTTGGCCGGCTTGGCCTCGCCCGCGGTGATGACCACCGCGGTGTCGGTGACGTCGGCCACCACGCCCAGGATGGGCGAGTGGGCGTCTCCCACGCCCGGTTCCGGATGCTCGGCCACCAGGGTGCCCGGGCCCACCGGGGCCTTCTTCTTGATGGTTTTGGTCGAGTGGCCGCGCAGAGGGACCCGGACCACTTCGGGTTCGGGACCGTCCTGCACCGGGCCGCCGATGCCGGTCAGTAAGGTGAAACTGGGCTTGGTCATGGCGCTCACCGGAAATGGCACTTGTTGCAGTCTTTCGGGGTGTAGGGCCCGGCGCCCTTGGCCTTGTGACACGACATGCAGCCCGCGTGGTAGGCTTCCATCTTGGCCGGGATGGGCAGCTTCTTGGAGTCGAAATGGCAGGTGCCGCAGGCCGGGTACTTGGTCCCGCCCTTGGCCATCCCGTGGCAGTTGGCGCACCCCTTGAGCTTCTGGGCGAACATGTCCTCGTGGCAGGTGCCGCAACGCTTGTGAACCGCGTCGCTCATGGAGGGCATGGTCTCGTCGCCCTGTGCCGAGTGGCAATCCTTGCAATTGGCCGGCTCGGGCTCGATGGTGGTGTCGTGGTGGCAGTCCGTGCAATCCGAGGCCAGATCCTTGTGGGCCTCGTGGTCGTACTTCAGTTCACCCATCTCCGCGTGGTGGCAGCGGTTGCAGTATTCCTTGCCGATGGTCTTCTGGTGTTCGGCCACGAAACCCTCTTCATAGGAAGCAGGGTGGCAGGTGGCGCAGGGTACGGGATTCTTGGAAACCTGCTCGCTCTCGTGGTGACACTGCTGGCAAGGCACCTTGTAGGCTTCGGCATGGGTCTTGTGCGTGAAGATGACCTTGCCGCCCGCATTCTCGAGGAGGAGGCGAGTGGGCACTTCCTCAGGAGATGCGGGACTCAGGTACCCCACCACCCCCAGTACTCCCAAGAGGACTGCGACGATGGTGATCGGCTTGTAGCGCGTTTGCACGGGACACTTCCTCTCTACGGTTAGTTGGGCCACACACCGTTGGTGTAGTGAGACAAAACCCCTATTCTGTCAAACCAGGAAGGAAAAACCCTTCGTCGTCACCTGCCAAGAGTTACTAACATTCAAAAATCAATGGGATTTTTTCACTTTTTTCCGGTTGGAAACGCCCGCCACGGCCCGCGTCCGCAATGCCGCCCGCCCTCCTGGGCGGTCACGGCTCCCGCTCCCAGCCCGCGGGGCAGGGCCCGAGGCTCACGTCGCCGCCCTCCCGCACCATGCGCACCAGGTCGGCCAGGGAAATGGCGTCGAGCTTGTCGAACATGGCCTGGCTGGCCTCGGTCCACACCCTCCGCGTGAGGCAGGTATTGGCGTTGCGGCAGGCGCGACGGCCGGTGGCCGCGCACTTGGTCAGGGCGGTTTCGCCCTCCAGCACCCGCACCACCTCGCCCACGGAGATATCCTCCAGGGGACGGGCAAGGGTATGGCCGCCTCCCGGGCCGCGCCGGCTCTCGATGAACTGGGCGCGCTTCAGGGGCTGGACCAATTTTTCCAGATATTTCGCGGAGATTCCCTGGCGTTTGGCGACGTCGGCAATGCGGACCGCACCGCCCGCGTTGTGCAGGGCGATGTCCACCATGAGCCGCGTTCCGTACCTGCTCCGCGTGGACAGCCGCATTGCGTCCCCCTCTTTGTGCCCCGCCGCTGGCGCGGCAAGGACAAATGACCCATGCGTGCTTGACGAATGGCCTCCCGCGGCCAGACCGCGGACGACTCGATGTACAACCGATTGCGTGCGAAGGCTGGCTCCGATTCACCCCCGGGAACCAGCCTGACCCCCCTTACCCCAACTCGCCAGGCCGGTCAATGTCCCGTTTTTATTATCCCAAAACGAACTTGCCTTGGCCCGGCTCACGGGCTATCTAGTGTGTTCACTGCGCACCAGGCCCCACCACCCATGCCCAAAGCCCTCATCCTCGCGGCCCTCCTGGCGCTCTTGGCCCCGGCCTGTCCGGCCCTGTCGGGCAGCGGCCTTCCCTACTGCCCGGGCGAAACGCTGTCCTATTCCCTGGCCTGGGGAGTCATCCCGGCCGGCTCGGCGACCCTGGAAGTCCTGCCTCCGGACCGGCCTCCCGGGGCGGAACCGGATTCCGACCCCCTGCTCCACCTGCGCATGCGCGCCCGGACCAACGCCTTTGCCGACGTGTTCTACAAGGTCCGCGACCAGGTGGACTCCTGGACCCGGCAGGACATGTCCCGCACCGAGCACTACGTGAAGTCCCAGCATGAGGGCTCCTACCACCGGGAGATCACCGTGCGGTTCTTCTGGAACAATTCCACGGTGCGCTATGAAAACGACGTGAACGGCCCCAAGGAGCCCCTGCTCCTGCTGCCAGGGACCTTCGACCCCCTGTCCGTGTTCTACGCCTTCCGCCGCGACCCCATCGGGCCGGACAGCCGGGTGTTCCTGCCGGTCACCGACGGCGCCAAGACGGTGATGGGCGAGGCCCGCGTGGTGGGCCGGGAGCGGATCACGACGCCGGCCGGCGAGTTCGACGCCTGGGTGGTGGTCCCCGACATCCGCGACCTGGGCGGGGTGTTCCGCAAGAGCCCGGGAGCCCGGCTCACGGTGTGGGTCAGCGCCGACGCGCGCCAGATTCCGGTGCGCATCGAGAGCAAGGTGATGGTGGGCTCGTTCCGGGCCGAACTGGACCGCCTGGACTGGCCCGCGGGCTGTCCAGGCGCGCCGGACTGAGCGGCCTGGGGCCGGAAAAGAACGGCGGCCCCGGGGTAGCCCCCGGAGCCGCCGCTTGCGGGCGCCGTCTCCAGCGATCTCAGACCATCGTGTCCACCATGGTCCCCTTGCCGGCATAGGCCGCGCCGAGGACCGAGGTCTGGAAGTCGTAGTCCGCGTTGCTGCCGCCGGACATGTTCTGGTTCTGGTTCATGTAGTCCAGGGTCTTGCTGACCACCTGGGCTCCGAAGACCTGCCGGTTGGAAGCCATGGCCAGCGAGGCCACGCTCCCGGTCGCATCATCCATTGGCGTTCCCTCCCTCGAGAGTGGAAACGGGCCCTTCGGCAGTCGTATCGGCGGCCCGGGGAATTTCTTTAGGCCCGCAGGCCGCCAAAATCCGAACCAGGGCTATCCCGCCGCGAAAACGCAAGGCCCCCGACGCCGCGCGGCGTCAGGGGCCTTCATGCAATGCACGGTGCAGCAGCAGGGATCAGCAGTTGGCCTGGCGCAAGTCCTCAAGGCTGATGCCGTCCAGGATCTTGTTCATGGCCTGGGTGGCCTTGGCCCATACCCGGCGGGTGCGGCAGACCTCGGCCCTTTCGCAGGTCTTGGGCTCGGCCACGCACTCGGTGAGGTTCACCCCCCCCTCCAGAAGCCGGACGATCTCGCCCACCGAGATCTCGGCCGGCTGCTTGGTCAGCAGATGGCCGCCCTTGGGGCCGCGCACGCTTTTCAGGTACTTGGCCTTGTTCAGGGGGCGGATGAGCTGCTCCAAGTATTTGACCGAGACGCCCATGCGCCTGGAGATCTCGCTCACCGGCACCGGCTTGCCGTTGCCGTGCTCGGCGATGTCCAGAAGCATCCTGGTCCCGTATCTGCTGCGCGTCGATAGCTTCATACATATCCTCCAAGAGGGTGCCAACCCTAGGGAATCATACCAAGCTGATTTGAATGTACCCATCATACTGGATTCCGGCCTTCTTTCCAAGCGGCAATTGCGCGAGGGGGGCGTCGGCCTCCTGGTTGCCCGCGCGCCCGGCCTGGATTACCCTGGGGACGGAGGCCTCCATGATTCCCGCCACCCTGCCCCGTCCCCTGCTCCTGTCGGCACTGGCCCTGCTCCGCCGCATCTTCCTGGGGCTGCCCGATGATTGCCCGGACCTGCTGGCCCGCGACCTGCCGGAGCTGGCCCGCGCCGCCAAAGGCACGGCCCTGGAGGGTCCCCTTGCCGGCCTAGCCGCCCGGAGCGCCCCGGAAACGGATCCGGGGCAAGCCTGCGCCGGCCTGGCCTCGGCCCACGTAGCCCTGTTCGTGGCCGGCCGGGAAGGCGTGCCCGCCCCCCCGTACCAATCCTGTTACGAGGGGGACGGGCTCATGCTGGGGCCGGCGGCCGGGGCCATGCAACGCCGCCTGGAGGCCGAAGGGCTGGCCCTGGCCGGGCCGGGCCGCGAACCCGCCGACCATCTGCCGGTGCAGATCGAGTTCCTGTATTATCTGATGAGCGCCGAGCGGGACGCCGCAGCCGCGGCCTTCGCCCGGGAGGTGCCTGGGGCCTGGGCCGGGGCCTTCCGCGCGGCCGTGGCCCGGGCCGCCGCCGGGGACAGGGACAGGGAATTCTACGTGGCCGCCGCGGACCTGCTGCTGGCGGCCCTGGACCAAGCCGCCCGGCTGGGCGGGGACGCGCCCTGACGCGCCGGCCTCAGGGACCGGCCGGAGCGAGCAGGCGCCGGGCCTCGGCCAGCACCACAGCGGCGTCCAGGCGCCCCTGGCCTGTCCAGGCCACCACCCACGCCTGTTCCGGTCCGCGGCGCAGGAGATAGAAAACCGGCAGGGCCTCCTGAGCCAACTCCCGCATGAGCCCGCCCGGCTCGTCCACGGCCAGGGCGAACTCCAGGCCCAGTTCCCGGCGGAACCGCTCCAGGGACCGGCGCGAGCACTGGGACCCAACTCCCACCAGGGCCATCCGGCACACCAGGCCGGGGTCGAGCTCCACCTCAGCGCGCACGGCCTCCATGACCTTCGCCTCCCGCCGGCACTCGCCGCATAGGGGATTGAACAGGGCCAGGAGCATCAACTCAGCAGGGAGTTCGGCCAGGTTCGGCGCGTCGTGCCCAGGGACCAGGCCCAGGGCCTCGCGGTCGCGGTTCCCGCCGGCCAGGGCCAGGGGCCAGTCCGGAAAGGCCTCGCCCCGCACCGGGCCGTGCTCGGCGCGGTAGCCGGGCGGGGCCAGTTCGGGCCGGACTGCCAACCGGCCCAGGTAGCCGGCGGGGTAGCGGAACACGTTGGTGAGGCCCAGGCGCACGGCCCAGCGCGCGGCGATGCCGCTGCGCAGTCAACGGAAACTTCGGCAGTAGACGACCACCGGCCGGGCCGGGTCCGGCCCCGCCAGGGCCAGCAGGGCAGCTCGCTTGTCCGCGGGCGGGCCGGCCTGGTCGGCCAGGTCGAACTCCAGGTTGGCGGCCCCGGGCAGGTGGCCGGCGGCGAACTCGTAGCCCGGCCGCGCATCCAGGAGCAGGGCCCGGCCCGAGGCCAGGATGCGGTCCAGGCCCGCGTCGTCCAGCAGGGTGTAGCCGTCGCGCGCGGCCTGGGCCGCGGCGTCGCGCCACCATGCCGGAGGCTGGGCCGGGGACTGGGCCGAGGCCGGCGCGCCCAGGGCCAGGGAGCACAAGAGCAGGAGCAGGGTCGAACCGAGCCGGATTGGTGAGAGGCAGGCGGGTCGGCTGGTCATGGCCCTGCTCCTGGGTTGGGGTGGAGGGTCGGGGCCGGGAAGGGCCGGCCCCGACCAGGACGGCTAATGGGTCTTGATGGTGCAGTCGGCCACCTGGCAGGCCACGTCGGCCTCCAGGTAGTAGACGTCCTTGATGTCGGGCCGCAGGTCCTTGACCATGTAGAGGGCCTCGCCGCTGCGCGCGCCAGTGGCGCAGGTGAACACGATGGGCTTGTCCGCGGGAAGGGTCTTGATGGTCTTCTGCAGCTCGCCGACGGGCTTGTTCACCGCGCTGGCGAAGTGGCCGCGGGCGAACTCGTCGGCGTCGCGCACGTCGATGAGCAGGATGCTGTCCGGACGCTCGGCCAGTATCTTCTTGAACTGCTCGACGTCCATGGTGCCCTCGCCCTTGCCGGACTTGATGGCCAGGGCCGCGGTCCCGGCCCCGAAGGCCTTCACCCAGCCCGGGTATCCGGCCTCGAAGGTCACGACCTTGGTGTAGCCCAGGGCCTTGGCCTTGAGCGCGGACTTGTGGCTCAGGGGGCACTTGAGCCCGCCGCAGAAGAACACCAGGGTGGTTTCCTTGTCCGCGGGCAGCATGCCCTGGTACTTCTCGAAGAAGGTGTCCGGGATGCTCACCGCGCCGGGCACGCTGCCCTGGCGGTACTTGTCCGCGGGCCGGGAGTCCACCACCAGCATGGGCTGGCCGGAGCCCATCATGGCGGCCAGCTCCTGCGCCTCCACCACCGGGTAATGGCCGGTGGCCACCCAGTCGGGGAATCCGCCGGCGTAGACCACCACGTTGGTGTAGCCCAACTTCTCGGCCCTGGCCGCGGACTTGTGCGACAGCTTGCACGCGGGGCCTTCGCAATAGAAGATGAGCAGGGTGTTCTTGTCCTTGGGCAGGAGCGCGCCGGCCTTCTCCTCGAACTTGGAGTCGGGCAGGCTCACCGCGGTGGGCAGGTGGCCCTTCACGTACTTGGTCTCGTAGGGCCGCGCGTCGATGATCATGGCCTTGTCCCCGGCCGGGACCACCAGGTGGTCGGCCACGAACTTGGCGTCCACGATGTTCTTGTAGAAATAGTCGGGGGTGGGCTGGGCCTGCTGCTTGGCCGCACACCCTGCGGCCAGGCCCGCCAGCAGCAGGACCGCCAGGGCCAGGCGCATGCTGGTGACGATGGATCTCATGGTTGCTTCTCCTTGGGGTTTCGGATGCCTCGCGTCCGAAGGGACGCCCTCATGCCTCAGTTCCTGCGGGCCTCGCCGCCCGCGACCTCCTCGAACCAGAGCCGGTGGTGGTGCCGGGCGTAGTCCTCGGGCACCGTGCCGGTGAACATGGAGAACAGGCCGGGCCGCTCCTCGCGGGCCACCGCGGCCATGTACACGTGGACCAGGAGCCCGGCGAAGACCAGGGCGGCGCACAGGTAGTGGGCCAGGATGGCCCAGCTCACCAGGGCATGGGCGCCCGGCCCGGGGACCAGGTGCGAGGCCATCATGGCCGCGCCGGACAGGGCCAGGCCCACGCCCCCGGCCACCGCGGCCTGGGCGAAGGCCTTCTGGCCCATGTTGTAGAACCCCTGGGGCGGCAGGATCGGGTCCAGGCCCAGGCGGCGCAGCCCGGCCTCGCCCAGGGTCATCTGCACCGGCTTCTTCAGGAGCCAGGGGATGTCCCGGGACGGGGAGACCTGGAACACCTCGCGCAGGAAGAAGCCCGCGCCGCGGCGGTTGGCGGCCAGGTAGAGGGCGAAACCCAGGACCCAGGCCACGCCGGCGGCCTCGTGGGCCACCAGCAGGTTGCCCCCGCCCCCGAAGATTCCCCGCCACAGGCCGGGCCACCACTGCCCCAGGGGATTGACCTCCGGGTTGTCGATCAGGGCCAGGCCGGTGGCTGTGAGAAAGAGCCAGAGCACGGCGTTGAACCAGTGGATGAAGATGTCCCAGCGGTTGTGCCGGGTGAGGGTCCTAGTCGACATGGGCGTCCTCCTTGCGCTCCTCCGCGTCGGGCGTGGAGCCCGAAGCGAGCTGCCGGCCGAGCATGGCCAGCACGCCCAGGCCGGTGAGCCCCACCAGCCCGCGCAGCAGCGGCGTGGCCCCGGCCATGAGGCCCATGGCCGAGGGCATCCGGGCCTCCACGGGCCAGTCCAGGGGGGCGGTGGCGGCCAGGTAGAACATGTTGGGCTTGGTGTCGGTCCGGGCGTTGGCCACCCGCACCAGGCGGCCCTGGTTCTCGCGGTACAGCCGGCCGGCCTCGCTCCCGGGGTCGGCGATGTCGCCGAAGACCCGGGCCTTGGTGGGGCAGGTGTCCACGCAGGCCGGCTGCAGGCCCTGGGCCCGGCGGCCGGCGCAGAAGTCGCACTTGTCCGCCACCTTGAGTTCGGGATGGCGGTAGCGCGCGCCGTAGGGGCAGGCCGGGATGCAGTTGCCGCAGCCGATGCACAGGGAGCGGTCGATCTTCACCGTGCCGTCGGCCGGGTCCTTGTAGGTCGCGCCGGTGGGGCAGGCCTGCACGCAGGTGGGGTTCTCGCAGTGCATGCAGCCCCCGGGCTGGAAGTGCAGGCGGCCCTGGACCGAACCGGGCTTGATCCAGTTGCGCCAAGCCCCCTCGGGAACGGCGTTGGCCACCTTGCAGGACAGCATGCAGGCCTTGCAGTCGATGCACTTGGCGGAATCCACCAGCATGGCGAGTTGGGTCTTCATGACCTGGCCTCCTTGCCGGCCCCGGCGCGCTTCACGGTGACGAAGGTCTCGTGCATGGCCGCGTTGCCGGTCAGGGCGTCGGCGCGGCTCTCCAGGAGCTCGGCCAGGCAGGCGCCCCGGCCCTTGACCAGGGACAGGCCGCCGGACAGGGCGCCGAACCCGGTGAGCATGTAGACCGTGTCCTCGCGGATGTCCGGGGTGAGTTGCGCGGCCAGTTCGCCCCGGCCCACGGGGCTTGCCACCTCCACCCGGTCGCCCGGGCGGATGTCCAGCCGGGCCGCGGCGATGGGGTGGATCCACAGGGTGTTCTCGGGAACCAGCTCGTGCAGCAGGGCGTTGTTCTGGGTGCTGGAATGGGTCACCAGGGCGTTGCGGCCCACCACCATGCGCAGGGCCCGCTCCGGGGCCGTGGCCGGCGGCGCGTACACGGGCAGCGGGTCCAGGCCCAGTTCGGCGTAGCGCTGGTTGTATATCTCGATCTTCTGGCTCTTGGTCTTGTGCGCCCGGCCCTCGTAGATGCCGTAGACCTTGCTGGGGTTGTAGTAGACCCCGTCCGAGGCCAGGGCGCGGGCAGCGTCCTGCAGACCCTTGAGCTGCTCGGCCCGGTACTGGTCCACGGTGAAGTCGAAGAACTCGCCCAGTTCCAGGCGCTGGGCCAGGCCCTTGACGATGTCGAACACCGGCCGGGACTCGTACAGGGCCGGGACCACGGGATCGCGCTGCACCACGCAGGCGCAGGCCGACGAGCCCTGCAGGCCGCTGGCCGGGTCCATCCGCTCCAGATAGCTGGGCGCGGGCAGCACCAGGTCGGCCATCCAGGCGGTGTCGCTCATGGCGATGTCCACGCAGACCACGAAGTCCATGGCCTGCATCATGCGCACGGTCCGCTGCCGGTCCGGCGCGGTCTGCATGGGGTTGGTCTTGTAGATGAACCAGCCCTTGACCGGGTAGGGCTCGCCCGAGAGCACGGCCTCGCGCATGTGCACGAAGGAGCCCTCCTCCTCGAACATGATGGGCGCGCGCCCGGCGTCCGCCCGCTCGAACGGGTTGTCGTCGTACCAGGGCGCGGTGTAGGGGAAGGCCCCCTTGAGCCCCACCTGGCGCGCGGCCAGGAGTCCGCCGGGCCGGTCCCAGTTGCCGAGCAGCGCGTTGACGATGGCGAAGCTGCGCCGGATCTGGGTGGAGTTCTCGTAGTCCGAACTGCGCCGGCCGGGGTAGACCATGGCCTGCGGCGCGGCCGCGGCCAGCTCCCGGGCGATGCGCACGATGTCCGCGGCCGGGATGCCGCACTCGGCCTCGGCCCACTGCGGGGTCTTGTCCGCCACATGGGCGGCCAGCTGCTCCAGGCCGTAGGCCTTCTCCGCCATCCAGACGGCGTCGTAGAGCTTTTCGTTCACGATGACGTGGGCCAGGGCCAGCATGAAGGCCATGTCCGTACCCGGCCGGATGGGATGCCACTCGTGGGCCAGGCCCGCGGTCTTGGTGCGGCGCGGGTCCAGCACCACCAGCTTGAGCCCGCCCTGCATGGCGGCCATGAGGTCCATGCTGTCCGGGGTCACCAGCGCCTCGAAGCGGTTGGCTCCGGCCATGACCACGTACTTGGAGTGGAGCACGTCCGGGAACGGCACCTCGCCGAAGGTGTCCAGGAACCCTCGGTTGTTGGACACCAGGCAGAGGGACTCGTGGGAGGTGACGTTGAAGGACCCGTACACCTCGGCCAGCCGGTGCACGAATCCGGACTGCATGTCCGAGCCGGCGGTGAAGAGCATGCCGCACCGGGTGTGCTTCTCGCCGATCTCCTTCATCCGGGCCGCGGCCAGGTCCAGGGCCTCGTCCCAGGAGATGCGCTTCCACTTGCCCTCGCCCCGCTCCCCCTGGCGCAGCAGGGGATAGCGCAGGCGGTCCGGGTCGTAGAGCTGGCGCAGGCCCGCGTTTCCGCGGCCGCAGAGCATGCCCCGGGACTTGAGGAACTTGGGGTTGGGGTCGAGCTTGACCACCTTGTCCCCGCGCACCCGGGCGATGAGGCCGCACTTGTTGAAGCACATGTCGCAGACCGAATAGGCCGAACGGTCGTAGGGCGCATCGGCCGCCGCGGGGCGGGCGGCGGCCGGGGCCGCCGGGGCCAGGGAGCCCAGGAGGGCTCCGGTCCCGGCGACCGCGGCGGCCTTGAGGAAGCCCCGGCGGGTCAGGCGCAGGTCAGGCGTGGTGGCCATGGGGTACTCCAAGCTGTGGGTTCCTAGCTGCACTTTGCCGGGGTGGGGGAATCCTTGGCGTAGTCGTGCATGTAGGAGAAGATGTCGGTGCGGTCCTGGTCCGAGAGGCCGCCCCACTCGCCATGGCAGGGCACGGACTTCCAGTTGCCGAAGGCCTTGGTCCACTGGGCCTGGGTCATGGAGTTGGGGGACAGGTCGCTCTTGCCGCCCTCGGGGCTATGGCAGGAGCGGCAGTTCTTGCGGAACAGGTACTTGCCCTTGCGGGCGTTGCCCTTTTCCTCGGCCAGGGCGGTGCCCAGGATGGCGGCGGACAGGAAGACGGCGGCCAGAACGGCCAGAACGGTGCGCTGCATGGCGAGACTCCTTGCGGTATGTTTGGTCGGGAATGGACGCCCGGCCCTCCCTTCAGGACCCGGCGTCAGCCTCTCGCCCAGCCATGAGCAGAATGCGTGCCGCACACGACATTTTTGACAACATGTTATATTCATTATCTTTATTTTTCATCATCACCCGCTTGCAGAAATCCGTGCCAGTGCGTAATTTCAGCACATGATTAACCAGTTGTTCAGCAGGTGATGAAATGCATAAGGACATGATCCCCCAGTATCTCGAGGAAATCGTCCACACCATGAGCGACGGCCTGCTGGTGGTGGGGCCCGACGGCCGCATCACCATGGTCAACGACGCCCTGCTCAAGCTTACCGGCTTCAACCGGGAGGAGCTGCTGGACAAGCCGTGCACGGTGCTCAACTGCGACGTGTGCAAGATTTCCCGCAAGGAGGGGAAGAAGCACTGGTGCCGCCTGTTCGACACCAAGGCGGAGAACCGCAAGCGATGCGCCATCCAGCGCAAGGACGGGACCCTGGTGCCGGTGCTCAAGAACGCCTCCCTGCTCACCGAGGGCGACCGGGTCCTGGCCGGGGTGGAGACCCTCACCGACATCACCGAACTGGACGAACGGGAGCGCCGCATCGAGGATCTCTCGCGGCTCCTGGAGGACGGATTCCACGGCCTGGTGGGCCGGTCCTCGGCCATGGAGCGGCTCTACGGCATCCTGGAGAAGGCCGCGGCCAGCGACGCCCCGGTCATCATCTACGGCGAGTCGGGCACGGGAAAGGAACTGGCGGCCAACGCCATCCACGAGCTGGGGCCCCGGCGGGAGAAGCCCTTCATCCAGTTCAATTGCGCGGCGCTCAACGAATCGCTCCTGGAGAGCGAACTCTTCGGGCACGTGAAGGGCGCCTTCACCGGAGCCATCTCCCACCGCCAGGGCCGCTTCGAGGCCACGCACGGCGGGGACATCTTCCTGGACGAGATCGGCGACGTGCCCCCGGCCACCCAGGTCAAGCTCCTGCGGGTGCTGGAGACCGGACTGGTGGAGCGGGTGGGCGAGAACCGCTCCATCGAGGTCAACGTGCGGGTCATCACCGCCACCAACCGCAACCTGGAAACCATGGTGGCCCAGGGCACCTTCCGCTCGGACCTCTTCTTCCGCATCAACGTCATCCCCATCCACCTCCCGCCCCTGCGGGAACGGCGGGAGGACATCCCGCTCCTGGTCGAGACCTTCCTCTCCCGCATCCACGAGAAGACCGGCAAGCCCATCTCTGGCCTGTCCGCCGAGGCCATGCGGCGCTTCATGGCGCACCCCTGGCCGGGCAACGTGCGGGAACTCAAGAGCGCCCTGGAGTATGCCTGCGTCATCGCCGACCATGGGCACATCGAACCCGAGCACCTGCCCCTGCAGTTCGCCGGGAAAACCGCGGCCTGCCCGCCCGGAGCCTGGGCGCAGGCCACCGCAACCCCTCCTGCCGCCCCCGCCCCGCCCGTCCGCGGCCCTCGCGAGGAGCTTCTGGAGGCCCTGCGCCAGGCCGGCGGCAACAAGTCCGAGGCAGCCCGGCTGCTCGGGGTCAACCGAGGCACCATCCTGAACCGCATGCGCAAGTTCGGGGTGGACGTGAAGACGGTCATCGGCGGCTGAACCGCCCGTCGCCGCTCACTCCTCGACGCGATACTCCAGGATGTCCCCGGGCTGGCAGTCCAGGTGCCGGCACAAGGCATCCAGGGTGGAGAAGCGGACGGCCCGGGCCTTGCCGGTCTTGAGGATGGAGAGGTTCTGCGCGCTGATGCCCACCAGCTCGGCGAGTTCGTTGGATTTCATCTTGCGCCGGGCCAGCATGACGTCCAGGTTGACGATGATGGCCATGGCTATACCGTGAGTTCCTGGTCTTCCTGCATGGCGCGCCCCAGGTCCATGACCCAGGCCAGGACCGAAAGGATGCCTCCGGTCACCAGCGCGGTCAGGTCCAGCCCGCTGAAGCCCAGAGTGATGGTATGCTGCCCCGGCGGGTTCATGGCGGTGACGACCAGGCTCATGAGCGGCTCGTAGACCAGCCCGGCCCCGACCCACCAAAACAGCAGGACCGCCAGCCTGCGGAAGCAGGCCACGTTCTCCCGGCCAAAGACCTGCCCCTGTTCGTAGAGCCCGAACAGCCGGGCCAGGTTGCGGGCCGCGGCCATGAGCACCGCCGCCGGAATCATGCTCACCAGAAAAGCGCCCAGCCTGACCAGCGGCGTGAGTTCCCCTCGCACGTCCACCAGCGGCAGCATGCGCTCCGCCATGGAGACCGGCAGGTCGTTGATGAAGGTCCATTGCACAGCCGCCGCCAACGGCACCAGATACACCGCCGCCAGGAACAGCCGCCGGAAACGGCGGCTCGCCTTCTGGATCTTGCCCATGTTGTCCATATCCGACTCCTTGGCCTGAGCTGTTTTCAATTTTTCTCCTTTCTCACCTAATAATTATTGTTTGTCAATAATTTTTTAATAAAATACATGAGAATCATCGTATCCATTCCGGTCTGGCCGGAGTGTTCACAAAACCGCCGAGCTCGACTATTGGGCCGCCATGGCCGACAACGTCACTCTCCTCTCCCTGTCCGACTGCGACGTGCGCCTGGGAAAGGCCACGGTGCTGTCCGGCATCGACCTGGAACTGCGCGCGGGCCGGCACCTGGCGGTGCTGGGCCGCAACGGCGCGGGCAAGAGCACCCTGCTGCGCCTGATCCTGGGCGAGGTCCATCCCGCCCAGTCCCTGGACCCCGTTTCCGGGCGGGTGCGGGCCGGCCGCCGCATGGCGCGGCCCGCGGCCCGGCCCCTGCTCCTGGTGTCCGCGGAGCAGCAGGACGCCTATTTCCGGCGCGGGGTGGACCTCACCGGCCTGGAGGTGGCCTGCACCGGCCCCCTGGGCGTGTTCCTCCCCTACCGCGAGTTCACCGAGCCCGAACTGGCCGCGGGCCGGGAGGCCCTGGAGACCGCCTCGGCCGGCCACCTGGCCGGCCGTTCCGTGGCCGGCCTGTCCCGGGGCGAGCTGCGCCGGGTGCTGGTGGCGCGGGCCCTGGCCGCCCGGCCCGGGGTCCTGCTCCTGGACGAGGCCCTGGACGGCCTGGACCGGGCCTCCCGACCCGGGGTGCTGGCCGCCCTGGAGGCTGCGGCCCGGGCCGGAGCCACCCTGGTGGTTGCCGCCCACCGCGACGAGGACCTGCCGGACTGCGTGGCCCAGGGGATATTCCTGGAAAATGGCCGCATCACGGCCCAAGGCGAGCCCCACGGCCTATTGCCCCAGGCCCCGGTCCCGGCCCCGGACGCCGCGGCCCCGCTCCGGCCCGTCGGTCCGGCCCCGGCCTTCCTGGCCCGGGTGGAGCAAGCCAGCGTGGTGCGCGGCAACCGCGCCGTGCTGCACGGCCTGGACTGGACCATCGCACCGGGCCAGGCCTGGGCCATGCTTGGCGACAACGGCGCGGGCAAGAGCACCCTGCTCTCCCTGCTCACTGCCGAACTCTGGCCCCAACCCGGAGGCCGGGTCTCCTGGTTCGGCCGCACCGGCCCGCGGGACGTGTGGGAGGTGCGCCGCGGCCTGGGCCTGGTCTCGCCCGAGCTGCAGGCCGGCTACGCCTATGACGTGCCCGCCCTGGACCTGGTGCTCTCGGGCTTCTCCTGGAGCATGGGCCTGTATGCGGAACCCAGCCCGGAACAGGTGGCGGCAGCGCGCCGGGCCATGGCCCGCATCGGCATGGACGGGCTGGAGGAGCGCCCGATCCGCTCCCTGTCCTACGGCCAGTTGCGCCGCCTGCTGGTGGCGCGGTCCCTGGCGCCCGAACCCCGGCTCCTGCTCCTGGACGAGGCTGCCGCGGGCCTGGACGCCCCGGCCCGGGAGGAGTTCCTGCGCACCCTGGACCGGCTCTTCGCCGCAGGCGTGGGCCTGGTCTGCGTGGCCCACCGGCCCGGCGACCTGCCCGGCTGCCTGACCCACGCCCTGGCGCTGGAGTCCGGCCACGCCGCCTACTGCGGCCCCCTGGAGGGACTGCCCGCCCGGTGGCGTTGAGCCGGAGGGTCTGCTAGACAGGGGCGAACACCCATGCGCAACGCATTGCTCCTCTGCACCCTCTGCTGCCTGTGCCTGCTCCCGTCCTGCGGGGAACGGCAGGACCCGGCCCACACCTGGCGCGACGACCCGCGGCCCGTGGAACACTCCGGCTCGCCCCTGCACCTGGAGCGGCTGACCGCGAAATACTATGCGGACGGCCAGTACGAGGCCGCGGCCCGGCGCTGTGAATCCCTGCTCGAACTGCGGCCCGGCCACGCCCGGGCCGGGCTCATCCTGGGCCTGTCCCGCTGGATGTCCGGCCGGCCCGACCTGGCCGCCGCGTTCTGGGAGGGATTCTCTCCGGCCCTGGAGGAGCTGCGCCCCACCTTCCGTTGCCTGGCCGCCGGCCTGGTCCTGCTGGAATACCGGCTCCAGGCCATGCGCCCGGCCCAGGGCGGGCAGCCCGGGATGCGCCTGGGCCGGGTGGCCCTGCTGCCCCCGGCCGGGAGCCTGGCCCGGGGACCGCGGGGCAAGGCCCTGCACCACCTGGCCGTGGCCGCCCTGCGCCGGGACTTCGGCGTGAACGCCGTGCCCCGGGAGCGGGTCCGGGCCTTTCTCGACGAGGCGGGCGCGGGGCAGGAACAGGACCGGGCCACGGCCCTGGACCTGGCCCGCCGGCTGGGCGCGGAATACGTGGTGGAGTGGTGGGTGGAGCCCGGGTCCGTGGGCGGGGTGCGCCTGGACATGCGGCTCATGGGCGTGGAAAGCCCGGACGGCCGGACCGTGCGCCTCAGCGAGGAACTGGCCGCGGCCCGCGGCCGGCTGGCCTCGCTGGAGGGCGGACTGGCCGCGGCGCGCAAGGAGCTGGACGCCCTGGACGCGGCCCTGGCCCATCAGGAGCTGGCCGAACAGCTGGACCGCCTCCTGGCCGAGCGTACCCCCCGGGCCGAGGAGATCAGCGCCCTGCTCCGCGCCGGACGCACCAAGGAGGCCAAGGACGCCTTGGCCTCGCTCAAGGCCCTGGAGCAGGAGATCGAGCTGGTGCACGAGCGGCAGCTCGTCTACCGCCGCACGGCCTTCGAACTCTTCCTGGGGCTCTACCGACCCACCCCGGAATTCCTGCGCCAGCGCCGGGACGACCTGGCCCGCAGCGCGGATGAACTCGCGGCCCGGACCCTGGAGCAGCGTGAGCGGGTGGCGGCGCTGCAACAGGAGGTGGACGATCCTCTGCCCAGCCAGGGCCGGCTCCTCTTTGCCGAGGTGCCGGCCGGGGAGTTCGTGCCCCTGCGCATCCCGGATCGCGCCGCGCAGCTGCTGGCCGCGCACCTGGGCAGGCAGGCCCGGCCCGGGCTGCCCGAGGACCGGGCGACGCCCGGGGACCCCCTGGGCCAGGCCGCCCTTGACGCCCTGAGCCGGGCCCTGGCCGCCCTGGACAATGCCGAGTACGGCCCGGCCCAGGCCGCGTTCGCCCAGGCCCGCGCCCTGGAGCCGGAACCCCCGGTCCTGCCCTGGTCCGGCTTCGACCCCCTGGCCCTGTCCCGCAAGCCGCCCGGAGAAGTGGCCGAGGCCTTCACCGCCCGGTTCGACCAGGACGTGGAAGCGCTGCGCACGAACCACGCCGCCCGGGGCGGGTCTATTGGTGAATTCGCCGACCGGCTGGCCGGGCGCTGACATGGCCGCTCCCCGCCTGGCCCTGCCCTTCATCCAGGCCGCCGGCGTGCGCCACGCGGCCGAGGCCGCCATGCTGGCCCGCGCGGGCTTCACGCACCTGGGCTTTCCCCTGCGCCTGCCGGTGCACGCCCCGGACCTGGGCGAGGCCGAGGCCCGGGAGGTCATCGCCGGCCTGGCCCCGGGAGTGGAGGCGGTGCTCATCACCTATCTCGCCGACCCCGCGGAGATTCTGGAACTGTGCGACTACCTGGGCGCGGGTTGGGTGCAGCTGCACGGCGACCTGGAACCCGGGGCCGCCGCGGCCCTGCGTTCGGCCCGTCCCGGCCTGGGCCTCATCAAGAGCCTGGTGGTGGGCCGGGGCCGGGACGCCGGCCTGCTCCCCCTGGCCCGGGCCTTTGCCCCGCACGTGGACGCCTTCATCACCGACAGCTTCGACCCGGCCAGCGGGGCCTGCGGCGCCACCGGCCGGATTCACGACTGGGACGTGAGCCGAATGCTGGCCGAACAGGCCGGCCGGCCCCTGATCCTGGCCGGCGGCCTGACCCCGGACAACCTGGAGGCCGCGGTGGCCGCGATGCGGCCGGCCAGGCTCGCCGGGGTTGACGCCCACACCGGTTTGGAGGCCCCGGACGGAAGCAAGGACCCGGAGCTTTGCCGGCGCTTCGCCGCACTGGCCCGGACCCTGCTTGCCGGGACCCGGCTTGATTTTCCCGGATAATCTGCCAAGAAGAACGCATGCCACAGGAGAACACCCCCAGCTACGGCCAGGAAGAGGCCGCCTACGGGCCGCGGGAGACCGCGCTCACGGCGGTCTTCGCCTTTGCCCCGCAGCGGGTATTCAACGCTGTGGAGCAGGCCGCGGAGCGGCAGGGGCTCACCCTGCTCATGGCCAGCGCGGCCAACGGCCTGCTGGTGGCCCGCCCGGCCTTCTCCCTGCTCAACCTGGGCCGCCGGGTCGCGGTGACCTTCTCCCCGACGGGCCAGCAGGCCACCAGGGTCTCGGCCCGCTACACCCACGGCCTGGTCAGCTTCGAGGACCGCTACGCCCGCCTGTCCCTGCTCAGTTCACTCTTCCGCACCGCGCTGCTCCAACTCGAGGCCGGCGAGGTGGCCCGGGAGGCGGCCCAGCGCTTGGCCGCCCCTTCCGAAGAGGCCCCGCCGGAAGCGCCGGCCAACGTGGAGCAACCCGCTCCCGCCGAGGCGGATGCCGAGTCCTCGCCACCGCGGGCCTACCCCACCCTCAACGAACTGCGCGCCCGGGCCCGGGCCGAGGAGATGGCCCGCCACGGCCTGCCCTCCGGAGACCCCGAGGCCGAGGCATTCCTGGCGGAACCCCCGGAGGGTTTCCGCCTGCCCGGCCTGTTCAAGGCCCGCCGCATCTTCTGGTTCGCCCTGGGAGTGGTCCTGGCCGTGGTCATCATGGTGCTCATGAGCCTGAGCACCCGCTGACCCGGAATCCCATTTAAAATGCACCACCCTATTGCTTTCTTCAATGTATCTGGCTAAAAAACCATAATGACCTCGGCGCGCCTGCCGCATGTCACAAACCGACCCGGACCATGCTCGACCCAGCACACATAGACCACGCCACGGTTAAGCTCGCAGACTTCGTGGACACGTCGGATCCGCAGTCCGTGCTGGCCGAGGTCAAGATGACGGTGCGCATGGCCCATCCCGACATGGACCTCAAGTTCATGGCCCTGGCCATGGACGATGCGGCGCGGCTCTTCCGGGGCGAATTTCCGGGCTACCGGCCCAGCAACACCAAGTACCACGACCTCAAGCATACCCTGGAGGTGGTGCTGGCCACGGTCCGGCTCATGCACGGAGCGCACGCCTCCGGCCGCAGCGTTGGCCAACGCACCATACACATGGGGCTTCTGGCCGCCCTGTTCCACGACGTGGGCCTCATCCAGTCCGAGGACGACACAGTAGGCACCGGGGCCAAGTACACCATCGGCCACGAGAAGCGCAGCGTGAGCTTCGTGGAGTCCTACCTCCAGCAGCACGACTACCCCGCAGAGGACATCCGGGACATCGCAAACATCATCGCCGGCACCAACCTGAGCCAGAAGTTCTCCGAGATCCCCTATCCCGACGAGGAGATGGTTCTGGCCGGCCAGGTCCTTGCCGCAGCCGACCTGCTGGCCCAGATGGCGGACCGGGAATACCTGGAGAAGCTCCTGCTCCTGTTCCTGGAGTTCCAGGAGGCCGGGCTTCCCTACGAATCCATGTTCGACCTGCTGCAGCGCACCCACGGCTTCTACGCCATGGCCACGGAACGGCAGGAACGCATCCTGGGCGGGGTATACGCCTTCATGGGCCCGCACTTCGCCGAGCGCTGGGACCTGCCCCGGGACCTGTACTCCGAGTCCATCGCCCAGAACATGGTGTATCTGAAGGACGTGTTGAAGCTGGGGCCGGACAACTACATGGACAAGCTCAAGCGGGGCGGCATCGTGCAGCGCCTGCACAAGCAGGTCTGCTAGGAGGAAGGCCCATGGCCGACGCCTCGCGCAGGAGCACCAAGGTTTCCGGGGTCTTCTCCACCCTGGAGATCAAGAAGGTGGGCGCCGGCACCACCCAGCGCCGCACCAAGGCCAAGCAGTATTGGCTGGTCAACGAACTCGACGACGACCAGGCCGAGATCCAGCCCATCAACGAGAACCTGGTCCCCATCGGCAAGAAGCGGATCATCCGGCTGGAAGACCTGCTGGAGCGTTTCGAGCCCGAGCCGGAGTTCTACGTCAAGACCGGACGGGCCTCACCCGAGGCCTGGCAGGAGCTCAAGGAGCGCCAGGCCGGGGGCGAGGTCGAAATCAGCCTGGAGGGCTTCGACCTCACCGGCAGCCCGGAGGATGTGGAGAAGAGCGCCCGCTCCAGCTTCGGCCTGGGCCTGACCTACCTCAAGCGCGGCAACCGGGAAAAGGCCGAGGACATCTTCCGCCGCCTGGCCGAGGTGGAGGCGGACTTCGTGCCCGAGCACAAGCACATGTTCAACGACTTCGGGATGTCGCTGCGCAAGCAGAGCCTCCTGGATCTGGCCCTCAAGCACTACCTGCGCGCACTCAAGCTGGCCGGCGACGACGAGAACCTGCTGCACAACATCGCCCGGGCCTATTTCGAGAAAAAGGACCTCACCATGGCCATCCAGGCCCTGGAGAAGTCCTTGACCATCAACCCCAACCTCAAGGAATCCCGAAAGTTCCTGCGCTACATCAAGCGCACCGGAGGGTCCGAGCCCGCGGCCGGAGGCCCGGGAGGCGGCTCGGGCAAGGGGCCCATCGTCATCGATATTTAGTGCGGCTTGCCGCTCCGCGGCTTAGCCGCACTTATGCAGGATGCCGGAATTCCAGATGGAATTCCGGCATCCTGCGTCTATCGCCGATGCGACGCACCAAACACTCTACATCAAGCCGCAGGCAGCCAACTCTCTCCCAGCACGAAGCCCCTTGCCTCCAGAAAGCCGGCGATGTCCTCGCGCGCGCCGTGGCTGGCCACGGCCGAGAGCACGAAGCACTCCCGCGGCCCGGGGACCTGGTCCCGGTGCAGCACCGGCCTGCCCTGCACCGTGTGGCCCACCTTGCGCGGGTCCACGTCCAGGTAGGCGGCGATGCGCACCCCGTGCGTGGTGAGCAGCTCCACCCGCTTGCGGGTGACCCGGCCCGCCCCGGCCACCACCACCTCCGGGTGGTGCGGGTTGCGCCGGGCCAGCCAACGCGCCAGGTAGCCGGCCTTGGTGGCGTAGAACGCGCCGAAGGCGTAGCGCGCGTCCACCCGCGACAGCCGGCCCGGGGAGTCGGTCCAGGTGAGCAGGGCCTGGGACAGCTTGCGCATGCGCACCCCGGCGTCCAGCCAGCGCAGCCACAGCTCGTAGTCCTCGGGAAAGTCGCCGTCGCGGTAGCCGCCGTGCTCCCGGGCCACCGCGGCCCGGTACATGACCGAGGGGTGGGCCAGGGGCGATTCCACGAAACGGTTCAGGCTGATCTCTTCCGGACTGAGCAGGGAATTGGTCCAGTCCACGTACCGGGCGTAGCCCGCACTGGCGGCGCGACAGCCGCCGAAGTCCACCCGGCAGGCCACCAGGCCCAGGTCCGGCTCCTTGGCCAGGGCCTCGGCCTGGCGGGACAGGCGTTCGGGATGGGCCAGGTCGTCGGCGTCCATGCGCGCCAGGAACTCGCCCCGGGCCGCATCCAGGGCGGCGTTCAGGGCCGACACGATGCCGGCGTGGGGAATGGAGACGGGCCGCACCCGGGCGTCGCGGCGGGCGTAGGCGGACAGGACCTCGGCGGTGGCGTCCGCGGACCCGTCGTCCACAGCCACCACCTCGAAATCGTCCAGGGTCTGGGCGAGCAGGCTGTCCAGGGCCGCCGGCAGGGTAGCCGCGGCGTTGTAGGCGGGGAGCAGGACCGAAACCAGGGGAGTCATGGCGTGAAAAGGCCCCGGCGCGAGGTCGTCGCACCGGGGCACGGGCAACTCGCCGAAAACGGTTAGATGACTTCCATGTTGCGCCGAATCTCGTCCATGATCCCGCGCAGCTTTGACTCGTCGATGCGCTCCTCGCCGCCGATGGAGATTCTGGACACGTCGGCGGAGCTGTATTCGATGAGGATGCTCACGGCCTTGCCATCGGACATGAAGGTTTCCATCACCGCCACCAGGTTGTCCTTGGCGTTGAAGGAGATCGGCAACTCAAGGTTCTTGAGGGCCTGGATCGTGGCTGTGTGCAGTTCGGTGACGGTGCCGGGCTCCTCCTGGCTCACCAGGTTCCCCTGGATCGAACTGTATTCGGCGGGGTCGTCGCCGCCAAAGGTGGCGCAGCCGGACAACGCCGCCAAGCAGAACATCAGGGCCAAAGCCCAGAGCAGTTTCCTGGTCATGTCTAGCCCCCTGCTACTGAAGTTCACGGTTGAGGCTGCAATGGCTCGAAGCCTCATGTTGTGAGGTACAGCAAAGCACCAGGGGAATCAAGATGCTTATGCAAAAAAACCATTCAGCGCGGATCGCCCTCTCCCACCTGCTTCCTTAACCGGCACACCCCGCACAAGCCGGCGCTGGTGGGGCAGCCGCACTCCACGCAAGGGGCCAGACTCACGCCCTGCTCCTGCTCCAGGGCGGCGAAGGCGTGCCGGGCGCGCTCCAGGAACCCCTCGTAGAAGGCCTGCTTGCTGCCCGGGCTCTCCTTCTCCAGCCCGTTCATGAGCTGCTTGCGCTTCGTGAAGCTGGCCCCGCCCGAATAGGGGCACGCCGCGCTGTGGTGGGGAATGTCCCGGAAGAAGCAGTAGGCCGCGGTCTCGAACTCGGTGAGCCGGCACAGGGGCTTGACCTTGCGGGCGAACCCGGACTCGGCCGGGAGCGCCGGCCCGGTGTCCGACAGGTAGGCCGCGTCCCAGCGCAGCACATTGGCGAAGAGCCGGCCCACCTCGTCGTCCAGGTTGTGGCCCGTGGCCAGCACGGTGAACCCGCGCTCCAGGGCGATGCGGTTGAAGTAGTGCCGCTTCACCTTGCCGCACACCGAGCAGATGGGCCGCTTCACCCGCTCCTTGACCAGGGGGATGGGCAGGCCCTCGGCGGCCATGTCCGCCACGATGAGCGGTGCGTCAAGGGAGGCGCAGAACCCCTCCACCGCGGCCCGCGCCGCGTCCGAGGACCCGGGGATGGCCAGGTCCACGAACAGGCCGGTGGCGTCGTACCCCTGGTGCCGCAACTCCCGGAACAGGGCCAGGGAGTCCTTGCCCCCGGACAGGGCCACCAGGATGCGGTCGCCCCGGCCGAACATCCGGTGGTGGCGCACCGCCTTGTCCACCTGGCGGGAAAAATACTCCAGGAAACACGGCCGGCAGAACCCGGCGTGGTGGCTGGGCAGGGCGATCTCCGCCACGTCCCGGCATCGGCTGCACTTCATGGCCTCACCCCCGCGACACCACGACCCGGACGGTCAGCTCGTCCCCGCGCCGCAGCTTGCGGTCCGGGGTGAGGAGCACCCCGTCCCGCGCCACCAGGGCGTCGCTCATGCCCAGCCCCAGCTTGTTCAGGAGTTGCAGGACAGTATTCAGCCGGTCAAAGGTCAGGACCTTGTCCCCGGGCGTGATGCGCACAGTAATCATAGTTTCATCCTCGGAAAAAACGGCAAGGCCCCTACCTAGCCGGCCTGGTTTCAAACTGCAAGACAATCCGCCCGGGCATATTGAGGCTTTCCTGTTTTCTGTGTACATGTGGTACGAAACCCTTGTCGCCTGGGCAACTTCGCCCGGGAGGCCATGTCGCCGGAGTACGCCATGAGCGATCAAAAAATATTGGTTGTGGACGACGAGAAGCACATCCGCATGCTCTACCAGGAGGAACTCGAGGCCGCGGGCTACACCGTGGTCACCTCCGACGGCACCGAGCCCATCCTGGACGTGGTGGCCCGGGAGAACCCGGAGGTGGTCATCCTGGACATCAAGCTGGGCCAGAACCGCTCCGGCCTGGACCTGCTCCAGGACATCCGCTCCCGCCACGACGCCATCCCGGTGATCCTGTGCACCGCCTTCGACAGCTTCCAGCACGACCTCAAGTCCATTGCCGCGGACTACTACGTGGTCAAGTCCACCGACCTGACCGAACTCAAGGCCAAGGTGGCCCTGGCCTTCTCCAAACCGTAGCCACCGCGCCGCCCGGCGGGCGGGAAGCAGCGCTGCTTGCCCCGGCCCACGGTTCGTGATAGCCGCTGTCTTCTCATGCCCGACCTGTCCCAGTCCCTGCTCAAGATCGCGGTCCTGGCCGTGCCCTTCATGCTGGCGGTCATCTGCCACGAGGTGGCGCACGGCCTGGCCGCCCTGGCCTTCGGCGACACCACGGCCCGCGATGCCGGCCGCCTGACCATGAACCCGGTGCGGCACCTGGACAAGGCCGGCACCCTGGTCTTCGTGCTCACCGCCCTGTTCACCCCCTTCGTGTTCGGCTGGGCCAAGCCGGTGCCCATCAACCCGCACCGCTTCCGCCACCTGCGGACCGGCCTGCTGGTGGTCTCGGCCGCGGGCGCGGCCGCCAACTTCATCCTGGCCACCCTGCTCTACCCCCTCTACCTCTACCTGGGGCGCCTCCCGTCCACGGAGGGGACCACCTTCGGCTTCTTCCACGAGTGGCTCTTCTCCCTGGCCATGTACGGGGTGGCGGTCAACATCATCATCGGCGCGTTCAACCTGCTGCCCATCCCGCCCCTGGACGGCAGCAACATCGTCGCCGCGCTGCTGCCCCGCTCCTGGGCCGCCCGCTATTCCCGCCTGGGGCGCTGGGGCATGGCCATCCTCATCCTGCTTCTGGCCAGCGGAGCCTTCGGAACCCTGTTCCGGCCCCTGCTGCACTTTATCAACTCCATCCTTTCCCAAGCCTAGAGGACCCCATGACCGCTCCGCTCCACCGCATCGTCTCCGGCATGCGCCCCACCGGCGCCCTGCACCTGGGCCACTACTTCGGGGTGCTGGTCAACTGGATCGAACTCCAGGACGCCTACGACTGCTTCTTCTTCGTGGCCGACTGGCACGCCATGACCACGGAATACGCCGACCCCAAGCGCATCAAGGCCTTCGTGCCCGAGCTGGTCAAGGACTGGGTGGCCGCCGGGCTGGACCCCAAGCGCTGCACCATCTTCCAGCAGTCCTCGGTCAAGTCCCACGCCGAGCTGCACCTCATCCTCTCCATGATGACCCCCCTGGGCTGGCTGGAGCGCTGCCCCACCTACAAGGACATGAAGGAGCAGCTGGACGCCAAGGACCTGAACACCTACGGCTTCCTGGGCTATCCCGTGCTCATGGCCTCGGACATCCTGATCTACAAGCCGGCCTTCGTGCCCGTGGGCCACGACCAGCTCCCCCACCTGGAGTTCACCCGGGAAATCGCGCGGCGATTCAACTTCCTGCACGGCGAGTTCTTCCCCGAACCCCAGGCCAAGCTCACCCCGGAATCCAAGCTCCCCGGCCTGGACGGCCGCAAGATGAGCAAGAGCTACGGCAACGCCATCGGCCTGTGCGAGCCCATGGACTCGGTCAAGCCCAAGGTCATGAGCATGCTCACCGACGTGAACCGCGCCCGCAAGTCCGATCCGGGCAATCCGGACATCTGCAACCTGTTCCCCTACCACAAGCTCATGACATCCCGGGAGAAGTGCGAGGAGATCGTGGCCGGCTGCACCAACGCCTCCTGGGGTTGCGTGGACTGCAAGAAGGCCCTCATCGCCTCCCTGGAGCAGTTCCTCGCCCCCATCCACGCCCGCCGCGCCGAACTGGACGCGGACCCGGAACTGCTCGCCTCCCTGCTGGAGGCCGGCAACGCCCGCGCCCGCGAGGAGTCGGGAAAGACCCTCGACGCCCTGCGCCGCGAACTGAACTTCGACTTCTAGGGGCAACCAGAAGAACGGGCGATTCGTGAATCGCCCCTGCACGAGAGAACCGCACCCGTACGCCAGGCCGGCATCTCTTCTGTAGGGGCGATTCGCGAATCGCCCTTCTTTTTTCACGCTGCCGGCATCGTCTCTGCGGCTTGTGCGATTCCAGGGCGGCGAAGCCCCGGCCTGGATGAGCATGCACGGCACCCCTCCCTGGCAATTCCATGGCGAGTCCCCGACCCTGTCAAGGCGACGACAGGAGGAATCCAATCAGCCGGCCTGACCCCGCTCCCACGGCCAATGCCGCGACCATTCGCATTCGGCAAATTTTTTGCATGAGTTGCGCAATTCACGTTCACCCCCGCCATTCCAGGATGGAGCCGCGCATGAAGACACGTTTCGCCGAGCCCATGTACGTCCAGACCCCGGGCGGCCTGCCCGCGGAGTTGATGAACCTTTCCCTGGACGAGACATGCCTGCACCTGGACAACTACGTCGGCAATTTTCTCCTGGACGGGGCGGTGACCTCGGTCTACCTCAACCGGCTAGCCTCGGACCCGAAACTCACCGAGAGCACCCCGGCCCTCTCCAGCCTGGCCTACCTGCTGCGCAAGTACGTGCAGATCGAACCGTTCGAGAAGAACGGCCTGGGCATGGCCCGGCATTTCGTGAAGGACCACCGGTTCGAGCCGCTGCAGGTCCTGCTGGAACGGATCGATTCGGTGAAGAACGCAGACCTGGAGCGGGGCGACGCCTCCTGGATGAACTCCCGCCTTGAAGAGGCGCACCGGCATTACCTGCGGGTCCTGGCGCGGCATTCCGCCCACCTCCCGGCCGCGGACCGGCTGCTGCGCATCGACATAGCCGAGGGCCGGGTTCCCGGGTCCTGGCTGGCGTCGTTCATCTGCCCCGGCCCGGCCAAGGAGATGTGGGACCGCAAGGTGTTCCAGGCCTTTGCCCGGGTGGGCGCGGTGGAGGAGTCCCTGGCCCGGTGGTCCCGCCTGGACGAAAAGAGCCTGGACGAGTTGACCCTGAACCTGGCGGCCGAGGTCTTCGCCAAGGCCGGCAACCAGGCCAAGGCGGCCCGGCTCTACGCCGCCTCCCTGCGGCTCGACCCCTTGCAGGACCCGGTGCGCCGCCGGCTGGACCAACTCTCCTCGCCATTTGCGGCCAAGCCGGAGCTGGTGGCCGAGCGCAACGTGAACGTCTACCTCTACACCTGGAACAAGGCCGAGATGTTCGGCCGCACCCTGGAGAGCCTGGCCGCCTCGGACATCGGCGGCGCGAACATCAAGATCCTGCTCAACGGCTGCACCGACCACAGCCGCGAGGTGGCCAACCGGGCGCACGAACTGTTCCCGGACAACCCGGTGGAGATCATCGAGCTGCCCGTGAACATCGGCGCGCCCGCAGCGCGCAACTGGCTCATCGCCCAGCCGGACACCCTGCGCGCGGACTACACCGCCTTCCTGGACGACGACGTGGACGTGCAGCCCGACTGGCTGGCCCATTTCCTGACAATTGCCGAAACCACACCCAGGTTCGGAGTGGCGGGCTGCAAGGTGCTGTTCCCCGGCGAGCCGCCCCGCTACCAGTATCTGTTCCGCAACATCTCCGTGGCCAAGGAGGGATTCATCCGCATCAGCTTGGTGACGCCCAACAACCAGTTGGACAACGGCCAGTACGACTTCGTGCGGCCTACGGACAACGTCATGGGCTGCTGCCACATGTTTTCCCGCCAGGCTCTCGCCGAGTTGCCAAGCTTCGATATCCGCTTCTCGCCCTCCCAACTCGACGATATCTCGCACGACCTGGACCTCAGGCTGGCCGGGTACCAGGTGGTCTACACCGGCCTGGTGAAGTGCATCCACCACCAGAGTTCCGGGGTGGGCGTCCATTCCCGCACCGACGTGGCCAAGATGGGCAACGTCATCGGCAACGACGTGAAGCTGGCCTTCAAGTACCTGGACCGGCTGAACGAACTCGGCGCCTTGCGCAACCCGCCCTCCCTGCTCGGAGAGGAGCGGCTGCAGCGGTATGCGCCCAAGCCCGCGGACGCGGCTTCGGCCTAGGCGAGGCATCGACGGAACAGCCCGGGCCGAAAGGCCCGGGCTTTTTCATTCCCGCACCAGGGGGGCGACGCGGGCCGGGCCGTCCGGGGGGAAGGCCACGCAGAGCGCGCCAAAGTCAGCTGTGGTCCACAGGGGAATGCCCCGGCGGGCCAACTCGGCCCGGACGCCCTGCCCGGGGAAGCCGTAGGCGTTGCGCGCCCCGGCCGCGGCGAGGGCCAGGACCGGCGCGGCCCGGTCGTAGAGCGCCGGCAGCAGGGACGAGTCAGCGCCGTGGTGGGGCAGGACCAGGGCCTCGGCGCGCAGGTCGGGATTCCGGCCCACCAGCTCCGCCAGCCCGGGCCGCTCCAGGTCCCCGCACACCAGGGCCAGCCCCCGGCCATGCCAAGCCAGGCGCAAGGCCAGGGAGGCGTCGTTGCTGTCCCCGGCCCGGCCCGGCGCGGGGTGCAGGACTTCCAGGACCAAATCCTGGCCCCGGTTCAGGGCCAGGGCATGCGCCTGGCCCGCGCTCCACACCTCCGGAACCAGGCCGGACCGGCCCAGGGCCGCGGCGAACGCCTCGCCCAGCCTGCCCTCGGGCAGGCGGCCGTTGTGCGCGAAGCGGGCCACCCGGAAACGGGAGAGCACGTGCGCCAGGCCCTGGGCGTGATCCGCGTCAGGGTGGGTGAGCACCGCCAGGTCCAGCCGCGGCGGCCGGTTGGCGGTGAGGGCCGGGCCGGTGACCGCCCGGCCCAGGTCGAAGCTGCGGGACAGGGTTCCCCCGCCGTCCACCAGCACCCGCACCCCGCCCGGGGCCTCCACCAGCACGGCCTGGCTCTGGCCGGTATCCAGCAGAGTCAGGCGCACCTCGTCCCGGGCCGCGGCCAAGCCGCGGGTGAGGGCCGGGAAAAAGAGCAGGCACAGCCCCAGCCCCGCGGCGGCCAGGGCCAGGCGCGGCCGGAACCGGGGCAGGCAGGCGGCCAGCAGGAGCAGGAGGAGGTGCCCGAGCAGGGCCGGCCAGGCCGGCCGCAACACGGCCAGGGAGGGGATGAGCCCCCCTGACTGGGCCAGGGAGAACACCTTCAGGCATGCCTCCACCAGTGCGGCGTCCGCGGACAAAAGGGCCTGGCCCAGGGCGGCGGTTCCGGGCAGGGCGGCCAGGCCCAGGCCCACCAGGCCCACGGGCAGCACGGCCAGACCCAGCACCGGCAGCCAGAACAGGTTGGGCAGCGGGTTCAGGGGCAGATCGCCGAAGTACCAGGCCACCGCCGGGGCCAGCACCAGGTTGGCGGCCAGGGAGGTGGCCAGCAGCCCGGCCCCGGCCAGGATCGCGCCGCGCAGGGCGCGGCCCCGCCAGTCCTGGAAACGGACCAGGGGCTCCAGGCGATGGACCGCCGGCGGCGCCAGGGCGATGATGCCGGCCACGGCCAGGGCCGAGAACTGCAGGCGCAGGTCATAGGCGGACAGGGGCGAGACCAGGAGGATGGCGGCCAGGGCCAGGAACAGGCCGTCCAGGGCCACCCGGCCCCGGCCCAGAAGCAGGAGCGCGCCCCAGGACGCGAACATGAGAAAGGACCGCACCAGGCTGGGGGTGGCCCCGCCCAGCCAGAGGTAGGCCAGGGCCAGGGGCAGGGCCAGGAGCACGCCCAGCCGGGGCCGGGGCGCGGCCAGCAGGATGCCGGGCCGCAGCCGGCCAACCAGCCAGGCCAGGGCGAAGCCCAGACCGCAGACAAAGCCCAGGTGCATGCCGGACAGGGCCAGGCTGTGCGACAGGGAGGCGTCGCGGAACAGGTCGGTGGTGTCCGGGTCCAGCAGGGAGCGGTCGCCCAGGAGCACGGCCAGGAGCACGGCGCGGCCCTGGCCGGGGCGCTCCTCGGGCCCGCGCGCCGCACGGCGCAGCCGCTCGCGCAGCCGCCACGAGTCCCCTTCCACGGGCTGGCCCAGTTCGAGGTCCTTGCCGCCCCGGGCATAGGCCCGGTGGAACACGCCCTGCCGGGCGCGGTAGAAACCGTAGTCCCAGGCGTCCGGGTTGCGGAAACCGCCCACGGGCAGGACCCGCAGCCGGCCACTCACCTCCCGGCCCGGGCCGGGCAGCTCCGGGGGCCAGTCCCAGGCCAGGAGCAGCCGGCCGGGCAGCGCGTAATCCGGCCCGCCGCCCGGGGGCGCGATGCGCACGCCATCGAGATAGAGATTGATGCGGCCGCCGTCGCGGGGCTCCACCTGCGCCACCACGCCGCGCACCGCGAGCTTGCCGCCCTGCCCCAGCCAGACCGGGTCCGGCCCGGGAGCGGCGGGCAGCCAGGCCGCGGCCCAGGCCGCTCCGGCCAGGAAGCAGAGAACGAAGAGCAGGTGCTCGAGCCGGCGCAGGCTCCCCCGCGCCAGCCCCCAGGCCAGCGCCCCGGCAACCAGGGCCGGCGCGGCATAGACCGGCGCGAACAGCCCCAGGGCAAAGGCCGCGAACAGGATCTCCCAGAACAGCAACACCGGGAGAATCCCGGTGCCGGTGGTCTGGGCGTCCTGGCCGTGCATCCCGCCCTGCCTGGAGGCTTATTCCTTGGCGCGGGTGATCTTCGCGCCCACGGCCTTGAGCTTGGCCTCGATGTTCTCGTAGCCCCGGTCCAGGTGGTAGATGCGGGCCACCTCGGTGGTGCCCTTGGCGGCAAGGCCGGCCAGCACCAGGGAGGCGCTGGCCCGCAGGTCCGAGGCCATGACCGGCGCGCCGGTGAGCTGCCTGACTCCGCGCACCACCGCGGTGCGGCCGTCCAGGGAGATGTTCGCGCCCATGCGGGCCAGTTCCAGCACGTGCATGAAGCGGTTCTCGAAGATGGTCTCCCGGATCATGCCCGACCCCTCGGCCACGCACATCACGGCCATGATCTGGGCCTGCATGTCCGTGGGGAATCCCGGGAAGGGCTGGGTCACCAGGTCCACCCCGTGCAGGCCGTTGCCCCGGCGGGCCAGCACCAGGTCGCCCTGCTCCACGATGTCCATGCCCATCTCGCGCAGCTTGTCGGCCACGGCCTCCATCTCGAACAGGGGGCAGCGCTCCACCTCCAACTCACCGTCGGTGATGGCCGCGGCCGCCAGGTAGGTGCCGGCCTCGATGCGGTCGGGCATGATGCGGTAGGCGCAGCCGCGCAGGCGGTCGACCCCGTGGATGTGGATCTGGCTGGTGCCGTGGCCCGAGACGTTGGCCCCGCAGAAGTTCAGGAAGTTTGCCAGGTCCACGATCTCGGGCTCGCGGGCCGCATTGTCCAGCACGGTTTCGCCATCGGCCAGGGCCGCGGCCATGAGCAGGTTCTCGGTGCCCCCCACCGTGGGGAAGGGGAACTGGATGTGCGCTCCCTTCAGCCGGTCGCAGGTGCCGTGGATATAGCCCGAGTCCAGGTCGAAGGTCGCTCCCATGCGCTCCAGGGCCTTGAGGTGCATGTCCACGGGCCGCGCGCCGATGGCGCAGCCCCCGGGCAGGGCCACCTTGGCCTCGCCGAGCTTGGCCATGAGCGGGCCCAGGCAGAGCACCGAGGCGCGCATGGTCTTGACCAGCTCGTAGGGGGCCTCGCACTTGAGCTTGCCCGGCAGCACCCGGGCCTCGTTGTTCTCGAAGGTGGTCTCGCACCCCAGGATATCCAGGAGTTTCAGGGTGGTGCGGATGTCCGCCAGACGCGGCACGTTGCGGTAGAGGATCTCGCCATCCACCAGCAGGGCGGCGAAAAGGATGGGCAGGGCCGCGTTCTTGGAGCCGCTGACCCGGATGCGGCCGCGCAGGGGCGTACCGCCTTGAATAATGAGCTTGTCCATGCAGTTTCCCGAAAGACCGATTTGGTCTCTTGACCGCGATGCGTTTCGCGGTTAGAAGTTCTCCCCTCTGTGGTGGCTGTAGCGCAGTTGGTTAGCGCGTCAGGTTGTGGCCCTGAAGGCCGAGGGTTCAAATCCCTTCAGCCACCCCACCGAGATCCCCGGGGCGATGCCGTCAGGCGTCGCCCCGTTTTTTTACGTCGACGGCTGGGAGGTATCTTCCCCTGCCCGGGAAATCAACCCCGCTCCCGGCCGGTCCCGGCCGATCCCAGGAAGTTGGCCAGGTCCAGCAGCCGGTCCAGCTCCTGTGCACCGAGCAGCCCCAAGCGCAGGCAGGCGGCCTTCACGTCCAGGTCCTCGGCCAGGGCCAGCTTCACCACTTCCGCGGCCTTTTCATAGCCGATGGCCGGGGCCAGGGCGGTGGCCAGCATGGGTGTCCTGCCTGCATACGCCGCCAGCCGCTCCGCATTGGGCGCAAGCCCGTCCAGCACCTTGTGGGTGAGCGCCCGGCAGGAGCCGGCCATGAGCCCCAGCATGGCCAGAATATTATGCGCCAAGAGCGGCTTGAGCACGTTCAGCTCGAACTCGCCCAGGGAGCCCGCGAACGCGCAGGCCGCGTCCAGGCCCATGACCTGCACGCAGGCCATGCGCACGGCCTCGCACTGGGTGGGGTTCACCTTGCCGGGCATGATGGAGGACCCGGGCTCGTTCTCGGGCAGGCGCAGTTCGGCCAGGCCGCAACGCGGCCCGGACCCGGCCCAGCGCAGGTCCCCGGCCAGCTTCATGAGCGCGCCGGCCAAAGAGCGGCAAGCCGCGCCCGCGTGCACCAGCGCGTCGTGCGCTGCCAGGCCCGCGAAAAAGTTTCCCGCCTTCCGGAAGGGCAGCCCGCTCTCCCGGGCGATCTCGGCCACGGCCCGCTCCGCGTAGCCCGCCGGGGTGTTGAGCCCGGTGCCCACGGCCGTGCCGCCCAGGGGCAGGTCCAGCAAGCCCTCCAACGCCTGCGCAAGCCGCTCCTCGCATCCCCTGGCTTGGGCCGCGTAGCCCGAAAACTCCTGGCCCAGGGTGAGCGGCGCGGCGTCCATGAGATGGGTTCGACCGGACTTGGCCAGGCCGGCAAACTCGGCGGCCTTGGCCTCCAGCATGGCGGCCAGGTCCCCCAGGGCGGGCAAGAGCTCCAGGGACAGGCGCAGGGCCGCGGCCATGTGGAGCGCCGCGGGAAAGGCGTCGTTGGTGGACTGGGAGCGGTTCACATGGTCGTTGGGATGGATGGCCGGGCCGGGGGCCAACTCCATGGCCCGGCGGGCCACCACCTCGTTCACGTTCATGTTGGTCTGGGTGCCCGAGCCGGACTGCCAGACCACCAGGGGGAAAGCATGGTCCAGCCTGCCCTCCCATACCTCCCGGGCCGCGGGCTCGATGCGGGCCGCGAGCTCCGCGTCCAGGGTCCCCAACGCGGCGTTGGCCCGGGCCGCGGCCAGTTTGACGAGCCCCAGGCAGCGCACCACCTCCAGGGGCATGCGCTCCGGCCCGATGGTGAAATTTTCCTTCGCCCGCTGGGTCTGCGCCCCCCAGGGCGCACCCGCCGGCACCTCCACCGGCCCCATGGTGTCGTGTTCGATGCGGGTGGTTTTACTCATGCTCCCGTGTAGCCTTGGGGCCAGTCCCGGTCAATCCTTGACCCCGATGGTCCGGCCCCGGCGCACGGCCTTCCTGCCGAACTTGCCGCTGATGGCGTCCAGGGCCGCGTCCAGCTTGCCCTTGCGCTCGGCCTTCGGGTCCGGGAGCAGCTTGGGCTGCGGCCCCACCCTGTCCAGATTCGACACCGAGACGCCGATGAGCCGCAGCTCCCGCTCCAGGGACACCCCCGAGAGCAGCGCCAGGGCCGCGGCCAGGATGTCCTCGGTGGCGTGGGTGGGCTCATCCAGGGTGCGGCTCCTGGTGTGCTTGGCAAAGTCCGCATACGTGTACTTGAGGGTCACGGTGCGGCCGAAGAAGCCCTCGGCGCGCAGTTCGCGGCCCACCCGCTCGGCCTGCACCGCCAGCCAGCGGCCCAGCTCCTTGGGGTCGCGGGTGTCGCGCTCGAAGGTGTTCTCCGCGCCCATGCTCTTCTGGTCGCCGCCCGGCTCCACAGGCCGGTCGTCCAGGCCGTTCACCCGCTCCCAGAGCCACTGCCCGGAGGTGTCTCCCAGGTGCTCCACCAGAAAGGCCCGGCCCTGGGCCAGGGCCTCGGCAATGGTGCGCACCCCGAGCCTGGCCAGATGGTCGCGGGTCTTGGGGCCGACCCCCGGGATCTTGCCCAGGGGAAGCGGCGCGAGAAAGGCCGCCACCTCGCCGGGCCGCACCACGGTGAGGCCGTCGGGCTTGTTGAAGTCCGAGGCGATCTTGGCCACGAACTTCACCGGGGCCAAGCCCACCGAGCCGGTCAGGCCGGTGGTTTCCCTGATGCGGGCCTTGAGCATGGCCGCGGCGTCCTCGGGCGGCCCCAGCAGGCGGCGGGTGCCGGTGAGGTCGAGATACGCCTCGTCCACCGAGGTCTGCTCCACCACCGGGGCGAGGCTGCGGATGAGGCCGAAGATGGCGTGCGAGACCTCGGAGTAGCGGCGGTGCCGGCCGGGCAGGAACACCCCGTGCGGGCAGAGCTTGCGCGCCCGCATCACCGGCATGGCCGAGTGCACCCCGAACTTCCGCGCCTCGTAGGACGCGGCGGACACCACCCCGCGCGGGTTGGCCCCGATGATGACCGGCTTGCCCGCAAGCGTGGGATCGTCCGCGATCTCCACCGAGGCGAAGAACGCGTCCATGTCCAGATGGGCGATGACCCGCTGCCAGTCCATGTTCGAAATTCGCATTGCCCGGCCCGGGCTGTCAAACGCCGGAGCCCCATGAAAAAGGCCCGCCCCGGATTGCCGGGACGGGCCTTGCGCATTCGCTGGAGCCGAAGCTACTGCTTCTTCTCTTCCTTCTTTTCTTCCTTCTTCTCGGCCGGCTTCTCGGCGGCCTTTTCTTCCTTCATCTCGGCCTTGGGCTCCTCGGCCTTCTTTTCCTCCACCTTTTCGGCGGCGGGCTCGGCCTTCTTCTCCTCGGGCTGCCACTTGATGTCCATGGCGTTCATGGCGGCCAGCACGCCAGCGGTCACGTCCGCGTCGGGACCCATGGCCAGGGCGCTCTCCTTGGAGAGGATGAGGGCGTAGTTGTTCTTGGCCCGGTAGTCCTCCAGGGCCTTCTGGAAGGCGTCGTTCAGGATGGCCACGATGCGGCCCTGCTCCTTGCCCACGGTCTGCTGGTACTCCATGAGCTTGGCCTGGAACTCCGCGGACATCTCGTCCTTGGCCTTCTTGTCCAGCTTGTCGTCCTGCATGTCCTTCTGGATCTTCATCACCTCGGCCTGCAGGGACTTGCTCATGCCCTGGAGGTACTTGGAGGCCTCGGCGGCGGCCGCGCACTTGGTATAGATTTCGTTGGGGTCCACCACGCCCACCTTGGGAGCCTTGGGGGCCTCCTGATTGCAGGCCGCGACCAGGGCGGCCAGGCAAAGAACCGACATCAGCAGAAGCTTCTTCATTGGCGTCTTGCTCCGGTACGTGAGGTTTGTCCGCCCCGCCAGGGACGGATGGGGAAAGGTGGATGCTTACCCCCCGCCACGGGGAAAGGCAAGCCCCGGCGCGACGGCGCCCCGCCTTGCCGCCGCCCTCCCTGCGGGTTGCCATTGCTCCTTTTTGGTGAGATGAGCCAAACGGGGGGCTGCGCCCGCATCCCCACTTCATCGCAGGAGACCGCCATGACCCCTTCCCGCTCCGGCGGACGCTACGACGTGATCGTGGTCGGCGCAGGCCCGGCCGGGCTCTTCGCCGCCTACTTCCTCTCCCGCCACTCCAAGCTCTCGGTCCTGCTCCTGGACAAGGGCAAACAGGCCGGCAACCGCTCCTGCCCCATGGACGTGGCCGGCGAATGCCTGCACTGCCGGCCCTGCAACATCCTCTCGGGCGTGGGCGGGGCGGGCCTCTACTCCGACGGCAAGCTCAACTTCATCCACATCCTGGGCAAGACCGACCTCACCCAGTTCATGCCCGAGGACGCGGCGCGCGACCTCATCCGCGAGACCGAGGAGATCTTCAACAGCTTCGGCATGGACGGCCCGGTCTTCCCCACGGACATGGAGGCGGCCCGCGCCATCCGGCGGGGCGCCCTGCGCGCCGGGGTCAACCTGCTCATCATCCGCCAGAAGCACATGGGCTCGGACCGCCTGCCCGGCCACATCGGCCGCATGGCCGACGCCATCCGAGAGGCCGGGGTCACCATCCACACCTCCGAGGAGGTGCGCGACATCCTGGTCACGAACGGCCGGGTGGCCGGGGTCGCCACCAACCGCGGCGAGTACCAGGCCGGCAACGTCATCCTGGCCCCGGGCCGGGTGGGCGCTGAATGGGTCTCGGGCCTGGCCCGCACCCTGGGCCTGGGCCTGTCCCAGCGCGGCATCGAGGTGGGCGTGCGGGTGGAGGTGCACCGCGACATCATGCAGGAGATCACCGACGTGATCTACGACCCCACCTTCTTCATCCAGACCAACAAGTACGACGACCTCACCCGCACCTTCTGCACCAATCCCGGCGGGTTCGTGGCCCTGGAGAACTACCAGGACTTCGTGTGCGTCAACGGCCACGCCTTCCTGGACAAGAAGTCCCAGAACACCAACTTCGCCTTCCTGTCCAAGGTGGTGCTCACCGAACCGGTCACCGACAACCAGGCCTACGGCGAGGCCCTGGGCCGACTGGCCACCCTGATCGGCGGCGGCAAGCCCATCCTGCAGCGCTTCGGCGACCTCACCCGGGGCCGACGCAGCACGCCGCAGCGCATCAAGAACTCCACCATCCGGCCCACGCTCAAGAACGCCACCCCCGGCGACATCGCCATGGCCCTGCCCGAGCGCATCGTGACCAACATGATCGAGGGCCTGGAGAAGCTCAACGAGGTGGTGCCCGGCGTGGCCAACGACGAAACCCTGCTCTACGCGCCGGAGATCAAGTTCTTCGCCACCCAGGTGGACACCACCAAGGACCTGGAGACCTCGGTGCCCGGCCTCTACGTGGCCGGCGACGGCCCCGGCGTGGCCGGCAACATCGTGTCCGCCGCGGCCACCGGCCTCATCCCGGCCAAGGCCATCGCGGCCAAGGCGTAAAGACCACGCGGTGACCGCAGCAAGAGGGCGTATATGGCCCCGCCCCGACAAAAGCAAGCACGACCGTTCGGCCGTGGGTTCTTCGCTAGTACAGCAGCGCGACTTCGCCCTTTGGATACGCATGTTGGAGAATCTCTTCCCTTTTTTCGAAAAGCATCCTATGCATAGGCGCAGCCCACGCGACCAGGGGCCAGGAGGCCAGCAATGACGGGCATTCCAGAGCCTATAGGCGTATAGATCCATGAATAATAATTACTCAGGCTTTTGCACAAAAATCTGCCTCCTTCTGTGCCTCCTGCTCCTGGCCGGGGCAGTCCCGCAGACCCGCGCCGCAGAGCGCGAGATAGTGCTGGGCATGTCCGCGGCCTTCACCGGCCCTTCGCGCGGCCTGGGCATCGAACTCTTCCGCGGCTCCATGGCCTATTTCCGGCACGTGAACGACAGCGGGGGCCTGTTCGGCCATACCATCGCCATCCGCCCCATGGACGACGGCTACAATCCCGGCCCGGCCATCATGAACACCATCCAGTTCATCGGGCAGGACGACGTGCTGGCCCTGTTCGATTACGTGGGCACCCCCACCGTGACCCGGGTGCTGCCCCTGCTCAAGAAGTTCGAGGAACGCCACATCCTGCTCCTGTTCCCCTTCACCGGGGCGGAACCGCAGCGCCAGCAGCCCTATGACCGCTACGTGTTCAACCTGCGCGCCTCCTACCTCCAGGAGACCGGGGCCCTGGTGAGCCGGCTGGTGTCCCTGGGCCGCACCCGCATCGCGGTGTTCTACCAGGTGGACGCCTACGGCCGCAGCGGGTGGAACGGAGTGCAGCGGGCCCTGTCCACCTACGGGCTGGACATCGTGGCCGAGGCGACCTACCGCCGCGGCGCCAGTTTTTCGGACTCCATGGCCGAGCAGGTGCGCATCCTCGCCAAGGCCACGCCCGACGCGGTGGTATCCATCGGCTCCTACGAGGCCTGCGCCGCCTTTGTGCGCGACGCCCGGAATGCGGGCCTGGACGCGCCCATAGCCAACATCAGCTTCGTGGGCAGCCAGAACATGATGAACCTGCTGCGCACCTCCAGCGGGCAGGACAAGGAACGCTACCTTTCCGGCCACATCATCACCCAGGTGGTGCCCAGCTACGAGGACACCACCCTGCCCGCGGTGGCCGAGTACCGGGCGCTCATGGAGCGCTACGCGGACACCCCCCTGCCCGCTGCCGCCCAGGAGAGCGGGCCGGCCTACGCGCCCCTGCCCTATTCCTTCACCAGCTTCGAGGGCTTCCTGAACGCCAAGGTGCTGGTGGAGGCCCTGCGCGCCTTCGGCCGCCTGCCCCGGCGGGAGGAACTGGCCCAGGCCCTGGAGTCCTTCACCGCCGGCGACGTGGGCCTGGGGGCGCCGGTGTCCTTCGGGCCCCGTAGGCACCAGGGCTTGGACGCGGTGTACTTCACCACCCTGTTCCAGGGCGCGGTGGTCCCCATCCGGGACTGGTCGGAGTGGGGCAAGTGAAGCTCTCGGTCCTGCACGCCCGAATGCTCACCGTCACCATCGTGCTCTTCGGGGTGGTGGCCACGCTCTCGGCCGTGCTGACCATGGAGATCCTGCGCCGCCATCTGACCGACGAGTACGTGAGCAAGGGCACGGCCATCGCCGAAAGCATCGCGGCCCAGGCCGCGGAACTCATCCTGACCCGGGACCCGGCCACCATCCAGGCGGCCATGGACCAGTACCTCCAGATCGAGGGCGTTGCCTTCGTCTACGTGATGGACGACACCGGCCGCATGGTGTCGCACACCTTCTTTCCCGAGCCTCCCTCGGAGATGCTGGCGCAGCAAGGCGACCCCAGGCGCGTGGTGGTCGCGCACATGGAGTCGCGGGGAGTGGGCCGGCACATCCACATCACCGCGCCCATCCTGGCCGGGGCCGCGGGTTACGTGCACGTGGGCATGGACAAGGCCATCATCGAGCACCACCTGTGGTCCGCGGGCCTCAAGCACGTGGGCCTCATGCTGGTGGTGTTCATGGTGTGCTCGGTGGTGCTCTACATCCTGGTGAACCGCATCTCCCGGCCGCTCACCGCGCTTACCGAATACGCCTCCCGGCTGGCGGCCAAAGATTTCGACACACCCATGGCGATAACCTCGGGCGGCGAAGTGGGGGCCCTGGCCTGGACCATGCGCTTCATGGCCGGGGAGATCTCCGGCCTGGTGGACGGACTCACCCGGGAGGTGGACCGCTCCACCTCGGACCTCAAGGAGACCCTGGGCCGGCTGCGGGCCATCATCGGCAACATGGCGGACGGGCTCCTGGTGCTGGGCAAGAACAGCCGCATCACCCTGGCCAACCCGGCCCTGGGCCTGATGTACGGCCTGGACCCCGCGGCCCTGCCCGGGCAGGAGGCCGAGACCCACTTCGGGCCGGTGGTGGCGGACCTGGCCCACCAGGCCATGGAGAGCCCGGGCCGGGCCGCCGAGGCCGAGGTGCCGCTGGGCCGCAACCGCACGGCCAAGGCCACGGCCACGGCCATCGTGGACCAGGCCGACTGGGGCGCGCCCGAGGTGCGCGGCGCGGTCATCCTCTTCCGGGACGTCACCCGGGAGAAGGAGATCGACGCCATCAAGACCGACTTCATCACCACGGTCTCGCACGAGCTGCGCACCCCGCTCACCTCTGTGCTGGGCTTCGCCAAGCTCATCCGCCGCAAGCTGGGACACGAGGTGTTCCCCCGCCTGGGCGACAACGAGGACAGCACCCTGAAGGCGGTGCGCCAGGTGAACACCAACCTGCACATCATCGCCACCGAGGGCCAGCGGCTCAAGTGCCTCATCGACGACGTGCTGGACATCTCCAAGATGGAGTCCGGCCGGGTGGAATGGCAGATGGCGCCGCTCAACCTGGCCGAGGCCTCGGTGGCTGCGGCCGCGGCCACCGGGCCGCTCTGGCGCAAGAAGGGCCTGGACTTCGCGACCGACGTGTCCGAGGACCTGCCCACCGTGCTGGGGGACCGGGACCGGATCATCCAGGTGCTGGTGAACCTCATCTCCAACGCGGTGAAATTCACCCCGTCGGGGTCGGTGCGGCTGGCCGCGGAGATGGACCGCAACCGGATGCTGGTGCGGGTGGAGGACACCGGGATAGGCATCGCGGCCGAGCACCAGGAGCGCATCTTCGAGAAATTCCGCCAGGCCGGGGACACCCTCACCGAAAAGCCCAAGGGCACCGGCCTTGGCCTGGCCATCTGCAAGCAGATCGTGGAGCACCACGGCGGACGCATCTGGGTGCGCAGCGCACCCGGCGATGGCAGCACCTTCTACTTCACCCTGCCCATCTACGCGGGCGCGGCCCTTGACCCAGCCTGCGACGGCCCGGCCTGATTCCCCCGCCCCCCCTGTCCCTGCGCCGCGCATTGGAGTAGGTTCGCGCAACGGCCTGCCTTGCCGCGCCGTCCGCCGGACGGACCCGGGCCGTGGCGCACCAAACCGAACGGGGCACTCGTGAACAAGATCGACGAACTGCTGGGCAGGATAGCGGCGCTGGAGAAGGAACTGGCCGATGAGTTGCGCCAGAAGCAGGGCGAACTCCTCTACACCATCCACCGCAAGAAGGTGGTGTTCGGCGAAGAAATCCGCAAGCGCCACCGGGAACTGGCCGCCCGCTGGTCGGACTACGTGTACGACTCCGGGGTGCTCATCATCCTGACCATCCCTCTCATCTGGGGCGCGCTCATCCCGGCCGTGCTCCTGGACGTCGCCGTGGCGGCCTACCAGTTGATCTGCTTCCCCATCTACGGCATCCCGCGGGTCAGGCGCGGCGACTACGTGGTCATCGACCGGCACGCCCTGCGCTACCTGAACATCATCGAGAAGCTCAACTGCGCCTATTGCGGCTACTTCAACGGGGTCATGGCCTACGTGCGGGAGGTGGCGGCCCGCACCGAACAGTACTGGTGCCCCATCCGCCACGCCCGGCCCCTCCGGTCGGTGCACGGCCGCTACTCCAGGTTCTTCGCCTACGGCGACGCGGAAGGATACCGCAAGGGCCTGGCCGACGTGCGCCAGGAGTTCGACGACGTGCCCGAGAAGGCCTCCCGGCCCAGCCCCGGCCCTGAACCCGAGACATAGGAGTCTGTTGAAAGAGCCCGTAGCAGCAGGCCGTTCAAAAATCGCGAGGGCAAGGCGCAAGGAAAAGCCAAGGCCGACGCGTATTGCTAATACGCGAGGGTTTGGCTTTTTCGCAGCAACGCAGCCATCGCGAGTTTTTTCAACGGCCTGCTAGCGCTTCCTGAGCACCCGGCGATCGCCCACCCGGACCGTGACCTTCTCCTTGTCCAGGTATTCCAGGAAGGGGATGGCGTACTTGCGGGTGAGGCCGCCCACCTCCTTGAACTCGGGCGCGCCCATGTCCTCGTGGCTGGCGAGGTAGTCCTCCACCCGTTGCCGCAGATCGGCCAGCACCGGGGCGTGGAAGTACATGTCCTCCTTGACCTTCACCAGCTCGCCCTGCTCCTGGAGCAGCTTGAACACCGCAGCGGCCTCCTTGAAGGACACGCCCAGGGGGTCCAGCACGTCGGGGATGTTGGGCGGGGCCTGGCCGCCCTTGGCGTAGGCGTCCAGAATGGCCTGGCGCAGCCTGGACTGGTCCGAGGCCAGGGAGACCTTGTGCCCGGCCAGGCGCAGGAGCTCCGCCTCGGAAACCACCGAACCGGCCTTGATGAGGCGCTCCAGCACCAGGTGGAAGAGCTTGTCCGGCAGGCCCCGGCCCCAGGTGGAGGCCAGCTCGCCGCGGCTCACGCCCTGCTTCATGGGCTGCCTGGCGTGGAAGTCCGCCAGGTGGGCCAGAAGCCCGGAAGCCAGGGACTCCACCACCTCGCCCGAAGCCAGGGCGCGCTCCTCGCGGTCAAAGAGGAAGGCCCGGCCCTTGGAAAGAAGCAGCGAAACCAGCTTGTCCAGGGCCTTGGACTCCAGGTCGGTCATGGTCATGAGCCGGGCGAAGCTGATGCCTTCGGACCCGGCCAGGGCGAGCTGGGCCAGGACCACGTCCTCGGGGTCCTCGCCCGCGAGCCGCGCCAGCAGCGCCTGGGACTCGGGCTTGAAACGCTTGATCTTGTGCCCGGCAGGGCCCACCACCCGGCCGCCGGCGATGGTGCGCAGGGGCGAGAAGGAGCGCACCACCACCCGGTCGCCCCACACCCCCACCATGGGCTCGGCGAACCGCACCTGGCAGATGCAGGTCTCGCCCGGGGCCAGGGCTTCCCGGTCCAGGAAATGGAGCCGGGCCAGCACCTCGCGCGTGCCGTGGTGGAAGTGCACCTCCTTGCGGTGCTTGAGTTCCTTCCTGGCCGAGGGGAGCAGCGTCAGCTCCAGGTCCCAGACCAGGCTGGGAAAGAGCGTGCCGGGCCGCGCCAGCACGTCGCCGCGGGTGACGTCCTCCACCTCCAGACCGGCCAGGTTCACCGCGGTGCGCCGGCCGGCCTCGGCCTCCTCGGCCGTGGCCCCGTGGGACTGCAGGCCGCGCACCTTGGTGGCCAGGCCCCCGGGGTAGAGCAGCACGTCGTCGCCAAGCCGGAAGCTGCCGGAAACCAGGGTCCCGGTAACCACGGTGCCATGGCCGCGCATGGTGAACACCCGGTCCACGGGCAGCCGCACCAGGTCCGAACGGCGGCGCGGGGCCAGTTCCCCGGCCAGGCGGGCCAACGCGGCGCGCAATTCATCCAGGCCGGCCCCGGTGTGGGCGGACACGGGCATGACCGGCGCGCCCTCCAGGAAGGTGCCCTCCAGAAAGCCGCCCACGTCCTCGGACACCATCTCCAGCCACTCGGGCTCGACCATGTCGGCCTTGGTGAGGGCCACCAGGCCGTGCCTGACCCCGAGCAGGGTGCAGATCTCCAGGTGCTCGCGGGTCTGGGGCATGACCCCTTCGTCCGCGGCGATGACCAGGAGCACGAAGTCCACCCCGTGCGCTCCGGCCACCATGTTCTTCACGAACCGCTCGTGGCCCGGCACGTCGATGACCCCAAGCCGGCCGCCGCCCGGCAGGTCCAGAAAGGCGAAGCCCAGCTCGATGGTGATGCCGCGCTTCTTCTCTTCGACCAACCGGTCGCAGTCGATGCCCGTGAGGGCCTTGACCAGGGTGGTCTTGCCGTGGTCGATGTGGCCCGCCGTGCCCATGATGACCGGCATGTCTCGCCTCCTCGCAAAAGGGCTGGACAGCGCCCCGTCGGGGGCCGCCGTCACGGAGCCCCACTTCTACGGGATACTCCGGGCTTGCTCAAGGCCCGTCCCCTTGCCCTGAGGCCCGGACCCTGGTAGCCCTATCTCGAACTAGCACGCAATCGCGGCGGGTTAGCAACCATCCGGCGGCGCAGGCCGCATTCCGCAAGGGCTGCGCTCGTTTTTCCCCACCCGGCGGGACGTTCCGGGCGAGACGCAGCGATTGACGAATGCTACGGGCTGTCTATCTCTGTCTATGGATAGCATAGATAGGAGAAACCATGAGCACGAGCCTCCCCCCCGGCCTCACCTCCATGGGCGACCTGGACCGCCCGATCCCGGCCGGAGCGGCCTTCGCCCGCCTTGACGAAGGAGCCGCCGCGCCCAAGCCCGGCCCGGACGCCAATTGGACCCTGGAGCCCGACCGGACCCTCAAGGCCACGGTCCTGGGCATGGTGGAGGCAACTGACCGCGGCCTGCGCGTGCGCCCTCTGTGGACCCTCTCCCCGGACCGCATGGCCCTGTCCGTGGACCTGCATCCCCTGGACTTCGCGGGCAAGCCCCTCACCGCGCAGCAGGTGGCCCTGGCCCTGGCCGGGGCCTTCGGGGCCATCACCCTGGACACCAAGGCGCTCTTGGCCGCCCTGGAGCAGACCCGCGCGGACGGGACCCCGCAACCCGGTTGGGTGGCGGTCAAGGGCCGGCCCGCAAAGCCGGGACGGGACGGCCGGCTGGAGTTGCTCTTCGGGCACGACAAGACCTCGGGCCAGCTTCGCGAGGACGGGAGCATCGACTTCAAACAGCGCGGCGGCCACCAGCAGGTGGAGGCGGACACGCCCATCGCCCGCCTGCATCCCCCCACCCCGGGCAGCCCGGGGGCGGACATCACAGGCGCGACGCTGGAAGTCCCCGCGGGCAAGCCCCTGGCGATCAAGGCTGGGGACAACGTGCGGGAAGTCCCCCTGGCCGACGGGGTGGTGGAATACCAGGCCGCCATCACCGGCACCCCGGAACTCGACCAGAACACCCTGCGGGTGAGCGAGATCCTGGTGGTGTCGGGCGACGTGGACCTGGACAGCGGCAACATCGCCTCCCCCTCGGGTTCGGTGGAGGTGACCGGCAGCCTGCGGGCCGGGTTCACGGTCAGCGCGGGCAAGAACGTGGAGATCAAGGGCCTGGTGGAGGCCGCGGACATCACCGCGGGCCAGGACGTGACCGTGCTGGGCGGCATCCTCATGGGCGGGGAGAACATGGTGCGCGCCGGAGGCGGCGTGAGCGCCAAGTTCATCCACAACGCTGTGATCGTGGCCGGCGGGGACGTGGCCACGCGCAGCGACATCATCCAGAGCGACATCACCGCCCGGGGCAAGGTCACGGCCAACGAGGGCCACGGCAACGTGGTGGGCGGGGTGGTGCGCTGCCGCACCGGGCTCCTGGCCAAGGAGTTGGGCAGCGAGACCGGGGTGGCCACCCTGGTGGAGATCATGGTGGAGGGGCCGCGCACCCCGCAGATCTCGGCCCGCAAGGAAGGGATCGAGAAGCGCCTGGCCAAGCTGGACAAGGGCATCGGCTCCGAGGACGCCCTGTCCGTGCTCATGAGCTCGCCCGACGAGGACCGGCGCATCCTGGCCGAACTCATCAAGCTCAAGAGCCAGGCCCAGACCGAGCTCAAGGCCGTGCAGCAGGAGCTGGACGAGGACCTGGCCGTGGGGGAGCAGGACCTGGCCGCGGCCGTGGTCCAGGCCACGGGCGCCGTGTACCCCGGGGTGGAGGTCAAGATGGGCCGCAAGAGCCTGAGGATCGACGCCCCCCTGACCTCGGCCAAATTCTGTTGGAACCCGGGCCGGCGCGAGATAGAGACAGGCTAGGGCTGGGAGGACAGCAACATGCCCGCAAAGATTCTTCTGGTGGACGGCGACGCCCAGGTCCTGGAAGACCTCTCCTCAGCTCTGGGCCAGCACTTTCCCCTGGTCACCGCGGCCAGCGGCAAGGCCGCGCTCCAGGCCATGGCCGGGGGCGACCCGGTGGCGGTGCTGGTCTGCAACCTGGAGCTGCCGGACATGGACGGCGCGGTGCTGCTGGCCAAGGTCGGCGAGCTCTCGCCCCAGACCGTGCGCATGGCCGTGTCCCCCCGCGCCGAGTACAAGCTCGCGCTCAAGGCCGTGAACCAGGGCAAGGCGGTGAAGGTGCTGGGCAGGCCGCTGACGCCCCAGTCCGTGGCCACGGCCCTGGCCGAGGGTCTCAAGCTTTACCAGGCCTACGTGCGGGAAAAGGAGCTGTTCCGGGACACCCTGCAGGGCATGGTCAAGGTGCTGGTGGATATCCTGGGCCTGGTGAGCCCGCACGCCATCGGCCGCAGCAAGCGCATCAAGGACCGGGCCATGCTCCTGGGCCGGATGCTGGGGGCCAAGCCCGCCTGGCAGCTGGACTTGGCCGTGACCCTGTCCCACGTGGGCTGTGTGGCCCTGCCCCGGCAGATCGTGGCCAAGCTGGAGAACGGCGAGGACTTCACCCCGGAGGAGCGGCGGCAGTTCGACCTCCACCCCCGCATCGCGGCCCGGCTGCTGCACAACATCGCGCGCATGGCCAACGTGGCCCAGATCATCCTGCACCAGAACCGCAAGGCCAGCGAGAACCCGCCCCTGGAGTCGCGCATCCTCAAGGCGGTGCTGGACCTGGACCACCTGGAGCGCAAGGGCGCGCCCCCGGCCAAGGCCCTGGGGGCCATGCGCCAACGCCAGGGGGTGTACGACCCCAAGGTCCTGGACGCCCTGGCCGCCTACCTCAAGCAGTGCAGCGACGAGGCGGGCCGGGAATTGCCGCTGGACCAGTTGGAGGAAGGCATGGTCCTGGCCCAGGACCTCCTGGGCAACGGGGAGATCAAGCTCCTGCTCAAGGGGCAGGCGGTGAGCAAGGCCTCGCTCATGCGCCTGAAGATGTTCACCCAGGAGTTGGGCGTCAGCGGCCCGGTGCTGGTGGTCCCGGGCCGCAAGGAGTCCTGCGCGGCCCCGGCCGCTCCCGAGGAGGACTGACCCCGGGCCGGGCAAAAAAACGGGTGGACCGCGGCCGATCCAGGCACTACACCCTCCCCATGTTCACCCTGACCCGCGAAAGCTCCCTGCTGGTGTCCTGCCCCAAGGGCCTGGCGCCGTTCCTGGCCCAGGAGATGCGCGACCTGGGCTGCGATACCCAGGAGATGGAGGCCGGCGTCCGCACCACCGGAACCCTGGCCGACTGCCTGCGCCTGAACCTGCACCTGCGCTGCGGCCACCGGGTCCACTACCGGCTCAAGCGGTTCGGGGCCATGCACCCGGACATGGTATACCGCGAGGTGAACGCCCTGCCCTGGGAGGAGGTCTTCGCCCCGGACGGATACTTCTCGGTGCACAGTTCGGTTTCGCACCCCTCCATCCGGGACACCCGGTTCCCCAACCTGCGGGTCAAGGACGCGGTGGCGGACCGGTTCGCGGCCCAGTCCGGCCGGCGGCCGGACTCCGGGCCGGACCAGGGACGCGGGGTGGTGCTGTTCCTCTACTGGAACGGGCCCAAGGCCGAGCTGCACCTGGACACCTCGGGCATCCCCCTGCCCCGCCGCGGCTACCGGCTGCACCCGCACACCGCGCCCATGCAGGAAACCCTGGCCGCAGCGGTGATCCGCGCCGCGGGCTGGGACCCCGCCACCCCGCTGGTGAACCCCATGTGCGGCAGCGGCACCCTGGCCATCGAGGCCGCGCTCATGGCCCGGAGCATCGCGCCCGGGCTCCTGCGCCAGGACTTCGCCTTCCGCCACCTGCGCCAGTTCGACCCCGCGGCCTGGGACGCCCTGCGCACCCGGGCACGGCAGGCCATCCTGCCCCGGGCCGCGGGCCGCATCATCGCCACGGACCACGACCCCGCGGCCCTGGACGCGGCCCGGGCCAACGCCGAGGAGGCCGGGGTGGCCGACAGCATCGAGTTCTCCCTGTGCGACTTCCGGGACACGCCCATGCCCGAGGAACCGGGGGTGGTGCTGGTGAACCCGGAATACGGCCAGCGCCTGGGCGACGCGGCCGAGCTGGGCGACACCTACGCGGGCCTGGGCGACTTCCTGAAGCGGCGCTGCGCGGGCTGGCGGGCCGGCATCTTCACCGCCGCCCCGGCCCTGGCCAAGCGCATCGGCCTGCGGCCCGAGGCCAAGACGCCCTTCTACTCCGCCAAGCTGGCCTGCTCGCTGCTCCAGTACTCCCTGTGGCAGGGACCGCGCAAAAGCCGCCCGGGGGATGCGGCCTAGACGCCGGCCGCGCGGCGTTGCGCCTTGCAACACGTCGCCAAAGGCCCTATGATTCAATCGCACTAAAAGTTCCATTGCGCTTTCCGAACAATCGCGGGCAATCCAAGGCGGTCCAGTGTGAAGAGCGTCTACATCGTCAAATCCTCCCAGCCCGAGTTGGACGAACTCGAGAAGAAGAAACGGACCGAGCTCAAGTCCTACTACCTGCTCAAAGAGAGCGAGGTAATCGTCGTCCGGTACTCGGACTGCATCCTGGATTTCGCCAAGAACAAGGCGGGCGTGTTCCTGGTGCTCACCGAGGACAAGATGTTCCTCCAGACCGTGCGCGCGGCCCTGCACGTGGACCTGGGCCTGAGCGATGAGCACATCCGCTCGGCCAACTCCATCCAGCGGGGCATGCAGGAACTGGAAAAGCTCATGCTCCAGGGCCGGCGGCCGGCCGTCGTCATGGAGCACGTGCTGCGCAGCGAACCCACCTTGCGCACCCTGCGCTGGCTCAAGGAAAACCACAAACAGATTCCCGTCATCATCCTGTCCCTGGAGGTCAAGGCGGACAGCCTGGCCCAGTACCATGAGGCCGGGGCCGACAACTTCATCACCAAGCCGGCCTCCACCAACGTGTTGGTGGAGAAGCTGGCCTTCACCATCGAGCCCCAGTCCGAGTTCCAGGCCCTGGTGCGCCAGGGCAAGGACTACCTGGAATACAACGACTTCGAGAACGCCCTGGCCACGGCCGAGCAGATTCTGGCAAAGAAGCCCAACAGCGCGGTGGGCTTCATGATCCTGGGCGATGCGCTCAAGGGCCTGGCCCGGCGGGAGGAGGCCCTGCGCGCCTACAAGTCCGCCGAGGCGGGCGCGGACATGTACCTGGAGCCCCTGGGGCGCATCCTGGCCTTCTACACCGAGGAGAACGACGAGGCCGGACAGCTCGAATACCTGCGCAAGATGGACACGATTTCGCCGCACAACCTGGACCGCAAGCTCCACCTGGGCAAGCTGCTGGTCAAGACCGACAAGGCCGAGGAGGCCAAGCAGCACCTGGACGCGGCCATGGGCATGGCGGCCAGCGAGGGCAAGGAGAAGCTGGCGGCCGTGGGCCAGGAAGTGGCCGAGCAGTACATGGGCTCGGACCCGGCCCTGGCCGAGTCGTACTACCGCACCAGCATCAATGCGGCCCGCGCCTGCCTGGACGGGCTCAAGCCCCTGGCCTTCAACCGCCTGGGCCTGTCCCTGCGCCGCCAGGGCCGGTGGAAGGAAGCGGTGGCCGAGTACCTGGAGGCCGAGCGCCTCTCGCCCCAGGACGAGAACATCCAGTTCAACATCGCCATGGCCCTGGCCGACGGCGAGGAATGGGTCGGCGCGGCCGAGCGCCTGGACCGCGCCCTGGAGATCAACCCCAAGTTCCACGCCGGGCACAAGATGGTCTACTACCACCTGGGCACCATCTACATGAAGGCCGGCCGCACGACCGACGCCCTGCCCTATTTGCAGCACCTCCAGTCCGTCCAGCCCGGGTTCAAGGGCGTGGACAAGCTCCTGGAGAAGCTGGGCGAATAGCGCCCCCCCCTCCTCCCCGAAAACAGCGCGGCCGCACGCCCGAGGGCATGCGGCCGCTTTTCGTTGTCGGGTGGGGACTACGCTTCGATCTTGGTGCCGAGCAGTCCCAGGAACTTGCGGATCCACTCGGGATGGGCGGGCCAGGCCGGGGCGGTGACGAAGTTGCCGGACACCGTGGCGTTGGAGAAGGTGGCGTTCACGTCCACGTAGGTCGCGCCCGCGCGCTCGATGTCGGGCTTCACCGCGGGGTAGGCCATGCAGGAGCAGCCCTTGATCACGTCCGCGGCCACCAGCACCTGCTGGCCGTGGCAGATGGCCGCGATGGGCTTCTTGGCTGCGGCGAAGGCCTTGACGATCTCGATGACCCGCGGGTTCAGGCGGATGTACTCGGGCGCGCGGCCGCCCGGGATGACCAGGGCGTCGTAGGCCGCGGGGTCCACGGCCGCGAAGTCCGCGTTCAGGGTGAAGCGGTGCCCGGGCTTCTCGGAATAGGTCTGGGCTCCGTCGAAGTCGTGCACCGCGGTGAGCACGTAGTCCCCGGCTTTCTTGTCCGGGCAGACCGCATGCACCGTGTGCCCCACCATGACCAGCATCTGGAAGGGCACCATGACCTCGTAGTCTTCGACATAGTCCCCCACCAGCATCAGAATCTTCTTGGCCGCCATAGGAGCCTCCTTGGTTGGGTACGAGTGAAACCCGGCCGCGTCCGGCCGGGACCTGTGACTGTGCCCAACATAGCCGCGAACGGAACCAGGCGCAATGGCGTACGGAAATGTCACGATTCGGGTGAGGCGTTGGCGTACGGCTCTTGACGCTCTGCAATGATTGCATTACAGGATCAGCATGGGCACGGCAAAACGGTTCGGTCGCATCCGGGTGGAAATCAGGCCTAACGACCACAATCCGCCGCATGTCCATGTGGTCGGCCCCGAGGGCGGGGTGTTCGTGGACCTGGAGAGCCTGGAGGCCCGGGGACCGGCCAAGGCCGTGCAGAACTATGCCGAGGCCCTTGCCTGGATCGCGGCAGAGCGGGAGGCCCTGCTCCGCCTGTGGCGGGAGGTGAATCCATGAAGAAGCAACATATTCCGGACGAGGCGTTCGCGCCCCTGGCTGCTGTCGTGGCCGGCCCGGGCCTGGCCCTGGGCGTGGCCTGGGAGAACGGCCAGGCAGCCCAGGTGGACTTGGCGGACTGGGTCGGGGAGCATCCGCGGCTGGCAGTGCTCAAGGACCGGGCGCTGTTCGAACGGGCTGAATTGAGCGAGGCCCGGGACTGCGTGCACTGGGGCGACGAGGAGAACGGCCCGGTCATTGACGGCCTGCACCTCTGGTTCCTGTGGAAGGAGCAGCAGGGCCTGCCCCTCATCCCGGACGCCTTCCGGCGCTGGCGCGCCAGGCACGGCCTGACGGTGGCCCAGGCCGCCAAGGCCCTGGGCATGGGGCCGCGCATGGTGTCCTACTACGAGAGCGGCCAGAGCTACATCCCCCTCACCGTCGCCCTCGCCTGCCGCGGCTGGGAAGCCCTGGAAGGGCAACGGGCGGCGTGACATGACCGATGAAGACGCCCTGCACCGAGCCCAAAAGACCCCGGCACACAGCCCACGGACGCAGCCTTCTGGGCCGATGCGGACCTGTCAGAACCTCGGGCCAAGAATTTCTCAAAAAAATTTATGAGAGACCAGAATTAGGCATGGTGTCCCCTTAATTCCCCCCAATTCCCCCCGGTATGGTGCCCCCTTAATTCATGGTCGATGCTCTAACGTCAGCCGCATAGAAGTAAACTATGCATCAATTAGCTGGCCTTAATAATTCATCCTTGCCTATCTCTAATTTCCAACACATTGCATCTATTATTTCGTCAAATATCTTTGGCAATTCTTCATTAAAGAAGATATTTGCTTCATTTATCTTTTTCAAGTATGAAACAAAATTTTCAAAATTAAAAAAATCCTTTTGCCACTCCCTGCTTATCTCTACTCCTTCTGATGCCTTACTGTATTTTGTTGATAGATATTTATTAATAGCACGTGCAACTTTCGGAGAGCAATAAAAGCCTACTGCAGAAGGCAAAGATATGATTATACTAGCTAGAGCATTACTTTTATCCTTGTCCTCTGATAACAAGCTTAACATATATTTATATATTACTATCCTAGGTGCTGAAAAAAGCTTATGTTCCTCTTCTGAATATGCCTTGTTCATACTCCCCCCCCCAACTAGCTTAAACTCCACCTGTCAACTCTCCAAAAACGCCCGATAAGCCAGCATCGTCGCGTACAGATCGACCTTGGAGAGTACCTCGAAGGGCGAGTGCATGGAGAGGACGGCGGGGCCGCAGTCGATGATGTCCATGCCGTAGGCGGCTAAATACTTGGCCACCGTGCCGCCGCCGCCGAGGTCGACCTTGCCGAGTTCGGCCATCTGCCAGGGCACGCCGGCGTCGTCCAGGACCTTGCGCAGCCAGCCCACGTACTCGGCGTGGGCGTCGTTGGCACCCACCTTGCCGCGGTGGCCGGTGAACTTGCAGAACACCGGGCCGTAGCCGGGCAGCGCGGAGTTCAGCTTCTCGTGCAGCTCCTGGTGGTCCGGGTCCAGGGCCGCATGCACGTCCGCGGAGATGGCCTTGCCCGCGAGCAGGGCCTTGGAGAGCTTGGCCTTGGGCTCCCAGGCCGCGAGCAGGTCGTCCATGCAGTATTCGAAGAACATGGACTTGGCCCCGGTGGAGCCCTCGGACCCGATCTCCTCCTTGTCCCAGAACAGCACCACCTGGGTGTACTCGGGCTGCTTGGCGGTCAAGAGGGCCTCGAAGGCCGCGAACACGCAGGCCCGGTCGTCGTGGGCGTAGCCGCCGATGAGCGAGCCGTCCAGGCCCACGAACCGCGCCGGGCCGGCCGGCACCACCTGCATCTCGGAGGAGAACAGGTCCGCCTCCTCGATGCCGTAGCGCTCGTTGAGCAGCCTGAGCACCTGCCGCTTCACCGGGTTGTTGTTCTTCTCCTTGCCCTTGCCCTTGGCGTCCTTGTCCGTGGGCTCGGGCCGGTGCCCCACCACCACGTTGAGTTTCTCGGCCTCGAAGGCCTCGGAGAGCTTCTTCTCCACCTGCTTGTAGGCCAGGTGCGGCAGCAGATCGAGCACGGTGAACACCGGGTCCCGGGGGTCCTCGCCGATGCACACGTCCACGGTTGCGCCGTTCTTGAGCGCCACCACCCCGTGCAGGGCCAGGGCGCGGGCGTGCCACTGGTGCTTGCGGATGCCGCCGTAGTAGTGGGTCTTGGCCAGGCCGATGGTGCACTCCTCGTAGAGCGGGTGCTGCTTCAGGTCCAGGCGCGGGGTGTCGGCGTGCGCGCCCACCAGGCGGAAGCCCTCGGACAGGGGCCGCTTGCCCTTGCGCGCCAGGAACACGGTCTTGCCGTGAAAGACGCGCATCACCTTATTGCCCTTGCCCCCCTCCTGGTACCCGGCCTTGGCCGCCACTGCCTGCACGTACTTCACGGTCTCCCGCTCGGTCTTGCAGGCGGTCATGAAGTCCACGTAGCGGCGCGCCATGTCGTCCATGGCCTTCACGTCTTTTGCGCCGGAGTAGACCTCCCAGCAGCTCTTGGGGGTGAATTCGAGGTCCTTGGCGGCCTTCTTCTTGGCGAATTTCGGGGCGGATTTCGGAGCGGGCATGGGAATCTCCTTATGCGTGCGCGAGCGTGCGATTCAGGTTCAGCAGAGAAATCAGGACAAGGCTTGGTCCAGGGCGCGCACCACCATGCCGTACTCGTCGTCGGCCAGGGTGCGGACGTCCAGGCAGAAGGCGTCCTCCTCGATGCGGCCCACCACCGGCGGGTCGGTGTCCAGGAGCGCATGGCGCAGGTCCTCGGCGGACTGGCCGGTGAGGGGCGTGAGCGCAACCAATGTCGTAACCAGGTCGCGTTCCGGGAACGAGCCCCCGCCCACCCGGGACACGCCCGGGACCAGGGCCGCGGCCACCCGGCCGGACAGGGAGCGGGACAGCTTGCGGCGCAGGGCCCCGGCGCGGCGGCGCAACTCGTCCGGCGGCGCGGTGATCATGCGCAGGGTGGGCACGCGCCGGCGGGCCAGCTCCGGGTCCAGGTACAGGCGCAGGGTGGCTTCCAGCGCGGCCAGGGTCATCTTGTCGATGCGCAGGGCGCGGTTGAGCGGGTTCTTCTTGATGCGGTCGATGTAGTCCTTCCGGCCCACGATGATGCCGGCCTGGGGTCCGCCCAGCACCTTGTCCCCGGAGAAGCTCACCACGTCCAGGCCCGCGGCCACGGCCTCCTGGACCGTGGGTTCGTGGGCAAAGCCGATGGAGCCGAAATTGTAGAGGGTGCCGCTGCCCAGGTCCTCGATGACCGGGAGATTGCGCTCCCGGCCGATGGCCACCATCTGCTCCATGGAGACCTCGGCGGTGAAGCCGATGACCCGGTAGTTGGAGGAGTGCACCTTCATGAGCGCGGCGGTGTTCTCGGTGATGGCGTTCTCGTAGTCGCGCGGGTGGGTGCGGTTGGTGGTCCCGACTTCCACCAGCGCGGCCCCGCTGCGGGCCATCACGTCCGGGATGCGGAAGGACCCGCCGATCTCCACCAACTGGCCGCGGGACACGATGACCTCGCGGCCCCTCGCCAGGGTGTCCAGCACCAGGAACACGGCCGAGGCGTTGTTGTTCACCACCAGGGCGGCCTCGGCCCCGGTGAGGGTGGTGAGCAGGTCCTCCACGTGGCTGTAGCGGCTGCCCCGCTCCCCGGTCTGCAGGCTGAATTCCAGGTTCGAGTAGTGGGCGCAGGCCTCGGCCACCGCGTCCATGGCCTCCTGGGCCAGGATGGAGCGGCCCAGGTTGGTGTGGATCACCACGCCCGTGGCGTTCAGCACCCGCCGGAAGTGCGGCCGGCAGCCGGCGCGCACGGCCTCGGCCAGGGCCGGGCGCAGAGCCTCCAGGGCCAGGGCCGCGGCGTCGGCCACCCGGCCGGCCTTGATGTCCTGGCGCTTCCCGTCCAGGAAGCGGTTCACCTGGTCGCGCACCAGGGCGCGGGGCAGGCCGGCCAGGGCCGGGTCGCCGGCCAGGGCGGTCAGGACCTCGTCCACCGAGGGCAGGCATCTGAAAAGATTCTTCATCTTCTCCTCACGTCGCGTATCCGGGCAGGGAAAAGTCCGGCCCGGCCAGGCCCAGAAGTTCCGGCCGCAGGCTAAAGAACTCGGCGAGCAAATACAAGGACCCGGCCATCAGCACCGGACCTCCGGCCTGCGCGGCCTGCGCCAGGGCCGTGGCCACGTCCGGCACGGGCCGGGCGCGCGGCCCCAGGGCAGCGGCCAGCTCCGTTGCGTCCCGGGCGCGCTCCTGGGCCGCGGGCAGCTCGGGCACGTACACCGTGCCGCCCGTGAGCCCCAGGACCAGGGGCGCGATGGCGTCCAGGTCCTTGTCCCTCAGGCAGGCGAAGACCAGGGCCGCGGGCCGCACGCCCAGGCCGGGCAAGGCGTCGCGCAGGGCCGCCAGGGCCGACGGGTTGTGGGCTCCGTCCAGGATAATCTCCGGTTCGCCCGGCACGCGCTGCAGCCGGCCGGGCAGCCGGGCCGCGTCCAGGGCCGCGGCGCAGGCCGTGGGGTCCGGCTTCACGCCCAGGCTGCCGGACATGAGGAAGAACCCGGCCAGGGCCAGGGCAGCGTTGTCGTGCTGGTGCGGGCCGGGCATGGCCAGGTCCAGGCCGTCCGCCACCTCCCGGGCCGCGGGCCAGGCGGCCAGGGCGTCGTCCACCGAACACAGGGGCGCGCCCGTGGCGGCTGCGGCCTTCTCCAGCTCGGCCAGGGCAGCCAGTTCCTGGGGGCCGGTCACGGCCAGGGTGCCGGCCGCCATGGCCCCGGACTTGTCCCGGGCGACGTGGGCCAGGTCCGGGCCGAGCACCGCGGTGTGGTCCAGGCCCATGGGGGTGAAGATCGTCAGGTCGCCGTGGTCCTTGACCAGGGCGGTGACCGCGTCGTAGCGGCCGCCCAGGCCGGCCTCCATGACCGCCAGCGCGACCCCGGCCCGGGCGAAGCCCAGGATTGCCAGAACGGTGATGAACTCGAAATAGGTGAGCCCCAGGTCCCCGGCCGCGGCCTGCACCTCGCTGCCCAGCCTCGCCCAGGCAGCTTCGGACAGGGGCCGGCCGTCCACCAGGACGCGCTCCCGGATGGAGGCGAAGTGCGGGGAGGAATAGAGCCCTACGCGCAGGCCGTGCGCCCGGGCCAGCTCGGCCAGGTACAGGGCCGTGGAGCCCTTGCCGTTGGTGCCCACCACGTGCGCCACCCGGAAGGGCGGCCGGGACAGGCGAAGTGCGGCCAGGGCGCAACGGGTGCGGTCCAGGCCCAGGTCCATGGAGAACATGCCCAGCCGGTCCAGGTGGGCGCAGAGGTCGGCGAAGGTCGGGAAGGCGGGCGCGGGCATGAGGTGGCCTGCTACGGCAGGAGCAGGGCGCGGTTGACCTTCACCACCACCTTCTTCACCCGGGCCGTGGCCGTGACCTGGCCCTGGGTCAGGTGCGCGTCCTGGGGGAAGAAGGCCGCGAACAGGCCGGGCCGGGCCAGCCAGGTGGCCGGATACGCGGCCGGGTGGACGAAGAACTCCACGTCCCGGGCCGGGTCGTAGGCCTCCTGCACCGTCAGACCCGGCGTCGGGCAGCGGGCCTGGACCTCCTCCCCGGCCAGCACGGCCTGGACATCCACGTACGCGCGGTGGGCCTCCAGGACCCCCTGCGGCAGGGGGCGCGTGGCGTAGCTGAACACCCGGGCCCAGATGTCCCGGCCCCGGATCTCGTAGTCGCCCTCGACCGAGTCCGGCCCCAGGCCCAAGGTGAACTCCATGGCCTCGCGCCAGGCGGGCAGGCCGTAATAGGCGCTCCAATTGTCCAGATGGTCGAGGATCATGGCAGCCCCTGGGGATGAGGGTGGCGCGGCCCGGCCAAACAGGCGGCCCGCAACAGTTCCGGGACACTACCCGCGGCCCGGGCCGAAGACAAGCGCCCGCACCAGCCCTGGTTCCGGCGCGATGCTGCGCCTATCCCTTCCCAATGACCCTGCCGCCGGCCATCCGCAAGGCCTTCCCTTGACCGCGGCCCGAAGCCTGGAGTACAGAAAGCGCCCTTCCTTCCTGCGCCAGTAGCTCAGTCGGATAGAGCAGCGGCCTTCTAAGCCGTCGGTCGAGGGTTCGATTCCTTCCTGGCGCACCACAAAAACCTAGGGCTGCCAACGACTTAGAGCAAGTCGGGCAGCCCTGATTTTTTGCCCGTGAACCTGGGGGTCAACAAAGGGGTCAACTGAGAGACGTTGCTTCGTGGGCTCCTGGGATGCCTGCCGTAGGGCTTCTTGTCGGGCCGCGTGGCCGTCGCCCATGAGCACCGGGAAGCGGCCCCGCCCTGCCCCATGCCTGCCCGTTGCCGTGTTGGCCCGTGGCCCTGCCCGTGGCCCAGAAATGCCCCGTGCTGCACTTTTCGGCCCTGGCCCATGTCAGGGCATGGGCAGGCCGGGAAAAGGGCCTCTGCGGGGCTGCCTTGGGTATGTTGGCGCTCTTCAAGTCGGGCAAGCTGGCAATCTCCTCGATGATGGCCGCTGGGATGCCCAGCACCAGGGCAGCCCCGGTGCCTGCGATGTGCCGCTTGAATCTCGGGTCGCCCACGCAAGAGGCCAGCGCAGCCCGTGCCTTGAGCATGGCTGCATGGTCAAGAACGATGCGCTTAGGCTTCTCAAGGCGAACGTTGCGCCTGTTCAATATCCCGAATGACTTAATCTTACTGTCCAATGCTACAAGGCCCATGTCGGCTTCGAGCTTCGCCCGCTTGGTCAAGTACCCGGCATGGGCGTCAGTGCAGGCCCGCAGGTCAAAGCAGCCATCCCAGGATGTACCAGCGATGCGCTGCCACGCCTTCTTGAGCTTTAAGATGGAAATATCGTCTAGCTCTTCGTTGAAGTCTCCTATCATGTGATAGTGAAGCGTTCTTGTAGGACTAAGCTCTAGCTTCCAGATGAACCATGAGGCGGGGTGCTCCCGACGAAGCACCCGGGAGAAGTTATCCAGGCAGCGCTTGGCTAAGATAAGTTGCTCGGGGTCTGCCGTGCGGCCCTCGAAGTCTAGAGTGATAAAATGCTTCGGCTTAGAGCTTAGAGACTGCAAGAGCTTGTGCAGGGCGTTCCTGCGGCCCTTGGTACGTTCGAGAAGGGAAATTTTGTTAGGCTTAGTCCCAGAGGCCGAGTGCGGCCGTGCCTGAGCATGGGGGCCAAGGGGGCTCTCTGGGGCCTTGTGAAAGCTGACGGCGTTGCCTATGACACTGACAATGTACTTAAGGGAAATGTCAATGATTTCATGCGTTGCCGAATGATGGGGGGTTACACTTCTCCCCTGTGACTCAAGCATAGCTCCCCCAAGTAAGCACAAGGGGCCGGTCCCGATGACCGGCCCCCCTCACTAGTCCTGTTTGATGGTTAGGCAGCCTGGGCAGTGCCCGAGCCGCCAGAAGCGCCCGCGCCGGGCTTGGCCTTGTCGCCCCCGGCCACGTCTCCGAAATCCGCCAGGGTGAGCCCGAGGGGTTGGACTTCACGCCGGATGCGCTCCCGGGCTTCTTGGAGCCGCCAACCCGAGTTCTGGGAGAGGTCGGCATGGGCTTCCTCGAAGTCCACCAGCCAGGGCTGTTCGCGCTCCCGCAGGCTCTTTTTGAAGCTCTCCGTCTGGGCCGGGTGCAGCACCGGGGCCAGGGCCGTATCCAGGGCCGCGAACGCCATCTTGGCCTTGGCGGGGTCATCCTTCACCAGCCGGGCCAGGGCCTCGTGCGCCTTATCGCGGCCGAGGCCCGAAAGCTCCTGCATGTACGCCCCGAGTAGGGCCGTGCGGCTGGCCGCGTCCCGGGCGTCAACGGGCTCCGGGAGGGCCAGGGCGTCAACTTTGACAGCCTCCAACATCCTGGCGCGATGGTCGGTCGCCTCCTGAAGCTCGGCCATCATCTTGAAGAGACGCTTGACCTGGGGGGCCAGGGCTTCAAGGGCTTTGCCCTTCGCGTACTCCTCCTTGAACACAGCGACCTTGCCTTGCGTCTCGGCCACCAGGGCGCGGAGGGCGGTCAGGCCGTCCAGGAATCCCTTGTAGAAGTCGCCGTGAAAGCTCAGGCTCCACGCGGATTCCTCACGGGAGGCCCACTTGAGCAGGTTGGCCCCGACCGCATTGGGCGCGAACAGGTCCGGGTCCAGCTTCTCGGGCTGCACCACCGGCCGCCCCCCGAACCTGTTCCGGGGCATGGCGGGCATGATGAAGCGGCCCGCGCTGCACTTGATGTCGCGGGTTCCGTCAGAAAGTTCAACGATTTTAAGCATTTTTCAACTCCTCGTTGTGCAGTTCCACCAGGGCCACGAGCAAAGCGTCTTGCTTGAGAATCGCCCCAGCCAGGGCGATGCCAGCCGCCTTGATGCGGGCGCGGCGGGCGCGGTCCTTCATCGCCTTGGCAGGGTTCTCGTTGAAGAGAGCCTTGAGTTCGGCCGTCAGGACGTTCTGGTAAGCCGTCCAGTCGTTGTAAGCGGCCTCGATTTCGACTCGGGTCATGTGCTTCTCCTGCTAAAAGAGTTTCGGGCCGGGGCTGGCCCCGAGTTTGGTGAAGAGGCCGTGTTCCTGGGCCATCCGGTGCCGTTCCTGGGCAACGGCCATCTCGGATTCGAGCCGCCGGAGGCGGGCGTCTTTCTCGGCGATTTGGGCTTCAAGCTCCTCCCGCCGGGCCTCAACCTCGTCCATCGCGTTTATGAACTTGGCCCTCTGCTCAGGGGTCAACTCGTGCCAGCGCAGTTCGTCACCCTCAAGTTCGGCGTTCCACTTGCGGCGGTAGGTTTCCTCAGGCTTTCTCATGTCGCGCCTCTACCAGCCCCAGGCCCGCCGGGTCTGGGCAACAGTGCCAGTGCCATCGGGGAAGGCCCGGTAAGAACCCCGGGTGCCCGGCTTCTTGAGCAGGACGGGAACCCGTTCGGCCAGGATGGCGAGCAGCAGGTCGTTCACGTCAGGGACGTAACCGCCCCAAATCTCGGGCTGCATGAGGCGGTTGATTTCCTCTTCCAGCCTGCCGGTGATGTTCAGTTGCATCGTTCAATCTCCTCGGGTTTGATGTTCATGTTGATGAAGTTCAGGATGTAGTGAATCTCCCGTCGCAAGACGCGGTTCACAAGCTGCGACATGGCAACTCCCGAGTCGCGCTTTGCGATGGCAAGGCGGTCCACTAAATCCCTGTCCACACACACCGTCAGTCGAACCTTGTTCATATACTTTCTCCTACGTTGATGAGGCCGTTGAAGTTCTCACAACTAGATTTCAAAAAAGGGGTGCTCCCCCACCGAACCGGAGTGAGGGAGCACCTTCTTTGGAGACGCCACGCCTGGAATTGACCAAACCGGCGCGGCCCTTGAACGCAGGGCCGGGGGGAGTCAGGCCCCGGCCTGGGAGTGAACCCGACAGGAGCACCGGGTTCAAATTTGTTGCGGCAGGATGGCCCCGCCGTCGTCGTTCCTTCTGCCCCTATAAGACCGCCACGACCCGCGACACTTTGAGGGTCAGGGGCAAGTTTCTTGTCCTCATGCCCTATAAGATGCCCACGACCCGCCGCACTTTTGGGCTCGGATGAAATTTTCCCCATGCCGGATTATTCTCGGCAGCGGGAAAATCTTTGGGTCGCGCCGGGCAAATAGTTGAGCCGATGCGACTAACGCGCCGGCTCTCTTGGAGAAAAATCTTCTTGGCGGGGTTCGGGCTGGGCTACCCAGCATCGGCCTGCTACCCCTAAAGAACGCCACGATTAGCCGCACTTTGGGGTTCGACTGAAAAAAGTTTGGCCGTGGAGCGTAACCCCACGGCCCGATTGAAGATAAATTTTGCTTAGGAGCCTAAGTAGAGGCGATTTTGCTTAGGGGCCTAACAAGCCACGACGATGCAGACGCCAAGCTCGGGCTTGAGAATGATGACTTCGCCTTCGGCCACGAACACGAGGGGGGCGACTTCCCGAGCTTCGACCTGACCAAGATAGTCAATGGGCATGACCTGCATGATGACCTCCAAGGGGTTGTGGTTCAGGGACCAGGGCCGTTGTACCACGTCCAGGGGGCCATGCAAGAACTTTTTTCAATGATTTCAGCTAACTAACTCATTAGTTAGGTTGCCTGGGATGCAGGAGAGCCCGGCGGGCGGGCTCTCTGTGCTCTACGGAGTGTCCTGGGCAAGGGCTGTTGGCCGGGCCAGTGGGCCAGAAATGGCCTGTGCTGCGTTTTTGGGGGCCGGGCCGGGTGTTAACCTGCCCCGAAGAGCAACCGGGCTCCCTACAAGGCCGTGGGGAAGGTCAATCCGGCATAATCTTAGTCAGGGCGTCCAGCCGCCGGAGGACGCCCGGCAGGCTGCCATCCCGGGCAGCATCGGCCAGGGTGCCCGAGGCGAACCTGTCTGCCCGCACCAGGGTAGTCAGGAGCTTTCGCAGGGTGAGCATGTCCACCTGGGCAAGGGCAGCGGGATTGCCCAGGATGGCCCGTGCATCGTCCTGCCAGCGCGGCCAGTCGATGTCATCTAGGATGACCCCTTGGTAGGCAAGCTCCACCAGCCGGGCCAGGGGCTCCCCCAGGTTCAGGCCCGCCCCGCCGCTGTACGTTGCGAGGCTGCCCGGGGCAGCACCTTCGATGGCCGGGAGAAGGGCGACGATGGCCCGCAGGGTTTCCTTGGTCGGCTGCATGGCCTACGCCTCTTTCTTCGCCAAGAGGGCGTACACTGTCTGCCGAGAGACGCCGTACTCTGCGGCGAGGGCCTTCTTCTCTTCGCCCTTGGCGGCACGGGCAAGAAGCTCCTTCACCTGCTCCTGGGTGAGCTTGGGCTTGCGCCCCAGGTGCTTCCCAGCCTTCTTGGCGAGGGTGATGCCTTCCCGCTGGCGCTCCCGGATGAGCGCCCGCTCGAACTCCGCTACCGCGCCGATGATTTGAAGCTGAATCTTCTGAAAGGGGTTGTCATCGCCTGTGAAGGTCAGGTTCTCCTTGTGGAAGCGGACGGCCACGCCCCGGCTGGTCATGTCCTTGAGCAGGGTCAACAAGTCGCTCAAGTCCCGAGCCAGCCGGTCAATGGAGTGGACATGCAGCGTGTCGCCCTCCCGGATGTAGGCCAGAAGCGCCGTCAAGGCCGGACGCTCGGTATCCCGCCCGCTCACTTTGTCCTCGAAAGTCTTGTCCAGGGCCACGCCGTCAAGCTGGCGAATCGTCTTTTGGTCAATGGTGCTCACGCGCAGATAGCCCACGTCCTGCGTCTTGCCGTTCCGGGTGCTCTTCTTGGCTGCCATGTCCTCAGCCCTCCCTCAATGTGTTGAGAAAGCTCTAAGGATATTTTGGAATCGTGTCAAGTTGAATTTCTTGACACGGTGAAAGGCGGGTTCCCGGGCGTCGGCAACCGCGTCAGAAAAGGTGTACCTTGTTGGGCATAGGCCCACTACCTTCGACTGGCTCAATCTGCGACTTATTGCAGTGGATATGCTTGACGCCTTGCCCCAACCAAGAGGGCGGGTTGACTTACACTCCGGGAGGGTCCGCCCCGCTTGGCCCGTGGCCCACCACTCAAACCAAAATACTGCCCAAAATCCTTAAATTACTCAACAAACTTGTTTTAACGATGACTTGTGTTTTGTCCGACTCACTGGTAGCTAGAAAAAGTCTAAACTCTAACCACCTGGAAGCCGACGTGAAAGCGATTGACTTGTTCTCTGGCCCTGGAGGGCTAACCCTGGGCCTCAAAGAAGCTGGCATTATCCCCGTGTGTAGCGTCGAATTATCCAAAGACGCGGTTGACACCTATGCGTCACACACCCCCGATGCAGTCCATTACTGCGAAGATATCAGGAAGGTTGACTTAGCCAAGCACAAAGCCGGGGTCGAACTAGTCTATGGTGGACCGCCATGTCAGCCATTTTCCACCGGTGGATTGATGAAGGGCTCAAAAGACAAGCGAGATATGATTCCCAGCTTCATCGAAGCTCTACAAACTGTAAAACCTCACGCCTTCATAATGGAAAACGTACCAGGCTTAATCACTAAGTCGAAAATTGGCTATTTCCGTGATGTGTTACGAAGACTGGCGTCACTGGGGTACAAGCTCAATTGGGACGTTTTGTACTCGGCGGACTATGGGGTTGCACAAAAACGAAAGCGCCTTGTAGTGCTTGGCTGCCTTGACCGTCTCCTCCTTTTTCCTAAGCCGACACACGGCCCGGACGGAGACGAGCCTTATGTTCCGGCTAGCCGTTTCTTATCCAAGTTTGCACCAGTGGGTACTACCCCTCGAAGTCCCGTCAAGTACGCCCAGTTTCCAGACTTGAGGAAAAGCCCATACGCGGGCCATATTTACAACGGTGGCGGCAGGCCAATTAATCTTGATGAACCATGCCCAACTATCTTGGCATCGGCGGGCGGCTACAAGACTCACTGGGTTGACACCCTGGACGTGGCTCCTGAATATCACAGGCATTTAATCAATGGCGGTAAGCCACGTGAAGGCATTGTAAACGGTGCAAGACGGATGTCAGTCGAAGAGTCAGCACTAATACAATCCTTTCCCCATTGGCTTAGATTCTCCGGCTCCCGAAGTTCACAGTACACGCAAGTCGGTGACGCAGTTCCTCCAAAACTAGCGGAAGCCATAGGGAAAGCCATCGTCAAGCAACTTGATTGCACCAAAGCCCCTGAGACGGAGTTTTTGCAGCCGAAATTAGCGCAAAATCAATTGGAGCTGCCATGGTAAGAAACACGAAGGTCGAGGAAGCTGTCTATCTCGTGCTTGGCGATTTGGATGCTGCGATTGCGAAGAACCCGCTTACATACCCTAGCACAGAAGCCAGACGAAAATGCGACGAAGCGCTCAAACATCGTAGCGGAAGTGTCCGCCTAGCCTCCATTTTCTTGACCGCCTACTCCGTGGTCGACCGCGAATGGGATTTCAAAAGTGTCCCGACGGGGGTCCGAGGTCAATACGGAGACAAGTTGCTTTCAGAGAATTTCACCCGTCGCCACGTCACGGTCCACCAGTCAATCACTGCCTTCGGCGAAAACCTGGGCTGGAAGGGAAATGTCGCCCAATTCGACCTTTCCACAGACGACCGATTTTCGTCCTTCGTCGCATACCTAGCCAAGGCTTCGGCTGATACCCGAAGAAAAATGGTGTCTTACTTCGGGCATGTCGCAGCGGCTTCCGTCTTCGTTCCTCAAGCACTACCGCCTGTGTCTCAGGATGTCCTTACCTTCGCCCGCGCCAAGCACTTGTTCGGTATGCTGCTCGACCTGCAAACCGAAGGTCATGTGCAACAGTTCCTAATAGCTTCCCTTTTAAAGGTTCACAGGGGACGACACGGCATTGAGATTCGAACACACCACCCCCACGCGTCCGACACCTTTGACAGGACTGCGGGCGATATTGAAGAATTTCGAACAGGAGAACTAGCCGCCGCCTACGAGGTGACGGTTCGTCCAGACTGGAAAAACCGAGTCTCCGACTTCCTCGCCAAAATGGACCGGTATGGTCTTTCAAAATACGTCATCATCGCCAGTGACGTAAATTGTGACGACAGACTGTCCAGCCCCCAGGCTCTGCTTAGCTTTGTCGAACCAACTGGACGTGACATCGCCATTGTGGACCTTGACGACTTCGTGGCCGTATTCCTCGCAGAGCTTTCGGCAGGGGAAATCCGTGAAAGTGTAAACGCCTGCTACGCCATGCTGATGTGCAACGAACTTTGCGGGAGGAGTGATTTTATCCAGGCGTATCGTGATGTCGTGGATGCTTGGCTGGACACAGCCAATTAGCCTTACACCCCATGGGGGAGGGGCAACATGAGTGGGCCGGAGGACTCTCCTTCTTCACCTTCCCCTTCTTCGTCATCTTCGGCCCGGCCTGCCTTGGTTCCTGGGGCATTGGGGTTGTCGCCCTCCCCTTCCTCCCAGATGCCCTTGGCCGACGCCTCCAAGGCTTCGATGACCCCGCTTACATCGCTTCCCACGCCCCGCTGTGATTGGGCAAACTTGACTTCCTCGATGGAGCGAAGAACCCCGGTGAGGGTCTGGCCGATGAACGCCAATAGCCTCCCCTTGTCGCGGCCTATGCGCCCCACGCGGACCTTGTGAAACACGTCGGCCATCTCGTCTCGCAGGGCCTCCAAGCTGTCTATCCTGTGTCGCCTGGGCATGATGCTCTCCCATGAAAAAGGCCGCCCGGAGGCGGCCTGTTGGTGTTGTCGGTGTCGGTGTCGGTGAACTACCCGAGAGGGTCTATGTCTGGGGGCTCCGGCCCCATGCCATCGTCGGTGGCCCGCTCTGCCTGCCGCAGCATGTTCAGGAGCACCCGCTTGGCGTCCTTTGGCTTCATGTTCAGCACGTCCTCGAAGTCCAAGTCGCCTTCCACCGGGAACAGGCCCTCTATGCTGTTGGCCGCTTCGAGAAGCTGCTTGTCTGCGATATGGGCGTACCGCTGCGTCATCGCCCCTGTCTTGTGGCCCAAGAGCTTCTGCACCGAGTAGAGGCTTGAGCCTGCACCAAGTACGTTGCTGGCGAAGGTATGTCGCAGGTCGTGAAACCGGCACTCACCGAGCCCGGCCCGCTCCCGAATCAGCCGCCAAGAGCGGTGGAAGGAGTGATAGAACCCGCCTGCGTTCGACGGAAAGACGTACTCGCCCTGTTGAAGCTGCTTCGCCTCGCGCAGGACGCGCAGGGCCAGCCGGTTGAGTGGGAGCACCTGCGTCTTGCGGTTCTTCGTGTTCATGCCCTGGAAAGTCACGAGGCCGTTGCCCAGGTCAATGTCGCTCCACTTGAGGGCCAGTATCTCCCCCTGCCGCTTCCCGGTGAACATGGCGAACTTGACCACCAGGGCAGCCCGCTTGTTGGGGTGGGCGTCCAGCACCCGAAGAAGCGCCTCCTGCTCATGCTGGCCCAAGAAGTTCGTCAGGGAGTTGTCGAACGCCGGGAGCTTGATTTTCTCGCAGGGGTTCGGCCCGCCGTACAGGTTGCGGTCCTTCGACCAGTTGTAGATACGCCGCAGGAGGTTGAAAACGTGCTTCACCGTCTGGGGAGAGAGCTTCTCGCCGTAGCGGTTCTGCTTCTCCCTGACCTCGCAAAGCCAGTTCTCTACGTCAACGGGAGTGATTTTGCTTAGTTGTTTGCCCTCGAAGCTCGGCTTGATATGAAGCTCGTAGCGCTGTTCGTCGTCGTTCCAAGAGCGCTTATTCTCCCTGGCCCACTTGAGGTACTTCTTCCATATGTCGGCTACCCGGGCCGTCTTGGCGTACTTGAAGAACTCGCCCTCTAGGGTGTCCGTCTTGACCTTGGCTTCGATTCGCTTCGCCTGGGCCAGGGTGAGGCAGGACTTCACGAACCACTTGCCGTCCGGGAGCTTCACCCGCACCCGGTAGCGCTTGTTCTCCTTCAGAGAGGCCCCGCACTTCGGGCAGTTCTTCGGGCCGGGCTGGAAGCCCGCCTTGCACTTGGCGCACCGAATCTCGATTGCCACCGCTGTTGACCCCCTTGTTGACCCCCAGATTGCCCCGTGCTAGGTTCTGGGCATGTTCAACGACACGCAGGCCAGTATCTACGCGGTTTTCGTGGCATCCACAAGGGGTCAACGGTGGGGTCAACAGGGAGCCCTCGGAACCTCGAATTTTGCCTATATCGTGTTGTCAAATAATTGACTAAGTGGTTAATTTCTAAGCAAAATGTTCTCGGTGCTCTGGCCGTCACCGGCCTTCTAAGCCGCCGGTCGAGGGTTCGATTCCTTCCTGGCGCACCAATAATTTCAAAGTGTTGCAGATGGCAGGCTGCAACACTTTTTCATTTTTGCTAGCATATTGCTAGCCATGAAGTATCAAAGCCGTGTAGCTCGCCAAATAGTTTTCACCTGCGGCAGGCGGTTTTGGCAGGCCGCCTGCCGTGGGTTTACTATGCGCGGTCGCTGGGGCGTGGTTAGGTCACTCCCTCCCCGGCGGTCTGAGTCGCAAGTAAGCGCAGCGCGTGCGCCGCACGTACTGGTCCTCGGAGGCGACCTCGGCCTTGGCCAGGTCCAGCTCGGCCATGCGCTCCTCGTGGCGCTGGCCGGCCTGCTCCAGGGCCAGGCGCTGCTCCGGGGTCATGGACGGGGCCTGGGCGTCGGCCTCGGCCAGGCCTTCGGTGACCTGGGCGATGCCGGCCGCGATCTTATCCCCGGTGGCCCCGCCCACGGCCGCGGCGATGTCCCCGGCGGTGTCCAGGATCGTGACCACCTGGCTGACGCCGGGGATGAGCTTCAGCAGGTTCTTGCCGATGGACGACAGGAGGCTCATGCGAAGCCCTCCGTCTGGTCCACGACCAGCAGGTCGAACTGCTCGACCGCCGACGCCGCGTCCAGGAAGGCCGCGAAGGTCGCGCCGCTGTTGAGGACCGCCCGGTCCCCCTTGAGCTTGCCGAACTTCTCCCCGAGCAGGATGCAGCCGTGGGTGTCCTCGTCGGTGTTGCCCTTGTGAAACAGGATATGCGAGCGGCCGGACACGCCCGTCACCTCGAAGGTCCGCCCGAACCGGGGCGACTCCACCCGCCGGCACACGTAGCGGCCGGGCGGGATGCAGCTCACGTCCTGCGCGTTCCCCCGGTCGGGCAGCTCCAGGGTCACGGCCATTGCCTCGCCGTCAAGGGTCAGGACCCCGATGGTCCCGCCCGCGGTCTCTTCAACGCGAATGAGTTTCGCCTTCACCCTGCGCCTCCTTGTGTGTGGGTGCGGCTGGGCTGCGGTCGCCCCGGCGGCCGGAAGGAAGGCACGGCCGCCAGGGCGCTCCGCAAGCCCACCGCATCGCTGCTGTCGCCATCCGTAAGACTCGCCGCAACGGCTCGCCTAACGGCTGGCGCACATGTGGCAGGCCCACGTATAGGAAGATCAGGAGGGAGGATTCAGACTGACGGGGGTCAGGGGGAAGGCTGGAAAGGGGGTGTATGGGGGGTTTAGGGGGAAGTGGGGGGAGAGGTCAAGGTGGGAGGATGCAGGACGGGGCAGGGCCACTCAAGAACGGCCAATACGTCTTGAGATTTACCCTTTTCTTCATGACATTGATCAGATAATCGTCTTGCCAAAGGACAAGGAAACCCACATGGCCATGAAGAGAAAGCACCCGGACCCGAACGAACTCCGGCCAGGCGTTCCGCGCATTCCCAAGGCTGAAGATATCCCACCCGGCTATGACCCAAAGAATCCCTGGGCCTCGGACATGCTGGACCGCTCGGATCATGCGGAAATCCTGACCAGATACATCGAGGGCATCAACCAGCCATACGTGCTGGCCATCAACGCGGGCTGGGGCCAAGGCAAGAGCCTGTTCCTGCGCATGTGGCGCGACGAACTTGTGAACAGGCAACGCAGGCATTGCATCCTGTTCAACGCCTGGAAATCGGACTTCGGAGACGATCCCTTGGTAGCGCTCATGGGAGCAGTTAGCGACTATGTCGTTTCGTTGGAATCCGATGGCAAAGATGAGCTTGAGGCTAGCGTCAAAGGTCTATGGTGCAAGGCCTGGGCCTGTGCAAAATCTCCCAAGCAGTTACTTAACACCATGAACCATAAGAGGTTGTGGCGCAAGGCTTGGGCGTATGTAAAAACCGCGCCAAAACACTTTGTTAAAGTTATAATACACTTTGCTAAAAAATGGGGGATAGATCTTCTTGGATGGTCGGAAGACGCAAAGTCCTCCGATGCGGATGCGCCTAGTGACAAGACGGCAAACTGCATAGCAGACGCGTTGGCCAACACGGCATCTGATATGTACGATGTCTACCTTCTGCAAAAGAAGTCCGTTCAAGGGTTCAACAGTAAGCTCAAAGCCGTCGCCAAGAGCCTATCGGTAAACGGATTCCCCCTGGTGATCATGGTAGACGAACTTGACCGCTGCCGTCCTGACTATGCGGTGCTACTCTTGGAGCGCATAAAACATTTGTTTTCTGTTCATAGTGTGGTTTTCATCTTGGCCCTTGAGGCTGAGCAACTAAGACGTACAATACGCGCGCTTTATGGGCTTGACCTTAAAATCGGGGCACGCAACTACCTGCGAAGATTCATAGATCGAGAGTACACACTTCCCAAACCGTCACACGAACAATTTGCCGACTATCTTTGCGCACAATATGACCTTGTCGAGTTGTCTGACCCAGCACGTAATGAGATAGGTATTGAGATTCATACCTTGTTTGGTGAACTTTCAAAAGTTTTCAAGTTGCATTTACGGGATATGGCGCAACTTATTGCACAGACTGCAGCAGTAGTCAGATCATATAATGCAAACTGGGTTGAGGCCAATCTAGTCCTTACTCTTCTGGTTATACGTTTTCAAACACCGAAAACTTATATGATGATATGTGACCGCAAGCTAGATTGGCGCAGCGTAAGAGATTCTTTAATTAAAGAAGATAAAGTCAGCATTCAAAATATAGACATTCATATGAGCAGATTTTTAGAATCAATTTTTAATTACATAGGAATGGTCCAAAGTTCATTTAGTACTTGGCATAAAAATATAATGAAAGATTCTGTGCCGCCAGCACAAGAAAAAGCAGCGAAAGAACTTAAAATTTTTGTTAATCGTATTATACCAATTTTGAAAGTTTCATTATCTAATGCTGATCATTATTTATCAGCAGTAGAGTTCGCATCGCGATTTGATCTTACAGTTGCAAAAGAAGTTGAAGAAATTGCAGAAATTAAGCAACTCGATAATCTAACTACTTAACATTCACCTTGAATTATACACTGAAGCTCCTGCCTTTAGGCGGTGGAGAGTTCATTTAAGCACGAGGCTTGTTTCGAAGACTTGAATATCTTTATCGCGCATAATTTCTTTACAAGCTCTCTCAGCAGTATTAAGCTTAATAATTTGCGCGATTTTGATTGTTACAATAACCATATATAGCGGAATTAAAATGTATGGGACTATATTATTTTTTTGCAAGATTATATTCGAAAAGGAATCGATTACATATAATAAAATAAAAAAAAACGATGTAATAAAAATTAAAAAAATATAGTTTAGTAAAACTTTATATCTCAACCTACCAATAAATGCAAACATAATATTTAAATCTTGAATATTTTTAAAAGGCATTAAATGAACTTTTTTATAAATTTCAATTCTGCCGTCTTGAAATTTCGTTAAAAAGTTAATGAAAAATTTCATAGAAAAGCCAGCAGCACAGGAAGCGATAAATCCTACTGCAAAAGAAATGGTTATTTGATCCATCTCTTTCCCCGTTAGGTTTTAATGAGTCCAAAAGTGAAGCAATGATCTCTCGATTCTTCTATAAAACGCAATAGACAAAGGGTCTTTTCTATGATCAAGAGGTTCAACAAGAATAGAACGCATACCAGCCACATTTGCACCAACAATATCAGTAAAAATTCTGTCGCCAATTACTACACATTTTGAGGGTGTGCTATTAAGAAAATTCATTGCCAGTAAGTACCCCTCTTTTGAAGGTTTTTTTCTATTTATTTTGACAACATGTAAGCCAAGCTCGTTAACAACTTTTTCTGCTCGCTGCCTACTTTCATATGAATTTTGCGTTCCTGCATAGTTTGACAATGCACATAATCTAAATTCTTTCCTCAATTCAATTAACTTATCTCTAACTTCTGGAGGAACAGAAAAAGATCCATATGGGACTAAAGTTTGGTTAATGTCAATTATACATGAATCTATTGACATACTCTTTAAATCATCAATATTTAATTCCCAAAATTTTACTTTGGCGTCTAATGTAGGTTTTAAATTCTCATATTTAATAACCTCATAAATATTGAAAAAAAACTCTTTATTGAACCATTGGGGCATTGAATACTCCTATTATAGTTCTTGTAAAGTTTATCTCTTGAAAGTTTTATTCTTGATCTATGCACATTACTATTTTGTTATTGTTGGTCAGATACATTACTGTAAATGGCTTGTGATTGGTCTGAAGGGCTATCCGGTTGGCCCATTAATTTGCCTTGAGGCGAGGCCGTCCTTCACCAGACGCTGCTCACCGCCCATGCTGTGCAGATTGAGCTTGAGCAGGTTGTGGAATAACCTCCAGTGCCGCAATTGAAAACCTCGTGGAACCGACTTAATTGATACTCAATCCTCCGGATATCATCCGTGCGACCCTGAAAATTGATGCTCCCCGAGGTTGGATATTTGTGTTATCAGTTACGCCTTTTCAATTTAGATTTCAAGCAGAAGTCTACAATTCAGCATAGTCTCCTCACATTCCCGGCAACCTCCCCTCCCTCCCTGGCCTCGGCCAGGAGCCGCCAAATCTGGCGCTCGGTGACCAACTCTGAGGAGTGATTCTTGAAGCCGCCTCCCAGAGGTCCCCTTACCCCCCCCTCCTCGCCAACTTGTTGGCGAAAATGGAGATCAACCCGCCGAGCATGATGTAGCCGGCGATGACCTCGCCCATGACCCAGCGGGCGGCCTGGTGGGTGAGGGGGGTGACGTCGCCGAAGCCCAGGGTGGTGAAGGTCACCACGCTGTAGTAGAGCGCGGTCTGGAAGCCCCAACCCAACTGCTCGGTGAACTTGAAGGCCCCTTCCCCGAGCGTGGCGAAGCGCCAGGCGAACCCGCAGGCCATGAGGATGGACCACCCGGCCCACAGAAGCATGGACCGGCCGCAGTCGCACAGGATGAGCCAGGGCAGGTAGATCAGCCAGAACCGCCAGGTCATCCCCTCGAACTTCTTCCGGCTCCACCACGTCTTTTTCCAAAACCGCCAGTTCCATTTCCACGGCCGCATGTCCCCGTCCCAGCCGCGCAGCTCCTCCAGGAAGTCCTGGTCCTTGGCATGCCGCACAAAGCGCTGGCTGCCATAGCAGCCCTCCAAGCGGATGCCTTGGTACTTGCCCCAACGGTCGAAGTTGACGCCGGTCACATCTGTATTGCGCAGGTCTGCGCCCTCAAGGAACGCCCCCTCAAGATGTGCTTCTCTGAGGAACGCCCCCTCAAGATGCGCCCCAATGAGGTCCGCTCTCTCAAGATGCGCATCACTGAGGTCCGCCCCCTCCATATCCGTCCCATTGAGGTCCGCCCCCTCCAGATGCGCATCACTGAGGACCGCCCCCTCCATATCCGTCCCACTGAGGTCCGCCCCCTCCAGATGCGCCCAGGCGAGGCTCGCCTCATCCAGATGCGCCTCCCAGAGTTTCGCCTCCTCCAGATGCGCCCCCCCGAAATCCGCCCCCTCCAGATGCGCCATCGCGAGGTTCGCCTCCTCAAGATGCGTAAAACTGAGGCGCGCCCCCTCAAGATGCGCCTCAGTGAGGTTTGCCCCCATAAGATGTGCCCGACTGAGGTTCGCACCCTTAAGGTACGCCCGACTGAGGTTCGCATTCTCAAGACGCGCCATTGATAAATTAGCCTCATCCAGATGCGCCTGGCTGAGGTCCGCTCCATTCATCTCCGCCCCCAGGAGGTATGCCCCTGCCAGATGAGCTTTTCTCAATATCATGTACGTCAGAAAGATGCCGCGCAGGTCCGGGACCAAGCACCAGAAGGGAGACCTGGGGGGGTGTTCCTCATTCTTCACCAGCGTATCCCGCAACGCCATGAAAAGCGCTGACTCCTGGGCCTCCTGGCTCCAGATGTCGAAACCGGAAAGATCGACCTCGTAGCATGAGTACTTCTTTTTCTGGTCCACCAGCCAGTTGTTCCAGACCGCCACGCCCTGGAGCAGCACCTTCACGTGCTCGGGATTGGCCATGCGCGCCTCGGAGGGAGAGGGGTTCAGGGGCTGGGACTGGAGTAGACGATATGGGAAGGGCTTTCAATGCGCCGGCCCTGGCGGCGGTCTAGCCGCTGCGCCGGAAGAACTTGGTGGCCATGATGGAGATCAAGCCGCCGAGCATGACGTAGCCGGCGATGACCTCAAGCATAACCCAGAACCGGGCCTCTTCGGAAAGGGGGGTCACGTCGCCGAAGCCCAGGGTGGTGAAGGTCACCACGCTGTAGTAGAGAAAGACCTTGAACATATTCGCCGCCCCGACGACGTCCAGCTTGCTGCTGAAATGGAAGGCCGCCTGGGCCTTCTGCCAGATGGCGAGGTACTTCTCGGCAAAGAACCAAGCCAGCCCTACGGACCAGGTCAGCCACAACCAGAAGGAGCGGCCGCAGTCCGCGATGACGAGCCACGGCAGATAGATCAGCCAGAACCGCCAGGTCATGCCCTCGAACTTCTTCCGGTCCCACCACGCCTTTTCCCAGAACCGCCAGTTCCACTTCCACGGCCGCATGTCCCCGTTCCAGCCGCGCAGTTCCTCCAGGAAGTCCTGGTCCTTGGCATGACGGACAAAGCGCTGGCTACCGTAGCAGCCGTCCAGGCGGCTGCCCTGGTACTTGCCCCAGCGGTTGAAATGGACGCCCGTCACATTTGCATTGCTGAGGTTCGCCCCCCTGAGGTCCACACCCTCAAAATGCGCCCCCCAGAGGTCCGCACTCTCAAAATTTGCCTTGCTGATATGCGCGTTCTCAAAATGTGCCCACCTGAGGTCCGCCTTTTCGAAATGTGCCCGCGGGAAGTGCGCGCTCTCAAAATGCGCCCCTTGAAGAGTTGCACCTTCAAAATGCGGTGCCAGAAGAATACCTCTCTCTGAATGCAACCGCTTAGACAAAGCCCCTTTAAAATGTGCGCCCAGAAGGAACCCGTCATTGAAGCGTGTTTCCCCAAGAATCGCTCCATTAAAATGTGCCCCACCTAGATTAGCCTTTTCAAAGTGTGCAAACGAGAGATCTGCGCCCTCAAGATGTGCCTCAATCAAATCTGCTTCAGCTAGATACGCTTGTTCCAGGCTTACGTTAAAAAATTGGACAGCACTCAAGTCCGGAACGCGTTCAGAAGTATCACTTTTTGCCACGAACAGCGCCGACTCCTGGGCCTCCTTGCTCCAGAGGTCGAAGCCCGACAGGTCGGCGCGGAAGTCCGGGTCTTTCTTCCACTGGTCCACCAGCCAGTTGTTCCAGACCGCCACGCCCTGGAGCAGCACCTTCACGTGCTCGGGATTGGCCATGCGCGCCTCGGAGGGAGAGGGGTTCAGGGGCTGGGACTAGAGTAGACGATATGGGAAGGGCTTTCAATCAGTTGCGGGAAAGGCGCTCCAGATACCCCCGCACATCCCCCTCCCACACCCACAACCCCTTGACCCGGCCGCAGCGGTGCCCCGGGATCTCGCCGGCGTTGACCAGGTTGTAGAAGTGGCTCTTGGAGCAGCCGTCCAGGAGGTGCCCTACAGGCAGAGCCCAGCCGCTTGAAGTGAGACCTGAATCTGGCCGAGGCCAGGCGGTTCGCGGAGGCAGAACTGTTGTAAAGAAACGCCTCCCGCCCAGGTCGGGCAGGGGGGCTTCATCTAACCAGTTCATAAAGACTGCGGACAGTATCAGCCGCGGGCATGAGATAGTCCAGATCCATCTTCATGCAAGGGGACTCCACCCATGAGTCCTCCTAGCCCCCCCCCCTCCTAGCCGGGACTATCCTAGCCCTGAAGCTGGCCTTGAGCGGGGGGCTGCAGTTGGGCCGGGCCGGCCGACGGCTCTGGCGCAGGCTGGCCCTGTGGCGGCACCACCAGTTGCGCGTCATGCTGGCGGCCGTGCGTTCTAGCCTTCTGAAGCCTGATAAGCTCCTGGGCCCGGCGTACCTTTTCGTCGATGAACAGCCTCGACAGTCGCGCAGGCTTCAGCTTTAGCTTGAGCCCCAAGCCCTTCACCAAATAATCATAGATCTCCGGCCAGGTGACCTTTTCGCGCCGCATAGCGTCGATCTCACCAAAATGCTCGGCCACGGGATTTGCGCGCACGGCTTTCTCACGACGCACCGAGTCCAACTTTTCGCGCTGTTCGATAGTGAGCGCCGGAGCCATACAATTCTGGTCATATAGCGCAATGAGCTTGGCTCGCTCCGGACTCATCCTACCTTTCTTGCCTTCTTCCATCGCCTACTCCTCTAATTTTGACACACCAGGCTCGCAACCTAGCCACTTCTCTCTTTATAGTCAACATATCTAAATTTTGTTCTTTCAAACAAGCTATCATTGCACTTTGAAAGCGTGTCTATATCCGATAAGATTGACACAAAAAAAGCCCTGTGTCCGATGACGACAGAGCAAGTACATTGAATAGTATAATTTGTCAGACTGCGTTTTGTGCTTTTCGTCCTTATTTCATATAGTGTTCCGTAATATCCGGACGCTCGTGTCCCATTTCTTGCGAGACAAGCTTCAAAGCAACTTCTCTTGCCATGCCGGATTGTGTGTGCTCGGCCATGCGCGCTTGGGCATAGCTGTGTCTCAGCCCGTGACTGCCGTTATACGCCTGTCCGGTGCGGACGGCCGCATCCTTCAAGGCTTGACCATAGGCCGCGTGCTCTTTCCTGGCCAGGCCCCATTGGCCATCATTTTTTACCGCGGCCTCAATGGCGAGGTACATTTTCTCGGGCACGTAGGCCAGGCGGTCTTTCCCGCCCTTGCCGTGCAACTCGACGCACCCGACCTTGCCGCGCGTCGGGTGAACTACGATTCCCTTCAAGTCCTTCTCGCGCAGGTTTATCTCGGAGATCCGCGCGCCGGCCATGCGCTGAAAATCGGCTATTGCTCTGAATCGTTCGTCCCTTACTGCTGCGGTGAGTTGCGTCGGGGCGGAGTACGCCCGAGCCTCGGTCCCGAACCGCAACCCCTCTTCTATGCCCTTCTCCCTGACATATTGAATATCGTGGCTGAAATAGTGAGAATTGGACGGCGCGTATTTCTGGTCCCACTGGTTGAGCATTGCGCCAAGCCGTTCGGCGTATGACATGTAGACGCGAAGCGTTTCCAGTTTCACACCCTGGTCGATTTTGCTTTCGCCCCAGGCTCGGATGTGGGCTCCTGTCAATTCGCGTATGTTTTTTACACCAAAGTTCTCTTTGGCATATTTAGCTATCTCATTCCAAGTATTAAAAGACTTTTCCCAATGTCTGTTTGAATGTATTCCCATTTCTTGCGATATATTGTGCTTCGTTGCGCTTTCGCCGCGTTCGGCTAGACGCTCTAGCGCGTTCATCTTTGCTTCGTGTCGCGATTGTCCAATCTGATAATTGCCAGTGCTGCGAGCAAGATTGTTCAGTTGGTTTTTAAAACTACCGTCTAAGTTGTGATTTATTTTTTGCGCGCGTTCAGGCTGCGCCTCTGGCTGTTGCCTGCCATCGTCGCCGCCGTCGTCTACTTCGGGTGAAATGTATATTTCGTCTGACATGCTAAATCTCGCGCCTCAGCTATTCGCCTACGCTGTTCGTCAAGACTTTGCCTAAGGCATCGTCTAGGTATGGCATTTGTCAGATTGGTTAGTTGCGCACGGACCGCAACTGGCAGGTACAAACTTGTACCGGCTGGGTGCCTCTGAAAAAGCACCGGTCGTTTTGCCCGGGCGCTATCCGAGCTTGAAGATCCACCGCGTCATTTTGTGGCGCGATATCTCCGCGGCAGGTTGCTATCCTGGCGCATATGGTTTCGCGAACGCTCGCGACAGCTCCGTTCCTCTTAAGGTTGAACGGCAAACCCGCCTCATCACCCTCGCCATTTTGAGTGGCCAGGTGCTCGGGCTGCTCCGCTATGCGGAGTTTTGTGGTGGTTGCACTTCCTTCTCGCAGCAGCGAGCGCGTCGTGCGGTTTCGCGCGTGAATGGGTGCTGCAGCAGCAGCGCCAATGTTATCAGGAATGAATGCGCCCGGCCTGGACACCACCGCGTCCAGCTCGGTCGGATTCATCCCTAATTGCCTTTCCATTCTCACAAGCCTGCCTCTCTGACTTGGCTTTCCTTCATGTCCGAGCTGTCTTGGCGCCGCGCCCCCCCGAACCCCTCCCGCCTGCCGGCGGGAGGCCCCCCCCCGTTTATCGGGGGGGGGGGGGCAAGAGGCCTGGCCCTCATGCGCCCTTGTCGAAACGCTACCGCGTTTCTCTGGCGGGCGCAAGGACCTAAACACGCTACCGCGTTTAACCTAATGGTTAAACGCGGCAAAGAAATATGAAAAATCAAGCTGTTAAGCATAGCAATAAATTATTGACGGACAATGCCTTATGTCATATTGTCCGTCAATATTTTCCGGCCTTGGCCTGGGGCAGGGCCAACCGGCGGCAAAGCCGCAGAATGACAGCGGCGCGTAGCCGAAGAACACAGCGGAGAACAAATAGAGACAAGAGACGATAAGCACTGCCGAAACGTCTACGCGCTACATACCGTCTATCCGGGGATGAACATGGCCAATTACGCAAAAGATAAAATCAACATACTTTGCAAAACAGTGCGCGAGTTTGAGCGCACCAAACTTGTAAAGTGGTTTGCGAATCAAACAGAGGACAATCGTCTAGGCATCACAGAACGTCTATTTTTTGAGCTTAAAAATCATAAGATGTTAGACGCTACGCGATGCGATATTGAAGCGTTATATTCGTTCTTGATGCTAGCGATTCACGCGGAATTTCAGAGGGCATATCAAGCGCGCCTAGTCGGAGCACAAACCCCGGAACTTTTTGCGCAGCATGAAGAGGCTATAGCAAAGGCTGAAGCTAAATCGAAACCATATGGCGGGAAAAAGCCAAACAAAAAATATCTTGCAGTTGAACGAGAGTTCACTGTCATTCAGCAGATGAGAGAAAAAGGCAAATCATACGATACGATCAAAAATTACTTGAACGCGAACGTCAAGGCGTTCAAAGGTCCAAAGAAAAAAATAACGCTATCTTATCTTCGTCGTGCATTCCTTGAAATACAAGCAGAGCGGACTCTGTTGTCTGGTGATGCGACCATACCCAGCGATTCACAAGGGTAAATTATGTCTACCGAAGAAAATAGCCCAAAAGAAGCCGCTCTTCTTCAAGAAATCGCCGAGCTGAAAGCCGACATGGAAGCGCTCAAAAAATCATGCCGAGCTTGGCTTGATAAGTTGGTCCGCGAGAATAATGCCGAACACCAAAAAAGGATGGCTGAGCTTGACGCTCGGGCCGCAGAACTGGAGCAGAAGAACAAGGCTAAAAATGAAGAGCTTGAGGCTTTACGTGCCAAGATCATAGAGCGGAATGCTCTCGTAACTGAATTGCGGACTCGACTTAAAAGCAGAAATGCCGGCCGCGTCGAAGGTGTGCGGAAAAAGGACGGAGACAAGGCCGCAGCAAAAGCAGCAAAGCGCTTGGTCAAGGAATCAGCAGGCGTTATGCAAGACAAAGAATAGGTGAAGGCCGTGGAACCTGAATTTGTTATCTTTCAAAAAAACATGCTGTTCCAGCACAAAGTATTTACGCTTTTAGGCTCATACGGTATCAGGCGCGACGGAGGGAACTTAACGGCGCTATGGAAATACACTTTTTTGGAATTGTTTACGCAAGAAGGAATGTCATACCTTTTCTTGATTGAAACGGTTGCGCCTTTTGCATGGATTGCCAATCAATGCAAATCCTTCCGACATTTTCCCGTTAAAGACATACCAAAGCACCCCACGCAGCAACAAGAGTTTACAGGAACGCAACTGGTTGAGCACAGGCCAGAAAGCCCTCATTATGGCAGAAATGGCTGGGTACGTGGCAACGAGTGGACGATAAGACAATTCATGTGGCCAGAACTTCATGGGAAAGACTCCCGGCGCTTTTTGTCCACACGCTTTGAATTCATCCGGACGATTGGCGGCGGGTACACCGAAAATATCTCCACGGCGGCGGCCACGCTTCAGTGGCGGTACGCTGTCTGCCGCTCCGGGGTGGACAGGATGCACTTCTCGCTCGAAAGGATGCCGCTCGAACAAGCTGCCTTCGATTTGGCAGACCACAACGAGAGGACCGACAAGAACCGCCTTGCGCGTCGTGACCACGAATACCGCCGACTGCGCAGGGAAGGCCGTATAGACAGCGCCGGGCTCACTACCAGACCGTCCTACGAGCCACCCAAGGCAAAGCAATAGCGACCATGGCCGGCGCCTTTCCAAAAACAGAAAGGCGCTCTCATCCATCAAAGGGCTGGAAAACGGCCTGAAAATCAGCCGGGAGTGGATTGTGGAGCAGAAGAAGAAACTGACCGGAGCGCAAAGAAGAGCTGTTGAGCAAGGCCCTGCGCGCCGGGAAGACAGACCGCGAGAGCGCGGCCTATCTTCGAGGCAGAGAACAGGTCCGGAAGGAGCGCGAGGAGGCTAAAAAAGCCGAAGCTGCTCCGGCGACGCCGCCAGCGGCGGGGTCGGAGGAGTCTCCTGCGGTCTCTTCTTCCCCTTCCGCCTCTTCCTCTTCTCCTGCTCCTGTTCCGGTGTCAGGTCCGGACGACGACATAGAGGTATGTTGTCGAGTTTGAACTGGCTGATGAGCCAAAAGGTCCGGACAAGGCCCCTGACGCGCATTCTACAGGCAAAGGCAGACGTGGCCTGCTTGAACCGCGAGAACGCGCCGTAACCGTGAACCAATCCTTTCAAAAACGGCAAGATTACATCGTTCTCGAACACTTCTCCGCCGCTCACCGGCGGAGCGTGCTCGTAGGCATAGGCGCCCTTGCCCACCTGCAGAAAAAGCATCCTGCTCTCCGGGTCAAATCCGACGACGATGATTGCCGGGGCGTCCTCTTCAGTCACCGCCGGGATCTCCAATCCCTGGACTAGGGCCAGTGCTTCGGCCAGGTCCTTTCCGTGCAGCTCCTCTTGGAGCTTGAGCCGGTCCAGCTCCCCCAGAACACCACGGTAGACGCATGTTACGCTCATTCCGTTTCTCCTTTTTCTACTCCTTGTCCTCGGAGAGATGGAAAAACGAAAAATCCGCCCCTCATATATACAAGTCTAGAAGCCATCTCAAAAATGCCCGAGCAGGATAGCCTTGCCCCCGAGTTGGACCATGGCGAGGAAGTTTTCGACATGGTGCTCATAGCGCACGACCAGATGCCGAAAGTTCTGCAGCCAGGCGAAAAGGCGCTCGATCTTCCAGCGACGCCCGTATTGGTGCAACGGCCTTCCATCCTGGGTATTCGACCGCTTTCGTCTGCACCGATGCGGCGCGATCATTTCCGTGCCCCATTCCTCCCGCAAGCGTTGGTCCAACCCATCGCTGTCGTATGCCTTCGACCTGCCCTCCCAAGACTTGGTCCAGTCTGTAAGTTAGGGGTCCGGGCCAATTTCCCCTCGTTCAAATTTCGTTTCTGCCACTCTCCGGCGTTAAAAATTGGGCAGCATCTCGCAGCCCCCCGACTTTTAACCCCGGGGGTTCAAATGCAACCGGTCACCCTTTCTCCCAAAGATGTCGAGTTAATTTATGGCATTAAAGAGCAGACACTTGCGAATTGGCGCGCGAAGGGACGAGGGCCGAAATACAGCAAGGTAGAAGGGAAAAAGATTCTCTATCGCTGTAAAGTGATTGAATGCTGGTTGGACGAGCACGAGCATCGGACCAGCGACTTGTAGCCCAACGTTCGGATACATACGACCTCGGCCTAACAGAGCGAAAATCCTCTGCGGTTGTTAAATTAATACGCGGCGAGGCTGCGCCCGGCCCGACTGGACCGAACCGATTGGGGCATGGGCTTCATTCGCTTTAGCCTGGAGATCGGCTGAAGGTTCAGGGCGCTCACGATTGTGGACTGGCAGAATGCCGCAGTCGCGGTCAGGAACGGACCATCGCAATGGTGGCCGAGGTCGTTCAAACCTCTTGGCGGCGTTTCATGGTGGACAAGGTTGTCGGTCATGTCACCAAGTTGGTTGAGCTAAAGGTACACCGCAAGCAGCTGTTCAAATCGCGTACCGTTATTAATTGATATCGCTCAAGGAATAAATTGGCAATCACCCGTGGGGGTTTCGTATTCCTGCCTGATAGTTACGGTGCATATTTCTATTTTCACGTACTAAGAATTGCGTTATGCATTGCCCACATATTATTCAAAGTGAGCTGATAAGCCGTGACCATCCCAACAGACATTTCCATCCTCATCCTTCATGAGCTTGAAATGACGGGACGTCCCCTTCGATTGCGGGAGCTGTCCACGGCCGTTCGACGTAAGGCAACCGCCCCGGACCACCTTGTGTTGCGCCAACTCCGGGAGCTTTTGCGGCAAGGCCGTGTCGACTATGTGAACAATGCCTGGAAGTCCGTGGTCGCAGAGCCACAACAAACTCTAACCATGCTGCCACACGTCTCCAGGCCTACCCATGAGCGCATCTGGACGGAGAAACCATGGCCTTTTGTCGAAGGAGAGGAAAGGGAACCGAAAGCGCCCCTGGACGGTAAGGGACGGTGGTACCTCTTCCGCAAGCTCCTCGGATACTACATCCATTGCGTACGCAACGAGGAAGGCGCGGACGCACACGCCTTTCTCAACCAGCACAACTCAACATTCCTCTTCCTGCGCCGGACCGGATTCTGGCAGCCTCGGCCGGGAGTCCGCTGGCAGGCCACCCTCCCCCTGGGACAACATTTATCAGACTTCACGACCCGGCTCCCCAGCGCCGAAGACGACACCCCCCTCGTTCTCGGATACCCGGTCAACGCCACCTTCAAAGAGGGTGTGGACGGCATCAACATTAGCGCCTTGCGCCCGGTGTTCTTCTTCCCTCTTCAGGCGGAAGTAGCGGCTCAGGGCCTGCGCCTAACCATTGAAGACCCGGTGCCGGAGGTAAACCTGGGCTGGCTAGAGTACGCTTTTTCCCGCAAGCCGGAGCGGCAACGCAATTTTCTCTCGGCCTGCGGATTCATGCGTGCCCGGATGGAGGAGGATGGCGTCCCCGGCCGTGAACGGGCCGAGGTGGCTCCGAGCCTGGACACCCTGGCCACAGCCCTGTCCTCGTTCCTGCCGTCCCGGATGCGCGAACAGCTCGATCTTGGCGACATACTGGACACCCCGCTGAAAGAGCCCTTTGAAAACGGCATTTACAACCGGGCAGTGGTCATGCTGGCCAAGCGCACCCGCTACAACAGGCGTCTGTTGCAGGAACTGTCCATCATCTCCAAGGCCCCGGACGAGGTGCTGGACGCCACCGCCCTCGCCCCGCTCTTCGCCGAGCAGCCGTCCCTGGCGACATCAACAAACGAAAGCGCAACCGGGGAAAATACACCTGTGGAAGGCGTGGCGGCGGATGTTTTCCCATTCAACGCTTCCCAGCGCCAAGCCGTGGCCTCGCTGCTCCTGCGCGACGTCTCCGTGATCACCGGTCCTCCGGGCACGGGCAAGAGTCAGGTGGTGGCCGGAACCGCAGCCAACGCTCGTTTCCGGGACCAGTCGGTACTCATCGCCAGCCGCAATCACAAGGCCATCGACGCGGTCGTCCATCGACTGATTGACCCATCGGGCCAGCCCATGGTGCTGCGGGCCAACTCCAAGGAAGACCCCAGCTTGCGGGTCACCTTCTCCACGGTCATCAAGGCCATGCTCACCGGCCAAGCGGACCAGGAAGCCCGGGAACGGGCGCAACAAGCGCTGGAGGATCTTTTCGCCCGGCTGGAGGAGCGTGGACGGGAGGCGGCCTCGGCAGCCGAGGTGCTTGGGCTTTCCACCGAAATGGGGCAGGTGGAGAACCGGCTAACCTATCTAAAAAATGAACTGCCCGACAGCCTGCCCCTGGAGTTGGATCAATCCTTCCCGTCCTTTCCGGCCTCCCTGGTCAGGGATGCGTCTAGGATCGTACAGGCAGGGGGGACCGTTTGGGCGGATTTCAGGTTCATCACTTTGTACTTGCGCTTACGAAACAGTCTCAAACGTTTCCCTGAAACCCCTGCTTTGCCCCTATGGCCCGGTCTGCAAGGCCGGACGCTCCTTTCCGACTCCATGGGAACCATCCTCAAGGCCGCCGAATATGCCGAACTGCGCACCAGAGTTGGCGAACTGGAAACCCGTGCGACACAACTGCCTCCACTTGAGGAAGTCACGGAACGGGTAGCCCGCATTGGCAGCCGCATGGAGGATATCCTGCAGGGCCTGCTCACTCTGGACCTAAAACGCCGTATAGGGCTTCGGGACGAGGAGGCCCGTTCCAGGCTGGCTGGCCTGCGCGCGGCCCTGAACAGCATCCAGACCGGACTTTCGGATGGGCGCCTGGACCGCCAGGCCGCCCGGGAGATAGTAAGCCTTGGTCGCGAGGTGCTCCACGCCTTTCCGGTCTGGGCCGTGACGAGCCTTTCCGTTGGATCGCGCATCCCCTTTTGCCCGGGGCTTTTTGACTTGGCCCTAGTGGACGAGGCCAGCCAATCCGACATACCCTCCGCCATCCCCATCCTCTTCCGCGCTCAACGGGTGGGCGTCATCGGCGACCCTCTCCAGCTCACCCATACCAGCCGCCTCAGCCCAGCCAAGGACACCCTCATGCGACGCAACCTCGGCCTGGAACGCTTGGAGGACCAGCGCTTCGCCTACACCGAGGGCTCCTTGTACGACCTGTGCGCCGGGGCACGCAGGGTGAAGCCCATCTTTCTGGACACCACCTATCGCAGCACCGAGGACATCGCAGGATACTCCAGCCAGCTTTTCTACAACGGCGGCCTGCGGGTGGGGACCGACTCCGGACGGCTCAATCCGCCCCGGGGAATGCGGCCGGGCATCCACTGGACTGAGCTTGGCGGCGAGGTCAAGAGCGCGGGCGGCAGCGGCTGCCACTGCCCTGCCGAGGTTGAGGAAATCGTGCGCCAGGTGGGCAAGCTTCTTGGGGACGGACAATTCCGAGGCAGCCTGGGCATCGTCACCCCCTTTCGCCAGCAGGCCAACCGCATCCAGGACGCCCTCGCCGAGTCGGACCTCGACTACCAGCGGCTGCATGGGGCCCAGGTGCACGTGGATACGGCCCACGGTTTCCAGGGGGACGAGCGGGACGTGATCTTCTTCAGCCTATGCGCCGGTCCGGATATGCCACGCGGCTCACGCCATTTCCTGCAGGAGACGGGAAACCTCTTCAACGTGGCCGTGAGTCGGGCACGTGCTGTCCTGCACGTGGTGGGCAACCGCGACTGGGCCACCCACTGCGGCATCCCCCACGTGGAGCGCCTAGCCCGCCCCGAGGATTGCCGCCCCGCGCCTCCACCGAAAACCCCATGGCACCCCCACGAGTCTCCCTATGAGGAAATGCTGTTCAAGGCACTGGTGGAGTCGGGCCTGGAGCCCAAGCCTCAGTATCCCGTGCGCTACCGGCGGCTGGACATGGCCCTGGTCCGGACGGACGGAAATGGCTTGAAACTGGACATCGAGGTGGACGGCGACTGCCACCGCAATGCCGATGGTACCCGCAAGTTGGATGACATGTGGCGTGACATCGAACTGCAAACCATGGGCTGGAAGGTGGCCCGGTTCTGGACGTATCAGCTGCGCGAAGACCTCCCCGGCAGCGTAGCAAAAATTAAAAAGAGTTGGGAGCAGGCATGAGCGACATGACCCCGACCCCCGAAGCCTCGGTCGAGCCTGAAAAGGCGTCCCCGTCTCTAAAACCCGCTGCCTTGGACAAGGCGTTTCCGCCCGTTTGGCTCATGGCGGTGCTGATCTTTCTCACCTCACTGCTTCTTCTGGCTATGGGCTGGAAGATCATGGGGCTGGAGGAGGAGCGCACGGCTCTGGCCGTGGCCACGGAAGCAATACGCAAGGACCGGGAGATTCTGGAGGGCGACATCGCCAGGCACGCCCAGATCCTCAAGGAGCTCCCAATGCTGAAAGACAGCCATGCCAACCTGTCTAGGGAGGTCAAGGCCCTTGGGATGGAGAAAGAGGCCCTTGAGATCCGGCTGAAAACGGCTTCTGAAGAGATGAGTGATGCCCAGGCCCGGCGGGACACAGCGCAGAAAGAAATGCGGGATGCCCAGGAGCTCAAGGAGACTGCCCTAAAGGAGCAAAAAAAGCTGACGGACATAGCCGACGGGTTGAAAAATACCATCGCGGGTCAATCCAGCAAGGAGGAAGCGCTCAAAGAGCGGGTGGGCAACTATGAAAAGCGGCAGACGGAGCTAAAACGCAGCGTTGACGGGCTGGAGGGGCAATGGAACGATTTGAGGACCAAGGTCGCCGAGTTGGAAAGTCTCTTAAACGGCAAGACACAGGCCTTGCAGCAACTCCAGCAAGACGAGAAAGCCTATAAAAATTTATCCGATAATTTCCAGGAGGTCCTCGAGAAGTTGAGGGTAGCCGGAGAACGCACTGCCCAGACCGTGGGGAACCTGAAAGACGAGGCCGACAAACTCACGGCTTCGGCGGGCAGGGCTGACGAGCAGTCCCGCAAACTGGCCGAGGTTACCGGCAATATAAAACTACAGGGGACTGCCCTGGGCCAAGAGATGGACGCCCTCAAGGCTACCGTGAAGGGGGTAGACAGCCAGGCGAAGTCTCTGGAGGATGCTTCCAAAAAGTTTTCCTCCACCGTCGAACAGGCCAAGGGGGCTGTGGCGGGCATGGAGCAGGAGAAAACACATCTGCAGAATGCGGCATCGGGGCTGGACAGCAGCATCGCCACCCTGACCGCACAGACCAACAGGCTGCCGGGCCTGACGGACAAGGCCGTGTCCGGGGTCTCAAGTCTGGAGGGCACGGCCAAGAATCTCAATGAGGAATACCAGGCCCTGCGAAAGTTCGACCAAAACTTTTCAATTCAGGTGACCCAGCTGGGGCAGAGTCTAGGGCAGGCGCTCCGGGATGCCCAAGCTTTGGCCGGCAAAGCTCCTGCCGTGGAATCCGCGACAACAGCCACACTCAACCTCAAGAAATCCATGGATGCCAAGGCGGACCGCCTGGACGCCCTGCTCAACGACCTGGCAACCCTCAAGCAGCGCCTGGATTCCCTGGCCCGCAGCCTGGAGAGCCGGGCCGCCATGCCGTCCCCAACAGCACCCAGCCAATCGCAATAGCCCGGAGACCGCACCATGCAAAGTATAACCACCTTTTTCCCCGCCACGCTCTGGCTTCTGGCCGCAGCCCTGACCGTGACCGTGCTCCTGGTCTTCTTCTTTATGCACGTCTACTGGCGAAGAAGACAGCACGCCTTCCTGCGGGATGGAAGCGAAGCCGCCGATCTGGCCGCGCAGAAGCAGCAAGACGAAGCAGACGTCAAGGCCCTGCGGGAGTGGATGTATCGGCAAAAGGACGAACTCTTGAGCATGACCTCCGATAGAGAGGCGCAGGAGCGGGCCAGGGCCGAACTGACCGACCTGGAGCAACGCTGCCTAGCAAAGGATCAGGAGAATGAAGCCCTGCGCAGGGAGGTGGGCGAACTGGAGAGCCAAAAGCATAATGCTTCCCAGAAGCTGGAGCAGCTGAAGAGGGACATTGGTACTATTGAGGACAACAAAGCCGAAGCACAGGCCTTGAAACGTGAGATCGAGGAGATGGAGACGCGGCTTGAGAAATCGCGCGAAGTCATGGCAAAATTGCCGGAAGCTGAACTTCGTTTGCAGGCATTGAACCGGGAGAAATCCGCGCTTGAAGAGCGTATCGGCAAACTGCAAGAGGATTCCCGCAAGCTCCAGAATGTAGAAAATGAACTGGAAGAGCTGAGAGAAGGTCGTAAAGAAAAGGCCCAACTTACTGTCCTCATCGATTCGCTTCGCTCCGAGCAAAGCGCGCTGGAAAGGGATATCCATACGCTTGAGGACACGACGGAGAAGCTGGATAACCATTTGGCAGAGTTGAGGGGTACCGTAGCCCGTGAGGCGGAAGCCGCTACAAAAAACAAGAAGGCTGCGAATGACGCCCGGAAATTGCTTGAGGATGCCGTCAGCCGCAGAGAGGATGCCGAGGCGTCGATCCGTTCGCTGGAGGCCCGAAAGGCCGTGCTGGAAGACCGTATTGGTGAACTTTCCGGGCAAGGAACCGCTGAGCCCACCCAGGAAGCTGGCATACGCTACGCCGACCTCTTAAAGCGCCAAGCGGACTGCCTCCGCCAGGATGAATTCGCGCCGCAGCCCCGTAATGTGGACGAAAACACAGCGCTCGAGCAGTTCAAGGACGACCTGCGGCAGCGCAACCTCCACTTCCCGTCCCGCATCATCGACGCCTTCCACACGTCCCTCAAGTGCCAAAGCATCAATCCCCTGACGGTGCTGGCCGGCGTCTCGGGCACGGGCAAGACACTTTTGCCCATGAAATACGCTGAGCTCATGGGCCTGCATTCCCTGGTCCTGCCGGTGCAGCCTCGCTGGGATTCGCCCCAGGATCTCTTCGGTTTCTACAACTACCTGGAGAAAGAGTACAAAGCCACAGAGCTTTCCCGCGCCCTGGTGCGCATGGACCCCTACCACTAGGTCACGTCCGTCAACGTGGTGTAAATTCTGCTGGCCATGAGGTGGCAATCGGTCACGCTGCCCGGGGTGTAATTTCGAGCAGTTCGGCGTTGAGTTGCGGGGTGTTGATTTCGGCCATGGCCTCGA